>JAEAMF010000003.1_pt1 | contig 613723 bp, 619 predicted proteins | sample 8958721 | NCBI WGS metagenome assembly JAEAMF01 (sample SAMN16933255, study PRJNA681124) | bioreactor sludge metagenome | isolation source: anaerobic bioreactor treating anionic surfactant - SDBS | place: India: Bengaluru | collected 2019-02-28 | reverse complement strand
AAACTTCCAAAAAACTTAAATTAGATGGTGGATTTGGAATTTGCAAGTGGCTCTACATTATAACAATTCAATATATAAAAATGAACTTAATTCAAAAAAAGAGTCATATTGTTATTTTAAGTTTACATTTTGCATAATACTAAGAAAATGCAGGAAAAAGCAGTTATGACGTTTAAAAGAAAAGTTCAAGAAATGAAACGTGACCTTATACTTGAAGAAGCCGGAACCCTTTTTGTAAACGAAGGGTATGAGAATATGAAAATTTCTGATCTGGCTAAAAATGCAGGAGTATCAGTCGGTGCAATCTACAGTATGTTTGGATCGAAAGAAGCTTTATATAACCAATTTATTATTGGATTAATTGAGTATTACATCAACCTTATGGAACAAGAACTAGAAAATAAAACTGACCCTATCGAAATGCTCAAAATTATGGTAAAAATCAAATTTTCTGCCATAATCAAAAATAAAAATGCCTTGAAAGAGGTTATCTTGCATGATCCAACTTTCAACCTACACGTATCTTCAGATGAATATAACCCTTTAACACAAATGCATCTATATGTTTCCGAGAAGGTTATGAAACCATTATCAAAATCTTTGAACTGTTCTAAAAATCCAATGGAACTATTTTTTTTATTTGACGGCATTACGTTCGGGATGGCCAAATATTGGATATTTGCGGGTGGTGATTTAGTGTCAAGAGTAGATGAAGCTGTAGAGATGTTTATTCAACTTCTAAAAAAAGACAACTCATGAAACTATCGATTCTTGCTGCCGTATTGGTATGGACTGTAACGATTAGTGAAGTATTTGCTGGATATACATATACGGTTGGAATTATATCGGATGGCGAAAATCCAAAACTTTTCGAAGCGCAAACATTGCTTATCGACGAAATCCAAAAAGCGAGTGAAGGGGAATTTACGGTCCGGTTTCCAGAATCGAAACGCTATAACGGAAATTTTTCGGTCGAACGGATACGGTCATCTATAGAAAAATTTCAAAAAGATTCTGACATAGATTTTGTTCTTTTAATTGGTAGTACGGCATCTCAGATCGCATTGACACGCCCTGCATTTGCAAAACCGACATTCGCACCGTTTGTTTATAATGTTTCATTGTCGGGAGTGCAAAAACATAACCGTTTCTCCATGCATAATCTAAATTATGTGACGACTGAAACACAACTAAACGAAGAGATTCGGAAATTTCAAAAACTTGTCTCATTTAAGAAGATAGGAATCGTACTCGAAGAGTCTCAATACCGACTGTTTGCCACAGCGGCCAATAAGGCGGTGACTGAAGCGAAGAAGCAGGGAATAGAACTGATATTTATACCGGTGAATGAGCGGGACAAAGATATTACAGATAAAATCCCTGTCGATTTGAACGCACTGATGCTAACCTCTTTAAGTAGTGTGGATACCAGAGTTCGAAAACAATGGATTAAAACGATCAATGATCGAAAGCTGCCGACGTATGCTTTAGGTGATGGAACTATGATATATGAAGGGGCTTTAGCTTCATCTGTAGAGAAAGATGACTTATCTCGAAGAGCACGCAGAACAGCGTTGAACATGCTAGCTGTCATGCGCGGAAAAAAAGTGGAAGAACAACCGGTGCTGATTGAGCAAAAACGGCAGCTGATGATTAATATGCAAACTGCGCCTGCGATCGGAGTTTACCCAAAGTTTAGTGTTTTGGATAACGCTATTTTATTCAATGAAACAGCAGCAGAAAAAGAACCGAAACTATCATTAACTACAATAGCTAAAGAGGCTATTCGTGCCAATCTAAGTATTATCGGTGCCAAACTTGGAGTTGCAGCGAATAAGGAAAACATTGCTGAAGTGCGTTCCGTCCTTTTCCCGCAAATAACCGGTGAAGCTGAATATTCGCAACAAAACAGTGACAATGTTTATGTTGAAAATGGATTTTACGCCGAAAAGAGTGTAAGCGGTAGGATTAAGTTACAGCAGATTCTGTTTTCTGAAAAAGCATTGGCAAATCTGGAGATTCAAAAGGAATTACAAGTTGCTATCGATGAGCAGCAACGTTCCCTGGAAATTGAAGTGGTAAAACAGGCAATGACTGCTTTTTTAAATGTTTTGATCGCTCAGACACATTATCGTATACAGCAAGATAATCTTACACTGACTCAAACGAATCTTGAATTGGCAAAAGGGCGGGTTCAAGCCGGTTCGTCAGATATGTCTGATGTCTATTACTGGGAAAGTGCAATTGCAACAGCACGGCAAAACGTTTTGAATGCCAGAGCAGACGTCGAAAAAGGAAAAGATGGTTTGAACCTGATTTTAAATCGTAAGATTAGCGAACGTTTTATCACTGAGCCGGCGACTCTTGATACCCCGGTTATACTTAATAACAAGAAAGTGCTTTCAGAATTGATTACAGATCAGCGCAGTTTCGATGCCATGGCTTCTTTTTTTATTAGTGAGGGGATTGATAATATACCCCAATTACATCAGATAAATGCGCAAATGAGAGCGCAGAAACGGCAGCTTCTTTCGGATGAACGTTCTTACTGGTCACCGGATATCATATTCGGAGCAGATGTTTCGCATATTTTTGATGAGACCAGAAATCCCGGGGCAGGAATCAACATGAAAAATGAGACGGACTGGCAAGCTGGGGTTCGTCTTTCGTTGCCTCTTTATGAGGGTGGTGCACGAAAAGCAAGAGGCACGCGTACACAATTGAAATTACAGCAATTGGAAGTAAATTATATAGATCAATTACGGAAAACTGAACAACAAATACGGAGTGACCTTCATATGTTGAAAGCCAGTTACTCTTCAATAGACCTTTCTGAAGAAGCAGCTCTTACCGCTAAAAAGAGTTTCAACATGGTCAGGGAGAATTATGCCAAGGGTACACGGACGATGAGCGATCTTCTTTCTGCGCAAAATACCAGTTTGATCGCCGATCGAGAATCGGCGAATACTACATATCGTTTTATGATGGATTTACTCCAATTACAGCAGGATATTGGCTCTTTTAATCTTTTTGTAGAAGATTCGGAGCGTGAAAAGTTGATTAAACGTTTGGAATTGTATATCGTGAATAAATAAATGGGTGAAAAAGGGCAAATAATGAAACAAATAATCTTTAAGCGGTTAATTATTATCAGTGTTGTTGCAGGAATTATAGGAGGAGGGATTTTTTTATACAATTACCTAAACCAATCAGAACTTCCCGAGTCCATCGCTTTTGGTAATGGAAGGATAGAAGCGACAGAAGTAGATATTGCAACCAAACTATCTGGACGTTTGACTGAAGTATCAGTGAATGAAGGTGATATCGTCAAAGCTGGACAGATTGTGGCAAGGCTTGATACGGATGAACTGAATGCGAAATTGCAACAGGCTCAGGCTCAAGTGCAACAGGCTCAAGAAAATAAAAAATATGCATCTGCCATTGTACGTCAGCACCAGAGTGAACTCGAATTGGCACGTAAAAATCTAGTACGCTCCCAAAATCTTTATGTAAATAATAATATATCATTGGTGCAACTTCAGCAGCATGAAGCGGCTGTCGACACGTTAGTGGCGGCTATTGCGGCAGCAAAAGCACAGGTTATTGCTTCAGATAGTGCTATCAATGCAGCATTAGCTCAAAAACAGGTGATACAAACGAATATCAATGATAGCTTTCTAAAGTCTCCCATAGAAGGACGAGTCCTATACAAACTACTGGAACCAGGAGAAATAATCGGATCGGGCGGGAAAGTATTAACTGTACTCAAAATGGATGATATTTATATGACGATTTTCATTCCAACGTCGTATGCGGGGCGTGTAAAAGTTGGGAGTGAAGCGAGAATATTATTGGATGCATTGCCAAATACTGCCATTAATGCCAACGTGTCTTTTGTTTCTCCTGATGCGCAATTTACTCCTAAAGAGATTGAGACAAAAAGTGAACGGGAAAAATTAATGTTTCGGATCAAAGTAAAAGTAGATCCCGAGTTGTTGCAATCTGGAAAGCTTCAAATAAATAGTGGAGTACCGGGAGTTGCCTATATACGCCTTGATTCAAATGCTTCTTGGCCTAAAGCCGTTGATTCTGCCAAACTTCTAAACTAATTATGAAAACGGCTGTATTTTTAAAAGGGATTACCCATTATTACGGCAATACGGTAGCAGTCGAAAATGCGACTGTTAGTATTCCGGCAGGATGTATGGTTGGATTTATCGGACCTGATGGTGTCGGGAAATCAACTCTTTTAGGACTCATAGCAGGAGTGCGGATTATTCAACAAGGGTCGATTGAAGTATTTGGAGGAAATATGGCAGAACGGCAATACCGTGAAAAAGTATGCCCACGTATTGCCTATATGCCTCAGGGTCTCGGGAAAAATCTATATATGTCATTATCGGTGTATGAAAATGTCGATTTTTTCGGACGTTTATTCGGACAAGGAAGAGAAGAACGTAATAGCAGAATAACCGAGTTACTGGAGAGTACCGGACTGGCACCGTTTAAAGACCGTCCAGCCGGACAACTTTCCGGAGGAATGAAACAAAAACTGGGATTATGCTGTGCTTTGATCCATGATCCAGACTTATTAATTTTGGACGAGCCTACTACCGGAGTCGATCCGCTTTCTCGACGCCAATTTTGGGAACTTATCGACCATCTCCGAAATCGCGGAGAAGGAATGAGCGTCATTGTCGCAACGGCATATATGGAGGAAGCGCAGCGTTTTGACTGGCTGATCGCGATGGACGATGGGAAAATATTGGCAGAAGGATCTCCTCAGGAATTAATGACCCAAACACACTGTGATAATTTAGACACAGCATTTATCCGTCTCCTTCCAGATGAAAAACAACATGGACATCATTCGTTGGTTGTACCGCCACGTATTGTTAGCGCAGAGGAATGTCCAGCGATCATTGCCAAAAATCTGACCATGAAATTTGGTGACTTTACAGCTGTCGACAATGTCAGTTTTTCGATTCAGAAAGGGGAGATTTTTGGATTTTTAGGTTCTAACGGTTGCGGAAAGACAACGACTATGAAGATGCTGACAGGATTGTTGTCTCCGAGCGGGGGACAGGCTTGGCTTTTTGGTGAAGAAACAAATGCCAATAATTTAGATACGCGTAAACGTGTCGGCTATATGACACAAGCTTTTTCCCTCTACTCTGAGCTTAGTGTTTACCAGAACTTGCTCCTTCATGCACAGCTTTTTCATCTACCCTCGGAGCAGATTGAATCAAGAGTTCAACAGATGATAGAACGTTTTAATCTGGATGAGTACAAAGATGCTGAAGCCGCCGATCTTCCGTTAGGTATTCGTCAGCGTCTTTCTCTTGCAGTCGCTGTTATTCACAAACCGGAGATGCTTATCTTAGATGAGCCGACATCGGGAGTAGATCCTGTGTCCCGCGACAGTTTTTGGGAATTTTTGATCGACCTATCCAGAAAAGATGGGGTTACTATTTTCGTTTCTACCCATTTTATGAATGAAGGCGAACGATGCGACCGCATCTCTCTGATGCATCAAGGAAAAGTGCTTGCCAGCGATACACCCGAAGCTTTGATCCGTTCTCGCAACCAAGCAACTTTGGAAGATGCGTTTATCGATTATCTCGAAGATGAACAAGATATTGGTGTTTCATTTGAAAAATCAGAGACACTTCATATTAGAGATGAAAATGAATCATATACAAACCGCTTTTTCAGCCCTTTACGTCTTTTCGGATATGCTTTCCGCGAGTCGCTGGAACTTATCCGTGATCCTGTGCGTCTTGTATTCGCATTATTGGGAACCGGTATTTTAATGCTCATTTTGGGCTTCGGTATTACAATGGACGTTGAGGATCTCCGTTTTGCGGTATTGGATCAAGACGGTACACCCCAAAGCCGACAATACACTCAAAATCTGGCCGGATCGCGATATTTTGTCGAACATCTTCCGTTACATTCATTTGATGAACTCGACAATAGGATGAAGTCAGGAGAATTATCTGTAGCTTTGGTTATCCCACCCGGCTTTGGAGAAAATCTGAAAAAAGGCCGCTATACAGAAATTTCTGCATGGATTGACGGTGCAATGCCATTTCGTGCCGAGACGATACGTGGGTACGTTCAAGGCATGCATCTGGAATACATTCACCAACTAGCGCGTGATACATTGGGTCACGTACCGGCTAGTTACCCAGCAAATATTGAAATGCGCTATCGGTATAACCAGGATTTCAAGAGTATATATGCCATGGTCCCTGCAGTCGTACCGATGCTTCTGATATTCATCCCTTCTATTCTCATGGCACTGAGCGTAGTGCGTGAAAAAGAGCTAGGCTCAATCACCAACTTTTATGCTACACCGGTGACACGATTGGAGTTTTTGATTGGTAAACAACTTCCATATATTTTTATCAGTATGATCGGATTTTTGATTTTGCTCGCTTTGGCGGTTAGTGTTTTCGGCGTATATCCAAAAGGGAGTCTGCTCACTTTGAGTTTGGGCGCATTACTCTATGTGACCATTACAACGGGGATAGGTTTTTTGATGTCGTCGTTCATGAAAACACAGATTGCCGCTCTCGCTGGCACAGCAATTTTTACATTGATGCCTACTGTTAATTTCTCAGGTATGAAAGACCCTATCTCTTCGCTTGAAGGGGTAGGCGCTTTTATCGGATATATTTTCCCGGCAACTTATTTTATCAATATCAGCCGCGGAATATTTAGTAAAGCGCTTCAGTTCAATGATTTATATCGGGATTTTATTGCTATGGCAATTATTTTGGTTGTGATTTCCATGTTTAGCCTAATGCTATTGAAAAAGCAGGAAGTATAATGGAACATCTATTAAACATCTTTCGACTAGGTGTCAAAGAGCTTTACAGTTTATGGCACGATAAAGTGATGATGATTTTAATTGTATACTCCTTTACTTTTGCCATTTATGTTGGTGCCACTGCAACCTCGACTGAACTGCACAATGCCCCGATTGGTTTTGTTGATGAAGATGGTTCAAAGTTATCGCACCAGATAATCAAAGCCTTCTATCCCCCAAGATTTACAAAACCTGACCTATTTGCATTCTCAGAAATAGATGCTAAACTTGATGCGTCACTGTATACATTTGTCATAGTAATACCAAGCAATTTTGAAAAGAAACTAATATCAGGTAAACAGCCTGAAATTCAGGTAAACATAGATGCGACTCGAATGACACAGGCAGGAATCGGAGCAGGCTATATCCAACAAATCATCAACCAAGAGATCAATAATTATTTCATTGGTGTACAAGCTAAACGACCACTGCCTATAAGCATCATCACACGAATGAAATACAATCCTAATCTCACAAGTAAGTGGTTTGGAGGTGTGATGGAGATCATCAGTAAGATTTCCTTACTTTCCATTATTCTCACTGGTGCAGCATTAATACGTGAACGTGAGCACGGCACATTGGAACATCTAATGGTTATGCCTCTCAATGCCGCTGAAATCATTCTTGCCAAAATCTGGTCGATGGGTGTAGTTGTCCTTATCTCAGCTTCATTTTCTTTGATATTTGTAGTTGAAGGAGTGCTGCAGGTCCCGGTAGCCGGCTCCGAATTCCTTTTTTTGTTCGGTGCGATGCTTGTTTTACTTGCTACAACATCGATGGGGATACTTATGGGAACTATTGCACGGACAATGCCTCAGCTCGGTTTGATCTTTATTCTGACTATATTACCGTTACAAGTCTTATCGGGAGGAATTACACCGTTTGAAAGCATGCCTCACTGGTTGCAAAATGTGATGTTGTTAATGCCGACAAGTCATTTTGTCAGTCTAGCACAGGCAATACTCTACCGAGGGGCAGGATTGGATATCGTCTGGCCGAGTATGATTTCAATAGTCGCAATAGGGGCAGCCTATTTTTCAATTGCGTTGATGCTATTTAAAAAAAGCATAGCTTCATCAACGTAAGGCATTTTATATTTAGAGTTATTTTCTTTTACACTAAGAAGTGTATCATCACTTGAAACTCATAGTAAGTTACATCACGATTATTATTTTTTTAATTATTGATTAATAAGCCGAAGCATATAATTAAATATGAATTAAGTTCATATAAATTAAGTAAATTCATTTTCTGTACAATACATTGTTAGAAGAATTACTAGATTAAATTGTCACTTTAGCTATCAGTAGCAATATAAAGTTGATAAATTCAAAAAACAAATCCTTACATAATGCATTGCAGGTGAGATAAATACCATGAATAGAATATGTTTACAAAAACTTTATTATGAAATCCAACAAAGTAAACAATATTCTTATTTAACTCGGTATTACCGCTATGCTGAAATGTTGATCTCACAATCGAATAAGGAAGAATTTATTGACATGTGCGATGCAATTAGTGAAGAGGACAAAGAAGTTGTTTTTAAATTTAGGGATTCTGATCAAGTTGATTTGAATAGAATGAAAGAATGCGCAACCCACACATTATTAAAAATTGCTTTGCGTAAAAAGAAAGAACTATATGATCAATTATAATGAATTAGCTAAAACTAAAAATTATTCTTCACTCTTAGAATTGTCTATTGAAACACTTTATGCGAATGGTGGCCCTGTCTATATATTTATCCAGCTCAAAAACCATGGGGCCAATGTTGAAACCTTAAAAGAAATAGCAAAAATTTTATTGCAAAACCATAAACAAATATTGAATGATGTAATGACCCATCTATAAATTATGAAACAAAAATTTAAATTTAAACGTATATATTCCAACGATCTTTCAGCTAGGTGATAAATGGATTTAAATTACTCCGAATTAAAAATTGACACTTTGCCAACAGGAGAGTACTCCGTTGTTTGGTACAACAATATCAATCAGTACCCATCAAAACAACGAGATTATTATGTCAAACTCATTTTACAAAATTTGAGTACACAAGAACTAAAAATTATTGACCGCAATATCAAAGAAATACCTGCTTTAGCATTGGGAAGTATTTTTAGAGATAAACAACTCTCAGGAGATAGAATCGGTATCTACTTCGACTTCTCGTTCAATGTTCAAAAGCCACAAAACACTTCTTCGATTGCTTCGGAACTTTTTAATATTCCGGATTCGTATTTTGGCAAGCTAAATACTCAAATACCATTATCTGATGGCCATATATACAATGCCGCTTTCCATAGCAAGAATCAACAAGGAATTCACATCTCAAGCAATGGAAAAACCGTCTTTTTCCCTGCATATGTCATCACTCAGTATTTTTACTTTCGGTCTGCATCCATGATCAAACAAATCATGTCTGAAGATTCAAAATATCAAGATGCCGTTCATGGGCTCTATAAAACGATTGAAATAGATGCGGGGGGTCATGCGAAAATTACCTTGAATCCTGGTGCATCCACCGATGATGCCCCTGAAATAGTAAGATTTAGCAGAGAAATTGATCCCTATGCCAATAAACTTTTCCATCAGATTCAAAACGATCTCATCGCCAGTCATCTAAAAAATAAAACATTCTATGAGCAAAAAGGATGGCCATACAAATTCAACACCTCTATCCTTAAAGCATTTTTTCCTTTCACTGGCAATGTAGATATGACGCTTAGAGGTATTGAGCTCGATGAAAATTATTATCTTGCTTTGGAGATCATCGAGGAGAACTCCGTCTACCCTTTTGAAACCCTAACGATTTTTCGGGAAGATCCAAACGGTGGACGTCCGATTGAAGAGAAAAAAGTCACAAAAAAGAAGAAATCGAATAATACTACCAAGAATGCCGTGGACCAGACACCGAATAATCAATATGAAGATGAAAAAGTTTCCAACGATAAAAAAGATGACGGCAGACTGGATCTTAAAGACAAACCTATTCAACATCAACGCATAAAAAAGACTTCAGACCCTGAAACTGCAAAAGTCACCGAGAACACCGATCAACAAGTTGATTTGAGTAGCGATCATGAAGAGAGTGATGGAGATGACGGTACCGCACAGATGAATCCCACATATAAAGATCTAGAGCATCCGGATCGGGAAACACCAGGGCTTGAAGCATTTAAAAAAATGCTCACAGTTGCTCAAGAAACTTATGAAGATTTTTCCTATGATACACTCATATTTCACTGTCCTTTAAAAAATGATTCTATCATCAGCCGTAAAAAGTGGCGTCGCGCCTTTCTAGAGGACAACGAAACTCAGCGAGCGTATATCATTGCACATATCAATTACAATGGTAAAAAGTTTTGCGCAGTCGATATCGAACGAGATGTGCGGCTTCCAAGGGCTTCTACCTTAATTTTGTCAATGAATGATACTTCCGATGTACCGCAAAGTATCATTTCATCAATCATGAATAATTACATCCGAGAGAATCAATCCTGGCTGTATCGGATGTCATCAGACAATTTTCAGCACACAACACTTAAACACCCACATAATTCTACTAATGAGGCTATTGGAAGATGGGCAAATCGACTTATTACGTTGCTTGAACAATAAAAAAGTCATCATCACTATAAAAAGGGAGATTCAATGGGCACAACTTTCTGAATGTAAAAGTTCAAAGACAAGTAGATACATCTATACAGAACTTCTTTGTTCTTTGCAAAATAACTTAAATAAGGCATAACTTAGGAAGTTGATGTTAAAACATCTATTATTAAAATTTAACAAAATCAAAAAGGAAGTTTATGACCCTACATAATATCATTATGCACCGAATTGATAAGGAACAACACAAAACAGATGCCGTATTACATTATCGTAATAGTGTTTTAGACCCCTCAGAGCCAATAATTCTAAACTTTGTAAACTCTATCGTTCATTCCTATTATAAAAAAACCTCCCGACAGTACTCAAAGTTTTCATCAGAGGGAACTCCTCCATTTAAAATTCATCTTGATAAACTATTAAATGATATTACAACAGACCAATTTATCCAATTTTCTATGGAAGCGGCTGCATTACTCAAAAAACATATGTGCGACCAAGCAGCTTCAAGTGGTGGTCATCTCGTAATCGCAGATTATGAACTTGATAACCGGTTCATCATGGTAATTCTCATGAAGCAAAAAACAGGCTATGAAGTACGTGATGGCCTCGATATAGGAACTATCACTGAACTAGATATCGAGCAATTTGCAATGGCAGGATTCATCAATTTATCAATTTATCAAGAAGGTGATAACGAACGTAGATATTTATCTTTCATGCGAGGTGAACGTGATGTATCTGGTTACTTCACAAGCTTTTTAGGCAGTGCGAAAGAGAGCGCCGAATCAACGGCTCAAATCACCAGAAAACTTGTCAATACCATTCAAGAATATATGAATGAACACGATTATGACCAAGACCGCATTGATGATATTAACAGACGGGTTATCCAATATTGTGATAATCAAAAGAAAGAGCAACTTTCAATTGAGCTTAATGCTATTGCCAATTTGATAAATCATGAAACTCCAAATGACTTTTTTGATTATGCGCAAGAACGTGAAATCAATTCAACAATTGAAGGAATTCATACAGCAACGCTAAAAAAATTGCAAGATTTTCAATATAAAACAAAAAAACTTACTATAAGATTCAACAAAAACTTACTAAATACCGAAATGGTAAAATTAGAAGGCAATCGCCTTATTATAAAAGTGGATCAAGAATTCTTGCAAACTTGGCAAGCAGAAGGAATGGGTAGTATAAATGAATAATACGTTGGGTAAAGCTGTCTTAATCGACAAATTAAATAGCTTTACCAACGCAATTGTATTTTGTAAATTGGAAGACACCGGGGCATACACAGTAGGTGTTCGAGAAAACTCTGTATCTCCCGAAGATCAGTCATTGCTGGAAGAAGCAAATATTATTGAGCAAACTTCTTCATCTGATGGGCTCCTACATTTCACACTTCAAACCTTTGAGCTTGGGAACATAGGGTATAAATTTTATTCTACTATCGATGCATTGATCCAACAAAATACTTATGGTTTACGGCATCAAATCAACGGTCAAGCAATAGATCTTTTTTACGTTGATGAGTTTAAAAGAGTTATTCCAAAGCCAGTTTTTACAGACAATCCGGAAGACCAAATATTTAATAATTTATTTGCTGTTTATGCGCTTAACGATGTTTTCAAAGCTGTCGCTGATGATGACTCCGGTAATAATGATTCAACTATTCAATATACATTTTTTGACAAGAAAAAAATTGTTCTTTCCAGCCAGATCACGCCAAATACTATCAGAGAATTAACATTATCAGATCGAACAACTATTTTTGATCTTTTCACAGAATTAAAAGAACATAATGGACATGATCGCAAAATCCGACTTGTTTTTTTTAAATCTGCACTCGAAAAAGTATGTGATGGATTAAAAGAAGTAGATATGGACTTTATTATTGCAAATCTTGCAAAACTTGAAAGTGAATATCATAGTAACTACCGAGCGTATCTCAACTCTCTTGATCCTTCAAAATTAAGAATCGATTTTGAAAAAGGCGCCCAAGAATTTGTTGGCAAACTCAGCAGTACCCTTAGCGATATTCATGGGAAAATTATTCTGATTCCACTCGCTGCAATTGCAGCAATCTTTCAAATTTCACGAGAGCATCCTCTTAAAAATTTTGCTTTAGCTATTGCTGTAGGTCTTGTCGTATGGGTTGTGCTTAGATTTTCAGATACGCAGAAATCTATTCTTTCCCAAGTGAAAGAAAATATTACTGACTTCATCAAACTCTATAGTTCTGAAGCAAAAGAATATAGTGAATTCACTCAACAAATTAATAAAAAAAGTGAATCGCTGCTTACTTTATGCGAGGAGATCAAAACAAAGATAGGTCTTTCACAGCTAATTGGCTATTTTAGTATTACATTGGTTCTCATAAGTGCTTTTTGGGCTAGCTGTCATGAACAAATTATTGCGATATGGTGCTTCTTTACGCAGTGCAGCTACCGTTAGAGCAAACTTCTGCATATTCTGTTGATCCGCTCATAAAAAGACCAGACTCCTCTTCCCAATATCTTTTGGTTTACATATACAATTTTTCAAAAATATTTATTGATAACCAAAAGCTTGCCCACCAACACTAAAAAATGTTTGTTCAAGCCCAAAAATAGCTGAAAGCAGAGGATGAAACGTTACGCCAAAAGCACAAGAATTAATTCCTAATGATTCAGCAGATAGATTAGTCATAGCATAAATCGCACCTACATCGCGCCATAATAAACTTTCTGCATTTTCATACTTTGAAAAAAGATTTGTCACTTCCGCTGCATAAATAAATAACGTTGCATTTTTGACATCAATTAGTTCATTAGCACTAGCAATCAAACTTTGTATGCATTCCTCTGTAGATGTCAATTCCTCAAGTGAATGATCATAAGGGTTATAATGATACAAACTGTTTCGAAGATCTGCAATATTCAAGATAAATGTTTCCACGGAGGCCAAGCCACCTGCTGAAGGAGCACCTCTATGATTCCATATAACTGTACCTGCGGCATCTACATCAATTCTCTTGATTTTCAAAACATCCCATAAAACCGAAGACAAGTCTGGAAGCTTCAAAGCAGAACTAAACACTCTTCTGCTTTCTCTGGAAGAAATCACCTGTGAGTAAGAAATATTTCTTTCGATCGGCTTGGGCAAAAATATCTTATTAACATAAGGCAGTTGCACTTTCTTTTGCAACTGATAACAAGACCGAGGATGTGGGCTACTTAATAGCGTTAGACAATGGCCAGCCAAGTGCATCCAATGTGTTTTGATGTTTATAACAACCCCGGCATTCCCCGCAAGCAAAATTTGATTTATGGCATGAATGTCCCCAGCTAAGTTGTTCAAGAGTAACTCCGGAAAGACGAATGAGCTCTATCGCATTTATGTCAATCGCTGGTGTTTCAATTTTTAACTCACCCTCTTGATATTCTAATAGTTTATTAAATGTGTCGAAAAACTCTTTGGTTCCATCTTTATGATAAGCATCATTTTTTACAGTACCAAACAGAAGTTTTTTCACTGGAAGATTATGACTTAAAATATAGGTACATACTGCTGTTAACAGCATCTGGTTTCTGTAGGGCCACCAATCAGATTTTGGAGCTGACTGACAAGATGGGGAATTCAATAAATCTCCAGACCCTATCTGTGAAACATCAATGGTAATAACTTCATGATGCATCTTAAGATCTTTAGCTATTTTTGCTGCTGCTCTAATCTCTGCTTGATTCGCTTTTTGTCCATAATCTAATGTAAACGCATAATCTGGTCTCTTCCAATAAGCTAAAGCCAAAGAATCCAAGCCTCCCGAAAGCAATATCCCGGTCACTTAGCTTTCCATCGCAAGCCATTTGGCTTTATAAATTGCTGTTACAAAATCGCTCACGATTTCACAGCCGGTTCCGGACAGCATCTTCAAATTTTCTTCTGTTTCATTCTCAACATATACAATTACACCTTTTCCTATAGCTTTAGCATAACCTATCTCAAAAATTGTCCCGGAATCCAGCCCGTCAACTATCGCAAAAAGCACATCAGACTGTTCGATTCCTTCAATATCAGCAGGCACAACATCGTCTGCAATACCTTTTCCTACATCATGGATAGGTGAGAATACTTCAATACCATGACTTTGCAAATTATCTCTTGCTTCTTCAATCAACCATCTTTCCTGCATAGTAAAGAAAGGACCTGCCAGATATATTTTTTTATTTCTTTGTGGATTTCTTTCAACTACATCAATATAAGACTTGGAAAGAAAATTTGGCTTTATTGGTAATGTTTGCGACTCACAATATGTAGCTACTGCTTTTGATGCGCAAATAGCTGCTTCACTTATTTCATATCCTTCCTGCCCCCAAAAATATGCAATAAATGCTGCAAACACATCCCCCGATCCAATTGGAAATACCGATTTTGTTTTATAGACATTATATGCAGTAGTTTGCTCTTTAGTAATAACTTTTCCCCCCTGCGGGCCTAATTTTAAAACTAATGCAACCGTATTATTCTGGAGAAGTTTCTTTTTAATATCTTCGAGATTTATAGAATCACACAGTAATGCAGCTTCTCTAAAATTTAGGACCATAACCAATTCTTCGGCAACTGAACCATTTACGTAAAAGTCTTTAGGATTAGTTGCTGACTGAGGATCATATACAACTCTTTTACCATTGACTTTTGCATCTCCTTCAAGAAATCCATACCGCAAAATGACTTTATCTGAAACCTCAATAAGTGGATTTTGTTGAATCAAACAAGGGTTAGGGAAGATTTTTGGCTGTGTCAAGCCATGAAAATATTCAAAACTAAGAGTTTTCTCAATTGGATAGAGATTTAGACTCTTTATCTTTTGAGCCACAGGGTTTATTTTAAATAGATCATTATCCTGTGCATCCAAATAACTGTAAAAACTTATGTCATCGGTGTGTTCAGACAAAGCACAAGCTGCACGCCAACCAGATCCATATAATTCTTTCCAAAAAGGGAACATACAAAATTCAAAATAGGTACTTCCTATAATAGTCATTAGAACTCATTTAATTGCTGAAATACTTATAACGCATTTGCCATCATCTTTTTCGATAACAACCCCTACATATTGGTGCCCACTATCTATGCATTTTTTTAGCTTCATTACATCCGCTGAAGCAATAGCTCCAACAATTGCTCCATTTTTCATAGCTACAATCGATGCATCATTTTTTTGTATATCCAAATGATCATTAACGTTGACGTTCTCCAGTACAACTTCATTTACAGAACTCAATCTTACATGTATTCTAATATCAACACAATCATCCTCTTGTGCAATAGCACCACCCCATCCGCCTGAGCTATCTCCACCTGACATTATCACACCTCAATAAATAAAAAATATTAAGATATGTTACTCATGCATAAATTATAATCTACTTAATGCGTATGAATTGAGCTCTTTCATTGTCCGCCAAATAACGGCATCAAGTTTTGAGGCTTTTACACCTAACTCTTGGCAAAAAGTTAAAAATTTGTCTTCCATATTTATATAGTTTTTCTCTACTTGATCATTTTTTGCAAAAAAACCTGCTATCAATCCTGCTCTATATAAATGAATATCTAAAATCGCTACGTTATCACTACTCCGATAATTTCGGACAATCCATGATGCAGTTTTAGGGCCTATTCCATTAACGGTCAGTAAAAAGTCTCTCAATTCCCTATCATCCATGACACTTTCATCTATATTTTCAATCTTTTGCAAAGCGTCAAAAATATATTTTGCTTTTTGATTTGCAAAACGATATTTTTTTGCCTTACCATTGTCATCAATCGCAAGATGCATGATTGTTTCTATATCATTATAGGAAATATGTTTTTCATTAAGTAAGTTTGAATTGAGAAGCTGTTGATATTTTGCGGTACCCATTTCAGACGGAATCCCGTGCCCTCCAAGTAAACAAGCCACAACTTCTTCTTTAAATGTATGCCCGAGTTTATATTGTAATAACGATGCATTATTCAACTCAAAAAACCATGTTTGCGCATACCAATAAGCTGGTGTAAAAAATTCTTCAAATTTTCCCCACTTCAAAGAACCCATCACTTTTTCATGTGCATCAGGAAGCCACAGAGAATACTCTTGATTGTCTTTCAAACAATATGCAATCTGCATAATAAACTCCAATATATATACAGTATAATTTATTATACTGTATATATATTAATTTAACATTAACTATTAAATATTTCTCTGATAAAAATATAGAGGCTTTCAAAAAATATCTATTTTTTAGCGATGGCTAGTAAAATCAGGCGGTGCTAAAAAAGCCATAAAAGTCTGCTCAATACAGTCATTTAGATCATATATCTGCTACTTTCTATACTATAAAGATGGAGTAAAAGTATGGAATAGTACTCATATCCTGAGATAAATGTGAGGGACATATTTTTGAATATAAAAGTATTGCTCGCAATTCCATAGTCAAATTCAAAACAATCTTCATAGCGTTTTCTACAATCACATCATCATTGTCTGCAATTCCAAAACGTTTCACAAGTTTTGAAATCTGATGAAGCACTTGAAAAAAGGCAATTGAATAAACCGGTTTCCCATCTATCAATACATAACCATCCTCCAGAATCTTCATCAATCTAGATACATGAGCAATCTCTTCATCAGAAGCCGTTATTAAAGATCCTTCTTTTGACAAGTGGCATCCACACCTATAGCAATGAACAAATCCATGCTCATCTTTGAATTTATTGAATGTCACAGGTATTTCACAGTTCTGACATCGATCCAGCATATAACATCCATGTTCAAGGCATACCAAATAAAAAGACAAGCGCCACTCTTTTCTAAAGTATGTAGGATTTTCTTTCAAGCAGATAGGACAATACTTTTGTCCATAGCCAAGATTACGTCGTTTTCGAGGAATTATTGGGGAAATAAAAAAGTTGGGGCCATCTAAACGTACCCGTTCTAGCAGATATCCTTCATAACTTCGAAGCGTCATGTTGAAAATATCTTCCGAATTCAACCCGCTTTTCCAAGCCAGTTTATCAATAAATCGATCTGGTGCCCAGATATCTACATCCCGTGAAAAAACAATATTTTTGTATTCCGGGAAATGCATGTTCATAAACGACCACGGCATCGTCTGATGGGCCAATGCGACTCTAACAAGCCATGAACTCAATAGCTCGTTTTTCTGTGGATGAGGATGCAGTAAGAATCTCTTACCCGATAAATCCGCATACCGAGTAATATAAGAGATCATTCCTAATCCAGAAGCAATAAGGCTCTATTTATCAGATGGAGAAACATAACCACACCCTTTAATTTCATCCATGGCAACTCGTTCACTCCCACTTCTGATCGCAAACTCCGCAGCCAAATAAATTAAATTCAAAACTTCCCCTATATTACCACCGGTCTTATTGAATATTTCAAGAGCAATTTGTTTGTTCGAAGCAAGTCCAGATGCTTTCTTCAAAGGTAACAACATCTCGATACTCGCAAGTAGGCTAACATAGTCTTGATCCACTTTCCATTTTGGGAGAAATACGGGAGTAAAACGATTGCTAATCTGAGGATCAGTACTTGTTGCACGCAAAGCATCTTTGGTACCGGCTAACACGATCGGTATTCGCAAATGATTACTCAGATTTTTTACTCCATTCATAAACTGTTTTTGCTTTACGATAGGCCCGGAAAGCAGATGGTGTATCTCATCGATTATCAACATACGTACACCCAAGCGATCAAAATAATATCTGACCAACTCCTCTTTTTTTGCCGTCCTAGCCGAACTTGGATACGGAGCCATCATTTGGTAAAGTATTTCTCCATAAAGTCCATTCAGATCCGGGCCATCTGGGGCGAGTACCTTGATGACAGGATACTGAATAGCTTCTTCCTGATCAATCGGCGTATGTATTCGGCAAAAATATTCCGCAATCGAGCTTTTACCGTTATTCGTTTCACCTACGATTAGCATACCGGGCATTCTCAGTTTCTTTGGCAACTTAAGCAATCGTTCCATCTTGTCTAAAACAGCGCTGGCAGCAGGATATGGAATCCATTTATCGTCGAATAAAAACTCAATTCGCTCATCATCGGTTTTGTCCAAAGCCTCTCTGACACTTGGGTGCAAACTCGCAATATAGTCGTTTTCTACCTTCATAGTCTATTTCCTAAAAACTTCAATGTTTTCAAACGGTTTTGCATTACTGAACAATTCATCAAAATCACTGTCTTGATTAGATTGTTTAACCTTTCCGTCTTGAAGCATTCGTTTCTCGTGAACCCGTTTCGAAGACTCTTGCCGACGTGCGCTTTTAGTAGTATTCTTTGCTTCCGTTTTGATTTGCTCCATCCGATCGTAAGCATCAAATATATCAAATTCGTCAATCTTACCGTTTTGTTTTTCCTTGACCCTACGATTGAGCTCTCTTAGCTCCCACTGGGAGATGGGTGGATGCGACATCGTTCGATACGGTACCGGAAAATACTCTTTGAGTTCGGGATCAAAAAAGTAGATTTCACTGATATCTCTTGGGTCTATTTTGAATAAGAATTTTCTAGCTCCTCCACGTTCATTTTCACTGTTAATCCAGCGGCGAAGGACATCCGAGTAATATTTGATCTTATCGATCACGACGCCATGCTGCTGAACTGTCCTTTCTAGTCCTGGAAGTAGATCGATCTTCAAGCGCTGCTCATCCGCAATATGAAAGGGTAATCCAGTACCCGGAAATTCGTCGGTACCAAAAACACCTTCCTCAAATTTCTCTTCAGGTGTCATGTTAATCGAGCCATGCACCCGTTTGTGATATACATTGACAATGAATTCTCCCATCCAACGTTCCAGCTCACCCAGCGTCATGGCAGCTTCTTGATCGGACTTATACTGCCCTCTCTGCGTAATATTAGAAAACGTTGTACCGGGCAAAGTATGTACTTCCTTCATTGTTGTACCTATCAATCTTTCGATATGACCTCCGAATTGCGGACGTGCAACGGGACGCATCATAATAGTAATCCCATACTGCTCGCAAAACCGTTTCAACGCTTCAGATCGGAATTCCTGTGCATTATCCATGTGAATCGATTTAGGGACTCCCCATATCTTCCACTCACCCCCTACTCCTATTTTTTGCAGGTACCGTTCTTTTGACAAAATACCATTGGACAAACACTGACTAACACTAAAATAACTCGGTGCTTCAAGAGCAATATAAAATCCCATTACCATCCGGCTATATACGTCTACGGCCAATGTCAAATACGGTCTCCCGATAGGCTTTCTCTCGACTTCATCTACTAAAATAATATCCATGGGCGTATGGTCGATCTGTATAACGTCGAGTGGAAAAGTACCTTCTGGAAACATACCATCCGTATTTTTGTATTTCCGATCCGCTATTTGACGGCTTTCACGCTTCGCAACAATATGTTCCTTGGACAGTTGTTTGATTCTTTGACGCACCGTATTTTCATGCGGAGCCGTCACATTTGCATTTTTGCAGCGTTTGACGATTTCACGATATACGGCGCTAACGGGCAACTTTTGTTTCGTCAGATACATCGTTTCGATAGCATGTTTCGTGATAAGCTCTGATTGTTCATCGATTCGTACCTGCCCTTTTGGACCTCGCATACTCGATAACGGCACTAATGACTGAAGAAGACCTGTTTCTTTATATCTTTTTTTCCAACGGAACAATGTGGTAACATGAGTTTGATTGTTTTTGGCAATCTCAATCATCTCTTTTTTCCCGAGCTTATCGTCTATAATAGGTTTAATGATGGCGAGACGTCGTTTGGCCTCATTCCAATCCTCTTCCGAAATATCTTCGATACGTTCTTTTGTCTTTATAGGGTCATTGCCCGCCAAATTGGCCAATGGCAATATTTCATCCCTAAATGTAGTGAGATTCTTCGCGAGAACATGTCCCATATCGAGCTGTTTTTTGATCTCGTATTCTATTCCCTGAAATAAAACGACATTACCTACACTGAAATCTACAATTTTCATTTTGTAATCCCTATCAAACTATCATTGGTAATCTTGGCATCCATATTTATATTGACTTTACCTATAAAAATGAGATGCCATAAATAAGGAAGATGTATAGCCTGATCATATCGATTCGGAGATAATCGATTCATACACTCGGCTATACTAATCATCTCATCCGCTTTCAAAATCTCGCCAATTCTATTGATACGTTCATCATAATACATATCATTGATAGAAGCAAACCGATAGATCATTTTTGCGTTTTCCAAAAACTGCGTTCGAATATCAAGTTCGGTAAAAAGCTTGAACTCCATATCGTTTGACCACAAATAATCCTCGATCTGCTCAAACTTTTCTCGGAGAAATACTTTCTTTTCTTTGATTTCGTCGGAATATTTTATTTCAAAAATACATGGGGGAAGCGCTTCGGCTTTGTATTGCACTAAAGCGTCTGGAGTATAGGGAACATCTTTGTTTCCGTAGCGGTATGAAAGCCTTAGAGGTTGTTCTTCGTAAGAAGATACCGATTGATCAAATTCCAAGAGGAGAAAAAAATCCCGCTCTAATAAAGATTCATAAGCAACGTTCCGCCCGTTTTTAATACTCGCAAAATACCCTGTTACTGAACGGTAGTTTTTCTTGATCTTACGGACGGGCACTTTTTCACCTCTCTAATACTCCTATATACATAGGTTTCCATTGCTTTAATCCATTTTCGAAAGCTTCACGTGTATCTTTATATATAAGTTTCAAAGCATCACTCTCCATCCGATAAATTCCTAAACATTTATCAATTTCAAGCATTTCCCACTTATTCATTTCACTATCGACAGGCGTAGCAACATACTTCAAACCATTGTTTTCATAAATGGATAGTTCCTGCACATGTACATGCTCAGTATCAAAATAGAACATCTCATCCATTCTGGAAAGACCTTGCAAGAATTCTTCTTCAGTTGATGGAGGTGTTATTTTGTCATTATTATACGATGCCAGCAAAAAAAACATATAATAGTCTTCATGCTGGTAATAAATGACAACTGAAAATGCTTTATCCACAAGAATATGGTTGCATATATTACTATTAAATTGGTATCTAGTAGCATCTTTAAATGTCAAAGTATCATTTTTAATTGTAAAGGATGGGTGTCTCATTGGCTATTCTCCTAGTATTTTTTTGAAAAAGGTAGCATTTATTGATGGAAATGTCAGAGGAGCGCATAAAGCCCAAATCGGGGAAGTAGGATTGGCGCACGGAGGGATATTATTCTTTGATGAGCTTCCCCACTTTTCCAAAACGGTACTCGAAGCACTACGAGAGCCCCTTGAAGATCGCCGCATCCGTATTTCACGCGTCAATACGAAAGTAACCTACGATGCCAATTTTCTTTTTGTTGCGGCGATGAATCCCTGCCCCTGCGGCAATCTTTTCAGTACGACAACCGCCTGCCGATGCAGCGATTTGGAAATCAACCGCTACAAGTCACGACTATCGGATCCTTTTTTGGATCGTATCGATCTTTATGTCCAGATGCACGCGGTAAGTGCGGAGGACAAACCGAGTGTGAGTTCGCGTGAACTCCATTCCAAAGTTCGACAAGCCTTTTTACGTCAAAAAAAGCGCGGGCAAAGCGGATTGAACGGAGCGCTCAGCGATGCCGATATTGCCCGTTATTGCCCGCTGAATGAAGATACTCAGAGTGTTATCGATCAAGCGATCGGGAGGTTCGGCCTTTCGTTTCGGGCGGTGAGCAGAGTGCTCAAAGTTGCCCGAACGATTGCCGATATCGAAGGGGAAGCGGATATCGGTAAAGCTCATCTGCTCGAAGCGTTGAGTTACAGGAAACGGTAAACATGACATTAAACAGAACCTATACAATTTTAGCTGTATTACTCATTGGGAGCTTTCTAATCAATCGCTATTATCTCTCTCCTGAAGTGCCGCAGAAGCATATCGATAAAGAGGGGGTGATTCTCGCATTCGGCGACAGTCTGACCTATGGATACGGAGCCGCACCCGAGGAGAGCTATCCCGCACGTCTTGGAAAAATGTTAGGACTCAGAGTAATCAATGCAGGGGTTCCGGGAGAGTTGTCCGATGCGGGGCTCAAACGGCTCCCCTCTCTTTTGAAAAAGTATCATCCTAAGCTCCTGATCCTCTGCCACGGAGGAAATGATATTCTTCAGAAAAAAAGTACCGATTTATTGCGGAATAATCTTGCACAAATGATTCGACTTGCGCGGGAGGAAGGATCAGAGGTAATGCTGATCGCCGTTCCGGAATTCGGGCTCTTGCACCTCTCTCCTCTGCCCCTTTACGGAGAACTGGCGGAACAATACCATCTGACGATTGAATCCGATATTCTTTCTAGTCTTCTGCTTGACAACCGCTACAAAAGCGACTACATCCATCCCAATGCGATGGGGTATCAAAAGATGGCCGAGGCTGTGGGAGAAATCATTAAAGATAATTACAAATTGGAAAATTAGCAGAACTCGCTATTTATAGAAGACAAAGAGAAGAAACGGGGCATAAGCCCCGGATATTAAAATGCGGCTACTACCCATGTAGTGATAAAATATCCGCCGATGAGGAGCCATGCGAACATCGCGCCTGCCGTATAAAGCGGTGCCAACCCGAGTCCTTTGAACTTCGCAAAGCGTGTCCCCATACCCAAAGCCGTCATAGCCATTGTAAGCAAAAAGGTATCGATGATATTAATATTGGCTACCGATGTTGAGATTAGCGTTGCAATGCTCTCCCCTGCATGCTGTAAACTATACTGTTGCAGCAATGAGTTAATCCCCGCCATACCGATGAAATAAACCGCGAACCACGGGATAACCAGTTTAACGCCGCCCGCTGCGCTTCCGCTCTTTTTAGCGGCATACGAAAGATAGATACCCAATACGATCAACATCGGTGCGATCATGATCACACGGGTCATTTTGACAATAACGGCTGCATCTGCGGCATCTTTGCCGTATGCACCGCCGACCGCAACGACTTGAGCGACTTCATGAATCGTCCCGCCCACAAAAATACCGAACGTCTTGTCGTCCATTCCCGCAAAAACTCCCGCACTGTACAGCGCAGGATATAAAAACATTGCAATCGTTCCGAACAATACAACCATAGATACCGCGATCGCCGCTTTGTGTTCTTCGCTTTTTAGTACCGGCTCGGTTGCCAAAACAGCCGCCGCTCCGCATACCGAAGCCCCTGCTGCAGTCAACATTGAGGTATCACGGTCCAATTTAAAAAACTTTTGCCCCAGATAGGTTCCCAAAACAAATGTCGTCGAAAGCATGATCAAAGAGACCATAAATCCCTCCATCCCTACTTCGGCAATTTGTTGAAAGGTAATCCGAAAACCGTAAAAAACAATCGCAAAACGGAGGATTTTCTTACCCGAAAAAGTAATCCCCCCCTCCCAAACTGATGGGATACGGTTATGCATCGTATTAGCAAAAAATATCCCCAATACAATCCCCACGACAAGCGGGGAGATTCCAAGATTTTTTACCGCGGAAAGATCGGCGATCATCGTTGCGGCAGCGGCAAATATGGCTACAAAAAGGATACCGCTGAGGGTATCTTTACGTTTTGCGGGTGAAAATGGCATATGCTCATCCCCTATTCAATGAAAAATAAAAGTGTAATTATAGGTTGTTTTAGACAACAGACTTCCTACGAAGCGCATTTAATACTAATTTACCGCGTAAACAACAGATGAAAATAGCAAGAAAATGGCGTCAACCAGCAAGCATTAGAAGATAAAAAATGGGGTAGTTTAAATAAAAAGTCCATCTCAATTATTTAGAGCTGCACAATAATAGAACAATCGTATGTGTTATAAACTAAACAATGTAATGCAGCAATATTATACTGCAAGATATAATTATAGATATTACAGTTTGAATGATGCAGTGCAGGAGAATTTTACATGTTGAACGATACGTCCATAAAGACTAAATTGGTATTTAGCTCTTTGTTTGTTGCCATTATTATGTCCGCTATTCTTGCCACCTCCTATTTTGTAACCAACAGCATCAAAATAAAAGGGAACCATTACGATGAAATCATCCTCTCAAAAGATTTGATTGCCGATATTTTGCCCCCTCCCGAATATATCATTGAAACGAAGCTCGTGACGCATTTGATGATCGAAGCGACCCCCGCTGAACTTCCGGCACTGAAAGAGAAATTGACTGCATTGCAAAAAGAGTATGACGATAGACAGGATTATTGGCAAAAAAGCACTTTGAAAGAAGAAGCCAAACAGTTAATACTGCAAAAATCGATGAAACCGGCTAAAGAGTTCTTTGAAGTCGCGAACGGCGAGTTTTTGGATGCGATAAATGCCGGCGATAAAGAAAAGGCGACGGAAATCTCCATTAATAAATTAAAACCGCTGTATGAAACGCATCGAAAAGCCATCGATGAACTTGTAGCGCTAGCCAGTGACTATGTTGTAGCGGATGAGAACGAGGCCAACTCAATGTTGCAAAGCGGTACCGCTACGATGACGCTCGTCGGAATGGGCGGATTGAGTTTGACCATCCTGCTTTTATTGATGGTATCACAAGGAATTGTCGGAAAATTAAAGCGCATTGAGACTTCGGTACATGAACTCGAAAGCGGTGAGGGCGATCTGACAAAACGGCTAAACATCGACGGCAAAGATGAAATCAAAAGCGTTGGCGACTTGATCGACAAATTTATCGATAAAACGAGAACCATCATTTCTAAAGCTCAATCTTTAGCCATCGACGGGGCATCTACCTCAGAAAAATTGCTTGCGACAAGCCATGCAATAGGGATCAGGGTTGAAGAAACATCTCAGGCAATCATCAAAACTTCCGGCGATATCGCCCCTATAAAACAGACCGCGGATGAAAGTGCAGCCGAATTAAAACATGCCTGCAACGAAATTCAAAAAGCGGCAGATACGTTAAATACGGCGCAAATATCCATATCCAAAACACTTGAAAAAGTGCAACAGAATTCACAGGCCGAATTGGAATTTACCTCCAAACTCATCAGACTCAACGAAGAGGCATCTCAAGTGAAAAATATTTTAGGGACAATCAACGACATTGCGAATCAAACCAATCTTCTTGCCCTTAATGCCGCTATCGAAGCGGCACGGGCAGGAGAACACGGGCGCGGCTTTGCCGTTGTCGCCGATGAAGTACGAAAACTTGCGGAAAGAACACAAAAAAGCCTTACCGAAACAAATACGACGATCAATATCATCACCCAATCCATCAACGAATTGTGTGAAGAGATGCAAAACAATTCCGAAGCCGAACAAGAGGTACTCAAACAATCGCCTATTACCGAAAAAGCGATCAATGATGTCGGAACAGCCATTGCGCTTAGCGTCCAAACGTCCAAAATTGCCGCGGAAAAAGCCCAGTTTATCTCATCTCAAATCGGCGAAGTATCCCAAAAGATACATAGAGTCGAAGAGGTCTCTCTCTTAAATGCCCGAAGCGTAGAGGAAGTGGTAACGGCGATCAATCATTTGAACAGTATAAACGCCAATATCCTGAGTGAAATGAGAGGGTTCAAAGTTTAGTCACAAAACAGTAACCCTTTAAGGGATTACTACTTCTAAGCGAACCGGAATCTCCCCTTCTTTGAGGGCTTTTGCCGATTCATTTGCGCGTATCGCAACCCGTTTTTCAAAACCCGGCATTTTCATTAGATACTTTCGAATCGTCTCGGCGCGTTGTTGCGCCAATGCCTGAAGCTCCTGCGGAGCCAGCGGCTGAAGAGGTATCAGTTTGTCGATGAGAGCCGCGGAATAGTACCGGACAAATGCCGCCTCTTCGGGATACTGTTTTAAAAGTTTGTTTTTTAACTCTTTTCGATCTTGTCGCTCCAAAGCATCTTCCGCCATATCTTCCAATAATTCAACGCTGATCGCCTGAGGCGAATCGATTTTTAGGTTTTTGTTTCGTTTCAAAGCCTCTTGCACAAGTTTACGCCCCTTAAGGGCACGAACATCGCCGACCTCATCGTATCCGCCGTAAATGTTCAAAGCAAGTTTTGGCCGCTTGGAAAGCATCGTCGTAATGTGATCAAGTTTTTCGATCTCCGGCGGAAGAAGCGTTGCGGAACCCGCATCGAAGTCGATGGAGGAGAGCTTATCGCTCTCAATCCCCATCAGTGAACCAAGCAATCTAAACGGGGAGGTAACCGCTTTGGTAAAGAGGTTTCCGATTACCTGCCATACCACTTTACCGTATTTGAAATCGGGATTATTCACATCCCCTTCGATCGGAAGATCGATATCGATAATCCCGTCGCTGTCTTCGAGCAGTGCCACGATGAAACGCATCGGCCATGGCGATCCCCCCTCTTTCTCGGCACCCAGTTCAATTTTCTTGATAACGACTTGATTGGAAGCGTCCAGTTTTCCCCCGTCAATCTTGTACCCCAGATTCAAAAAGAGTTTCCCCCCCTCGATCTTGTAGCCCAAAAACTGCAGAGAGTACGGGGTATAGTTTTTAAGTTCGAGATTATCGAACGCTACTTTCATATCGGTGAATTGTTTAGGATCTTTGGTATTGAGCTGCCCGTTGATTTTTGCCAATCCGTACTGATCGACCCCCCCTCGAAGATTTACGAATGTGGTCACATTTTTGGTCGTCGAAATCCCCAGAACAGAGCCTTCCATATCGTGGATATAACTTTTAAACGGCAAAGGAAGAGAGAGATCGCTGAAGTTTGCGCTACTGTTATGCAAAAGGAGTTTGACAATCTCAAGGCCAAACGGATTGCCGCCTGATTTTTTGGTCGTATTCACATCCCCTTTGGGGTTTTTGCTCAATGTCGAATAGTTCAATACTTTTTTCGAATCGATAAGCGCGTTGGTGTAAAACCCGTCAATAGAGAGCTGATTGATTTTCAGCCGATTATCGGGATAAGCATATACAAACGGCGTTGCACCGATTTTATCCCATCCCAAGAGCACAGAGTTATCGCGTGTATCATTAACTACCCAGTCGCTAAAAGAAATTTTCCCGTTTATAGAGGTGCGCGAAGGTCTATAATCATACGTGCCCGAGAGCGACAGACTCCCTCGACGCAATGACGCATAGGTACTCGGTTCGATATACGGGTCGGCGAGCGAAACGTCCATCCCTTTTAGCTCAACCGTCCCTTTGGCACGTTGAGAAGAGCGGACAATATCGCTTTTAAGATCAATCGTACTTTTTTCATTAAGGCGCGAAGAAAAAGAGAGGGACGATTTCACCCCCGGATCGCTTTCAAATCCTCTTACATTCAAATTGAGCTGATCCAAATCCGCCGTCACCTTTTTGTGCGGAACCTCATCTACAAATCCGACCGATCCGTTGCTCACATTCAGTTCATCGATGCGGTACCCCCACGGAGTCTCGGATGCCGAAGCGGATCGGGAAGGGGCCGCATACGCGTAGTACGATAGATCGACGGCCCCGTCCGGCAACCGTTTTAAGGCTATATCCGGGTGCAAAACAGAGATTTTTTGCACCTGTGCAAATTTTCGTGTGCGATCGATTGTGATCCCCTCTACTCCGATCCCTTCCAGTCCTGCACTCAGACTTTGATCGCGTTTACGTATAACGCTTAAAGCACCGGATGTGAGATTGAAATTTAAAAGCGACCGACTATCGCTGCTGATCACCCCGCTATGCAAAGAGATATGTTTCACGTTTGCGCTATACGGTTCTCGCGGAGCGTCATCCCGCCACGCAATGCCGATGTTCTCGACCGCCGTACTTCCCAATGAAAAATTCCACGGTTCGGACGTCTTGTTTTCATCGCTCGGAAATTCTTTTTGGATCTCGTCGATATACGTCAGCCAATCAATTTTCCCCTCCTGCGAGCGGTATGCCGAAACATCAACTCCGTTCACACTGAGTGTTTCGGCATTAAATACCTTCTTCATCGGGAAAACATCCCCATTTTTTAACCGAAGCGTTGAGAGAGTAAAGAGATTTCGCTTTTCCCCTTTTGGGATAATGCGGAGTTTATCGATTCCGAAATAGAGATTCGAGAGTTCGGTCGCATTCACGTCATTGCTGTTAAACCGATAGTCAAATCCGAACGCGGCCGTTCCGTCTGCCACCTCAATCGGAAATTTCTCTTTGAAATAGCGCCACGGCGTATACAGTTTCCCCGAACTGAATGCCACGTTTCCTCTTATGTTCAGAGGAGAGAGGGCGTCGAGCTTTCCGCTGAAATCGATAAATCCCCCCTCGTTGATCGTCGCGTACAGACGCATTTTCCCATTCTTGCTTGAGAGGTTTCGCAAGTCGACATTATCAAGATTAAATCCGACAGGCCCGATACCGAGCGTATACGCTTTCCCCTCAGAGTAATCGCTGTAATTTATTGCTCCGTTTTTAATGGCCAAATGACGGATAATAAGTTTCGGAGGCTCTGAGGATTTGTGTTCTTCCGAACCGCCTCCCAATTCCGTCAGCCATTTAAAATTAAAATCTCCCTTCTCATCGCGTCGTACGGTTATTGTGGGTTCCCGCAGAGAAAGATCACGGACGACCAGACCTCCGCGCCATAAATAATCAACGGGATCGACATTGATCGAAAAGGCTTTAAGTGCAAAAAGATCGCTGTTTTTGGGAGTCTTAAACGATACGTTTTTGAGTTTCATATGGAATGTAAAAGGGTTGAACGAGGCCGATTCTATTGAAAGTATCCCCCCTTTTGTCGCTTCATTCACTTTTTGGGGAACACTATTTTTCAATAGATAGGGAACACCGAAAAATCCCGCTATAGAATAGAGTGCTGCAACCGCCGCTAAAGACTTGAGGATTGCCCTTTTATTCATTATCATACCCCCGCGACAAAAACTATTTTCATTTTATCATAGTTAAATCTAGTTTTCGACATAATCATTTACTTTATCTGCACACACAGGGATAGCCGAAATGAAGCGTAAACAAATTTACAATCCAACCTCTACTGAACATGTAAACGACCGCCAGATTTTCGGCGGCAATCCGACCGGGATTTTCGAACTCAACAATATCAAATACCAATGGGCCTATAACCTCTGGGAAATGATGCTTAACAACACATGGTTTCCCAAAGAGGTCGATATGACCCGCGATGCGGTCGACTACAAATACCTCACCGAGATGGAAAAAACAGCGTACGACAAAGCCCTCTCTCAACTTATTTTTATGGATTCTCTCCAAACGAATAATCTGATGGACAATGTCAATCCGTACGTCACCGCCCCTGAAATCAACCTCATTTTGGTGCGTCAAAGCTTCGAAGAAGCCCTTCATTCCCAAAGTTATGCCGTCATGGTTGACTCGATCAGCCAAAACAGCGAAGAGATCTACGATCTGTGGCGCAAAGATATGATGCTCAAAACCAAAAACGACTCCATCGCCGCACGCTACGACGAACTGGCAAACGATCCGAGCGAGAGTGCGTTTGTCAAAGCGTGTTTCGCCAACCAGATTTTGGAGGGGATCTACTTTTACAGCGGATTTACGTACATCTACACCCTCGCACGATCGGGAAAAATGCTCGGGAGTGCGCAAATGATCCGCTTTATCCAGCGTGATGAAGTGACCCACCTTGTCTTGTTCCAAAATATCATCAATACCCTACGCCGCGAACGAAGCGACCTCTTCACCGAAGAGCTGATCGAAGAGGTCTACGATATGTTCCGCAAAGCGGTCGAACTCGAAACGGCATGGGGGAAATATATTACCCAAGGGCAGATTTTGGGGCTTACGAATGAAATCGTGGAACAATACATTCAGTATCTCGCCGATCAGCGTCTCACCGCCGTCGGACTTAAACCGCTCTACAATGTTACCCATCCGATCAAATGGGTCGATGATTTTTCCAAATTCAACGACCAAAAAACGAATTTCTTCGAAGGAACCGTTACCAACTATTCCAAAGGAAGCCTCAGCTTTGACGACTTCTAAAATCCGTTCCATCGTATCGCTCTGTTTTGAGACCAATGCGGATTTCAATAGCAATCTTGAGCGTCTCATCACACTGATCGACCAATCAAGCGAAGATGCCATTATCGTCGCTCCCGAAGTAGCCTTGAGCGGTTTTTCATACGATCGCTTTGACGAAGCGGCGGCATTTACCCCTCACGCACTCACAAAACTCGCTCAGCATGTACAAAACCGCCTCCTGATCTTTACGGCAATTGTCAAAGAGGGGGAGAATTTTTACAATATTGCCTATGCGCTTCATCAGGACAGCATCATTCATCGTCAAGCCAAAGCCAAACTTTTCGCCCTCGGCAGCGAACATGAATATTTTACTCCGGGAGAAGAGGGCAATATTGCCCCTTTTATCTTTGAGGGGATCAAAATCGGGATTTTGATCTGTTTTGAACTTCGATTCAAACCGCTTTGGCAGCAGCTGGAGGGGTGCGATATTATCGCCGTACCGGCACAATGGGGCAAACTTCGAAGCGACCACTTTGTCACCCTTACCAATGCCCTTGCGATCATCAATCAATGTTATGTGATAGCCTCCGATGGCTTCAATGACGATACAACGGCCATGAGCGGCATCATCACCCCTTTCGGCGGCGAGATCCGAAACAGCGGCGCGGAAGCGTTAGCCTCCCATTATGAAGCGCGCACCGTTGACTCCATGCGCCGATACCTCAACGTAGGAATAAAATGAGCATCGATAGAATTACTATTATCAAAACCACACGGATGGCCGATGAAATCGCCAAAAAATTTCCTCTCCGTCCTAATGTAAAAAACGCGATCATCCACACCAATCGAGAGGCTTTTGTCCCTCTGGCAATGAAGCATAACGCCTATCGTCTCGATGCGCTCCCTATCGGTGCGCAGCAATATATCTCCTCGCCTCTGACGGTAGCCAAAATGACGCAGTATCTCAGCCCCGAGGGGTGTGATAACGTATTGGAAATAGGCTGCGGCAGCGGCTATCAAGCCGCCGTACTCTCTAAAGTTTTCCGCCGTGTTTTTACCATTGAACGGATCGAATCGCTCCTTTTGGAGGCCAAAGAGCGATTTCGCCATCTTCATCTGATGAATATCCATACCCGTACCGACGACGGACAAAACGGATGGGAACAATATGCCCCCTATGACCGTATTTTATTTTCGGCATCGGCGCGTTCCATTCCCCAAAAGCTTTTCGACCAGCTCCGCGAGGGGGGGATATTACTGGCTCCCGTCGAAAGAGGGCGCGAACAGGTCATCACCCGCTTTACGAAACAAGGCGGCAAGATACATGAAGATTCATTGGAAGTGTGCGATTTTGTCCCTGTACTTGACGGTGTCGTACGATGAGTCTTCCCGAGGCATTTACGGAACGTTTGGAGAAAATTGTTCCGCAAGAGCGCTATGAAGCGATCGTGCGCACGTTTGATTCGCCTAAAAATGTCACGTTCCGGGTCAACACCCTCAAATCGACGCCGCAAGAGCTCGAAGCCGAACTAAAAGCCGCTCACATCCCGTATGAGAGCATAAGATGGCTGGAGGGGGTTTACCGCATTTCCCCCGAACATAAACTGGCCTTGACCCAGACGGATGCTTTCTACGGCGGCCGTCTTTACATCCAAAATCTCGCATCGATGATCGCTCCCCTTTTATTGGCCCCAGAGCCCGAAGAGACGGTCCTCGATCTCGCCGCAGCCCCCGGAGGCAAAACGCTGATGCTGGCGGGGATGATGCAAAATACCGGATGGCTCTCCGCCGTAGAACCCTCACGCGAGCGTTTTTTCCGCCTCTGTGACAACCTAAAATCCCAAGGGGTGACCAACGCCCATACCTATATGACCGACGGGCGAAGCGTGGGGAAAAAATGTCCTGAGATGTTCGACCGCATCCTCCTCGATGCTCCCTGTTCCTCAGAAGCACGGTTTAAAACCCATGATCCCAAATCGATGTCGTTTTGGTCGATCCACAAAGTGAAAGAGACCTCCAAACTTCAGCGCCGTCTCCTCCTCTCGGCCTACGATGCCCTCAAGCCGGGGGGCAAATTGCTTTATTGTACCTGTTCGTTTTCGCCCGAAGAGAACGAAAGCCCCCTTCAGCATCTTTTAGAGCGCCATGGAGAGCATTTAAATACCCTCCCCCTGACTTTGCCCTTCGATAATGTTCAAAAGCCTCTGGAGCGCTGGGGAAAAGAGGTTTTCGACAAACGGATACAAAACGGCGTTCGGATCTTGCCGACCGATACGATCGACGGATTTTTTCTGTGTATGCTGGAGAAAAAAACAAATATTACCTAAAATAATGAATTTTCCCCTAAACACTTTTATGATAAAATAAGCTAATAATCTCGAATAGAGTGGTATGTCAAAATGTTACGACAACGCATGGTTATGGCTGTTTTGTCCCTTTTCTTTACCCTCGCTTCACTTCACGCCTCAACCACAGAGCAATTGGCATACGACGGAGAGGTCGCCTTCTATCACCAAAACTACCTTGAAGCACGCAAAGCACTCCAGCCCGCATCGGAGCAGGGGAGTTTACAATCGCTGTACTATCTTGGGATCATGTCGCTGCGTGGACTCGGGACTCCCGCAAATTATAAAGAGGCCATCCGCATATTTAAAGAAGGGGCCCAAAAAGGTCATCCGGAGTCTCAAGTTGCCCTCGGTGTCTTGATGATCGAGGGGATAGGAATTCCGCAAGACTTTATCGAAGCCTCTGCTTTATTTACCAAAGCGGCTAAGAGCGGGAATCCCGATGCGCAATTGATCCTCGGGTGGATTTTCAAAAACGGAATCGGCGTAAAAGCCAATAACACGATTGCTTACGCCCTTTGGAATTATGTTGCCGCACAAGGAAACGATTGGGCCAGATACAATAGAGATGCCATGTTCTATGAGCTGGATGAAACCGAACTCTATCGGGGGCAGGAACTCTCCGCTAATCTTCCCAAATTATGGAATGCCATTTCCCTCGAACATAAAAAGATTTCCAAAATTCTCCGAAAAAAACGGCGCTAGACAGATATGAAATCGATCCTTTTCGTTTGTCTCGGTAATATCTGCCGATCTCCGATAGCCGAAGGGGTCGCCAAAAAGCTGATAGAAGAGGGGGGGCATACCATTACGGTAGATTCTGCGGGAACAGGGAGCTGGCATATCGGAGAACCTCCGTGCAAACACTCCGTTGCCGTTGCCCGCAATCACGATATCGATATCTCTCCCCTGCGTGCCCGTCAGGTAAAAAAACTAGACTTTAAATCATTCGATCTTATTGTCGCACTCGATCAGAACAATTACCGCGACTTAAAAGCGCTGGGATGCCAGAATCTGGTCAAACTCGGCGATTACGGCTATAACGGTGCCGATGTCCCCGATCCGTATTTTTTTGACGGGTTTGAGGGATTCGAACACGTCTACACGATGATCGAATCGTGTGTGAATACATTACTGAGTTCCGTTCGTGGTGAGCTTGTCGAACCATGAACTGCGCACCCTTCGACAGGCTCAGGGCGAACGCTAAAACAATCTAACCGCTAAAAGGGAGTTCTTCGTAACCGATCGAAGTTCCGAGGATATAGCAGGGCGCTTCATTTGCCCGCCCTGCATAGCTTCCTATGGCTAATGCACAGCTTTTATCGTTGATTTCAACGGTTATCCCCTCAGACATATCCAAGGCCCTTAGAACATTGTCGCTCACAAGTTTGGCATCATTCACCCCCTCTACGCGAAACACTATATCGATCCAGTCATAACCGCGTGCGATATCCTGAACACTGAAGCGAATTTCGACGGAAGTAGGGGATAGGGGGGTAAGAGAGCGGATTTCGCCCTGGCGGGCGTAATCGATACGTTCAAGTAGGTTTTTGAGCAATGAGCTGCTCAGGGGCTTTACTGGCACCCTTCACACTCCATCGAGCGATCCGCCGTATCTTGTTTTTGCTCCGGTGATTGTGAGCGGAGATAGTAGGTCGATTTGAGACCCAGTTTCCATGCGAGCATGTAGATATCGTTGAGATACTTCCCGCTCGCTTTATCGAGAGTGATAAAGATATTGAGACTTTGTCCCTGATCGATCCATTTTTGACGGATTGCCGCCGCTTTGACGAGGATCGTCTGATCCAGATCGTACGCCGGGGTATAATAGCCCCATGTATCCGGACTGAGTTTCGGAGCAACGACCGGGATAAGACCCGAGAGGTTCTCTTCAAACCATTTTCGTTTGTAGATCGGCTCGATCGTCTGCGTTGTCCCGGTGAGGATCGAGATCGAGCTTGTCGGCGCGATCGCCATCAGATAACCGTTACGCATCCCCTGACGTTTGATCGTTTCGCGGAGTTCATCCCACTCGTAGTTCGGAGCGAACAATCCGCCGCGATCCACAAGATTTTGTACCTCTGCCGTCGCATGATCCATCGGAAGGATTCCGCGGCTCCATTTTGACCCTTGGTACTCTGCGTATGAACCTTTTTCGACCGCTAAGTCCGAAGAGGCCTTAATCGCGTTATAGCTCACCGCTTCCATCACTTCGTCGACTTTATCGAAGTGCTCCTGGCTTCCCCAAACGATACGGTTTTCAGCCAACATTTGCGCTTCACCCATAACGCCCAGTCCGATAGCACGGCTGCGCATATTGGTACGTTTTACTTTTTCGAGAGGATAGAAATTAAGATCGATGACATTGTCGAGCGCACGGATCGCTACCGGGACGATACGGTCGATATCCTCTTTCGTATGGACACGTGAGAGATTCACGGAAGCGAGATTACATACCGCCGTCGCACCGTCCACTTTCTCTTTTTCAACGATGTAGATCGGACGTCCGCCCAGAGAATCGAGTGCGGTAATTTTATTTGCCGGTTTTTCGATTCCGCTGTCGACTTTAACGATCTCGTCTTCTTCATAAGTGACGAACGATCCGTCCTCAAATTTGATTTTGATCAGATAATGGTTCGGCTGAGTATTCTGAAAAATCTCCGTACACAGATTCGAGCTTCGGATGATGCCGAAGTGGTCGTTCGGATTTGAACGGTTTGCACTGTCTTTAAAGCACAGGAAAGGGCTTCCCGTTTCAAAATACGAGGTCAAAATCTTCTTCCACAGATCTTTTGCTTTCGAGTGCTCTTTAGGAATGCTCGGGTCTTGTTCAAGTTCGAGATAACGTTTTTCAAACGCATCGCCGTACAGTTCGCTGAGCTCTTTCACGTCAAACGGATCGAACATCGTCCAGATTCCGTCTTCGACGACACGTTTCATAAACATATCGTTGATCCAAAGGGCTGGGAACAGGTCATGGGCACGTCGGCGTTCTTCCCCTGAGTTTTTCTTCACATCGAGGAAGTCTTTGACATCCATGTGCCACGGCTCGAGATAAACGGCGATAGCCCCTTTACGTGTTCCGAGCTGATCGACTGCAATCGCGATATCGTTGGTAATTTTCAAAAACGGTACCGTTCCGCCGGCCGCATTTTTATGCCCGTCGATGAATGAACCCATGGCACGAACCTGCGTCCAGTCCCAACCGATACCGCCGCCGAATTTGGAAAGCAGCGCCATCTCTTTGTAGGCATCAAAAATCCCCTCGATATTATCCGGGCTTGAACCGATGTAGCATGAGCTGAGCTGATGACGGGTCGTACGGGCGTTAGAGAGGGTAGGAGTTGCCATCATCACTTCAAATTTTGACATCATGTCGTAAAACTTTTTCGCCCATCCCTGTCGGTCCGATTCGTTTTGCGCCAAGAACATCGCTACCGCCATAAACATATGCTGAGGCAGTTCGATCGGATCGCCCTTGCGATCTTTGATCAGATAACGGTCATAGAGTGTTTTTACGCCGAGATAGTTAAATTCCAAGTCCCGTTCAGGGACGATATAGGCATCCAAGTCCGCTAAATTATATTTCTCTTTCAATCCGAGAAGAATCCGACCTTCACCCTCTCCGCGTTCAAAATAGCTCTGCAATGAACCGTACCCGGTAAAACCGTTTACACGGTGATAAAGATCATACAAGAAAAGACGAGATGCTACAAACGTCCAATTCGGTGAATCAATATCGATTTTATCAACGGCTGTTTTGATAAGAGTCTGCTGTATCTCGTTGCTGTGGATACCGTCACGAAACTGGATCTGAGCATCGACTTCCAATTCGCTTTGCGATACATTACTTAGCCCTTTTACAGCGGCTGACGTATATTTTTGAATTTTTGTAATATCTAACGGTTCACGGCGCCCGTTACGTTTAACTATGGTTAGCATCTCTCTCCCTCAAACTCTATAGAAGCTGTATTATAATCACTGAATATTGTATTGTTTCTTATACCGAAAGAAACTATTTTTATGATAATTATTTGAACACCCGCGCGAAAATTTTATCGACATTTTTAGTGTAATAATCATAATTGAAACATTCACGGATAGCTTCTTCGCTCAAGCTCTGACGCAATTCTTCATCATCCAATAGATATTGCAGATAAAGGCTCTCCCCTTTTTCATTGATCGCACTTCTTCCCTGCTGCAACCCTTCCCATACTTTCATCGCATTGCGCTGAACGATACGGTACGCATCTTCACGGCTTACCCCTTTAAGTGGAAGCTCAAGTAAAACACGTTGAGAGAAAACCAATCCGCCGGTTAGGTTCAGGTTACGCATCATGTTTTCCGGATAAACGACTAGATTGGCGATAACGCTGTTAAAACGGTGAAGCATAAAGTCGCTCGTCACAAAGCTGTCCGGCAGCCAGAAACGCTCAGTTGAGCTGTGAGAGATATCACGTTCATGCCATAACGCGACGTTTTCCATCGCAGGGATAACATAGGCGCGAACCATACGGGCTAACCCTGTGATATTCTCCGTCAAAATCGGGTTACGTTTGTGCGGCATTGCCGATGAGCCTTTTTGCCCTTTGGCAAAAAACTCTTCACACTCATACACTTCCGTACGCTGCCAGTGGCGAACCTGTACCGCAAATTTTTCAATCGAACTTGCCATCAATGCTAAAGCGGATGCTAGACGTGCGTAACGGTCGCGTTGAATAACCTGGTTAGAAGCCGGAGCCGGTTTGAGTCCTAACGCTTCACACGCATACTCTTCAAGCTCTAACGGCGCGTGAGCAAAATTACCCATTGCCCCGGATACTTGACCGACGCAGATCACTTCCATTGTTTGTTCCAAGTTTGTCAAATGGCGAGCCATCTCATCATACCAAACCGCTAACACCAATCCAAACGTAATCGGCTCACCGTGAATACCGTGTGAGCGTCCGACGAGCAATGTCATCTTGTGTTCCATCGCACGCGTTTTGATCGATTCCATCACCATTTTGACATCGTCGATAATCAATGCCAATGAATCGCGCATCTGAAGAGCGACAGCCGTATCAACCGTATCGGATGATGTCATACCGTAATGAAACCAGCGGCTCTCTTCTCCGAGGGTTTCGGATACCGATGTTGTAAAGGCGATCAAATCATGGCGGGTAACTGCTTCGATCTCATCGATACGTTCAACGCTGAACCCTGCATTCTCAACAATTTTTTTAGCATCTTCATCAGGAATCAAACCCAATTTATTCCACGCAACGACAACCGCTTTTTCAACATCGAGCCACGCTTGATATTTTGCTTGGATACTCCATTTGGATTTCATCTCTTCTCTGGCATAACGATCTACCATCTCTTAACTCCTTAGTATGCTAAAATGCGCTTCTTAAAATTAGACTTTTATGTCCGTTCGCCCTGAGCTAAGTCGAAGGGCTTTTTCATGGTTCGACACGCTCACCACGAACGATATCTACTGTATATATAAGTCTATCCAACCCTCCCTAAAAAGGAATTAAATTGCCCTTCGTCACTAAAAAACTTCATGCACCCGCGCGTCAAAAAGCATTCCGCTTTTTAATGCAGGAGTTGGGGATAACCCAAAGCGAAGCACAGCGTTTAATCGCAAAAGGGAGACTCTCTCAAAACGGTGTTGTCATGTCAAACAATGCAGGATATATAGAAGAGGGGAATTTCGATTTCATCTGTTTTGAACCGGTTACTCTCGGTCTTGTGCCGACATTCATAGAAGAGGAATTCGCCGTATATGATAAACCCAGCGGTCTTCTTGTTCATCCGCAAAACCGTCATACTCCCTACAGCCTCAATGATGAAATCAAACACCGTTTCGGCCATGAAGCCAATATCACCCATCGTATCGATCAGGAGACAAGCGGTCTGGTTTTAGCCGCACGCAACAAAGTATCTGAGCGTACTTTAAAGATGATGTTTGAAGAGCGTGAAATTACCAAACGCTATCTCGCAATGGTAAAAGGTCATCTCAAAGAGCCCCTCGATATTCAAGAACCTCTCTTACGACGTGAAGACGCTAGTTCAATCGTCCGGATGATCGTTCGAGTTCACCCCGAGGGAAAACCTTCCCGTACATTTATCAAGCCTCTGGAGTATTTCCCCGATACCGATACCACCCTCGTCGAAGCCTCGCCTTATACCGGACGCCAGCATCAGATACGGGTTCACTTGTTCCACGTGGAACATCCGATTGTCGGCGATCCCATTTACGGACAAGATGAAGAGAACGCCGTCCGTTTTTTAGATCGCGAGATGAGTGTCGAAGAGCGTCTCAATAATACCGGTGCATCACGCTTATTGCTGCATGCCCATTCACTTGAATTCATTTATAATGATACAGCCTACCATGTCGTTTCCAAAGATGATTTTATTTCTCAGTGTTTTGCCGCTATGAAAGCAGAGTGATTTCTTATGCCGTTTGTTACCAAAAAGCTTTTTTCACCCGTTCGCCAAATGGCACTTCAATTATTAATGGATGAATTGAACCTCTCACGAAGTGAAGGACAGCGTCTGATTGCCAGAGGCCGTTTATCTCAAAACGGTTCGGTTATGGACGATCAATTCGGCTTTGTAGAAGGGGATTGTGAGTTCATCTGTTTTGAGCCGAGCACCCGTGGATTCAAACCGATGTTTGTCACTAACGATTTTGCTGTGTATGACAAACCGAGCGGTTTGAGTGTTCATCCTCACAGCCGTCTATCTCCCTATACACTGAACGATGAGATCAAACATCAGTTTGGAGACGATGCTAACGCAACCCACCGAATCGATCAAGAGACAAGCGGGTTGGTTTTAGTTTCTTGCAATAAAAAAAGCGAGACGGTTTTAAAAAAGTTATTTTCTGAACGTCTCATTTCCAAGCGCTACCTTGCGATGGTGAGAGGTCATGTAAAAGATATTATCGATATCCAAGAACCGCTTTTTCGAATCGATCATCCCAATCTTTTAATCAGTATGGTGGTTAAAGTTGACCCTAAAGGTAAACCTGCCCATACCATTATTACCCCGCTCGAGTACTTTCCTGAACATAATATGACCCTAGTAGAGGCATCTCCATTAACGGGACGTACCCATCAGATACGGGTTCATTTGTTCCACGTGGAACATCCGATTATCGGTGATCCGGTGTACGGTCCCTCGGATGAGAATGTCATTCGGTTTATCAAAAAAGAGTTATCGCCGATTGAGAGGATGGAAATAGGGGGGTCAACGAGACTATTGTTACATGCTCATTCGCTTGAATTTGAATATGAGAATGAGATGTATAAGATAGAGTCTGAAAAAGATTTTATCAAAGAGTGTTTTGATGCAATGGGGATTTTAGGATAGTAATACACTCTTTCTTTTCTTTTTAGCAAGAAAAGAAACAAAAGAAAATCGCCCTCACACCAGAACGCTTGCGGTACGCTTGTGCCCTACGGCACGCGACCTTGCTCTTGGTGTGGTGTGAGGGCAAACGTATTTTATTTGTATAATTTTCGCAAAGCGAAAATAAATAAACAAATCCCCGTGATCCATTACCTAGAGCCGTTCCGAAGGCAGTAGTTCCGAGAGGAACGAGCGTTCTTGGATCACGGTATGCTCTTTTGGTACTTTTCTAGCACAAAGAGAAAAGTACATACACTATTACGCAGCGTTATTAATATACCGCTGCCGTTTCGCCTCTTTTATTTTCCGAATATCAACCAATATATAGCCGTCAATACAGTTATTAAAATCAGTGTCAATCCCAAAATCCATAAACTGTACGCCACCCTCTTCACACAATTCACTGTACTGCTTATAAAGGGTAGGAACCGATACGTCCAGCGCTTTTAGATAGTCCTTTAGTATCCTGAAATCTTCGGTATAGTTATCACCGCTGAACAATGTTTTAAAGTCGTTTTGAACGTATTCAGACAATCGATAAGGAGATTTTGCTCTCACCATCGTATGATCCGAACCGAAATAGAGGGTATAAAAATAGACCAAAACCTCTTGGGCGTGTTTCGGAAAACTCCCCGATATACTTACCGGACCCATCATGTATTTTATATGAGGATTATGACTCAGATATGCTCCGATTCCTTGCCACAAATAATCAAGTGCACGACTTCCCCAATATTTCGGCTGCACAAAACTGCGACCCAATTCAATAGCATCTTCCAATACAGGATCAAATTGATCATTCATCGTACACAAATCGGACATATATAGGCCGTCTTTGCCCAGCCATGAAAGAATCCACTCGCATTCGCCTATACGATAGGCTCCTGCTATTTCCAATGCCTCATCATCCCATAAGACCAGATGATGGTAATAACGGTCGTATGCATCAATATCGCGTGCGTTTCCGCTCCCTTCACCCACTTTTCGAAATGAGTACTCTCGAAGCCGTCCTATCTCATTAATAATATTGGGGGCATTTTCATGCTCAATAAGATAAATTTGCTTATTGTCGCTCGTTAGCCCTAATAATTCCCCTTTACGAAGCTCCAGACGCAGTTCCTGGCGTGATACCGGATGGGCGATTGAACATTCTGTCGGATATATCCCTTTTTTACCGTGTGCAATACGAAGAAGATGCTTTCGGAATAATTTTGCATGACGTTTTTCGGTAAGATTAAAATCGCTTAGCGCTTTTTCGCTTACCATTTGACCGATTGTAAAGTCGAATACACGGTTTCGCGCCGCAAATATTTCATGGCTTAGCAGCAAGCCTCCTAATGGTTTGTAGACCCATGAGAGAGCGTAAAAAAGGGGACTGTTTTTCCCTTTTATATGGATAGGGAGAATCGGAGCCGAATTTCGTTTGGCAAACTTAATAAATCCCCCTTTCCACAACCCTTCTTTTACACCAAACAATCCTGCACGGGACACTTCACCGGATGGGAAAAAGATGACGGCTTCTTCGGCCTGTAATGCATTATCGATCTGCTGAAGCGCATGTTTGGAAACACGATCGTTAAAATTATCCACACCGATCATAAACTCTTTAAGTTGAGTGATTTCACCGAGCATACGATTTGCAATTATTTTCACCTTCTTATCCTGCCTTACAGAACAAACCATCTGAATCAAACAAAGTGCATCTAAAGCTCCCAAAGGATGATTTGCAACGATAATCACTTTTCCCATAGTAGGAATGTTTTCAATTTGTTTATGAACGGTCTTATACGAAACATTCAAATGTTCCAATGCTGCATCAATAAATTCCAATCCGTTTTTTTCTTGATGATTTTCCATAAATCGGTTTATCGATTTTTCATGAAGGAGTAAACGGGTCAATCCTACGATTGTTTTATTGATCAATGTCGGATACTGAAATACTTTCGGATGTTCTTTGCGCAATATATATTCTGCACTAACCATGAGGAACCCTTTTTTATTGAGCACATTCATTAATGATGTACTTTATTTTCTATACGGTAAATCATGTTAATTTCAGAGTGATTACGTTTTGATTACCGGATGATTACCCACTGAGGAAATAAATATGGAGCGTAAAATGTGAATAACTTTTTATAACATCGACTTAATCAATTATTAAATAGGTAAAATTCTTTGAAAGTCCCTGAAATAGGGGGTTAAGGCTCATTAAAGTATGATGTTTTCAGGGTATATTTATATTAAAAATTTCTGAATCTGAAAAGATTTCTTCTACATTTCCCATAAATAGGGGATAGACTTATTCACAACGCACTCACAGTGTGAATATTACACACATAGAAAAAAATTGAGCAGATTTTTTGTAATTCAGAAATCTTTTAGGGGGATAACAAAGAGTAACACTTAACTCTTGTATCAAGAAAAAATTATTAAGGATATCTAAGACTCTTTTGATACACTTCTCTCTTAGCGACCTTCCTGGTGTGTCGGTCGCTTTTAAAATGCGAATCTTATCCTTTTCTCTACTTTTCTCTACTTTTTTGATTTTTTTCCAACTTTACCCTTTGGGCATGCGTAATTGCTACCGCCATTGCATCGGTAATATCCAGTGGTTTTATCTCTTTCGTTATCCCTAGAATTTGTTTTACCATAAATGCAACCTGTTCTTTTGCCGCTTTCGCTTTCCCGGTCAATGCTTTTTTGACCTGCAACGGCGTATACTCGGCAAACATGCCGTATTCTTGTAAAAGCTTTAAGGTGATCGCTCCGCGAAACTGCGCCAGTTTTAAAACCGTTTTAGGATTGTGGGCGTAAAAGATATCTTCCATTGCCACTTCATCGATTGTATGTACTTTAAACAGCTGTTCAATAGCTTCAGCCACTTGGGGAATTTGATATTGAAGAGATTCTGCTTTTATTTTTATTAGTCCGGCCTCTACAAGACGTATTTTTTGACCGTCAATCGCTACGATCGCGTATCCACAGTTTCGTGTCCCCGGATCAATCCCTAAAATATTCATTTTTTTCCTATTCACATAGGTGAATATCTACTATTCACCTTTAATTTGATCCTAATTATAGGGAAAAATCGGTATTATTCACAAATACTATTCACAGGGTAAGGGTAAAGATGAATTCAATCGGTAAACAGGTTTTAAATGCTCTCAAAGGGGAGATCAATGAGATCGATTACCAACGCTATATCAAACAGCTTTCGTATGACGAAGCCGAATCCAAAAGCAATATAGCGGTTTTTCGTGCACCGAACACCCTTATTGCCAACTGGGTACGGACAAAATTTGCCGATAAAATCGCTCATCTTTTTGAGATCAAAACCAATGTAAAACCTACCGTATCGATTTTAATACAATCTACTTCCGTTCAAGCTTCGGCACAAAATACCGTTACCGTACCCAATGTCGAACGCCCGAGCGGATCATTACTCAATCCGTCCTTTACCTTTCAAAACTTTGTTGTGGGTGATTCCAATAATTTTGCCTTTATCGCCGCCAAAAACGTGAGTGAAAAACCGGGGGTCGTTTACAATCCTCTCTTTATCTACGGCGGCGTAGGATTAGGGAAAACCCACTTGATGCAATCGGTCGGAAATGTAATGCTCTCTCAGGGCAAAACGGTTATCTACACCTCAGTAGAACAGTTTTTAAATGATTTTACCCGCCACCTTAGCAACAGGACTATGGATCGGTTCAAAGATAAATACCGCAAATGCGATTTGCTCCTTATCGACGATATCCAGTTTTTGAGCAATAAAAATCAAATCCAAGAAGAATTTTTCCACACGTTTGATGCCCTCCGAAATGAAAACAAGCAGATCATTATCACATCCGATAAGCCTCCTAAAAAAATCGGAGGTCTTGAAGAACGACTCAAAAGCCGTTTTGAATCGGGTCTTGTAGCCGATATCCAGCCACCGGAACTCGAAACCAAAATTGAAATTATCAAGAAAAAATGTGAAATCAACCGTGTTAAACTCGATCGCGAAGTGATCAATTATGTTGCAACCATTATTGAAAATAATACCCGTGAAATCGAAGGGATTCTCTCCAAACTCAATGCCTACTCACAACTCATGGGAGTCGATATCACCATCGAATTTGCCCGTAATGTTCTCAAAGAGCAGATGGCTGAAAAGAGAAGCAACATCACAACCGATCTTATTATGGATACGGTTGCCAAAGAGCTTAATATCAAACCGAGTGAAATACGTTCGAAAAGCCGTAACAGTAATATCGTATATGCCCGCCGAATCGCTATTTATCTCTCCCGTACACTTACTCCCAATTCCATGCCTCAATTGGCTCAGTATTTCGGAATGAAAGATCACACAGCCGTCAGTCATACCATGAAAAAAATCCACGAATTGATGAAAAATGACGAAGATTTCCGCGTAAAAATAGAAGAACTTTCCAATAAAGTTTCTGTTGCTACCCCGGAATAACGTTTTGTGTTTGTAAAGGCTATTTAAAAAAGATATAATTCGTACACTAGTGAATAGATGTGAATGAAAGAAAAGAGGTTCATCACATTGCAAAAGCAGGAGAGATGGGTGTTGTAAGGGTGTTTTCACCCATTCACACCCCCTTATTACTAACTATTACAATTAATGCTTATATATAATAAAAGGAGTCTTTTATGAAAATTACCGTTGACAAGTCGGTTTTGGAAAATATCCTTCTGCATCTTCAACCTTTTTTAGAAAAAAAAGATACATCACAAATCACATCCCATATTCTCCTTTCGACAGACGGAAGAACTCTTTATGCTAAAGCGACCGATTATGAAATCGGACTTGTCATTCAGACAAATTCCGTTAATGTTGAAGAACCCGGTTCATTGACAGCAAACGGAAAAAAGCTTCTTGATATTATCCGCATTTTAAAAGATGAAGAAATTGAGCTGACTCTGGATAAAGATACCCTACATATTCGACAAAAACGCTCAAACTTCAAACTCCCTACCTACAAAAGCTCAGAATTTCCTGCTTTCCCGACTACAGACGGAAAACCTAATATCGCGATCAATTCTCATCTCTTAATTGAATCATTGAAAAAAATCACCCCTGCTGCCGATACCAATAACCCGAAATTCGAACTTAACGGTGCATTGATCGATATTAAAAATAATCAAATCAATTTTGTTTCTACCGATACACGTCGTCTTGCACTCGTCCATATTGACAGCCAAAACGACCATGAACTTTCAATCATTGTCCCTAAAAAAGCGATCATTGAAATTCAAAAACTTTTTACCGACAACATAGAAATCTATTACGACAATACCCATCTCGTTATCAAATCGGAAGATTCTCTTTTTTATACCAAACTGATTAACGGAAAATTTCCCGATTACAGCCGAATCATCCCTAAAGAAGCCCAACGGACGATTGTTCTGCCGAAAAGCGTTATTGTCACCGCTATCAAACAGATTACGACTATTTCCAATGATTTGAAATTAACGTTTCAAAGCGACTCAATTTTGTTTGAAAGTTTGAGTGATGATAACATCGAAGCCAAAACAACCGTTGAAATAGAAAACGGATTTGAGTCTCCGTTTATTCTGGCTATCAACAGCCGCTATATTTTGGATTTTTTATCTCAGGTCAATGCTACGGAATTTACTCTCGAGGCCAATGAATCAAATCAACCGTTTGTTTTAAAAGATCAAAATTTTAAAACCATCGTTATGCCGATCGTTATCTAAATTTACTTCTCCGTTCACCCTGAGCTTGTCGAAGGGTGAAACGTTCATGGTTCGACAAGCTCACCACGAACGAAATAAATACACTTCATTTCTTCCAATCTTCATAAAACCTATTTTTTAGTTTAACTACGGTAAAATAAAGCCATTTAACACGCTTAAAAGCTGGAGCAACTATGGAAAATTACGGTGCTAGTAACATTAAAGTCCTAAAAGGTCTTGAAGCCGTTCGAAAACGACCGGGTATGTATATCGGTGATACCGGTCATCGCGGACTTCATCACTTAATCTACGAAGTCGTTGACAACTCAATCGATGAGGCGATGGCGGGACATTGTGATACGATCACGGTAACATTGACCAAAAACGGTACCGCAATAGTAAGCGATAACGGTCGGGGTATTCCGACCGACATGCATCCGACAGAGGGAATTTCTGCGGCAACGGTTGTTTTGACCGTATTGCACGCAGGGGGAAAATTCGACAAAGATACTTATAAAGTCTCCGGCGGTTTGCACGGGGTAGGGGTATCGGTTGTTAATGCCCTCAGTAGTGATCTCAAAATGACGATTCACCGTGAAGGTCAATCGTTTGAGCAAAACTTTAAATGCGGTATTCCTCAAGAGCCTTTGGCCGTAACAGGCACAACACGTAAACGGGGAACAACCATTGAGTTTTTCCCGGATCCTTCGATCTTTACCGAAACGATTATTTTCGATTATGACTATTTGGCTAAACGTTTCCGTGAGCTTGCGTATCTCAATCCCCGTATTACGATTGTTTTTAAAGATGAGCGTAACGGCGCGAGCAATACCTACCATTTCGAGGGCGGGATCAGCCAATTCGTTACCGACGTCAATAAAAAAACCGTTGTAGCATCTCCGTTTGCGTTTAGCGAAAAAATTGAAGATATCGAGATGGATATCGCTATTATGTATAACGACAGTTATGACGATAAAACCTTTACGTTTGTCAATAACATCAATACCCCTAACGGTGGTACCCATGAAGCGGGTTTCCGTGCCGGGCTTACCCGTGTTATTTCCAATTACAACAAACAAAACGGTAATGCCAAAGAGAAAGATGTACCTCTGACCGGTGAAGACGTCTCCGAAGGGCTTATCTGTGTCGTATCCGTACGTGTACCGGAACCTCAGTTTGAGGGTCAAACCAAAGGGAAACTCGGGAATACCTACGTTCGTCCACTCGTTCAAAAAGTCACCTATGAAAAACTGACCAAATATTTCGAAGAGAATCCGATCCAAGCCAAAGCCATCATCCAAAAAGCGTTGATGGCGGCACGCGGACGTGAAGCAGCAAAAAAAGCGCGTGAATTGACACGACGCAAAGATGCGATGACAGTCGGAACCTTGCCGGGTAAATTGGCGGACTGCCAAAGCAAAGATCCGTCGATCAGCGAACTGTATCTGGTGGAAGGGGACTCTGCGGGCGGTTCCGCAAAACAGGGACGCGACCGTGTATTCCAAGCGATTTTACCGCTCAAAGGTAAAATCCTGAACGTTGAAAAAGCACGATTGGACAAAATCCTAAAATCCGAAGAGATTACGAATATGATTACGGCTTTGGGATGCGGAATCGGCGAAGAGTTCAACGAAGAGAAACTCCGTTATCACAAGATTATCATCATGACCGATGCCGACGTCGACGGAAGCCATATCCAAACGTTGTTATTGACGTTCTTTTTCCGATATCTTCCGAAAATCGTTGAAAACGGCTATCTCTATCTGGCACAACCGCCTCTTTACCGCTATAAAAAAGGGAAAAAAGAGATCTATTTTAAAGATGACCATGTTATGAATGCTTTCTTGATCGAGAACGGTATTGAAGCCTTGGAAGCGGAAAATCTGAATGTCGGTGTAAATGATCTCGTCTCATTTTTCAAAATGGTTGATCACTACCGCAGTACTCTTGATGCATTGGAACGCCGTTATGCTCTCGTGGAACTTATCCGTTATTTCATTGAAAATCCGGATTTAATCGCCTTGCCGCTTACAGAAATGTATACCAAAGTTGAAGCTTTCTTGACAGCGCAGGGGAATAATATCCTTAGCAAAAATGTGAGCGATGTAGATATGCACCTGTTTGTTCAAACCAAAGAGGGATTGGAAGAACTTCACATCAATGATGAACTTTTTGCTTCACCGCATTTTGCCGAAGCAAATTATATTTTCCAAAAAATTCAGGATTGGAATTTGCCGCTGGAAGGCGATTTGCTCGAATTACTCACTCAAATTACCGATTATGCGAAAAAAGGTTCTTATATCCAGCGTTACAAAGGTCTCGGGGAGATGAATCCTGAACAGCTTTGGGAAACAACGATGACACCGGAAAATCGCGTATTGCTTCGCATCACGATCGAAGATGCAGAAGCCGCAGGCGAATCGTTTAACCTCTTTATGGGCGACGATGTCGAACCGAGACGTAATTACATCGAAACACACGCTAAAGATGTTAAACATCTGGACATTTAGTTTTTAATGACATACACCGAACAAAAAGAGAGAGAACACCGCTTTGCCTTGGCATTGCGGATGGGATTGCCTATCTTTTTTTTGAGTTCGGTTACCCTTTTTGCCCTTTTCTCTCAAACCTATACTTCTCTCACCTCTTTGATTGTGTTGTCCATATCGCTGCTCGGGATAATGATCTATTTTATTTTTTACCTCATTTATCAAAGTGCCCATGAGACGATTACCGATCCGACGACTTATGCATTTACCTCAGAGTATTTTTTTAAATTAGGCTCAAAAGCACTCCAGAGAAATACCCAAACCGTTATGATGGTCAGCGTTGAAAATTTATGGGCTATCAACGAGCGCTACGGGATTAAAAACGGAGATAAAGCGCTCCAGAACACCGTAAAAAAGCTGGACCGCTTTTTTCGTGACAAAGGGTATGAGAAACTTCCGATAGGGCGCTATAAAGGGGGTGACTTTTTAGCCTTTTTACCGGGAGAAAAAGAGCAGTATAGAGCATTGATCGAGCTGTTTTTGTCCAAATACGAAAATCACATCGATAATGAGATTGAAATAAGAGTCGGGATCGTCATGGTAGATTCACGCCTCTCGAATAATATGGAACTTTTGACAAGCCGTTTGTATGAGCTTCATAACGATCGGTTAACAGCAGAAAAAGAGGAATTGTATTCAATCAACGAACTCGAACATGAAATACTTGAGGCATTGGAACATAAACGCATTTCGATCGGATTTTGGCCGGTATGCTGCGATGATGACATGTTTGACACGTCGGTGAAATTAATTGATTCCGAGGGGAGGCTGATTCATCAAAGCCGTTATATTCCCGTACTCAACCGACTCAATAAGATGCGTTTTCTGGAAAGTGACGTACTAGAAAAAATAGGGGCATTATGCAATGAGAAAAATCAAAATATAGTGTTAACTATCTCTTCCGTTACCTTGCGGAATCCCCATTTTTTTGAGCATGCTCTCACCTTATTCGAACGTTATCCGAAAGCGCGGAATAAAATAACATTGTTGTTTGAAGAGAGGGAGTATTGTCATCAGCTAGAACGTTTTTCACAGCAAATAGCCCATTATCGCAAAGCCGGATATAAAATCGCTTTGGATCGTTTGGGCGGCTATCAAACAACCCTTTTATATCTCAAAGAGCTGGAGATAGATATCGTCCGATTCGATTCTCTTTACAGCCGAAACATAAAAAAAGCGGGGTATCAGAATATCATTCAGGGGCTGAATCTCAGCGCCCACCTGTGCGGTGCGAAAACATGGATGTTGATGATTGAAGACTCAAATAGCGACCAGCTTTGTCAATCGCTTAAAATTAATTATCGGCAGGGAAATTATCTGGGTAAAATTTTAACACTGGACGACATTACTAAAAAGGAAACAAATATATGAAATACGGCGAGCAGATAGTCGAAAATTTCGATGTAGAAAAAGATTTTGAGATTTGGCCTAACCAGCATGAGCGCGATTATGTCATAAAAGTAACGTTACCCGAATTTACCTGTCTTTGTCCACGCAGCGGATATCCCGATTTTGCAACGATTTATGTCGAATATACTCCGGATAAATGGGTCGCTGAACTTAAAGCTATCAAACTGTACATTAATTCGTTCAGAAACCGCCATATTTCGCACGAAAACAGTGCAAACGAGATCTATTCGGTATTTGAGCAAAAAATCGCTCCTAAGCGCTTAAAAGTGGTTGCAGACTATTATCCGCGCGGAAATGTTCATACGGTAGTAGAGATTGATAGCGAGAAAATGGAAATATCCCGATAACAGGGATATTTAAAAAGAAAGTTTAGAATTTATAGGTGTAAGTAAGATTTGCATTACATCCCCAGTGATCAGGGATCGTATTGGAACCGTTGGTGTAATTGAGATTTGGGGCATAAACCTTTTCATTAAAAAGGTTGTCTATATAGAGGGACACCAAAGAGTGACCGACCTTCCCGATTCCCCACACTTTTGCCGTATCTAGAGAGATATTGGCAGTTAAAATATTATAGGCTTCGGGTTTTGGATTTCGCAAAGGCGCGCCGTTGGTTTCGCTCAAGTCGGTTGACGTTCCGAAATAACTGTTAAACAAAGCGATATTCATTCCGTGTATTCCACTGTAGGAACCACCCAGTTTGGCCATCATATTTGGGGCAAATGTACTATCTTCTACACCGTTATTCGTCTTATTGACCTGATAACTGAAATTTCCGAGAATACTAAAATCCTCATTCACTTGCATACGCCCTTCGATCTCTAATCCTTGAAAATGGACAGTCCCCTCATTTTCAAACGTTGACCGTTCGGGTATAGAGAGGGGAATCGGTTTTCTAACGATCAGATTTTCCATCATCGAATCATATAAGGCGATTGAAAAATAATAATTCGAAGTTTGATAGAGGAGCTGGGCATCATACGTCGCCACTTTTTCCGGATTGAGAGAAGCGTTTCCTAAAAGTGTCGGCGCATTGATTTTTGCTTCTTGTAGATTGGGTGAGCGATAGGCTTCGCTGTAGAGGAGTTTGAGCCACCAGTTATCTCCAAATCCTTGAATAAAACCCAGACGGGAGGAAAGGTCGGTTTTGGTATCTTCGGGCTTATTCAACTGAATTCCGCCGATAATTTTTTGTTTTGGAGAGAGCATATAATCGAGCTGGGTATAAGCACTTTTACTATGCATACTTGAAGAAGGAAATCCTGTTTTGAACTCTGTTTCGTATGTAGACGTATTGGCACCTAATAACAGATTGAGATCACTGAGAAGGTTGCCACGAATGACCATTTCAGCCATATCATAACGGTCGTCGTAATGGTTACGTCCGCCTGCTTCACTGATTTGCCAATCAAAATGAGCTAAATTAACCGTGTAGTTAAATGAGACGTCCCAGCCGCTTGTAATATCGTAGCGGTATCCGATATCGACATACTCTCTTTTCTTTTTCATAGGAGAGGAGGGAAGTTGGAAGGAAGAACCGCCGCTGTCTTCGTTGTTATTCATGACCATGGCATTGAGAGTAAACTCTTTATAGGTACCGTTGATGACGATATTATCGCTGTTCTCACCGCTATCATAGGTACCAGCGATGTTATCTTTATCGACGACACTGTTTACGCTGTCACCGTTGGAGCGGATAGAATTGATACCGATGTTTAGGCTGTAATCGGTTCCCCCCAATAACGTAGAGAGTTGGGCTTGGCGGCGGCCAAAACTTCCCGCTCCAATATCAACACGGGTTTCATTGATCGATTTTTGTCCATCTTTCGTCACAATATTGATAACACCGGACATGGCATTGGAGCCGTAAATAACTGATCCCGGTCCCCGTATAATCTCAATATGATCGATCATATTGAGTGGGAAACCGAGATAGATGTCAAAATTGAACCCTCCGTCGGTTCCGTCATGTATTGGACGGCCGTTGAGCAAAACTAACTCCCACCCTTCTTGGTGGGCACCGTTCATTGCACGTATCGAGGTTTTATTGTGAGGGCGTTGATGTGAACTAAGTATTTGCATCCCTACAAGGCGGTCGATGACATCGCGTAAATCCCGTGCGCCGTATTGTTGGATATCCTGCGCGGTGATTATGGTGACGACTCCGGGAGCCAATTGTTGGCTCTCATTGCGCTTTGAGGTACTGGTCACTTGAATATTCAGCAGATCTTCGAGTGAGAGAGGGGATAGATCGGATTCATCGTTCGCCTGAAGCATTGAACAGGCAATAGCCGCCGTCAAAAAAATACGTTTCATGATCAATCCTCCCCTTTTTACTACAACATATAGTAACACTCTTTTCTTAAAATGTATTAAGAAATTACTTGGTATTTGAAACGGATGGTTCAATGGGGAGTGTAACGGTAAATAAAACCCCTTCTTTAGGTGCGGAGGAAAGAGCAATTTCCCCCTCAAGCTTTTGGGTGACAAGGTTGTAGACAATATTAAGCCCAAGCCCTGTTCCCCCGGCATTGCGTTTGGTCGTTGTAAACGGTTCGAAAGCAATTTTTTGCATGCGTTCGTCCATTCCCATTCCGTTGTCGGCATACGTTAAAACGAGGTGTTGATGATCTACGGTAAAACGGATTGTTATAGTTGCATCCAAAGTGTTAGCGGTAAACCCGTGCAGCAACGAGTTTTGGATAAAATTGCTGATGATTTGTGCAAATACTCCCGGATAGGATTTGATGATCAGATCGCGATCCCCCTCTAGGACTACGTGTACCGGTATCTTTTTGAGTTTGTTATGAAAGGTCAGGAGAATCTCTTCTAGATACTCATGGAGGTTGAACTCTTGTTTATCCTCTATGCTTTGATCAACCGATATCCGTTTAAAACTGCGGATCAGATTGGCCGCCTGATTGATGCTTTTGAGAAGCAACTGTGCCGTTTCGTTTAATACATGAAGTTTCTCTTCCATAGAGGATTTTTTGAGACTCCCGTCGTTCATTTGACTGAGGAGTTCTTTGGTCTCTTTAACAATGATTGAACCGCCGGTAATTGCATTTCCTAAAGGTGTATTTACTTCGTGGGCAACGCCGCTGACAAGATTTCCAAGTGCAGCCATTTTTTCAGATTGTACTAACTGCGATTGAGTCTTTTTTAACGTTTCAAGAGACTCTTGAAGTTCTTTGGTACGTGATGCCACCCGTGCTTCCAAATGGGTCGTCAACGATTCAGTATCGCTAAGGAGGTGGTTAAAGGCATCATAAAGATAAGCGATTTCATCGTTTTTGGTATGGGTGACGCGAAGCGAATAGTTGCTTTTTTCCGAGACCTCTTTGGCGGCTTTGGCCAATGTTATGACAGGCTGAAGGATATTTTTGCTCAGTATGCGTGAAATAAAGAAGATAATGAACAGCAAAATGAATGAAAAAAGTATGACCGATTTGAGCAGATCAACGACGAAAGAGGTAATTCGTTCTGTTTTTTTTTCGATGTAGAGGTAGCCCAGCAATTGTCCGTTTTGTCTGATTTCGAGGGTATTTTTTAATTTTCCCAATTTCCATGGATTCCAACTGGGGTGTTCGTAGCGTATCCCTAAAGGGAAGATGGTACTCGGCAGAGGTTGATGATCGGAATTGAAAAAACTAACGGGTTTTTTGTCCGGACCGTAAACAACGGCAAAAAGAACATTTGGATTTTCATGCAACCGACGCAGGTTGGTGTTGATCTCCTGAACATCAAAAAAGGCCAAAGGAGCCGTAACCAAATCGACTACTAAATTAGCCTGTAGATCACTTTCGTGAAGATAGGCCTGCTTTTCATGGTTAATGCTGTACCACGACAGAAAAAGTGTCTCGGTGAGCACGACAAAAAGAGTTGTCGTAATCAACGAGAAAACCATTTTGGAGGTGATAGAGTGGGTATTAAATCTCATTTCGTCCCCCCTGTAGGATCGATAACGGTAGCGAAGTTAAGAAGCTTATAGCTAGCGTTGAGATTTGCATGTTCAAGATTACGCTGGTTAATCACGAATCGAAACATATTGTTTTCCAAATAAAATCCGATCATCGCCCCTTGCCTTGTATCGTCATCGTTATCGCTTATGATTAAAACACTATTTTTTCGTAATGCACTTAAAAGCACTTCGTTTTGGGGAGGTTTGGACCCTCGAAAGTAAAGGATATGGCATTTAAGCATCTCATTGGGAGAATCCCCGATATGGAGCGAAGTCACTTTCACGGGACGCTTGTTGAAAAGGCGGGAGGAGTAGGTTTTTTGAAGAGTTTTGGCAAAATCGTCATCGTTATGGATACAAATATTGTATGTATCTATCGGTTTCGGCCATTGTATGAACATGGTGAACCGTTCCAAATAAGCCGATTTGATACTCTCTTCGGAAACGGCGAACAGTGCCACATCGTAATAGAGAATGATGCAGAGGAGAATGACAAATTTTTTTACGGTCTTCATGGAATTAGATCAGGCTTAGGTTCACCTATAAAGTATCCTTGCGCATAATCGATCCCCATGGTTTTGACAATTTCATACACCTGCGGACTATGAACAAATTCGGCAACGGTTTTCACTCCGATTTTATGGGTAAAAAAAAGGATGGATTCGGTCACGGTCTGGGACTTTGTATTGACATCGATGTCTTTAATGTAGGTACCGTCGATTTTGACAATAGCGAGATCCAAATTGCCGAGTTGGGCGAAATTCGAGCATTGAACCCCAAAATCGTCCAGACACAGATGGTATCCCATCGAGGTAAGCTCATTAAGGTGTTTTTCGGCAATAGGATTGGCTAATATACTGCTGTCTTCGAGAATTTCAAAATAGATCCGATCCAATTCAATTCCGTAATGCTCGCGTGTTCGTTCTATAAATCCGATGAAATCGGGTTCTATGAGATCCTGATCGGTAATATTGACCGAAAAATGGAGAGAATTGGTGCTGAACCGTTTGCAGGTTTGTTCAAATACCCGTTGGGTGATTTGGTAGAGGAGCCCGGCATATCGAGCCGTGGAGAGGAAATTATAGGGAGTATAGACGACACCGTCGCGTTCAAGCCGTACAAGCGCTTCGTATTTTAATATTTCACCGCTTTTACAATCGACGATAGGTTGATAATAGGGGATTATTTTGTCGTTATCCAGAGCGTCTTTGAGCCATTTTGTCCATTTTGTATTCTCTTTGATCTGTTTGATGACCGCCAGATTATCGGAATAAACCTGAACTCTATTGCGGCTCATTTTACGCGCTTCGCGGAGTGCGATTTCAGCCTTTTGGATCATATTTCCGATATCTTGTTCAACTACACCCATGGTAACGTTGATCCGATGTTCGATACCGTTGATAAGGAAAGAATGTTTGATAATGGTGCTTTGGATTCTAAGAACCTCTTTTTGGACGTCCTGAATCTCTTTATGAGAGGTTAACGCGGCAAAGATATCGGCTTCGAGGCGGTATATTTTGCATTCAGGACACGAGGCATCATGCAATATCTGGCTGAACTGCAACAGCATTTGATCTCCCACTTCAAAGCCGTATACGTCGTTGATCATACTAAACGCATCGATATTCAGCAAAATGAGCGACATCGGTTCATCGGTATCAAGATCGTAGTTAAGTTTAACGCGGTTTCCAAGACCGGTTAAGCTGTCGGTAATAAGGGTCATGTAAATTTCATTTTTTTTGTTGAGAAGTTCAATGATTTGCTTATATTGCGAGAGGGCGCTTCGGATCGTGGTGTAGAGCCTATCGGTTGTCAGCTCTGTTTTTTCTTTGTAATCGTTAATGTCGTAATGATCTATGACATACCTCTCCGGTGCTACACCGGGCTGTCCGGTACGGATAATTATTCTTACCGTCGTATTATTAAGATCATACCGGATAGTTTCGACTAGATCGAGTCCTGATGTCGCACTCTCCATGACGACATCGAGCAGGATGATGGCAATATCGCCATTTTGTTTTAAAATTTTTGCTGCTTCGGCGGCGCTGTAGGCAGAGAGAAAGCGGAGAGTTTTGCGCTCAAAAATAAAATCGTGGAGCGCTAATTTGGTAAAAGAGTGAACTTCGACATCGTCATCGACGATCAATACCGTCCATGGAGCTTCAGATAGTGTTTCTTGCTCTTCCGGAGCAAATAAAAGTTCATCCTCCACTTTTTTTCCTCTTTTATGCGAATTAATTGTTGTTCTATTCCAATAATAGCATAAATGAGTAGAGAGAAACTTAAGGGTAGATCACCCGAACTTACCGGTAATATATTCTTGTGTCAGTTTTTCTTTCGGAGTAACGAAGAGTTCTTCGGTATGCCCTAATTCAATCAATTCTCCCAGATACATAAATCCTGTATAGTCGCTGACACGTGCCGCTTGCTGCATATTGTGGGTAACGATGATGATCGAAACGCGTTCTTTCAACTCAATAACCAGTTTTTCGATCCCCTGTGTCGAAATAGGATCAAGTGCCGAGGTCGGTTCGTCGAATAACAAAACTTCCGGCTCAACCGCGATGGCGCGGGCGATACATAAACGCTGCTGCTGTCCTCCTGAGAGACCGTTTGCATCGTTTTTGAGACGGTCGCTGACCTCTTTCCACAATGCGGCATCCTGAAGCGCTTTTTCGACACGTCCTTCAAGTTCCGTTTTGTTTTTAATCCCTTGCAAACGCATTCCGTAAGCGACATTATCAAAAATAGACATCGGAAATGCAGTCGGTTTTTGGAAAATCATCCCGATTTTAGTCCGCAAAAAGATAAGATCTTCTTTCGGATTCAAAATATTGCGCCCTTCAAATTCGATTTCTCCGTTGTAGGTATTGCCGGGATAAAGATCATGCATTCGGTTGAAAGCGCGCAATAGAGTCGTTTTACCGCAGCCGGACGGTCCGATCAATGCGGTAACGGCATTTTTGGCAATCGGCATCGAAACTTTTTTCAGGCTCGGTGATGGCGCACCTTTATAGGTAAATTCAAAATTACGCACATGAAGTGCACACTCTTCTTTGATATCGATAATGCTTGCCATGGATTATTTCCTTTTTCCCATTAATAAAATAAGTCGTCCCATAATATTGAGACCTAATATAAACATCGAGAGGATAAAGGCAGCTGCCCATCCGAGTTGCTGCCAGTCATCATAAGGACTGATCGCATAGTTAAACATGGTTACCGTCAGAGAAGGCATCGCTTCATTCAAATCGGTTGTGAAAAAGTTGTCGTTAAACGAGGTAAACAGCAACGGTGCCGTTTCACCGCCGACACGTGCGATACCGAGAAGTACACCGGTCAAAATACCCGCTTTAGCTCCGCGATATACGACATCGACTATCACTTTATACTTTGGTGCTCCCAGAGCAAATGCCGCTTCACGAAGAGTACCGGGTACGAGTTGAAGCATATCATCGGTCGTGCGTAAAATAACCGGGATCATAATAATCGCAAGGGCGATAGCTCCGGCCCATGCGCTGAAATGCCCCATAGGCATAACAACAACCGCATAGACGAATGCCCCGATAACGATTGAGGGGGCTGACATCATAATATCGGAAATATCACGGATCGTATGGGCCAATTTTGAATTTTTCCCGTATTCGCTCAAATAGGTTCCCGCCATGATACCGAGCGGAACACCGATAAGGGTTGCCAAACCTACGAGGATAAGCTGTCCGACCAGAGCGTGTCTGAGACCGCTTTCAGCATATCCCGGAGGCGAACCTTCAAAAATAAAGATATTCCAGTTCAGGGCATTAACCCCTTTCATAACCAAAACTCCGAGAATCCAGAACAAAAAGGCGAGAGCGATAATAGCACTTAGTGTCGAGAAAGTTAACGCTATACGGTTGATAATGATCCGTTTTTGTGTAGATGTCATTGTCCTTTCCTCACTTTACGCAAAAAATAAAATTTTGCGATGGCAATAACGACAAAGCTCATAATAAGCAAGGTCAATGCTAATCCGAACAGGCTAGAGAAATAAAGGGAGCTGTCGGCTTCGGTAAACTCATTGGCAAGGGTAACCGGAATCGAAGTCGTCGGATCCATAATTGAACTTGGGGTGTGATGGACATTCCCCATAACGAATGTAACGGCCATTGTCTCACCGATCGCCCGGCCGAGTGCCAGGATAAGAGAACCGATAATACCTGCTTTTGCGTAAGGGATGATGACGTCTTTAATGACATCCCATTGCGTTCCGCCGAGCGCATAAGCGGATTCTTTGAGAATATCGGGGGTCGTATTCATCGCATCGCGGGTAACGGCAGCCATAAACGGGAGAATCATAATAGCCAAAACAATTCCCGCCGCAAGCAGACCGATCCCCATTCCGCCGAAAATATCGCGTAAGATAGGGACGAAGAAAAACAGTCCCCACATCCCGTAGATGACCGAGGGGATAGCGGCAAGGAGCTCAACGCTTACGCCGAAGAATCCTTTGATTTTGTCATGGGCGATTTCGCTCAGAAAGATGGCGACGCCGATCGCAACCGGGATAGCCAAAAGCATTGCTAAAAAAGTGGAAGCGACCGAGCCGAATATGGCCGCATAGGCACCGAATTTATCGAGATTCGGCGCCCATTCGTCTTTGGTGATGAAATCAAAGCCGAAGGTCTGCATCGCTTCGGTGGAGTGATTAAAGAGGACCACAAATATCCATGCGACGATGAATAAAATCAGCAGTGCGCTGGTGCGGGTCATGTTTAAGAAGATTTTATCAATCATGCCTTGCCTTACCTTAAAATAATTTGGCAATTTTATTACATGATCATTACAACACTGTTACCAAAACCTCTTTTAGCCATTCCAGTCCTTGATCCCGGGTGCAAAACAGTTGATTCAGTTGGGCGTCGTAGGCATGCTCCAGAATCGATTTAAAGGCTTCGGAAGGAGGCATTCCCAACGCGATCAGATCGCGCCCCATCAGCAGAGGAACGGGCGGCTCAACTAACACACCCAATGCCGAAGCTCTTTCATAGAGCCACTCGCCCGCTTCAAAATATTTAGGGATATCATCGACAAACGCCCTTCCGAAAAAATCGGCTTTTGCAACCAAAATCAGATCACGGATACAGACGTGAGTGCTCAGACGGAGAATGTCGCTGTCGCCGGCATGTGCGCGATAGAATTTTCGCGGCCATCCGTGATAACGGATAAGGGGCAATATACGGCTGATGAGTGTTTTGTCTTCGGTAATCCGCTCCAGCCAGCTTTGGGCGATTTCAGCTCCGATTTCGGCATGTTTCGGGGCATTAAGAAGACCATCTGCGGTAATAGTCGTATCGGGCTTGCCGATATCGTGCAATAACACGGCTAACATCAGTACGATATCATCTCTCCACTCACCGCGGCGTAATGATGCCATCGAATCCAGCGCCATCAGGGTATGGACCCAAACGGAACCTTCGGGATGGGAATCTTTTTCCTGAAGAGTTTCTTCTAACCTGTCAAGGGGAGCAAAAAACCCCAGGGCTCCCATATCACGTAATAACGCCATCCCGATTGAGGGGCGGTTACTTTGGAGGAGAAGTTTTTTAAACTCTTCAAAAATACGCTCTTTCGGAAGTTCTTTAAGCGCTTCGTTTGCAATCATTTCACGGCACAGGGCTAACAAGTTTTTATCGCATGTTAGCTCAAAACGGGCGGCAAACTGTATGGCACGTAGTACTCGCAGAGGGTCGTCGATAAACGTTTCGGGATCAATGCATTTAAGTCGTTTGGCTTTTAGATCCTCAACCCCACCGAACGGGTCGAGCAGGGTGTGAGTAAGCGGGTCGTAACCGATGGCGTTAATCGTAAAATCACGTCGGCGTGCCGCTGCGGCAAAGTCGAGATCGCTAAACCATTCCAGCTCAAATCCCTTGTGTCCGAATCCTGATTTGGATTCGGTACGCGGAGGGGAAAAGTCGATGGAGTACCCTTCGTAATTGAGTTTTAGAACGCCGAAGCTTTTACCGTAGAGACCCAATTTTCCGAAAGGGCGAAGGAGGGCTTCGAGCGTTTCCAGGGAAGTTACTCCGTAAAGCTCGATATCAAGATCGGAGGTTGTGTGTCCCGTGAAGAAGTCGCGGACAAATCCGCCGACAAAAATAGGTTTGATCCCGTGATGTGAAAGATGTTCGACCAGTCGTACCAAGGGAGGGGATAAAGGGATCATTTTTTGGAAGGGCCCTTTTTTTCGACGAGATTTGCGAGGGAAAAGCTAAAGGTAGACCCGATTCCCAGTGTGCTCTCTATCCGAAGTTCGGAATCATGCAGTTTTAAAATATAGCTGACGATGGAGAGTCCAAGCCCCATGGAGTTGTCCCAGCGGTTTTTTTGGACGCGGTAAAATTTTGAAGTAATTTTATCAAGTTCGTTCGGAGCGATTCCGATCCCTTTATCGCTAACGCTCAGGGTATTATCCGTTAGTGTCACCGTTACCTCTTCATCCGAATATTTGAGTGCATTGTCGATGAGATTGGTGATGATCAGTTCGATCATCGTTTTATCGGCAAAAACGGTTTTTGCCGTTCCGTGGTAGGTAATGGAACGTGCCGGATATTTGGCCTGTAAAATAGAGATCGAATCATGACATATGTCGGAGATATCGAATGATGAAGGTTTTATGGAGAGGTCGTTGTTTTCCAGTTTTACCGAAAGTGCCAGACGGTCCAGCATCAAAGTAACGCGTTGGGTATTGGAGAGGATTTTATCTAAAAACTTTTCACGAATTTTGGGATCGATATTCAAATCGTCATGGAGTGTTTCGGCATATCCCATAATGGCGGCGATGGGGTTTTTGAATTCATGGCTGATGGCGGAGAGGATATCGTTTTGCTGTTTGTTGATGAGGCGCAGCTTGGCGGTGTGCTTACGCTTTTGTTTGTCACGGTTATGAAGTTTTTTAACCAGATTTTTGAGAAGAATCGATATTTGCAAAAACTCGCGAAAGTATTCCGGTTTGAGAACCGCACGGTAGTTTTTGGCGGAAATTTCATCCAAATAACGGGTAATTTGGAGGATATCGTAACGTGCTTTTTTAGAGATATTGTAAGCGATTAGCAGGGCGATAACGACCAGTACGCCGAAACCTCCGACAAGCTGAATCCACAAGACGTAAAAGTGTTTCATCACCCCTTCGAGACTCATCGCAAGGCGGATGTAAAACGTTTTTTCGGGTGTAACTATTTTATGGGCGACATAAATAAAATCGGTTTTGAGTGTTTTTGAGTAGCGGATAGCCGTTCCGTAAGGCTCCGTCATGGCGTGCATCACTTCTAATCGTCCGATATGGTTTTCCATTATCGTTTTATCGGCATCGCTTTCGGCCATGACATTTCCGTTTTCGTCGATAACGGTGACCCGTAGAAAGGTTTTTCCGGCAGCTTGGGCAACAAAACGGTCAAAGTCGTTGGTTGAAGTCAGCAGAGGTTCTAAAAGATTGATATTTTCGATCAGCCGCTCTTCACTGTCGTGAATGATCATCGATTTAAGGGTAAAATAGCTGATCAGGGAAGCAACAAACAATGCGGCGACAAAAAGACCTAAAACATTAAGAAAGAAGAGCTGATGGATTCTTAGCACAGTGTGTAGCCGACTCCCCGTACGGTTTTGATATATTCTTTGGACTTATCGGGATCGATTTTTTCTTTGAGGCGGTTAATCGCAACGTTGACGGTACGGTCTTGATACACTTCGTCACCGCCCCATACATTTTCAAGAAGATAATCACGCTCGAGAACGACATTTTCATTCACGATAAGAGCATGCAGGAGATCAAATTCGAGTTTGGTCAGTTCTATCGGATTGTTTTCGATGAATACTGTTCTAGCAGCGAGATTGAGGGTGATGTCGCGGTAGGATAAATTCCCTTCACTCGAAAGCTTTTTAGTACGACGCAATACCGCTTTAACCCGCAGGATCAGCTCTTTCATACTGAAAGGTTTGGCGATATAATCGTCTCCTCCCCGTTCAAATCCCTGTTCAATATCTTCGTCTTTGTTCTTGGCACTCACGAAAATAACCGGTGTCTGTATTCCCCGTTTTCGCAATGACTCGACAAACTCGCTTCCTTCTGCACCGGGAAGATTTCGATCCATAAGGATCAAATCCACATTTTCCTCTTCAAGGGCATTGATAACGTGTTTGGTATTAAGAAATCCTATGGTTTCAAACCCCTCTTTAGCGAGGTGGTATTCCATAAGTTCCAAAATATCCTGTTCGTCTTCGACAATCAGTATCAACGCATTCACGGCTGATTCCTTTTTCGTAGTTCTAAGAATGCAGAGCGCATTTAGTTATGCAAGTTTAACTCGCCGCCCTTTTGTGCATAGAGCATCAACGAAGCTATATTGACCGTACGATCGCCGATCCGCTCTAATTTGCGTAATGTTCCTAACACTCTAACATATTCGACGGCAAGTTCATTGGCGTCGATGATCAGGTTTAGAAGCTCTTTCTCCATTAAAGAAAATAGATCGTCATTTTTAGACTCTTCGACCATCACTTTACGATACGTATCGTCCGCGTCGCAAGAGTCGATGTTATGTAAACATTCTGAAATGTATTGTAACGCATTGATCGTTGTTTTATGCAACTGAACGATCGCATTGGTCAAAACGCTCATGTCGCATCCTCCCATACAGTGGTCATGCAACCGTTTGCTGTATTTTTTGAGTCCGTCGCCGATACGGTCAATTTCATTGGTCATCTTCAAATATGCGACAAGCAATCGTAACTCATCGGCTTCTGGACCGAAAAGGGCGAATGTTTTAATAATTTCGTTATCAATTTTGTTGGCATCCGCTTGAATATTTTTAATATAGGTACGTGAGATCTCGTACAGTTCTGCATTGTCGGTTTCAAATGCTTTGAGGGTCTCTTCGCTTGATTGGATAATTTGGGAGAGCATAACGGAGATCATACCCCGAATTTCATTGAGTTTGTTTTCATAGCGTGGTAGCATTAGCGTGCCTTTGATTAAATGATGGTGCGCGATTATAACAATGATTTATAACCGTGAGATTACAAACAATGAAGTCCTTTTGTAATCGTTTCGTTACCCGAGGCCTCTACAATACGTCCATCAAAAATTCCAAAAGGATTCCATTATGCTAAAGAATGCTACAAAAGGTTTGGTTATCGCGGCTATCGCGGCTACTTCTATGATCGCGGCGGATAAAATCAACGGAGCGGGTGCTACGTTTCCGGCTCCTGTCTATTACGATTGGGCGTATAATTATCAAAAAGCGACCAAAACACGCGTTAACTATCAAGCAATCGGTTCAGGCGGCGGTATCAAGCAAATTTCTGAGCGTATCGTTGATTTCGGTGCGACGGATGCTCCTTTGACACAAAAAGAACTTGACAAAGCAAAATTGACTCAGTTTCCTGCGGTAATCGGTTCTATCGTTGTAGCCCATAACCTTCCGGGTGTAGCGGACGAAAAATTGAAACTCAAAAACTCTGTTGTTGCTGACATTTTCGCCGGTAAAATTACAATGTGGAACGATCCTGCTATCGCTGCGGACAATGCAGGGGTCAAACTTCCTGCAGAAAAAATTATCGTGGCTCACCGTTCAGACGGATCAGGAACTACATACGTTTTCACCGATTTCTTGAGTGATTCATCTAAAAACTGGAAAAGCAAATTCGGTATCGGTAAAGCGATCGGCTGGGCAACCGGTGTAGGCGGAAAAGGGAATGAGGGTGTAACAAACCTTATCAAACAAACTCCGTACTCTATCGGGTATATCGAAAATGCGTATAAAGAGAAAAACAACCTCTCTGCGGCTACATTGCAAACAGCAAGCGGAAAATGGGTAACGGCAACTAAAGCAAACTTTATGGCAGCGGTTAAACAAGCTTCTTGGAAAAAATCAGAAGGTTTCTACGGTTCATTGGTATCTCAAAAAGGGGATACTGCCTATCCGATCGTAGCGGCAACGTATATCCTTTTACCGAAAGAGAAAGCTGAAACGAATGCACAAGTTATCCAATTCTTTGACTATGCGTTTAAAAACGGTGACAAATCGGCTGAAAAACTCGGGTACATCCCTCTTCCGACTGAAACAACAAATCTTGTCCGCGAATACTGGGCAGAAACTAAATAATTTTAACGCAAAGGGGGTTCCCCGCCTCCTTTACGCCTACCGGTTTTACCCAAAGGGCACTTTGTCTTTTGCGGGAAATCCAAAATAAAGTATTTCTCTAAAATAGTTTCTGCCTTTGATAGCTTTAAGAGCATTTCGATGTTTTTAAAGGTGTCTTTTTAGACCCACGTTTCATTCTCCTTCTTCAATACCTTAAGTTTTACTCATCTGTCCTTGCGTATGCGTTCGGATGAGTGTTTTTCATTCATTTTCCTTATCGTAATCATTTCGCAATGTAACATTGACGTAATCTATTTTTTCTACAATGACGTCACTAAAAAACAGGAGTGATTCTAATGAAAAAAGTAGCTTTCTCTGCCCTTGCTGCGGCAATGATTAGCGGTGCAGTTCATGCTGATACAATGACACTATTTACAGACCCTAAAACCGGTCAAGTGTTTACGACAGCTGGCGAAGGACGCGTTGAAATGGGTGATTTCGTCAGTGCTAAAGAAGTTGACATGCAAATGCGTGATTTGGAATCAAAAGGTTCTGAATACCAAGAGAAAATGAAAAAATACGTCAACGTTAAATCAAAAGCAAAAACGCTTGAGTTTAGCGGAACCCACTATTTCGGTTTGACATCTATCAGTCCTGAAAGTACGGGTAGTACAAGTGTTGATAACTCACGAGGATTTGAACTTCGCCGTAACTATGTTCAAGTAAAAGCGTATTTTAACGACAAAGACTATTTCCGTGTAACAATGGATACAACGAAAGAACTTACGAGCGGAACTTCATATGCAAATATGTATGCGAAATATGCTTACCTTTGGTTGGATAGCGTTCTTCCATACACCGGTGTAGAAATCGGTATCGCACACCGTCCGTGGATCGATTATGAAGAGCACAACGCTTGGCACTACCGTTCAATCAACAAAGTTGCCCTTGAACAAAAAACAAATGCGACCGATAACGGACCGGATTTGATCAACTCGGCTGACCTTGGATTCAACCTTAAAACTAAAACGGATATGTTTTCATCTGAAATCGGACTCTTCAACGGTGAGGGTTACCATGCCGATAAAACAGCGGCAAACCAAGAGAACAGTACAGACCTTTCACTTGAATGGCGTTTGACGGCTCACGTACTCGGAAGCGGAACGAAAGTGGGTAAAAACGACCGTACAAAAGATACGTATGCGAACATTTCTACGTATGGTATGATCTCTAAAAATCATAAAGACAATAATGTTGTTGAAGACGATGCGGCTGAATTCGATCGTTCTTTCTACGGTATCCATGCGGTCTATAACCAACCGGAGTTTTTGATTGCAGGGCAATATTATACTGCAAAAGATAAAGCACAAAATTCTACACTTGGTTCTGGTAAAGAGTACAAAGGGTGGTCAATCAATGCTGAAGTCCGCCCAATGCAAGACTGGACAGTGTTAGCACGTTATGATGTAAGCGATATTGATGCAGTTGCGGCAGGAACCGGTGTTAAAACCAAGTCTCAAGATATGAAGCAAACCATTTACGGTGTAGCATATAAATACAATAAAAACGTAAGCTTCATCGCTTCCGGTAAACATATCACGGATGCAACAGAAACTTCTGCTCCAGCTACAATTGATAAAGCAAAAGAGAAAGATGTTTACATGTTGACTACTGAAGTAAAATGGTAATTGCCTGACGTTTTACTCTCTTCTCCTTCTTCTCCCGCTTTAGCGGGAGCACTTCATGACACAAACTCAATTATCCAACCTTTTGTTCATTATATCTGTTCGAAACGAAGGCCGTGAGCCAGACTGAATCGATACACTTTAATCGCATTAATGAGATTAAAAAATAAAAGAGCAAACATTGCCGCAGCCGCAATGGCGCCGACGACAAACAGTTCCAATACAAAGATTCCGCCAAGAAGCGAAAAAGTTGTGAGCAGGAAAAGGGAAAAAAGAGTTTTGGCACGTGATTGCGGAATAATATTCGACATAATAGGGGCATCCATAATCCCGTTTGAACTCAGATGAAACCACACCAGAAACGGGACGATTTTCCCCATCATCCCTAAAATGATCGAGAGTGAAAAAAGAATGAATGTGATTAGAGAAATGCCAAGAAGAGGCTTATAATGCCCCCATTCATAGGCACCGTAAGCCATAATAGCGATGTACAGCAAAGCAATCCCCGTATACCAAAACCAAATACTTACGTCACTAACACGGCGTTTGCGCAGCTGAAGTCTCTTTAGCGTGGTGATAATAAATCCGGTAAGCAATGCCCCCAGCGTAAGATCGAATATCCAGACGAACGGAAATGCAAAAAAGAGCCAGACGACTTTCAGAAACAGCGAAGCGGCAATAATTCTGAATGCGTTGCGTTTGCACCAGAGGCTGTAAGGTATCGTGACGTAAAACATTTCAATAACCTGAAAGGCTACCGCAATAATAAGGGTGCCGATCCATCCGATGAGTCCCAGAGAATAGTGGGATGCACGAATCGCATCATGCATGGTGCTAAAAGTGCTGTTGGCATAGGATGATGCCATAATAATACCGAAAATGGCCGTTATCGAAAGGGAGATAAGGGCGAGCCGCATTCCTCGAAGGGTATCATGGGTTACCCCTCCGAAAAGGAGCGGGAGGATGAGATTGGCGGTGTAGAGGATCGATGAACCCAAAAACACGGCGGCGACGATAAACATCGCAGCGCCTCCAAAGGCAAAAGCTCCGGCCAAAGAGAGTATGCCGACCGTTAAAAAAACATGAATGATTAGAGCATTTCCGCTTGCAGCGGGGATAGGACGCCCACCCAAAACACTTTGCATCTGAAACAGCGCTCCGAGCATCGCCATGGTTATAACCCCTAAAACCATTATGTGAATAACGGCAAGCGAGAGTGGATGGGCGGGGGTTAAAACAGCTTCAGGATGAAAGAAAACGGTCAGGGACAAGAGAATTCCGAATACCGGAACGGTGAGAAAAAAACGCATCACCGCTGAAATAGGGGGAGCCTGGTCGAGGGAGAGTCCGTTATACATGGTCATGCTCCAGTATTACCGCAGAACTGCGGGTAAAATAGATATGCCACAGATCTTCTCGCTCCATGACACTCAAATATCGGCCGCCGTTTTTAACAATGATCTCAAAAAGGGGGATCGGTTCACGTCTGTGAATCATGTGAACGATTTCCTCACCCGAAAGCTTTTTAAAGGCATTGACCGCCATCTCCAGCGGGACGGGATGGTCAAGCTCACGGGTATCGAGGAGGATCATTGCCCCATCTCCTTTAGGGTTTGAATCATTAATTCGCCATCAGTCCCTAATGCACGGTCAATCATCGGATAGAGCATCTGCTCCTCCTTCATATTGTGCTGCTGAAGCATAATCATCATCGATTCGCCGATACCAAAAAAATCATTAGTGCGCTTTTCATTCAATGCACTCTTCATCGATTCAAGAAGACTCCGCAGCTGTTGATGCTCATAGCGCATCATCTGTGTCGGCCCCCCCGTCATCCCGGTCCGTTTTTCGAAGGTAATAAAAAGCTCGCGCTCTTCCATATCGAAATGGTGATTGGTGGCTCGGTAAAATTCGTCGAAAAATCTGAGAGCATCGTCGATTTTTTTCTCGGATAGGGCATTTTCGGCTTCTGTGTAGTAATGGTCGCACGCACGGTGATCGTCACGCATAAATTCTAAAATCATGAGATTTCCTTTGATACTTTAATGATGACAGTATAAAAGGGTCATGAACGATAAATCTTGACCGAAATCAAGATTTATTTTTTAGCCGGTTTATTATGAGGAAGAAAATCGCGGAAGTCTTTGATATAAATCGCATTGACTCCCTGTCCCAATTCATGAATATCGGCATCCAACCGCAGCCATTTGTTGATCGAATATTGGATCAAAACGCTGGAGACGGTATCGTTTTTGTAAAGGACTCTCAAATCTTTATTGAGACGCGCGCCCACTTCAAATCCCATTCCTCCCTCGGCAGTAGTGAGAATGTTCATCCTGTCGATCTGAAGTTTCGTCACTCCGTTGATGAGCCCTTTAAGTCCGGCACCCAGCATAAAGTTCGTGGCATCGGCTCGAACGGTCGAAGTAGAGCTGTCTCCGCCTGAAAGTGAGTTGGCCGGTCCGCCGAAGAGAAGATAACTCATGATGTCGTTTTGACTCATCACCGGATCGGAGCTGAAGAGGAAAATCGGGGAATCGAGGGTATGGGTGACGTAGATAAGTATTTTGTTGTAATCGACCTCGTGTCCGATGGTAATATTAAGATACGGATTGAGGGGAACATCGCCGCCGAAATAGATTTCGGAGTGTTTGATATCAAACGATTTGCCCGCACTCACAGCCGTTCCCGAAGGGATGGTGATCATCCCTAAAATCTGTATCGGATCGGTCGGCTCTTTCCAGAGGGTTAGATCGGGAACAAGGCTTAAATCGAGTTCTTTGGTTTTAAAGCGAATCGATTGTCCGGACGTGATATGAACATTCATAGAAAATTTTCTATGGCTTGGAGGACGGACGTCCTGGACGATGATAATATCGTCGTCCATCACTTTGAATTCCTGGAACGGCAAATAGGTGATGGTCGAATCTAAAATTTTCAATCTCCCCGAGAGATTTTGGTTTGCCTCGGCATCGCGTACAAAAATCATATCGGCAGAGGCGTGGGCAGAGCCTTCGGGCCCTTGATAGCTGAAACGCTCCGAGTGAAGGCGCAGAGCAGCGCTCAGGTCCGAATTTACCGTTCCGCTCAGAAGCAAGGTGTCGAATATCCAGAACTCGTCGACGGTGAGCCCCCCCGCGGAGTTGATATGCAGATGAGAGGGTTTATCGGTTGTTATCGGATGGTTGGCTATTTCCAGCCGGTAATTTTCGACCGTTATATTCCCGTCGAGATACCCCAAACTAACCCTGCCGTCCGTCCCTCCGTAGGCGCGCTGTGTATCAAGCACGGCGGCATACCACGGTATCTCGATATCGCTTTGAACGCTAAGGGTATCTGAGAGTGTTATACGGGTTTTGGCGCGCACTTCCGCATCGTAATATTCCCCTTTGTACAGTTCGATGGGGCGAAGATTGGAGACGGTGGCAAACAATGAGGGGGTAAAGCTTTCGATATCAATGCGGGTCCGGGTAGGTTCCAGGGAGCCGTTTAGATTAAAAAAAGTACCCAGATAGTCGCCGGAGCCTTTGAGTATCTCCCTTTTCACGACGGCTGAAAAATTCAGAGCATCGCCGGAAAGATTCAATCGTGTGGCATTAGCCTCATTATTGAGCGAAAGGGTTAAATGTTTAGGCGGTTTATGGGTCCAGTCTTTCCACAGCGGCGCATTGCCGGGGAGGGTGAGGTTTCCGTCCAATGCGTGATAGCCGTTTTGGGAAGAAAAAATCCCTTTAAAGAGGGCATCTTCATGTGCCGCGTCGACCGCCCCTCTCAACAAGTCCTTACTGAGCAGATACGATCCTTCCCCCTCAAACCGAAGGGGGGATGAGCGGAGCGCACCCGGCAATGAAGGGATAAAATTGAGGTTTTGATGCGCACTGCCGAGCTTCCACTCAAAACGGTCATAATCTTTTGAAGAAAAAGCCAAAGTAGTTCCATCGAGAGTGAGCTTTCCGATGAGTCCGTTTGAATCGTCGCTGAACTCTCCGTGCAGTGCATTGGAGGGGAGAGGACGGTTTGAGGTGATAATGGCGTCAAATTCGGTTGACGTTTTACCCTCTAATGCATACCGAAGATGCTGTTTGGTTTTCATGGAATCACTGCCGCGGATCAGGGTATAGAGGGCATCAACATCAAAATAGTCGTTTTCATAGCGGTAGCTAAAATCAAGTGAAATCGAATCCGCCCGCACCGCCGGATCGTGTTTGGACGGCAATGTTGCGATTCGGGTGTGCAAAAGGGTTTTTTCATCCGAGAGCTCTTTTATCTCTAGACGCAAACTCTTCGGCAATGCGGTAAAACGTCCGCTGTAAGGGGCCAATTCTTCTGAATGGGGATAGATATCTGCTATCCCTTTAAGGGCGTTATTGTACACGGTTCCGCTGATCGCACCGCTTGCATAGCGGGATTTAAAAGTTGCATTCAAAGAAGCGAAGTTGATCACATCGCCGTCATACGTTCCGTTTTTCCCGTACAGATCGAGTTCCACCGGATACGAGCTGATCAGCTGCAGATCGGTAATCGTTACCTCGCGGAGTTTGAACGTCGGAAAGGGCCAAATCGAAGTGCCGTCGCTTTTAAAATCATCAAGCTGTAGCCGTAACCCGTCGATGTGAACCGAATCGATCGTATGCTCTCCCTCTAAAATTTTGACAAGGTTATATTTTAAAACAAACGTTTTAGCTCTCGCGTTATCGGTGCGGAGGTTATGAAGGGTAAATCCATCCAGAAGCGATCCCTCCGCATGGGTATAACGGACACCGAGCGGTTTTAAAAAATAGGTATTGACGATCTCGAGTCCATCGGGACGAAAAGCGATGTAGAGCAGTGCCGAAGCGGCCAATAGTGAACTGTAGAGGAGAAAGTGGGCCGTTACAAACAGATGTTTGAACCACTTGCGCCACGGAAGAGACCAAAACCGCTTCAAAACAGCTCTCCGATCCGAAAATGGATGGCGTATTGGGACGTATCTTCGGGGTCAAATCCGAAATCGATCGCAATCGGGCCGATCGGGGTGACATAGCGAAATCCCGTCCCTACTCCCAGATAGCCGTCTTTGGCATAATCGGGAATGGTATTTTGGGAGGCAAACGTGACATCGGTAAACAGCACGCCTCTAAATTCATGATAGATGGGGAAGCGGTATTCGAATGAGCCTTCGGTCAGCGACGAAAAACCGATCGGATCGCCGTCGCTGTTTTTGGGACCCAGATCACGATACGTATAGGCACGGTTAGAATTCATCCCCCCTGCATAAAAGTGATACGATGAGGGAACTTCACCGTTGTACACCCGTAATGTTCCCCATTTGAGTTTTGCCCCGAAAACGTGTTCGTCGATACTCGTGATGTAGGCGGCGGAGAGGAGGGTTTTGAAATAACTGGCGTCTGAGAGTTGCGGCGTATAAAGCGAACCCATGAAATTGGCGTTGAGCCAATATCCCCTTGTCGGCTCAAGCGGTTTATCCCGCGTATCGTAGTTGAGCTCTCCGATCGGCGAAATGAGAGAGAGTTTATTGTCGGGAAACGTTGCCAAGTCTTTACTGTCATAGGTTTTCACCTGATCGAGCAAAAATCCCATCATGGCCGACGCGGGGGTGTCTTGGTATTTCGCCGTCAGTTTTTGGTAGGTGCTTTCGGTTTTATACCCGTCAAATATCTCGTTTTTGTATCCGATATCAACCCCGAGAAGCCCCCGGTTTTGAAGCGGAAATCCAAACGTGCCGGAGGCTTCCTGTTTGATCTGCGAATAGCGAAAATCCAATCCGAGGGTTTTAAGGTCGCCGAAAAAGTTGCGGTGTTTGAGCCCTGTTTGTGCCGCGAACCCCTGATCGCTGCTGTATCCCAAACCGGCGGTAAAACGGATCGGACGTTCCGCTTCCTCAACGTTTAATGTGACAGGGACGACGCTTCCGTTACGCTCGTTGTCGTTAATAACCACGCGGCTAATCCCCTCTTGGGCGTATAATGCTTCATAACTGAGCTTAATCGCTTCGACAGTGTAAGGGTCTCCTTCATTAAAGCGCAGCATCGAAGCGGTGAGATTCCCGTCGATGTTGGACGTCGATTCGACGCTGACTCTCCCAAACGTACACGCCTCTCCCGGCGTCGCTTCAAAAAGGAGATAGGCACGGTTTGTTTCAATATCGACCCAGGCTTTGGTATTAAACTGTGCATTGCAATAGCCCGCTTCACCGTAGCGCTTTTTAATCAACGATTTTGACTCGGAAAACTCCTCCTGATCGAACAGCTCGTCGGTATGGAGCGAAACCGCCGATTTAACATCCAACGGACTGTTGATCTGGACGGTGCCGACGAGGATCGGATCATTCTCCTGAATCTTGAAGAGAACGCCGTTTTCATTTGTCTCCGACGTCACGCGGGCATGGTAAAATCCTTTGGATTTATAAAAACTGGTTAATGCCGAAACGCTTTGGGAAACCGCGATCGGTTCGATAGCGGGCTGATCCTCCCATACCTCGATACCGTAGGGTTTCCGCAATCCCAAAACACCGAAAAGTTTGTCGGAGGCAATTTTCTCATTGCCGCTGAACGTAATCGGAAGGGGTGCACTGAGGAGCGCCGTGCAAAACAACACCATGACGATACCGTACCGCATCCGCACCCCCTAAAACTTTGACTCTATTTTACCGTAACAATCGTATACTCTAGGTAACCGAGCCTTTTAGGTTCACTTTTTAAGAGGGAAAGAATCTCCCGAATTGTCCCCGCATGAGAACAGATTAAAATGTTTTTATCGAGGGGAAGTTCTTCTAAAAATGTTTCGATCCGTCGGCGAAAATGTTCAATACTCTCTTCGCATATAAAGGTATGCCAGCTCTCCTGCGATTCCAAAAAAGAGGGGTGATACTCTTCCATCTTCTCGATCTCCGCAAAGCTTTTCCCCTCAAAGTGCTTTTTAAAAGCTACTTCCCGCAGTCTCTCATCCATTGTAAAATCAGAATACCCGAGGGCTTCGAGACTCTGGGTGCATCGGCGCAAATCCGAAGAGTAGATGGCATCATAAGAATAGGGAAGCGCTGCAGAGCCAAATAGCCGAGGGTCAATCGGGATATCGGTATGACCGATAGTGCGCCCGTGATACTCCGCAGAGGGAGCCGCATGGCGCAGGAGTGTCAGTACCATGCTAACAGCACTGTTAGTATCAATATCAGCTCAGAGCCCTCCAGCGACATCCCCAGAACGTCACCGTTGATAAATCCGAGCGATTTTTTCGCGAAGGAGGAGAGGAGAAACGCGGTGAGAGAGCCCACGACAAAGAGGAGAAAAACATTCCATGAGAGGAGATAAAATCCTAAAGCACCGAACAAACCGATCACTAACACAAGGGGAAAAAGTCGAAGATTCGCATGGAGCTGTGAGACGAACGACGAGCGAAAATCGTACGTGCGGATCAGGACAAGAAGCCCCAAACGGCTGATAACGGCAATGGCAACAAAGGGGAGAAAGAGATGGTGCATCAGCAGTGTTGAGAGGGCCGCGATTTTGAGGAAGGTAAAACTCACCCCGTACAGCACCCCCATTGCTCCGACGGTGGGATCTTTGATAATTTCATAGGGATCTTTTCCGCTGTGGGCGGCGTATAGCGCATCGGCGACATCGATCACTGCTTCGGTGTGGATAAATCCATACAGCACCATATACGCCACGGCGGCGATCAACGCCCCCAACCACCCCAGCGACTCCAACCCCATAAACAGAGCAATAGAGAGTCCCGAGAGCAGTGTCCCGACAAACGGGAGACTCAACAGCATCGTTTTGAGGACGCGTGGATGGGAGAGATCATCCTCGGCGTCGAATCGGATAGGGAGGATTGTAAAATAGCTCAGGGCAAATTTGATCCCCAAATAGATTTTATTCACATGGCACCTCTTTCATGATGGTGAACCAGTTTCGATCGAACACTTTGCGTATATAGCTCTCACGGTGGGGGACGATACACCCCGCACAGTTTTGGTGGATCGCCTTTTCACTCACATAGCGATCTCCGTCGGGACTTTCGATAGAGCAGGTACTAAAGAGGGTTCGTTCCTCCTCCTGCGCGAATCCCCCTTCGTTAAAGCGAAAATTTGGACAGGCGCAGAGGTAGCAGTTGAGCTCTTCGGTGTCGTGGCACTTTTTATTGTCGGCATAGAGTGGGCAAAAATCATTTTCATTTTTTACCATATTTTCAAACCGAAAATAGACAATCACCTCCTCATCGCTTAGGTGGGTGAGGCGGTTCATAATCGCTTGATGCTTTTGGGCGTGGGCGTCGAACCATTTTTTATACGACATGTTTCAAAATCCTCTCCATATCAATCTCACGACGCATCGTAGCGATAAAATCATCGATTGTTTTTTTCTTGTACCTCTCAAACGCCTCATCTTCGAAAAGTCCGTGGACAAACGTCCCTTTAATGTGATCTTTCTCATACGAAAGAGGATATTTGCCACTCACCCCGTGATGAATTTCAAATCCTTGTACCGTTTTTCCAAAGATCGAATATTCCCCTTTTTTGAGCACTTTTTCTCGCTGAAATACAATCACATCGTCGATAAATCCGAGCGCGTCTTCGCGACTCGGTTCCGCCGTTTCGACGCACTCTTCATCGAGGATCGATTCAAACATCATCTGATACCCGCCGCAAATCCCCAGTATCTCTTTGTGTCGCGCTTTGAGTGCGTCGAATAGCCCCGTTTTTTTGAGCCACCGCAAATCCTCGATCACCCGTTTACTTCCGGGAAGGATGATAAGATCATAGTTTTCCAACGAGACATTGGAAGTGATGAATTCGACAAAGATCGTCTCATCGGCGATGAGGGGTTCAAAATCGTTGTAATTGCTCATCGTGGGGTAGTTTATAATCCCGATTTTTTTCGCGGGGTGAGGTTTGTTCTGGACGAAGTTTTTGAGGCTTTGGGAATCTTCGAATCCGAGGTTGAGGCTAAGATAGGGGAGGACGCCGAGAACGGGGATACCGAAACGCTCTTCGATAATCTTCACCCCCTCATCAAAGAGACTCCGATCACCCCGAAATTTGTTGACGATCACCCCGATGACGTTGGCGCGCAAGGCTTCGGGGAGGAGATTGTAAACCCCCCAAATCGAGGCGAATACGCCCCCCTTTTCGATGTCGGCGACGAGGATGATCTTCGTGTCGTATTTTTGCGCGATGTAGATATTGGAGAGGTCTTTGTCCATCAGGTTCAGTTCCACGGGACTCCCCGCCCCCTCGCAGACGAGACACTCGTACCGCTCGCTCAGATACTCGAAGCACTCATCGACGGCGGGTTTGAGGAGATCGAGGTCGCGGTAGTATTCCCGCACCTCTTTGTCCTCCACGACGTGACCTTTGACGATCAGCGAGGCGCTGTTTCCGTGCCCCGATTTAAGGAGGATCGGATTGAGGTGGTAGCTCGTCGGAAGTCCCAGCACCTCCGCCTGAAAATGCTGGGCAATGGCGATTTCGCTTCCGTCGTCACAGACACGGGAGTTGTTGGAGACGTTTTGGGCTTTGAACACCCCGACGTTAATCCCTCTCTCTTGCAAAAGCCGTCCGATCACAAACGTCAGGGTCGATTTCCCCGCATCGGACGAGGTACCGAAAATAGAGATCGATTTCACAGCAACACCCCCGCCCCCAAAAGTAGTATCGTCAGGGTATCGAGTTTCCACTGAAGAGCCAATGCGCCCCGCACATCCGCCGCCGTGATCTCGCGACGCCCCGCGCCGAAATAGGGTTTCTCTTTCATCTTGCCGAAATACGGTGTCGCCCCCCCGAGCGACAGATCCAGCGACAACGCCATCGCCGCTATCGGGTATCCCGCGTTGGGACTCTCGTGCAACGCACCGTAACGCCATGTCTGTGGGAGCTTTCCGAGTTTGCCGAAAAGGGTCACTATCAGCACCGCCGTGATGCGTGAGGGGATATAATTGAGTACATCGTCCAACCGCGCGCTCACTTTGCCGAACTTCTCGTATTTTTCACTCCGATATCCTACCATCGAATCGAGGGTATTGACCGCCTTGTAGAGAAACAGCCCGACCAAACCGAAAACTAACAGATAAAACAGCGGAGCGATCACGCCGTCACTCAGATTTTCGGCATAGGTCTCGATGGCAGCTTTTCGGATGTCGCTGTCGCTGAGATTTTCGGTATCGCGGCTGACGAGGTAGCGGATCGATTGAGGCTCGTGCAGGATGTTTCGGACACTTTCATAGAGCATTTTACCCGCGACCCCCGTCGAGGCGATGATTCCTAAAATCCACGGGTTTTTTATCAGCGAGATCGGATAAACGATTGCTAACACAGCCGCTAACAACCAAAACACGAGCCAAAATCCGCGCAGAATACTGTCGCGATAAAACCGCTTTTCAAAAGCGGTGATAAAATCGCCCATCAGCACTACGGGGTGACGGATGAATGGGAACTCACCGAAGAGGCGGTCGGTAATGTAGGCGATGAGGGTTATCTCAGAAAACATAAAGCCTCCTCAAACCGCATCAATGCTTTTATATCTTTCACCGCAATACGCACATAAGCCTCATCCAAAAAATCGAAATTGGAACAATCGCGCACCATAATGCGGTACGGAATCAGCTTCTCCTGAAACTCTTTAGCAGAGATCGACGCGAGGCGGACAAGGAAAAAGTTCGCATCACTCTCGAATACTTTTTCAAAAAGAGGAGAATGATAGAGGAGAGTTTTCAGATACGTTTTCGCTTCGCCATTGAGCACAAGCGAGCGCACGCAAAACGGCTCATCTTTGAGTGCGGTGATGAGAAAATGGCAATCAAGTGCCGAGATTTTCCATAGCGGCTCTTTGGCTCTGAGAGCGCAGATATTCTCACCCGAAGAGAGAACGATCCCGACCCTCACCCCTGCACAGCCGTAAAATTTCGTTTGCGATTTTAAAACATAGAGTTTGTCGTAGGTTTGGAGGTAGCGGGTTGCCGATTCCCCCCCGCAAAACTCCAAAAACGACTCATCGATGAGGATCGTGCAGTTTTTGGCACGCCATCGCTCCATCAGCGTCACGATCTCGTAGTAGTGTCCATCAGGGGTGGAGGGGTTGACGAAGATGATGAGGGAGTTCTCTTCCACCTCCGTATTCATCGCCTCAAAACGGTTAATGAGAGCAACTTTTTTTCCGTGAAGGAGTGAGGCTTTTTTGTACTCCAGATAGGCGGGGGAGTAGATCGTACAAGTCGCGTTATCGAAAAATCGGAGCAATGCAAAAATCGCCGAAGAGCCGCCGTTGAAAAGCTCTAACTCCTCCGACGTGACACCGTAGTGCTCAGCTAACGTATCCGTTAGTCTCTCATAAGTTGGATAGGCGTTGAGGGTCACACTGCTGAAATCGACCGTAGGGGTGATGAAGTTAATGTTAGAGGAGAGATCAATCACCTCTTCATGTGCACAGCCGCAGTGTACCGCAAAGTTATTCACATCCCCGCCGTGTCCGTAGGTCGTCATTTAAGCCGTCTCTCCAATCCCAGTTTCACTTCGTAGACCTCGTCACAAAACCTAGCCAATGTTTGACCGATGATACCGCTGAGATCGACGTAACGGCGGCTGATAGGATCATTCGGGATCACTCCACTGCCGACGTCGTTGAGGACAAACACGATGTTAGCGTCGATCTCTCCCAAAGCCTCTATTTCAGCGACCAGCGTCTCTTCGCTCTCACCCATTCGGTTAAGTATCCACATTGAGACGCAATCGACGAGATAGGTTTGGTGCGGTTCGATCACACGTGAGAGATCGCGGCTCTCTTCGAGTGTGATAAACTCTTCTCCGCGAGAAGAGCGGTGTTTATCGATCCGTACCCCCATCTCGCTGTCGCCGAAAGAGTGGTCGTAGGTGGCAAGGTAAATGGGTTTATCGGTCGCAATGGCGAGTGCCTTTGCCTCCGCGAGAGAGCTTTTTCCCGATTTCTGTCCGCCGAAGTAGAGTATTTTCATCCTAAAAAGCTCTCTACTTTGCGGGTGATCGCCTCTTTCGTGATGCCGTTTAAAAGGGCATAAACCAGCGCACCCCCCGCGCCGACCCCCTCTTTCGCCTCCCCTTCATCGTAAAGTTTAAGGGCGGGATGATCGGTGAGGGAGAAATCGAAATCGGCGTAATAGGCGTTGATACTGAAATCGTTCATCTCTAACAGCCCTTTGATGTCGCTACTAATATCTTCGGCGACCCATTTGGTCGTGCAAAGGGCGATCTTGGAGCTATCTAACTCCCCTTCCATCATCTGCAAGATACGGTTGACGATGAGCAATACGCACGCCATCTGCGTCCCCCCCGCCAACACAATCGGGATGTCGCGGTTTTGGAGACCGAGGAGCAATCCGGCATTGAAGATCACCATATTATCCCCCACCGCAGAGAGGATGTCGAAAAGTTCGTCGCTCTCATTGACATGGGAGAGGGCTTTATCGATAACACGCGCTTTGATGTCATCAGGGGCGTTTTTAAAACTGCTGCTGAACTTCTCCCGCGCATCGTACCCCAACGCCAACGCCATAGCGAGTGCCGTCGTCGTCCCTGCGGGAACCGATTCGCCTAGGATGATGTATTCCCCCGCTATGGATAGCTCCTGCGCAAACTGAATAGCTTTCTCAAACACCTCTTCGGCGGGGATACAAGCCCCCTGCTCAATCGAACCACTAGGAGCAATCCCGAAATCGTGGAGTGTAAAATACTCCACCGACGGAGCAATCTCCAACCCAAGATTCAGAAGCTCAATCTCTCGAAACGGATGGAGGAGATGGACGGCGCGGGTGATGAGGGCGGGGGTGGGAACCCCTTTGGGCGTTTCGGCGATGGAACCTAGACTTCGCACCTCACCGATGGTTATAAACTCCGCATCGAGCGTCGGGGTGAGATGGAGCATTCCCGGAATCCCCGCTTGGGTAATCCCCTCGATATTTGCCGTTGCCGTGTTACTCATACAAAAAAGAAAGCTAGCCCGCTTCCCCCGCAGACTCTCGATAAAATCTCTTTTTCCCGTAATCGTTTTGATCATACTAATTTCTCCAATAGCTCTTGATAATTTCCGCCGTTAAGGTAGCGGTTGACGCTGTAAAAGAGCGTTGCGTACTCGCGGTAGGGGCGAAATGCCTCCAACGTGATCGTTGCGCCGTAGCCCTCCAACAGAGCCTCTGTTTTACTTTCGTTATCGCACCACGAGAGACCCGCGACAGCAAGATCAAAGAGAAAATCGCCGTTGCACGCCTGCGTGAAATCGATGACGCACGAGAGCTTTCCCCCCTCAAACAGGGCATTGTCCAAAAAAAGATCGCCGTGAATGATCCCGTCGTTGCGCAATCTCAAATCGATTTTTTTCAACAGCGTATCGAAAATTTCGATATTAGCCTCTTCGATCATCTTTTCTAACCGTGATTTTTCAAAGAGTCTCTCATTACTACTCTCCAAAGTTGCGGTGAGGGTATGAAACTCCCGCAAAAATGCCCCGATCTCTCGTATCTCATCGATCTCGGCACTTTTAAAACTTTTCCCATGACATCGGCGATAGATAAGGGCTGGTTTGCCGCAGATGCTCAATATCGCCCCCATCGGTTTGGCAATCGGGAGCGATTCGCAGTGGGTGAGAAGTTTTAGTTCCTCCTTCACCGACTCGACAGTAGCGTTTTCGAAGAGTTTCAATACCCGATCATCGTTCAGAAAATAGACGCTGTCCATCACCCCGTCCTTGCTCGCTTCGAGAGAGGTGATCTCTAATGATAGCGGTAAATCTGCCCGCGTAATCACCGTTTTCACACCCATTCGACCACCTCATCCACTGTTTTTCTCTCTTCCCATCCCAGTTTCAGCAGTTCGGGTTCCTCTAAAAATTCGCTCACATACCCCATCGTCAAATAGCCGATCAGTTTGTACTCGTCGCCGATTCCCAAAATCTTTTTTACCTTTTTGGGACGGAGAATGCTCACCCATCCCACCCCGATATTATGAGCCCGCGCCATCAGCCAAAGGTTCTGGATCGCGCAGACGACGCTGTACTCCCCCATCTTTTTCTGGGTTGTTTGTCCCAAAACGGTTTTGGTCGGTTTTTGGTACAGCACGGCGATGTTGAGGGGGGATTCTTTGATCCCTTCGAGTTTGAGGGTCGGATAGAGGGAATTGTCTTTGAACTTTTTGGATGCTTTGGCGTTTTCAAAGACAAACTCGTTATAAATTTCTTCGCGTTTGGCAGGGTCTTGAACTATGACAAACTTCCACGGCTGCGAAAAACCGACCGAGGGGGCGGAGATCGCCGCTTCCAAAATCTTTTTCAGCACCTCACCCTCAATCGGGGTATCAACAAAACGGTTTCCCCTCACATCACGGCGTGATGAGAAGATCGATTGTAACAGCTCGGCATCGCGGAGGGTAAATGTCATCGTGAACCTTTATGGCGGTGGAGTATCAGATAGATAAAGAACGGCCCGCCGATAAAGGAGGTGACAACTCCAATGGGGATGTCCGAAGCGGCTCCGAGATTACGGGCGACCAGATCACACGCCACCAAAAAAATCCCGCCGTAAAAAAAGGTCGGGAGGATCAGGGTATCGCTGCTGCGCCGATAGAGCAGTTTGATGATATGGGGGACGATCAGCCCCACAAACCCGATAGGCCCCACGACACTGACACATACCGCCACCGCCAACGAGGTGATAAGGAGAAGACTCATAACCAGCCGTGTGACGTGAACCCCTTTGAGAAACGCAAAATCAAACGACGTCAACAGAAGTCTCAGCGGTTTACGCAATAAATGGATCGAAACCAAAAACAGAAGCGATGCGATCACAATCGGGTAGGCGGTATCGAACCCGACGATATTCAGACTCCCCATCGTAAAACGGACGATCGAATAGCTCTGTTCAAAATCGCTCAGGTAATAAAGAACCATAAGTGCGGCGGAATAGAAAAAAGATAACGCGATTCCCACGAGTAGAAGCGATCCCGTCTGCGCCGATTTGAGGGAACGCGAGAGCAAAAAGAGGACGGCTACCGTCAATAACGCTCCGAAAAAGCTCAATGTATACTGCCAAAAAAGGAGACCGCCGAAAAAAACAATCGCCAGTGCACTCCCCAATGTCGCACCGCTGGCAACGCCGAGGGTGAAGGGTGTGGTGAGGGGATTGCGAAAGACACTCTGAAAAACAAGCCCCGCGAGAGCGAGAATCGCGCCGCTGCAAAAGGCGATGATCACTCGGGGGAAGCGAATCTCCCAAAAAAGCATCGACGAAGAGGATGCCGGGTTGAGTATCTCTTGGATATTCAAAGTGATCTCCCCAAAAAATGGGGCAATGACAAGAACTGCCAATGACAAAAGTAGGCTAATGTACTTCATCGTAATTCACCACAAAGTTTCCGCCGATATTTTGAACCGCATTACCGAAACAGCCCTCAAGACGGGTCGGATCGAAAAAATCACCGCACGATCCGAAAAACCGGACACGCCCCTCTTCCAGATAGAGAACGTCATATCCGAGCTTGTAGGCCAAATTCAGATCATGGGTAATGATGATCGTGTTTTGAAAATAGGAGCCGCTTTTGAGGAGGCGGTAAATTTTGACCTTTTTTGCCTGATCGAGATTGGCGGTCGGCTCATCGAGAATCGTGTATTTTGCACGGTGTAAAATTGCGCCGGCGATTAGGAGGAGTGAGGATTCGCCGCTGCTGAGGCTCTGGCAGGGGGAGTCTGTGAGATGCTCTATCTCCAATGCTTCGATAATCCCCTCCCTTTTTCGAGAATCAACGCTTTCGGGGCAATTGAGCTCTAAATAATCACTCACGCTCAGATACTCATCGTAAATATCGAGGGTCGTGGGGACATAGTTGATGGCCTGTGAGCGGAGGCGGGGGGCGATTTCACCCATATTTTTCCCCTCCCAAAAAACACTTTCGGAAGGGATCAGATGGCAAAGCACCCTTGCCAGCGTCGTTTTACCGCTCCCGTTATTTCCTAAAATCGTCAGATTCTCCCCCTCTCTCAGGGTGAAATTGACATTTTTTAAAATTTGGCAGGTGAGATCAGCGACGTGCAGCATCAATCAAATACCCCCTCATGTCATCTAAAAAAAGACCCAGACGCTGGCTCGGATTGCTCGAGTAGGGCTGATCCTCGACGTAAATTTTTCCCTCTCTGGCCGCATTGATCGGAAGAGAACGCCACGGAGCGATCAAAGCCTCTTTCGTTAGCCCTCTCTCTTTCGTATTCGGGGCAAGGAGGATAATAATATCGGGATTGAGGGCAATAATGTTTTCGAGATTGAGAACCGGCTGCCCCTTTCGGGAGCTTTGGAGGGCGTTAGCGTTGCCGCTTGCACGGATGAGATCGTCAAAATAGAGATTCTGCCCCGAAACATAGATGCTTTTAGAGAGATCGGTGTTGTGCCCGAACACCATCAAAATCTTTTGGCTGTGGACAATCCCCCGAAGCGCGCGGAGTTTTTGATCGAGTTCGCTCACGATGGCTTTAGCACGTTCTTCTTTACGGACAATCCGTCCCATCGTAAAGATCGATTCACGAATCGAAGGGTAAGTATCGATTTTAATGATGCGTGTTTTGATCCCCATTTTTTCAATTTTTGCCGCAAGGGGAGCATTATTCTCCTGCAATATCACCATCGTAGGGTTCAAAGAGAGGATCTTTTCCAGAGAGGGGGAGAAATATCCCCCCACTTTGGGTTTGCTTTTGGCCTCGATAGGATAGTTGCAATACTCCGTATTCGCGACAATCTGATCTCCCGCACCCAGCGCATAGAGCGTTTCGTTGATGGCGGGGCTTAGGGCGATGATCCTCTCGGCCGCACAAAGATTTCCCCATACTAACACCGCCGCCAAAACTTTTAATAGCATGCTTCTACCTTGTAAACCCATGTCATGGTTTTAGCGTCGTTCAAAATGAAATTCTCCGCCGTTGTATTAACCGATTCACCGTCAATGAGATAAAACCATCCGAATTTTCCGATCTGCGATTGAACGCCGTCGATGGAGCGGACGAAACGGTACTGTCCCGTTTTGCTCGTCTCTACGCGGCTGATTTGTTTGAGAACATCCAATGCGCTCATTCCGGGCGAATAGGTCGTTTCGATGACTTTATCGGGCGTTGCATCGCCGTAATGGAGAGTAACCGTAAGATTCTCTCCCCAGCATTGCAGTGCTAAAAATACGGATAGGACAATGAGTCTCATCAAAAAATGACCTTCATCCCTGCATAATATCCTCGCGGCGACGATGCGTATCCGTCTACACTTTGATAGTATTTGTCGGTAAGATTATCAATTTTACCGTAGAGTTGGATAGAATCGGTCAGATTGTAGTTAAGGACGAAATTAAAAAGGGTATAACGTCCGGTTTGTTCCCCTCGCTGATCCGCCTGATCGTAACGCGTCCCGACGTAGTGGGCGTTTATTCCCATGCTCAAATCTTCGATTCCGTAATAGTTGATAGAAACTTTGGCTTCGCGTTTGGGTCGTCGTTTTAAATCTTTTCCGTCTTTATCGACAAAGCGCGCAAGATGGGTATAGTCGGCATTCAGTACGAGCGTATCCAAAAGAGTGTGCCGAAAAGTGACCTCATACCCTTTAAAGGTGCTGATTCCGTTTAGATTTTTGTAATAGGGGTCATTATTAGACCAATTCAGAGGGGTCGGATCATACCACTCGATCAAATCTTTTACCCGATTTTCGAAATAGGTGAGCGTGATACTTTGATATCCGAGAGTGAGATCATAGCTTTTCGTGTTTTCGGGGCTGAGCGTATCATTCGACGCACCCCACGGATTAAACATTTGGATAAGATTAGGCGCCGTATAGGAGGTTCCGTAATTTCCTCCGACATACATATCCTCCGAAAGGGTATATTTTGCCCCTATTTTACCCGTTGTTTTCGCGTTAAAACTGCTGTAGTTATCACGTCGCAAACTCTCCGTTAGAATCAAATCTCCGAGGGTATTGGAATTGGTCACAAACACCGCTTTTGACGAAACCGATTTTGCCCCCGTCGTTGAATCGGCTTGGATGAAATCGATTTGATCCCATTTTTTAGAGAGGCCGGCAACAATGAAATCATTCCCGCTGTAGCGAAAGTGGTCACGCAGCTCAACCTCGCGGGTTTGCCCGTTAAATACTTTTACGCCGTAGCCGGTATCAAGCTCATCGCGTCTGAATTTTGAAAGATTTGCTTTGGTCGAAAGGGTATGGTTATGATAGGCTTTGTCATAGGTTGCCCCGTAAAGTCGGGTTCGCACATCACTGTGTTCTACACTGTTTGGAGAGTGATAGCCATCATAACTGCCCAATGCGTTAATGTCGGTATAGCTTATCCCGAAGGTATCCTCGGACGTCGGATTGTAATGAGCATTAAGGTTGAGGGTTGTATTGGCATAGGGATCCTTTTCGTATCGGTCAATATTCTCCCCTTTAGGTGCTTGAGCGGTAAAACTGTTGCTCATTAGACGATCAAACGAAATTTTAAAATCATATGTATCCGTTTTATGAGAAAGAAATCCCCCCCACTTTGTGGCGGCAAAACTTCCGTATTCCACATTCGCACCGGTATGGGTTCCCGCTTCCGCACTTTTGGTGATAATGTTGATCACTCCGGCGCTCGCATCCGCTCCCCATATTCCGCTTTGAGCCCCTTTTATAAGTTCGATCTGCTCTATATCGCTTATAAGCAGGTGGGCAAAATTGGCTCCGCTTGTACTTGAGGGGTCCTGATAGCGGATACCGTTGATCAAAACCAATACTTTATTGGTATCCATGCCGCGCACAAAAACTTCCTGTGTTGTTCCGACGCCGCCGTTAGAGGTGATGCTTATCCCCGAAAGAGAGTTTAGCGCTTCGACAAGAGTGGTGTAATGGTGTTCTTCGATCTCTTCAGCCGTGATGATTTCAACATTGGCAGTGATGTTTTTGAGAGATTGTTCCGTTTTGGTCGCTGTTACGACAATCGGGCAGAAAGAGAGTTCGTCAGCCCCTAAAGAGGCAGCCAGTGTTGCCGCGGCAACGAGGGAAAAGGTTTGTTTGACCATAAGTGTCCTTGAATAACAAATTAATTTTGTATCCGTTCGTAGTGAGCCTGTCGAATTATGGACGGCTTTGTCCTTCGATAAGACGAACAGAAAAGATGAATTTAATCGTTATCAGGGGGAGAAACGGTCGAATAGGTATGGATAGGATGGGTCGGGCAGATCCAGATGATTTGATGGATAATCTGAAGGAGTCGCACTTCAGAGGCGTATGCTTGGATAGCGATAAGCGAAAAGTATGTTTTCCCGAACCCGCGCGGTGAACGCATCGCTATCCTCCCCAATCTTTTTGGAAATTATAGCGAAAACGGGGGGAGAACTTTTTAGGACTTGAACTGACCTAATTGCGTATTCAAGTTGGTAGCGGCATTGTAGAGTTCTACGGCGATATTGGAGATTTGCTTGATCTCTTCCTGATTGCTTTGTGAGAGGCTGGACATCTCAGAAACTTTATGGATGATTTCATGAATTTTTTGCGCCATATTCTCCGATTGCTGAACACTCTGATGGCTCGCATCGACGTTTGAGCGCAACGCACTGGAAGCAGAGTCGATTTTGAGATCGATCTCTTCGCTTCGCTCCGCAAGCCGACTGATATTCTGGCTGTTTGAATGCATCATATCCGAAGAATCGGAGATGGACTGAATCACGATAGAGATCGTCGAGTTAATCTCCGTCAAACTTTTTTGTGTCCGTTCGGCGAGTTTGCGCACCTCATCGGCGACGACGGCAAAACCGCGCCCATGCTCTCCGGCACGCGCCGCTTCGATAGCGGCATTAAGAGCGAGAAGATTCGTTTGATCGGCGATATCGGAAATAATGCTGAGTACTCCGCTGACGCTTGCCGCATCGGACGAGAGCTGCGCAAAACGTTCTCCGAGCTCACTGCTCATCTGCGTTGTTTTATGCACTTCACTGGTTATGGCGGTCGCAATATCGCGAACATGGCTGAGTTCCGTTTCGGTTAAACGGCTGTTTTCCAAGGTCGCTTTTGCCATGTTGACGCTTTGCTCCAAGGTTACTTCAATCTCGGAAGCCGTCTTATTGGTATTTTGTGCGATCGTATTGGTTTTTTCCGATTGGGCAGAAAGATTCGCCGCCGCACTGTTGAGCGTACTGGTGGAGTCGACGGCCGACGAGGTGATTTGTTTGGTATCGTTGATCGTACTTTGGATTTTAGTGATAAACTGATTGAGATAAAGGCTTGCTATCCCGATTTCATCGTTCTTGTTCAGAATCGGCAGCCGTTTGGTCAAATCGCCGTTTCCGTGAGCAAGGTCACTCGATACTTTATCAAGCTCTTCGATCGGGTGAAGAATACTGGTACCGGAAATATAATTGATCGCGATCAACATGGCGGTCAGGATAGTACCCAACAGTAAAAACCATTTAAAAAAGCCCGCCCGAAGTTCCTCGAAATAATCGGCTTTATTGATTCCCGGGATTACCCACATATCCCATGCGGGAATATATCGGTAGGCGGCAATTTTATCCTGTCCCGTCGTAGCGGAAACATACTCATAAATACCTCCCGCTTTATCGGCCCGGATATGATCCACATAATCATGCCCCGCTTTATTTTTCCCCTCATCTTCGGGTTTCGGATGGATCGTCATCACCCCTTCGGCATTGATGAAATAGACATAGCCGCTTTTACCGATTTTGATCTTTTTGATCTCTTCTTTAAAGTCTGCTTCTTCATATGCTTTGGGCTCGACATTGGCGATGTAGTTAACATTCTTTTCCAGCACATCGGCAACGGTATTTAGATCGCTGATCATGATCTCTTTGATCGAGCCCACGGCGATGAAGTATGCTACAATGACACTTACAAGGATCGCGCCCACGGCTGCCACGAGATTAACGATAAACTTAGATTTGATAGTATTGAATATATTCATTGATTTTAGAATCCTAGTAGCAGTATTGCATCATTGTAATTCTCTTTTTCTAAAGCGAAGGTAAAATTATGAGATTTTCTTATTTAAAACAAATTGTTGCCTATATGCAGGAGTTTTCTTACATCGTAGCCGCCTATCGTGCTAACGATACTACCCTAAAATTAGTTTTTAATCGTGAAAACAGCTGGAATTTTGAGATGCAGAGGGGAAATTCGGCTATCACGATCGGCGAGATCCCAACCCGCGGTAAAATGTATCAGGCTCCGTTTGATATTTTGCTTGCAAAGCGGCTCAACCGCTCAACGATTCAATCGATTACCCTCCACAACAATGATAAAATCATCCGAATCACGACGACGACCAGCGGTTCGTATAAATCGGAAACCACCGTTTTACAGCTCGAATTTACCGGCAAGCACACCAACGTCATACTTTTGGACAAAGAGGGGATTGTTTTGGAAGCGTTACGTCATATCGATGAAGATATCTCCGCCCGCAGTGTCCGCGTCGGGCAAAAACTGGGTGAAATTCCTTCTCCTCCGTTTGAACCGAAAGAATACCCTCTCGAGAATGTCCGCGACTATTTAATCGAAGAGTTTCGACGACGAAGCAGCGATAAACTGAATCAGCTCAAACATGAAAAGAAAGCCCTCTTGCAAAAGCGTTTAGGCCAATTGCACAAACATTTGGACGCGTTGGAGGAAGAAGGGGTGTTGATGCAGGATGCACAAGCGTCTCAAAATGCCGGGCATTTGATTTTGGCCAATCTGGATGTTGTCAAACCGTATGACAAAAAGGCCGAATTGATGAACTTTGACGGGACTACAGTGGAATTGGAACTTCCTTCCGGTTGCACAACGGCGGCAGGATGCGCGGAGAGTTTTTTCAAACGTTCCAAAAAAGCGAAACAAAAAGCACACGGGCTTCATCAGGAGAGAAGCAATCTCGAAGCCAAAATCCGCCATCTTGAGCTTTTTATCCAAACGGTAGAGGAGGCAACGTCTCCCGAAGAGATTACGCTGCTGTTCCCCCCGAAAGCCATGGGATCAAAAGTCAAATCGTCCGATTCGATCGCCGAATTTTGGATTGAGGGGGTCAAGGTCTCCTTGGGGAAAAGCGAGAAAGGAAATATCGAGCTTCTGCGCAATGCCAAAGCGCGCGATATCTGGATGCATCTCAAAGACCGTCCGTCTGCGCACGTGATTATCTCGACCGACAAACAGCAGCTTCCCGAAAAACTCCTCGAAGCGGCCGCGAAACTGTGCGTCGATTTTTCGGTATTTGAAAAAGGGCGCTATTTGGTCGATTATACTCCCCGAAGAGAAGTGAAAATGGGGGAGGGTGCCAATGTCCTCTATACGGATTATAAAACACTGAGTGTCTTCAAAGGGTAAAGGAGGTCTCTTATGGCTGATATCGGTCCGATCGGCGGTGCAATTTACGTCAATCAGCAAATGGCAAGCGTCGCCAGCGAAAAAAATGCCGTTTTAAACCGATTCGAATTGCAAGCTCTTGCCGCCGCATCCGCTTCCCAGGAGGCAAAAAAGGAGATTGAAGAGGTTCGTCCCGCCGAAGAGAATCAGGGGGTCGATCCCGATCGTGAACACACCAAAGAGCAGGCGGAACAAGAAGAGAGACGTTCCGAACATAACGAAAAAAATGAGGAAAATGAAAAACCTTTGAAGTCGTTGCATCTTTTAGATATTAAAGTTTAGATTCCCTTATTTTTGGGTCGGTCTATAACAAAATAAATGTTATAATTATAAAATATTAAAACCATTGGTTAATCAAACTATGCAAACTGCAAAAAATTCAACACAAGAGCGTATTGTTACGGCAATCTTTCTTGTTATCGGCGTATTGATTGTCGGACTTATCAATAACTTTTGGCTCATGTGGACCGTCATGGGGGTAATTTACCTGTTGGCCTTTCATGAAGCTACCCGTTTGTTCGGAATAAACAACAGCTCTTTGTACGCATATGCCGCGATTCTTTGGCTGGCGGCGGCACTTTATCCCTACGGTGAAGATCTGTTTGTCATTGCGGGACTGATTTTTGCCGCAGCGGTAGCCTATACCCAAAACATCTCTCCTAAAAATTTTCTCCCCTTTATCTATCCGACTGCCGGAATGCTTTTTATGCTCAGTATGTACCAAGATTACGGAATGGGCGCAATGTTGTGGCTCCTCGTAGTTGTCGCATCTACCGATATCGGTGCGTATGTAGTAGGGCGCAGTATCGGAAAAACTCCGTTTAGTGTTTCCAGCCCCAGTAAAACCCGAGAAGGAGTTTATGGCGGTATTGCCGTTGCGACGGCTGCCGGATTTTTTATCGGGGTTACGATTGTCGGTATTCCTCAGGCGATTATTATCTCTATGGCATCCGCTATCGGTGCGGTATTCGGCGATTTGTTCGAGAGTTATCTCAAACGTCAAGCCGGAGTCAAAGACAGCGGTTCTATTTTGCCGGGTCACGGCGGCGTATTAGACCGGATTGACGGTTATCTGTTCGCATCCATCATTATGCTTGTCCTCCTGCGGGGTCTTGTTTGATCCTACTGGGTTCCACCGGTTCGATCGGAGTCAATGCTCTTAAGATTGCGGATCAGTTTCATCTGTCGATCGATACCCTTGTTGCGGGGCGTAATATATCCCTTCTCAACGAACAAATCAAACGTCACAGCCCAAAACGTGTTGTTGTGATGCGCCAAGAAGATACCCGTCTTGTGAACCACTCTAATGTTCACTGGGGTGAGCACGCAATACTCGATGCGATAGAAGAATCGGCATCTGGGCACGTTATCAACGCTCTGGTCGGCTTTGCGGGTTTCGCTCCGACACTCAAAGCACTCGAATGCGGAAAACGGGTCGCCCTTGCCAACAAAGAATCCCTTGTCGTCGGCGGCGCATTTGTAGATACCTCCAATATCGTCCCCATCGATTCGGAACATTTCGGATTGTGGTATTTGAATCAGACCGGGCGCTCTATCAGCCGTATGATGATCACCGCCAGCGGAGGAGCGTTCCGCGACTGGCCGTTGGAAAAACTCTCCTCCGCAACGCTTCAAGACGCCCTGAACCACCCCAACTGGTCTATGGGGCAGAAGATTACCATCGACAGCGCCTCGATGGTCAACAAACTCTTTGAACTCTTAGAAGCCCGCTGGCTTTTCGGGGAGGGGGAATACGATGCCCTCATCGAGACCAAATCCCTGATCCATGCCCTTATCGATTATACGGACGGCTCAACGACCGCCCATTTTGCCCACGCCGATATGCGTCTTCCCATTGCGTATGCGCTGATGGGAAACGTTGAAACCCCTATTGTTAATCGAATCGATTTAGCTCAAATCGGTTCGCTGGAATTTCGCCCTATCGATACGGCACGCTATCCGATTTGGGAAATCAAAGATGACCTGTTGAAAAATCCCGCTCGCGGCGTCATCGTGAATGCGGCGAACGAAGCCGCTATTGAGAGGTTTGTCTCCGGCGGTATCCGTTTTATCGATATTTCCGCTATGATCCTTGATGCCTACAGCCGTTTTAGCGGTACACCCGAGTCGATCGAAGCCGTTTTCTCCCTGGATGAGGAAGTTCGCCGTTACGTCAAAGGTTTGTCGTGCTGAAAGTACTGATCCTTCACGGCTGGGGAGGAAGTGATGATCCCCATTGGCAGGCATGGCTTGCGGGTGAAATCGCCAAAGACTACGGCACGGTCTCTTTTCCTCTTTTAGACAATCCCCATTTCCCCAGTAAAAACCGATGGATGAAACAGATAAAATCCCTTTTAAATGATTTCCGTCCCGATATCGTAATCTGCCACTCTCTGGCCAATATCGCGTGGTTTCATCTGTGCAATGAGGGGGAGATTTCCCCCGTAAAACGGCTCTTGCTGGTTGCCCCTCCGCATCTGACCTGCGAGATCGAAACCCTAAAAACCTTTTTCCCGCTTGAAGCACCCAAAAATCTTTTTGCCGAAGAGATTTTATTGGTTACCTCGACCGATGACCCTTATATGAGCACACAAGAGGCTTCTGAGCTTCAAAAAGCGCTTGGGATAGAAATGAAAGTGATTGAAAACGGCGGGCATATCAATACCGCTTCGGGATTCGGTGAATGGCCGTGGGTCAAAGAGTGGGTATTATCATGAAAGTAATATATACCGTTCGTCCTGAGCCTGTCGAAGGACATCGCGTACATGGTTCGACAAGCTCACCACGAACGCAGAAAGAATCATTATGATCTTGAGCATAGAAAGTTCATGCGACGACAGCTCAATCGCTATTACGGAAATCGCGACGAAAAAACTCATCTACCACAAGAAGATATCTCAAGAGTTAGAGCATTCAAAATACGGCGGCGTTGTCCCTGAACTCGCCAGCCGCCTTCACGCACAGGCTTTGCCCGCCATATTGGCTGAGTGCGAGCCGTGGTTTCCTCATCTAAAAGCGGTTGCCGTTACCAACGAACCGGGCTTGGGTGTAACGCTGATCGAGGGGGTAACAATGGCCAAAGCGCTTAGTATAGCCCTTAGCATCCCAATTTTGCCGATTAACCATCTCAAAGGGCACATCTATTCTTTATTTATAGAAAAAGATGCCGTTTTACCGATAACCGTTTTGTTGGTCTCCGGCGGACATACCCAACTTATAGAAGTAAAGTCGTATACCGATATGGAGACCGTTGCTACGACGATGGATGACAGCTACGGGGAGAGTTTCGATAAAGTGGCGAAAATGATGTCGTTGGGCTATCCCGGCGGCCCTTTAATTGAAAAACTTGCACAAAGCGGCGATAGCAGCCGCTTTGCTTTCACGGTTCCCCTCTGGCAGTCGCCTTTAATCGCATTTAGTTATTCAGGGCTGAAAAATCAGGTCCGTTTGGCCGTAGAGGCCAATGAATCATCCGCTTATCCGGATATTGCGGCGGCTTTTCAAAAAACGGCTACGGATCATCTGATTCAAAAACTCAAAAAATATTTTAAATCCCATCCGCCTGTCCGTTTCGCCATCGTCGGCGGTGCCAGCGCCAATCTTTACCTGAGAGAAAGGGTGAGTGAACTGTTACACCCCTATAAAGCCGATTTGCTTCTCTCCGAACTCAAATATTGTTCTGACAATGCCGCAATGATCGGACGCGCGGCAGTTGAGTCATTTCGAAACAATTTTGTAGTCGATTACAAAGATATTGCCATAAATCCCCGCTGTAAGCTTTAATATACCTTAACTAGAAACATCTCTTCTATAATTCAGAGTCAAATTATCCGATTTAAGTACAATTTTCGTACCAAACAAAAACAGGAGCTTTAAATGGCAACAACAATGCTAAAAGGTAACGTCGTAAATCTTGCAGGAAATACAGTAAACGTAGGTGATAAAGCGCCTGCTGTAACAGTTGTCAATTCGAACGGTTTAGCTGACAAAGTAGTCGGCGGTGCATCAGGTAAAAAACAACTTATCGTTGTTGTTCCGTCACTTGATACGGCTGTATGTGCAACTGAAACACGTAACTTCAACAAACGTGCATCTGAAATCGAAGGTGTTGATTTGACAGTTGTGTCAATGGACCTTCCGTTTGCGGCAGGACGTTTTTGTTCAACAGAGGGGATTGAAAACCTTGTTGTAGCATCTGACTTCCGTAACAAAGATTTTGCAAACGCATACGGCGTATTGATCGCTGACGGCGCACTTGCAGGTGTAACATGCCGTGCTATTTTTGCGGTAAACGAAGAAGGAACGGTTATCTATAAAGAGATCGTACCTGAAATCACTGCTGAGCCTGAATACGAAGCTGCCTTGGCTGCCGTAAAATAATTTTTTTCTCTCCTTTGGGAGAGACTCTTCATTTTTAATCTTTCATTTGACTTTATTTACACGTAATAGTGATTAATCCGTTTTCTTTACTTAATGTATACGCATAGTGTCCGTCGAGTGTAATCGTAGCACGTGCAAATTTTCCGTGATTTCCTACTGATACATTCAGATAGGGAGCAGCATTTAATGTCTTTTGATCGCTGTTAAAAGAGGCTTCATGCTTAAAATCGATAACAATACTGTTTGGATTACTCAAGGCGAAATGCCGCACCATAGGGTCCGATGTTTTAATCGTGAGCGTTTTCCCTTTTGAATACAATTGAAGAAAGCCGAAATTAGCCGCAGAAGAACTGTTTTTAGCCGTCAAATGGGGTACAGATCCGCCTTGAGAAATGATAAGGGCCCTGTGCCAATCAATACTCTGGTCAACCTGAAGCTTTTTTTCTTCAATACTGCCGTCCAGATTTTGGACCGTAAAGGTAATTTCTTTTAATACGCGTGCCTGATCCGGGAAGGTATAACTCAACGTTCCCATTTGCGGACGTGCATCGGATATATTAGAAGTTACCTTTTGTTTTTTGGCTTCATCACTGGCAAAAAAAGGGTTTTCACGTGCGATTAGGGGGGAGAGCAATAAAAGCGAGAGAAAGAGTGAATATTTTTTCATAAATCCCCTGTTGCTATTGTGAATCAGCATCAAGCTCTTTAAGCTCAAAATACTGTTTTTGCAAAGCGGCATTTTCGGCTTTTAGCCGCTCAATATCTCCGCTGAGATAGTCTTGATACTCTTCGAGATCAAGCAGAACACTTAAAGAATTATCTCCAAAAAAGATAAATCCCATGTAGATGCCTACGCTAAGCACAACACCTGCGGCGAGAAAGAATTTATACGTCTGTAGACCGAAATAACGCTCAGTCAGACTCTCCTTCTCCTCGTTAAACAGGTGTTGTTGGCTTTCTTGGTGCATTAGTTAAAGAGAGAGCTCCCTAAATATTCACCGTACATCACTTCGGTTTCGATTTCAAGCAAACGGTTGTATTTTGCCGTACGCTCACCGCGCGCGGTTGAACCGGTTTTAATTTCACCGCAGTTTAGGGCAACGGCAAAATCGGCGATAAACGCATCTTCACTCTCTCCTGAACGGTGAGACATGACACATTTATACCCGTTGCGTTGCGCAAGACGAACCGTCAGCATCGTTTCAGAGACCGATCCGATTTGATTCGGTTTGATCAAAATTGCGTTAGCGATCCCTTTTTCAATCCCTTCAGCCAAAATACTGGCATTGGTTACGAATAGGTCATCACCCACAAGCTGCACTTTATTGCCCAATTTCTCAGTTAACAGCTTCCATCCGTCCCAGTCGTCTTCACTCAAGCCGTCTTCGATGGATACAATCGGGTATTTGGAGCATAGGTCAACATAGTAATCAACCAATTGCGCAGAGGTAACCGTTCGATTCTCTGAATCTAGGCGGTATCCGCCTTCGGTAACAAGCTCAGATGCCGCAACGTCAAGAGCAATCGCGATTTGTTCACCCGCTTTGTATCCCGCTTTGGCAATCGCTTCCATGATAACTTGAATCGGCTCCTCATTCGAACTCAAATCCGGCGCGAAACCGCCCTCATCTCCGAGTGCCGTATTGGCTCCGCGATTTTTTAGGATGGTTTTTAGATTATGATACACTTCAGACGATGCGCGAAGCCCTTCCGAAAAATCGTCAAAACCGATCGGCATAATCATGTACTCTTGAAAATCGACACTGTTGTCGGCGTGGCTTCCGCCGTTGATGATATTGAGCATCGGAACCGGCAATACCATCGCATTAGCACCGCCGAGGTAGCGATAAAGAGGAATGCCAAGGCTTTTAGCCGCCGCACGGGCAACCGCCATAGAAACACCTAAAACGGCATTGGCTCCGAGATTTCCGTAATTTTCCGTCCCGTCCAGCTCTTTCATTGCCGCGTCAACCATAGCCTGATTAAATGGACTAAGGCCCATAATGGCATCTGCAATCTGGCTGTTGACGTTTTCAACCGCTTTAAGAACCCCTTTGCCCATGTAGCGTGCATCACCGTCACGCAATTCAAGGGCTTCTCGTTTACCGGTACTGGCACCGCTTGGAACGACTGCGCTTTCACGTGTTCCGTCACTTAACTGCACTGTTGCTTTTACGGTTGGATTGCCGCGAGAATCCATAACCTCGATCGCGCTTACTTCATCAATAAAAATCATTCGTCTACCTCACTTATATCAGATTCATCCATAGCTATTATGCCCGAAACACCCATAGCCGATTTAATTTTTTCTTCGACTTTGCGAGCCAATTCCGGCTCGTCTTTGAACTTTTGTTTAACGTTTTCGCGCCCTTGTCCGAGTTTTATGTCCTCGAAACTAAACCATGCGCCGCTTTTATCGATAATATCAAGTTTGACACCGTAATCGACAAGCTCTCCCTCTTTCGAGATCCCTTCGCCGAACATGATATCAAATTCTGCTTGACGAAACGGCGGTGCCACTTTATTTTTAATTACTTTTGCTTTTACGCGGTTTCCGATTTGGCTCTCCCCTTGTTTGAGAGTAGCAATTTTACGGACATCAATACGGACCGATGCGTAGAATTTTAGTGCATTCCCTCCGGTTGTCGTTTCCGGCGAACCGTATCCCATTGTACCGATTTTCATACGGATTTGGTTGATGAAAATAATCGTACAATTCATTTTATGCATGATACCGGTGAGTTTACGCAGCGCTTTCGACATCAAACGTGCCTGAACGCCTACTTGCTGGTCGTTCATCTCCCCTTCGATTTCCACTTTCGGAGTCAATGCCGCAACCGAGTCGATAACGATCAAATCCACCGCTCCGCTTCGAACGATCGTTTCAACGATATCAAGTGCCTGCTCGCCGTAATCGGGTTGAGAAACCAAGAGGTTTTCGACATCAACACCGAGATTTTTGGCATATCCGATATCGAGTGCATGTTCCGCGTCGATAAAAGCACATACGCCGCCGTTTTTTTGGCATTCGGCGGTTATTTGAAGACTAAGCGTCGTTTTCCCCGAACTTTCAGGCCCGTAAATCTCGATGACGCGCCCCTCAGGTACGCCGCCGATTCCGAGTGCCAAATCCAGCCCGATCGATCCGGTACTGATTGAATTTATGGGTTCAATCTCTTTGTCCCCTAAGCGCATCAACGTCCCTTTTCCGAACGTTTTATCGATTTGTTTCATCGCAAGTTCAAGCGATTTTAGTTTATTTGGATCCATCATGCTGTGCTCTCCTGAGACTAATATGTTTAAAATTACGTCATAATATGACAAATTGAAATATATTCTAAAAATATGACAAATTGAAATATTAATAATTCGCATTCTGGAATAGAGATATTTTAGCGTTATTTGGTTAAAATTTAATTGATTTGCAGTTTTGAATAGGATTTTCAGTGAAAAAAATGGTGATAGCCCACTCCCCCGATGCCGACGATATTTTTATGTATTACGCCATTAAGTTCGGGTGGGTCGGAAAAGAGAATACTGTTTTTGAAAATATTGCCTTAGATATTGAAACGCTCAATATCGAAGCCCTTAAAGGAACGTATGACATTACGGCAATCAGTTTCGGCCTCTATCCCCATATAAGAGCCGATTATGCCCTTTTGCGAACGGCGGTAAGTTTCGGTCAAGGATACGGCCCAAAGCTTATCCGAAAAAAAGAGACCGTTCTTAAAAAGCGGTTCAAGGTAGCTCTCAGCGGAAAATTTACGACGAATGCATTGCTGTTTCGGATTGCCTATCCCGATGCGAAAATTATCTATATGAATTTTTTGGAGATTGAGCAGGCGGTTTTGGACGGAGTCGTCGATGCCGGAGTCCTCATTCATGAATCTATTTTGGGGTATGATCAATCGCTTGAAGTCGAACGGGAACTGTGGGACGTATGGTGTGAACTCTCCGGCGGTGAGCTTCCTCTTCCTCTGGGCGGTATGGCAATCCGCCGCTCATTGCCGATTACCTCCGCGATCGAATACGAAAATATTTTGACCAAAGCGGTCCAAATCGCACGCGATCACAAAGAGACCCTCTCTAAAATGTTAATGGAGCGTAATCTTGTCCGTATCGACGCTCCGACACTGGAAAAATACCTCGAGCTTTATGCCAATGACGAATCCATTACCCTTAATGAAACCCAATACAAAGCGATCGAACTTTTGTTTGATTTGGGATATAAACACGGGTTCTTTGACGCCAAAATCGACCCGAGAGAGTTTATGATCCCTCTCGAATACACTGAATTGAGGTACTCATAATGAGTGCGGTTTACTGTACGTGGGCTCTCTGCCTAAGAAAACTCAGCGTTAGCGTAGCCGTCGGGACGAGTTCCGATGGCGTAAGGAAATCAAGATGATGCAGTCGGAATTAATCGGACTCGGGATCGAAACGTTTAAAATCGCCCTCATTTTGTCCCTGCCGGCACTGTTAGTCGGTATGTTTTTGGGACTTGCGGTGAGTATTTTTCAAGCAACCACCCAAATCAATGAGATGACGCTCAGCTTTATCCCGAAAATCATCGGGATCGTTGTCGTCATTATCCTCACGATGCCGTGGATGATGAACGAGATGCAGGATTTTACGATCCGCATGTTTAATCTGATCCCTACCTTTATGCAATAATTTTAATACACCATCAGAACTCGTCCTGATGGCTACGCTAACGCTGAGTTCTCCTCAGCGGAGAGCTCACGCACGCTTGCGTGCTATTCTGTTTTCTGAGGTAAATAACTTTGCTAAACACCAAAACTATCGATTTTTCCAAATTCAGCTCTATCCGCATCGGCCCGACGGTCGAAGTGGCCCTCATCGAAAATGACGTTGTCCCCGAGGGGCATATGATCGTCGGTTCCGCTAACAACGTCCTCATCTCTCCCACTCCGCCGCCGCTCATGATCCTCTCCAAAGAGTACGATTTTATCCGCCATGAATCGGACGGACTCCATATCGGTGCGGCTACGCCGGGCGGACGGGTCGTTTCGTTTTGCAAAAAGAACGACATCGCCCATTTCGAATATCTTTCCAAACTCCCCGGGACACTCGGCGGGATGGTCAAGATGAATGCGGGGCTTAAAGAGTATGAGATTTTTAACCATCTGATCGCTATTCGCACGATGAGCGGCTGGAAGCAAAAAAATGAAATCGAATTCGGCTACCGAAAAACCTCGATTAATGAAGTCGTTTTTGAAGCGCTCTTTGAAGTTGAGAACGGGTACTCTACTGAGCGCTATGAGATGTTTTCGCAGATGCGTTCCAATCAGCCGCATGACCCGAGCGCGGGAAGCTGTTTTAAAAATCCTCCAGGTGACTATGCCGGGCGTCTGATCGAAGCGGTCGGGTTAAAAGGGGTACGCCAGGGTTCTATGGCATTTAGCGAAGTGCATGCCAATTTTCTCGTCAACACGGGAGGCGGAACCTATAGCGATGCGCTGACTCTCATACATGAGGCACAAAAGCGGGTAAAAGAGCAGTTTGATATCGATCTTCAATGCGAAATTGTCCTGATTGATCAAAAAATGTGACGAACAAATAATCTTTTCTATTGACTTTAGTCGTCACTGTTTGATAAAATGACGATGAAACTAAAAACGGTAAAGGATTTAAGCGTACAATGACGGTAAGTTATATCCGACCTGATAAAGATTTTGACGGCGTTTATGAGCAGCTTAAATTGATCAACGGTTATGCCGATCAGAAGGGGATAGCCATCAATGAAGAGATGGTGGATCAGACTTCTCAGAATAAGCGGCTGAGTGAACGTCATGAAGTCGTCCGTTTCTTCCGTTCTCTGGATGGGGATACGTTAATTATTTACGATACATGGACGTTAAGCAGTTGTATCGAAGATGTAGTCCAAATGTTTAGTTGTCTCCTCAAAAACAATAATACCCTCCATTTTGTCAAACCGGGCGTGATAATCGACCGTAAAAGTGATACAATGGTCGTTTTAGGTCTTATTGATCAACTCCGCCAGGTGTTGCAAGACGATGCGAAAAAAGGGATTGGACGTCCGCGAGGATCAAAATCGTCATCAAAATTCGATATTCACTTGGAACAGATTATCGATTTATTGAAAAAACGGCGTAGTGTAAGTGAAATTGCACGGGTGCTGGAAGTGAGCCGAAGCTCGCTGAAAGATTATATTGAATCACGTGAGCTAAAAGAGGTCGTAAACGGTGTTATCGGTATCGGAAACGATGAGGATGCGGAAGCAACGGTGATCGGGACGATTCGGTGCCCGATTGATGAATCACAAAAAAGGGAAAATATATGAGCAATGAAACAACCCCGACAGGGAAAGAGTATTTGTCCGGATGGACACCTTGGCGTATCAAACGGTACTGGTTTTACGGTTTGGTAACCATTATATCTCTGGTAATCCCATGGATTACGATTGACGGCAACCACCTCTTCTTGCTGAGCTTTGACAAACTCAAACTCCATTTGATGTTTGTTCAATTTGATATGCAAGAACTTTATTTGATGCCGTTCTTACTAATGATCCTCTTTATCGGGATCTTTGGAATTACCGTACTCGGCGGACGGGTTTTCTGCGGATGGATATGCCCTCAAACCATTTTCCGTGTCGTTTACCGTGATTTGATCGAAACGAAACTCTTAGGACTTCGCAAACGGATTAAAAATAAACAGCAAGAGCCGGATTACTCAAAACCGGAAAATAAACTAAAACGTCTTGTTGCGATTTTACTGTGGACCGGTTTGGCTTTTATCGCGGCATCGGATTTAATGTGGTATTTCGTACCGCCGGAAGACTTCTTAGCCTATATCCAAAACCCTGCCGACCATACGGTTCTGATCGGTTCTATCTTGGGTATCGTCGCTTTTTTAGTTTATGACGTCATCTTCTTAAAAGAGAATTTTTGTGTCTATGTTTGCCCTTATTCACGTATCCAATCGGTTTTATACGATGATGATACCGTTATGGCGATCTATAACCCGAACCGCGGCGGCGACATCTATAATGAGCACAAAGAAAAAATCTTCACAAAACAAAACGATCTGTTAAGTGTCAATCCAAAAGCAGAATGTACTACCTGTGAAAGCTGTGTGACCGTATGTCCTACCCACATTGATATCCGCAAAGGGCTGCAGCTGGAGTGTATCAACTGTCTCGAGTGTGTCGATGCATGTACCGAAGTCATGGGTAAACTCGGCAAGCCTAGCTTAGTCGAATGGTCAAGTGAAAAAGAGACCTTGTTTATGAAGGGTAAAACCCAGTATTTCCGTCCAAAAATTTTAGGATACATCACCGTATTGGTCGTCGTCAGTATTATCCTGGCAATGATGGGAAGTAAAAAAGAGTATATGCTTCTTAATATCAATAAAGAGAACCGTTTGTACTCCATCCATAACGATGACGGAAAAGTCAAAGTTGAGAATGCTTATACGTTCTTATTGCAAAACACATTGAATGAAGACCACGATTACTATTTTGACGTTGTCGCCCCTGCAGGGATGGAAGGCAAAATCAAGATCGAAGAACCGGAAGAAGCATTTACGGTTAAACCGGGTGTCGTTAAGAAAAAAGTTGTGGTTCTCTACACAGACGAGATCCTCGTGAATGACGAACGTAAAGATACCGTGATTCCTATCACCATTAACGCTTACGCGGTGGATGCAAAAGATAAAGTGGCGGTTACACGTCAATCGACCTTTACCTTCCCGCGTGCCGATTTGTTAAAAGAAGAAGAGGATTAATCCTCTTCTGCCCATCGTCTCCCTCTTTTCCTTTCTAATCAGCCATTTATAGTACAATATCCTCCATGAAAACAGTAGCAATTATCGGCGGTGGTGCAAGCGGTTTGATGGCGGGGCTTTTTGCGGCACGCGCCGGTGCAAACGTCACACTCTATGAGCAAAATAACGGTGTCGGTAAAAAGATTTTAGCCTCAGGTAACGGACGGTGCAATATCATCAATACGACATCTTCAGCTGACGATTTTGCAGGGTCTGACCCTCATTTTGTCACTTATGCCCTTAAGCAATTGAGTTTTCACTATTTCGAAAAATTTTGCCACTCCATAGGGCTGATATTAGATGTCAAAGAAGACGGCAGATGCTATCCGCTCTCCAATGAAGCCAAATCGGTGTTGATCGCTTTAAAAAGTGCAGTAAGCGACGCAGGTGTAACGCTGTGTACCGATACGTTAGTAAGTGCCGTATCTAAAAAAGATACTCAATTTATCATAGAAACGTCTTTAGATAAAAAATATTTTGATGCGGTTCTGATTGCTACAGGCTCCGAAGCGGCACCCCAGCTGGGCGCATCGGCAGACGGCTATCGATTTGCCGAAAAATTTGGGCATGAGATTCTACCTACCTATCCTTCATTAGTGCAGCTTCATTTAAATTCAAAACATCACCCTAAAATGGCAGGGGTCAAAACGGTTGCCGAAGTAACGCTCATCATTGAGGGAAAATCCAAAGAAAAAATCCAAGGAGATATCCTGTTTGCCAATTACGGGATTTCTGGACTCGCGATCCTCGATATCAGCCAGAAGGCCTCTTTTGCTCTCCTCAACAAGCAGCAAGTCAGTATCGCCCTTAATCTCCTCCCCCGTTATGATCGTCAGACACTCATAAACATCGTCGAGAAGCTGTTTGCTTCCGTACCTAAGCATGACGTTCATACGGTACTCTGTGGTCTTATACCCGCCAAAATCGCGACCTATCTCCTCGATGATGCAGGTATTGCGCTCTCTGCACTCGTATCTACCCTCAATCCCAAAGAGGTCAAAAAGCTGACTCACCTGATCGGTGAATGGAAGTTTGAGGTGATCGGTACCCACGGGTTCAAACATGCCGAAGTGAGCGGCGGCGGCGTATCAACAGCTCAGATCAATAATAAAACAATGGAATCAAAACTGGTAGAGGGTCTCTATTTCGCAGGGGAAGTTCTTGATATCGTCGGAAAGCGCGGAGGCTATAATTTTAACTTTGCGTGGGCTAGCGGGATGATTGCCGGAAAAGAGATGGGGAAGTGATTAATTATTATTTATAAATCTTGTCCCAAAAATACACCTAGAGCCCAACCGCTGGCAGCAGTGCCAAAGCGGTTGGAAGCGTTTTGTTTTTGGGACGATTTTCTTTTGGTACTTTTCTTACGAAAAAGAAAAGTACGAGAGAATGCTTATTTTTTCCCGTAACGTTTACGGTCGGTCGGATCCAACCAGCGTTTGCGGATACGGATATTCAACGGTGTAACTTCGAGAAGTTCATCGTCTTCGATCCACTCGAGCGCACGCTCAAGGTTCATATCCCGCGGCGGAACAAGTTTGATCGCTTCGTCTGCTCCGGATGAACGGACGTTTGATTGCGCTTTCCCTTTGATCGGGTTAACATCAAGGTCGTTTGAGCGGCTGTGCTCACCGATAATCATCCCTTTGTACACTTTCGTTTGAGGCGCTGTGAAAAGGACACCGCGGTCTTGTAGGTTGAACAATGAGTACGCAAGGGCAACACCGTCTTCCGTCGAGATCAATGCACCGTACTGGCGGCTCTCAACGTTTCCGGTATACGGGCGGAATTCCAAGAAAGAGTGATTCATAACCCCTTCCCCTTTGGTATCCGTCAAGAATTGACCACGGAAACCGATCAATCCGCGAGCCGGGATTTCGAACTCAACGCGGGTAAAGCCCTCACCCATCGGTACCATCGCTTTCATTTCCGCTTTACGGCGGCCAAGACGCTCGATGATCGTACCTGCGAAATCTGCCGGAAGGTCAACGACGAGATGCTCGAACGGCTCACATTTGACCCCTTCGATCTCTTTTACGATAACTTCAGGACGTCCGATACCGAACTCAAAACCTTCACGACGCATGTTTTCAGCTAAGATAGTGATTTGAAGCTCACCACGACCCGAAACGATAAATTTACCTTCTCCGACCGTCTCATAACGCATTGCAACGTTGGTGTTCATCTCTGCATCAAGACGCTCACGGATTTTGTTTGCCGTAACGTGTTTACCCTCTTGTCCTGCAAGGGGAGAGTCGTTAACCGAGAAAACAACGGTCAAAGTCGGCTCTTCGATGTGCATAGGATCAAGAGGCATAGGGTTTTGCGGATCACAAATAGTATCTCCGACGTCTACGGTTTCGATACCGGCAACAGCAACGATATCGCCCGCTTCCGCTTCCTGGATCTCCATACGGTTAAGTCCCAAGAATCCGATCAATTTAGAGATTTTCCCTTTGACCATCTCTCCGTCGGCTTTAGCAAGGAGGATATTATCCCCTTTTGCGATTTTACCGTTGAAGATACGGGCAATACCGATTTTACCGACGTAGTTATCGTAGTCAAGAGTGAAAACTTGCAACTGTGTCGGATTAGCAGCATCACCGGTCGGTTCAGGCACTTTTTCCAAAATGGTGTTAAACATACACGTGAAATCACCGTCGGGATCAGCCATGTCCATTTTTGCGATACCGTCACGCGCTGCAGCGTAAATGATCGGGAAATCGAGTTGATCTTCCGTCGCGTCCATTGCAACGAAAAGGTCGAATACTTCGTCTACAACGCGCTCAGGATCAGCAGATGGTTTATCGATTTTGTTAATAACGACGATCGGTTTGATTCCAAGTCCGAGCATTTTTTTAACAACGAATTTGGTTTGAGGCATAACACCCTCATACGCATCAACGAGAATCAATGCTCCGTCAACCATTTTCAAAACACGCTCAACCTCACCGCCGAAGTCGGCATGGCCAGGAGTATCGATAATGTTAATCTTGTGATCGCCGTAGCGGATCGCGGTATTTTTAGAAAGAATAGTGATCCCACGCTCTTTTTCAAGGGCGTTAGAGTCCATTGCTCTTTCGTTTACTTGTTCGTGTGTTCCGAACGTTCCGGATTGTTTGAGCAATCCGTCAACTAGGGTCGTTTTACCATGGTCAACGTGGGCGATGACGGCAATGTTACGAATTTTTTGCACTGAGTATCCTTGTAGGTAGGCAATAATTTTCGCGAATTATATCTTACTTAAGGTTAAGGATATGTTAAGGCAAAATTATATTATTACCGTTTCGTTACTTTAGTTGATTTGGAATATTTTTTGCTTTACAACTAATACGTTTAGTCGGAGTACTATATTATCCGTTCAACTTAAGGATCACAACATGATCATTCAGAGCAAAGAGACAAAAGGCCAACAGACATTACTTGATTTATTGGGCGGGAATTCAAAAACCTCAACCAAATCAAATGATCTATTTTCAAAACTTTTGGCTTCCATCGGTATTCAAAGCAAAGGCGATGAAAATAAAATTGTTAAAGCAAACGATTTTAAAGCCGTTATTGACCCCAAAAACAAATCGACAACCCTTCCTGCAGGCACAACAGAGTTAAAAACTTCCCAAATGAAAGAGTTGCAAACACTTTTGAGCGGAAAAGAGGGGAAAGAAGCAACGCTTGTTTCAACCGATTTACTCGGAAATATGACGTCTGATCAGGTTCGCACCCTGATCAATCGGGCTAAAGATTATCTAAAAAATGAGATCAGTTCGAAAAATCCGGAATATCAGGCTGACCCGAAATCATTGCCGAAGACATTAGGCGGTCTGGTTAAATTAGCCGAAAAACTTGGGCTGGAACCTCAAAATATCTCTCTCGAAACGATTGTAAAAGAGCCTGAAGAGAAAGCTTCTTTCCCTAATGAACTGCTTTCCAAGCCTCTCTTTGAAGCTAAAGCAGTTGCCGCACTCCCCGCAACCGTCATGGAAGAGAGTGCTCCGATAGAAGCGATTACACAACTTTTAAGTGAATTAAAAAACAAAGAGCAAAAAAATACCAAGCCGCTTTCAACCGAAACACCGGTGCAGGAAAAATCTGATAAGGCTGAAACACAGCCGTTAAGCACGCTTCTTCAAGCCATTGATAAGAAGGAGGAGAAAACAGCTTCGACTTCCGTTTCGGAGAAAGTTGATCCGATGAAAATTGCTCCGACGTCAACAGCAGCGACGAATAAAACCGATGCGCTGATTGCCCTTTTAAAAGAGAGTAATGATGCAAAAGAGATAAAATCGGAATCTACAAAAGTGGAAGGGGAATCTTCTAAATCTTTGCATGTCCCTAAAGCCGACTCTTTGGAAGTAAAAGCGAAAGAGGCACAGCAAAGCATGCGCCATTTTGCAAGTGACCTCAAAGAGGCGGTTCAAGAATACAAACCCCCTTTTACCCGCCTTACGATGAAATTGAATCCCGAAAAACTGGGTGAAGTCGAAGTAACGCTCGTGCAACGGGGAAATAATGTCCATGTCAACATTCAGTCGAACAACGCCAACAGCGTTGCTTTTTTAGCCCATAACGCTACCGAACTCAAAGCACAGCTCGCTTCCCAAGGCATTACCAATGCGACGATGAACTTTATGTCCGGAGGCGATAGTCAAAATAATCAGCAATCAGGGCAACAGCAGCAGGGGCAACAGCAGCGTTTCCATGCGTATGAGTCGTTTGAGGAACTTAAACTTAATGAAGAGCAGCTTTCGGCTCTTGAAATTATTATCCCGCATTACGCGTAAACTAAGGAGACTATTATGGCTATTAATGCTTATGGAGCTTACACAACAGATGCCGCCTATACAGGTGCGACGACAGCTGCAACCAACGAAGATAAAAGTTCGTTGGGAAAAGATGATTTTCTCAAACTGCTGCTGTTGGAACTCAAATATCAAGATCCCACATCCCCGATGGATAGTGAGAAAATTTTGTCTCAAACGTCACAACTGGCTACGCTTGAATCAACGGAAAACACGAATAAAGCTCTTGAAACGCTAGCGTCGTCACTTACGTCATCGATGCAGTATTCGGGTATATCCGCTATCGGTAAAATGGCCGATACGGGGAGCAACGCGATTGTCAAAGAAAAAGATGAGAGCGCAACGTTTGAAATATATTTTCCGGAGAAGGTCGCCAGCGGAAAAGTCAATATTCTCGATAGCGCAGGCAAGGTTCTCCGAAGCATCGAAATTGCTGAAACTGCAGCCGGGACGGCCCAATACAAATGGGATGGAAAAGATAACGGCGGAACGCTTTTGGAGGAGGGGATTTACTATGTTGAGTCAACGTATACCAAAACGGACGGGACGAGTGCTACCGCACGCGTCGGACGCTATCCGATCGAATCGATCAAATTCGACAGCGGTACTACCTATGCGAAGCTGGGATCCAGTTATGTCGATTTCAGTACGATTAAAGAAATTACGAACTGAGGCTGATGATGACACAGGGATATTATACGGGAATCTCAGGTATCCAAGCCAACCAGTACGGGTTGGATGTCATTGCAGATAATTTATCAAATACCAATACGGTCGGTTTTCGCGGCTCATCTACCGAATTTGCCTCTTTGTTTAGTGAAAAGCTTGTCAGTTCCGGCTCTGTTCCAACTTATGACGAGATCGGAGCAGGGACAAGGCTGCAAGCGACAACCATGAATACTCAAAACGGGTCGCTACTCAATACGGATCGTTTTAACGATTTAGCCATTAACGGAAACGGATGGTTCGGCGTCGTTTCGGGAAAAGATCAGTATTTTACCCGTGCAGGAAATTTCGTTCTGGATGAAGTCCAAAAAACAGCCGGTGACGTTAATTCATCCGTCGGGCGACTTACTACGACCGAGGGGATGTATGTGACGGGGACGATGCTGAATAATTTCGCCTATGATTCACAATACAATTACTCGGCAAAATCGGATGTCACTGATACCGGAGCCTTTAAAATCACCGCTTCGGTAAATACGGTTCCTCTTACCGATGCAAATGAACAGGGGCCGATCGAATTGCCCACGCGACTGGCGTATCCGACGGAGCCTACTACCAGCACAAAATTTTACGGCAATCTCGGTACGGATGTCGCCGAACGCACCATGAGCGCCAATGCTATCAGCCCCTCAAATGATCAAAACCGTATCAAGCTTGTTTTTACTCAAAGCGCGGTTCAGCCGGATCAGGGGGTTAGTTGGGACGTTGTCGCTACCGCTACCTCCAACGACGGGAGTGTTTTATACGATACCCAGTACGGGACGGCCGTATTTAACGAAGGGGGCGGATTGGAATCGTTTAACCTGCCGACGATCAATAATGACGGAGCGCCCGTGAGTGTTGATCTGGGCAGCGCATTCGGCGGTGTGATCTCCAGTTCGGGGCCTACCATATCGGCTTCATCGCAATCTGACGGTATTTCGGGGGGGACTCTCAATAAATACAGTATCAATTCGGACGGGATTGTTGTTGCCGATTTTTCTAACGGAAAACAGAGTGCCATCGGCCGGGTTGCAGTCTATCATTTTCAAAATGACCAAGGGTTAACCCGTTCGGGAAGCACTCTCTTTTCCCAAAGCGACAACAGCGGTAATCCTATGTTTTGGACCGATGCGAACGGAGAAGCGGTAACCGGAACAACGATTAGCAGCGGTCATCTCGAAAACTCGAATGTCCGCATGGAAGTCGGGCTTACCGATATGATCGTTATGCAGCGCGCTTATCAGGCGAATGCCAAAACGGTAACAACGGTGGATGAAATGATCCAAAAAGCACTCTCGATGAGAAAATAATTTTGGAATATTTTTTGCTTACTAATTTGACTTTGTCATAAAAAGGACATACTATGTTACGATCACTCTTCGCAGGTGTAACCGGGCTTCAAGCCCATCAGATAGCAATGGACGTTGAATCCAACAATATTGCTAATGTTAACACGATCGGATATAAATATTCTCGTGCAAATTTTTCCGATTTGTTGGCGCAAACCAGTCAAATCGCAACCGCTCCTCAGGGAGACATCGGAGGGAAAAACGCCGTACAGGTCGGGTTGGGAACGACGATCAGTTCCGTTACGCGGATTATGACGCAAGGTTCGATTCAAAATACCGATAAAAATACCGACGTCGCCATTCAAGGGGACGGTTTTTTTATCGTCAGTTCCGATGCGGGGAGCACCTATAAGTACAGCCGTTCCGGGGATTTCAAATTTGACGCCGCCGGAAATTTCGTAGACAACAACGGATTTGTCGTCCAGGGATGGGTTCGTGACGAGGCGACCGGTAAAGTCGATTCTACCGCACCCATCTCAAATATTAATATCCCGCCCGGATTAACGACACCTGCGAACGCTACGACCGATGTCGTCCTTAAAGCCAACCTCGATTCGGGGGAAACGGTAGAGACGTTTAACGCGACGAATGCGATGGATTCGTATAATCTGGAATATGCGTCAAACTACGCCGTATGGCAGGCTGCCGGATTTGTTCCCGCTGTAGGGGGTGCTTTACCGGCACCGCCTAATGCGGCGACACAGGTTCTTTGGTACGATGCCTATACGACACGCAATGCCAATACCAACAGCGCTGAAAATATGAACGTTATGTTTAACGAGCAAGGGCAGTCTCTCACGATGCAACCCAATCAGGGAGTCTGGGTCAGCTATAAAGACGCCGTCACTACCATTCCTATGGTTTCAGCTGCCGGTGCTTTTACCTTTACGTTAAACGGGACGACAATCAGCGGTACAACGAGCGGGGTAACTTTAGCAGATGATGCCGCGACTGTTCAGCAAGCGATCAATGCTCAAACGGCCAATACGGGGGTTTCGGCGACGGTAGTCGGCAGTAACCTCGTATTAACCAACGACAACTCCCGCGACAGTGACGGGAGTGCAACGAAAAATATCGTCATCACCGGATCAAATGCCGGTGCGCTCGCTTTAGGATTCACGAATCAATCGGTCATTACGGCCTATAAATATACCTATACGACCAATGCCGCTGATGCGACCCCTCTCATCAACTCCTATGCGGTACCGACGACCTCTGTGCCTCCTGCGGATAGCAACTTTACGACGACAGAGCAGCTTCGGTTGCTGATGGAGACCCATGCACAGTATGTTTCCGGATCCGATCCTGCGGGAACCGTTGCACCTGCGGGGGTTAATTTTGCCACGGGTATTAAAATTATTATTAACGATCGCGGGCAATTTGAAGTTAGCAATCTAAGTGATGGCGATGCTAATCAGGAAAACTTGAAGCTGCAGGTGACCGGATATTCTGACCCTGCAGCCAATGTCACGAAAAATGAGCGTTTTACCGCATTAATGCAATCGATTAACGGAACGGTTGTCGAAGGGAGCACAGGAATTCGGCTCTCCCAAAGTATGAATGCCGCGACGCATTCGGCCAGTATCGATGTCTACGATTCTCTGGGGTCTAAACATACCCTGAAAATGGATTTTCGTAAAACGTCGGTAGATGTGGTCTCCGGTTCGACATGGAGTATGAAACTCTCGGTTCCGGAACCGGGTGAAATTAATACCATTGCTCCGATCAACGAATTCAACGGACAAGTACGCTTCGGCCCGGATGGAGCACTCTCCTCGTACACGCCGACCAATATCACCTATACGGCAAATAACGGTTCGTCGCCGAACCAAACGATTAATATTGAATTGGGAACGGCGAATGCCTTTGACGGTGTTACGAGCTTTGATGCCACCTCCGGCACCAGCGGTATCAGTCAAGACGGTTTCCCGGGGGGAGATTTGGTCGGTATCCGAATCGACCAAAGCGGTACGCTTGTCGGATCTTTCTCTAACGGACGTTCGTTCGGACTTGCGCAGATGGGGATGGCAAAATTTACCAATAACGAGGGGCTGGTGAGCGATGGCGGAAACGTCTATTTGCAATCGGCGAACTCAGGCGATCCGATCATCGGTACGGCGGCAACGGCAGGGCGCGGTTTTATGCAGTCATCGTCGCTTGAAGCATCAAACGTCGACTTGTCCAAATCACTGACGCAGCTTATTATTATTCAACGCGGCTATCAGGCCAACGGTAAAACGATTACCACTTCCGATACTCTTCTCGAGACCCTTCTGGGAATCAAACGCTAATAATATCTGATGTTACGCACTTAGCGGGCAATACCCAAAGGGCACGTGAGCCCGCTAAGTGGCAGGGACAAATGTCCCTTGCAACCCCCTAAAGCTACCCGCATCTTTCGGATACGGGAGAAAATAACAGTATTGTATTTGATTATTGAATAGGTGGAGAAAGAAGGACTCCGGCGATAAGGATGAACGCCGGAACTTTGAAACTTAAGGAATGAGAATGATGAATGAGAAAACGTTACCCAAGACTTGCTGCTGTCGTTTGGGATATCAGCATTATGAATCAACTTGGTAAACAAACAGTAATAACGTTATACTTTCATTTATGAGATGGCGCACCCTAAAACAAACAAACAAAATAAAAACTCCGCTCAAATCGAAAATCGACTATGCCCCTTTTTGGCCCCGTGTCGCAGGATTTGCGACCGATATTTTTATGATCGGGCTTCCCATATCGCTTATCACGATGATGATGTTCGGTTACGATCAGATGCACACCGCAAGCGGATTGGACGTGTTAGTCCATGATCCGAAAGCCCAGAGTAATCCTCCCAACCCGATAGCGTCACTGCTGCAAATCGCTCTTTTTCTCATTACCTACGTTTGGTTTTGGCATAAAAGCGGTCAAACGCCCGGGAAAAAGCTCGCCCGTATCCGTGTAGTGGATGCCAAGACCATGGACAATGCCTCGTATTGGAAACTCTCCCTCCGTTTTATCGGCTATTTCTTTTCCTTTATTACTTTAGTCGGATTTTTTATCGGGCTGTTGCGCAAAGACAAACGTGCTTTGCATGATCTGATCAGCGGTACCGCCGTCATACGCGTCTCCTAACGTGGCTGTTTTAATCGCTTTTTTTTATTTCTTCTATTTTGCCCTGATCGGGGTACATATTATTTTTGTCCCGAAAATTCTCTCCGAGGTGGGCTACTCCCCTATGGAGATCGGAATTATTTTTGCCTCAGCGCCGCTTGTTCGGTTTGCAATTCCGTTTTTATTTTTAAAAGGGCTAAAACTAAGCCGTAAAACTTTTTTTACCGCACTTGCCTTGATGGGGCTTAGCGCTGTCGGTTTTTACGGCGCGCTGGAACATTTCTGGCCGCTGCTGATCGTCAATATCTTTTTTGGAATCGGAATCGCCTTGATCCTCCCCTATATCGAAGTGATTTCGCTGGAGCAAATCGGAAGGGAGCGCTACGGCCGTATCCGGATGTTCGGTTCGCTTGGGTTTATTGCCGTTTCGCTTGTACTGGTACGCTTCCTGAGTACTCCGTATATCGGTATCGGATTTTTGATCGCAATGGCTCTTATTACCCTCATATTCGGAGCTATAATCGGCAAACATCCCCATTCGGACTCCTCTAACGATTGCGGATCGAGCGATGATCTTTGTCTATTCTCGATCCGTAACCATATTCCGCTGTGGATCGGATTTTTCCTGATGCAGGTGAGTTTCGGTCCGTTTTATAATTTTTTTACGATCTATACTACGGCACACGGCATATCATTGGACACGACCGTATGGCTTTGGAGTTTTGGGGTCATTGCCGAAATTTTGATGTTTTATTTTCAAGGACCGCTTTTGCGGGGAAATTTGGAACGTCTTTTACAATTAACCGCTTTGATTACCGCGTTGCGATGGACAATCGTCGCACTCTTTCCCGATTCGACACCGCTGCTTTTCGCATCGCAAAGTCTGCATGCCTTTAGCTTTGCCCTCTTTCATACAGCAGCCATTACGCTGCTTTTTGAACTCTATCATGCCAAACGCCTCTCTCAGCAATTTTTCTTCGGTATTTCATACGGACTGGGTGGATTTCTCGGGGCTATCGGGGCGGGGGCACTCTATCAGTATACGCCGTCCCTCTTGTTTATCGGAGGATCGGTGAGCGCTTTGGGGGCGGCATTGGCCTTTAGAGTGGATAAAAAACGTCGTTTTTAAGATTATCTAGCTTTCTTGTTTTACATGCGTTACCATTTGAGGAAACGGAATCGATATACCGTTTTTATCAAACTCCAGCTTCACCGCTTCGGTCATCTCAAACATACCGTCCCAATAATGGTCCACCGCCACCCACGGACGGGCGAAAATCTGTACCGAATTCTGGGCTAGCGCACCTACCGCGACAACGGGAGCCGGATCGGTTAAAACCTTCGGGTTGGAAAGAAGAACATTCATGATCACCTCTTTCGCCAATTTCAGGTCATCTTTATAATCGATATCAAACACCATATCGATACGGCGCTTGTCATTCCCGGTGTAGTTGATAATATTGCCCGCGATAAGGGCTCCGTTAGGGATAATTATCGAACGGTTATCGGATGTCGTCAACGTGGTCGAAAAAAGATTGATGATCTTGACCGTCCCCATCACCCCTGAGACTTCGATAAAATCACCCACTTTGAACGGACGGAAAAAGATAATCAATACGGCTGCACCGACATTGGCCAACGTATCTTTCAGCGCGAGTCCGATTGCAAGGCCGGCTGCACCGAAAACCGCTACAAACGAGGTGGTATTAATCCCCAAATTACTTGCCGCCGCAACAATGATAGCAATCATCAATGCGACATAAATCGCATTTGCCGAAAACGATATCAAGGTTTCATCGACGCGGGACTTAACCATCGCACGGCGCATCAAAGTAATAACTTTTCGGATAATCCATTTTCCGATAAAGAAAATGGCTAAAGCTCCTATAATCTTTATGCCGTAATCGGTTCCGTATTCAAGGGCACGTTCTGTATAATATTCCATTTTCTGCAGCATCAGATTCCCCTTTTAGCGATACTCAACAATCTGTTTTAGCTCAAGCCGTTTCTGCTCGCTTTGCGGATTCACCCGATATCCGAATGCGCAGATAACGGCGACACTGTGTCCGTACTCTAAATCCAAAATCGCTTCGACCGACTCTTTGTCGAATCCTTCAATCGGACACGTGTCGATTTTAAGCGTCGCTGCATAGGTCATCATATTTGTCAGAGCGATATAACACTGTTTGGCCGTCCAGTTTTCCAGTAATACCTCATCGCATTCAATCGGCTCAAGATAGTTTTTATAGACCCCCATATAGGTATCGACCGCTTCCGCTGGGAGCCCCCGACGCTCGAACATTTTCCGTACATAAGGGGTACCGCTTCGTACCGTGTCGTTGTCGGTTGTGAAAATCACCAACTCGGAGCATTCGGTAATCTGATTTTGGTTCCAGCATGCACTTTTGAGCGCTTTGCGCAGGGCAGGTTTGCGGACGACGATCAATCTCCACGGCTCCATCCCAAACGATGAGGGAGACATTCGGGCGACTTCTAAAAGAGAGTCAAACTCCTCTTGAGGAATCTGTTTTTCGGTATCAAATTTTTTGCAGGCGTGGCGAAATGCCATCGCTTCGGTGAATTCAGACATTGTTTGCCTTTGTATGTTCAAGTGTTTGTACTATTTTAACGTAGAGTTCTTTATGGGGGGTAACAAGATTTTCCAAAAGAGAAAAATATTTTAGATAGGTTTGCCATGCTTTCGCCGAAGCTTCTTTACGCCCTCGCTTTGTCAATTCGAAACTCACCGCCGCATTGATAAACCCTTTCCATAGCCGTACTTCATTATTATCGTCAAAACGCCTCGGATACCATAAAGGTTCCAAGTCTTCGTGTGCATCGTAATAACGCCCTTCTCTGATGGAGAGGAGAAACGACTCACACGACTCTGTTATACCCGTAGGTTCCGTCGCCAATACCCTCTCCCTCCCCGCAGACTGATGCACACATGATGCGGAAACTTTGCTCTAAATTCGCCCAGCCGCTCCCGAGAGCTTTTGCCGCTGTCGCAGTAAAACACAAACACACTCCCCTCAGGCTCATTTTTGAGCAGCGGAGGAGCGTAGAGGGTCGTCTCGGCTCCGTCGATAGGGTTCAGTATCGTATCGATCAATAAAACTTTAGTTCCCTGCGCTTCTAACGTCTGTTTGTTCCGTAAAAACTCTTCTTGCGTCCATTCATCGACATTCAAATCGACCATTTCCGCCCCTTTGCAGATCATTTTGCGAAAGTTTATCAATAAAATAGTTGTAACCAGCTAAGGATTCATGACAAGATATTTTTTGTCAAAAATAGAGACAAAAATTTTATTGTCAGAATACAAGAATATCATTTTATTTACATTTAACGTTATAGGTACTATACTGCTTTCTATGATAACGACATTTCTATGCAAAGAGTCTGAAAAGATTTTCAACCGAACCTTTTCTAAAAAGCTTCCTCATGATATCCAACGAGGAGCCTACAAAAAGTTACTTATGCTGGATGCGGCAAAAAATATCGATGATCTGAAAATCCCTCCTGCAAATCGACTTGAGAAACTTACAGGAGATCGCGAAGGCTTTTACAGCGTCCGCATCAACCAACAATACCGTATTTGTTTTCAATGGAACAACGGCAATGCGGAAAATGTCGAAATAATCGACTACCATTAAAGAGGATACCATGTTTGACATAATACCTATCCATCCCGGCGAAATACTCCAAGAAGAGTTTTTGGAACCCTATAGCCTCAGTCAAAACGCGTTAGCCAATGCCATCGGCGTATCACCCCGCCGTATCAACGAAATCGTCAATAAAAAGCGCTCTATCACTGCCGATACGGCGTTACGTCTTTCTATCTATTTCGGCACATCTCCCGATTTTTGGCTCCATCTGCAATCCAAATACGATTTAGAGATGACCAAAGAGAACGCGTGGGATAAAATCTCAGCACAAGTGAAAGCAAGGGTGGCATAACGTTGGCAAAGAAAAAGAAAAAAATGATCAAACTCAATCAATCCATCCGCCATTTTTTCGGCGATGAAGGATTTGACGAAGGGATAGAGAGAGTTCCGACCGACGTACTCGTCGCACTGGCACATACGCTGGGCGTATTTAACGGAACGACCGATAAAACCAGCTTAATTAAAACGTTTCGTCGTTTATGGTCGGAGGGGGAGACGGACAATCGCGAGATGATCGTCTCTTTTTTCAAACATGAGGGGAAAATTTACCCCAATCCGAAACCCAAAGAGAAGCCTCATGAGCGGGAAGAGAAAATCGATGAATTGCTGGAGGGGTTTGACATTACCCTCGAAGAGCGCCGGGCGCTGCACGCCTCGTTTATCGACATCCGCACCCGTAAAATTACCCCCGAAAAAATAGCTTCCAAGTTGGAACATATCCGATATACGCGAAAACGCGAGCAGCTCGAAAAAGCGTTGGAAGGAAAATTCAATTTCGACGATTCGCTGGAATATTACGCTTCCATCACCTATCACATCGATACCGAAACATTTACGAAAATTCATATCCTCAAAACCGCACCGCTGAATGAAAAACGGCTCCATGAAGAGAGTATCGAGGTATTGGTTCCGGAGATTACCGAACTAAAAGCGGCACTAACAGCTCAAAAACAGGAACAAACAAATCTGTTTTTATCCTCCCTCAATTTATCCGATCACCGTTATCTTACAAAAGAGCAGATCATCGCTTCGCTTAAAAGCGCTCCCCCCTCCACGCAAACCTACGGTACCCTCAGCATAGAGATTTTACGCGATGTTTTGGCGCGACATCTGCACACTCCTCTCACCTCGGTTAGCAACGATGATTTGATTGTCGAGATTGACAAACAGCTTCCTCTGCCGTATCGGATCGAACCTCTGGAATATACGCTGTCGCTCCATTTGGATATTCATGAGCTGAGCCGTCAAATCTGGAATGAAGAAGAACTCACTATTACTAAGATGGTAGAAGAACAAAGTAGCCAGGAAGAGCGAATCTTTTTGCAAGAGCTTGAACATCTCGTTGAAGAGTGCCGCACCCGCTCAAAACTTTTGGAAATAAACGATGAATCGCTTTATGAGATCGTGTATGAATTACTGCTCCCTTATCTTACCCTGACCCCCCATATCAGCTCAAAAACCTCTCGTCGGGTACTGTTTGCCTATGATCAGCGAATCGCCGGCGAACTGCTCAAACGTCAGCGCCAAGCGCTCCTTGCTCGAACGGTTCGCGATTTTAAAAACCTTTTCCCTCTGGCACGCTCGCTTCGACGCCGTCTTATTTTCCACACGGGGCCGACGAACAGCGGTAAAACCTATACGGCATTTCAACAGCTCAAAAAGGCGGGAACGGGATACTATCTCGCCCCTTTGCGTTTGTTGGCGTTAGAGGGGTATGAGAGCCTTCGGGAACAGGGGGTCAGCGCATCGCTGATCACCGGAGAAGAGCAGCTCCTCGATGAGGATGCGACCCATATCAGTTCCACCATCGAGATGCTCAGCTTCGAGAGCGAAGTCGACTGCTGCGTTATCGATGAGGTGCAGATGATCGATGACCGGGACCGCGGATGGGCATGGGCGAATGCCATTATCGGGGCTCCGGCCAAAACGGTCATCATGACGGGATCGCCGAATGCGAAAGAGGCGATTGTCGCATTGGCCGAATATCTGGGCGAGCCGTTGGAGATAATCGAATTCGAGCGGAAAAATCCCCTCGAACTGCTAAAATCACCGACGCCGATCACCGCGATAGAGCCGAAAACCGCCGTCATCGCGTTTACCCGTTCCAACGCCCTTCGTCTGAAGCAGCAGCTCTCCAAAACCTACCGCACCAGCGTCATCTACGGAAACCTCAGTCCCGAAGTACGCAGGGAAGAGGCACGCCGTTTCCGCGAGGGGGAGACCGATATCCTCGTCGCCACCGATGCGATCAGCATGGGGCTGAATTTACCGATCAAAACACTGCTGTTTTCCAAAGCGGACAAATTCGACGGTCAGAACCAGCGCAATCTCACCGCTACCGAAGTGCGGCAGATTTCGGGAAGGGCAGGGCGCTACGGACTGAGTGAGAAGGGATATGTCGGGGCCCTCACCGCCGATGTCCTTAAAACGATCAGTTCCCTTTTTACCAAAGCGATCGAACCGATTGCATTGCCGTTTAACGTGATGGCCAACTTTGATCATATCATGCTTGTTTCCACTATTCTGGAAGAAAAATCTCTCTCTAACATCGTCGATTTCTTCGTCCAAAACATGAAATTCGAAGGGCCGTTCCGTGCCGCGAATCTTGAATCGATGCAGGAAGCTTCCGCTATCGTCGACCGCTACGATCTGGATATGCGAACCAAATACACCCTTGCGACCGCGCCGCTTTCAACCTCATCACCTTTGGTAATGGCAGCTTACGAGCGCTATGTCAGGGCGTTGGAACAGAAAAAGCCGATCGCCTATATTCCGCCGCAGCGTTTGGGACTCCATGCCCTATCGATGGAAGAGCTTCAGGAAGCGGAAGATCGGATCAAAGAGATCAGCCTCTATTTATGGCTCTCGTATCGTTTGGGAGAATTTTTTGTCGATGCGGAGAAGGCACGGACATTTCGCGGGGAGCTCAACCGCTTCATCGAGAATTCTCTCCAGCAAAGCCATTTTGTCCCCCGCTGTAAAACCTGCGGAAAACCGCTCGCACCGAATGCTGAATTTTCGATTTGCCAAAGCTGTTTTAATAATCTGAACCGTTCCAAAGCTCAACAGGCGCGCGCTAATCCGGCGGAGAAAAAGTACTCCTCAAAGCGTCGTTAAAACATCATCATGCTGCTGCATCTTGATAAAAGAATCTACCATTTCCATATCCAGGTGATGCTGCATCGTTTGTTTCATTAACAGCAGCGTATCGTAGGAACTCATCCTCTCTTTATAGGAACGTTGTGTAGAAAGGGCGTCAAATACATCACAGACGGCAATAATACGGGCAAAAAGCGTTATGCTGTTTCCCATAAGCCCGTCGGGATAGCCGCTCCCGTCAAGTTTTTCATGATGGTGGCGAATCCCGTCTAAAATCCGATTATCGCGAATTCCTATTTTTAAAGCGATTGTATGGCCATACAGAGGATGATGTTTCATTTCATCAAATTCATCCTCAGTCAACCGCCCTTTTTTGTTCGTTATTTTCGGATCGACTCTGCTTTTTCCCAAATCATGGAGCAAGGCTGACATCCCAAGCTCCTGAAGGGTTATGGAATTTAGTTCCAAATACGATCCAAGACTCAGAGAATAGATGCAAACGTTAATCGAATGGGTATGGGTATAGTAATCGTACGCGGTAATTTTAATCATCGATTCGATTGCATGGGTATCGCTGAAAATCGTATTGACGAATGTATTGACTACTTTTTTGGTTTTAGGGACATTTTCAAGCTCTTCGGGATTTTCAAACATTTCGTCCAAAATAACCGATGCCTGCCGATAAATTATGGCTGCTTTTTTTATAACCGGAATATGTTCGTTTCGTGCAACCGCCTGCGCGATTTTATCGACAAAAATATTGTATGCCTCAAGATCGGACTGACGAACATAGATTGCATGCCGGCTATCAATTTCCATTTTTATGTCCGAATTGATAGGGATGTGCTTTGACAACAATAAGGTTTTTTCCGTGAGTTTTCCCTCTGCCATGAAGAGATCAAACTCCAGTACGTCACCGATATCCAAGAGCCATTTTTCAATCTCTACGTACATGATATTTGGTCTTTCATCATGCCGTCGAACAATGCGTACTTTTCTGACGTCCATAGTTGTCTAACGCAGCAAATCCGAATAATCGTATTCGGAAGGGTTTAAAAAAATTTTTCCCTCACGTACAGTGAGGCGTATGTCATTTTCCCTCAATGCTTCAAACCGATTTTTTATTTTTTTCTTCTCTTTATCGCTATAGCGCTTGAGCTTTAAAAAAGATTTGAGCGAAACCCACTCTTCTTCATTCCCCTCTACAACATCGGCATTAATGGCATCTACACCTTTCGCTTCTTCCATAACGGCATCAACGGAAGCATGGGCAAGGAATTTTGTCGCTACAACATGCAAAACGCTGCGTAACTGGGCATCCCTCTCTTTGTATATCTGCTCGACTTTAATCCGCTCATCAATTAGCATTTGCTCCCGCTGATCCCGTAAGCGATTGGTCTCTTTCTCAAGAACATCTACTTTTTCGCGGAGCCGTTCATTTTCCTGCTCAATATATTGGGTATAGCGGGCATCACCGGCAGTGGTTGTAGAATTGCCGTTTTTTGCCGATTCAACAGCAACATATTTCACTCCGTTTTCCACAATACAATCCAAACTTCCGCGACGTATGCGGTTATGAATGGCTTCTTTAGAAACGTTGAAATATTCCGCCGCATCGGCAATTGTCATTTTTTTCATGATTTTTCCTGCTTGTGTAACATTTTGATAAAAGTGTTTACGATATCCATATCCAAATGCCCTTTCATCTGATCTTTCATAAGTTTGAACGATTCAAATGAACTCATCGGATCTTTATAAGAACGTTTGGTCGATAAAGCATCAAATACATCACATACACCGATAATGCGGGCAAAGTAGTTGATCTGATCCCCTTTTAGATTGTCGGGGTAACCCCCACCCTCAATTTTCTCGTGATGATGTCGGATGCCGCTCAATATCCTCTCATCTTTGATGCCCAATTTCAACGCGATCTCATGTCCTAAAGCGGGATGATTCTTCATCTGCGTAAATTCTACATCGGTCAGTTTACCGTTTTTGTTAATGATCTCATAATCTATTTTGCTTTTTCCAAGATCATGCAAGATCGCTGCCATCCCCAACACTTCCAGATCTTTTCTTTTAATCCCCAAAGCTGAACCTAAACTCAAGGTATAGATACTGACATTGATGGAGTGGGTATGGGTATAATAATCGTGCGCCGTAATTTTCATCAGCGATTCAACGGCACAGTGATCATTCAAAATAATTTCGATAGAACTGTTAACGACATTCTGCGCGTTTTTGACATTTTCAAGCGATTCGGGGTTTGCAAACATCGCATTGATGGTTTCAGACGCTTTTTGATAAATCAATTGTGCTTTTTGATCCGTCGAAATGTGGGTGTTTTTAGCAATACTTTGGAGCTGTTTATCGACAAACGCTTTGTATCGGTCCTCTTCTTCTTCGGAGACATACAGTGTTTCGATTTCCCGAAGCCGTACTTTTGCATTTCCATCCACCGCACTGTCGCTTTGCAAAAAAAGGGTCATGTGCGTTTTGGTTTCATTGGTCAAAAAAAGATTAAAATCGATTTGCGATCCTTCGGTGATCAGCCTTTTATCGATCCGTTTGTACTTTTTTTGCTTCATTTCAAACTCTTATCGGAAATTGTCAAATACGAGGGGAGCTTCCCACTCCATCCCTTTAATAGCGGCCATGATTTTTTGAAGTTCATCGATCTGTTTGGACTTGACGCGGATATGTTCTCCCTCGATTTGGGCTGTTGCCTTGGTCTTGAGGTTTTTGATTTCGGCGACAATCTTTTTGGCCTCTTTGGCATCGATCGTATCGACGATTTTATAGGTCGCTTTACGGCTTCCGCCGCTGGCGTCTTCGGTTTTAAGTTCATTAAGAGCTTTGGAAGAGAGACCCCGTTTGATCAGTTTTCCGACCACGATATCTTTAAGGGCATCGAGTTTGTTATCGCTGGAAGCGAGGAGAATAAGCTGTTTTTCTTTTTCACGGTAATTGATTTCATAGGTGATTCCTTTGAAATCATAACGCCCGATTACCTCTTTTTCGGCTTGGGCGATTGCGTCTTTAAACGCTTGCAAATCAATTTTTGCGGAGATATCAAGAGAGTGTTCTGATGCCATACTAACGTCCTAAAACAATTATATTTTATAACATTAGTATAACACACTTTAAAACTAAAACATCGGTGAACCAAAATCCAATCCTCCGCCGAAACTCATATTCGGGTCGGAATATCCCGCCATCGCACTTTTGGTTCGTAGCATCGAAATGTCCTGTTTCGGAGCGATTCCCTGTGGACACACCGGGACGCACTCGCCGCAGAGTGTACAGTCCCAGATGCCGTTGGTTTGAATCGCTGCGATTTTTGCACTGCTATCCCCCTCGCGCGGATCGTTCACATAACGCCATACCCGTGTTAGGGCAAACGGGCCTATGAAGTCGGGATTCACGGCATACACGGGGCAGGCGCTAAAGCACGACGTACAGAGAATACAGTCGCTTTGCGTCTCAATCCGTTCCATCTCTTCAACGCTTGTATTCTCTTCGCCCGTCGATCCGATCCATGTTCCTCCTGCTCGGTTAAAACGCTCTACAAACGCACTATCCACTACCAGATCACGGATTATCCGGGTATTTCGGATCGGCTCAATTACATCGCCGTCATTCGGTTTGTACTCGCACATCAGCACTTCACGAGTGTTTACCCGTACGGCACAGCTTCCGCATACGCCGCTTCGGCATCCGTGAGAATAGGTCAATGTCGGATCGATTTTGGTTTTAATATGATTTAAAACCGCAAGAAGCGTGACATTTTCTAACTCGACGTTATAGGCTTGAAACTCCTCTGATGAAGAACGTTTTATTTTTATTTCCATCAATCACACCACTCTCTTTCTTCATCTTCTTCTTCGTCATCGTCATAAATTTCATCATCCCGTTCATCCTGAGCCAGTCGAAGGGTGCGTTCATGGTTCGACTGGCTCACCACGAACGGTTGTTCTACTTTATAAAATCGGCGCATAGCACTCCATCCTCTTTCCATGTGATTGTATGGGCCCCGAACATCCGGTCGTTGCGTTCCGGTGCATCGACCCGGTAATGCGCCCCCCGGCTCTCGACGCGGCTGATCGCACTGACGACGATAATCTCCGCCAACTCGATTTTGTTTCCGAATTCGATAAATTCGACCAAATTGGTATTGCAGACTTTCGACTTGTCACGCGGTCCCATAAACGGCAACTCTTTTTGCATCTGGCGGATCGCCCCGAGAACGGCCTTAAGCCCCATATCATCCCGTACGAGTCCGACATTGTTATAGAAGATGTTAGCGAGCATCTCCTGCTTTTGGTAAAAATCGATTTGGTTTGTAAAATACATGACGCCGCGGACAAAGTTGGTATCTTTTGCCGCCTGCGTATTTTCCAAAACGGGCAATGGATGCTTTGTGGCGTATTCGGTCGCATTTTTGCCGCATCCGCGTCCGTAAACGACAAGTTCCAACAACGAGTTGCCCCCTAACCGGTTCGCTCCGTGTGTTTTGTGATTGGCACATTCACCGACGGCGAACAGAGCGCTTACGCTTGTCATACACTTCTCGTTGACCTCGATTCCCCCCATGCTGTAATGGGCGGAGGGCTTGATCGGGATCAGCTCGTGTACCGGATCGATCCCCTCATAAATCTGTGCCAGCTTTCGCTCTTGAGGAAGTTCATGATTGATGAACGCTTCGCCTAAATGGCGAATATCGAGATAGACTACTCCGCTTTTAGCCATCTCATCATGGATAGCGCGTGCTACGACATCGCGCGGCGCCAGCTCATCAGTGAAGCGTTCTTGATTCGCGTTGAGAAGATATCCCCCCGCTCCCCTCGCACTCTCGGAGATCAAAATAGAAGAACTTTTAAGTGCGGTAGGATGAAACTGGATAAACTCCATATCGGCTAGCTTCGCCCCTGCGCGTACAGCCGCCGCCAGTCCGTCACCCGTCGCTTGGACGGAATTGGTCGAGTGTTTGCCGTATAACGCGCCATAACCTCCTGTCGCGAGAATGACGGCATCGGCACGAATCTCTTCGACCTCGCCCGTTTCGATATGCAAAAACGTTGCCCCTAACGTCCGGTTAGTCTCCTGATCGACGATGAGGTTCAACAAAAAGCGGTCATTTCTAAATTCGATTCCCGCTTTAAGACATTGATCATAAAGGGTATGGAGGAGTTTCAGTCCCGTATAGTCTTGCGCATAGCAAGCTCTCGGAGCCGATGCGCCGCCTAAAGTGCGACGAGCGATCTCCCCTTTTTCATCACGGCTGAACGGCAAGCCTATTGCATTACACCAGCGAACCGCTTCGGGAGCCTTCTCGCACATCAATGCAATTCGCCCTTCTTCTCCCAAGCCTGCAGAAGAACGAAGGGTATCGGCGATATGGGCTTCAATCGAATCCTCAGAGCCAAATACCGCATTCATTCCCCCCTGTGCCATAGAGGTTTGCGATCTGGTAGGGAGTGTTTTGGAAGCGACAATCACTTTTGCTCCTGCTTCCTGTGCAGCAAGCGCACTCACCAATCCCGCGCCGCCGCTGCCGATAACCAATACTGTTGACATGTCAAAACTCCTTATTGTTGCGATTGTACCCCATAGGGTGTTAGCGGTGACTCAAAAATCCACACTAATTTTTTCGCTACAATACACATCAAAAAAAGACGATGCAAACTTTATTCTCCATTTTGGGTATTTACCTCTTTATCGCTGTCGGTTTCGGTGCCAAATGGGCTTTCAAAGAGAAAATCGACGACCGAACCATAACCTTGCTCAGTGTCTATTTTTTACAAATCTTTCTCACTTTTTGGGGACTTCTCAAACGTCCCATCGATACGGAACTCCTCACAGCTCCCTCACTTTATCTGGCTATTACGATCATTTCACTGTTGTTGATGATTCCCTTGGCAAAAATGCTTTTTCATAATCCCAAAGAGCGCTCTATCGCTACCGTAGCGGCATTGATCGGCAATACGGGGAACCTCGGTATTCCGCTGGGGATAGCGCTGTTCGGGGAGATGAGCGTCCCTTATCTCACCCTTATCAATCTTGTCAACGTTTTTGTTGTCTACACTATCGGGGTGTTTTACTATTCGCGCGGAGAGTTCAGCGTCCGCGATTCGCTGATGAATATCCTAAAGCTTCCCGTTCTTTGGGCGGCCATGATCGCCATTGCTCTTAACCTCGTCGGATATGTCCCCAGCCCCGCCGTCGATAAAACACTGATGATGGGAGCGTATGCTTCTATGACGATGCAGCTTGTGTTGTTCGGTATCTATCTTTACGGGATCAAGCTGGGAGAGGTCAACCTCCGTCTCACGGCTTGGGTGAACGGAACAAAATTTCTCCTCATACCGCTGATCGCTTTTGGCGTATTGCACTACGTTGATATGGAGCCGGTGGTCAAAGGGATTTTGTTTTTGGAGCTGATCGTACCGCTGGCAGTCGCCAATGTTAATTTGGCTTCACTCTATCATTGTTCCCCCCGCACCGTTACGGTGGAGGTGTTTACGACATCGGCCGTATTTTTGGGGATTGCGCTGATTTTGCCTACGCTTTTACAAATGTTTTGATATTTTCAACCGTCGCCGCGATCAGACGATCACGTGCTTCGCGTGATGTCCACGCGATGTGGGGCGTAATATAAAGCCGTTCAGGATGTTTGATCGAGAGTAGGGGATGAGAAACTTTCATCGGTTCCTTCGCCAATACATCCAATCCGATGAAGATCGGTTTCACATCGATGATAACCGACAGGGCATCTTCATCGACGATTCCGCCGCGGCCGAGATTGAGCAGTACCGCACCGTCTTTCATCTGCAGCAACTCCGAATGGGAAATCAAGTTTTCCGTCGAGGAATTGAGCGGCGCATGGATCGAAATCACATCACTGTTCTCGATTAATCGGCTGAGCGTCGTTTTTTCATATTCGCCGTTATCGTTTTTACCCGACGTTGAATAATAACAGACGTTAGCACCGAATGCCTTCGCCACACTCGCCACGTTACGGCCGATCTCCCCTAACCCGATAATCCCCCACGTTTTTCCGCGAAGCTCACTGAAAGAGGGCCCGATATGGGTAAATACCGCTTCACGCTGCCATGCTCCGCTTTTGACGTACTCATCGTAATAGCGCGAATGTCCCATCAGATAAAAAAGCATTGAAAACGTATGCTGAACGACCGCATCGGTCGAATATCCGGCGACGTTTTTAACCATGATACCTCGGCGAGCCGCCGCTTCATGGTCGATGTTATTCGTCCCCGTCGCCGCAACGCAGATAAGCTTTAGTTTCGGTGCGGCCTCCATCACCTCGTCGCTAATCACTACTTTATTCGTAACGATCACATCCGCATCGCCTACCCGTCCGCATACCTCATCGGCGGATGTCGTCATATAGGATACGACCTCGCCAAATACATCAAAACCTGCTAACGATGTATCACCGTACGTTAGCGTATCAAGAAGGACTATCTTCATGCGTCTTGTATTTTCTTAATCAATTTTTTCGCTTTTTTGAGCGCTTTGTTCACTTTGTCAAATACGAGAACAACCGCCATCCGTCGTCCGACATGGGCCTCGGGCTTTCCGAATACACGAACAAAACTGTTATCATCGAACACTTCATCGGCGACATCGACAACCGGTTCTGTCGATTCGACAGCAGACTTAAACGCCGCACTGGCACCGTCGCCGTAAAACGTAAATCCGAGCGGCAGCCCAAGCACCGCACGTACATGGAGGGCAAATTCACTTTGGCTTTGGGTGATCAATGTCACCATCCCCGTATCGTGCGGCCGCGGGCTCACTTCGCTGAAATAAACCTCATCTCCCGCCACGAACAGCTCGACACCGAAAAGCCCTTTGCCGCCCAATCCGTCGGTAATCGCTTTGGCAATCTTTTGGGATCGTTTGAGCGCTTTTTTGGACATCTCCATCGGTTGCCAGCTGTAGATGTAATCGCCGTCTTTTTGGATGTGCCCGATCGGCTCACAGAATACCGTCTCCACTCCGTTACGTGCCGTTAGAAGCGTGATTTCGTAATCAAAACGGATAAACTCTTCAACGATCAATTCGCTCGCATCGCCGCGGGCTTCTTTCGCAATTTCCCATGACGCGGCTAAATCCTCGCGCGTTCTAGCGATACTTTGTCCATGCCCCGAAGAACTCATCACCGGCTTGATAACACACGGGAAACCGACATCTTCCGCCGACGCGCACATATCCTCATACGTACTTACAAAATGGTAACGGCTTGTTTTAAGTCCCAGTTCCTCGGCGGCAAAACGGCGGATATTTTTTCGGTTCATTGTTTTATTCACCGCTTCGGCATTCGGGATAACGCAAAACCCTTCCGCTTCGGCGGCGAACAAGGCATCGATACTGATCGCTTCGATCTCGGGGAGAATATAGTCGGGTTTCTCTTTGCGGATCAATTTGAGCACCGCTTCTTGATCTTGCATATTCACGACATGAGAGCGATTGGCAACGAGATGGGCAGGCGCATGATTGTAGCGGTCGACTGCGATGACCTCGATTCCCAGACGCTGCGCTTCTATTGCCACTTCTTTGCCGAGTTCGCCGGAGCCTAACAACATGATTTTTTTGGAATTACTTTTAAGAGGTGCGCTAAAGAGCATGAATACAGCCTTGTGCAGAGATATTTACACGAAGTTTATCATAGGGTTCGTAAAGGGTTTGTTATGAAAGTTAAAAAAAAAGAAAAAAATGGAGGGAGTACCCGAAGGTACATGTAACTCAAGCGCCGAAGCGCAAGAAATTACAGGCGAGATTCGTAACGTCGCATCATATACAGACGTTTTAACATCTTTTTGCGAGCGCTGATTTTGAATTGTTTACGCTTTTCGGTCTCGGTAACGTGGTTACGACGAGCACGAGCTTCAGTAACAATCAGATTACGATCTGTTTGTTTTTTGAAACGGCGGTAAGCAGCATCAAAATTATCATCTTGTCTTAGAATGATACCAGGCATGCAATCACCTACTTTCTATTAAAATTTTGAATTGGAATTCTACCATACTTTTCACCGAAATCAGCTTTTTATCTGAATCAAGCTATTATTTCGGTATTAAATTATAGTACGGAGTCTTCAATGCATCCCCGAAAAACATTGATGTGGCTGGTTTTTATCGGTATGATGATACCTCCCGTCGTATGGATTTTATTATTGGCATTTTCACATCTGTTTAGTGTGGACGAATTGATTTCAATCCTTTTTTCAATTCCTATGGCTCTTTATATGGCGGTTGCGACAAGCGCCATGATTTTCGGATTCAACCATGCCCTCATGAGGATCGAAACCCTTATGAAAAATCCGAACAGGAGTGAGGAAGCCGCCGCAATCATTTCCAAACTCCCGTATTGGTTTTTAATCGGTCAGCTTCTTTATACGTCGATAGGCCCGGCGGTAGTATTGTCGGGGAAATCGTTTATCTCCCTTGAGCGGTTCGGCCTTGCGGAAGCCGCCGTCCTTCCGCTGCTGCTGCTGTTTATCATCCCGGTTTTTATTTTATTCGTTATCCGTCTCGAAGAGTGGGTCGTCGGCGTTCCTTTGAACTCAAAACATCCGTTTGTCTCTTTCGGAAGAAAAATGGTTCTGGCGATATTTACAACCGTTTTGGGAAATATTATTTTACTCGTCTTGCTCAATACGATTTTGCTCTATTCGATACCGGCACTCGATTTATCTACCCTCTTAACCAAAAACGTTATCGTAGCTCTCATCGGGATCATCATCTCCGCTGTCAATATCGCTCTTTTGGTAGCGCAGGTCACCCGTCCGGTAAGAAGTCTAACCGATAATCTCAAAACCGACCTATTCGATTTGACCAAATCGTTTCGCGGATTTACCCGCGACGAAACGGGAAGCATGATGAGCTGCCTAAACCGTTTTGTGGGTGAAATCGAGCACTCCATCTCTCATGCCAAAGAGATTGCATCCGCCAATTTAAGCTCTGCGCAAACGCTTGACACTATCAATACCCATATTAAAAGCCGTGTTCATGAGAGCAATTCCATTACGCAGACGACATCGGATCAGGCCCACTCAATACAAACGATCGTCAATGAAGGGGTAGAAAATTTCACGGTGACTTTGGAAAATATGAATAATGCCGTCGGTTTGCTGCATCACGGGCGACAGGAACTCTCAAATCTTCTGGAGACCATTTCACACAGTACAGAGCTTGAAACAGAACTCAGCAGCAAACTCGATCAACTAAATGGGGAAGCCTCTCAAGTCCAAAAAATCCTCTCCGTCATCGGCGATATTGCGGAGCAAACCAATCTTCTCGCGCTCAACGCCGCGATTGAAGCGGCACGTGCGGGCGAGCACGGAAGAGGGTTCGCCGTTGTCTCCGATGAGGTACGAAAGCTCGCCGAGAGGACACAAAAAAGTTTGACCGAAATCAATGCTACGATTAATGTTATTGTCCAAAGCATTGCCGATGCAACCGAACAGATGCATCTAAACGCCAAAGCGATGCAAAACCTCACTATGATCTCGCAGCGGGTGGATAAAGATATTAACGAAACGGTCAGTGCGATGGAAAATACCAACATGCTGACAAAACAAAGCGTCACAAATTCCCAAACCATTGCAAACCACATCAATTCCATGTTGGTTCAAATGGAAAAACTCGGGACTATTTCGTCGGCTAACGATACCTCCATGCGTGAGCTTTCCGATATCGTTTCGCAAATCGCATCATCGGCCAATGCCCTTTATACTCAGTTAGGACAATTTAAGACACATTAATAAAGTCCCGTTTCGCTAAAATATCTTTATGATTACCCAAGACTCCATCGAGGCTCTCAAAGCCCGGCTTGATATTGTCGATATCGTCGGCTCGTACATTGAGCTCAAACGTGCGGGAAGCAGCTTCAAAGCGCCCTGCCCGTTTCACGATGAGAAGTCCCCCAGCTTCGTCGTCAACCCCTCCCGCCAAAGCTATCACTGTTTCGGATGCGGCGTGCACGGCGACAGTATCAAATTCGTCATGGAGTTTGAGAAACTCAACTACCCCGAAGCGATCGAAAAACTGGCCGCTTCCACCAATTTTACCCTCCACTATACCGACGATACCAAGCAAAAAAAACGTTCCAATCTCCTCGAAATACTCAACGACTGGTATCAAAAGCTTTTGGAGCAAAATAAAACTGCGATGGATTACCTCCATGCGCGGGGTATTTACGCCTCCAGTATCGAGCGGTTCGGGATCGGCTATGCCCCCACCTCTCCCGAAACGCTCCGGTTCTTGGAACAGCGCAAACTCCCGACCGCCGAAGCGATCGAGCAGGGGGCTATCGGCCGCGGAGACGACGGACGCCTTTTCGCCCGTTTTATCGAGCGGATCACCTTCCCGATCCACTCCACGAGCGGATCCATCGTCGGCTTCGGCGGACGCACCATCACGGGGCATCAGGCAAAATACGTCAACTCCTCCCAAAGTGCCATTTTCAATAAATCGCGCTTGCTGTATGCCTATCATCTCGCCCGAGAAGCGATCTACCGCCGTCGGGAGATCATCGTTACCGAGGGGTATCTCGATGTCGTTATGCTCCATCAGGCGGGGTTTACCCATGCCGTCGCAACGCTGGGGACCGCACTTACAAGCGAACATCTTCCGCTGTTACGCAAAGGGGAGCCGAAAGTCTATGTGGCGTATGACGGGGACAAAGCGGGGCGTGCCGCGGCCTTTAAAGCGGCAAAACTTCTCAGTACCTCCGGTTTTGACGGCGGCGTCATATTGTTTGAGGGGGGATTGGACCCCGCCGATATGATCAAAAGCGGAAAAATCGAGCAGCTCAATGCCCTCCTGCACCGTCCGATCCCGTTTATCGAGTTTGTTATTTCGGAGATGATCAGCGGCTATGATCTTCAAGACCCTAAAGCCAAAGAGACGGCGCTGCATGAAAATATCGCTTTTCTCAAAAGCCTCTCACCGCTCCTTCAAGAAGAGTACCGCCCTTTTATCGCTTCGAAGCTGGGAATCTCCCCGTCTCTTATTCAAATCGGACGATCCAAAAATACCGCACCCCAGCCCATTAATTTTTCTCACCACGATATATGGGAGTTAAGCTTTATCAAAACCCTTTTAGAGCGTCCCCATATTGCCGATACGCTCCTTGACTTTATTGATGCCTCTTTGCTGCAGTATCATGCACATGAATTTGAATCGGCTCTGCAGGGGCGAAATGATGATCCCCGATTGAGCGCTTTGATGATGGATGACCGCATCCGAACGTTTGAAGGAGACGAGGGGCTTAGAGCGGAGCTTATTACTTTCTTGAGCGCCCACTATAACCGAGAACTCAAAAAAGTAACAACTCAAAATACGGTATCATTCGATCAAAAATCGTACCTGATTCGTCAGTATCGGGATAAAATTGAGCGGCTCAAACGAGGTGAACTCGTACCGCTCGGATAAAACTACTTCATACTTTTCTGTTTAGTCAGAAAAGTACCAAAAGACCATACCGTGATCCAAGAACGCTCGCTCCTCTCGGCACTACTGCCTTCGGAGCGGCTCTATGTGTTGGATCACGGGAATTTTATAGAACAAAATTCATAAAGGAATTCTTATGAAAGCCATAGCCCTCTTCAGCGGCGGACTCGATTCGACACTCGCGGCAAAACTCATTATCGATCAGGGGATCGAAGTGATCGCCTGCAATATCAATACGGGGTTCGGCTCGACCAAAGACCGTCTGGCACACATGAAAAACATGTGTGAGCAGATAGGTGCGGAGTTTCGAAGCGTCGATATCCGTGACGAATACATCCGTGAAGTTCTCTTTACCCCGAAATACGGCTACGGTAAAAACTTCAATCCCTGCATCGACTGCCATGCCAAAATGTTCGAAGTGGCCAAGCGTGTCATGGAAGAGTGGGGGGCTAGCTTTCTTATCAGCGGTGAAGTATTGGGTCAACGTCCGATGAGCCAAAACAGCGAATCACTTCAAAAAGTGCTCAATCTCAGCAACTGCGAGGGATTGCTGCTTCGCCCTCTCAGTGCCAAAGCATTGACCCCGACCATTCCCGAAACCGAGGGGTGGGTGGATCGCGAAAAACTCGAGAATATCAACGGACGCAACCGCGAACGCCAAATGGAGCTGGCGGAACAATTCGGACTTAAAGATTATGAAGCACCGGGAGGGGGGTGTCTCCTCACCGATGAAAATTTCTCCAATAAAATCCGTGATTTCATTGCCCATGATACTTTTACGGTGGAAGATATCCCGACCCTCAAATACGGCCGCCAGCTTCGTCTTCCGGAAGGTGCAAAACTTATCATCGGACGCAATGCGGAGGATAACGCCGTGTTAGAGGGGATCGAAAACTCCAAGTACATTCACGTCACAACCGAACTCGTAGGTCCTCATGCGATGCTCTCACGCACCGCAACGGATAATGATAAAACCTTAGCGGCAAAACTCGTGTTAGCCTACTGCAAGGCGGGATTTGAAGGGGAACAAACGCTGATGTTTGGAGACGAAGAGCTAACCACCGTTAGCGACCTAAGCCGCAACGATGCGCAGAAGTATTTTATCTGATCTTTATTTCGCTACGGCACAGCCGTAACCCGCTTTTTTAACGGCGTCGCACATAGCTTCGGCTTTAGTGCTATCAGCCGCTTTGACTTCGGCTTTTCCCTCTTTAAGATAAACAGTCGATTCTTTTACCCCTTTGACATCTGCCAATGAGCCTTTTACATTTTTAACACAAGCAGGACACATCATTCCGTCAATTTTAAGATTGACCAGTTGATCGGCACCAGCGATCGCTACTAATGCACACAAAGTGAGAAGAACTTTTTTCATTCCCGAATCCTTTAAATAATTTCATGCTATTGTTTCATAGAACTGTTAAATTTCTGTTAAGTCTTAACACTCTTGTAACACAAGTCATTTAAACTATTAATATTTACGAAAAGGTTTGATTATGCACGGCATCGAATGGTGGTTGATTATTTCCATAGCATTCGCAGGAAGTTTCGGTCACTGTATCGGAATGTGCGGAGGATTTATTGTCGCATACAGTTCGACAAAAATAGATGCGTCGATGAGCCGCAGTGCGCAGCTTATACGTCATAGTGCCTATAATATAGGGCGTGTCAGCTCCTATGTCCTGCTGGGAATGATCTTTGGTGCAATCGGATCACTGTTTGCGCTAAGCATGGAGATGCACGGAGCACTCTTTATTTTTGCCGGAATCATCATGATTATTACGGCATTGGGGATGTTCGGTCTATCTAAACTCATTCATGTATTGGAACGGGGATTTTCAAGCAATTCGCTTTTTAAAGCTCTCTTCTCGCGCCTTATCAAAAGTAAAAGGATCGGAAGTTTTTTCGCGTTAGGGGTGATGAACGGCTTTTTTCCGTGCGGATTTGTCTTTTTCTTCGCCGCCAAAGCAGCTGCCTCGGCATCCATCATCGACGGCGGGCTGATTATGGCGGCATTCGGACTTGCCACCGTTCCGACACTTCTTGCACTGGGGCAGTCGGTAAGCTTTTTTAAGGAGATTGCATTTCGCCAAACGATGAACCGGATCGCCGCGTTGGCGATTCTCATCTACGGTCTTTACAGCGTCTATTACGGGCTGGCCTATTTTTTTAATTTACCGATTTAACGGTATTTGGAGATTACTCTTTTTGAGCCGCTTTCACTGTCAAAACAGCCTCTTCAAACGCGTCTTTGTTTAAACCGAATTCTTCGATGGTCGCTAATGCCGCGCTTAGGCTTTGCTCGCTAAAGATTTCTTGAAAGTTGACGGCTTGGGTAATAACTCTCAGCACACGTGAATATGGATTTTGAGTCGAAGGATCGGTTATTTCTCTTAACGCATCGATAAGGGCCGGCTCAAAATTCCAATGTTCAAACATGATTGCGGCAATTTCATAACTGCTGGACTCGAGATATTTTCGTTCCGTTTCTTCTACACTTTTACCTTCGGCAATATCACTTATAAAATCGGCCAAATTTCCTGAACTAATGATTTTAAGCGATGCAACAAGCTTGCCGAGTTCCATTAAAAAAGCGCTGCTTTGGAGCAACGGCAACATACTTTTGTCAACATTTCGATACCATTCACGCGCTAAGGCGGTTTGAAGAGCAGAAACTTTTGTCAAATCGTCAATGGTCACCGAATAGGAACTCAGATCGATTATAATTGATTTTTTGATAGCGCTTGCTGCCGCAAAACCCCGAATCATCGAAATTCCAAATAACATTACCGCCTGATGGATAGAAGATATCTCTTTACTCATTCCATACAACGGCGAATTAACCGATTTGAGGATATTGGCACTAAGCATCGGGTCATGTTCGATCACACGTGAGAGCTCATCAATATCCGTATCGTTGCTCATACAAATTTCTTGAATCCGAACAACTGAAATCGGTAAAGGCGGAAGGCTTTTTATCTCTTCAAGCATATAATGGACTCCTCTAAAATTTATTTCGAGTATCTTATGTCTTATCTAAATTGGAGTGTACCCTGAGTCGTTTTAAAGGTTGATTAGTTTGAGACAATTCACGCTATACTAATTGAACATTTTTTTTGAGGAGTCACCATGGCAGGAGTAATGTTTTCATTTTATAATTTCGCATCGCTGCTTGATCTCAATATCGGTCTGTCGGATCGGTTGGACGAAAATCGGTCGGAGAGTTTTACACTTTTATACTGTGATTTTACCAATATTCCGAAACAGCTGGTAGAATCAAATCTTCAGAGCCTTTTGCGGACATCCGATTCAATTGTTCATTGGGAACATTATTATTTTTTTGTAATGCCTTATACGGACCGTTACGGATGCGGGATTGTCAAAAAAATGATAGAAGAGATATTTGAACGTCCCATCCCCTCGGCTGCGGTATGCTATCCGGTTGACGGAGAGAATCCCGCGGAACTGTTTGAAGCACTTCATGCCGAAGCAAAAAAACTTCACAATATCGATTTAGACTGTCTTTACAGTGCTGAGAATCGTGAAGTTTGGTGATTTAGCGCAGAGTCAGAACCGGTTTAAAAGAATAATAGGGTGATCTTTTATAGTATTCTATCGCTTCTTGGATATCGCTTTTCCGGGCAAGATTACGATCATAAACAAAAACAGGGCTATTGGAAGATGCTTGGCCTTTATACGGCTCGGTTTTGATGTCCTGCGACGGCATAAGGGTATCCGGATGGGCTTCAACCGCCGCTACGGAAACCGACGGCGTAACCGCTTCATGTACGGCAGCAATCATTTCCTCTTTTTTAACCGAAGTATTTTGAGCGGAAGCGGCTACCGTTTTTTCTCCTTTATACTCCATAGAAGATCCTTTTGCGGCAGCCGTACGAGCTTCGCATACTTTCGGTGTTGTTCTCACAAGGGGGCGGATAAATGCGTCTTTGGCAATGGCTTTGGCTTTTTTAAGATCAACATGTGCCTCTTTGACGCTTTTATAGCTGCCTACCGTCACAACATTGCATCCACCCTCTTTTTTCTTTGTTGCATGGAGGGCAGTTTTCTCAACTTTTTTTTCAAAAGCGGGAGTGATCGAACTCTCTTTAAGAGTACTGATCGTTTGAATCGTATATTCCTCCGCATTCAACACTACGCCGGTGACACTGAATATCATAATAAGGGCTAACTTTTTCATGTTATCTATATCGACACTATGCGAATAAAACTTTATTTATATCCCTTTTTTTTATATTCATTGACTTTTAAGAGCCCTAATCGTATAATGGCGCTCCAAATAATTTTGGGCCCTTAGCTCAGCTGGGAGAGCGCGTCGCTGGCAGCGACGAGGTCAGCGGTTCGATCCCGCTAGGGTCCACCATCTGCTTTTTTCTTTCAACTATTAACCTTTTCGTATTAAACACACACTATAATGGCTTTAACATTTTCCAAAAGGAACCTTATGAAACTTTCATATGCACTTGCTTCACTTGTAGTAAGCTCTACATTGGCTTTGGCAGCGCCCGCAACTCTTGCAACCGTAAACGGCAAAGCGATCACTACGAGTGATGCTAACGCATTCATGGCTAAAGCGATTCCGGGAATGAGTTTTGAAAAACTTGACCCGAAAATGAAGCGCCAAGTGGTCGATCAGCTTATCAACCAAATGTTGGTCAAAGATCAAGTCTTAAAAAGCGGACTTCAAAATACTCCTGCTTTTAAAGCTCAATATGCGGCAATTAAAGATGATTTGGCTGTCGACATGTGGATGAAACAGCAAATGAATAAAATAACCGTAACAGAGAAAGAGGCAAAGGCTTTTTATGATGCCAACGGTGACAAAATGAAGCAAGGGGATAAAAAACTCTCTTTTGAACAAGTAAAAAAAGAGATTTTACAATTCATCAAAGTAGAAAAATTCAAAGCACAAATGAATAAAACAACCGATGCGCTCCGCTCATCAGCCAAAGTTGACGTGAAACTTTAATATTCTTTGGAACACGTGCGAAGCGCCAACTCTTTTTTTATTTCGGTAGGGATCCATCTTTCGCTGGCCGCGCTGATGATCGGAACTCTCAGCGCCGTACGCAAAAACACACCGGCTGCAGAGGAGAAGATGGTTCTGAACCTTCTGACGCAAACTCCTGCGCCAAAATTTCCCGAACCTGTCGCAAAACCGCAGCCGCTAGTGCAGCCGAAAGTCCCTCTGCCTGCTGTTAAACCGCTGGAGGCTCGTCCGGTGCCTCAGCCCAAAAAAACAGTTACTGAGCAAAGTAAACCGCCCATGAACATACCGGTGCAAACGGCTCCGCTCGCGCCTAATATTCCGACCGTCCCTCTGGCAAAGGTTACCGAACAACCGATTCAGCCCCAGGCGACAAAAGCGGTTCCGCCTGCCCAAAAACAGCAAGAACGTTATGAAGAGGAAAATTTGGGAAGGATCCGTTCTATTTTGATGGAAAGGCTCACCTATCCTAAAAATGCATTGCGGTTAAAACAAGAAGGAGAGGCTACCGTCACCTTTACGTTCGAAACCGATCGCAAAGTGAGTCAAATCTCAATCACCAAAAGCTCCGGATTCGATCTGCTTGATGAAGCAGCTAAAAATCTGATAATCAGTTCGGCCTCCGAATTTCCAAAACCGTCAAAAACTGTCCGAATCAGCGTTCCGATCGCGTATAAGCTTCGGTAAGGCTTATCCTCTTTTAGCAAGCCCTGAAGCAAGAGACTTCTCAATCACATTGGAATAGTCGGGATTGTTTGTCCGGAGGGTTTTTTCAAATCGGAGTATGAGTTTGGAATCGGTATGGGGATGAACGCAGAGTGCCTCAAGCAGATATTGATATTGATTTATCGTATGCGCATTAATGCTTCCGAAACGCTTCAAGATCATATCAACGGCATGATGTAACTCTCTGGAACTTGATGATCTGTTTTTAATAATTTCGCTCAGAGAGTCGAATGTTTCAATGGTTGTTGGGGTCAAGACGGCATGTGTTTTGCTTTTGCCGATCCAAACATAAAGGGCGACCAATCCGATGAGAAGAAATAGCAGTCCTATCATTGTTAATACTAAATTTGCTGTAATCATTGGGTTTCTCTTGGATTGATATGGTAAGTATTGTAGCTAAATATGGGTGAAGTAGGGTTGGATTTTGAAATGTTTAAGAGAAAGAAATAGCCATTTCTGCACTACGAAACGCTATAATAGAAAAAATTGAGCAGAGGGATATGAAATGGATTCGTTATTTATACAAAATAGTATCCTCTCATTGGTTTTGGGATTTTTGATCGGGCTGCAACGTGAAATGCATACCATCTATTTGCATAAAGCTAAAGATTTCGGAGGGGCCCGTACATTCTCTATGATTGCTTTTTTCGGCTATCTTTCTTCCTGGTTTAGTGCTTTTATCCCTTATTTTTTCTTAATAGCGGCAGGGCTTTCGGGGTTATTGCTCATTGCGGCGTATATCGTCAACAGTTTATCCGCATCCGAAAAAGGGGCGACAACCGAGTTTACCGCCCTTGTCACTTTTGTGATCGGGGCGATGCTTCATTTTACCCTTCCTCTGTTTGCCGTGTTTATCACGATGATCGTACTGTTTGTCCTCAATTTAAAAGAGAAAATCCAAGAATATGAAAAGACTATTACCAAACAGGACCTCAGTGCCGCGATTTTATTTATGCTCATGACATTCGTCATTCTTCCGATTCTTCCCGACAGAGCGATAGACCCGATGGGATTGATCAATTTATACCGAATATGGATTATGGTGGTATTGGTTGCGGGCATCTCTTTTTTTGGCTACATCGCGATTCGAATTTTAGGGTCTACCCACGGTATCAGTGCCGCCGGACTTTTCGGCGGGCTGGTCTCCTCGACTGCTGTCGCAATGAGCATGGCCCGCCGAGTTCATGAAAACGGTTTCTTGGCTAAAAATCTGGCCATGGGGATTGCTCTGGCCTCTTCGGTGATGCTTTTACGCGCAGGAATCGAGATATGGGTCATTAATCCGGCGCTGGTACAGACTTTTGTCATTCCCATCGCTATAGGGACGTTGGCGGGATATGGCTATATCGCTATGCTCTATTTTACGTCAAAGCGTGAAAATATATCTCAGAATATTGAATTTAAAAATCCGTTTGATCTCAAAGAAGCCCTCGTCATGGGGTTGGTTTTCGGCGCTACGCTGGCTCTTATATCACTCTCCAACCGCTATATCGGAGACATGGGCGTCTATGCGGTTGCGTTGGTTTCGGGGATTGCCGATGTTGATGCGATTATCCTCTCACTCTCTTCGTTGGCAAAGAACGGGTTAAATCCCTCTACGGCACACCATGCGATTCTTATCGCCATTATCAGCAATACCTTTGCTAAAGCGGCATTGGTTCTTTTTTTCGGGAAAATCGGGCTTTTTCGGCTGGTTATGACCTATTATCTGATTTCAATCGGTACATTTGCATTGACGGCACTGCTGATGTATTAAAGACTTTTCTGTTACACAGAACGTGTACACAAACCGTTCGATGATTATTGTGCCGTACACCTGATTCCCATTTTTGCCGATATTGTTCAATAAAAACAGGGAGTTATCATGAAGGTCGCAACGCATTCTCTTTCCCTAGGTGCAGTCTCTCAACATTATCGAGGTGAAGAAGAAAAATTGACCCTTGCTTCATCTGTACAGACATTCCAAAAAATTGAAGATGGTGCGGGTACGGCAGAGGACCCGCTGGCAGAGGTTGATCCGAAATTACGGATAATGGTACTTTTGCTCGAAGCGTTGACGGGACAGAAAATTTCGCTCACCGCTTTTCACTCAAATTCAAATGTATCCGATACTGCTAACACGGCGTTAGTCTCAAGAGAAAATTCGCCGATTCTGGAGTATCAGTATCATAAGGAAGAACTCAATTCGATGAATTTTTCGGCAGAGGGAAAAGTTCTTTTGGAAGATGGAAGTATGAAAATGTTCTCCCTCTCTATCAAATGGGAACAAAGTTTCTCCGAATCGCTCCGTTTACGGATTCAAGACGGCAAAATACTCACCGATCCGTTGGTTATTTCTTTGGACGGTACACAGCCTCTTTCATCCAATGCATTTGCCTTTAACCTAAACGGAGAATCAGGACAGAGCCTCCCGTATCTAACCGGAAGAGCCGGATATCTTGCCTATGATGCGGATCAAGACGGAAAGATCACCTCAGGTTCGGAGTTGTTCGGTCCTAAAAGCGGGAAGGGATTTATGGAGCTTTCTGCATACGATGAAGATCAAAACGGATGGATAGACGGCAACGATTCTTTTTTTAAACAACTGCGGGTATGGACAATAACCGAAGGATCGGAGAGTCTCCTTTCTCTCGAGGAAGTCGGCATCGGAGCCATCAGCCTCCAGACGACAAATGTGGATTTTACCCTAAAACGGGCCATTGACGATCCCATCGCACACTATAAAAAAGCCTCTGTCGTCGTGGGAGAAAACGGCGAAGCATACGGTTTATTTGAAATCGATGTCGCCGTATAAACGGGCACGGCGGCTATGGTTCTTTTGCTTTATGAGATAGCAGGGCATTGAGTCAGCGAACGGGTAAAATATTTTCGATAAATAATTAATGCCGTAAGCCAACCGAAAAGACTTCCCAAAAGAATATCGCTTAGGTAATGACACGTTAGAATAACTCTGCTCATGACTACCAAGAGCGCAATAAGAATAAACAGGAATTTATACCTTGGGAACAGCAATGATAAACCGATGCATAAAGCAAACGCAGTTGCAGAATGCCCGGAGGGCAAAGAGTTAAATTCATATCCCAGTTTAAACCATACAAAACCGTACATATCATGCTCGAATAACATAGTGGGACGCAACCGGGAAACAATGATTTTAATGACATCCACGATTAAGCCGCTTAGAACTACGGTAGCAAAAAGATACAACATTTTTTGAGAAAAAAGGGGCTTTTGTCGACGATAAAGGAGAAACAGAATAGATAAAAGGACTAAACTGTATAGAGAATCACCCAGTTTGGTAATATAGTTAAAAATAGCAAGAATCCAAAAATTATTAAAATTGTGAAAATATACAGCTAAAACTTGGTCTATATAAAAGAAAGAAAAAGCGGCACATAAAAAGACAAAAAGCGAAGTTAGAATCATTGATTTATTCTCAGACAAAGAAATTCCTTTTTGAAAATTCTGACAATAATATAATACAAAGTAAACGGATAAAGGTGGAGTAATCAAGTCGTAACAAATTAATATGCAGAACGGAAAAGTAGGTAATAGATTTACGAAAGTAAGCTGTAGGGATTGTATGGCGGACACCTAGGGATTTGAACCCTAGATAGGTTGCCCTATACACGCGTTCCAGGCGTGCGCCTTCGACCACTCGGCCAGATGTCCATGAGAAAGAGTGAAATTGTACCAAAGATAGCTTAAGTATCGGCAGTAAAGAGAGCTAATGACCTAATTACGGGTAAATAAGCGATTGATGGATGGGACAAAGTATAGTAACCGAACCACGAAGGAGAAGGGGTTCGGTCAAACTATCGAAGGAGAATCGAAACACCATTGTAGAAAAGAAGTGTTAATTTTATGTAAAGAGTCGCGATATAATAACAAGAGATTATCAATAAGGGGTTTCTGTGCTTCCAAATCAGCGTTTTCATCCTATTAGTGACGATTTCCGTTCCCCTTATGCAAGGGACCGTGATCGTATCATCCATTCGGGGAGTTTTCGTCGTCTGGAATACAAAACACAGGTTTTTTTGAATTCGCAAGGGGATTTTTTTCGAACCCGTCTCACCCACAGTATCGAAGTCAGCCAAATTGCCCGTTCCATTGCTTCGCACCTAGGGCTAGAGGAATCGCTTGCCGAGAGTATCGCCCTGTCTCACGATTTGGGTCATACCCCTTTCGGGCATATCGGAGGGGATACGCTTGATGAATGTTTAAAAGAGCGGGGATTTGTAAGCGGATTTGAACATAACTTTCAAAGTTTCCGGGTCGTAACCAAACTAGAACAGCGTTATAAAGCATTTTTAGGGCTTAACCTAACGTATGCAACCTTGGAAGGGATTCTAAAACACTCCTACCCCTATAACAAAACGTTTTTACCGAATGCAATCCGTGAGGTATTTGCGCTGGACACACATCCCAGCATCGAAGCGATGGTTGTTGACCGTGCCGATGAGATCGCCTATATCAGTCATGATATTGATGACGGAGTCGCCTCGGGACTTATTACCTTTGAGACCCTAAAATCGAGCGAGTTGATTCAAACTATTTTGCAAAAAGTCTATGCGGAGGGGATACATGAAGATGAGGACGAAATGTTCCGTTACCGCTTCAGTTCCCATCTTATTAATCATCTTGTTTATTCTCTATTGGAATATTCACATGACAAGGTTGATAACAGCCGCGTGTTAGCTTCGGCTATTCCAGCCTCAGAAGAGATACCAATAGGATTTGAGCCGGCACTGGAGACACAAATTAAAAAACTCAAAAAAATTCTATTTCAAGAGCTTTACCAGCATAAACACATTATGCGAAAAATGTTTTCAGGAAAACAGGCAATTATAGGAGTTTTTAATGCTTTAATGGAAGAGCCGAAGATGTTGCCGCATTACTATCTTGAACAGTGCGAGCGACGTAATAAACATCGTATTATCAGCGATTATATCGCAAGTATGTCGGATCGCTATGCGATGAAACTTTATAACGAGTTATACGGGAGAGAGGGGTAAAGATTTGAGGTCGAAATTTTCGACCTCAAGTTGGGGTAGTGATATTAAACGAGCACCGCTTCCCGTTTACCTTCTTCGAGATGACCGATTACATAGCCGTCGGTCGCAGCAAGGACGTCAGCGACATCGGCTTCTTTCACGACGAGGATCATTCCGACACCCATATTGAATGCGCGGAACATTTCGGCTCGCTCGACGTGTTGACCGATCAATTCGAAGATAGGAAGAACACGGATAGAGGACTCGGTGATAACGGCACGTAACCCCTCTGGGAGGACACGAGGGAAGTTTTCGACGATTCCGCCGCCCGTGATGTGTGCGAGGGCTTGGATTTTATTTTTGAGTGCTTTGAACGTTTTGACGTAGATACGTGTCGGGGTCAAAAGGGTCTCGATCAAAGGTTTTCCTTCGAATTCGTCTTCGAACTTCATCCCCATTTTCTCAAATAAAACTTTGCGCGCCAATGAGAATCCGTTTGAATGGAGCCCGGAACTCGGTAATGCGATCAAAATATCTCCCGCTTGCACTTTGTCAGAGCGGTCGAGTTCGCTTTTTTCGCCGATACCGACGGCAAACCCTGCCAAATCGTAATCATCGCTATGGTACATTCCCGGCATCTCTGCCGTCTCTCCGCCGATGAGGGCACATTCCGCCTGACGGCACCCTTCGGCGATACCGCTTACGACTGCCGTTGCGGCAGTGACGTCGAGTTTCCCGGTTGCATAGTAATCGAGGAAAAATGAAGGGGTTCCGAAATTACAGATCAAATCGTTGACGCACATTGCGACCAAATCGATTCCGACCGTATTATGGATCCCTGAGTCGATAGCGAGTTTGAGTTTTGTTCCGACACCGTCTGTCGCAGCGAGCATTACGGGTTCCCGATAGCCGGTAGGAAGTTCAAACGCTCCCGCAAACGAACCGATACCGCCTAAAACGCCGGGGATAGCCGTCGATTTAACGAGTGGTTTGATATTTTCGACAAAACTGTTACCCGCATCGATATCGACACCGGCATCTTTATAGCTGATTTGGCTCATTAAGTCCCTCATCTGTATGTAATGAGGGAATTATAACGAAAGAGTGGTTAGGGGAAATTTAGGGGATTAATCTTTTTGAGGGCATTTGCCGAAAACTTTTTTGAATACCCATAATGAAGGGCAGAAATCAAAGATAGCCCATATGATAACCATCACAATAACGAGCGTTTGAATGATCATTCCGTATAAAATTTGGTTACTTGCGAAAAGAAATAGTGCAACCGTCAATACGATAGCCATCAAAAAACGTTGAATTTTTTCTGCACACATGGAAGTATTCCTTATTTTGTGATATAAATTTGACTAAATTATAACAAATGTTTTCCTTTGTTTCTTTAATCTTTGCATACGAAACATAATATTCAATGCGTTTTAATCTCTGCATGTTACAATCGCTGAAAAATTCCCGAATATATGTGAAGAGAGCGTTAATGAAAACATTTATTTATCCAGAAATGATGACCCATGTTGCTATGTGTACCCATAAAAATCCCCGTTCTGTAATGATTATCAGCAACCAAAGCGATTTGATTAAAGGGGAAATGGGACGTTACCGTGAGGTAGAAGCCAAATATTCGGATACAAACAATATCCTTGATGCCTTGCGCGGCGTAACCGACAAGGGGATCGATGTGTTACTTTTGGATACGCTGAGTGATGATAGCGCCGTATTCGCCCACATAAACCGTATGTTGAAAGATGACGCTCTGATGGTGCTAAAACACCCCGATTTGGACGATGTAGGCGCCAATACCAAGTTGATGCAAATTTTGGGTAATTATTTCAAAATCATAATGCCTTACCATATGGAAGACGGCTCCACCCTTTTACTCTGCTCCAAAGAATATCACCCGACGGCTGATTTGATTTTGCAGCGCAGTGACTTGTTGGAAGGGCATCAATACTACAACTGCGATATTCACATCGCTGCATTTGCGATGCCGCAATACATCCGTAAAAACTACCTCGGGATTATCCGAAACTAATGGCATTTGAATATGCCATAGCGCTCACAGGCGGGATTGCGACGGGAAAAAGTACCGTTGCCTCGTTGTTAGGGCTAAACGGTCTGCGTATTATTGATGCCGATACGATCGCCCATCGGATATTGGATGAAAACAGCGCATGGGTCAGTGAACGGTTCGGGAGCGAATTTGTCAAAAACGGCAAAGTGGACCGTCCCTCCCTCGGTAAAATAGTTTTTGCCGATCCCGAAGCAAAAAAAGAGCTGGAAGCGTTTTTACATCCAAAGATTCGTGCCGCTATCGAAGAGGAGAGCGAAAAACAAGATCGCCTCAAATACCCTTATCTGATCGATATTCCCCTTTTCTTTGAGACGGCATCGTATCCGATCAAAAATTCCGTTGTTGTCTACACCCCAAAAGCGCTGCAGTTGGAACGCTTCATGAAGCGCAACGGATTTTCGGAAGAAGAGTCGCTCCGCCGGATAGAGAGCCAGATGGATATCGAGGAGAAGAAAAAGCGTGCGACATGGGTGATCGATAACGCGTCCAATCTCAAACATCTCCAACGTGAGTGTGAACAGTTTGTGGAATCGATTAAAGCGCTCTATCCCGCTCCTAAGGTATAATTACCTCACTTATTTATCCACAAAGGATACATCCATGCTTCAAACCGCCAAATACTGCGCAAGCGGCAACGACTTTGTCATCGTTCACGCCTTTGAAAAAGCCGATCGTTCCGGATTGGCCCGCATTTTATGCGATCGTCAAAACGGCATCGGTGCGGACGGTTTGATTGTATTGGTTCCGCATGAAAGCTACGATTTTGAGTGGGAGTTTTACAATGCCGACGGTTCCACCGCTTCGATGTGCGGAAACGGAAGCCGTGCGTGCGCCCACTATGCCCACCGTTTCGGATTGGCTCCTGCGTCAATGGCATTTCTGACGGGGGCCGGGGTCATTAAAGCGCACGTTGAGGGCGATATGGTTCAAAGTGACCTCACCCCTCCCGTGATCGTCAATCAAGAGATTGTCGAGAGCGGAATGAAATGGTGGCTGATCGATACGGGTGTACCGCATCTCATCACTTTTGATGCCGATATTGAGCATTTTAATATCGATATGGCACGTACCCTTCGTCATCGTTACAATGCAAACGTCAATATCGCGAGCATCAATCTTGACGGGACCCTTCGGGTGCGAACGTATGAGCGGGGTGTCGAGGATGAGACATTGGCCTGCGGTACCGGAATGGCGGCGAGTTTTTATCGAGCGGTACAAGAGAGACTTGTAGAAGATCAAACGCAAGTATTTCCGAAAAGCGGAGAAACCCTTTATCTTGGGCTTGAAGAGGGTGTGATTACTTTCAAAGGGGAAGTAAAAGGGGTTTTTGAAACCACTTGGAGAAATTAATCCTTTCTTTTCTTTTTCATAAGAAAAGAAACAAAAGAAAATCGCCCTCACACCAAAGCGCTGGCGGTACGCGTTTGCGGTTAGACGCACGCGACCTTGCTCTTGGTATGGTGTGAGGGCAATATTGTTTTTATAAAATTCCCGTAATCCAATACAAAGAGCCGTTCCGAAGGCAGTAGTGCCGAGAGGAACGTGCGTCCTTGGATTACGGTATGCTCTTTTGGTACTTTTCTGACTAAACAGAAAAGTACATAGAAAAAATTATAAGCCGGCTCTTTCCATTATCTGTGCCTGTGCATCGGCGATAAGAGGCTCGATAATATCATCCATTAATCCCCCCTGCATAATCTCTTCAAGACGATAAAGGGTAAGGGTGATGCGGTGATCGGAGATGCGGTTTTGAGGGTAGTTGTAGGTACGGATACGTCCACTGCGATCTCCTGTTCCCACTTGATCTTTACGCTCAGACATCTCTTTTTCTTTTGCCTCTTGCATTTGCATATCATAAATACGGGCTTTGAGAATTTGCATCGCTTTGTCTTTATTTTTGTGCTGCGATTTTTGATCTTGGTTGGTAACGACGATTCCGGTCGGGATGTGGGTGATCCGTACGGCGGAGTCGGTCGTATTGACACTTTGTCCCCCTGAACCGGAAGAGCGCATAACGTCAATTTTGAGATCATTTTCATTGATTACGACCTCGACATCATCGACTTCCGGCATCACGGCAACGGTGATTGCGGAGGTGTGAACACGCCCCTGAGACTCGGTGGCCGGAACACGTTGAACGCGGTGGGTTCCCGCCTCATATTTGAGACGTGAGTAAACCTGCTCCCCTTTGATGAGGGCGATGATCTCTTTGTATCCTCCCGCATCCGATGGGCTGGTGCTCATCAGCTCGATTTTCCACCCTTTGGCATCGGCATAGCGGACATAGGCGTTAAACAAGTCACCGACAAAAATCGCCGCTTCATCTCCGCCCGTTCCTGCACGGAGTTCGATATAGATGTTTCGTTTGTCATTCGGATCGGCCGGAATGAGGAGCTTCTTGATCTCCTCTTCGAGCGGTTCAACGAGGGGCTCCAATGCTCTCAACTCCTCTTTGGCAAGCTCACCCAGTTCACTGTCAAACGCGAGCGATTTATTCTCTTCGATATCGTCGAGGAGTTTTTTGTACTCGGTCGCTTTGTTCACAATGGCTTGAATGGAGGATTGCTCTTTGGAGAGTTCGGTCATTCTTTTGATGTCATTGCCGATATCGGGGGAACTGAGGAGTTCGGTCAATTCGTTGTAACGGTTAATAAAAGGGGTAAGTTTGTCGGATAACATGAGTGTGTCCTAAAAGAGGCGTTGTGAAAAATTAGAGAAGGTGAAGCTTGCCCTGAGGGCAAAACTTATGCTGCGATTGCGTTAACAGCGAGGTGAAGACGGCTAACTTTACGTGCAGCAGTCTCTTTTTTCAAGACACCTTTGCTGACATATTTATGAAGGTTAGCGTTAGCGATAACAAGAGCAGCTTTCGCTTCATCTTTGTTTCCGGCTTCAACGGCAGTACGAACTGCTTTAACAATGTTTTTAATACGTGTACGATAGAATCGGTTACGCTCAGTGCGTTTTTCCGTCTGACGGATACGTTTCAATGCTGACTTATGGTTTGCCATGGCATTTATCCTTGTCGAATTTTTTTTAGGGTAGAATATTACCTTAAAGAGAATTAAATTTAAGTTAAAATTTATAGAATCTGAAATAAAAAAGAAAAACTAATTTCTAAAAGGAAGAAAATTTTATGAAACTTTTTGGAACGGATGGGGTACGCGGAGAAGCGGGCTCATTTTTGACGGCAGAATTAGCGATGCGGGTAGCGATGGCGGCAGGTATTTATTTTAGTGCCCACTCCCGAACGAAAAAGATTTTAGTCGGAAAAGATACGCGACGCAGCGGCTATATGATCGAAAATGCAATTGTCACCGGACTTACGGCCGTCGGTTATGATGTCGTCCAAATCGGTCCGATGCCGACTCCGGCTATCGCATTTTTGACAGAGAATATGCGCTGTGATGCCGGTATTATGATTTCTGCAAGCCATAATCCGTATGAAGACAACGGTATCAAATTTTTCGATGCACACGGAAACAAGCTTTCCGAAGAGATCGAAGCGCAGATAGAAGCGATAGCTCAGGATAAAATTCGTCTTGAAGAGGGACAGGTGACGGGAAAAAACATCGGTTCGGCTAAACGGATCGATGACGTAATTGGCCGCTACATCGTACAGCTCAAAAACTCATTCAGCCGCGAACTGACGCTTCAGGGATTGCGCATCGTTTTGGATACGGCCAATGGAGCGGGGTACAAAGTAGGACCGACGGTACTCGAAGAGTTGGGTGCCGAAGTGATTGTACTGCACGACAAGCCCAACGGGTTTAACATCAACGAGGGGTGCGGAGCGCTCCATACCAAAGATCTTCGTGAAGCGGTGAAACAGTACCGCGCGGATATCGGTTTGGCCCTGGATGGGGATGCGGACCGTCTTATTGTCGTTGACGAAAACGGTGACGAGGTTGACGGCGATCAGATATTAGGAGCATTAGGGCTCTTTTTGCATCAAAGCGGACAGCTCAAGGGTGGCGGAATCGTAGCGACCGTCATGAGTAATCAGGCGTTAGAAGATACGATGGCGGAGAACGGGCTGAAACTTTTTAGATCGAATGTCGGAGATAAATACGTATTGGAAGTGATGCGTGAAAACGGCATTAATTTCGGCGGAGAGCAAAGCGGACATATTATTATGCACGATTACGCCAAAACGGGGGACGGTTTGGTAAGCGCACTTCAAATCTTGGCATTGCTCCTTACTACGGGACAAAAGGCAAGCAAAGTACTTCGTCCGTTTAATCTTTACCCGCAAAAGTTGGTCAATATCAAAGTCAAAACGAAAAAGCCGCTTGATCAGATTGAGGGACTTAACGGCGAACTTGAAGCGGTAGAAGCACAGCATATGCGCCATCTTATCCGATATTCGGGGACAGAAAACAAGCTTCGTATTCTGCTTGAAGGAAAAGATGCCAAAGCGATGGAAAGTGCGATGGAACGTCTTGTGAGTTTTTTTGAGAAGGCTCTGAATGGTTAGATCGATTGCCATTTTACTGTTGGCAATGAGCAGTGTTTTTATCATTGATCAAGCTATAAAATCAATTTTTTTGGACGGATATCGACTTTATACCTCATGCATTGACCTGATTTTGGTGTTTAATAAGGGGGTTGCCTTTTCAATGTTTGCATTTTTGGAAGGGGCATTGAAATGGATACAGCTCATTTTATTGGCCGGTGTAATCGGCTATACCCTTTGGCTCAAAAAAAAGTGCTATCTCCTTCCCGTCGGCATTATGACGGGTTCGGGGCTTTCAAATGTAGCCGATCGTTTTATGCACGGTGGGGTGGTTGATTATGTGTATTGGCATTGCGGATTTAATTTTGCCGTTTTTAACGCCGCCGATGTAATGATCGATATTGCCGTGATCGCTCTGATGATATTAAACTTTCGTCCGCAGTTGTGTAAAAGTTAAGTGACTTTTAACTTCTGTGCGCTATAATTTCGTCCTTGCATTAGTTTAGGATGGTCTTATAGCTCAGTTGGTAGAGCACTACCTCGACAAGGTAGTGGTCACAGGTTCGAGTCCTGTTGGGACCACCATTTCTCCTTAAATTTCCTCTAAATTCATTCATTTAATCGTAAACCAATCAATAATCCCGTATAATCCGCGATATTTTCTCAAATGAGGCATACCCAATGGATATTATTGCGATCAAGCACAACGATCAAATAGTTGATTTACAAACCGCCGGGGCACTTGGAATTACGGGTGAAGAGATCGCTTATGATAACTCTCCCGATGCACTGGAAGTGATTCGCCACTCCTGTGCCCACTTAATGGCCGAGGCGATCAAAGCTCTTTATACCGATGCTAAATTTTTTGTCGGACCGACCGTTAAAGAGGGTTTCTATTATGATTTTAAAGTCAATGAAACGATTGGTGAAGATGATCTAAAAACCATTGAAAAAAAGATGCTCGATATTGCCAAAGGCAAAGAGAAAATCGAGCGTTACGAAATTACCAAAGATGAAGCGCGTGCAAAATTTGCCAACGATCACCTCAAGCAGGCGGTTATGGATCGCATTCCAAGCGATACGGTAACCATATACAAACAGGGTGAATTCGAAGACCTTTGCCGTGGTCCGCATTTACCGAGTGTCGGATTGCTACGTTACTTTAAACTGACCAAAATTTCCGGTGCCTATCTCGGCGGTGACAGCAAAAACGAAATGTTGACCCGTATCTACGGTATCGCCTTTGCCGATAAAGAGTCACTTAAAGCCTATCTCGATCAAATGGCGGAAGCAGAAAAACGCGATCACCGCAAAATCGGTGCCGAGATGAAGCTGTTCACTTTCCGTGAAGAGGTCGGTGCGGGTTTCCCGATCTGGCTCCCAGCGGGTGCGCGTATGCGTTCACGCCTCGAGCAACTCCTTTTCAAAGCTCACCGTAAACGGGGTTATGAGCCGGTTCGCGGTCCTGAGATGCTCCGTTCGGATTTATGGAAAGTATCGGGCCACTATCAAAACTACGGTGAAAACATGTATTTCACCCATATCGATGAGTTGGAGTTCGGGGTTAAACCGATGAACTGTGTCGGCCATATTAAAGTATACGAGCATGATCTGCATTCGTATCGCGACCTTCCTCTCAAATATTTCGAATACGGTGTCGTTCACCGTCATGAGATGACGGGGGCGCTTCACGGGTTATTCCGCGTTCGCGAATTTACCCAAGATGATGCCCATATTTTCTGTACGGCCGATCAGATCGAACAGCAAATTATCGAAGTCGTCGATTTCGTTGATAAAATCATGAAAACATTTGAGTTTAACTACAAAATGATGATTTCGACAAAACCGGAAAAAGCGGTCGGAGATGACGCGGTTTGGGAGATTTCTACCAACGCATTGAAAACTGCGATGGATAAAAACAACCTCTCTTATGAAATAGATGAGGGGGGCGGAGCGTTCTACGGCCCTAAAATCGATATTAAAATTACCGATGCTATCGGGCGCGAATGGCAGTGCGGGACGATTCAGCTGGATTTCAATCTCCCGGCACGTTTCGAGCTTGAATACAACGGCGAAGAGAATGCTAAAATACAACCTGTAATGATTCATAGAGCGATTTTAGGTTCGTTTGAGCGATTTGTTGGTATATTGACGGAGCATTACGCTGGGGAATTCCCGATGTTCATCGCTCCGACGCAGGTTGCAATCGTTCCGATCGCCCCTACGCACGAAGCATATGCACGTGAATTAGCCGATAAATTGATCGATATGGGTGCCGATTTTGAGATTTTCGATAAAAATGAGAGTCTTAACAAACGGATCCGTACAGCGGAAAAAGGGCGCGTTCCTATGATCATCGTTTTGGGTGATGAAGAGGTCGCTAATAAAAGCATTGCGGTGCGTGATCGACGATCGCGCGAGCAATACAACCTGAGCGAAGAGGATTTCCTCTCCCTGGTTAAACAAAAAATTAATGAGGTACATTTTTGATTAAGAAACAAGACCGAGTCCAAATGAACGAGGATATTCGCGTTCCTGAGGTACGTTGTGTGGTAGATGGTGGTGAAGCATTAGGGATCATTACGATTCAAGAGGCTATGGCTAAAGCCAACGAACTGGGGCTTGACCTCGTATTGATCTCTCCGGATGCGAAACCTCCGGTCGCAAAAATCATGGACTACGGTAAGTTTCATTACCAAGAAGAGAAAAAGAAAAAAGAGGCGCGTAAAAAGCAAACGAAAGTAGAAGTCAAAGAGATTAAACTTTCGGTAAAAATTGCGGATAACGATGTCGGCTATAAAGTCAAACACGCACGCGAATTCCTCGAAGAAGGAAAACACGTCCATTTCCGCGTATTTTTGCGCGGACGCGAGATGGCGCACCCTGAGGCAGCGGCAGCGGTACTGCAACGCGTTTGGCCGATGGTTGAAGATATCGGTACGATGTATAAAGCCCCGCAAATGGAAGGACGTTATTGCAATATGATGATCCATCCGAAAAAAGATGACAAAAAATAAAACACTCCGCTCTTCTATAAGCTCCTTTTCCTCTATTCTCCCGCAAATGCGGGAAGCTTTAGGGGATTGCAAAGGACAGATGTGTCCTTGCCGTAAATAGGAGCTTTGCTCCTTTTTACGCATAACATAAAATCAAAAGCTTTTTTATGGTATAATCCGCGTCTCGTTTAGAGAATTTTTGCGAAAGGATCAAGTCGATGCCAAAAATGAAATCGGTTAAAGGGGCGGTAAAACGCTTCAAAGTGAAGAAAAACGGCACAATCAAACGTGGTAGCGCATTCCGCAGCCATATTTTGACAAAACAAGATGCTGGGACTCGACGTAAGCAAAACACTCCAAAAGTGGTTGCTAACGTAGATGTTAAAGCTATCAAAAAGATGATCGTAGGCTAAAACCTATTAACCCTCCAGCATAACGCTGGGCAAGTCCGCAAAGCGGCACCCCGTCATTAAAATTGAGATGAACCGGGTCAAGAAAGGAAAACAATGCCAAGAGTAAAAACTGGTGTCGTAAGACGCAGACGTCATAAAAAAGTATTGAAACTCGCACGTGGTTTCTATAGTGCACGCCACAAACATTTCCGTAAAGCGAAAGAGCAACTCGAGCGCTCACTCGTATACGCGTTCCGTGACCGTAAACAGAAAAAACGTGAATTCCGTAAATTGTGGATTATCCGTATCAATGCGGCATGCCGTCTAAACGGAATGAGCTATTCAGTATTCATGAACGGCCTTAAACGTGCCAACATCGAACTTGATCGCAAAATTCTTGCTGACATGGCTATGAACGACTCTGCGGCATTCACTGCCCTAACCGCTCAAGCTAAAGCAGCACTATAATTCTTTTAAACGCTTCAGGAGCGAAGCCCCTAAAGCTACGCTCGCCGCTAAGGCACTGAAGCTTGCCTCTTTCGAGGCAGATTTTTCTTCTTTATTCTCTTTTACTTCAATCTTTAAAACAACATAACATTTGCTATTCCCGAAGGAATAATATTTTATTGCTCGATTTTATACCCTTTGCTTTCCAAGCATTTTTGACATTCGACGGTAATCGGCGCTTTTGAAGCTTCACCTGCGGCTTTTAGATCGTAATAGCGGCACTCTTGAAAATCGGCTTTGATACGGTCTTCCGTTTTACCTGCAGGGCAGATCATTCCGTTGAATGACATTTGTTTCTCAGCGCATCCGCTGATAAGGAGTGTTGCGGCAGTAAGGGTAAGAAATAGAATTTTCTTCATGATTGATGATCCTCTTTTTTTACATTAAACAAATAATACATTCATCTGTAATTAATGACTTGAAGCTTTTAATCTTCTTTCGAATATTATAACACTATACATAGATAAAAAGCTTAACAGGGGATTTAATGGCTAAATCTAAACAACGCAGCCAACAGCACTTGATAGATGAACAAGGACAGCAGCTTCTTAAATCTTCACTTCCTCTGCATTGGGTGTTACGAGAGTACCGTCCAGATTATGGGCTAGATTATGCATTAGAGATATTTACTCCTCCATCAAGTGGATTAAAATATATCTCATGTGAAACACTTGGCGAACATCTCTTTATACAACTAAAAAGTGTCTCTTCTATACAAGCAATGCCATATAAATTATTTTGGCGAATAAATGTAGAAAAAAAATCAGAAGAATTGATTAAAGATGAGTTAGTAGGAACCATTGATACTATTAGATTTCCACTTGAAACTTCAGAACTTGTCACAGTTGAAAGGATGGGTGTCGGAGTACCTGTTTTATTAGTGATAGCTGATATTTCTACATCTAGATGTTACTTTATCTGTTTAAACGATTATATTGATAAGATTCTTATTCCTAAGTATGGCGATTATACAACTAAAGCTTCTAGAACTATTCATATACCATGCATGAACGATATTGGGAATTCATTTGGTGAAATAGTTTTACGTTGGTATGCCAAACGTCCAAAGCTTTATAGCGCATTTCAGCGTTTTATTTTTCAAGAAGCTGAATTGCAAAATATGAGAGATAGTGATGAATTCATACAGATGGCTCATTATTTTGCATCACGTATCGAAAATTATGACTTTTGGAATGATATGGAAATGTGGAAGATTGTAGAGTACTATGGTGAAGCATTAAAAAAGTTTATTTCAAGTGGACGTCCATATTTAATTAATAGCAATTTTAAAGAACTTGAAAATATTCAAGATTTAGTAAATGATGACATTCTGGAGTTATGGAGATGTCTTACACTTATGGCAAGAACTTACGAAGATATTAACCGTGAATGGTTTCTACCAACAGCATTGAGCTATAAGTGCACGTATCATCAATGAGATAGTAAATCTCTCATTGCTTCGGCAGTTTTTCTGATTTCCCACTGGGCATGCTCATCGAGACGCAATTTAAAGTAGTTAGCAAGTTGGGTAGGGATGAATGCTCCCCAAATCTGAGTGTAGGCAGCTTGAGGGATGATTCTACGTGCTTCTTGAGGTTTAACGCCATTCTCGATTGCATTCATGTAATGTTCTACACATAGGTCAATAATTCTCTGCGTATCGAATTCATTTGTTTTGATAGGAATCATATTTTCACTAATATAAAAGTCAAAAGGAACCCGCTTCCCCGATACATATCGTCGTGAAAGCTCTTGCCAATTGACACGATGACGAACCATTTGTGAACGTGTTGGTAAGTCAACTTTGTATAAAAATACATGAAAATGTTTTCGGATGATTTTCGCTTCTTCAAGGGAGTTGTAAATTTGTCTAATGTCAAAGCTATAGCCATTTTTTTCGTTTTCAAAGTCATAAACAATAGCTCGATAGTTTGTTAGTAAATACTTGCCATCCTCAACAAGTTCTCCAAATTTTTTGACATTGCTGTATTCTTTTTGAAGAAGTTCTTTGTGTTTTGGATTATCGCAATCAAGCAACACGGGGACAAATTCAAAGGAACTGGAGGGAAGCCCCATAGATTCTGCCATGAGACGATTATAGAGGGTTTCACTGCCTAAAGCTTTTGGAGACTGGTAGCAGATGGATGCAACTTGAGTGATGGCTAAAACACGGTTTTCTTCAGAAGTATTGGCTAGCGAAAAATCCCATTGTTCTACAAAAGCGATATCATCTCCAAAAATATTTTCTTTGGCATTGATTTTTGTAATCGGCATTTATTATTCCTATTTAATAGGGTTGTTTTTATCTAACATAATTTCGGGAGAGTATAGCGAAGATGGGATTAAAAAAAGAATATTTTACTAAGAGGGGACATGGTTCGACAGGCTCACCACGAACGGATAATTTCCGTTCACCCTGAGCTTGTCAAAGGGTATTACATCACAAAAACATGCGGAACGATAAGCGGATATTTCTTCATTTTGCGGTAGATATGTTTACGTACCACTTGGCGAAGATCGTTTTCCAATGCTTTCGGATTCTCGATAAGTCCCGGTTTGAGATTGATCAAGAAGTGTTCCAGTACATCTTCCATCTCCAGCGCAAACGCTTTGTCATGGCGATCGGCTACGATACCGAAGCTGGTAACAAGAGGTTTGGACAGAAGTCGCGATTCTGCGGCACTGACTTGAGCCACCAGCATAACCATCCCCTCGCTCGCCATTTTTTGACGATCGATGATGATATCGTCTTCAATCTGATGATTGTTTTGGTTATCAATGTACGTTTTACCGGTTTTGACGGTTTTGGCTTTGCGCATCATTTTAGTATTGACTTCGATGCTGTCACCGTCTGACATAAGGAGAATATTGCGTTCCGGAACCCCACAGGTGATCGCTGTCTCTTTGTGCTTCATGATATGGTTGTACTCACCGTGAACAGGGAGGAAGAATTTAGGATTGGTAAGGCGAAGCATCAATTTTTGCTCTTCCATACTCGCATGCCCTGAAACGTGAATATCTCTGTCGTTGGCAACACGGGCGCCTGCGCGTTGGAGATAGTTGAGCATACCTGAAATAGAACCTTCATTCCCCGGAATCGCACGTGCGGAGAGGACGATCAAGTCGGTCGGTTTGATCTTGATATGGCGGTGTTCACCGATTGCCATACGGAAAAGGGCCGAACTCGGTTCTCCTTGGCTTCCGGTGGTGACGATTAGGACGTCTTTATCGCTCATGCGGTTTGCCTCTTCGGCATCAATGAAGATATTTTTCGGAAGTTTGATGTAATCGTATTGCATACATACTTCGAGATTTCGCTCCATTGATCGTCCGATAACGCACACTTTACGGTTGTATTTCATACCGGTCAAAATCGCTTGATAGACACGGTGAATGTTTGAGCTGAACGTTGACATGATGACACGTCCTTCTGCTTTCGAGAAGATGCGGTCAAATCCCGGTGCTACGGTCAGTTCGCTCGGAGTCCATTCTTTGTTGTAAGAGTTTGTCGAGTCGGAAAGGAGACAAAGAACCCCTTTTTCACCGTAATGGGCAAGACGGTGCAAATCAGCCGTATAGCCGTCAACCGGAGTATGGTCGATTTTAAAGTCACCCGTATGGATAATAGTTCCCGCCTTCGTCGTGATCGCCAATGAGGATGAGTCGATGATCGAGTGGGTCATGTGCATCCATTCAACTTCAAAATCGTTTCCGATTTTGTACGGCATCCGTTTGACAATCGGATTGAAGTAGCGGCGGAAATCGCGCATATGATGTTCATCGAATTTGTTTCCGATCATTGCCAAAGGCAACGGCGTTCCGTAAATCGGGAATTGCATCTCTTTGAAGAAATACGGTACCCCTCCGATATGGTCTTCGTGGGCATGGGTAATGATGACGGCAACGATTTTTTTGCGGATTTCACGCAGGTAGGTGAAGTCAGGGACGAGAATATCGACTCCGTGCATCTCTTCATCCGGGAAACTCATCCCGATATCAATGATAATCGCTTCGTTTTCCGTTTCGATGACCGTGATGTTTCCGCCGATTTCACCGAGACCGCCCAGCGGTGTGATACGGACTTTGTCGTTATTGTTAAGATCGAGTTTATAGTGGGGATTGAGACGGTTTTTATGGGCATCTTGGTTTTTGACAACAAAATCGCGAAGATTATTATCAATCGGTGTGCTAGGACTTCCGCGACGGCCGCCGCGTCCGCGATCACGGCTCGGGCGGTTCGGTTCGGCATCGGTTGCGTTTGCATCGGATCCTTCCGGACGGTCCGTACGAGGAGGTCTGTTGTCCTGACGAGGAGGGCGGTTGTCTTGGCGGGGAGGTCTGTTATCCTGACGAGGAGGGCGGTTGTCTTGGCGGGGAGGGCGGCTGTCTTCTCGCGGCTCTGTGTTTGGACGCTCAGTCGTATTACCCTCTGCACCTTCGGGGCGGTTGTTATTTCGGCTGCGAAACGGTCGACGGTTATTTCGGCGTTGACGATTTTCGCCTTGCGGCTGTGTTTGTGATCCTGGTTGTTCTTCGGACATTATAATTTCCTTCTGTCGCTTTCATAGCGTAATGGTTTTGTCTATTAGATGCTCTAAAAAACCCTAAAAGATTATTTTATAAGGGTGTAGAGCCGGTGAAAGTCAGAGGTGTCAAGCTGATGAGGTCGGATAGAGCGTTCCAACTCAAGCGTTTCAAAGGCTTGGGACAGAACGGTTCCATCATAGCGTGAGGAGAGATTTTTGTGGAGGGTTTTACGGGGCTGTGTAAAGGCCGTTCGTAAAAAGTCCTCAAACCCTTCATCATTACGGTTCGTACGTTTAGAAATGAGCAGTACGCACGAATCGACTTTGGGAGCAGGCTCGAATGCGGTAGGGGGAACGTGTAAAACGATCTCCGCCTCTCCGACACTCTGCGCAATTACACTGAGCGCTCCAAAAGCTCTCTCTCCGGGTGCGGCAGAGAATTTCTCCGCCACTTCACGCTGTATCATGACAAGCAAGTTTCGGCACGCCGGATCGGCGAGGGCTTTGAGGATGATATTCGTAGCAATGTAATAGGGCAAATTCGCCACTAAATCGTACGGTTCATCCAAAAGCTCACTCTTCCAATGCTCTAATACATCTCCGCATCGGAGAGTAAGAACGTTGGTAGCGATAGCATCGGCAAATTGGTGCGTCAAATGCTTGCACAAGTCGGTATCGACCTCAAAAGCGGTAACACTTTTGACATCAACTAAATACTTAGTTAAATCACCTAATCCAGGCCCGATTTCTGCGATACGGTGAGGCGTATCGGGCATCGATTGGATGATTTGGGCTAAAACAGCTTCGTCTTTTAAAAAATTTTGGCCAAACTTTTTCTTGGCGATAGCGGCACGGTCTTTTTGCATTGCACTTATTGTACCTAATAAAGTGTTAATCCCCTATTAAATCATAAAAAATGTTAATCTGTATTTCTTTAATTAAAGAAAACCATTGTTTAGAATTTATCGTTACTTTTGGTAATGAAAGTTATACTTCCGTTATGATTGCGCCAAAGGGTTTGAATGGATAATTTTTTTGCAAAACGGATCATTCCGTGCCTCGATGTTAAAGACGGACGCGTTGTAAAAGGGGTCAATTTCGTCGGCCTCAAAGATGCGGGAGACCCTGTTGAAGTGGCAAAACGCTATAACGAAGAAGGTGCGGACGAGCTCACTTTTTTAGATATTACCGCTTCGCACGAAGAGCGTGACACGATCGTCCATATCGTAGAGCAGGTAGCGAAGGAAGTATTTATCCCTCTCACCGTAGGGGGAGGAATCCGCAAACTCGACGATATCTATCGTCTTCTTGCCGTCGGATGCGACAAGGTGAGTGTCAATTCTGCCGCGATAAAACGTCCGGAATTGATCGATGAGGGGGCAAAGCGATTCGGTTCACAATGTATTGTCGTGGCGATCGATGTGAAGCGTACCGGCGATCAATATAACGTCTATCTAAACGGCGGACGTGTCGATACGGGGATCAATGCACTGGAATGGGCTAAAGAGGTCGTAGATCGAGGGGCGGGAGAGATTTTGCTTACCTCGATGGATGCCGACGGAACGAAAGCGGGATTTGATCTCTCTATCACCGAGCAGATCAGCCGCGCCGTCAATGTCCCCGTTATCGCCAGCGGCGGAGCAGGGACGATGGAACACATCAAAGAGGCGTTTGAGCACGGTGCCGATGCGGCACTTGCGGCGAGTATTTTCCACTACAAAGAGATCGATATTATGGACCTCAAACGCTATTTATCCGCTAACGGGATTCCGGTACGATTATGATTCTTTGTGCAGGTAACAATGAAACGTTTGATTTTGCGACCCCGATCGGGGTTGGGTTGATTGACAGTGCAATCAATCTGACCCGCCACTGCTTGGTACATAAACCGGAATTTATCCTCTTCGTCGGAAGTGCCGGAAGCTACGGAGAACATAAAATCCATGAGATCATCGAGTCCAAAACGGCCTCACACATCGAGTTAGGATTTTTGGATAAAAGTGCCTATACACCGATCGATAATGTCGTATCTGCACAAACGGAAGCGATCAAAGACGTTATCGTCAACTCCTCTAACTATATTACAACATCTGAGAAGGCTATGGGGCAGATGAGAGAACTGGGAATGGGGATTGAAAACATGGAGTTTTTCAGTATTATGCGGGTTGCTCAGATTTTCGGGATTCCTGCAGGGGGTGTTTTTTGTATAACCAACTATTGTGATACGAATGCCCATCGCGACTTTATCGCCAATCACGGATTCGCGAAAGTACTGTTACGCGAGCATCTTGTTAATAAAGGGATGATCCGTGCCTAAATTATCTATTTTGGATTACACAAAAGCTGAACTCGCTAGCATGGTGAAACCCTCGTTCCGTGCCAAACAGATATGGGGATGGATTTACCACCAATACGCCACCAGTTTTGAGACGATGCAAAATCTCCCCAAAGCGATGCGTGAAGAGTTAGCGCAAACGTATGAGATTATGCCGCTTAAAATTGCCCGAAAGGAATGCTCTACCGACGGGACGATCAAATACCTCTTTGAACTGAGTGACGGTAAAACGGTTGAGACGGTTTGGCTCAAAATGAAAGACGAAAGTATCGACGAAGAGGGGAATATCGAGCATGAAGCACGATATACCGTTTGCGTATCCACTCAGGTCGGGTGCAAAGTGGGGTGTTCGTTTTGTCTGACGGCAAAGGGGGGATTTACCCGTGATCTAACGGCGGGCGAAATTGTCGCTCAGGTGTTGGCAGTTAAGATGGATAACAATCTCGCAGCGCATCGCCGTCTCAATATCGTCTATATGGGGATGGGGGAGCCGTTGGATAATTTGGACAATTTAGCCAAAGCGATCACGATACTCAAAGACGAAGAGGGGCTTTCTATTTCGGGCAAGCGGCAGACGGTCTCGACGAGCGGGCTGAGTACCAAGATCGATAAGCTGGGATCGATGGATTTGGGAGTTCATATTGCGATCAGCCTCCATGCCGTTGATGATGAACTTCGTACCGAACTGATCCCGATGAACAAAGCGTACAATATCGCTTCAATCATCGATGCGGTGAAGCGGTTCCCGATCGATACCCGTAAACGGGTTATGTTCGAATACCTCGTGATCAAAAATAAAAACGACGATCTGGTTTCGGCTAAAAAGTTGGTCAAACTTCTTCACGGGATCAAAGCTAAGGTCAATTTGATCTATTTTAATCCCTATCCAGGGTCAGATTATCAACGCCCGTCTCGTGAGGATATGGTTGCATTTCAAGAGTATCTGATCAAACACGGAGTACTCTGTACGATCCGTGATTCCAAAGGGCTAGACATCAGTGCGGCCTGCGGACAGTTAAAAGAGAAATCGTTAACTTAAGTAGAGTATTCTAACGCCAAATTTAGTATCGTTCGGATGATGCCGGATGAGTAAAGGAAAGAGTGTGAGCGGATCAGATTGGTTTCAAGTTATTTTTTTGGCAATATTTGTAACCCTTAGTATAGGCGGGTTCGCCTGGGTGGCGATGAAGAAAGACTGAAAAGTTTTCTTTACCAACTGTATTTGACCATTGCCTGAAAGACATCATTGTCGTTTCGGTAATTGTTTTCATGGTAATAATGCCACTCTGTCCCTATTTCCAATTTTCCCTCTTTAATGTCAAAGGTTGAATTGAGGTTGAACAGCAATTGGTTTTGGCTTAAAAAATCACATGTCGTCCAGTCGGTGAACCCCTCAAAATGCCATTTTTCACTGAGCGGCGCGTAATAATTGGCGGAAAGCTGATAGGTCTCGTTTCCGATATTTTGTACTTTTCGGTAGAGATTGAGTCCGAAAACAGTGAACCCCGGTACATTCAAATCGGTTCCGAACCCGTATAGCCATCCATGATAGGTATTTGAACCGTTGTATTGAAATGCCGCGTACCACTCTTTTATCAGGCCGGTCGATGTTTCGAATCCGGCAAGTTTATTAAGACTGAGCCTCGGAGAAATTTCTCCGTAGAGATCGTTTTTATCTCCGCTGAAACGAAGCCCGTTCGGGGCATAGACATAATCGGCAAATGCAAACAGATCACCGTACTCCCAGGTTCGGTAATGCTCGAGTGTTACGGTTTGCTTATTGCCGCTTTGGGTATCGAGAAATGTCGGCCCTTCAAATCTACCGTAAAGATATTGGAGATTGGTGGTAGAAAATGCGCTGAGCTGGACAGCGGCTATAAGACTAGCGAAGCGTAAGCGTTTCATCGGCATCCTTGGGAAAGAGGGCATTAAATTGGGAAATAAGATCAAGCGGATCAGACTGTATGCCGTGAACCATCATACCGAAATGAAGATGCGGCCCCGTAATCCGTCCGCTCGCACCGCTAAGAGCGATCGGTTGAGCCCGTTCGACGCGATCACCGACATTGACATCGAATCGGCTGAGATGAAAATAGCAAGAATAAATCCCTTCGCCGTGATCGATAATGATCGTTCCGCCGGAATAATAGCGTTCCTGTGCCAAGACAACGATACCGTCGTTTGCCGCAACAATGGGGATCGGAGTTCGGGCCCGAAAATCGACCCCTCCGTGATAGCTTTTCAGGCTTTCGTTGTAGGTGCGGGCAGAACCGTATTCGCTGGTAATATTGGAGTCTAATGGTTTGATAAACGCTTTGTTCCAATAGCGGATCGGAGTAAAGTGTCCGTAGATCGCTTCTGCCTGCGCTTTTTCGGCCGCTATCCTCTCCAGCGCTTCCGGAGGGGGAGTTACCAGAGCCGGATCGACGCTGAGTGTTTCGGTAGGATAGCCGGCTGTCTGGATTTGGATTGAGAAAAAGCTCTCGTTTCCCGGTGCAATCCAGGTGAGGTTGATGTCTCCCGCAGGGGTGTAGTAATCGATCGGTAGTACGGCGATCCCTTTGGTTTTATCGGCAGGATGGAGTAGGACGCTTATATTGCGATCGCTCATAATCACGCTTCCCGAAGGTGAGGGTAGGGTTATGATGAGACTTTTCCCGTTAAATCCTTCAGCACCCCAAAGGGATAAAAAACTGAGCCATAAAATGAGCAAAAATCGCATGGTGTATCCTGCAGTATTATTAAGGACGGTATTGTAGCATTTAGGGCTTAGAAACATAATTTTTGAGAATATATAAAGTATTGTATGTTACTATGAGAAATATGTTGGTTCTAAAAAGAGAAGAGGATGAGAAAAGCTCGAGTCATAGGGTTTATATTGCTATTTTTGATCGTCGCTCTTGCGGCTTCGGTTTATTATTACAGCCGTCCGGCAGAGTCATCAAGAATTCATATTTCAACCAATCCGTGGATCGGCTTTACCCCCTTTATCTATGCCCAGGAGAAAGGGTGGCTGGAGAGCACTCCGTTTCGGTTCTTATGGTTGGTTGATTTGACGGATAATGCCCGTTTGTACGAGAGGGGATTCACACAGGGATTTACCGCAACACAGTATGAGCTGCTCCATTTTAAAAACAAAAATACTATCAAACCTGTATTTTTAATTGATCAATCTTTCGGTGCCGATGCCATTGTTTCCAACCGAACCCTTGAGGAATTGCAGAATACAAGAGAAAACGTAGATGTCTATCTGGAACAAGGGTCTCTCAATGATGATTTTTTTGAAGCATTTGTCGCTGAAAAAGGGCTCCAAAAAGTAACGTTTCATAAAATCGATACATCTCAAAAAAGCATCTCTACCCTCACGGAGATGTCAAATCCGATTATTATTATCTCGTATCAGCCGTATCTTGCAGGATTGATCAAAAAAGGGTTTCAAGTCCTTGTTTCGACCCAGAGCATGCAGACTTTTTTTGTCATTGATGCGTTATTTGTAGATGAAAAGACGATTCAGGGGCGAGAGAAAGAGTTTGCCGATCTAAAAGAGCTGTTTGCGTTGGGGGTTGAGCGGTTTAAACGCGATCCGCATGAGTACTATGAGACGATTAAAGGATATTTGGAGGGGCAGAGCTATGAAGAATTTATGGAGACAACTACTCAGATCAAGTGGCTGTATCAAACCCATCCGAATGAGATCATTACTCATCTCAATGCCCAGCAGATAAAAACCGACAGGCTGTTACCGTGAAACTGCAGCGGTTTAATTTTCTAAATTTAGCGGTTTTGTTTTTGCTGATCGGTATTTTGTCGAGCAGTTTTTATACTATCGAACGAAACGGGATGCTCAATTATCTGGCCGACGGGGTCAACCAAAGTTTATTTCGGCTTGAGGGAGATTTACAAAAAACTCTTCAGCAGGATCACTTAGAGAATGTTCAGGCGCTTCTTGATCAAGGGAGTGCGATTAATAGCGGGATACGCATTCTGTCTGTCTCATTGGACGGGCATACGATAGCGGTTTCATCGTCGCGTTCCTTGATCGGAAAAGTAATTGAGGGCGAGTATCTCCCTTTGACTCAAATCTCTACAGGATTGGTAGAGAACGAGTCATTGCAGTATGAAAGCGAAGTAACCTATTTTTCGGGTGCGACCAAAAAAAGAGCGCTTCTGTTGGTGGATTTGGACAAAGCGTATATCTTTGAGCGTTTGAACAATATTGCGATGTTTTACGCTCTGGCACTGTTTTTAGGATTGGGAGCAACAGCGCTTGCCCTATTGGTCGGAGTAAGAAAGCTGATAATAAAGCCGCTTGAGAGGATCGCACAGCGTGCACAAAATCAAGATATTATCGCAGAAAAACATTTGATCGAAGAACTCTCCATCCTTGATCAAACATTATGCAATTCGTTTCATTCGATGCAAACACAGCAAGAACATCTGAAAGAGGCACTGGATGAGTCTTTATATCTGGACGGTATCCTCCGTACGGTTGCCGATATTAATCAGCTGCTGATTACCGCTAAGGATGTGGATGAATTGTTAATGAATTCGTGTCTGAGACTGGCCGAACATCCGGGGTATGAGTTATGCTATATTGCACTAAAAGAAGGAGAGAGCCTTGTTGTCCAAGCGTATTCTAACGATCCGACCGAATATCTGCATCCAAAAATGAAAATTCCGACGGACGATCTAACCGATCCGTCTGTTCGAGCGATGAAAGAGATGTCAACGGTCATTATTGACCATTTGGAGTATGAAAATTCATTCGGTCCTTGGCGATTTATTGCCGAGACCGGGTTATACGGTTCTGTCATTTCACTTCCGCTGATCAGTGCGATAGATGCATTGCCGTTAGGGGTTATAACCCTTTATACGAAATATTCGGAAGGGTTTGAATCCAAAGAAGTCTCTATGCTCGAAGAGCTGGCGGGAGACATCGGATTTGCGATCCGGTCTTTTACCCAGCGCGAACAATTGAAATACTATCTTACGACCGATTCTAATACGGATCTGCCTAACCGGTTCTCATTGGTAGAAGTTCTTAGCCGGGAAAGTATGTACGGGTTGGCCATTATTAATATTGACCGCTTCGGTGATATTAATGAAGTTTACGGTGTTTCCATCGGCGATGCGGTTTTATCCCAGTACGGTCATTGGCTTCGGGCAAAAATTGCTTCATGGAAAAATATCGAGCTCTTTAAGCTGGGGAGCGATGAATACGCTTTGGTGGCTACCCAGTGTAATGATTTAAAGCGTTTTACCGATTTACTGGAAGACTTAATCTCCACTACGCAAAAAGAGGTCTTCAGAGTCGAGGGGATAGAGATCGTCCTCACCATTACGGTCGGTGTTGCCAAATCAACCGATCAGGTTCTGGAACATGCCACTGCCGCGCTTAAGCAGGCGAAGCGCAATCGGCACAGTTTAGAGATTTTCTCCAGTGAATCAAAACAGGAACAGGAGAATAACATCGCATGGTACAAACGGATCAAAGAGGCGATAGAAGATTCTCGGATAGTCCCCTATTTTCAGCCGATCGTTGATAATGGAAGCGGTAAAATCATAAAATACGAAGCTCTTATACGGCTTGTAGACGTTGATGGCAGTATTGTTTCACCCTATCAATTTTTAGAAATTGCGAAAAAAACAAAATTGTATCCCGAATTGACCAAAATGATGATTACCAAGGTGGTGAAGCTGTTTAAAGACTCTACGCTTCCGGTAAGCTTGAATCTTTCGACGCAAGATCTAACCAATCATGATTTGGCCGATTATTTGGAGGAAACAATTCATGAAAACGGAGTAGGCCAACTGATGATTTTCGAAATATTAGAGAGCGAGGGGATTGAAAACTATAGCTCCGTAAGCGAGTTTGTAGACCGGTTCAAAGCGATCGGGTGTCGTTTTGCTATCGATGATTTCGGCTCGGGATATTCGAATTTCGACCATTTGCTTAAACTCAATATCGATACCTTGAAAATTGACGGTTCGTTGATCAAAAATTTGCCGCATCATCGTAATGCACAGATTTTCGTAAAACATATCTGCGATTTTGCCCACGAGATGGGGATTCAAGTAATAGCTGAATTTGTGGCAAATGAAGCGATTTTTGATCAGGTTAAAGCGATCGGTATCGATGCGTCACAAGGGTATTATTTTTATGAACCGGCTCCTACGTTGGTTTGTGAGCGCTAAATATGGGAAATAGTTATATCGGCCGCCAGCCTATCGTCAATGAACGCGGGGCTTTATTCGCTTATGACCTTTTTTCTTCCGCGCAAAATACAAGCGAACATGCAACGGAAACATTGGTAAATGATCTTCAAAGTTCATTCGGAATTGATAAAATCATCGGTAAACGGCTTGGATTTATTCGTGCGGATCATCAGTTTATATTTCATGAGCTTTTTGGACTTTTACCGAAAGAGAGGATTGTTTATGCAGTGTTGGAAGAGAGTGTCGTTGATAAGGAGCTATGCGACTCATTAGAAAAGCTTAGGGGACAAGGATACCGTTTTGCGCTCAATGACTTTGCCTATACGCCTGAAAATATAGAGAAGTTTTCTCCTTTATTCCCCTATTTGGAATATGTCAAGATCGATATCCCCCGAAGTCCCCGGATTAAACGAGAGGATGTAGAACAACTCAAACAACAGGGGTTGAGTGTAATCGGAGCAAAAATTGAGTCCCATGACATCCATGCACAGTGCGTCGCTAAAGGGTTTTCGTATTTTCAGGGCTATTTCATTTCAAAACCGAAAGTTCTCGAAAACCCTTCATTTTCACTCGATCAAACGGCAGTTATCCAGTTATGGAATATGCTCCAGAGCGATGCGGATATTGATGCGTTGGTAAAAGCGTTTGAACTCAATCATATGGTGAGTTTAAAACTGATCCGGTTTGTAAATTCAGCCGTATTCGCACTCCGTAATCCCGTCTCGTCCGTCCGTCATGTGCTCACATTAATGGGGAGAGAACCGCTGGCACGCTGGATTATGCTGTTGATGTTTTCCGAAGCGAAGGAATCGGATCAAAATAATATCCCCCTAATGCTGATGGTAGTGAACCGGACAGAGTTGATGACGCAGTTACTGCTGTTGATCAAGCCGAACGCGACGGAATCGCAAAAAGCAACCGCTTATTTTGTCGGAATGCTCTCTTTGATCCATCTTCTTTTTAATATTCCTCACCGCGAAGCTCTCAAGAAGCTAAACGTTACCCCCGAAATCGAACGGGCTTTGTTTGAAGGGGACGGTTTTTACGGTGAACTGTTGACAACGGTACGTTCCATCGAGATGCTGGATACGGAGGGGATAGATAAGTTTTTGGAGAAGCACTCTCTAGAATGCGAAGTATTGGAACCGCTGATCGCTTCGGCTATGGAAAAAGTAAATCAGTTTGATGAAGCGATGGGATAAATCAGTAATTAAATGTGTTTGTTTTATACTTTCAAAAAAATTTAAACAAGGTAAAAGATGGTTATAGTGAATAGTTCTCTCCAGTCTCCATCACCGATGGAATCGACTCAAGTTGCAAAATCTGCTCTTCAGACAAACACGTCTCTCGATGATGCGATTATAGAGTTCAACACACAAGAAGTGCAAAAAAATAGCAGCAGATTTCAGGAAAATCTTTCCGTTATGGCAGCTCAAATGACAGGCAAGGGCTTGAATTTGGATATTAGAGGATAGTTTAGGCCAAATCGTGCCTAAGTTTGAAAAGATCCACCCCCTTCATACACATTTTTATCATATTGATTAAAATTTAATCAATATTTCTCATTACGGTTGAATAAATTATATTATAATTTTTGCAAGTAGAAAATTCGGGAAGATTATATCTTCCAATATTGTTCAATAAATGGATGCTAGGGTTCCGACTGCAAAGTGCTGGTCCGAGAGTATCCGGCCTCGTAAGCGGCTACACGGAGGGATAAAAGCCCGGGAGAGAGATATTTCTCCCCGTTTTTTCTCGACTAACCGTTTAGGAGGATTTTATGAAACATTCACTCACACAGTGCACATCCGTTGCAGGCTCATCCAAACTAACATCACCAAAGCTTTCCACGCGTCTTTCTCTGGCTGTTTTAGCTCTTGCCGTTGCGTCGACTACTATGTTTGCCGCTCCGAAAACCAACTTTAAAGTTGCATGGACCATTTATGCGGGCTGGATGCCCTGGGACTACGGCGCCCGAAAAGGGATCGTCAAAAAATGGGCCGATAAATACGGCATTAAAATCGATGTCGTTCAGCTCAACGATTATGTAGAGTCGATTAATCAATATTCGGCAGGTTCGTTTGACGGATGTGTCATGACCAATATGGACGCATTGACCATTCCGGCGGCGGGAGGGGTAGATTCTACTGCCGTGATTATCGGTGACTACTCAAATGGGAATGACGGGATCGTTTCAAAAAGTGCTAACAGCATGAAAGATCTTAAAGGTCAGAAAATCAATCTGGTCGAGTATTCGGTATCGCATTATCTATTGGAACGGGGATTGGCATCTGCCGGTTTAAAGGCTAAAGAGGTCAAAACAATCAATACATCGGATGCGGATATCGTTTCGGCATTCAACTCTCCTTCTATGAAAAATGTGGTGACCTGGAACCCGCAGCTGGGGGAAGTGAAAAAAGTTAAAAACGCCAAGCTTTTGTTTGATTCCAGCAAAATTCCCGGCGAGATCATCGATATGATGGTTGTGAATACCCAAACGTTGAAAGAGAACCCGAAATTGGGCAAAGCATTAACGGGGGCATGGTTTGAAATCATGGGAATCATGTCGAAAAACGATGCAAAAGGGATTGAAGCGCGTACGTTGATGGCTAAAGCGTCGGGAGCATCACTCAAAGAGTACCAATCACAGCTTTCCACCACCAAAATGTTTTATACCGCCGGTGAAGCTGTGAAATTTACCGAAGATCCGAAACTGATCACAACCATGGGAGAAGTGAGCAAGTTTTCGTTTGCACACGGATTATTGGGAAACAAAGCTAAGAACGACGGCTTTATCGGTATGACGTTCCCGGCGAATAAATCGATCGGAAATATGAAAAATGTCAAACTCCGATTCAATTCAGAGTTTATGAAACAAGCGGCAGAAGGGAAACTGTAATCCATGCGTTTGATCAATCTGAATGCTGGACGGTTTTCACCGCTTTTAAAAATAGTGCCGTTTGTGATTCTCGGATTGGTCTATTGGATTGCTGCGGATGCGCGTCACGCTCTAAATCCGGAAGATAAGCTTCTTCCGACATTTGAAGCGATCGGCGAAGCGATCAAAACGATGGTCATGGAACCGGATGAATTAACCGAAGAGCCGATCTTGTACACCGATACGGTCGCGAGTCTGAACCGGATTGCACAAGGATTGGGGATTGCTACGGCTGTCGGTCTGATATTGGGGATCGTACAGGGGACGTTACCTCTGTTTCGTTCGCTTCTCTCCCCGTTTTCGGCAGCAGTATCGTTAATACCGCCGATCGCGATCTTGCCCATATTGTTAATCATTTTCGGGTTGGAAGAATCGGCTAAGGTGGCGCTGATCGCTATCGGGGTGGCTCCGTTTCTGATCCGCGATACGCAGCAGCGTTCCATGGAACTCTCCGAAGAGCTTTTGATCAAGGTGCAAACTTTGGGCGCGTCGACATGGCAGATCATTCTGCGTGTCGTTTTACCCCATGTTATGCCACGTCTGTTGGATGCGCTCAGACTTTCACTGGGTGCGGCATGGCTTTTTCTCATTACGGCGGAAGCGATCGCATCTTCGGAAGGTTTGGGATACCGTATCTTTTTAATGCGCCGCTACATGGAGATGGATGTCATTTTACCGTACGTCGCTTGGATCACGCTGCTGGCATTTCTTATGGACTGGATACTCGCGGTGATTATACGCCGGGCATTTCCATGGTATCGGAAGGAGAAATAATGAGTTATTTGCAAATCCGTAATGTATGGAAAACCTACGAGGATAACGTCATTCTCGAAAAACTCAACTTCACGATCGAGAAAGGGGAATTTTGTACCCTTATCGGTCCGTCCGGATGCGGGAAAAGTACTTTTTTGCGAATGCTTTTAGGCCAGGATAGCCCGTCTCGCGGGACTATTTTGCTTGAGGGGGAGCCGCTCTCGAATGAGCCGGGGAGCGACAGAGGCGTCGTATTTCAAAAATATACCCTGTTCCCCCATTTGAGAGCATTGGAAAACGTGATGCTGGGACTGGAGATGGAACACTCTGCGTTTCTGGGCAAAGCGTTCGGAAGCGCACGCCGCCGGATAAAAGAGGAAGCGATGGAGATGATTAAAGCGGTGGGCTTGGAGCAATCGGCGCACAAGTACCCTTCTGAACTCTCAGGAGGGATGCAGCAGCGTCTCTCAATCGCTCAGGCTCTGGTGAAAAAGCCGAAAATATTGTTGCTGGATGAGCCGTTCGGCGCACTTGATCCGGGAAGCCGATCCGATATGCAGGAGCTGGTCCACGGATTGTGGCAGACCTACGGGCTGACCGCATTTATGGTGACACATGACGTCAAAGAGGCTTTTGAGCTCGGGACCAGATTACTGGTCTTTGATAAAGTCCGTAATGATCCGCACTCACCGAATGCCTACGGCGCTACGGTCGTCAATGATATAAAACTTGATAAAAATAAACGAAAAAATAAAGGAGAAGAGCATGTCGACCATGATGAAACCATTATCGCCTGAGACTATCCTCTTTGATGAGGTACTGCCGGGCGGAGGACGCTGGAGTAAAATCATTCGCAAAGGACAGGTGCTTCGAATCCTGAATACCGAAGCGACAAGCGGCCTATCGGCCCTTTTTTATAACGTCCATGAACGGACCGAACGCTATAACGCGGCTGATACGGTCAAGATTCAATATAACGCGTATCTAAAGCAAGGCAAAGCACTCTATTCGGACATGGGCCGTATTTTGATGTCGATTATTACAGACAGCTGTGAGACGCACGATACGGTGTGCGGTTATACCATGGCTGCCGATGTCGAAAAACTATGCGGACTCGGAAACTATCAGGCCAAGCGTAACTGCTATTACAAAAACGATTTTGATAATTTCCTCGTGGAAGTCGGAAAATACGGGATGGGACGCCGCGATATCATGCCGTGTCTCAACCTTTTCGCCGATGCAAAGATAGGGGAACGCGGAGAACTGATCTTCCGAGAGGACACTGTGCCTGCGGGGAGCTATATCGAACTGCGTGCCGAGATGGATGTTCTCGTTATTCTGTCAAATACCGTACATGTGCTGAGCACCAATGAAGCGTATGATGTCAAACCGGTGAGTTTGACCGTCTATCAGGGGGATACCGTAGCATCGGATGATATATGTGTGATCGATTCGGAGCGAAGCGAACGGGCATTTGTCAACACAAGAAATTATATGAAACAGTTCACGCAAGGAGGCGGAAATGTCTGAGATGATTACGGTCGATTTGACCTTGAACGAACCTATCTATGATGAGACGATACCTGCCGGAGAGCCTTGGTACCATGTTGTGAAAGCGGGCGAAGTGTTACGGATCGTCGATTTGGAGGGATGCCAGGCCGTCGATACCCTTTTTTACAATGCCAATGACGTCACAGAACGCTACAGCGCTCCTCAAACCATCGTACGGCAAAAGAACATCTTTGTCGAAACGGGTACCGAACTCGTTTCCAATTTGGGAAATACGATGATGAAAGTGATCAGCGATACCTGCGGGCGTCACGATACACTGGGCGGTGCGTGCAGCGCCGAGAGCAATACGGTCCGCTACGCGCTGGATAAACTCGATATGCATTCGTGTCGGGACAATTATCTTTTGGCGTTGGGACAAATGGGTATGGATAAGCGCGATCTCGTGAGCAATATCAATTTTTTCATGAATGTTCCGGTCGAAGCGGACGGGACACTGGCCATCATAGACGGAATTTCCACCCCCGGCAGTACGATCGAATTGATCGCACTGATGGATACACTGGTATTGATCTCGAACTGTCCGCAGCTTAACAACCCGTGTAATGCGTTCAATCCTACACCGGTAAGACTGAGTATCTATAAACCTTTTTGATAATACTATATAAATTGTGATGTGAGGAAAAACAATGTTTGCCAAAGTACTGATAGCTAACCGAGGAGAGATAGCGTGCCGTATTATCCGTACTCTCAAAAAAATGAAGATCGCTTCGGTCGCGGTTTATTCGCATGCCGATGCCGGATCACTTCATGTGATGATGGCGGATGAAGCGGTATGCCTGGGTGAACCGTCTGCAAAAGAGAGTTATCTGGATGGTGAAAAAATTATCCAAGCGGCGAAAGAGACGGGTGCCGATGCGATTCATCCCGGATACGGTTTTTTGAGTGAAAACGCAGCATTCGCACGTCGATGTGCGCAAGAGGGGATCGTATTTATCGGACCGACACCGAAGCATATGGAAGATTTCGGTCTGAAACACACTGCCCGTTCTATGGCAAAAGCTCAAAATGTTCCGCTTTTACCGGGTACCGAGCTGCTTGAAAATGTACAGGAAGCATTGAACGCCGCCCAAGCGATCGGCTATCCGGTCATGCTCAAAAGCACCGCCGGAGGCGGGGGAATCGGAATGCAGCTGTGCTACGGTGCAGAAGATCTTGAAAACGGTTTCGAATCGGTCGGCCGTCTCAGCAAGAGCAACTTTTCGCAAGGGGGGATCTACCTCGAAAAATTCGTAGCCTCTGCACGCCATATCGAGGTACAGATCTTCGGTGACGGAAAAGGGGATGTGATCGCTCTGGGTGAGCGGGACTGCTCGCTTCAGCGCCGTAACCAAAAAGTGATCGAAGAGACACCGGCCCCCGGATTATCCGAAGAGGTTCGCGATGCGTTACGCAGTGCTGCGGTCAATTTGGCCCGTTCGGCATCGTATAAATCGGCGGGAACGGTAGAGTTTGTCTACGATACGACGGAAAAAAAGTTCTATTTTCTGGAGGTGAATACAAGATTGCAGGTCGAACACGGGGTAACCGAAGAGATATTCGGCGTAGATTTGGTCGAGTGGATGATACTCGAAGCTGCCGGAGAACTGGGTGATGTACTGAAAAAGAGTTATACGCCGAGCGGACACTCGATTCAGGTGCGGGTGTATGCGGAAGATCCGTTGAAAAACTTTCAACCGAGTTCGGGGGTACTCAGTGAAGTGATTTTTCCGGAAAGTATCCGATGCGAGACATGGATTGAGCGCGGGAGTGTCGTCTCACCGTATTATGACCCGATGATTGCCAAATTAATCGTACACTCTTCCAACCGTGACGAAGCGATCGAAGCAATGAAGAGCGCATTGAGCGAGACGACACTGTATGGGATCGTTACCAATATCGGATATCTGAAAAGTGTTCTGGGCGAAGAGGTATTTGCAAAAGGGGAACAGACCACGAAATATCTGGGGACACTTAATTATGCTCCTGCTATTGTCGAAGTTATCAAGCCGGGGACCCATACCACGGTTCAATCCGCACCGGGACGGATCGGTTACTGGGATATCGGTGTCCCCCCTTCGGGCCCTATGGATTCACTCTCGTTTCGTCTGGGGAACCGACTGCTAGGGAACGATGAAAAAGCACCCGGTTTGGAGATGACGGTAACGGGTTCGACGCTGAAATTTCATTTTCCGACACGGATCGTGCTGACCGGAGCCGTGATGAAAGCTCAGCTCAACGGAGCGGAAGCGGCTTACTGGGAAACCATCGATATTTCTGCGGGCGATATCCTGAAACTGGGGATTATCGAAGGCGCGGGCGCCCGTACCTATCTGCTAATTGACGGCGGATTTGACGTCCCCGAGTATCTGGGGAGCACGGCGACGTTTACGCTGGGTGAGTTCGGCGGCCATGGCGGGCGTATCTTGCAGATCGGCGATCAGCTCAGCACTCATCGATCCGATGAGAAAAAACTTTCGGCAGTCCTCGACGATGCATTACGCCCTCAAATGACCAAAGAGTGGACAATCGGGGTGATCTACGGCCCTCACGGCGCTCCAGATTTTTTTAAAGAGGAATACATCGAGACGTTTTTTGCCACTGACTGGGAAGTGCACTACAATTCCAATCGTACCGGAGTCCGTCTCATCGGTCCTAAACCGCTTTGGGCGCGTGAGGACGGGGGAGAGGCGGGGCTGCACCCCTCCAATCTGCATGATAACGCCTACGCGATCGGAACGGTCGATTTTACCGGTGATATGCCGGTCATTTTAGGCCCTGACGGTCCCAGTCTGGGCGGGTTTGTCTGTCCGGTAACGATCGTGGGTGCGGAACTCTGGAAAATGGGGCAGTTAGGACCCAAAGACAGAGTCCGTTTCATTCCAATGACGTACGATGATGCCGTTAAGATGGAGCATGATTTAAAAGAGACAATCGCAGGACTTGAGGGGGTATTGCCATCTCTGCCGGCTCCGACCGTCACGAATCCGGTGGTAGCGGAAATTTCTGCCAATGATTGTCATGACGCGGTGAAAATACGGCTGTCGGGCGACCATTATATCCTGATCGAGTTTGGTCCGATGGAACTTGATCTGACATTGCGGTTTCAAGTCCATGAACTGATGCGTCGGCTCAAAGCTGACAAGGATGCCCGTTTGATCGACCTCACACCGGGGATCCGCTCATTGCAGATCCATTATGAGAGTCAGAAACTCTCTTTGAATGAACTTTTAGAAAAAGTTGCGGGAGAACTTTCACGAATGCCGGCGACGCGGGATATTATCGTCCCGAGCCGTACGGTGTATCTTCCGTTGTCTTGGGATGACCCCTCTACGAAGCTGGCGATCGAGAAATATATGCAGTCGGTACGTGACGATGCACCGTGGTGCCCGAGCAACATCGAATTTATTCGACGGATGAACGGTTTGGAGGGCATCGAGGACGTCCAGAATATCCTTTTTGAAGCGGAATATCTGATCATGGGTCTCGGGGATGTTTATCTGGGTGCTCCGGTCGCGGTTCCCGTTGATCCGCGTCACCGTCTTGTGACGACCAAATACAATCCAGCCCGTACGTGGACACCGGAAAATGCGGTAGGAATCGGCGGAACGTATATGTGTGTTTACGGCATGGAAGGACCCGGCGGATATCAGTTCGTCGGACGGACGGTACAGATGTGGAACCGGTATAAATCGACAACCGATTTCAAACCGGGCAAGCCGTGGCTTTTGGAATTTTTCGACCGTATCCGGTTCTACCCGGTCTCACAGAATGAATTGGCGCAAATGCGAAAAGATTTCATCAACGGGACGTTTTCATTGCGGATCGAAGAGGGAGAGTTCTCATTAGGCGGGTATCTCGAGTTTCTAGAGACGAACAGAGAATCGATCGATGCGTTCAAGACTATTCAGCAAGAGTCGTTTAAAGCCGAACGCCAACGATGGGAAGCTTCGGGGATTTCGGCGTATGTCAGCGAAACACTCGAAACGGACGATGAGAGCGATTTTGCTGAAATTCCGGAAGGGTGCGAAGCGGTTTCAAGTTTTCTCTCCGGAAATGTCTGGGAAATTTCGGTCAAAGCCGGAGACATCGTTCGCGAGGGGGATACGCTTGTGATCATCGAAGCGATGAAATCGGAAGTGATGATCGAATCACCTGTTGCAGGGGAAGTGGTCGAAATATTATGTGTACAGGGCGATACTGTCCATACGGGGCATACCCTCATTATCATTAAAACAGAGGGTGTGCGATGAACAGCTGGATTTTACTGGCTTTAGCCATTTTACTGGAAGTTGCCGGGACGACATCGATGAAACTCTCCGACGGAATGCAAAAGATATTTCCTACGGTGATGATTTTCATCTTTTATGCGATGGCGTTTGTACTGATGCCGTTTGTGATGAAAAAAATTGAGATGAGTACGGTGTATGCGATCTGGACGGGTGCGGGGACGGTAATGGTGACATTGATAGGGATTGCCTATTTCAGTGAATCTTCCAATCCGATCAAACTGGCCAGCATCGCATTGATTGCTCTTGGAGTCGTGGGACTCCATTTTGCAGAGCGCAGTTCACAAGGAGGATTAGGATGAGAGAATTGAAAACGATAGGTGATTATCTGTATCAGTATCGGGTGGAGGGGCGTTGTGTCAGAGATGTGATTCAGAATTGTCTCGATGAATCGAGTGCGTTTGACGACAAAAACATTTGGATTGCCAAAGCGGATGCCTCATTTCTGGAACCGTATTTCCTCCGTTTGGAAGGGTGTGATCCTGCCTCATTGCCACTATATGGGGTTCCGTTTGCGGTAAAAGACAACATTGATGTCGCAGGGATGAACACAACGGCCGGATGTGCGGAATTTTTCTACCTTCCGAGCGAACATGCGTTCGTGGTCAAACAGCTGATTGAAGCCGGTGCGATTCCGATCGGAAAGACCAATCTGGACCAGTTCGCTTCAGGGCTTGTCGGGACACGAAGCCCTTATGGAGAGGGGATTAATCTATTTAATCCCGATTACATCTCGGGAGGGTCGAGCTCAGGGTCCGCGTTGGCCGTGACCGCGGGAATCGTCCCTTTTTCACTGGGAACCGATACGGCAGGATCGGGCCGCGTTCCCGCCGCGTTCGGAAACATTGTCGGATTAAAACCGACACGGGGAGCATTGAGTATCCGAGGCGTTGTCCCCGCATGTAAAAGTCTCGATTGTGTCGCTATATTTGCCCAAAACTGCGAAGATGCCGGACGTGTTTATGACCTGTGCGGCATCGTTGATGATGAGGACTCCTTTTCCCGTTCGAAAAGTTGCATCACTCCATTCGGAGGGACGTTTCGCTTCGGGGTACCGAGAGAGGAGCAACTGGAATTTTTCGGGAACAGTGCGTACGAATCCCTGTTTTGGGAGAGTGTTAAAAAACTCGAGTCGTTAGGGGGGATCCGATGCGAGATTGATTTTTCCCCTTTTATGGAGACGGCGAAACTGCTCTACCACGGACCGTGGATTGCCGAACGCTACTGCGGGATTAAATCGTTTGCCGATACGCAGAGCGACGCGATGCTGGACGTGACCCGAGGGATTATCCTCTCCGGTGCCAAACCGAGCGCGATGGATGCGTTTGAAGGGTTGTACCGCCTCTCTGAGCTCAAAAAAATCAGCGACCGGATTATGGATTCGGTCGATATGATCGTGACGCCTACGGCCGGAACAATCTACCGTCGTGATGAAATTCGTGAACAGCCGCTTGCTTTGAATACGAATCTCGGCTATTACACCAATTTTATGAATCTGCTTGATCTGAGCGCATGCGCCGTTCCTGCCGGATTTACCCCTGAGGGGCTTCCGTTTGGGGTGACCCTTGCCGCACCGGCCTGGCATGAGCACTCTCTTTTAAGGGTCGGTGCAAAATTGCATGCTGCATCAGGGTATGCAAGCGGTCTTATTGAACCGCACCAACCGCAAACGGTTGTTTTAGCCGTTTGCGGGGCGCATATGTCCGGCCTTCCCCTGAATCATGAATTGACCGGCAGGGGGGCAAGGCTGATTGAAAAATCTTCTACCGCCCCGCAGTATCGCTTTTTTGCTCTGGAAAACTTTATGCCTCCGCGTCCGGGGCTTGTCCAGGTGAATGAAGGCGGCGGTACAATTGAAGTTGAACTTTGGGAGATTCCTGCCGAAGCGTTCGGATCGTTTTTTAACGGAGTTCCCTCACCATTGGTACTGGGAAGTCTGATATTAGCCGATGGCAAAGTGGTCAAGGGATTTCTTTGCGAGAGTTACGCAGTTGAGAGGGCGAAAGAGATCACTGCCTTAGGCGGATGGAGAAATTATATACAATAAAGAACTCACCCTAAACCCTCAGCAGCAGGTTTGACTATTGAGCCTGCTGCAGCTGCAATAAACTCCACTACTCACTGTTATTTCAATTATTTATATATTGTAAAAAGGTAAGCTTTTTGCACAAAGGATAGGGGAAGAAAGATAAAAATGGCCGCCGAAGCGGCCTAAGAGAGATTAAAATTTATACGTTAGATAAATTTGGATGTTATTGTAATATTCGGCATCGTTATAATCATTGGCTTTAGAGTAGACGTAAGCGAGGCTTGTGTCGAGCGAACCGAAAGATTTAGCAGCGGTTACGGTATATTCGCGCATATCGTTATCGCCGTTTGCCGCACGCTGATCTACATCCGTATAAAAGAATCCAAGATCTACGATTTCAGGAACAGTATAAAGAGCGGTGACATTATAGGCGGTCGTACCCGCTTTGCCGACATATCCGAAATTCCACCATGCTTCGGTGTAGAGTTTTGATTGCGCTCCGCCGCTCCCGCCGGTAGCCAAATTAGCGATTTGAAAGTTTGCCGATCCGTCTTTATCCGTTTGGGAAACGGCGGCGCTTAACGTGAGGTTTTCAATCGCGGTGTATCCGATTTTAGCTGCATAAGCTTTAGAATTGTCAGACGAATCAAGCGTATTATCCAAATTCAACACGGCCGCCTGAGCTCCGAACGTTATTCCGGAATACTCTGTGTCGCCCTGAATCCAGTACGCTTTAGCCGTATTTTTTAGTTCATAGAACCATGCTTGCAGTTCAGTGCCGTTAAACGATTTGTTTTTCGCCCCTACGACATAGGCCCCTTCATAAAACTTCTTGAACGGATTTTTTAATTTTCCTGAATCCGCAATAGCCGGATTGACCGTTGCAAATCCGTTAACGCCGTTGCCTTTGTCGATATAGGCTCCGACAAGTGTCGTATCCGATAAATCGGTGTTTTCAACTAAAACAGCATCAAAAGTATTAGCCGCGATATTCCAAAGTTCGGTAAACGCAAAAGGGGTGTCAAGGCTCTGTCGCCCAAGGGTTACGGCTGTTTTATCCAATACATTTTTATTGAGATAAACTTCGCTCAGCCAGACCTGGCTTCCCATCATCCCGGTCGCCCACGGTGCATTGACAATATTGCCGCCCATGTTAGCCGTGGCTAATCCTGTCCCGGCAACTTTCCCTTTGAATCCGGCTCCCAGATCGGCGCCGACACCCACATCCATCCCGAATTGAGCGAATGCCCCCTCTTTGTTAAAAAGGTTAGGACGGTTAGCCCCATCCGGTGATCCATCGACAGTGCCGTAAAAGAATTTACCGGCACCTGTAACTTCAATGTTGTCGACAGCAAAAGATGACGTACATAACAACAATGACGCCAATAAACTGATTTTTGTAACTCTCATAATGACTCCTAAACGGTTTTTGAGAAAAAACGGGGAGAAATATCTCTCTCCCGGGCTTTTATCCCTCCGTGTAGCCGCTTACGAGGCCGGATGCTCTCGGACCAGCACTTTGCAGTCGGAACCCTAGTATCCATTTATTGACAATATTGGGAGATATATTCCCCCCGAATTTTCTACATGAAATAATTATAATATAATTGATTAAACTATAATCACAATGGGTGATTAATTTATAATCAATTCAAGAGTAAATTTTAGTATAAAGAATAAATGAGTGTGAGTGTACGAGTAGAAACGATATTCGAGTAAATATAAAGAAAAAAGTTAATTGATTTTTTGTTAAAGAAAGTCTACCGAAGCCCATAAAAATAGGGGTTTTTCGATGGTGCGGATGAAAGGACTTGAACCTTCACACCGTTAGGCACCAGATCCTAAGTCTGGCGTGTCTACCAATTTCACCACATCCGCATAAAAAAGTCTAAGGTGGTACGCCCTAGAGGATTCGAACCTCTGACCGATGCCTTAGAAGGGCATTGCTCTATCCAGCTGAGCTAAGGACGCGAGAGTATATATGGTGCGCCCGATAGGGTTCGAACCTATAACCTACGGATCCGAAGTCCGTTACTCTATCCAGTTGAGCTACGAACGCACATCCTTCTAAAACATCGCGTATCAGAAGAGTTTCAAACCAGAAACAAATGGGGTGGAATATGGGAATCGAACCCACGACCCTCAGAACCACAACCTGATGCTCTAACCGACTGAGCTAATTCCACCATATGTAAAAGAATCTGTTTGAAATGATACAAAATAAATAAAAAAAACATGGTCGGGGCGAGAGGACTCGAACCTCCGGCCCCTTGGTCCCAAACCAAGTACTCTAACCATACTGAGCTACGCCCCGACCTTCATCTAATTTTACTCAGGTGAGCTGAATTAGTGAGGCGAAATTATAATTTAAAATTGCTCGGATGTCAATAGTATTAGCGATTTTGCTATAATCTATTCAGTTCTTTGGATAAAAGGAATCGATTTTGCTAGTAATTTAGCAGTGTAGAGATGAAGGAACAAGATGAAAATAGCGCAATTTAGCCGATTTGGGTTTATGATTTCTGCCGTGGGTGCGGCTGTGGGTTTGGGAAATATTTGGAAGTTTCCATACATTACCGGTGAATACGGAGGAGGTGCATTTGTTCTTGTATACCTGATTACCGTAATGCTGGTCGGTTTTTCGGTGATGATCGCCGAGATGCTGATCGGTTATTTAGGGCGACGGGATTGTAATACCAATTTTGAACAACTCGCTCCCCGTCATAAAAAAATTTGGAAGCATGCAGGGTGGATGGCGGCAACGAGTACATTGGTGATGATGTACTATTCGGTCGTTATCGGATGGATTCTCAACTATATCGTAGTTGCCTCGACACATCTTCCGGCATCGATCGGGGAAGCCGAAACAACCTTTAATACTATGTTGACGCAAGGCGCAGGAACGCAAATTTTTTACCATACGATCGCTTTTTTAATTACGACGGTCGTCGTTGCCAAAGGGATTAAGGGGGGGATAGAAAAATTCAATATGGTTTTGATGCCGCTGTTGGTTATCATTTTGAGTATTATGTTCGCCTACGCTATGACGATGGAGAGTTTTTCTCAGGCAGCTTCCTATATGTTCGCCGCCGATTGGAGCAAGCTCAATTCCGAAGCCTTCGCCGTAGCGGTCGGGCATGCATTTTTTACCCTCTCATTGGGATACGGTTCCATTATGATCTATTCGGCGTCGCTCCCGAAAGGGGGGAATATCGTTCATAGTACCTTATTCGTCATCGCCGGAGATACGCTAATCGCCTTGATGGCCGGTATGGTGCTTTTTACCTTTTTATTTCAATACGGCGCTGAACCGGCGAAAGGGCCGGGCCTTGTATTTATCTCTTTACCGGCCGTTTTTTATGCCATGGGGACGATCGGCAGTATTTTTGCCGTCCTTTTCTTTATTGCATTGGCGTTTGCGGGGTTGACATCGGCAGTATCGCTTGTTGAACCGATGGTTCAATATCTAATCGATAAATACGATATAACGCGTCAAAAAGCAGCAATTGTTATCGGATTGGTCTTTTATCTTTTCGGGATTGTCGCCATTCTTTCGCAAATCGAATGGAGTGCCGCTTATTTGACGTGGGGCGGCAAAAACTTTTTTGATTGGATGGATTATTTGACCTCTTCGGTATTGCTTCCGATTGCCGGATTGATTATGGCGATTTTCGTGGGATATGTTATTGAGAAAGAACGGGTCGCATCTACTCTTAAACACCAGCTGGGACGTTTTTTTGAGTTGTGGTATTTCAGTATCCGTTATATCGCACCGGTGGCCCTGGTTTTGGTTATGCTTAATTTAACAGGAATTATTACGTTTTAAAGGGATTAAATGGTTGAATCACGGCTTTCAATTATACGGCAGGTTTTGACACTTCCTGTTATCGTCATCGCGATGGGATATTTTGTCGATATCTACGATCTGATCTTGTTTGGGGTTGTGAGGGTAGAGAGTCTGACCGAACTCGGGTTGGACAAAGACGGTATTACGCTATGGGGTTCTATTATCCTCAATGCGCAGATGGCGGGAATGCTGATCGGAGGGATTTTGTGGGGGATTTTGGGAGACAAGCGGGGACGGTTGTCGGTGCTGTTTGCCTCTATTATCCTCTATTCGGTCGCTAATTTGCTCAATGCGTTTGTCACCAATGTCGAACAATATGCGATTTTGCGTTTTATCGCGGGGATCGGTCTTGCGGGAGAGCTGGGGGCCGGGGTGACATTGGTCGCCGAGATTCTCCCTAAAGAGCTGCGAGGTTATGGTGTGATGAGTATTGCGGCATTCGGTGTTCTCGGAGTCGTTGCCGCAAATATCGTCGCCGAAAATTTTGCATGGCGAAACGCGTATATTATCGGCGGGGTACTCGGCTTTTTGCTCTTGATCTTACGATTTCGGGTCAGAGAATCGGAAATGTTTCAGCACCATGTCAGTGATGATGTGAAGCGGGGGCATTTCTTTGCCCTTTTTACCCACAAGAAGCTTTTCGGTAAATACATTAAAGCAATCGTGATCGGGATGCCGCTGTGGTATGTTGTCGGCGTTTTGGTAATGTTCTCCCCTGAGTTTGCCAAAGCCCTCGATATCATAGGGGAAGTAACGGCGGGTCAGGCACTGATGTACACCTATATAGGTCTCTCGGTCGGTGATTTGGCCAGCGGATATTTGTCTCAGCAGATGCAAAGCCGTAAAGGGGCGTATACGATATTTATGGTTCTCTCGGTTGTGAGTGTCCTATACTATTTCACTCTATCGGGCGCAACGGCACAATCATTTTACGTTGCGGTCTTTTTACTGGGTGTGTTCTGTGGTTACTGGGCTCTTTTTATCACGATGGCGGCGGAGCAGTTCGGAACCAATATCCGTGCGACCGTGGCAACGACGGTTCCCAATTTCGTTCGCGGTTCGGTGGTACCGATTACGTCGAGTTTTATGCTTCTCAAAGAAAGTATGGGAGTTTTGGGTTCAGCGGCAACGGTGGGCGCGGTAGTGTTTATGATTGCTTTGGTGGCACTGTATTATACCCGTGAGACGTTTCATGAGGATTTGGATTACATAGAGGCTTAATATTCTTTTCTTTCTAGAAAGAAAAGAACCAAAAGAAAGTCATCCCCTGAGCAAAACGCTCGCGTGACTTTTTGCACTACTGCATCGCACGCGGCTTTCAAGGATGTTCAAGGGATAGATTGTTATTTATTTTCGCTTTGCGAAAATTATGCAAATAAAATACGTTTGCCCTCACACCACACCAAGAGCAAGGTCGCTCGCCGAAGGGCGAAGCGTACCGCCAGCGTTCTGGGGTGAGGGCGATTTCTTTTGATACTTTTCTATGAAAAGAAAAGTATAGAAGGTATTAAAACTGGATCATTCCGTCTACGGGAGAACTTGCCGTCGCATACGGACGTTTCGCAATTCTGCCCGCAAGATAGCTTAAACGTCCTGCGATTACTGCGTTTTTCATAGCTTCCGCCATCAACATCGGATTTTGCGCCTGTGCAATCGCGGTGTTCGTCAAAACTCCGTCCGCTCCGAGTTCCATCGCTAACGCCGCATCACTCGCACATCCGATCCCCGCATCGACAATAATCGGCACTTTGACCGCTTCTCGGACAAACACGATGTTATATTTGTTTTGGACGCCGAGACCTGATCCGATCGGAGCAGCGAGCGGCATGATCGCATGCGCCCCTGCATCTTCCAATCGGCGCGCCATAATCGGATCATCCGAGGTATACGCCATAATGGTAAAACCGTCTTTGGCTAATACTTCACACGCTTTGATCGTCTCCAGTACATCAGGATAGAGGGTTTTTTGGGTGTCACCGATCACTTCGAGTTTGATCAAATCGATCCCCGTCGCTTCGCGGGTAAGGCGAAAAAGGGTAATCGCCTCTTCGGCTGTCGTACATCCGGCAGAGTTGGGTAGAAACTTGACATTCGTTCCCGCAAAGGTATCACGGAGATTCGGCTCATTGGGGTTAGTGATGTTAAGACGTCGTACGGCGACGGTAATAAGCTCAGAGCCTGAAGCCAAAGTAGCCGCTTTGGTTGTTTCAAACGAGTCGTATTTACCGCTTCCGACGATGAGTCGGCTTCCGAGAGTATATTTTCCGATTTGTAATGTATGCATTAGTGTGTCTCCTTTTGGATTAATCGTTTAAAATTTTTATGATGCTGAGAGGGAGAATCTCATGCTCGATTGCGCGAATTTTAGCCGAAAATTCTTCTAAGTTATCATTAGGATTTTTAGTAAAACTTTTTTGCAAGATTATTTCACCGCCGTCGAGTTCATCGGTGACCCAGTGGACGCTGACGCCGCAAACTTTTTCGTTACTCTCGAAACTCCGTTCGATTGCCCGGGCACCTTTGAACGCCGGGAGGAGTGCGGGATGGAGGTTTATGGAACGGATTTGCGATGTAAATACGGGGGTAAGAATCCGCATAAACCCGCACAGCACTACGAGATCAGGATTGTATTCTTTGATGAGCGAAACCAACGCTTCATCATAGAGTTCGCGACTCTCAAAATCCTTATGGTCAAGTATCTCGACAGGGATTCCGGCACTTCTGGCTTTAGCGATACCTCCCGCTTCGGGATTATTGGTTATGGCGCAAATGAGCGCGGCATGTTTGAGATGAATTTTTGCGATCAAATTGGCGAGGTTGGTCCCCTCGCCGCTAAAGAGGGCGACGATTTTTTTCATAAGCAGGTAATTCTTTCTATTAAATCAAATGGAGTAAGGGCATAGTTGTTTTTATCGAATTTCTGTGCGGCGAGGGTATGTGCTAATGAGCCTTGAATCGCCGCTTCCAACGGCGTATTGCCCTGTGCCAGTAGGGCACCGATGAGGCCGCTGAGGACATCCCCGCTTCCCCCCTTGGCAAGAGCAACGGTTCCGAGCGGATTGATAAAAAATTCCTCTCCTCGTCCGATAATAACGTTAGAGCCTTTGAGCACTAACACTGCGTTTGGATAGGCGGAGCAAAATTGTTCTACGTAAGCAAAACGGTTATTTTGCAATGCGCTGACATCGATATCGGCGATACCGGTGAGGCGTAAAATTTGAGTGAACTCTTTGGGATGCGGGGTAAGGACGAGCGAGGAGCGTTTTAAAAGTTTGGCAAACATCGGATGGTAAAAAATATCGGCATCCAAAACCAGCGGAAGGGTATTGTCCAGCAAAGAGGAGAGCTCATCGTCGCAAAACTCTGCACCAAGCCCCATTCCCAGGGCGATAGCCGTAGCAGTTGAAGGAATAGAATGGCTTTGCATCAGCTCATAAGGGATGATTACGTTTTCATTGCTGATAAGACTCACTAAGCCCGTTCCGAAACGCAGAGCGGCTGAAGCTGCGATGACGGATGCGCCTGCTTTTTCGCCGCAGACCACTGCTAAATGGCCGTAGCTCCCTTTATGAGAAGAGGCTCGGATTCTGTTTGGGAGTGATAAGTCCTGAGATTCTAATAACTTCCATGGCGACGGTGTTTCATATCGTTTTTTATGTACTCCTAAATCCGCAACGAGAATTTCGCCGCAGATCTCTTTGGCGCCGTCGCTGAATAGCGAGCGTTTATAGCCCCCCATCGTAAGCGTGATATCGGCATAAAAAACATTAGTATCGAACGTCCCCTCGGAGTAAAGACCGCTCGGGACATCGCACGCAATTTTGAATCCGCTCATCCCATTCATCAATATCAATGCTTCGATAGCCGTCGGGCCGAGAGGACGGTTCAACCCTGAACCGAAAAGTGCATCAACGATAACGTCATAGTCTCCTTCGATCGGAGCATGTTTTAAGCCCAACGCTTCGACGCGATCCCGCTGAAGATGGGCAAGCGGCGAACTCGCACCGAAAGGGATGTGGAGAGAAATATGAAAGTCCCCCTCCAGCAGCCTTGCCAGGGCCAAACCGTCGGCTCCGTTGTTTCCGCTGCCGCAGACAATGAGGACGGATGAATTGACGCTAAAACGCGCTCGGATCAGGTGCGCCATCGCCATGGCGGCATGTTCCATCATCACCTCTTCACTGAGGGCAAATTTCGTAACGCCGCGCTGATCAAGAGGTGATACGTCAAGGTAAAGATTTTGCATAAACAGACACCAGTTTTAAAGGGTTATTGAGCTATAATAATTTTATGAACAACGATTATATCGCAATAGCCAAAAACACACTTGAAATTGAAGCGCAAGCTCTCCGTGAAGGATCCGAACGGCTCGGAGAAGAGATAACACGTGCGGTTGAAATTATCCTTTCGTGCAAAGGGAAACTGGTTATAACGGGTGTCGGAAAATCGGGGTTGATCGGGGCTAAAATTGCCGCAACGTTTGCCTCGACCGGGACACCGAGCTTTTTCCTCCATCCGACCGAAGCGCTACACGGCGATTTAGGGATGATAGGACGTGAGGATGCGGTACTGGCGATCAGCTACAGCGGCGAGAGTCCTGAACTCAGCTCTATTCTTCCGCACATCAAGCGTTTCGATATCCCTTTGATCGGGATGACGCGCAATGCCGCTTCGACACTCGGACGTTACAGTGATGAAGTGATCAATATCAATGTTGAACACGAAGCGTGTCCGTTGGATATCGCTCCGACCAGTTCGACGACGTTGACGTTGGCCATGGGGGACGCGTTGGCGGTGTGTTTGATGAAGGCTCGGAATTTTCAAAAAGAGGATTTCGCCTCTTTTCATCCCGGCGGTGCATTGGGCAAACGCCTTTTTGTTAAAGTAAGCGATCTGATGCGGACGGAGAACCTTCCGATCGTAAATGAAAACACTCCGTTGAAAGAGGCGATTCTAAGTCTCAGCGAAGGACGCTTGGGAACCGTGATGCTCACAAACAATGAAGGAAAACTTTCAGGTCTTTTGAGTGACGGCGATATCCGCCGTGCATTGATGAGCGAATTGTTTTCGCTTGATGCCTCCGCCAAGGCGTATGCAACCAAAACCCCTCTTGTAATCGATGATGCGACGATGCTTGCCAGTGATGCGCTGGTATTGATCGAGACGAAAAAAATCCAGTTGCTGGTGGTCACCGACCGAGCCGGCGTTATTCAAGGTGCATTGCATCTTCATACTCTCGTGGAAGCAGGTATCTCATGATGCGACTTAACAAATTTATTGCCCACTATTCGACCTACTCGCGTCGCGAAGCCGATCAGGCGATTTTAGACGGCTATGTCCGGATTGACGGTGAAATCGAAACCAATCCCGCCACACAGGTGGATGAACGCCATGCAAACGTCATGATCAGCGGGAATAAAATCACCCCTACCGATCAATTTACCGTGATCGTTTATAACAAACCGCGCGGCGAGTTGGTGACGAAAAAAGACCCGCAGGGGCGTAAAACGATTTATGACTCTTTGGCAAAACAGTATCGCCACTATATTCCGGTTGGACGGCTTGACTTTGCATCAGAGGGGCTATTGTTACTTACCGATGCGTCACGGGTAGCGACGGCATTGATGACGTCGAAAATGGAGCGTGTTTACAAGATTAAGATCAAAGGTCCCGTGACCGAAGCGATGAAAGTAGCGATGGGGGAAGGGCTGGAGCTCGAAGATGCGAGTGCCGGTGCCCATGAGCATGCCGATGCGGGGCCGATGAGCTTCGCCCCTTTTTATGCCTACACGATCCAAAAAGATCAAGGGGATTATTCGGTCCTAAAAGTAGCGATCGGTGAGGGGCAAAACCGTGAGCTTCGCCGATTTTTCGCCCATTTCGGCGCAGAAGTCGTCGATCTTAAGCGGCTCAGTTTCGGAGGGATCGATCTGAACAATCTCCCGACCGGAAAAGTACGCTTTTTAGAGCGGAGCGAATACAGTTCCTTGCGCGAATTCTTGGATGCTTTGGAAAAAGCGGAAAAACAAAAACAAAAGAGTGAGAAAAAATCCCCGCGTGCTGAGGGAAAATCGGACTACAAACCGGCCAAAACGTTTACGAAAGAGAAAGCAAAAGCCAAGCCGAAATCTTCGAATGAGCCTTTCGGTACGAATAAGTATAAACCGGAAAAAAAATTTGCAAAAGGTGAACACAAAAAATGAAAACACTCAAATTTCCAACCAGTCATAAAACGCAGTTAATGGATATCAGTGCCGAAGTGAGAGAAGCGGTCATTATGTCGGGCATTAAAGAGGGTATTTGTGTCGTGTTCACTCCTCATACGACGGGGAGCGTCTTTTTATTCGAAAATGCCGACCAGAATCTCCGCCGTGATTTATTAGCGGCTCTTTCCAAAGTCATTCCGAGTGATGCGCAATACGTTCATGTCGGAAGCAATGCGGCCGCTCATCTAAAATCGTCCCGTATGGGTGGATCGGTTAGTATTCCCGTGCATGAGGGGCGTCCGATGTTCGGAAAATGGCAGGGTGTTTTCTTCGGCGAATTTGACGGACCGCGTCAGGAACGCGAAGTGATTATCAAAGTAATAGCAGGTTAATTATGGCCGATTTTGCCTATCTGCTTCGTCCGAAAAAATTTGACGATGTGGTAGGCCAGCCTCACCTTTGTTCTCCTGATTCACCGCTGCGATCTTTGTGTGAGAGCGGCAATCTGACCCACTCTTTTTTTTACGGCCCTCCCGGGTGCGGCAAGACGACATTGGCTCGGATTATCGCGGAAGTGATGGGCTTGCCCTTTTACGAATTTAATGCTACTTCTATTAAAATCGAACAGCTCCGCAAGATTTTCGATCAATATGAAAATTCACTCACCAAGCCGCTTATTTTCATCGATGAGGTACACCGTCTTGCAAAGAATCAGCAGGAAGTGTTACTCCCGGTTATGGAAAAAAACAGTGTGTTAGTGATCGGTGCATCGACGGAAAATCCCTATTTCTCGCTTACTGCGGCGATGCGTTCGCGCTCGTTGCTGTTTGAACTTCATTCGATTACACACGAAGCGTTAGACGATTTGTTAGTCCGAACAGCTATTGAGATGAACGAAGAGGCACGCGAATATCTGATCGCCAGTTCGGGCGGCGATGCACGGGCTATGCTCAAACTTCTCGAAGTTGCTGCGGCATTGAATAAACCGATTACGCTGGAATTGCTCAAATCACTCCGCCCTGCGGCACAAAGCCTAGGCAGTTCGGAAGCGGGGGTGCATTACGATCTTGCTTCCGCCCTGATCAAAAGTATTCGGGGGAGTGATCCCGACGCGGCGATCTATTATCTCGCCCGTTTGATAGAGGGGGGAGAGCCACCCGAATTTATCGCACGGCGTCTCGTGATCCTCTCCAGTGAAGATGTAGGCAATGCCAATCCGCAGGCGCTGACACTGACAACTTCGGCGATGATGAGTGTTAAACAAATCGGCTATCCTGAAGCGCGTATAATTCTCGCCCAAGCGGTGATCTACCTCTGCGCATCACCGAAATCGAATACGGCGTATAACGCGATCAATGCGGCGCAAAGTGCGGTAAAAAACGGGGTGATTATTGATATTCCGGAGCACTTGCGCCAACAGCACAAAGGGTATTTGTATCCGCACGATTTCGGTGGATGGGTGAACCAAAAATACCTCTCGAAACCGCTCAAATTCGTCGAGTTTAAAAACAGCGGGTATGAAGCGAAGATGGGGGAGTGGATCGAGAAGGTGTGGGGCGATACAAAAAAGTAGTATTTATCTTCTTGGAAACAATGAGCCGCGTGCGAAGCAGTAGTGCGAAAGTCACGCGAGGCGAACTTTCAAGAAGATGAGGTTTTTTTGGTTCCTTTTTTTGCCGGAACAAAAAAAGGGACAAGAGAGTTAAATATTATAATAGGTCGCCTCTTTGTGATGGACAACGAGTGCCGTCGTACTTTGTTCCGGATGAATCTGGAAGGTTTCGGAGAGGGTGATGCCGAACTCTTCGGGGCGTAAGAGATCGAAGATAATCCGGCTCGGCTCCAAATCAGGACACGCCGGATATCCGAAACTGTATCGTGCTCCGGCATAGCGATTTAGACGGACATCACGCAAACTGAACCCTTCGTCATCGCTGGCGATATTTAGATCGAGCCGTATTTGTTTGTGCGCTACTTCGGCTAACGCTTCAGCTAGCTCTACTCCGAATCCGTGCACCATGTTGTATTCCAGATATTCATTGGCGGCATAGAGTTCTTTTTCATATTCGCTGAATTTATCCCCGACGCTGACACAGGTTAGCGGCAATACGTCATCACGCGTATGTGAGAAAAAATCGCTTAATGCCCGATGCGGTGCTTTACGTTGACGGGGAAATTCGAATACGTATTCGGCATTTCCGATCACGTCATCCAGAGGTTGGCGGTTAGCATTTGCATCGATATTCCATCCGCAGCTCTCATCAAAAATAAGGAGCTCCTGATCGCTGCTTCGGACGGGATAGTAGCCGTAAATGACGGTAGGATCAAACAGTCCCCGTTTCACTATCTCACGTTTGATCCGCTCATAGGCGGGATAGACTTTGGTTTCTAAAAGTTTTTTGTATTCATCCGCCGGCATTCCGGCACGTTTGTATCCCCAATGCAGTTTAAAGAGGCTTCGTTTATTGATCCATTCGCACACCATATCAAAATCGAGCTGCTCTTTGCGCAAAACGCGACGACCCCAAAACGGAGGGGTCGGAATTTTAACCTCGCTCGGCATTTTCAACTCGTGATACGGCGGTATGACCACATCGATAATTTCTTTTGCGGCTTTTTCAATCATATCGCCGCCGAGGCGTGTATCGAGACCCACACTCGGATCGGCATTGTATTTTTCGATACGGCTCATCGCGATAACCCCGTCAAAGGCGTCGCGGCAGTAAAAAATGGGGCCTTTGTAGATCGGTCGGCAAAAATCGTCCACGAAGCTACGGGTAAGTGCCGCTCCGCCCAAGAGTACCGGAGTGGTGATCCCCATGCCCGCCATTGTTTCCAGATTGTCTTTCATCACTTGGGTCGATTTGACGAGCAATCCGGACATCCCGATAGCGTGAATTTCATGTGACTTCATAACCTCAAGATACTCTTCGAGTTCGGTTTTGATCCCGATATTGATCACTTTGAACCCGTTATTGGAGAGGATGATATCAACGAGATTTTTCCCTACGTCGTGAACATCCCCTTTGACGGTTCCGATGACGAGGGTCGTATCGGTATCTTTTTCCTGTTTGGAGAGGTAGGGGTTGAGATAATCGACCGTCGTTTTCATCGTCTCGGCACTTTGCAAGACAAACGGCAGCTGCATTTTTCCCGATCCGAAAAGCTCACCGACCACTTTCATCGCATCGATGAGGATCTCATTGACGATTTTATCGGGACTGATCGTGAGGCGGACTCTTTCGACCAACGGAATCATCCGCTCTTTGTCACCGTCGAGAAGGAGCTTGGCAATCTTTTCTTCATCATTGAGCGCTTCATAGGCTTCATCGTTTTTAGAGTTATCGATCGTTTTATCGCTAAAGTGGCCGATAAATTTAAACAGGGACTGATCATCCGGATGGAACAGCAGCTCTTCACAGATCTCTCGATCTTCCTGCGACATTTTGGCAAGCGGTACGATGTGTTTGACGTTGATGATGACGCTCGTCATCCCCGCTTCGAGACAGTGGTGCAAAAAGACGCTGTTGAGGTAGATGCGGGCATTCATGCTCAAACCGAACGAGATATTGGAAAGTCCGAGCGTTGAACCTACGTTGGGGTATTTTGCATGCAACTGACGGATCGCCTCAAGGGTTTGGATGGCGGCATCGCGGTACTCCACATCGCCGCTTCCCACCGTAAAGGTAAGCATATCAAACATCAGATTGCGCGGATCGATGCCGTGGCGGTTGACACACAGATCGTAGATACGATCGGCGATACGCATTTTATCCTCCGTCGTTTTCGCCATCCCTTTTTCATCGATCACGAGACACACGAGTGCCGTTCCGAATTTTTTGGCGAGAGAGCAGATAGCATCCAGACGCTCTTCCCCGTCTTCGAGGTTGACCGAGTTGATGATCGGTTTTCCACCGATGCATTTGAGCGCCTCTTCCATCGTGTTGACCCGTGTTGCATCGGGCATGAGGGGAAGCGGGATTTTTTGGTTGTAGAGCCTCATCACGTGTGCCATATCGACCGCACCGTCACGTCCGGCGAACTCGACGTTGACATCGAGACAATGGGCTCCGTCGCGCACTTGTGCCTGACCTACGCTGAGTGTCCCCTCGTAGTCACTGGCGATGATGAGCTCGCGAAACGCTTTCGATCCCGTGGAGTTGGAGCGTTCTCCAATCAAGAGCGGAGCAGGGGTCTGAATGAGCTCGACGGTATTAAACAGCGATGCGATGGACGGGTTTGTCTCTCCGCTCGGTTTTTTAGGGGCGATAGTAGAGACTTTATTCACGAGGGCACGGATATGCTGTGGAGTGGTTCCGCAGCATCCGCCGAGGAAGCTGACACCGTCATAGTTTAAAAAATCGCATTGCAATTGTGCAAACTCATCGGGCCCCATCGGGTAGTATGAGAATCCACCGCGATTTTGTGGCAATCCGGCATTGGCGTGGACGGAGATCGGTTTGCTCCACACCTCGCTAAGCGTTCGAACGTGTTTGGCGTATTGCTCCGGTCCCGTACCGCAGTTGAATCCGAGACTGAGGATATCGAACGGTTCTAGGATCGTTGCGATGGTTTGTGCATCGGTTCCGATGAGCATACTTCCGGCCAGTTCGATGGTAACGGAGACCATAATCGGAAGAGCCGTATCGCGTTCTTTATTCGCCGCTTCGCACGCATGGAGTGCCGCTTTGATCTGGAGCGGGTCTTGGCAGGTCTCCAAGAGGAAAATATTGCATCCGCCGTCAATGAGTCCTAAACAACACTCCAAATATCCCGTAAACATCTCATCGTAGTGAATGTGTCCCAGAGAGGGGAGTTTCGTTCCCGGTCCGATGGAACCCAGAACATAGCGCGGGTGCTCAGGGGTGGAAAATTTGTCACACTCCGTTTTACATACCGCCGCACCTGCACGGGAGAGTTCATAGGCGCGGTGGCCGATCCCGTATTCGTCGAGTACCCAGCTAAAGGAGCCGAAGGTGTTGGTGGTGATGAGATCGGCTCCGGCGGTGAGATAAGCGTGAAAAATATCGCTCATGACTTCCGGGCAGGTGACATTGAGAAGCTCGTTGCACCCTTCTAATCCTTCCCAGGCACTTTCAGGGATTTTGTCGGCGCGCTCTTGAAGCTGTGTTCCCATAGCGCCGTCGATAATAAGGGGACGGTGGGAAATGGTTTCAAGAAGCGTATTTTTGACCGACATTGCAAAGACCTTGTAAAAAAATAGAATAGGATTTTATCGAAGTGTAGCCTAAAGGGTTCTAAGTATGAAAATATAATTCTTTCGATACACTTTAAACATGAAAAAACTTTTTTTATTTTTACTCATTTCTACGGTTTCGCTCTGGGGTATGGAAAAGGTGACTCTACAGTTGCCGTGGCTCCATCAGTTCCAGTTTGCGGGATATTATGTCGCCAAAGAAAAAGGGTATTACTCGGATGAGGGGTTAGATGTCACCATCGTGGATGCAAATAAGAAAGAGGCATCCTTAAAAAGTGTTTTGGACGGAAGGGCACAATACGGGGTGGGACACTCTTCTTTGATCGTTAATTATATTAACGGTGCACCGATCGTTCTGATGGCAGCCGCGTATCAATCTTCCCCTATGATTTTGTTGACACGTAAAGATGCGAACATTACCGGTCCTAAAGATTTAAAGAACAAACGGGTCATGTTAACCGATGATATGGTTCAATGGGCTGAAATTCAGGCAATGCTTCGAAGTACCGGTATGAGTACAAAAGATTTGATGGTGCAGCCCCATTCGTATGATCCGATGTCATTATCCCGCCGTGAAACCGATGCGATGGTCGCTTATGTTTCGAACGAACCCTTTCTTTTAAAGCAAGCAGGGATAGAAACCTATGCAATAGATCCGAAAAACTACGGATTTAATTATTACAGCGATATTTTATTTACAAGTAAAGAAGAGACCGTCCGCCATCCTGAACGGGTAGAGGCCTTTTACAATGCGTCAATACAAGGATGGCTCTGGGCGTTTGACCATATCGAAGAGACAGCCGCACTGATTTATCGAAAGTATAATCCTCAGCATAAATCTCTGGAAGCCTTGATTTATGAGGGGAAAGTCCTCAAAGAACTTGCATTTCGCCCCAATACCCCTTTTGGAACGATTGATCAGAGCCGACTGGAGCTTATTGCACAGGGCTATCGGCTTATGGGGGCGGTGAAAGCGATTCCTCCGTTTGAACCTTTGCTGTATAAGCATGATAAATTGCATTTAAGCGATCAAGAAAAAGAGTGGTTAAAAATGCATCCGGTCATTCGTGTAGGGGTAGATCATAATTGGCCTCCTATTGAATCGGTTGACGAAAAAGGAAGATATACGGGAATCAGTGCGTCATATCTGCATTTTCTCGAAAAGCGGCTGGGGGTCCGTTTTGACGTTGATTACAGCCGGCCGCTTTGGAGCGATTCGATTCGGGCAGTCAATAACAAAGAACTCGATATGCTCTCGTGTGCCGCAATTGCCGATAATCGAAATGATAAACTGAGATTCAGCCGTCCGTATTTGAAACAAACAGTGGTCATCGTAACTAATTCAAATGTCGGATACGTTAACGATTTAAATGATTTGAACGGGAAAAAAGTTGCCGTCGTCCGTTCCTACGCAAGTGAGGATTATTTACGAACCTATTATCCAAAGATCATTCCGGTTTTAGCCGATAGCTCGTTGGAAGCACTCAAAAAAGTCGCTTCAGGGGAAGCGTATGCCTGTATCGAAGGGTTAAGTGTCGTGAGTTATTTGATAGAACGGCACAATCTCAAAAATATTAAAGTGGTGGGAGAGACACCGTTTCGATACGAACTCGCTTTTGCCTTTCGCAAGGATTGGGGGATTATGGCCTCAATATCCGATAAGGTACTGGCTTCTATTACTCCTGCAGAATATGAAGAGATACACGGGCACTGGCTTGAGATGAAACACGATGAGCCCGTTAATTATCGTCTAGTATGGGGAATAGCAGGGTTTATGGCTTTATTGTTTTTTCTGGTGGCCTATAAAAATCACCGTTTGGATGTACTGGTACGCCAGCGTACGGGTGAGCTGGAAACGTTTAATCAACGGCTTCAGGATGAAGTTGACAAAGCAGTTGAAAAAAATCGGAAGCAGGAAAAACTGCTGATGCAGCAGGCCAAAATGGCGGAAATCGGTTCAATGCTTGAATCGATTGCCCATCAATGGCGCCAGCCGTTAAATATTCTGGGACTTTCCATGACACGGTTGAATCTGAGTTGCGCTTTGAGTGGGAAAAGCGAATCGGCGAAAGTGATTGAAATCGCTGAAGCACAAATTGAATATATGTCTCAGACTATTGATGATTTTCGCAATTTTTTCAAACAGGACCGAAGCCAAATCCCTGTGAATATCGCCGCAATGGTTAATGATGTCGAAGCATTATTAGGACCTTTGCTGGTTCGTAAAAAAATAACCGTTAAGCATGAAATCGATCCTTTGATTGAAGTACTGGTTTATCCGAATGAACTCAAGCAGGTGATCATCAATCTGGTAAATAACGCCCGTGAAGCGATTGAACAGCGCCGTGGGAATGAACGGATTATTTATATTCGCTGCGAGAACGATGAGCGCTATTGTACGATCAGTATTGAAGATACGGGGGGCGGGATTGATGCGTCGATAATCGACAAGATTTTCGATCCTTATTTTACGACAAAATTTGAATCCCAAGGGACGGGAATCGGACTCTATATGGCTAAAATGATAATCGAGAAACATTTTTTAGGGAAACTGAATGTTTATAACACAAGTAAAGGGGCATGTTTTGAGATTCGGCTTAATCGTGAGCAAAAAAAGGGTACGGGAGAGAATAAAGTGTTGAAAAAAGAAAGTACAGACGGCTCACTGTGAGCACAATCTTTGGTTAATTAATCCACCATCCAGCGGGCACGTTTAGATTGACGTAGTTTTTTAACCAATGTTTTTTCTAACGGTGTCAATTTTTCCATTTGGGTCTCCTTATATTTGATTTTCAAATGCAAGTGTATCGGCGAAAAGTTACGGAACGGTAACTTAAAACGATGAAGCAGCACGCATCCTTCAACCCTTTTACAGTCGAAGGGATGGATAATCATTCCAAAAATAGAAAGAGTGGGAACAATGGAAAAAGCGTTGATCGGGGGCGGATGTTTTTGGTGTATCGAAGCGGTCTACAACCGTGTCGTCGGGGTTCAGAGTGCAATCAGCGGGTATGCGGGGGGTGCACGTAAACATCCGAGTTATGAGCAGGTATGCAGCGGTGCTACCGGACATGCGGAGGTGGTTGAGATTACGTATGATCCTGCCGTTATTTCGTATGAAGCAATTTTAGAGATCTTTTGGGCAATCCATGATCCTACCACTCTTAATGCCCAAGGGGCGGATAGAGGGACACAGTACCGTTCTGTCATCTATTATTACGATGAGGTACAAAAAGAAAAAGCAGAGGCTTCTATTGCTCAGGCGCAAAAAAATTGGAGTGATCCGATTGTGACCGAACGCTCACCCGCACCGGAATTTTTTGTAGCGGAGGAGTATCATCAAAACTATTACAGCGAACATCCGACGCAAGGGTACTGTTATGCGGTAATTGCACCTAAATTAGAAAAGTTTATGAAAAAATTTGGGGATAAAGTCAAAAGGAGCTAAAAAGTGGCTCTCCCAGATACCTGCGGCACAAAACATGAACGGGTGTGCTGCTGTATTCCTACCCTGACACGTTGTCCGTCCACACCCTTGCACAGGTCTAGAAGAGTTGGCGAATTATAGCCGTTTAAACCTGCAAATGCAAGATGGTGCTATAATAAATCTATGATTTATCTAATTACCGCACTCGATGCCGAAGCCAAACCTTTATGTGATCATTACCGTCTCAAACGCGATTCGTCGCTCCCTTATACCCTTTATCGAAATGATGAGATGACGCTTTTGGTGGGCGGGATCGGCAAAGTCAATGCTATGATGGCGCTCAGTGCTCTACTGGGATGGCGGATTCCTGAAGCGGGAGATATCCTGATCAATATCGGAATCTGTGGAGCACCCTCAGGGTATACGATCGGCGAAGCTCTTTTGATTCATCAAATCTTTGAGGGGGAACGTCGCTATTATCCCGATATCCTTTATCCTCATACCCTTCGGGAAGCATCGCTCCTATGTATAGATTCTCCCCAGTCAATAGTCCGAGATTATCCTGTCGATATGGAGAGCAGCGCCCTCTTTCAAGCCGCATCCCGTTTTTTCAAGCTTCATCAAATGGCGTTTCTTAAAATCGTATCAGACCATTTTAGACCCGAAAGCGTGACGAAAGAGGGGGCTATGGATCTTGTGCGCTCTCATGCGAATACATTGGACGAACTCATACGCAATCTTAAAGCGGTTCAAGTCGATCCCTCTTTATTTACAGCGGATGAGAGGAGAGAAATTAATGCATTAAAAGAGCATTTTACCAAAAGCCAGGGGGATGCTCTGGAAGATGCGTTGAACTATTTTCGGCTAAAAAATCCAGAACAATCCCTCAAAATCGATCATGAAATTCCCCATTCCAAACGCGAAAGGAGCCAATTGCTTGAAACACTCATCCGCACCTTCACAGCCTAAACTCTTTTCGCATCTTTATATCGAAAGAGGGATATCGGATCATCCGCAAACTCAAATGATCCGTGCCAAATTTTCCGATTCGCAGGTCATAGTAATTGAGCACTACAAAGAGGTTTTTAACCGCTCCGCACAGAGTTTCGCTGCCCAAAGCAGCGCTAAAAAATTGATTTTAGCCCGCAAAGAGGGAAAATTCCTGCATGAGGGGAGCCAATACAGCGACGGATTCGGAATAAAGCAGTTTTTTTACGCTTCCAGCGTTATGGGGTGTTTATACGACTGCGACTACTGCTATCTTCAGGGGTTGTATCCGTCGGCTAACACGGTGTTATTCGTCAATCTCGAGGACGCGTTTGAACAATTGACCCCTTATTTAGGGGAGGATACCCTTGTTGCGACCTCGTATGATACCGATACGATGGCCATCGAATCGCTAACACACCAAACAAAAAGTTGGTTGGATTTTGCGGCACGGAATGAAAAGCTTCATCTTGAAATCCGTACCAAAAGCGCCAATATCAAAGCACTCAAAAATAATATACCCAATGATCGGGTGACATTGGCGTGGACCCTCTCGCCGCAGGAGATAATCGATCGATACGAACACGCTACCCCATCGCTTCAAAAGCGGTTGTCTGCGGTACGCGAAGCGATCCAATTAGGATGGAAAGTACGTCTATGTATCGATCCGGTTATCTACACGGAAAACTTCGATAGCCTTTATCCACAACTGATTGAGACAATTTTCGCTACAATTGATCCTGAATCAATCGAGCACCTTACATTGGGGAGTTTTCGAATGAGCCAAAGCCATCTTCGTTCCCTCAAAAAACTCCGCCGCAGCGATGTGGCATTTTTCCCCTACACGGTAAAAGATGAGATGGCAACTTATCCCGAAACAGTTGAATCGTATATTTTAGAGACATTGCTGGCAAAAGCAACACAGTATCTACCGCAAGAGAGGATCAGAACATGGCAACGGCAATCGTAACGGGAACGAGTTCGGGGATCGGGGAAGCGATAGCCCAGGTATTGCTTCAAAACGGGTATAACGTTATCGGTCTCAGCCGTCGGCGAGGAGATATTCATCACCCTTTGTTTGAGCATTTGCCCTGTGATTTGAGTGATTTGGCAGTGGTCGAAATCCTCCAAAAAAAACTGACGGAAATAGAGGATCTGGAGATTCTCGTCAATGCGGCCGGATTCGGACGATTCGAACCGCATGAGGAACTCAGTTCTAAAACGATTACCGATATGATTTCGCTCAATCTGACGACTCCGATTTTGCTGGCAAACGCATTGATGCGTTCTCTAAAAAAGACCAAAGGGATGATTATCAATATCACCAGCATCGAAGCAACCCGTCATTCCAAGTTTTCCGCCCTTTACAGTGCAACTAAAGCGGGACTTCGTGCCTTTGGATTAACCCTTTTTGAAGAGACCCGAAACAGCGGAGTTAAAGTCGTTACGATCAATCCCGATATGACCGAAACACCGTTCTTTGACGGATTTAGATTCGGGGTGGGAAAAGAGGACGATACGAAGCTGTTGACCTCCGATATCGCACAAGCGGTTCAATACCTCCTGGATTCGCGCGAGGGGATTTGTGTGACCGAAATGACCATTCGCTCGCAACGTTTCGGAATAACGAAAAAATAGCCGGCGGAACCTTTTTTGCTTTGTCTCTAAAACATTAAACTTTTGAGCGTTTCGGTCGATATATTAGTTTAAGTAAGCAATATCGGATAAAAGGATTTGCCATGTCGGGAACCATAAATTCGCTAGGGTTAGGGTCGGGAGTTTTAACAGCGGATCTTATTGACAAATTAAAAGCCAGTGATGAAGCCGTAAGTGTTACGCCGTTCGATAGCAAAATATCTCTCAATAAGCAAAAGTCTCAGGCGTTAGATCTTTTAAACAGTTTATTGACAACCTTTAAAAGCAGTGTCAATGCCCTTGATAATGACAGTTTGTACCAAAAAAGATCGGTAAGCGGCACGAATGACGGTGTGAGCGTGAGTGCGAGTGCAGGTAGCCAGATACGTGATTTTTCAATCGGAATTACCAATATCGCGAAAAAAAATGTAGTGCAATCGGCTTCTTTTTCCTCTAACACCGATAAAATCGCCAATACGGACGGAAAGCTGAATCTTAATATCAGCGGTAAAAATTACACGATCGACTACACGGCGACAACGACGTTGGATGACATCAAGCAGTCTATCAATGATGCCGCCGGATCAGACGTGAGCGCAAGCGTTCTTCAGACCGGGACATCGGCTTACAGTTTGGTGGTAACCTCGAAGGTAACGGGAAAAGAGCAGACCATCTCTTTAACGGATATATCCGGTAATTTAAAAAATAACAATTTAGTAAGCGAAGGGGTTGCTTCAGGCTCCTTTATTGCCGCCGATGATTTTATAGCCAATACCGGAGCAGCGGGTACGATGAGTGTTAATGTCGGAGGGGTCGGATACAATTTTGCGTACGATGATACGACAACCCTAGAGCAAATGGTCGATAATATTAACAATGACTCCACTCTTAGCGGTAAAGTATCGGCAAGCATCGTACAATACGGAGCGAATGATTATCGTATGGTATTAACGCCTAAAGACGGAACGGAAGGGAGTGCAATAACCATAACGGATACACCCTCCAGCGGAACAGGATTGGTGGGCGTTATGACGGGGACGACCGATAAGGGCGGTTTGGTCAATACGGTACAAAACGGGCAAGACGCGTCATTTACCTTTGAGGGGATCGCGATGACCCGATCCACTAACACGATAACCGATATTGCGACGGGATTAACCATTAATTTGCTTCAAGACGGAGGAAGTGCAAATATTTCGATTTCTCAGGATCGAGATCAGATCGCAACGGAGCTTGAAGGGCTTGTCAGCAGTTATAACACATTGCAGCAACAACTTGACAGTATGCTCTCTTCCGATAGCGAAGCAGGGACAGTCGGTATTTTTAACGGTGACAATACGATCCGCAATATCGGTCGAGAAATTACCAAAATGATCAATTCGGTCGATTCAAAAGGGTATTCGTTAGCGAATTACGGTATCGACTTGACCCGTGACGGGACGATGACGTTTGATAAAACTATTTTTGCTGAAAAAATGGATGCCGATCCGGAAGGGACAGAAGCCTTTTTTAGCGGAAAAACTACGGTAAATTCCGTAGGAAGTGAAATCTATACAAAAGGTGTATTTACGACACTTTCTGATCTGATGACAAGCTATGTCGGTTCTTCCGGTACCGTTACTAACTTGGTAACCGATACAAAAAGTGCAACCACATCTTTAAATGAAGAACGGGCAAAAGCGGTTAAATTGCTAGAAACACGGTATGAGACATTGACGGCTAAATTTGCGGCCTATGACTCTATGATCAGCAAATTAAACTCCCAGTTTTCAGCTCTCCAGCAACAAATTGATGCGGCTGCAAATGCATCAAACAATTGATTACGGCCTTTTCTGCGAAGATATAACCCTTTCAAAGTGTGCATGATGTGAGCACGCTGTTATAGGGTTAGAAGAGCAGACCCGTGTTTTAAAAGGATGGGGTCAATTTTTTTTATACAAAAATCCGCTCGGAGCAGAGGTAATCAATAGTTTATGCTCGAGTGAGTAGTCAATTTCAAATTCCGGATGACTCTCTAGCCACTCGAAAATAGCGGTTTTAGGGTTATTCCCCTTTCCCCAAGGTCGCTCATCCCATACATAGCTATCGGGCATATCTTCAATAAAGGTATCCAGTACAACACAATAGCTTCCCGCGCTGACCAACGGAGCATAGGCATTGAGCTCCGCGAATACATGATCGTGGGTATGATGACTGTCCAGGCAGACTAAAATTTTTTTCCCTTTTTGAGCGAATTGACGTACTTTGTCAATGATCTCTTGATCTATACTGGAACCTTCGAACATCGTGATTTTTGAGCTTAGCGGATGGGCGGATATCGCCTCTTTATTGTGCGGACGGATTTCGATATCTATCCCTAACACTTGACCTTTTTCGATCTCTCCGCACACTTCGAGCAATGTCAGCATGGATGCGCTGAAAATTAATGAACCGCCATGCGCAATGCCCGTTTCAATAATCAAATCCGGTTTGACCGCCCAAATAATTTCCTGCATAGCCATCATATCCATCGGCAGTTGGATAAGAGGTCTTCCCATCCATGAAAAATTATGCATGTATTGTTTTTCCAATGCAGCCGTCCGCCATTCGTTCGAAAGTGCCTGAAATGACTCATCATTTTTAAAAGCGATAATGCGGTTTTTTTTGTCAGATTTATAATCTTCATGCGCGGTAGGAGTGGTTTCAAGATACATGGAAATCCTTATGGTAATGATGTAATAACTCGGGGAAATAGTCTGAAAAACTGCGGGGTTTTGCTCCAAAAATTTCAACAATTTTATCAATATTGATTGTAGTAAATGATCGTGTCGGCGCATTATCTACGACTTTTGTTTCAAACCCCAGTATGCTCTCCATATAATCGGCGATATCGGCGTTGGATATTGTTTCCCCTCCGGCAATGTTATAAATTCCGCTTTCATTTAATTTCGCTATATGGTTTAAGAAAAAAACGACATCATCGATATGAATGTAATCTTTTGAAGAGTTTAGCGCTGTTTGAAAGGTGACGATACCTGTTTTAAACCCTTCGTCGAGCAACTGTCCGAGGAAAGTATCAGTATTTTGCTTTTCACCTAACACATTGGATAGCCGGACAACTTTCATGTTTGGACGGCCGCTATGGATAACGATCGATTCGCCCATCAATTTTGAAATATTGTAAATATCATCCAATCTGTTCGGATTAACCGTCAATGCACTGTTTTCAGTGGTGTTTTTCCCGGCACCGTAAACGCGTGTACTGGATAAATAGGTTAAGGAATCGAAGTTTCCCTCTTGAATCAGGTGGTGTAAAAGACAAACATGGGCATCTGCGCATGCCAGCGGGCGTTCCCTGAAATCCGATGTGATTCCTACGGCATACACTACGTCTCCGAGATGTTTTGAAAAAATTGTTTCATCCCCTTTTTCGGGCGTAAAAAAATCATCATGATTTTGTTGTAGATAATCGGTCAAATGGCTGCCGATAAATCCCGAAGCACCAAGAACCGTAATCATAATTAATGTCTCATCCCTATTTTTTTTAATGGGTTTCCGGCATAAATACTGTATGCTTCCAGTCTTTCTCGGACAAGCGATGCCGCCCCTATTACGCATCCGTCCGGTATGATACTGCCGTCTAAAATGACGGTATTGGCTCCGATCCATACGTCATTGCCTACGATTATCCCGCCGCGGCTTGGCAAAAAACGCTGCTGCTGTATGGGGAGTTCTTTACTCCTATACGCATGATTTACCGGAGCAAAGGTACAGTTTGCGGCTATAGAGACATAATCGCCTATTGTAACGCCGTTTCCCGAATAGATAACTACCCCTGAGTTCACGTAGCCGTGAGAGCCTATCTCGATATTCCCTTCACCGCCGGCAAACTTGATTTTGACAAAAGCATCGATAGTCGTATGTTCCCCTACAGATAACGTCGAGTTTCGGATCGATGTTTCGATATCGGCCAACAAAGAAACATGTGCGGTAGGATCAATCGTATTCATCTCATCCTCTTTTCCGACTCTAAAAGTGCCGAAGACATTAGAAAATCTCCATCTTGGGGATTGCGATTACGAATTTGCCGTTCCATTCTCTGATGTATGCAAGCTGCTCAATTATTTCGTCTTTGATGTTCCATGGAAAAATAATAACGAAGTCGGGTTTGAGCGTTTTAATATTGTCTTCCGTGACAATCGGAATGTGACTTCCGGGTAAGAATTTATTGACCTTTAAAGGTGCTTTATCAACGACAAATTCGATCGTATCGCGTGTGACTTTGCAATAATTAAGTAAGGTATTTCCTTTTGCGGCTGCTCCGTACCCTACGACTTTTTGATTGTTTAAACGTGCATTTGAGAGAAAAGCTAAAAAATCGTCTTTGACTTTATCGGCTTTCATCTGAAACCTGCGATACCCGTCGAGCGTATGCATTTGGGCAACGCTCTCTTTATGTATTATCGCGTTCAGCCGTTCTGTCGGCGGATAAGAGTTTTCGATATTCGCGGCATATATTCTGAGACTCCCTCCATGGGTGGAAAGTTCTTGCGCATCATAAATTTGTAATCCGTGCGCTTTAAATATCTGCATCGTCGAGATCAGTGAAAGATACGAATAGTGTTCATGGTAGATTGTGTCAAATTGATTTTGTTCAATGAGATTCAAAAGATGCGGAAACTCCATGGTTATGATCCCATGCGGTTTTAGGGCAATTTTTAAACCTTTTATAAAATCGTTAATATCCGGGACATGGGCTAAAACATTATTGCCTAAAATTAAATCCGCTTTGGGCAAGGTAGATGCGAGCTTTTCGCCAAAAAACTCTTCAAGGACGTCAATCCCCTTGCTTCTGGCAACATCTGCCGTGCTTTTGGTCGGTTCGATCCCCAAACACGGTATCTCTTTCGCTTTAAAAAATTGTAGCAAATAGCCGTCGTTGCTTGCTATTTCAATGACAAACGATTCTTCGGAAAGTCCCTGCTTCTCGGTGACCATATCGACATATTGACGTGCATGCTCGACCCAACTGCTTGATACCGAACTGAAATAGGCATAATTGGCATCAAATATTTCGTCACTTTTTTTATGTTCATCGATTTGTACCAAAAAACAGCGGTCGCATACCATGACTTTTAAGGGATAAAAAGGTTCGGAACCGTTTAGCTGGGCTAACGTTAGGTATGAATTAGAGGGGGGAGAACTGCCCAAATCAACAAACTCATGGGTCAAAGCATTGCCACAAAATCGACACGTCATAGTTCTATCCCTTTAAATATCGGCTGTATATGGAAATTCATTTTGCTTTGATAAATCGACCGATAGTTCTATTTTCTGCACAAAATCTATTTATCTTTGTACAGCGAGTAAAGCAAATTTCATACCGTTCGATGATACTTCTGTGAATATCGGATTATTTTATGCGTTGCCTGATCCAAAATTTCAGAATGAGGCAGAAAATCGCACAAAATTACTTGCAATCGGATGCCTTGGTTACGCTGGAAGTTCATCTGCATTTTCAATAAGTTTCGTTACAATGACCATTCTATCGACGATCATCCGTTTTACAAAGTAAGAGGAGTTTGTGTGTTCACAAAAGATAATCCAAGCCCAAAATATTTAGAAAATTTGGCAATGTACAAGCAAATGCATCAAGAGGGGGAAAAGATGTTAAATCTTGCCCCTGAAGATACATTTGACGGCAAAAGCTTGTTCCCGCAGTTAGAGAAAATTAAAAAATTATGTACGCTGACAGATGCAAAAAGTATTTTGGACTACGGGAGCGGCAAAGGGCTCATGTGGAGAGACGGAATACAAGTTCAGTATCCTGATGGCGTAAAAGTCATTTCAACGAAAGAATTTTTAAACATCAAAGATGTTACCTGTTACGATCCTGCTTACGAACCGTTCAGCATATATCCGGAAGAAAAAAAAGATGGGGTGATTTGTACGGATGTGTTGGAACATATCCCTGAAAACGATATCAACTGGTTTGTAGGTGAGCTTTTCCGTTTCGCAAATAAGTTTGTATTCGCCAATATTGCCTGCTACCCGGCCGTAAAAACGCTTCCTAACGGTGAAAATGCCCATTGTACGATCAAAGAGCCTCAGTGGTGGATCGATATATTTCAAAGATATGCGCACGAAAGACCGGAAGTTAAAGTTGAAATTTGGATCCAATATATCGTAGATCAGCAATTACAAGAACAACGGGTAGCGAATTTTTAGTATTGATGTAGACGGTCAAGATAAGACGGTATGCTATTTGCTTTAAGGCGTATAGTTTTACAACAAAGAAGGATTGGAAAATGAAAGATATGCCTCTAAGAGTATTTATTGGGTTCGATAAAGTAGAGAGTGCGGCATGGCATACGTTTACCCACTCGATATTTCGGCAGAGTTCAGTTCCGGTAGCATTGATTCCATTGTATCTTGAAAATCTAAAAAGCGTGTATACCAGACCCCGGGATCCGAAACAATCCAATGAATTTTCTTTTACGCGGTTTTTAGTTCCATATCTGAGCGGGTATGAGGGGTATGCATTATTTTTCGATTGCGATATGATGTTGCGAGACGATATCGTAAAAATTTTTGATGAAGTGAAAAAAAATCCCGGGAAAGCTGTTTACGTAGTAAAACACGATTATGTACCCAAAAACTCTACCAAATATCTGGGGACGACCCAATATACGTATCCCCGAAAAAATTGGTCTTCGGTAGTGTTATGGGATTGTTCCCATCCTTCGAACCGGCACGTGACGCCTGAGTATGTCAATACGGCATCTTCAATGGATTTGCATCGTTTTGCATGGCTCCAGGATGATGAAATCGGCGAGCTGGACGTACGATGGAATTGGCTGGTGGGAGAATATGACAATCCTCCATCAGATGTGAAAAATGTCCATTGGACGGTAGGGGGGCCTTATTTCTTGGAGTATCAGGATGCGGATTTCGCACTTGAATGGTTTAAAGAAAATGCCCGTATGCAGTTCACCGCCCAAAGACCATAGGTTTGATCAAGACCATACACTATTTAGTTATTTCACAAAGGCAGGCACATGACATTTAATTTACCTATCACGATAGAACAGTACGAGCAGATAACCCCTACTATTAATATGACACTTAATAAGACAGGCAAGCAGATCACCTATTATACGCCATCGGCTGAAACGGTTTGGAGAGTTGAAACGTTAGCGTCCAAAGAACCCGACACGATAAATTGGATAAATGGTTTTGAAGAGGATGACGTACTTGTAGATATCGGCGCCAATGTCGGTATGTATACAATCTATAGTGCCGGAATTCACAATATCAACGTTTATGCTTTTGAACCTGAATCTCAAAATTTTGCGGTTTTGAATAAAAATATTGCGATCAATCGACTTCAAGAGAGAGTGATTGCTTATCCTATTGCCCTTTCCAATGAAACTAAATTTGATAAATTGTATTTGAGTCAATTTAATACGGGCGGTTCATGTCACTCATTTGGTGAAGAAGTTGATTTTAATTTATTAGAACGAAAAAGCCCTTTTGTACAGGGGGCTTTTGCCACGACATTGGATACATTGATAGAAGATGGAATCATCCCTGTTCCGACACATATTAAAATTGATGTGGACGGGTTTGAGCATAAGGTTATAGAAGGTGCCAGACAGACGCTTGCAAACCCTACTTTAAAATCGATTCTGATTGAAATCAATACAAACTTGGAACAACATGTGGAACTTGTCAATTACATGCTGTCTCAAGGTTTTGACTATAATGAAGAAGAAACCATGAAATACATGAGGAAAGACGGACCATTTAAAGGGTGCTCAAACTATATATTCAAAAGGAAATAAAATGGAATATGAGTATGAAAATATATTGGAGCGTGTTATTTATAACATAAATAATATGAAGGTGGATATTTATCCTTATCCGCATTTTTACGTTGAAAACATATTCCCGGATGATTTTTATGCTGATTTGCTGAAACACTGGCCTGATGATGAAAATTTTATCACAATAGGTGAAACAGGCAGAGTTACCGGAAATTATGAAAACAGGTTTGTTATTCCGGTTGATGATGAATCAATCAAAAAAAATATTTCCGTTCAAAAACAAAATTTTTGGATTGAGTTGGACAGCTGGCTCAGAGGACAAAAATTTCTTGATACGCTCATCACAAAATTTACTCCTTATATTAAGGCAAACAGAGATTTGGCTGACTTCCAAAATGCTATCATCAGGCCGGATGTCCTTTTGGTAAAGGATCATACAAAATATCAAATTTCCCCTCATACCGATGCTCCGCACCGGGTCGTTACCATGCTTTTTTATTGTCCGGAAGACAACTCTCAAGAAGAGCTTGGAACATCTATCTATGTCCCTAAGGATAACAACTTTAATTATCAAATCAGCGGTAGTCATCTTCCGAGAGAGGATTTTTATAAAATATCGACAGCGAAATTTAAACCGAATTCTTTGTTCGGTTTTGTGGTAACACCGAATTCTCTGCATGGGATTGATGAAATAACAAAAGAGAATGTAAAAAGAAATTTGATGCTTTATATTGCTAAGGCTTATATTCAGAATTAGTCGATTTAAGATTCAATCGAAAGGTACCGATATCGGTACCTTTCTTGCCATAATGATTGCAAGGGAAAAATAGTTGAAATTATTTGCTGATATTGCCAATTTTATCGATTATGCGGAGTAACGTTTCATGTTGATCGGTTAAATTTAAAACTTTTGCATAATGCAGTAATGCATCGACGTTATTTTCATCGATAGATAAAATTTTCTGACATAAGATTTCAGCTTCTTGATATCTTTGCAATTCAATCAATTGATCGATTAATTGGACCGATTCATTAATTGTATTTAAATGTTTCTGTTGCAAACTTTTCTCTTCATCGAATTCCTGTTTTATATCCTCTATCAACCTTTTGAATTCGTGATTCCAGTCGGCTTGATGTGAGCTTTGTCTATAGATCTTAAACCCTTTAAACCAAGGTGAACTGTCGCTATTATCATTGCCCCAACGCCATTCGGCTGGAAATGGGACCAGGATATGACATTTTTTCTGTATCGATGCCGATAAATGGATATTGGTATTGCTGACGGCTATATATTTGTCCAATAATGAAAGGAGGGCCAGCATCTTTTCCAAATCATCATTAAGGGCGCTCGCTTCGATAAGGTTTTCTTCAAATGTTTCCCGTAACAGTTGAATCTCTTCTTCCAATGGATTTCGCTGAAGAACAACGATGGTTGCATCGAGCTGCTTTAAATACGGAAGGAGTTCTTTCAACGGAACCTCTTTGGAATAACTGTTGATATCATCGCTCGTTCCCGCTCTCCATGTAATACCGATCAAAGGGGCTTTATGAATGGATAGTTTTTCAAAAAGTCTTTTGAGAATATTTTCATTTATCCCTAATGGCACAGGATCCGGAATCAAATCAACCGAGTTGATTTCTAAAATTCTCGGCAATTCTGTTACACTGCATATATAATGGACAGGTTCGGATAAGGCTTCTTTTTCCAATTTATCAATATAGGGGCACTCTAATAAAACTTTATACAGTTTCTCTCTCGGAAGATACGCGACCCATGCGCCTCTTTGTTTGAGAATTGCCAAAAAACGCAAAAAGAACAACTCGTCACCAAGCCCCTGCTCTGCATACACAAATATCCGTTTATTTCTCAAATCTTCGGGCAAAATTTTCGTATCGATTTTCAGATTCCCCAAGGCATCTAAATTTTCTACTCTGTATTTAAACTCTTCCCACCCTTTTTTAAAATCGAACTGTCCTAAATACCCTGTTGACAAATAATAATGAAACTGCCAAATATCCGGATAAGCGGCGGCCCCTTTCTCAAGCATCTTTATCGAATCATTATATTTTCCCTGCAATAAATTCAATGCGGACATATTTAATAAAGCGGTAGAGTTCAGAGGATTTAATGATAATGCTTTAACCATTAACTCTTCGGATTTTATAAAATCATTCATCGCAAAATAAAGAGCTCCCATGGCAGAGATAATGCTTACGTCATTGGGAGTGATGGAAAGGATTTTTTGGTACATATTCAATGCTTCGTCAAAATATTTACTTTCGTGAGCTATTTTTGCATAGGTTCTTAGGGTTTCAAGATTGTTCTGATCCAGTGCAAATGCATTTTTAATATGATGATAGGCTATCTTTCTCTCTCCCGTTTCCAACTCGAGTTTTGCTAAAGCGGTTATGTACATTGGATCTTTAGGGGCTGCTACGGAAGCTTTATTAAAATATACTTTTGCATCGTCAAAATTCAATACACTGTAAAAATATTTACCCATGGCGTATAGAATTTCCGGATCTTCAGGATTATCTTTATAGGCATCAAAAACATATTTTTTGAGTTCCGTACAGTTTTGAAGGCTTAAAGCACATTGAGCCATTTTTTTATAGGCAAAGCTTGCGTTTTGTGCTGATGCAAATTCCAGTGATGCGGAAAAATAGATCAGGGCTGCAGCACACTCTTTTTTTTCCATATACTCGATAGCCATTTTGGTGTAATTTTTGGATAGTTGATTGCAAATGATTTCATTATTCAGATATTTCGGATAGGATCGCAAGGTACTCTGCGCATGTAAAAAATCTTTTTTTCTCATATAGATTGATGAGAGAGTTAGATACGAATCTACAAATGTGGGGTCTAATTGGATCGCTTTTTGAAGATAGGCTTTAGCATCTTCGATTTCACTTTTCGACTGGGAGAGAATGGCCATACTGGTTAACGTTTTTGCATTGGTTGTTTTTTGAAGAGCTTTTTGTGTATTTGATTTTAGTTTCTTGATATTTACAATATTTTTTTCTTCTCCGCTACTGAGACCTATTTCTTTTCGTGCATTACCCTCAAAATAATCCAGCCATATTTCCCATTCCATATTTGGATGAACCGCAGACACGTCATCAAAGACCGCTTTCCACCAATCGATGGGTTTGATGGTACAATGGGCATTTTCACCGTTCGGTAATATTTTATTTGCCGGATAAACTGCAATATTGGCAAAAACATATTTATTCGCATAAGCGAATAGTTCATTTACAAACCATCTTATATCGGCTTCGGGTATGTGTTCAAGCACGTCGGTACATATGACGGCATCATACTTTTTGGTTGGTGCGGTTGAGTATGGCTGATAACCCGGATCGTATAAATACACTTCATTGACGCCTAAAAAATCTTGGGTCGTTATTTTTGAACCATCGATTTCTAAAAATTTTCCCGGTTGCCAGGCCAATGCTTTCCCACACCCGTAATCGAGCAATGTCTGTGAACCGGTTAAAGCTATCCCTTTTTTTATTTTGGCCAGTTGCGGAGCCAAACTTATCCCTTGGAATGTTTCTTCGGGCTTTAAATTTAAACTTTTTTCGCCTTCTTCATGCAGCTGTTTGTATAGCTCTCCTAGTTCAATATATTTCGGGCTCGGATTTTCTTTAGTATAAATATTCATGGATATAGCTTTTTTGCCTTTAGCATTATTTTGAAACCGGTACAGATCTTTATTCAGAAGACGTAAAGCAAATGTTATTCCCTGTTGAGGGGATTTTATTATTTGGACAAGACGGTATGCTATTTGCTTTAAGGCGTATAGTTTTACAACAAAGAAGGATTGGAAAATGAAAGATATGCCTCTAAGAGTATTTATTGGGTTCGATAAAGTAGAGAGTGCGGCATGGCATACGTTTACCCACTCGATATTTCGGCAGAGTTCAGTTCCGGTAGCATTGATTCCATTGTATCTTGAAAATCTAAAAAGCGTGTATACCAGACCCCGGGATCCGAAACAATCCAATGAATTTTCTTTTACGCGGTTTTTAGTTCCATATCTGAGCGGGTATGAGGGGTATGCATTATTTTTCGATTGCGATATGATGTTGCGAGACGATATCGTAAAAATTTTTGATGAAGTGAAAAAAAATCCCGGGAAAGCTGTTTACGTAGTAAAACACGATTATGTACCCAAAAACTCTACCAAATATCTGGGGACGACCCAATATACGTATCCCCGAAAAAATTGGTCTTCGGTAGTGTTATGGGATTGTTCCCATCCTTCGAACCGGCACGTGACGCCTGAGTATGTCAATACGGCATCTTCAATGGATTTGCATCGTTTTGCATGGCTCCAGGATGATGAAATCGGCGAGCTGGACGTACGATGGAATTGGCTGGTGGGAGAATATGACAATCCTCCATCAGATGTGAAAAATGTCCATTGGACGGTAGGGGGGCCTTATTTCTTGGAGTATCAGGATGCGGATTTCGCACTTGAATGGTTTAAAGAAAATGCCCGTATGCAGTTCACCGCCCAAAAACCGGAGAAGTAATAAAAGTGCACGCACATAAAACGAAAATGAAGGTGCTGACGGACTCTATTGAAGAAGCGATAATAAGTGGAGATATTGCATCATTGACCATTCATTTAGAAGAAGCATTGCGTCTCAATCCGAATAATGCCGATTATTTATATAATTTAGGAATATGTTACCAAAAAAAATATTCCTGGGAACAGGCGAGAAACGCTTTTTTAAAAGCATTGTATTTGAATCCGAAAGATGTATCGGTATTAGCTGCATTGGCAAAATTGGAATTGGAAGCTAAGCATCTTGATAGTGGACTCGATTATATCGGCCAGGCTTTATTATTAGAGCCGGATAATATAGAAGCCCTTCAAATTTATGCATCTATTTTGCTCCATCACGGTTATATGGAAAAGTCGCTTTCAATCTACAAAAAAGCGTTGAGTTTAGATCCGAATAATCCGGTTACCCTTTCATTACTCGGGACGTATTTCGCATATGTAGGCGATTTGGTGAGTGCTAAAGATTCTCTTTTCCGTTCTTTTGAGTTAAATGCAAAAGACATGAATACCCTGATGAACCTCTCTGAAATATCGTTAAAAGAGGGGAAGTATTTCGAAGCGATTGGATGGTTTGAAAAAGTATTGGAACTATATCCCGATGCTGCATTCGTTCATGACCATATAGCTGTGATTTATCTCGGCTTGTTTGAATTTGCACAAGGATGGAGAGAATATAATTTTAGAGAAGTACATCGATTAAATGCCGGATCATCTAAAGAATTGCCGAAAGATTTGAGTGGAAAACGTATTTTAATTCGACATGAGCAAGGGCTTGGAGATGAGATCTTTTTTTTACGGTTTCTCCCTGAATTAAAAAAAAAGGGGGCATGGATAGCGTATATGCCCCGTCCAAAGCTTTATAATCTTCTGAAACGATCAGACTGCATAGATCAGCTCGTTCAGGAAGACGATGAATTACTGAATATTCATTACAGTTTTTTTGTAGGGGATTTGCCGTACTTATTGGAAGCGAATATTGCAGAAGCGATTCCGGGACCGCTTTCGTTATTTGTCACACAAAATGAAATTACTTCTTTAGCCGATACGTTGACATCGTATAAGAAACCTTTGGTCGGATTGACCTGGCGTGCCGGAGTTCAAAAACTTGGCTATTTGTCTAAAGAAATTTGTTTGGCAGAGTTGGTTCCGTATCTCAAAACATTAAATGCGACGATCGTTATTCTGCAAAGAAATCTTTTAGAGGATGAACTTGCCCTTTTGAGAGAAGCATTCGGCAACGATCTTATCGATGCCAGCATCTATAACGATGATTTAGAGAAAATGGCCCCGCTTCTTGCCCTTCTGGACAGTCATATTGCGGTCAGTAATACCAATGTACACCTTGCCGGAAGTCTCGGTAAAAGATGCCATATCCTTCTTCCATTTCCTGCTGAATGGCGGTGGGGATTTCATGAAAACTCAAGCTCGCCGTGGTATCGATCTTTTCCATTGTACCGCCAAAATGCATATAACTCTGATTGGAAAGAGGTTTTTGAACGTTTAATTACTGATGTACAAGATGAACTTTTGGAAGCAAAGCGGTTGCAACATATTCGAAATCTTATTGATGAATCGATTGACAAGATGGGCGAATTGATTCGATTAGGGATGTATTCCGAAGCGGAGGAATTAGGAAATACGATTTTAAATATCGATCAAAATGAGAGAAGAGTGCTGATGCATCTTACTCAAGTTTACAATGCTACACAGCAGTACGAGAAATTGCTGCATATGATTGATTTGATGAAATAGTCAGGTTAACGTGTCACACCATTTTTCAAACATTTCTCTGTAAGCGTTTTCAACTTTTCTGGCAAATCCCTGTTCATCCATAAGGGGACTATGGATCATCTGATCTCTAAGACTTACACGAATATTGGACAGTGTTGCTTTATCAGAGGCAAGGGCAACCAATTTATTAATATATTCCTTTTCTGTATCGGCAATCCATTCTTCCCGATTTAGCCCAGATAAAATTGAACTTCCAAGCCTACCTACACTTATTCTGTCAGCCAACGTAACATATGGAATTCCCATGTAGAGCATTTCGAACAGTGTTGTCCCTGAATTATGAGGAAAACAATCCAGCCCGATATCAATTTTTCTCAATACATCCCATGGAGGGGAATGGTACCCTATCTCAAGACGCTCTTTTCCGATTCCATATTGTCGAAATTTTTCATAAAGTTTTTCTACCATTTCGGAGTCAGTATAGTTTTTGCTGTCAATCACCAATTTAGAGTTTTCCACTTTTTTCAATACATCGGCCCATGCTTTGATCGTCCGGTGATTAAGTCTGATTGAACGGCTCAATGTCCCAAACGTTACATATCCTTTTTGGATAGCAGGCAGCTCGTTTACTTCCCCCATCCCTTCAGCAGGCCGGTACACATAGCTGGGTATCGCAACTCTCCAAGGTTGTTCGGAAAACAGAGATTCGCTGCCGCGAGGAGCACTGATTTCATCTGTCAGATAATAATCGATGGCACTGAGGCCCGTTGTATATCCAAAACCAAGCCACGAAACAGAAATAGGGGCAGGTTTCCGTGCAAATACCTGTAAACGGTTTCCTGCGGTATGGCCGGCAACATCGATGAGTATATCGATCCCATCTTTTTGTATTAGTGCGGCCAAATCATCGTCGCTTAGTCCGGTGGTTATTCTCCAATAATCGGCATATTGCTGATATCGGTGGGTGATAATATCTTCTTTGAAGATTTGAGCATATGCGTAAATTTCAAATTGTGATTTGTCATGATTGGCTAATAACGGTTCGAGGAAAAGACGAACCGGATGCATTTTGAAATCGGGCGAAACATACCCTATTTTTAATTTACGTTTTTTAATTTTTGGATTGGAATAGTAAAGACACTTAGGATGGGATTGTCCCCTTTGTTTATCATAGAATTTATAATATTCAAATATTTCTAAAGCGGACATATCCGGATGATAATTTAAAGCAAAAAGTATATTGCCATATGCATTGTCAAATGCTGGATTAAGCTGACTTGCTTTTTTATAGTATTCGATAGCAGCATCGAATTCACCCCTGTCGATTAAAGCATTACCTAAATTATTATACACTTCCGGAGAAGTCGGGGCAAGTTTTGTTGCTTCATAAAAATGTTCCATAGCTTTATGCAAATTGCCTTCATGTTTATAGGCTAATCCTAGATTACTATGGCCACGATAATAATTTGGCTTAATAGTTAAGAGTTTTTCTAATACATTTATCGATTGTTCATATGCTTCTAATTCCAAGTAAACGATACCTAAATTATTATAAGCATCCACGGAGTTAGGATTTAACTGAATTGCTTTTTCAAAACATTCAATTGCTTTTTGAGAATTATATACGTCTTGATATGCAACCCCCAAATTATAATGAATTGCATAATCTGATGGTAGAAGCTGTACTGCTTTTTGTAAGAGTTCAAGCGATTTTTGTGAATCACCGCAAGATCGGTTGGCTACTCCTAAAAGGTTAAAAGCCATACCGCTTCGGGGATATTTTTCTACGAGTTTTTCGGCAAATGTTTTTGCTTCCTGATAGTTTTGAGAGATAAATATTTGTTGCATTGTTTTGATTTCTTCTTCGGTTGGCTGCGCGGACTCTATATTGTCGGTTTGTTGCAACTGAAGAGAATCTTTTTGTTCGAGAATTATTTCATGACTCATCAGGGCTGAGTCATTTATCTGTTTTATCCATTCCGTATAAGTTTGCTGATAGGATTCAGTTGTAGGATTTAAGATTATCGCTCTTTTTAAAAGGGCTAAACCTTCATTAAGGCATCCTATCTCTAATGCAAGTTTGCCAAGATAGAATGTTGCATCCGCATGTTCAGGATCGATTTCAATAATTGTTCTGTATATTTCTTCTGCATCTGCAATTTTCCCCTCCTGATGGTAGGTTTTGGCTATTTGCAGCGCTTCCTCAGTCGTTATTGAATTATCCTGCATCTCCTGTTACTTCCATACTACCGCTTGATTTACTGCAGCAGTTTTAGGACATTTTGCTGCACAGCATTTGCCTGGCTCATTGCATAGCTTCCTGACTGTGCGAGAATGTTGAATTTCGAGAAGTTTGCACTCTCTGCCGCAAAGTCGACGTCACGGAGTTGTGATTCTGCCGCTTTAACGTTGACCTGTGTAACACTGATATTGTTAATCGTAGCGGTCAATTGATTTTGAACCGAACCGAGGTCAGCGCGGATCGTATCGAGATCTCCGATAGCGGCATCAAGAGTATCCATTGCTTTCATGGCATCTGCGAGATTGAGGACGCTGATGTTGGAGAGATTGGTTACTTCGCCCGCATCGATCCCTACGGAGCCTGAGTTTTCGGTATTCGGCATGAGTACCGAACCTGATCCGAGTACCCCGGCGGTTCCGGTTCCTCTGAGGAGCGTCATATCGGATGAAAGAGTTATAGATGCTGCGACTGTCGTATCGGCTGAAATAACATCACCCGCATGCATCGCGACACCCGTTTGGGCTGCAGTCGTATCTTGAGATAAGACGGTTCCTGCTTTCAATACCGTACCCGAAGCCACAATAGATCCCGCTTTGATCGTCATATCAGAACTCAAGGTACTGGCAGCTGTTGTCGAGGTATTTCCTCCCAGTGTTGATCCATTTCCGATAATACTGGTTGCGGTTAAGCTACTTCCAGCCTTCAGGTCTGTTGCCATATACGTCGATCCGGATGAAGCTGTCGTTGTATCCATTCCCAATACTGTTCCGGCTTTCAGGACTGTATTGGCAGCCATAGATGTTCCTGCTTTCAGTGTCATATCCGTAGAGACGATTGAATCGGTGGCAAGCGTTGTTTTTGCACCCAAGACACTTCCTACACCCAGAATAGAACCTGATCCTACCGAGGAGTTTGCGGCTGCCGAATCATATTTCATAGTCATATCATTCGTTAGTGTCAGGTTGGCGGTCAGGGTAAAGTCGGTTGTGAGGATATCCCCTTTATGAAAGGTTGTTGCACCGTCTGTGAAATCCTGCTGGACTACCGTCCCCGAATCGAAGATAGTTCCCGATTTCAATGTCGATCCTGCCGTTATATACGAATCTCTGCTCTGTACTGTTAAAGCTGTGGTGGTGACTGTACCTCCAAGGATGGTGCCGGCTGCGATTTGGCTGGCTGATTTAATCGTACTCCCCGCTTTAACGGATGAATCAAGAGATAAAGTTCCCGCTGTTGCGACAGAGACGTCAAGACCGATCGTTGTGCCTACTTTAAGGTTGGCTCCCGCTGTGATTGATGATCCGGCTGCAAGTTTTGAATCTTTGACCATAGTGGTTGCACCGACCGTGATGTTTCCGCCAACGGCACCTGCACCGACACCGGTAATTTGGAATTCAGCGGCCCCTTTTTGAACGAGTTCGATATGCCCTACCGTTGTGAGCTCATTGGCGCTTCCGCCGAAGACGTCTGTAACGTTTCCGGTGATTTTGATCGCCCGTCCATCAGTCGATTTGAGCATCATTTTTCCATCTTCTGTGATGGTCGCCGCAACACCGGTCTGGGTGGTTTTTGCATTGATTGCCGCCATCAAGGCACCGTCTTGGTCATTGTTCTTGACATTGATCGCCCCGATGGTAACTCCATTGATCGCGAAATCGGCTCCGGTTGTCCCTTCAGAAATTGCGTTGTTCGACGTCACTTCAACGACCGCTTTTGCACGGATACCGGTGACCCCGCTGTGGGAATTGATCTCATCGGCCAGCGCCCCTATTCCGTTCTCAGGAGTGTTGTTGTACTGGATGTCGATCGTTTTCATCGTGATGTTTTCACCCGTAAGGGCACTTCTCATAGTGAGCTGAACGCTCCCCGTATCCGACGCGAGATTGAGCATTGCACGGCTCGTATGGCCGATTTTATTGGGTTCGGTTGAAGCAATAGAAAAGTTGACCCCTTCATTCGAGCTGGCACCCATTTGAATCTGTTTGTTGGTAAACGACCCGGAGAGGAGCTTTTGACCATTGAACGATGTCGTTTTTGCAATCGTATTGAGCTCTTCCATCAAACGGTTGATATCTTTTTGGATTGCAAGACGTGAAGAGGTGTTTTGCCCGTCAGATGCCGCTTGAACTGCTTTGGTTTTAATGGTATCGAGGATTTTGGCGTACTCGTTGAGAGCACCGTCTGCCGTTTGGATCAAACCGATACCGTCGTTACCGTTGGAGATGGCTTGGCCTAACGAGTTGGCTTGATTGCGAAGCGCATTGGCGATAACCATCCCTGACGCATCGTCTGCCGCTTTGTTAATACGAAGACCTGAACTGAGTTTAGAGAGAGATTCGTCCAAATTACGATTGTTCATAACCCCGCTAGTGTGAGCTGTCATCGCCGCAATGTTAGTATTAATTCGAAAACCCATGATAAATCCTTAAAGGTGGTTTTGCGTCCATGCGCGTATCAAAACCAGATTAAAGCAAAAAGAGTTCCAAAAATAAGTTATTGTAGAAAGAGATTAAGAAAAGAGAAAAGATGATCGGGCAAAGCCCGATCAAGAGGCACATTTTTAAAGAATATGTACCGCTTTATGCGATAAAGCTATTTGTTACTATTGTAACAGTCTTAAGACATTTTGCTGCACAGCATTCGCCTGACTCATTGCATAGCTTCCTGACTGTGCGAGAATGTTGAATTTCGAGAAGTTTGCACTCTCTGCCGCAAAGTCGACGTCACGGAGTTGTGATTCTGCCGCTTTAACGTTGACCTGTGTAACACTGATATTGTTAATCGTAGCGGTCAATTGATTTTGAACCGAACCGAGGTCAGCGCGGATCGTATCGAGATCTCCGATAGCGGCATCAAGAGTATCCATTGCTTTCATGGCATCTGCGAGATTGAGGACGCTGATGTTGGAGAGATTGGTTACTTCGCCCGCATCGATCCCTACGGAGCCTGAGTTTTCGGTATTCGGCATGAGTACCGAACCTGATCCGAGTACCCCGGCGGTTCCGGTTCCTCTGAGGAGCGTCATATCGGATGAAAGAGTTATAGATGCTGCGACTGTCGTATCGGCTGAAATAACATCACCCGCATGCATCGCGACACCCGTTTGGGCTGCAGTCGTATCTTGAGATAAGACGGTTCCTGCTTTCAATACCGTACCCGAAGCCACAATAGATCCCGCTTTGATCGTCATATCAGAACTCAAGGTACTGGCAGCTGTTGTCGAGGTATTTCCTCCCAGTGTTGATCCATCGGCAATAATGCTGGTTGCGGTTAAGCTACTTCCTGCTTTCAGGTCTGTTGCCATATATGTTGAACCGGCCGTAGTTGTCGTTGTATCCAATCCCAATACCGAACCTGCTCTGAGCGTTGTACTGGAGATAAGGGAAGAGCCGGCTTTCAATACCATGTCTTGTGAGATGAGTGAATCGCCGGTAGTCGTTGTTTTTGCACCTAACACGCTTCCTACGTTAAGGATTGATCCTGTAAATAGTGCAGCATTTGGGGCTGCCGAATCATATTTCATAGTCATATCATTCGTTAGTGTCAGGTTAGCAGTCAGAGTAAAGTCGGTTGTGAGAACATCCCCTTTGTGAAAGGTTGTTGTACCGTCTGTGAAATCCTGCTGGATTACCGTCCCCGAATCTAAGACGGTTCCCGATCTCAATGTCGATCCTGCTGTTAGGTAAGCATCTCTGGTCAGTGATGTTGAACCAGCACCGCCAACAGTGATTGAGCCTCCGATAGTGGTACCGGCTGCGATTTGGCTGGTTGATTTAATCGTACTTCCCGATTTAATTGATGAATCAAGCACCAAAGTTCCCGAGTTTGCCATTGAGACATCAAGACCGATCGTTGTGCCTACTTTAAGGTTGGCTCCCGCTGCGATAGATGATCCGGCTGCAAGGATTGAATCCTTGACCATAGTGGTTGCGCCGACAGTGAGTCTACCTCCGACAGCACCTGCACCGACACCGGAAATTTGGAATTCAGCGGCCCCTTTTTGAACGAGTTCGATATGCCCTACCGTTGTGAGCTCATTGGCGCTTCCGCCGAAGACGTCTGTAACGTTTCCGGTGATTTTGATCGCCCGTCCATCAGTCGATTTGAGCATCATTTTTCCATCTTCTGTGATGGTCGCCGCAACACCGGTTTGTGCTGTTTTTGCATTGATTGCCGCCATCAAGGCACCGTCTTGGTCATTATTTTTTACATTAATAGCACCAATATTGATACCGTTGATCGCGAAATCGGCTCCGGTTGCACCTTCACTAATAGCATTGTTGGAGCTGACTTCAACGATCGCTTTTGCACGGATACCGGTTGTACCGCTGTGGGAATTGATCTCATCGGCCAGTGCCCCCATTCCGTTTTCAGGAGTGTTGTTGTACTGGATGTCGATCGCTTTCATCGTGATGTTCTCACCCGTAAGGGCACTTTTCATAGTGAGCTGAACAGTCCCCGTATCCGACGCAAGATTAAGTGTCGCCCGGCTCGTATGGCCGATTTTATTGGTTTCTGCCGATGCGATAGAGAAATTGACCCCTTCATTCGAGCTGGCACCCATTTGAATCTGTTTGTTGGTAAATGCTCCGGAGAGGAGTTTTTGACCATTGAACGATGTCGTTTTTGCAATCGTATTGAGCTCTTCCATCAAACGGTTGATATCTTTTTGGATTGCAAGACGTGAAGAGGTGTTTTGCCCGTCAGATGCCGCTTGAACTGCTTTGGTTTTAATGGTATCGAGGATTTTGGCGTACTCGTTGAGAGCACCGTCTGCCGTTTGGATCAAACCGATACCGTCGTTACCGTTGGAGATGGCTTGGCCTAACGAGTTGGCTTGATTGCGAAGCGCATTGGCGATAACCATCCCTGACGCATCGTCTGCCGCTTTGTTAATACGAAGACCTGAACTGAGTTTAGAGAGAGAATCGTCCAAGTTACGATTGTTCATAACGCTATTGCTGTGTGCATTCATTGCACTGATATTTGTATTAATACGAAAACCCATGATAAATCCTTTTATCCTAAGAGCTTTTTGCTCTTTAAAGTTAGTTCAGCGTCCTTGCTGTTAATGACTATATCGGGAGATAAAAGAAAAACTTTAATGATTTAGGGAGAAACTTTTGTCCAGGTCATAGTGGTGCTATTGTACATATTGAGTGTTGAATTCACATCACAGTACCAAAGTGCCCCATTAATAGGAGAAAGGGGGGCGGTAGATGAAATAATGGCACTGTTGTAGCCACGGGTTTGCGTAGAAACTTCCGATCCGTTATAGAGTTTTAAGTGATTTGTTTCACCGATGCCGATTTCGAGCATTATATCGTCATTTTTACTGACAGAATCGGTTGCTGTTGTATCTAAAACGCCGTCTTCTCCTCGACTGATAAGTCGTCCAAGTACATTGGCATTAGGAGATATGGAAAGGGTATTTTGTGCATACGTAGCATTGCCGTTTGCATCGCCGAAATCGTACGTGCTGTAAAAAATATTTCTTCCCCATGCATCTTTCCCCAATCCTATAATGACCGGAATGGTGGAATTGACCTCTTTGAGCAACTCAAAATAGGAGTCACTGTCAGGATTGGCAGCGGTATTGAGTAAACGGCTTCGTATGACCTCGAGAATCGTTTTACTGTTCTGTTGCTTGAGGGTATTGCCTTGCATAATGGTGTAATATCCCATTGTCGCTAGTACTGCGGCGAGAATCCCAGCCATAATGATAGCAATCATTACCTCCACAAGCATAAACCCTTTTTTCATCCGATCACCTTTACATCCGACTTGCAGAATTAACGAATTCTTGTTGAATCAATACTTGTGTCAAGACGATCGTGAAAAATTCGACAAAAACAGCGAATGCCAATAACAAAATAGCAAGAATTGTAATGATACGAAAAAATTTGCCCGCCAATGCAAGTGCATTGAGCCTCGCGCGATCAGCAAATTGTTCCAGTATATCGCCCAGTTGAAGAACGGTTCCTGCTCCTGCCAGCAAATGTTGTTCAATATCTTCGAAGAACGGAATCGCCCAAAAGTTTTTTTCACCGCGGCTCACTTGGGAGAGGATGCCATTGAACTGTTCTGTAATTCGTGGAACAAGCGTTCCGTTAGCAGCGGTTTTGAAAGCCGTTTTCAAGGAAATTCCATTCTTTAACATGGCACTGAGCAAACTCAGCAAAATAAATTTCTCAAAGTACTCAATAATTTTTGACGACATGGGTAAATGTGAGGCAAACTGTTTTGCAACACCCGTCACTATTCCTGTATAATTGAAAAGGGCAATCATAACAATAAAAAAGTAAGCAGAAAACAGAAGCAGACTGCCGAAAAGGACATTGCTTAAAACAAGGGCTGTATCCAAATGGTCGGCAATAATGGCAAAGATTTTCGGATCGTACGTTTTGGCTTCGCTTATATGAAATGGGACGGCAAAAAAACGGATAAAAATGATAATAACGGCAGTTAAAGTAAAATAGATCATCGGAAGGGCTATTTTGTCATTGGATTCCTGATGAAATCTATTTTTAATTTCAAGATAGTTTACCACCGACTTGAGGGTTCTGACAAACGATCCTCCTTTTTCTGCCATGGCGACAAATTGGATAATGTCAGGGGAAGGAGAGACGTATTTTTCTATAGCATTGGAAAAAGAAGCCCCTTCTTGGATGGAGCGTGCAATATTGCTGTAAGCTGTCCGCTCATCTTTGTCTTTAGCCGTTTTCTGTAATAAATTTAGGGCATTCGTAAGGCTTTTCCCATTTTCAAGTGACAGATGAAGCGTTTTTAAAAGAATGAGAATATCAGGTCTCATGAACATATCCTAAAGACAACAATTCACGAGACAGTGTCTCATAGTCACATAAGCCGGTTTCAAATAAATACGTGGCTGATTGAAAATAGCTAAAGGTAATAAAATGTTCCCACGCTTTAAAAACCGTACTGTTTTTTAATGCAAGATAGAATTGATAACGTACTCTCATATCCCCGGGAATAAAAACCATATCCATTAACAGAGCCCGTCCACTGTATCCTGTAAAATTACATCGGATACAGCCCCCCTTTTCATACCCGTAAGTCTCTGTTGCAAAAAAAGTTTTTCCGTCTTCAACGGTACACGGTTGTTTGCAGGTACAGAGTTTGGGGACGAGCCGTTGCGCAACGACGCCGCTGAGAGAATAGGCAAGGATAAACAAATCTCCCCCCTCATCCCGGATACGTTCCATGGCCATAAAACTGTTTGGGGTATGGAGGGTTGAGAAAACCATATGTCCGCTGTGGGCCGCTTTAAGTCCGGTAAGAATCGATTCGCGGTCACGCATCTCCCCGATAACGATGACGTCGGGGTCTTGACGCATTATCGATTTCATCCCCTCCGAAAAAGTAAAACCGCTGGCTTCGTTGATTTGGTATTGGGTAACAAAGTCGATTTTATATTCGATAGGGTCTTCAATTGTATAAATAATTTCATGTAAGCGATCCCGCTGATTTAAAATTGCATTTAGAGTCGTTGTTTTTCCGCTTCCGGTAGGTCCGACGACGAGAAAGAAGCCTGTTGACTGGTTAACGAAATGGTGGACGTGCTCCGACATCGGGTGCTCTTTTGGAAACAGCGCATTGAGTGATTTAATATTGCTGGCTTTATCCAAGATACGCAAAACGATGTTTTCCCCATATTGGGAGGGGGCAATTTCGATACGAAAATCGATAGTACGATGCTCGTATTCACGTGAAAAACTACCACCCTGAGGGGCATATACATTGATCATGTCAATATTACAGCGCTCTTTAATAATCAGAGCAAAACGCCCCGCAAGCTCATGGTTAAGCAAATAGCGGGCGATAATTTTCCCGTCGATTCGGTAGCGGAGCCAGTAAAAAGATTCGTATGCATTGATGTGAATATCGCTGGCGGAACGTTGAATTCCGTATTCCAGAAGCATTTCGAAAATATCGATAACTTCATCTTCTTCATAATCCATCGCATTGAACTGTTTGATTTTACGTTCAATACTTTCGGGGTCGACTCGGAGAAGCGCAGTGTATTTTTGCTGAAATTCACGTACGGGAATATTTTTTTGTTCAACTTTTTTATGTACTTTTTGACTGAGTTCAGCAAGGCGGGTTTCGCCCAAAAGCTCTTTGCGCAAAATTCTGAGGACGTCATCACGCTCTTCGGCAATGATCATCTCGTACTCTTTCATAAGTTCGAGATTGTAGGTTTTAGAAGTTTCTTTTTTCTGGATGAAGTGATGAGAGAGTGCAATATCGAGAAGATGTTTTTTAATACCGATCTGCTGATAATAGTACTGCTCTTTTTGGCATACTTCCAGCTGTTTCGGCGTTAATATCTTTTTAATATTCATAGGCACTTTTTGGTTTAATTATAACACAAAAAGTCAATTATCAGCGAGATAGATAAAATTTGAAAATTGCCGATGTGGCATTATGCTCCAGCGTTGCCTGTCTGGAGGTGTAATTGAGAATAAGCTTTTCAAGCGCTTTACTTTCTGTAGAGTTGTTGTCTGCACTCGTCATAACGTAGAAAGTGCTTCCGGATTCAGTTGCTCTATAGGCACTAAAACCGTTAGGCGGAACCGGAACAAAACCGTTCCGTCCTCCGTCTAAAGAGTAGGGAGTTGATGTATTGCAATCCAGTAGCGTTAAAAGCGTATTAGTCGCCTTGGTAGAGGTGTTGAGGTCTTCCGGGAATTGTTCCGATAAACTTTTACATTGGAATACCATCGATTCAATCAAATTGAAGTGCGATTGTAAAGTGCTCTGATACTGAATTCTATTCAGTGTCGAGACGTTAATATAATAATAGGTTAACGCCCCCATCAATCCCGTTAAAAAAACAGTCAGGGCAACTTCAATTTGAGTAAAAGCTTTTTTTTGCATCCGATTATTTTACAACAACTATCCAGTGTTTATAGCCGGTAGTACCGTTACTTTCAGAAAAACAAAACGTATCCCCATAACGAGAATAGTTTAAAGACATACTTCCGTAATTTACTTTATGGTTAGAAGCGTTAAGTTCTACTGTTTTATTGATTTCATGATTATAAATTGCACAGTAGAGATCATCATCTGTTAATGAATTAAAAGCGGTGCCGTTTAAGTCAAGTGGAAACACGAAGGCAGGGTGACCTACTGATGTTGTGACATTTAATTCCCATCCTCTTGATGTCATTCCGGCAATGTCCTTAGGAAGCCTTTTGAGTATTAATACTCTGGTGTCATTAAATTCACTCATATCTGTCAGAGATGGTGAGTAACCCATTTGTGCTTGAAATACATCATAAGCACCCGAAAGCTGATAAGCTTGATCCATTAATGCCGCAACACGTGCTTTTTTGGATGTTAAATCAATGTTGAAAAGGTTTCTGTAATATAGTACTGCGACTGTAGATAAGAGACCGAATAAGATGACAGCAATTGTCATTTCAACCAGAGAAATACCCTTTTTCATTCCATTGTAGGGGTGTGTCATATCAAACTCCTTTTGTAACACGGTATCAAAGTATATCGGCATCAAAGGAGAAAACTTTAACAATAAAATTTTAGAATTAAAAAAAATTATTATGGGTAGAGAAGATATTGCCCTCGATGAGGGCAATATGAATGCTAGTTATTTTGTAATAAAAAGAATTTTGTGTGTACCGTTATTCCAACAGAATATAGAACCGTATCTATTATAAGCGTTTTGCACACTTGTCGGGAAATATGTAGGTGTTCCCACATTATTAGAGACATTGAAGTCAATACTTGCATTAAACTCATGGTTAATGATAGCGCAGTATTGTTCATCATCTGCTGTTTGGTTGGCATTTGTAGTATTCATATCCAATTTGTATTGAAGTGCAACACCGCTTGAACCAGTAATCCCGGTAGATTTATTGATTTCCCATGCTCCGGTTCCATCACTAAATCCTGTTGCCATTCCTGTAATTGCTGTTGGAAGTTTGGTGAGAATAGATATGTTACCATCATCCAACTGAGTTAGGTTAATGTCGAGGTTGGTATTTGTACCTACTTGTACCATATACGTATCATACGCATTGGACATTTGTGCCCCTTGATCAAGCAATGCGGCAACACGCCCTTTTTTAGCGGTCAACTCAGTATTAAAAAAGTTTTTATAGTATTTAATACTAATAGCCGATAAGGCTGCAAACAAAATAACTGCGATAATCATCTCAATTAGAGAGATACCGTTTCTTATTCCAGTATAGGGGCGTGTCATGTTAAACTCCTTTTATAACACAATTGTTTAAGTATATCGACATGGTATAAAAAAACTTTAATTGATAAAGTTAGAAGCTGCGATGAAAAAAAGGGGAATTTACAGAAGATTATTACCCTCAGAGAGGGTAATACATGACTGTGCCATTAAAAAGGCAGTGTTTAAACTTATGGTTTTACGATGATAAGAACTTTGTATGAACCGCTATTATAGCAGAATACATTACCATAACGGTTATATCCATTTTGCATAGTTGTTGGGAAATATGCAGGGTTTGACAGGCCATTAGAGACGTTGAAGTCAATACTTGCATTAAACTCATGGTTAATGATAGCGCAGTATTGTTCATCATCTGCTGTTTGGTTGGCATTTGTAGTATTCATATCCAATTTGTATTGAAGTGCAACACCGCTTGAACCAGTAATCCCGGTAGATTTATTGATTTCCCATGCTCCGGTTCCATCACTAAATCCTGTTGCCATTCCTGTAATTGCTGTTGGAAGTTTGGTGAGAATAGATATGTTACCATCATCCAACTGAGTTAGGTTAATGTCGAGGTTGGTATTTGTACCTACTTGTACCATATACGTATCATACGCATTGGACATTTGTGCCCCTTGATCAAGCAATGCGGCAACACGCCCTTTTTTAGCGGTCAACTCAGTATTAAAAAAGTTTTTATAGTATTTAATACTAATAGCCGATAAGGCTGCAAACAAAATAACTGCGATAATCATCTCTACTAGAGAGAGACCTTTTCTCATTCCTGTGTACTGTTTCATTGTATATCCTTTTTTGTGATCGGCAGCTTTTTGCCGCCGGATCGTTTTTTTTATTGTGGAATATTTAACACATAGGGACGAATTGTGATTGAAAATCCGAATTCATCTCCTGTGCATCCTTGTCCGATGCAGCTGCTGACTAATTCAACGTCATCATTTTTGACAACATCCAAGAGCCGTTTCAATAGTAGGTATGAATAGGTGTCATGAATGCCTCCTTGAATGGTTAATTTTTTTTGGTCGATCTTTACTTCGGCTTCCATTCCAAGTTCTTGGAGCATAGCGTCGTATTGATCATTTTTAGTACGCAGAACATCGTTCTCTGCGTACACAGCAACTGGCTGCTCAACGGCAGTTTTTAAAGCACTAAAGGTTTTTACCTCTTCGGCTACCGTTTTGTCTTCGTATACAATATCGAGAAAATAAAAGTATGCTGAGACTAAAATTGTTAGCAAAATAACAACAAATAGACCCAAGAGACTATATTTTTTCATTACAATATTGCACGATGCCCTGAGCAACGTCTTCCTTTATAATTTTCGCTTCCGGTGGTAACAACCTGACAAAAGCGTTGAGGTTTGGTGTCACCACCTCAGCACATAAGCTATCGTTTTGATAGCTTATCTGCTGAAGGGTGGACTCCGTCTCTTTCGTAAGATTTTCAATTTTTTCCAATTCATGGACAATGTCCACTTTTTTTGTCATTGCTAACGAGGTTTGGCAATTTTTCGTCACCAGCTCTTTATACTCTTTAACCAGTGTATCTCTGTTGGTTATGTTAATTTCAGTCGCATTGAGATAGCCGTATCCGGCATACAAAATTCCTGAAGTTACAACGACGGTACACGCCAACAAAAAGCTTCCTACCCAGGTATCTTTTCTCTCCTTATCTAGATTGATAGAGACAAGCTTATCCCCTTTCGTATTATCAGCATAAAGAGTTCCATAACCGCGTTCTGTCGCAAAATCTTCAGGTTTGTCAAGAATATAGTCGATAATTTGATCATTTTCGACGACTACACCGACATTTTTATAGTCCAATTCAAAAATGATCACACTTTTTCCTTGGTTCTTTGAAGCAAGGAGAAGGATGTTTTCATAAACGAGCTTCTCTTTCGGAAGAAATGCGATATAGTTAATCCCTTCACTGTGCTTTCGTAATGAAACTTTGACCGCTGAAGAGTCAAGATCTTTACGTGCATGGTTGTATACCTGCGTGCGGATATTGCTAATATCATTGGTTAAATTGATAGATCCTGCTGTAAAGATTGCCATGGCTATTTCATCACATATTTGATTACGCGAGGGGTAACGACGATTACCATTTCGCTTTTTGTGCTGGATGTATGACGTTCTCCACCTAAAACACCTGCCGCACTGTCACCCAGCCCTGGGAGTCCATCCCACCCTTTGTCGCTTTTATTGCGGAAAAGGCCTGAGATAACAATCGGAACACCCGGCTGAACGCGCATGGTATTGTTGATCGCTTTGGTGACGGTTTGAGGTTGAGAAAATGTATTCCCATTGACTTGAAAAGAGGTGTAACCGACGATATCATTGATTTTTAGGCCAATATCGGTGATTACGGTGCCATCAAGCATATTGGATTTTAGATTGATCTCTAACCCGCTGAGTGCGGTTGCACTTGTGGTAGAGACCTGAGAAGCTCCGCTACCACTCACAGTAGTATTTTGAATGCCGCTAATATAAGGGGATTCGATACCGTCAGTGAGCTTGACGGTTGTTCCTGCAAGCCCTAAAAGTTTCGGTCGCTGAACACTTTCAACTTTTCCGAAATTTTCTAAGGCACTGACAAGTGCTTTTCCGTTATAAGTATCGTTTTTTAAGATCATTCCAAAGGTGGCAGGAACAGCTGAAGCACCGGCAGCACCCAATCCGGCTCCGGCAGAAGCGACGAAACTGAGCCCGTCTTTGGCAAGGGTAGGGACAAGACTCCAGTCGATTCCCAGAGCATAATTGTCTTTAAGCTGAACATCATAAATAGAAATCTCATATTCGATTACATAGAGATTATTGCGGAGTATTTCGAGATACTTCATAATATCACTGTACTCTTTTTCGCGTGCCGAAAAACTTACGGTGGATGTGATAGTATCGGTAGTGACATTTGTTGCACCCATGGAAGAAATACTTGACGATAGTATCCCGGGCAATCCTGTAATGGAAGGGATCTTAATCGTTGACGTACGAATATTCCCAAGATAAAAGGTATCGTCGTCATAGACAATACTAAGTTTGTCTCCTACCGTTTTTTGAAGGACTTTTCCAAACGGTATATTGGAAGCTGAGAGATTGACTTTGGTATTATTCAGCAGATAATCGCCTCCGGAGTTAGACTGATAAGTGCTTGATCCGCTTCCGGATGTTTGTGTAGTTGAAGAGGTGATTGAACTGGACTGGAGTTGAAAAACAATATTTTCGTTCGTCGCTTCGGTCAGAAGGGCAATGACATCGCTTAATTCCGCCCCCATGATTTTAGCCCGCTTGATAATTTCTCTATCGGGAATAGGCTGTGCTTCAAAGTGAAAATTATCGGCATTGACTTCAACGACCTGCATTGCCGGTTCGGAGCGCTGAATTTGTGTCGTTGGATTATCCAACTCTTTGAGATGCATTTCCGGTGTCAGAGTTTCTTGTTTAGTCGCGACACTGCACCCGGTTAATCCTAAAAGTACGGCAGCAAGTATAATTGAACGCATTAATTTGCTCCTGTCGTGAAATAGATGGTTTGGATTCGACCGGCATCATCAACAGTGATGTAATTGCTGGTGATATTGCGGATAAAATATTTGTGGTTGTTTGCATAAAAAGGGTCTCCCTCTTTTAGAACAACGGTGTTCTCTCCAATTTTAAGAAGTATGAATTTCCCTTTATTGGTCTCTAAAAAACAGTTATAGATGAGTTGAGAAAGATCAAATTCCGTTTTAGACGGTAATGAAGGGGGCGCTAACAGTGGCGGCAGAGGCATGGGACGTGCATCTGATGTTGCTACAGGAGCTTTCTTCGGCTTTACAGGTTCACGGAAAAACGGGTTATAGGCCGCATTTAGCGATAGTGCAAGAAAAAGAAATGACCAAAAATAGTTCATATCGCCACTTTCATAGAGATTATTTGACGATAAAAAGCAAGAAGCGTACCAAGTTTGTAAAATATATCTTTATCTTATGTAGGTTTGATTTTTGAAGAAGATGGACTGTAATTTGCTTATGAGTATGTTTGTTAATATTATAGAAAGTAAAATGAGTTTTTATTCATGGAAATCAAACGATTAGAATCTCCGCTCTTGAATCCGTCGAGAAGAACATTTATAAAAAATGTCATAGCTTTATCGGCTTCAACATCGCTTTTTGCCGATAATAAAGAGAAAGATGAAATTCTCAGTGTGATCCGCAACGGTACTTCCTATAAAATTCCGTTTATCCGCAATGGGAAAATAGAAGAAAACGGCTATGATGATTTATGCCGTGTCTTTGCCGATGTTCGTGCCGGTGTAGCTGTTCGGATGGATCCGAATTTATTTTTGATTTTGACAAAAGCGCAACAATGGTTATTAAGCAATCAAATTAATCGCCCTATTATCCTGACATCCGGCTATCGTACGGAACACACGAATAGTGCAACGGAAGGGGCAGCCTTTAATTCGATGCATTTGTACGGCAAAGCTGCCGATATAAAAATCGAAGGCATTCCTGCAGATTATTTAGCGAGGCTGCTCCGTTTGTGCGGTGGAGCGGGAATAGGAATATACCCGACCTTCGTCCATGTAGATACGTGGAGAGAACGGGCATGGAGAGGTTAGCCTCTTTAGTTTTAAAATTTTGCTTTATTTTGACCTTTTTTTGTTACACTTTCGCCAATATATTAAATTATAGTAGACCAATCGGGGGAAAATATCGTTGTTTTACGGACGAAAAAATATTTCTTTGAAAACCCGATTGACTGCACTTGCCGTTTAGGTAGCTAATAGCTGCCTGTTTTGCGGCAAAAAATAAACGTTTAGGATTTCCTTTTTGAAACTCATCATTGTCGAGTCTCCGGCCAAAGCCAAGACCATCAAAAACTTTCTCTCTAAAGATTACGAGGTAATTGCCTCTAAAGGTCATATTCGCGACCTCCCGAAAAACCGTTTCGGTATCAAAATCGATGACGAAAAAATAATTGCCGAATATCGCATCAGTGAAGACAGCACCGCGACCGTCAAACAGATTCAAGAATTGGCTAAGAAAAGCGATACGATTTATATCGCGACCGATGAGGACCGGGAGGGGGAAGCGATCGGATGGCATATTGCCCATGCCATTGATAAAGACCCCTCATCGCTTCCGCGTATCGTCTTCCATGAGATTACCAAAAATGCGATTATCCATGCTCTTGAAACGCCGCGTACCATCGATATGGATCGTGTCAATGCGCAGCAAGCCCGCCGGTTATTGGACCGGATCGTAGGGTATAAACTCTCTCCGCTTTTGGCTAATAAAATACAAAAAGGGTTGTCTGCCGGACGGGTACAATCCTCTACGCTCAAAATCGTTGTCGATAGAGAAAGAGAAATCCGTGCTTTTATTCCGGAAGAATATTGGACGATCGATACCCTTTTCAAAAAAGATATTGAAGCCGCACTTGTCAGCTTTGAAAATGAGAAAATTGATAAACTCACCATCAAAACGGGTGATGAGGCTGCACGGATTGTTGAGACCTTAAAAGGTGAAAGTTTTAAAGTCGGCGAGATTGAGACCAAAGAGCGAAAAAGTTCTACCCCGCCTCCGTTTATGACGTCTACTTTGCAGCAAACTGCCTCTTCTCAGCTCGGTTTTTCTCCGAAAAAGACGATGATGGTTGCGCAGGCGCTGTATGAGGGGGTTAAAACTCCTGAGGGGACCAGCGGGGTTATCACCTATATGCGTACTGACTCGCTAAACCTTGCAACCGAAGCGGTTGAGGCGGCGCGCGAAGTGATTTTGACCCGTTACGGCAAAGAGTATCTTCCGAAAGAAGTGAAAGTCTATACGAAAAAATCCAAAGGGGCACAAGAGGCGCATGAAGCGATCCGCCCGACGATGCTTGGCTTTACCCCGGAAGTTGCGGCTACTTATCTTAAACCCGATGAGATCAAACTTTATCGTCTCATCTACAACCGCTTTTTGGCATGTCAGATGAACGATGCACGCTTTGAACAGCAAAGCATCACATTTGAATCGGCAAAAGCGCAGTTCCGTGCAACAGGTCGAAAACTTCTGTTTGACGGGTTTTACCGTGTAACCGGAAGTGATGATAAAGACAAACTTCTCCCATCGCTTACGACCGGAGATTCGATCGAGATACAAACCGTTACGCCTGAGCAGCACTTTACCGAGCCGCCGGCACGCTATTCCGAAGCGAGTCTGATTAAAAAGCTCGAATCTGAAGGGATCGGTCGTCCATCGACCTATGCACCGACGATCAGTACCCTTCAAGCACGTAACTACATCGAGATTGAAAAGCGTGCAATCATGCCGACCGAGATCGCTTTCACCGTTACGGAGATGCTGGAAAATCATTTCAACGAAATCGTTGATGCTTCTTTTACCGCAAATATGGAAGAGACGCTTGATGAGATTAGCGAGAGCGGAAAATCGTGGCACAAAATTTTGCTTGACTTTTACTACCCGTTTATCGAGAAAATCGATGCGGGTAAAAGCAACATCGTCAGTCTCAAAATGGCGAAACCGCTCGGACGAAACTGTCCGCAGTGCGGAAGCGAATTGCTGCTCCGCTCGGGTCGTTTCGGTGAATTTATCGCCTGCAGCGGTTTTCCGAAGTGTAAATACACTGAACAAACTGAAGAGAATCAAAAAGAGAATCCCGCAACCCCTGATGAGGTGAGTGAAGAGGTATGTGATAAATGCGGCAGTGCAATGGTGGTCAAAAACGGCCGCAACGGAAAGTTTTTGGCGTGCAGCGGCTATCCGAAATGCAAAAATACCAAAACGCTTAATCAGGAAACGAAATTCTCACAAGTTCCGTGTCCGGAATGCGGCGGGAAACTGCTATGGCGGCAGTCACGACGAGGTGCATTTTGGGGATGCGAACACTACCCGAAATGTAAATTTATCTCTAAATTCGAGCCGAGCGATAAAAAATGTGAAGTCGAAGGGTGTGGCGGTGCGTTAGCCCCTCGAACGTACCGTAATAAAGAGGTATACGAGTGTGTCAAATGTAAAGACCGTACACCGCGAGAAGAGACTAATGAATAATGAGTTAAGAGCACGCAAGCGTGCGTGGGCATACTGCGGAAGTCATTGTGCCCTGAAGAGGGTAAAACCCAGCGTTAGCGTAGCTGGTCGGGATGCATTCCGACAGCGTGGAGAATAATAGTGAAAATCGGACTTTTGTCTGATACGCACTCAAAAAAAGGGCGTTCGCAAAAAGTAATCGATCACTTAAAAGCCGAAGGGGCGGAGTTTTTAATCCATGCCGGAGACATTGTCAAGCCCGAAATTCTCGATCAGCTCAAAAACAGCGGCTTACGTTATGTCGCCGTGTACGGTAACAATGATGCGGGATTGATTGAGTATCACACCAAATACAATCTTGTACAAGAGCCTCACTATTTTAAACTCGGCGGAGTACATTTCAAACTGATGCATCTGCCGTTTTACATGAATGCCGATGCCGAAGTGATCATCTTCGGACATACGCACGTATTTGAGTGCGATTTTAAAAACCGTACCCTTTTTCTGAACCCGGGAGAAGCGTGTGCACGAGACAAACCTTTTTCGTCGTGTGCTATGCTGGAGATAACGGACACAGAGTTGAAAGTGACTCACTACTCCCGTGCCGTAGAGAATGAATATTTCGAAGAACGCCACTATACTTTTGAAAGACCGTAATTTATGAAAAAGATTTTTCTTTGCTCTATCTGCAATATCAACAGCGGAACCTGCAACGAAGATTGCAAATTTTGCAGCCAGAGCGTTAAATATAAAGCTGACATTGAGCGCTACCGCCAAAAGCCCCTCGATCAGATTCTGGAAGAGGCCCGCCGTCTCGAAGCACTCGGAGCATTAGGGTTTTGTCTTGTAACGGCTCAAAAAGGGCTGGATGATAAAACTCTCGATTTTGTGTGCAACGTCGCTTCGACGCTCAAACGTGAGGTCCCCCGTTTACGTCTTATTGCTTGTAACGGTACGGCGTCGTTTGAACAATTAAACGAATTAAAACGCGCGGGTGTGAGTGCTTATAATCATAACCTTGAAACCGGCCGGGAGTTTTATCCGAAGATATGTACGACTCATCCGTGGGATGAGAGGTATGAGACGTGTGAAAATGTTAACCGTTCCGGCCTAAAGCTGATCAGCGGGGGGATTTTCGGTATGGGCGAAACGCAGGAAGATCGCCTCAGCATGCTGTACTCCCTAAAAGAGCTCAACCCTATATCGATTCCGCTTAACTTTTATCATCATAATGCGGCATTGCCGTTAAATCCGAGTCCTCTTACGATTGATGAGTCATTGGAACTGATTTCACTTGCACGAAAAATACTGGATAAAGCGGATCGTATCATGATCGCCGGAGGACGGGAAATTACATTTAAAGAGCGGCAGCATGAAATATTTGACGCGGGGGCGAACAGCATCGTTATCGGAAATTATCTCACGACTGCAGGCCGAGAGGCACATGCCGATTTGATGATGCTACAAGATCTCGGTTTTGAAATTGCTATGACACCTGAGGATAAGTAAGTTATAATAACACCATCAAGAGTGTGAAAAGGGGTTAATATATGTCACAATCCGTATTATTAACCATCGCCCGAGCTTCTATCGAAGAGGTCCTGCAGGGGCAAAATTCGATCAACCGTGATGAACTTCTTGAACAATACCCGATACTGTCCGAACCTATGGCGACACAGATAACCCTCTATCTTGGGAACAAAATCCGGGGGAGTGCCAAAACGCAAACGGCTGAACGCTCACTGCTTGAAGACATCATTTATAATGCAAAAACAGCCGCTTTTCAAGATGAAAATTTTGATCCTCTCGTCACCTCTGAATATCTTCATGCGACAATACAACTTACTATTTTCAGCCCTGAGGGCGAACTAAGCCATCAAAGCGACCCTATTTTATCAGAGTAAAACTTTTTGGATTTAAAGTGATTTAATGTAGTTTGCGATCGCAAATCCGTGATTGAGCCCCAGGGCGATTGAACCGCCTGACTCTTGAGTAATATCGCCCGCTACGAAAAGGCCGGAGATATTGGTTTGATAATTGTCATCATGAACCGGTTTGCCGTCCTCTTCCCGGATGCCGCTGCTTTGCAAAAAACCGCTCGGAGTCGTTCCGCCTATAGCGTAAACCAAACGGTCAAATAATTCGCTCGAGTCATCGGCGAATAGAACTTTAACTTTTCCGCTTTCACTCTCCAGCTCTATAATCTCGGTATTTAGCAATGCTCTGACAGATCCGTTAGAGACGGCTTTATCGATATCGGCTTGATTTGTCGGATTGGCCCGGCGGAATGTTCCGCGGCGATAGCAGATAGTGACCTCGTTTCTATCACACAGTTCGACTGCATACTCGATCGCGGAATCGCCGCCGCCGACCACCATTATTTTTTCACCCGATCCGCAGCCGTCAAGGGTAAAATGGATTTGATTTTTGATGGAAGGGGGGATTTTATAATCCGGCTTGTTGGGTTTTCCCATCCGTCCGATGGTAACGACTACGTATTTTGCACGGATACTTCCGCCGGCAATAAATACTTCAAACCCTTCCTCCGTTTTAACAATTTTTTGTACCTCGGTATGCGTTCGAAGTTTCAGAGATTCATGATCCAGCAGCTGGTCAAAAAAATCGAGAGTCGACTCTTTGGTGCCGTCCATAAAATAAATGCTTCCATCAAGTTCGATTTTTTGTCCTTTCCAATCTTTATCGACCCGCTTGTTATCTTTATAAAATTTTCGTATCGTTGCATTGTGGTTTTCATCTTTTTCGAGCAAGATAATATCTCTCATGCCCACAGCATAGCTTTCGATTGCCGTCGCGATTCCCGCGGGGCCTGCCCCTATAATGGCTAATTCGTATATATGTTCCATACCATGCTCCCTTTTTTCTTCTAATACTTTATCACAAAGAGCGATAAAATTCAATTTATGTTATACTTGCCGTATGTACTATGTAATTCAACGACACCACGGCGATCCTAAAAAACATTATCTTGCGTACACGGTACCGCGATATATCAGTTCTGAGAACTCACAGAATATTATTTTTGAGTTCCGCCACAATGACACTGTTAAACGAAAATGGGCTCCAAAAGAGGAGATTGTTTTGTTGACTGACAACGAGCAGTTTTTTAAAGAGACACTCGAAAAACTTGAAAGTTTAAAGCGCACTCATCTCGAACGGATAGGTGTTGCCGAAACACAGCTGAATCAGGAAATTTCTGCAATGCTCAGTACGATGCAGACAGAATTCGAAACCATTAAAAAAAACAATTAAATACTTTTTAGAAATTTTTAGAATAAATTATTAAGTTATAATTTTTAAACTTTAATTGTCTGAAGGAGACGTTTGATATGAAGAAAATACTATTTTCAAGTTTGCTTGCAGCAACACTACTGGGTGCAAGCGATTACAATTATGAAGTTACTCCGGTTGTGGGTTACCTATGGAACAGTACGGCAAATGAGAACACACAGACCAACCGCGGTGCGATGGGCGGAGTGGATAATCATGCGCTCTACGGTCTTGAGATGCAGATGAACAATGTATGCGATTTGATCAAGCCGGAGCTTTCTCTTCTTTACGGACGTGATCGTGCGGATGGTGAAACGGATAAAACGGGTGTTTTGAGTACAATGCTTAACGGTGTTTATGAAATGCCGACCGATACTGCGATTACACCGTTTGCCAAAGCAGGGGTTGGGTATGAATGGTATACGAATACCCATCCGAATGATTTCGACGGATTGCTTTTGGATGCAGGTCTTGGTTTAAAGGCTGAAATTACCGACCGTATCGCCCTTAAATTAGAGGGTCTTTATATGTATAAAATGAACCGTAACGGTTCTGCGGACGGCAGTAACGGCGAAGTTCATAATGTAGCGGCTCTTGCGGGATTGACATTCAGCTTTGATAAAAAAGCCGCACCGGTTGCTGCCGTTGCCGCTCCGGCCGTTGCTGAAGCAGTCGCGCCTGCTCCAAAAGCTGAAGCAAAACCGGTTCCTGCAGCAGCTCCAAAAGCTGCGGCACCGATTGACAGTGACGGAGACGGGGTAATCGATTCTTTGGATAAATGTCCCGGGACACCTAAAGGGTTTAAAGTTGATGCAGAGGGATGTCCGTTGAAAGCGACACTTCATTTGAATTTTGCAACAGACTCAACAAAAGTTGATGCAGAAGGGGCGGCTAAAGTCGCTGAATTCGCAGGCTTCTTAAAAAATAGCCCGGCCTATAAAGCTAATATCGTAGGACATACGGACAGCACGGCATCTGATGCTTATAACCAAAAACTTTCTGAAAAACGTGCTGCAAAAGTGAAATCGATGCTCATCGAAGACGGTGTTGACTCTTCTCGTTTGACCTCTGAAGGAATGGGTGAAAAAATGCCGATTGCTTCGAACAAAACCAAAGCAGGTCGTGCGGAAAACCGCCGTATTGAAGTAGAACTTTGTAAATAAGCCGATTTCCTCTCCATCAAGGGAGAGGGAAGATTATTCTTCTTTTCTATAACTTCCCGCTTTACATCCGTTTGGAGTACTGGGCGGGTTGTCTCTTAAATAACATAAATCTTCATGTGCCTGTTTTAGAACCTTACTCTCTCGCAATAACGGCAGCATTTTTTCATCTTTTTCAGTAAGTGAAAGCGATTGGTTGTATAGCAATGCTTTAATTTCGGCATCGACGGCCGAGAGAGCCGCTTCAATATGGGTAAGTGATATCATCTGTGCTCTTTTTAGGTCATTATAGCGACGAGGTTCTAAAATAACGAGGGTTGTAATGCTTTTAATTTAAAAGTTTTACGATGAATTTCGCAATATCCGTGTTGGCGGATCGCCTCTATATGGGCTGCGCAGCCATAACCTTTATGCCCATCGAATCCGTACTGAGGGTAGAGCGAAGAAAGTTGTATCATTTCACGGTCTCGTGTTACTTTGGCCAAAATCGAGGCGGCACTCACCTCAGGAATGGTGGCATCGGCTTTCACCATAGTCCTCAGGCCGCTTACACCGAATGCAGAATTGCCGTCATAGAGATAGTCTGCTTCTCCCAGCGCCGACATTATTTCTCGTAATCCTGTCGCTAAACATTGCGAGAGTCCAAGTTCATCGATTTGTGCCGCATCAAATCGTGCAATGTGATAGATGGAATTTTTACAGATTAGCTCATACAGTAATTCTCTTTTTTTTTCTGTGAGTTTTTTAGAATCATTCAATCCTTCGATAGGATTAGTTAAAATAACGCCGGCAATAGTCAGTGGACCAGCCAAAGGGCCGCGCCCCGCTTCATCGATTCCGCATAGCTGCATCGTTTTTCCAAAAAGTAATGTAATCGATATTGTAGCGCATGCGCTCATCGGAAATTGGGTATCATTCTGAAAAAAGGTATTTGCAATGTTTAGAGCATCTATTTTAGCGTTATGTTTGGTATCGGTTAGCGCATCAGCGGCAACGGTTTTAGGATTCGGTGCAGAGGCAGATTATTATACGCCGAGCGCAAGCGGGGATTTTGATTATAAAAATACCCATACCCGTTTTGGAAATAATGACGAGTCAGGTTACCAGATAGGACTGTTTGTAGAACATCCAGTTCCTCTAATCCCTAATGTTCGCATAGATTTTACACCTAAAACGAGTTTTTGCGGTTCGGACGGGATCGGCGGCAGTAACAAAGTTTCAGTGACTCAGACGGATATTACCCCGTATTATGAGATTCTTGACAATGTAGTCGAGATTGATTTAGGGGTCAGTTTCAAAGTTTTAGATGCTACGGTTGATGGTGTCATTAATGACAGTCTGAATGAAGTTATTCCGATGGGATACTTGGGGGTAGCACTAACTCCTCCGTATTCTCCGATAGGGATGGAAGGGAGTGTAAAATATGTCGGATATAACGGGGATTCTTTAACGGATGCACGAATTAAACTGGTTTGGAAGATAGGAGCAGGTTTAGGCGCTCAGGCGGGATATCGCTACGAATCGCTTAAAGTTTCAGACCATTTTGATTTGAATAGTGACGTTACTTTTAAAGGACCGTTTGTCGGATTTAATTACCGTTTCTAAGCATCATCTCCCAATGCCCACATTTCAAACGGGATCATCTCAATACGTGATACCGGGTGAGAGAGGGTACTTTCTAAATTCATAGTTACCACAATTACTTCTCGTATGCGGTTCGATACGATAAAAGCTTCCAGCGCTTCTACTTTTTTAAACAAAGCATGTTCGTTGGCAAACGGTGAAGCGATAATGATTTGCCGTCTCTGAGGAAGGTAAAAATCTATCCCCTCGTCATAATAGCATTCGATATGATGTTTATCCAGTTCCGAGAAAACAAGATTTTCAAAAAGTCGTCCGAAATGTTTTTGAGTTACGAGGGCATGTTTAATGGCGATATCACACAGGTAGAGTTTTTTGACGGCGTTGGGATGGTTGAACTTCCCCAAACTTTTAAGATAACCTTTCTCGTACATCGATTGAAGATGAAGATAGAGTTTGTCTTTGGATATTTTGCGCTCCCCTTTGAGCCGTTCATACAGATTAAATGCAGAAACTTTCTGTGTTACCATTTTGGAGGCTTGCGAAAGAATAGAGAACTCGATGGGTTCCAATGTGTTTTTGAGGGTACTTTGGAGATAGAGGACTCTCTCTTCACTGGGAATACGGTGCATGGCGGGAAATCCGCCGAGTTGAAAAAAATGGTTGAGTGCCGTAGAATCAAATTTGGTTTCAAACGCTAAAAATTCCTCATAATCGAGTAATTCAAGCTGTACCCTCTGAAAAGGGATCGGAAGTATTTTATCGGATGAGAGGATGATTTGTTTCATCTCGAACAGCTCTATTGTCTCATCGTAGTTGTCGAGGGCAAGGATAGAGATTTTATTCTCGTGGCAAAAGTGCTTCAATGAACGGTTGAGTTCAGTAATGTCGAGGCGTACATCTCGGCAGTCGAGATAAAGATAGGTCGATTTTTTATGGGACAGGAGATAATTTTTGATTAAAGATGTTTTTCCTGACTGTGTAATACCGTAAATTAGGGTATTTTCTTCGCCGATTGCACATTTGCGTTCTATAAATCCGGCATTATGCAAATCGTATCGATAGTACTCATCTAATAAAGTGTTCATACCTGAAATCATACCCTAAAAATAGTGCGTCCTTATCAAAAGGAAGTAAATTTAGACTGTAAACCTGTTTTTGCCCCTAAAATCCTTGACCCTGTCGCTGTATGTCGGTATAATTTCGCCGCCTTATATAGTCAGCATTGACTGACGAGTTCTTTTATCTAAGGAAAACATTATGGAAAAAATTCGTTTGAAACTTAGAGCATACGATCATCGTGTACTTGATCGTTCAGTTGCCTCTATTGTTGAAGCTGTAAAGCGAACGGGTGCGGAAATCCGCGGTCCGATCCCTTTGCCAACCAAGATTCGTAAGTATACGGTTCTTAAATCTCCGCACGTCAATAAAGACTCTCGTGAGCAATTTGAGATTCGAATGCATGCACGTTTGATCGACATCGTGTCGGCTACGCCAGATACAGTTGATTCGTTGATGAAGCTTGACTTGGCTCCGGAAGTGGACGTAGAAGTTCGCTCTATGGACAAGTAAGGAGTAGGGTGTGGAATACATTGTAGAAAAAATCGGCATGAGCCGAACTATCAGCGTTCCGAGCAAAGTGGTAACTCTTTTAAAAGTAAAAGAGATCAAAGTTTGTGAAGTGAACGACGGCGTTGCGCTTGTAGCGTATAGCCAAGGCAAATCGACGAACAAACCGGTTGAAGGTCAACAAAAGAAATATAATCTTTCTGCTGAATTCAACAAATTCGCCACATTGGAAGTTGCAAACACCGAAGCCGGTGATTTGGATATGGCTCCTTTGGCAAATGCACAAACGGTTAAATCGTCTTTCAACACAAAAGGTCGCGGTTTTACCGGTGTTATGAAACGCTGGAACTTTGCCGGCGGACCTGGCGCACACGGTCACCGTTTTCACCGTACGGGTGGATCTATCGGTAACCGCGAATGGCCTGGTAAAGTCCAAAAAGGGCGTAAAATGTCAGGTCAATACGGTGACGAGCAAGTTACTGTAAAAAATGAAGTAATGTCATACGACGCAGAAAACGGTGTATTGGTTGTTGTGGGTTCTATCCCAGGAGCAAACGGTGCACTAGGTCGAGTAAAGGTTGTTAAATAATGAGCGCGATTGTACTGAACGAAAAATTCGAAAAAGCCTCAGAAGCAGCATTGCCAGAGAGCTTTAGCGGTATCAACCCACATAACCTCTACTTGTACGTTAAATCGTATCAAGCGAGTATCCGTGCTAACACAGCATCGGCTAAAACTCGATCAATGATTAGCGGTGGTGGTAAAAAACCATGGGCTCAAAAAGGTAAAGGTGGCGCACGTGCCGGTTCACGCCGTTCACCGATCTTTGTTGGCGGTGCGATTGCACACGGGCCGAACACTGGTCGTAACTACGATCAAAAAATCAATAAAAAGCAAAAGAAACTAGCGCTTAAATGTGCGTTGGATGCTTTGGCTCAAGCTGGGAAATTGTTCATCGTTGATGCGATTGAAGTTCCAAGCGGTAAAACAAAAGATGCAAAAGTATTGTTTGACAAATTGAACGTACGTGACGCATTGTTGGTGAAAAAGATTCTCGATGAGAATACCTATCTTGCATTCCGCAACATTTCTTCTACGTATGTTGTAGAAGAGAATGAACTCAACGCCTTTTTGGCTGCGACATACCGTTCGGTGGTTATCGAAAAAGCGGTATGGGAAAATCTGACTAAAGAGAGCTAAGATGGCAGATATTACTGATATCAAATCAATCCTGTATACAGAGAAGACTCTTGGTCTTCAAGAAGAGGGTGTAATCGTTGTTCAAACGTCTCCACGTATGACAAAGAACGCTCTTAAAGAGGTGTTTAGAGAGTATTTCGGAATCGTTCCGGCTCGCGTAAACTCACTAAATCAAGACGGAAAAGTAAAACGTTTCCGTGGTCTTGCTGGTAAACAAAACGACTTTAAAAAGTTCTATGTGAAATTGCCAGAAGGCGCACAAATCGATAGTTTGGCGGTGTAATATGGCGATCAAAACCTATAAACCTACAACCCCGAGCCGACGTTTCTATACTAACGTTGACAACTCGGATATCACGGCAAAAGCGTCTGTTCGTTCATTGTTGATCAAACTTCCGGCAGCTGCAGGACGTAACAACAACGGTCGTATCACATCACGTCATAAAGAAGCGGGAGCTAAAAAGCTTTACCGTATCATCGATTTCAAACGTAACAAGTTCGGTGTAAACGGAACTGTTGCAGCAATCGAATACGATCCGTACCGTAACTGCCGTATCGCTCTTATCAACTATGTAGACGGTGATAAACGTTACATCCTCCAACCAAAAGGTTTGGTAGTCGGTGATGTTGTTGCTGCTGCTGAGAGCGGTTTGGACATTAAAGCCGGTAACGCGATGAAATTGATGAACATCCCTGTGGGGACAACCGTTCACAATATCGAACTTAAACCGGGTAAAGGTGGACAAATCGTCCGTTCAGCCGGAACATCTGCGCAAATCATGGGTCGTGAGGGGAAATACGTTTCTCTACGTCTTCCGTCAAGTGAAATGCGTTATGTATTGGGTGAATGTATGGCGACTGTCGGTACTGTCGGTAACGAAGAGTACATCAACATCGTCCTTGGTAAAGCAGGTCGTACTCGTCATATGGGTATCCGTCCTCAAACGCGTGGTTCTGCGATGAACCCTATCGATCACCCGCATGGTGGTGGTGAAGGTAAAACGAATTCAGGACGTCACCCGGTTACTCCGTGGGGTAAACCGACTAAAGGTGCTAAAACACGTAAGAAGAAAGCAAGTGATAAATTGATTATTACTCGCCGTAAACCAAATGCTAAAAGGGTAGGCTAATCATGGCTAGATCAGTAAAAAAAGGACCATTTGTTGATGGACACCTTATGAAAAAAGTGATTGCTGCCAAAGAGACGAAAAGCAACAAACCTATCAAAACCTGGTCACGCCGAAGCGTTGTTTTGCCAGACATGATCGGTTTAACGTTTAACGTTCACAATGGCCGTCAGTTTGTACCTGTTTTCGTAACGGAAAACCACATTGGTTACAAACTTGGTGAATTTGCACCAACACGTACATTTAAGGGCCATAAAGGTTCTGTACAAAAGAAAATCGGGAAATAAGGAAGAGATATGGCAAGAGCACTATTAAAATTCGTTCGCGTATCTCCGACTAAATCTCGTTTGATCGCTCGCGAAGTTCAAGGTATGAATGCAGAGCAAGCAATGGCTGCATTGGAGTTCACTCCAAACAAAGCGGCAAAAATCATCGCTAAAGTGGTTGCGTCAGCAGTAGCTAATAGCGGTATTGATGCACAAGATTGTGTTATTAAATCATGCCGTGTAGATAACGGTCCTGTACTTAAACGTTTCACTCAGCGTGCACGTGGTACGGCTTCTGGTATCCGTAAACCGACAGCACACATTTTGGTAGAAGTAGAGGGTAAATAATTATGGGTCATAAAGTTAATCCTATCGGACTTCGTCTCGGTATCAACCGCAACTGGGAATCTCGTTGGTTCCCTAACTTTAAAACGGCTGCGGTTTCACTTGGCGAAGACCATAAAATCCGTACCTATTTGAAAAAAGAACTCTACTACGCCGGTGTGAGCAACATCGTAATCGAGCGTACTGCGAAACGTCTTCGCGTTACCATCATTGCGGCTCGTCCTGGTATCATCATCGGTAAGAAAGGTTCTGACATTGAAAAAATCAAAGAATCTCTTCAAAACCTTATCGGTAAACCGGTAGCAGTTAACATTAAAGAAGAGAAAAAAGCACAAGCTTCTGCACAACTCGTTGCAGAAAACGTTGCGACTCAACTTGAAAAACGTGTAGCGTTCCGCCGCGCGATGAAAAAAGTTATGCAAAATGCACAACGTGCAGGCGCTAAGGGTATTAAAGTTTCAGTTGCCGGCCGTCTTGGCGGTGCTGAGATCGCTCGTACTGAGTGGTACCTTGAAGGTCGCGTACCGTTGCATACACTTCGTGCAAAAATCGATTACGGTTTTGCTGAAGCTCACACCACTTACGGTGTAATCGGTATCAAAGTTTGGATTTTCAAAGGTGAGGTTCTCACTAAAGGAATTCAACCAGAAGCAAAAGAATCTAAAGAAGAGCGTGGCGAAGATCAACAACGTCGTCCACGACGAAAGGCTAACTAATCATGTTGATGCCTAAACGTACGAAATATCGTAAAATGATGAAAGGGCGTAACCGCGGTTACGCTACGAATGCCAACAAACTTGATTTCGGTTCAATCGGATTCAAGGCAACGGAAGCGGGACGTATCAACTCCCGTCAAATCGAAGCGGCTCGTATTGCAGCAAACCGTCATATCAAACGTCAAGGTAAAATCTGGATCCGTGTGTTCCCGGCTAAACCATTGACTGCCAAACCGCTTGAAGTGCGTATGGGTAAAGGTAAAGGTTCTGTTGACCAATGGGTAATGAACATCAAACCAGGCCGTATCATTTTTGAAATGGGTGGTGTTGAAGAGACTCTTGCGCGTGAAGCATTATCGCTTGCGATGCAAAAACTTCCGTTCAAAACCAAAATTGTAACTGCGGAGATGAGCAATGAAATATACTGATTTGAACGGCAAAACAGCTGCTGAACTTCAAGGGATGCTCAAAGAGAAAAAAATTGAGCTTTTCACTTTGAAAATTAAGCAAAAAATGATGCAATTGACTAACACGAGCGAACTTCGCACGGCAAAGAAAGACATTGCACGCATTAACACTGCTATGAACGCAGTGAAGTAAGGGCTAAGCTATGACACATAAACGTGAAATTCAAGGTATCGTAGTGACTAAGGCCGGCGAAAAAACAGCAACTATCGTTGTTGAGCGCCGTGTTATGCATCCGCGTTACCATAAAACGGTAAAACGTTTCAAAAAATATATGATTCATGACGAAAACAACCAACTTAACATTGGTGATGAAGTGATCGCGATCGAGTGCCGTCCACTTTCAAAAAGCAAATCGTTTCGTCTTAAAACTCTTGTTAAAGGAGTGAATGCATGATTCAAAGTTTTACTCGTTTAGCGGTAGCCGATAACACAGGAGCTAAAGAGCTTATGTGTATCAAGGTTCTTGGCGGTTCAAAACGTCGTTATGCAACAGTAGGTGATGTTATCATCGCTTCTGTTAAAAAAGCGGCTCCAACCGGTAAGATCAAAAAAGGTCAAGTAGTTACAGCAGTTGTTGTACGTACGAAAAAAGAAGTTCACCGTGAAAACGGTTCACTTATCCGTTTCGACGAAAATGCAGCCGTAATCCTTGATAAAAAACGTGAGCCGATCGGTACACGTATTTTCGGACCAGTAAGCCGTGAAGTTCGTTATGCTGGATTCATGAAAATCGTATCACTTGCTCCAGAGGTTGTATGATGGCAAAATTTAATTTCAAAAAAGGCGATATCGTTGAAGTAATCGCCGGTGACGATAAAGGGACTAAAGCAGAATTGCTTCAAGTTATGCCTAAGAAAAACAAAGTAATCGTTAAAGGTTGCCGTGTTGCTAAAAAAGCAATCAAACCTAGCGAGCAAAATCCACAAGGCGGATTTTTGAACAAAGAGATGCCGATCGATGCATCGAATGTCCGCAAAGTAGAGGCGTAATCATGGCACGACTAAAAGATAAATATTTGGCTCTTAAACCAGAGCTTCAAACAACTTTAGGGATTGCAAATGTAATGCAAGTTCCTGCTTTGGAAAAAGTGATCATCTCTGTCGGTTGTGGTTTTGCCATGAAAGACAATAAATTGATCCAAAACATCCAAGACACGATCAGCAACATTGCCGGTCAACGTGCGATGGTTGTTAATGCTCGCAAATCAGTTGCGGGATTTAAAGTACGTGAAGGGATGCCGGTCGGTGTTAAAGTGACACTACGCGGTGCTCAAATGTACGATTTCATGGATAAATTGATCTCTGTATCACTTCCGCGTGTTAAAGACTTCCGTGGTATTCCACGTAACGGTTTTGACGGTCGCGGTAACTACAACTTCGGTATTACCGAGCAGTTGATTTTCCCGGAAGTTGATTACGATTCAATTATGCAAATCCACGGGATGAACATCACTGTGGTTACATCTGCAACAGCTGACAAAGATGCGTTCAAGCTTCTTGAAATGCTCGGTATGCCGTTTGCTAAAGGGAGAGAATAATGGCTAAGAAGTCAATGATCGCTAAAGCGGCGCGTACACCTAAGTTCGCAGTTCGTGCTTATACTCGTTGTCAGATATGCGGGCGTCCGCACTCTGTCATCAGTGATTTTGGAATTTGTCGCGTTTGCTTCCGTAAAATGGCAAACGAAGGGTTGATCCCAGGCGTTAGAAAGTCAAGCTGGTAATTCCGGCTCGATACTGCTTACGACTAAGATAAGGAAATATAAATGATTAATGATTTGATCGCGGATTCGTTGACTCGTATCCGTAATGCGGCTATGCGTCGTTTAGATTCTACAACATTGGTACACTCTAAAGTTGTAGAAGCTGTGGTTGCTATTTTGGCAGACAAAGGTTACATCGAGAGCTTTAACGTTGTTGAAGACGGCGTTAAAAAAACAATCAATGTAGTATTAAAATACGACGAAAAAGGTCGTACGGTTATTAATGAAGTAAAACGTGTCTCTAAACCGGGACGTCGTGTTTACAAAGGTAAAGATGAGCTTAAGCGTTTCAAAAACGGTTACGGTACCATCATTGTCAGCAGTTCAAAAGGGGTTCTTCCTAACGATAAAGCATTCGAGCTTGGCGTAGGTGGAGAAGTCCTTTGTACAATTTGGTAAGGAGATAAGATGTCACGTATTGGAAAACTTCCTATTTCTATCCCTGCTGATGTAAAAGCAACGCTTGAGGGAACTGTATTGACATTTACCAAAGGTGCAACAACACAGACCTTGGATACTCTTGGTAACTGCGGTGTAGCACTTGACGGTAATACTTTGACGTTTAGCACAAATTCTGATCAACGTACTGATCGCGCTTTCTGGGGCACATACCGTGCATTGGCAGCAAACATCATTACAGGTTTGACTACCGGTTTTGAGAAAAAACTGGAAATCAACGGGGTTGGATATCGTGCTGCGGTAAACGGGAATGTATTGAATCTTCAACTCGGTTTCAGTCATGATATCAACTACGATATTCCAGCCGGAATTACTATGGCAGTTGAGAAAAACGTTATCAGCATCAAAGGTGCAGACAAACAACAAGTTGGTCAAATCGCTGCTGAGATCCGATCATTCCGTCCACCTGAGCCGTACAAAGGTAAAGGTGTTAAATATTCTGATGAGACTATCCTGCGTAAAGCCGGTAAGACATCTAAGAAATAAGGAGCGATGAAATGACAGGTAAAACACTTAAAAACAAATCGGCAAAACGTCTTCAGCGTAAGCGCCGTATTCGCTCTAAAATTTCTGGATGCGCGTCATTGCCGCGTGTGTCTATTTTCCGCTCAAACCGCTACATCAGCGCGCAAGCGATCAATGACGAATCAGCGGTAACATTAGCAGCAGTACACTCAAAAACTTTGGGTCTTAAAGCAAACAAAGCGGACGCTGAAAAAGCGGCGGCAGTATTTGCTAAACACCTCAAAGATGCCGGGATCAGTGAAGTTACGTTCGATCGTAACGGATTTTTGTATCACGGTGTTGTAAAAGCGTTTGCCGAAGCACTTCGTGCAAATGAAATCAAGTTTTAAGGGCTGATGATGCAAGCGATTAACAGAGAAGAATTTTCAGAAGCGATTGTAAACATCGGTCGTGTAACTAAAGTTGTAAAGGGTGGTAGACGTTTTCGTTTTACCGCTCTAGTCGTTGTAGGAAATAAAAAAGGAACCGTAGGTTACGGAGTCGGTAAAGCCAAAGAGGTTCCCGATGCTATCCGTAAAGCGGTCGACGAAGCGTTCAAAAATTTGACAGAAGTTAAGATCAAAGGTACTACCATTGCTCATGACATCGAAGTTAAATATAACGCGAGTCGTATCTTGCTTAAACCTGCATCAGAAGGTACAGGGGTTATCGCCGGTGGCGCTACCCGTCCGGTACTTGAGCTTGCGGGAATCCAAGACATCTTGACGAAGTCTTTGGGTTCTAACAATCCAAACACCGTGGTACGTGCAACAATCGATGCACTATCACGTATTAAAGGATAAGCGATGGCATTAGAAAACCTTACTCCTGCTGAGGGTTCTACCCACAGCAAAAAACGTCTTGGACGTGGTCAAGGAAGCGGTCAGGGTAAAACTGCCGGTAAAGGTCACAAAGGTCAAAAAGCGCGTAAAGGTTACAATGAAAAACGTAACTTTGAAGGTGGACAACAACCACTTGCTCGCCGTTTGCCAAAAATCGGTTTCCAATCACGTGTTGTTAAACCGACAACAATCAATGTTGAAAAAGTAAAAGAGATTGCTGCACTTTCGGAAATCACTATGGAGAGCATCCGTAGCGTACACCGATTGGCGAAATCGGTTGTCAGCGTTAAACTTGTTGGCGCAAGCGCTAAAGATTTAGCATCTAAAATCAAAGATGAAAACGTTACAACAACTGGTAACTAATGAACCAACAACTTGTAAACAAGATCTTAATTACGATCGGTTTTCTTTTCATCTACCGTCTACTGGCATACGTGCCGGTACCGGGTGTTGACACAGCCGTTATCGCTTCATTTTTTAACTCTCATCAAGCTGACGCGTTAGGTCTATTCAATATGTTCAGCGGTAACGCCGTAGAACGTCTCTCGATTATCTCTCTGGGTATTATGCCTTATATCACCGCATCCATCATCATGGAACTTTTAGCAGCGACTTTCCCTAACTTAGCGCAAATGAAAAAAGAGCGCGACGGTATGGTTAAATACATGCAGATTATTCGTTATGCAACGATAGTGATTACGATTGTTCAGGCAATCGGAGTGAGCGTCGGACTACAAAGTATGACCGGACAAGACGGCGCGAGCGCTATTTTGGTCGATCACAGTACATTTGTAACGTTGGCAGTCGTTTCGATGCTTGCGGGGACAATGTTGTTGATGTGGATCGGTGAGCAGATTACACAAAGCGGAATCGGGAACGGTGTGTCGTTAATCATTTTTGCAGGGATTGTTTCGGCGATTCCGAGTGCGATTTCGCAAGCAGTAACAATGGTCAATACCGGAGCGATGGGATTCTTGTCGTTACTTGGAATTATTGCCCTTATTATTGCAACGATCTTGGTCATCATCTATGTTGAGCTGGGAGAACGCCGTATACCGGTTACCTATGCGAAAAAGACGATGATGCAAAATCAAAACAAACGGGTTATGAACTACATTCCGGTCAAAGTGAATCTTTCAGGGGTTATTCCGGTTATTTTCGCTTCGGCTATTTTGATGTTCCCGATGACTGTTATGTCTTCGAGCACTAATCCGACTGTTCAAGCGATTGCGGACGTACTTAACCCGAACCATTATTTCTTTAACTTTTTGACATTTCTATTTGTTGTATTTTTTGCGTTTTTCTATGCGTCAATCGTGTTCAATGCAAAAGATATTTCAGAGAATCTTAAACGTCAAGGCGGATTTATCCCTGGTGTTAGACCGGGTGAATCAACGAAAGAGTTTTTGAATGACACGGCGGGACGTTTGACGATTACCGGGGCTATTTATCTCGGATTGATCGCAACATTGCCGTGGGTTATCGTTAAAGCAATGGGAGTACCGTTCTTCTTCGGAGGGACGGCGGTTTTGATCGTTGTTCAGGTTGCACTGGATACGATGCGTCGTATTGAAGCGCAAGTGTACATGTCTAAATATCAAACCCTTAGCGCGGTTGGCCTGTAACAATGGCGATTGCGCTACGCAAAAACAGTGAAATAGAACTTCTTCGTTCCGCCAATAAGATTGTTGCCGGGACATTGGAGCTGTTGGCTCAACACACAAAACCAGGGATAACCTTGAAAGAGCTTGACGCTATTGGTGAGGAGTATATCCGAAGCCAAGGCGCAACGCCATCTTTTAAAGGGCTCTACGGATTTCCGAATGCTGTTTGTACCTCTGTCAATGATGTCATTATTCATGGTATCCCGACCGATTATGCTCTGCAAGAGGGCGATATCGTCGGATTTGACGTGGGGACGAAAAAAGGCGGTTATTTCGGAGATGCGGCTATATCGGTCGGTGTCGGCAAAATCTCTCCGGAAGATGAAGCGTTGATCGCCTGTGCGAAAGATGCTTTGTATTTCGCTATTGATATTATTCAAGACGGGATGCGCTTTAAAGAGCTATCTTACGAGATTGAACAATTTATCAATGGGCGGGGGTTTGCCCCACTAAGAGGGTTCTGCGGGCACGGCATCGGTAAAAAACCGCATGAAGAACCTGAAATACCCAATTATTTGGACGGGAACAATGTCAAAGCGGGTCCAAAGATCAAAAACGGAATGGTTTTTTGTCTGGAACCGATGATTTGCCAAAAAGAGGGAACGTCCAAAATTTTGGCAAACGGTTGGGATGTGGTAAGTACGGACGGGCTGAGAGGCTCTCATTACGAGCATACGGTTGCAATAATCAACGGTAGAGCTGAAATATTATCAATCGCGTAAAGGAATAATATGGCAAAAGATGATGTCATTGAAGTAGACGGAAAGATTATTGAGGCACTACCCAATGCAACGTTTCGTGTTGAGTTGCCTAATGGTCATGTGATTTTGTGTCATATTGCAGGGAAAATGCGTATGCACTACATTAAAATTCTCCCCGGTGACACGGTGAAAATCGAACTTACTCCATACAGTTTGGACAAAGGGCGAATTACCTATCGCTACAAATAAATCTTCCCCTTAGCGGGAAGCCTATAACTATTTTTTGATAAGGGATTTTCATTTATGAAAAAATACTTATATTTACTCTTCTTTCTGTTTACCCCGCTCTTTTCTTCGGAAGCACAACAATCTTTTTGGGAAACCTATACGGATGCTTTGCGTGGTAACAAAGAAGCACAGTTTCAAGTCGGCGTTGTATTTGAGCGGGGAATCGGGAGAGAGGAAAATCAGTCGTTGGCGGCACAATGGTTTGAAAAATCGGCAGAACAAGGGCATGTGGATGCGCAATACAATATAGCGATCATGTATGCGGCCGGACGGGGAGTCGACGCGGATGAGGGCAAAGCGATGATGTGGCTTGCCAAAGCGGCGAAACAAAAAGATAAAGAAGCACGAAAACTGCTTAACGACATTATTGACGGGAAACTGGATAAAAAATCATCCGATGGCGTAAATAATTATCATGATGCAGTTTCGGACAACCCTATCGAAACGATCACTCCGACAACCCTGATGACAAAAGAAGGTGCAAAAGTCTGCGACAAAAAAGGGATATGTATTGTATTCAAATCCAATACGGCATTGACGTCAACAGGCAAACGGGGGGATTTTTACAAAATAAGCGGAACGGTCACTAAAAAAGGGTGGCAAGAGTATAAAAAAGAGGGTTGGATTGATGAGAACAGCGTCGAGGTACGACGCTGATAGGAAGTCTTATTCTTTAATGTAGCTGCAGCAGTAGTCGCTGATCGTTTTGACTTTTAGGTTAAATGAACTGTTCGCCGGAACTTCGAAACTTTCAGGACCGTTGATTGTGATCCATGCGTCTGACCCCGGAAGCTGAATATCCATTTCTCCGCTCATGATCTCCATGATTTCTTTATCGGCTGTACCGAACGTATATTCTCCCGGAGCCATGATCCCGAGAGTTTTGATACTCCCGTCGGCAAAGTGAACCGTACGGCTGGTAACTTTTCCGTCGAAATAAACATTGGCTTTTTTATCGATAGTGACATTGATGAACTGTGGCATACATATCCTTTTGTAAAATAGTGGCGCAATTATAGCGGATTGAGCTCTTGCTTGATCTTTTTCGGCAAGTGGGCAAACGGGAAATCGGTGACGATTTTTGTCTCTGTTCCATCTTTGATATGAACTTCTAAAAGCATCGTATCACGATTAAAACTGATTAGGGTATAGGTCTGATCGTTTTCAGTATAGACGAGATTACGAGCCTTTAGATGGGTGAAAGGGCTTTTGCGTGGTCTATATCCCATAGATTCCGTTCTCCTGAACTGTTATTTTTTTAGCATCGACGAGCTGGGTCAAGGCCGCTTTGAAATTTTTCTTGCTGAGACCGAAGGTTTTTTGGATCAGATCGGGGTCGCTCTTGTAGTTATACGGGAGCATTCCGCCATTATTTTTAATCATAGTTAAAATTTTATCCGCTGCGGTTGAAGCTTTCGCTTTTCCGACCATCTGCAAAGAGAGATCGAGTTTTCCGTCGGGACGCAAAAGTTTGACAAATCCTTTTTTGATCTGCCCGACGCGGACCTCTTCAAAAATCTCATTGGCGTAAATCATCCCCTCGTATTTATGGTCTACTATTACTTTATACCCCATAGGGGTTTTGGCGATGATCATAAACTCTACGGGAGTGTTGGGGTAAAAGCTCTTTGGCGGAAGCTCTAGCGCCCCGCTGATTTTCTCGGTTCCGACAAGACGGTTGGTCTGCTCATCCAAGACAACACGAACCAGCCGTTTTTCCCCGACAGAGAAAGGGCGTTTTTGAAGGGCTCTCGGGACGAAAAGATCTTTCGGCAATCCCCAGTCTACAAAGGCACCGATACTGTTTGTATCGACAACTTCGACAAAGGCGATTTCATTCACCATCGCTTTGGGTTTTACGGTCGTGGCGACGGGTCGGTCTTCGCTGTCGGTATAGACGAATACATCAATCGTATCGCCGATGTGCATGTCATCGGTAACGTATTGGTTCGGTAGTAAGATATCGCTCTCATCCAGTGCACGCAGGAAAAGTCCCGGTACGGTAGAGCGGTCGATAACGAGGATATTGATCTCCCCGACTTTTAGTGTTTCATTCATGGGTATAATTATATCGATTATTTGCTTGCGGGAGAAAAGGGTGCGGATACTAATAACAGGTGCAAGCAGCGGTTTGGGAGAAGCGTTGGCTCTACACTACGCGACGAAAGAAAATACGTTGGTATTGATTGCACGTAGAGAAGACAGGCTATCCGATGTGGCGAGCCGATGCAGAGAGCTTGGAGCGGACGTGGAAACTCTTGTGGCCGATGTTAACAATTTTGAGCGGATGAGAGAAATAGGGAGAGAACTCGGTCAAAATCCGATTGACCGCATTATCCTCAATGCCGGCATATCGGTCGGGCATAACGGCGGAGTGACGCCGTTTGAAGATTTCGAGCGTCTTTTCAAAACCAATTTTTTGAGTATTCACGCGCTGTTAGAACCGATTATCCCTAAATTAATGGAGCAAAAATCGGGAGAAATCGTCTTTATTTCCTCTCTTGCATCATTGCTGAGTATGCCTACCTCGATTGCCTACAGCAGTTCCAAACGGGCGCTTAACGCATATGCGGAGGGGCTGCATTATCAGCTCGAACCGCATGGAATTTCCGTGATGACGATTATGCCGGGGTTTATCGATTCGGAGATGACCCGGAAGAACCGTTTTAAAATGCCGTTCTTATTAAAAACGGAGGAAGGGGTTGCGCGGATTGCCCGTGCGATAGAGCGAAAAAAAATCCGACACGCATTCCCTTTTAGATTTTACTTAATGATTCGAATTGTCTTGCTGTTTCCGCAGTCCTTAAGAGACAAAATTGTAAACTTCACTAATTTTAAAAAGGGGCAGTAGCTCTCTTCTTCCAAGGAAATAACGGATGACTATCGACAGCGTTTGTACTTATTGCGGTGTGGGGTGTGATATTTCCGCTGAGGTAGAAGATAACAAGATTCAAAAAATCTTTGCCAAAGACGAGGGGCTCGTTTCACAAGGGCGCCTTTGTATCAAAGGAAAGCAGGGGTGGGATTTTTTGACCCATCCGAAACGTTTGCGCAATGCCCGCGTCCGTAAAACATTTTTAGCGAAGAATTCCGCTTTATTCGCTGATTTCGATATGGATTATCTCGAACCGGTCGATCACGATTTTTATGAGATCAGCTATGAGAGTGCGTATGAGCTTGCGGCGCGAAAGCTAAAATCGATCACCGATGAACACGGTTCGCACAGTTTTGCCGCAATCGGCGGTGCCCGTACAAGCTGTGAAAGTTCCTATCTGTTTCAACATTTTACCCGCCATGTGGTCGGTTCGCCGCACGTTGACAACTGTGCCCGCGTCTGTCATTCACCTTCATTAAAAGGGATGCGTACGACGATCGGCGAGGGGGCAATGAGCAATCCGTTTGATGATATTTATGAGACGGAATTTATGGTAGTGATGGGGAGCAATACGACCGAAGGGCACCCTATCGTTGCCAACCGGATGCTTGATGTCATTAAAAACAACGGGACGGAGCTGGCGGTCCTCGATGTCCGTAGAATCCAACTCTCGAAATCTGCGACACATCATTTGAGTATCCCGTATGAAGCCAATTTGATGATTCTCAATATGCTGGCATATGTCATTATTTCCGAGAGTCTTGTCAATGTAGAATTTGTAAATAGCCGGACAAAAGGGTATGAAGCGTATAAAAGTTTAATCTTGAACGACCCTTACGCCAACCCCGAATTTTTATTGCAGATTCCGGGATACGAATCGCTGGTGGATGAGGTTCGCAGTGTCGCGCGAAAATATGCAACCCGAAAAAGTCTTTTTTTCTGGGGCTTGGGAATTACCGAGCATCTTGACGGATCGTATGCCGTGATGGCGATTACCCATCTGGCGATGCTGACCGGTAATATCGGAAAGCGGGGGGCGGGATTGATGCCGCTCCGGGGACAGAATAATGTCCAGGGAACCTGTGATGTCGGGATGCTTCCCTACTATGCTCCCGATTATCAACCGCCCAAAGAGGTGGGGATGATGACCCCTGATCTTATTAATGCGATGTGTGATGGGAAAATAAAAGCCCTTTTCAATATCAGTGAAGATATCGCCCATATCCATCCGAATCAAAATAAAATTCATGCGGCATTGGGCAATCTCGATCTTCTAGTCGTCAATGAACTGTTTGACAACGAAGTGACTAAATTTGCCGACATTATTTTCGGGGTAAAAAGTGCCTATGAGAAAACAGGAGTTTACGTCAACGCCGAGCGCCGGCTCCATCTTTCTCAACCGCTTGTACGGGCAACGATGCCGGATGACTGGGAAGTGATTGCGGAGATATCCAAACGTTACGGAGTCGATTTGGGCGTTGCATCCTCGTATGACGTGTGGGAAAAAGTGAGAGCCGATGCCCCGAACCGTTTCGGCGGGGCGAGTTATGAAAAGCTTGAGGCCAACCGTTTGCGGGGATTGCAGTGGCCGGTACAGGAAGAAGATCTTCCGGTATTGCATATCGGTACGTTTAGAACCAAAGACGGCTTAGGGTCGTTTCATTATCATCAATACGAACCACGGGGACAGGTCGAAGAGCTTTTAAACGGACAAAGCCATGAGGGGTACTATCTGACAACCGGACGTATTTTAGTCCATTACAATAACAGTGCCCAAACCAATGCGTGCGATAAACTGAGCCGCTCTCACAGCGAGGATACGCTGTTGGTAAGTGTCGAGGATGAGGAATTTTTTGAATACAAAGACTTTGTCGTCCTCAAAAGCGAATACGGTCAAAGTGCGCCGTTGCGGGTAAAAGTGAGCTCAACCGTCAAAAAAGGGACCCTGTTTACAACGTTTCACCATGCTGCAAGCAATATCAATTTTCTCTTCGGAGACGAATGCGACGAACTGATTAAAACGGCGCGTTTTAAGTCGATCAAAGTCGAGGTAATCAAGCCCGACTATCTGGATTAACGGTTATGCACACGCGCGCCAGAGGCAACATAGCCGAAGAGCGCGGGTGTGCATATCTGAGGGGAAAAGGGCTTCGTATTATTGATCGGAACGTTTATAACCGTTTCGGAGAAATCGATATTATTGCGCTAAGTTCCGATAATGTTCTCCACTTTATCGAAGTTAAAAGCGGCTCCTCGTATGAGCAGGCGGTTAACAATATTACCTCGTCCAAACTTCAAAAACTAAACCGTACGATCCAAACCTACCTCCAACAAAAAAAACTTAATCTTGATTATTGCATCGATGCGCTGATCGTCAGCGATGAGACGCTGGAGTGGATTGAAAATATTACGCTTTAGGCTTGACCGATAGCCACCGGATGTTCTGCCGGCTCATAAAAGTAGAATCCCTGAGCGGAATCAATTTCGAGGGTTTCGACGATATTGGCAATGGCTTCGTTATGGACAAACTCAGCGACCGTTTTGATGGAACTGTTCTTGGTAAAGTTAACAATGGTCTGAACGATCGTTATCGCTTTATCATCGGTATCAAGATTGCGGATGAGTGAACCGTCTATTTTGATAATATCGATAGCAAGATTCAAAATGCGGGCAAAATTGGAATAACCGCTGCCGAAATCATCGATGGCGATGCGGCACCCGTAACGACGCATTTTGGCAATGAACTCAACAATTTCATTATACTCTTCGATTGCCTCAGATTCTAACAACTCGAAAATTATCCGTTTTCCGATCGATTCGTACTGTTCCAGTAATTGTTCCAGAAGCGCTACCGTTTCTTTATTTCCGATATCATCAATCGATATATTAATTGAAAAGTCTCCCTCATGCTCTGCGATTATGGCAAAACTCTGCGTAGCAATGGCTCGAGTAAGTTGAGGATAGAGATTGGATTCTTTAGCGATATGGAGATAGGGATAAATGGACCTTACCAGGCCATCTTGCATAATGATACGCGCTAACACTTCGTGTTTGGTAACGCTCCGGGTAGAGAGGTTGATAATCGGTTGAAAGTACGGAACGATACGATTTTCCGTTAGGGCATCTTTTAATTCTCTCGCTTTGGTGACGTTGTCGGCTATGATTTGATGGAGATTAAGCCCTTGATGGTAGACGGTAGGATTCGTGTGTGTCTTGTTTTTGAGGGCCATGTCGGCTGTTTCCAACAACGGCGAAAATCTAGATGCAGATATGGAAATGGAAGGGGTACGGGGTTCATTATCGATCAGAATCGGTCTCTCGGAAAAAGTTTTCAGAAATGTTTTGGAAATTGCATGGAGATCGTTGTAGTCGAATAATTCAAACAGGATTCCGAAATCATCCGCACCCAGACGGTAATAATTCGGGTTATATCCTGCAAAGGGGATGTTCTGTATATGACGCGCGGTTTCGATTAAGAGACGATCCCCCTCTTTCACGCCGTAAAAATCGTTATAGTGCTTAAATTTGTTAATATTGATCAAGATAAGGGCGGCCTTTTCACCTTTTCGTTTTAAGTCTTCTTCATACGCTTTACGGTTACGAAGCCGGGTAAGAGGATCTATTCTCGCTTCTCGCTCGCTTTGAACCAAAAAGATGGCGATGATTCCGATACTGATAATGAACAGAGTTACGAGCAAATAGGAAAAATAGGAGACAAAACGAAGTTCCGAATCCGATTCGCTGTAAAAAGCTGCTTCTGCTTTACTTAGGGTAGCCGATAAAGCGGGATCTTTTATCTGTTCCGTCGCTTTGACAAATTGGGGGAAGTATTGTTCGATAACTTTAAAATGAGAGATCATTCGCTGTGTAAGTTCTTCATTTTTAGGGTTTAAGAAACGGTAGTGTTCCAAGGCAGAAATTTTAGGATGCTGTGATGCAATGAGTTCACTGTCCAAAGCATTTTTTGCCAGTAAAACGGAACCGGCTAATCGATTGATCTCGTACAATACCTCTTGTCCCTGAGGGGTAGTTTCATCATGTTCAAACAAGTGCTGCTGTGAGGCTAAAAGGGCGGCGGTTGTATTTTTAATGACGATATTGGTGGTTTGAAAATCATAGATAGCATTGACTTTTTGGTTAAAGAGAACGTCGTATTTTTGGAGAGCCGCATAGGTTTTCGGATGTTCTTGAATAATGTGCGGATTGCGAAGAAGGATATCCAGCTCTTTGTGAACATGGTTGATTCTGTCGTTAATTGCGTCTTGATTGGTGTAGAGGAAAAAAGCATTATTTAAGATTTGATTGTCGAGCTGATTCTGAGCTGTTTCTATCGCTTTAAAATTAAGCCCGAGTTTATTTCGATCAGTGAAATAATCATGTGAAAATGTTTTAAAGAGAAATAATGAGATGAGTGCACTGCCGCCAAGCACGGCTGTCAAAGCGAGTTTATGGGAGAGCTTCATCGATATAGACTCGCTTTAGGAAGGTTGCCGGTGAGTGTTTTTAAAAAAGATATGATGTAGGCTGACTCTTGATCGGAAAGGGTTAGTCCAAGGTTGTGATAGGACATCCGTTTAACCGCATCCTTGAGGGTCGGGGCACTGCCGTCATGAAAATAAGGTGCGGTCAGGGCAATATTGCGCAACGTCGGGACTTTATAAACGTTCTTATCTATCTCCCGCTTGGTAAGGGCATACCGGTCGCTGCTCTTTTGATCCCATTTTACAGGGATGATGACTCCCATTTTTTGAAAAGAGTTCCCTCCCACATTCACGCCGTTATGGCAGGTTGCGCATCCGAGTGTTTTAAAGAGATTATATCCCTCTTGCTCTTCATACGATAGCCTTGATTTCCCTTTCAAAAAGAGATCGAATTTCGCGTTGGGGGTAATAAGCGTTTTTTCATACTCGGCGATCATATCGGCGATATCATCTGCGGTAATGAGACTGCGCTTTGTAATGGTTTGAAATGATTCTTTGTACTCAGGGATCTTCTGAAGGCGTGATACGGCTTCAGCTGCACTGAAGCCCATTTCAATCGGATTATGGATAGGACCGAGTGCCTGTTCACGGAGATTGTTGGCACGGCCGTTCCAAAATTGCTTAAAGTTGAAGGTTGAATTCAATACGGTGGGAGCATTCATGTTTCCCCGCAATTGATAGATGCCGACAGAGACACTTTCTCCGTCTGTCCCCCCATACGCTCTCTTATGACAGGTTGCGCAAGAAATAGAATAATCTTTGGAAAGGACCGGATCATAAAATAGTTTTTGACCTAATGCCGCTTTTTGAGGATCGTAAGGGAGTGTTTGAGGGATCGGAGCAATCGGTTCTATTGCATAGATGAAAGGAGATAACAAGAGTATAATCCATAGCAGACCTTTCATAATACGGTATCCAAATCCTTTATTTATATTGTGTTTTAAAAGGAAGATATTATAATTCAAATTAGATTAAAAGTATGTTCATTGTATTGCATCTTGAGAAATTGTGTGAGAATAATGTAATAAGTCATTTTAAAGATTGGAGCGTTATAATGACTTATTACAAACATTCGCAATCAAGGAAGTACAATGGGTAAATACGTTGAATTGACAGTATCAAATTTTGATGAAATAACCAAAGAGGGTGTCTCATTGGTAGATTTTTGGGCTCCTTGGTGTGGACCTTGCCGTATGATCGCTCCGGTTATCGAAGAGTTGGCGGCAGAATATGAAGGAAAAGCAAATATCTGTAAAGTAAATACAGATGAAGAGCAAGATATTGCAGTTAAATACGGTATCCGTTCTATTCCGACTATCCTTTTCTTCAAAAACGGTGAAGTCGTTGAACAAATGGTCGGTGCCGCTTCTAAACAAGCATTCGCTGATAAACTAAACGCATTACTATAATTCTAAAGAGGAGAGAATAGAATCTCCTCATCTCGCTTGACCCTTCAGGGTCAGTTTCCTCTACTCGCTTTTCCTACCCTAAAAATTTTCTAAAACGATTTTTATTTTAACACTGTTGTGTTAGTTTTCAACTACAAATGAGTATGATATATCAAATTAAAAGCGGAGGCTTTGGATGTTAGATTGTGCGATTATCGGCGGGGGGCCTGCAGGACTGACGGCAGGATTATATACCACACGGGGTGGTTTGGATAATGTCACAATGTATGAAAAAGGGATGCCCGGCGGTCAGATAACGATGAGTTCGGAGATTGAAAATTATCCCGGTGTAACCGGACACATTACGGGAATGGATTTGATGATCCCGTGGCCGGAACAATGTCAGCGTTTCGGTCTGAAACACGAGATGTCAGAGGTTACCCGTGTCACGCGTCGTGAAGACGGTGTTTTTACGATTCAAAAATCGGACGGGACAAGCGATGAGGCCAAGAGTGTTATCGTTTGTACCGGTTCGGCTCCGAAGCGGGCCGGATTCGTCGGTGAAGATACATTTTTCGGACGCGGTGTCAGTACCTGCGCCACATGCGACGGGTTCTTCTATAAAAATAAAGAAGTTGCGGTTATCGGCGGGGGAGATACGGCACTGGAAGAGGCACTTTATTTGGCAAAAATTTGTACCAAAGTCTATCTTATTCACCGCAGAGATTCATTCCGCTCCGCTCCTAACACAATTGCAAGAGTCAAAGCGACTCCGAATATCGAATTGGTTCTAAATGCGATCCCTGAAGAGGTTTTCGGCGGTGCCATGGGAGTGGACGGGATTCGTGTAAAACTTCAAGACGGTTCAATTCGCAAAATTGATGTTCCGGGCGTTTTTGTTTTTGTCGGTAATAATGTTAACAATCAGGTATTGATTCAGGAAGACGGCACATTTTTATGCGACATGACCCCTTGGGGCGAAGTGAAAGTAGATTTGAGTATGAAAACGTCCGTTCCCGGATTGTTCGCGGCCGGAGATATGCGTGAATCGGCTCCAAAACAGGTTGTCTGTGCCGCAGGTGACGGTGCGGTAGCTGCATTGCAGGCAATCGCGTTTGTGGATGGACATCATTAACCCTGCTATAACTGTTTATTTACGCCTTTTTAAACAGTATGACGCTAAAATGTCATCAGAATAATGCAGTATAGGGATTGTACAAAATGATTAGAGCAGGTGTATTTGGCGCTGGCGGGCGTGTTGGAAAACTGTTGATCGAAGATTTGCATAATGAAAATGAAATCTCATTGGGTGCAGTTTATGTCCGTAATGAACTAAATTTCTCCATCGATCCTTCGGTGTTAGTAACCAATGATATGGCAACATTGCTCAAAGGGAGTGATGTCATTATCGATTTTTCATTGCCCGAAGCGACACAGCTTTTACTGGAACAGGCAATTGAGCACCCTACGCCGCTGGTTATCGGAACAACCGGTATGGACGTACACCAAATGAATCTGCTGAAATCAGCAAGCGAATCAATGCCGATTTTATATGCTACGAACATGTCGTTGGGGGTTGCTCTTCTTAATAAATTGGTTCATATGGCGGCCAAAACGCTTGAGGGTTTTGATATCGAGATCGTAGAGCAGCATCATCGTCATAAAAAAGATGCTCCGAGCGGAACGGCACTTACCCTTGCCCATTCAGCGGCGGCAGGACGAAATCTCGATCTTGATGCCGTACGTGTCAGCGGACGCAACGGCAATATCGGAGAGCGAACCAAAGACGAGATCGCGGTAATGGCATTGCGCGGGGGAGATATTGTCGGTCGTCACACGGTCGGCTTTTACAATGACGGAGAGTTTGTAGAGTTGCATCATACGGCAACAAGTAGAAATACTTTCTCAAAAGGTGCTATTCGTGCCGCAAAATGGCTGGTCGGAAAACCCAACGGCCTATACAGTATCCAAGACTGTTTAGAATTAGCATAAGGAAACAAAAGTGCGTAGCTTAAATGAAAAATGTGCGGTTGTCGGTATTTTCGACCATCCGGAAGCCTCAAAATTAGCTTATTTCTCTCTCCATGCCCTTCAGCACCGCGGGCAGGAAGCAGCAGGTATCAGTACCGGAGACGGCGAAAAACTTTATACGATCAAAGACCGCGGGTTGGTTACTCAAGTGTTTGATACCCAAAAACTCAATACCCTCAAAGGGCACATGGCAATCGGGCATACCCGCTACTCTACAGCGGGAGATGATTCGATCCTCGATGCACAGCCGGTATTCGCCCGCTACGATTTGGGAGAGATGTCGATTGTCCATAACGGGAATTTGACGAATGCCAAAGAGGTACGGGATGCGTTAATCAAAAAAGGGGCGATTTTCCAAACCTACATGGACACGGAAAACCTGATCCATTTGATTGCTAAAAGTGATCAGCACCATTTGACGGATCGAATTATCGATGCGGTCAAGAAGATCGAGGGTGCGTATTCCCTTGTGTTCTTGAGCCGTACGAAAATGTTTGCGATGCGCGATCCTCACGGATTCCGTCCTCTAAGTCTCGGTCGTGTCGGGGATGGGTACGTAGTTGCGTCGGAGACCTGTGCGTTCGACCTGATCGGTGCAGAATATATTCGTGACGTTGAACCGGGCGAATTACTGATTTTTGAAAAAGGGAAAGCCCCGAAATCGATCAAAGTATTCGAACCGACACCGAAACACTGTATTTTTGAATACGTCTATTTTGCCCGTCCCGACTCAAACGTATACACCCAAAACGTTTACGAGATGCGCAAAGCGATGGGGAAAGCCTTGGCGCAAGAGCAGCCGATCGAAGCCGATATGGTAGTTCCGGTACCTGATGGCGGAGTCCCGGCAGCCATCGGTTACTCGCAACAAAGCGGAATTCCCTTTGAAATGGCGATTATGCGTAACCATTACATCGGGCGTACGTTTATTGAGCCGACCCAAGAGATGCGTGATTTGAAAGTTAAAATGAAACTTTCTCCGATCAATGATCTCATTCGCGGGAAACGGTTAATTGTCATCGATGACTCTATCGTTCGAGGAACGACCAGCCGTCAAATCGTCCGTATGCTTAAAGCGGCCGGGGCGAGTGAAGTGCATATGCGTATTTCTAGCCCGCCGACGACTGATCCGTGCTACTATGGCGTCGATACCCCCGATAAAGAGAAACTGATTGCAGCCAATATGACGAATGCAGAGATTTGTGCCTTTATCGAAGCCGATTCGCTCGGATATTTGAGTAACGAAGCACTGCTAAGCAGTGTTAACGGTAAAGAAGAGAATTACTGTACTGCCTGTTTTACCGGCAAATACATCATTTGATGCTAAACATTAAAACGAACTTGTCCGTTTTAATGGCAGGGACAAATGTCCCTTGCATCCCCCTAAAGCTACAAAAAACAAAGTTTTTTGAGAAGTGCAAAACAGAGAGAGTTTAATGCGTACTCAAATTTTTACATTCGGGCAATATCTGCATCGTAAATTCGGGGTTAAAGTCTCCAAAGTTCCCGTCTCTATCTCCGGATTTACCTGTCCGAATATTGACGGAACGGTTGCAAAAGGGGGCTGTACGTTTTGCGAAAACGATTCGTTTAGCCCCAGCTTAGATCGGGCACGTGAGCTTAAAGGGTTTTACCTCAATCTTCACTCATTAGCCAACCCCCATTTGGAAAAACAGCTGCAGCAGTTAGAGTGGCAGTTTGATGCCCTCTCTTCGCGGTTACGTGATGAAAACGGTGCTGGGAAGTTTATAGTCTATTTCCAAAGCTTTACCAATACCTACGCCCCGTTAGAAACCTTAAAAGCACTCTATGAAAAAGCACTTTCGTTTGATAATGTCGTGGGACTGAGTATCGGTACCCGTTCAGACAGTATTAGCGATGAGACGTTTGAATATTTGGCTGAACTTTCGCAAAAGACGGAAATTTGGATTGAGTTCGGGATACAATCCATTTATGATACTACACTGGCACGTATCAATCGCGGGCATGACAGCGCCAATGTAAAAGAGGCGATTCTCAAAGCCAAATCGTATGGATTGAATGTTTGCGGACATTTGATATTCGGTCTTCCGGGGGAGGACAAAGAGATGATGCTGGAGACCGCGAAAGAGGCATATGCGCTCGGGATTGATTCGGTTAAATATCATCCTTTGTATGTCGTAAAACGGACGGCTTTGGCAAATGAGTATGCCCGAGGCGAGTTTGAACCGATAGACGAAGAGCTTTATTTGGAGGTTCTGAGAGAAGCGATCGTATTAAAACCGTCCCATGTCAGTGTCCAGCGGATCAGCGCCGGTATCGATGATGAGAGTTTGATTGCTCCGCAATGGTGCAAAGATAAAAATAGGCAAGTCCGCTCCCTCAATAGAGCACTTGAACCGGTTGGCTTAAAATACTAGTATAAGCTTAATAGGCTGCTTTTGCCGTGACATCAAACGTAGCGTGTTTAAAGTATGACGGGTACTTCATAATAATCGTAAAGGGCTTTGCCTTTCCGGGATTCAAATAATCAGCGACAAGTTCCTCTTTTTCGACTGTCTGGCGTTTAAAATTTGGATTGTCTCCCTCATATATTTGGGCAAATACGGATGGCTGTGTAAATATAGATTGCTTCCCGCCGACTCCGCCGTGAGAGTTGATCAGTTTGACGGTAGCGACGACATTGGCTACCGGATAGTTACCGACATTGCGCACGATCCCTTTGAGTATAATCTGTTCAGATTGATAAAAGCGCTCCTGATCCAGTTGAGAGACTTCTACGATATAGACATTTTCATTAATAGATCTCCACATAAAAAATCCTATCATCATAAGAGTGAGTGATATCGTAGTAAAAACTGAAAATTTGGAGTTTGTTCGCAGGGAGACAAGAAACCCGACCAGCAATAGAAGTATTAAAACGGCAATTAAAAGATAATGCCAAATAGTTAACGGGCTCATCGACATTCCGCCTTTATAGTGATATTGTACTCTTTAGTATATCGGAAAGGTTCAACAAAAAGTTTAAAGGGTTCTGACCCGCCTGGGGGGATATTTTCAAGTACTTTATGTGAAGATTTTTTAAAGGGAAAATAGGGGTAAATGCGATCCAAATATTTATTGTGACTCACTTTATAGACACCTGTTGTAATGGTACATTCTTTAAAAGGGCGTTTTGAAGTGTTATTAATATCGCCCTTTATCAGAAGAGCTTCAGTAAATTCGAGTGCTTTTACCTCATGAAGAATAATTCTATTTTTGAAAAGATATTTATGCAGTTGGATATACCCTGCAATAGGTCCTGCGGTTAGCGTTCCGAATGCCAAAACAACGAAAAGAACGGCTAATGCCATTTTGTGGCGAAGGGCGATGGCCAATACCAAAAATAAAAGAAATAAAATAAAAATTCCCCCGAAAAGGAGGTAATCGTAGATAATGAGTTGGTGTATAAAATCGATTATTTTTGCTTTCATTGTTCCCGCGAATTTTTCTCCGCAATCCCACTCATCCCAAATCGTCGGGCAAGCTCTTGTTTGATACGATCGGGAGATATGTTTTTATGTCCGAGTGCTACTAAGACGTGATACACTAAATCGGCACATTCGTAAATAATTTCATCTTCGTTGCCGTCTTTGACCGCAAAACTGAACTCTCCTGCTTCCTCAACCACTTTTTTTAGGATGGCGTTATCCCCTTTGCTGAGCAGTTTTGCCGTCCATGACGTAGAGGGATCGGCATTTTTACGCGATAGAATGGTGTGATAAAGCTCGTCAATGATACCGTAAGTCGCCGCTGTGTCGATTTGGGGTTGGCTAATAACCTCTCCGCTTTCGATATTGGTAAAGAAACACGATTTACGGCCGGTATGGCAGGCTACCCCTTCCTGACGGACAACCAGTAAGAGGGTATCGTTGTCGCAATCGAGCAAGAACTGCTCGATATGCTGCAGATGACCGCTGGATTCCCCTTTTTTCCAAAGCCGTTTTTTGGAGCGGGAGTAGTAGTGAGCGATTCGGGTAGATAAAGAGAGTTCCAACGCTTCACGGTTCATATAGGCCATCATCAATACTTCCAGTGTCGTAGAGTCTTGAACGATGACGGGAAGAAGCTCCGATTTTTGCCAATCAATAAGGTCGAGGTTCATGGTATACCTTTTAAGGGTTTCTTTGGGGTTCACGAATGAATACCAAAGAAACTCTCCGAAAGGAGAGCCTTATTTCATCGATGAAATTTTTTGCGAATCGCCTGTTTTGGTATCTAACCAAATATTTGGGGTAGAACCGCCAGGGGTGAGGAAAATTTTTGCATCTTTATTCTCTTTAAGTGCTTCGTTGAATTTGCCCTGTACCTGAATCTGCTCCAGCTTTAAGAGGCCAGGGGTAAGGGAAGAACCGATAAGACGGTTGGCTTTGGCTTGCGCTTCGGCCTGAATAGTGATCGCATTTGCGGTACCTTGCGCTTCCGTCTCTTTTTTGAACGCCTCTTGTTTTGCCCGCTCAACATCCTGCTGAGCTCGTTCGACCTCTTGTTTCGCTACTTGGACCCGTTCGATCTGATCTTTTACTTTTTGAGGAAGTCCGATTTCACGGAGCTGAATGGATTCAAGCTGCGCAGGGGCATTCTTTTGCCCCTCTACCGTGTTGCGGATACCGACTTCGATTTTTTGGGCAATAGCATTGCGCATAATCGGCAAATTTTCCGCTTCGTATTGACCGACGACATTTCGGACGATATCGCGAGCTACCGGGTCGATGATTTTATCTTCCCAGCTAAAGCCCCAGTTTGAAATGGTTTGTGCAGCCACTTGCGGATTAAGACGATACTGAACCGTTAATTCGATAGTGACGGGAAGTCCCCGTTTGTCCAAAACGGTAATAGCCGGTTTGAGGACGATACCGTCGCCCGCTGTTGAAGCACGATCGATTTTATCGGCATAGTTGATAATTCGCACTTTGGTATCGACGAGATAAACTTTTTGGATAAACGGAATCAGAAAATGAAGCCCCGGCAATAAAGCCCGCTCTTCGTATTTCCCGTTTGTCGAAAGAATACCGCGTTCCCCCTCGGTGATAATGATGAACGGCTTCGCTAAAACAAGGAGTAAAAGTATTCCGCCGATAATCCATAACATTCCGGCTTTTTGTCCGCTTAAGTTAAAGTCCATTTTCGGCGGTTTAGGGGTTTGAAATCCGCCCCCTCGGTTTGCCTCATTTTTTTTCTTATTAAAATAGTCGTTCATGTCACTGGCCATAATATTCCTTTTTGCTACAAATCTCCGGCATTTATGCCGGTAGTTTTAGTGTTTTAATCTATATAGGTTAGGTAGTGGTCGTAATCCGGATTGCGTCCGTAGACGATATCAAAATAGCCGCTTTGGATTTTCTCCGTGATCGGTCCGCGTCCGCCGGCACCTAAAACACGCGCGTCAACTTCACGAATCGGTGTGATTTCTGCTGCGGTTCCGGTAAGAAACGCTTCATCGGCAATGTAGATCTCTTCACGGCTGATACGGCGGCGGGATACGGTATACCCCATCTTCTCTGCCATTTCAATAACCGTTTTTTGGGTGATCGATGCGAGTGAATTATCATTCGGAGGGGTGATGAGCTCTCCGTCTTTAATCATAAAAAATGAAGCACCGCTCGCTTCGGCTACGTATCCCTCATCATCAAGAAGCAATGCTTCATCGTATCCCGCTTCAACCGCTTCAAATTTTGCCATTTGGCTGTTAAGGTAGTTGGCAACCGCTTTGGCTTTGCCCATATTCGATTTGTTATTCGGGCGGCTGAATGAGGATATTTTAAGACGGATTCCCCGTTTCATCCCCTCTTCGCCGAGATAGGCACCCCATTCCCATGCGGAAACGGCAACTTCAACCGGTGCTTCTTTGTGGTAAACACCCATAACGCCGTATCCGAGATAAACGATCGGACGAAGATAGACGTTTTCGCCGGTAAATCCGTTTGCTTTTAATAACTCGATTTGAGCTTTGTTTAACTCTTCAACGGTGTATGGGACGTTGATCAGGGTCATTTTTGCCGATTCGATCAGACGTTTGGTGTGGTCGTTCAGACGAAAAATCGCGTACCCTTTCGGGGTTTTATAGGCTTTAGTCCCTTCGATTGCACCGTTTCCGTAGTGCAGTGTATGGGAAAGGACGTGAATTTTCGCGTCATGCCATGGGAGCAGTTTGCCGTTCATCCAAATATATTTGGCTTCATTCATAGGGAAGATCTCCAAAAGAAAAATTGGATGATTTTAGCGAAGATGTGATTTAAGGTTTATTAAGAGAATATCCCCGCCAAGCGGGAAGCCTTTTAATGTGAGGGTGTATTGATCATCCAAATAGAAAATATGTCGAGATAGTCCCAAAAGGATTGGATATATTCGGGATTAATCCCTTCCGCTTCGAGCGGAGGGAGGAGCTCGGCATAAAACTCCAGCCATCGGCGGCGGCCGTGTTCATCAATACGGAACGGGGCATGACGTCCGACCATGCGAGGCTCTCCGCGTGTCTGGGCAAAATAGTCCGGCCCTCCGCAGATTTGAATTAGAAAATCGGCGGCATGTTTTTTGGCATTGGCGAAATCTTCTTCGTCATTGACGGGAAACAAAAAAGCGATGTCGCTGTTGCGGATCATCTCGTAATGATCGTCGACAAGTTTACGGAACCGTTCTTCTCCCACTTGGAAGAAAAATCCAGGATGGGGTTTGGTGACGGGAGGGCGTACGCCTAAAACACCGTCGGTAATTTTAAGTTCAAGCATAATGGTCCTCTGCGTATTTTTGAGACACATTCTAAAAGGTTCTTAAAAAGAAACTCCTTAAATGTTTTGTTTCCCCCTCCTTTTAGGTGATGATTTGTATAATTGAAACATAATTTAAGGGCGGAGACGATTTTATGGATGCACACGTTTGGATGGGATCACGGCAGGTGGTTACGCAAAGTTACAATGAGCGTCTCAGCCCGTATGACGGACGTGTCGTTTCACGTGCGGCCGAGTGCAGTGCCGATGATGCACGCCAAGCACTAATCATTGCTCAAAATTCCTCTAAATCAGCGAAAAAAGTGGCTCTTCATCAGCGGTGTGCATGGCTGCTGGATGTCGCTGCAAAGCTCAAAGAGCAGCGCGAAACGTTTGCAAAAATATTGTGCGATGAGGTGGGTAAACCGATCACTTACGCACGGATCGAAGTCGATCGCGCTGTCGAGACGATCACCCTCTCTGCCGAGACGATGCGTACCATGCACGGGGAGACGATTAATACCGATGCGATGGCTAGCGGAAGAGCTGCTCATGCGTACTGGCGCCGGGAAGCGGCCGGAGTCGTAGTGGCGATTACCCCGTTTAACTTTCCGCTCAATCTCGTCGCCCATAAACTGGCACCCGCATTGGTCGCGGGGAATACGGTCGTATTGAAACCGACGCCGGAAGCACCGCTGTGTGCGTATAAATTGGCGCAGCTTTTTATCGAAAGCCCTTACGCGACGCCCGATGCGCTTAGCGTCGTTTACGGTGACGCGGAGGTCGGGAGCGCTTTGGTCGGAAGCGATATCCCGCGCGTCATCAGTTTTACCGGATCGGTCGGGGTCGGAAATATCATAACCCGCAGCGCGGGGATTAAAAAAATCTCTCTCGAACTCGGCGGGAATGCAGCGACCTATATCGATACGAGCGCCGATTTGGAGTATGCCGCCGCGCGTTGTGCCATCGGCGCGTTTGTCAATTCGGGGCAGGTGTGCATCTCATTGCAGCGCATTTATGTGGATAGTTCCGTATACGATGAATTTGCTCTTAAAATGGGGGAAGCAACCGCCAAGCTCGTTGTCGGTTCACCCTATAATGACGATACGTTTTTAGGACCGTTGATCAACGATGAAGCGGCATCAAGGGCAATGAGCTGGGTTGATAGCGCTATCGAAGAGGGGGCACGGGCATTGACGCCGCCGAGATGTGAAGGACGAATTTTTTATCCGTGTGTCATGGCGGATGTTACGGAGTCGATGAAAATCGTCTGCGAGGAAGTATTCGCCCCCATCGTGAGTCTGGTTCGGGTGGATGGAATCGATGATGCAATCACACGGATGAACAATTCGCCGTACGGATTGCAGTTTTCGGTTTTTACCAATAACCTCTCGCGCGCGACCAAAGCGATCGATGAACTGGATGCGGGCGGTGTCGTGATCAATGATATGCCGACACTCCGTTTTGATATTCAGCCTTACGGCGGTGTCAAACTGAGCGGTGTAGGCCGCGAAGGCCCCCGTTTTGCTATCGAAGAGTTTACGGAAATCAAATCAATTGTAATTCTTTAATCTACTTTTCTGTTTAGTCAGAAAAGTAGCAAAAGATCATACCATGATCCAAGAACGCTCGTTTCTCTCGGCACTACTGCCTCCGAAACGGCTCTAGGTATTGGATCACGGAAATTTAATCAATAAGGAAAAATAGATGTTAGAAATAGGAAGCACAGCCCCCGATTTTTGTCTCAGCAACCAAGACGACGTAGAGATCTGTTCGCGCGATCTGCGCGGTAAATGGATCGTCCTTTATTTTTACCCGAAAGATTCCACACCGGGATGTACAACCGAAGCGTGCGAGTTCAGTGAAGCGATGGACGATTATGATGATCTTGGGGCGATCATTTTAGGTGTGAGTGCCGACAGCACCAAATCTCACCGCAATTTCATCGAGAAAAAATCGCTCGGGATCACCCTTCTCAGCGATCCCTCAACACAAATGATGCAAGAGTACGGCGTGTGGGCGATGAAGAAAAACTACGGTAAAGAGTATATGGGGATTGTCCGATCAACCTATATCATCGATCCGAAAGGGATCGTACGTGCGGCATGGACGAACGTTAAAGTGAAAGATCATGTGGCTAAAGTGAAAGAGGAATTGGCAAAGATTCAAGGATAGTTCCCGCGATGCGGGAACATAAAGGATTAAAATTTATATCGCAGATAAGCGCGGATGTCTTGTGCTTTGTCGACGACGTTGTCACCGTAACCGGCACCGATAGCCTGATCCATACTCATAGGTGTACCTGTAACACTTCCGAAAAATCCGTTGCTTCCGCTGTAATCATAATTGATATAGGTATAGCGCAATTGGAACGTCAGGATGTCATCTACTAACGGTTCGGTGAAATACACTTCATACGCATCTCCGCGTGCAGCGATTTTAGAACCGATCAGTGTGTCTTCGCCGTAGGTAAGAGGACGCCAATAGTTTGAGCCGTGGTTAAATTCGATTCCCCATCGCCCTTCTTCGCTGATAAGGGATGGAAACTGTGTTCCGATCCAGTAGCTGTAACCTGTCTCGCTGTCAAATGAGCCTAACATCCCTTGTTTTCCGGTCCCTTTGTATGGATCGGTTTTGGACACGGCACCGCTGATGAAAATTAACGAATCGTCCAAAAATTCGCTCCATCCGTCCCCGATCCCGTTGACCATGGCAAACGCCGTTGCGGTATGAAGCCCGCCTACCGTTTCCATATTCCCGCCCGGAGCTTCTTGATCGATCAAATTATTCGCATAGGTGTATTGAAAGCCGGTACTAAATTGTTTGTCATCATAGGGAACGACAATAATACCGGCCATATCGATGTTATTGGTTTCGGAAGAGCCGTTACCGGTGTAGGGAGTAGAACTAAATCTCGGTTCCGCTTCGCTCATACCGCGCCCTGCACAGAGTTTGAAATACGATCCCGCAAGGCCGATAAGTTCTTCCGTCCCGAATTTGGCACTGGCTCCGTCAAATTCGACATTGATCGCATGGGCGAGCGGAGAGGAAGTTTTGACATCGTCGCGGAAATTGATGAGGTGTCCTTCGGTAGAGGGGCGGCGGCCGATACTAAACGTCCACGGAATCTCTAATCCTGCAAGCTCATCGTCGGTATAGAGGAAATAGGCTGAGCGGACACGCAGGGTGTCATCATACGCCGATTCGCCGCTGATCCAGTCAAACCCCTCCATCGCCGGACTTTGAGTCGTTTGCGCACGTTCGCCGAAAATTTTGTTATAGGCTAACTGCCCGGTAAAACTGATGTTTTTGTTGGCGGCATAGCCCATATTCAGCCAAAGGCGGTTGCTGAATACGGCATCGTTTTTTTGTGTGCTTCCGTCCGCCATTTTGTAGTGAAGGTTATCGACACTGGTGCGGAAATCAACCCCGAATTTCAAGTTGTCGCCGTTTGTTTTTTTATTGATCGTGCTGATTTGGTCTTGAATATCTTCAAGTGTCTCATTAATATTGGCAGACGTTGTCGCGTTTTGTTTTGAATTGGTATTCGAGGGCGTTGAAAGTTGAGTGCTTAGGCGGCTGTTTTCAGCTTTTATCGATTCAAGTTCGGCTTTTAGTGCCGCCATCTCACGTTCCATTTTTTCGAACCGCTGCATAAGCGAGTCATCCGAAAATGCGTTTGTGGTAAGTAACGCGGCGGTTATGACTGAGCCTAAAATCCGTTGTTTCATCATATCTCCTTATTCAAATGCCAATGCATTGCCGGATTGATATTAACGAAAGTTATATAAAAGCAATTTTAAAAAGTTAAGATTCGTGTGATAAAAACGTGACAAAAAGACAATATTAAATACAGCTAAATTTAAGAGCCGTTTCAGTATAATCCGCCCGATTTTCTCTCCTCATTTATTGGCGTAAGAAAAAAATCGCAAGCGAATCGTGCTGTTCTCGTGCATCCGATGTTTCATCGGCTCTGTTTGCGCTCGCCCAAGTAAACGAATGAACAAAAAAATACATTAACACGGGAGCCTCTTATGGTAACTATGAAAGACCTTTTGGAATGCGGTGTACACTTTGGTCACCAAACACGTCGTTGGAATCCGAAAATGAAAAAATACATTTTCGGTGTTCGTAAAAACATTTACATCATCGATCTTCAAAAAACATTGCGTTATTTCCGCAATGCGTATCAACAAGTTGTTGATGCTGCGGCTGAAGGTAAAACTGTTCTTTTCGTAGGAACAAAAAAACAAGCGCGTGTTGCGATCCGCGATGCGGCAGTTGCATGTGGAATGCCATACGTTGATAACCGATGGTTGGGTGGAATGTTGACAAACTTCCCGACTATCCAAAAATCAATCCGCAAACTTGACATCATCGAAGAGATGCAAGCAAACGGACAAATCAACCTTTTGACTAAAAAAGAAGCGTTGATGATGAATCGTCAAAAAGAAAAATTGATCGCATACCTCGGCGGTATCCGTCACATGAAAACTTTGCCGGACATGATGTTTGTTATCGATGCGGTAAAAGAACACATCGCGGTTCAAGAAGCGCGTAACCTTGGAATCCAAGTTGTTGCTCCGCTTGATACTAACTGTGATCCTGACGTTATCGATATTCCGATCCCTGGAAATGACGATGCGATCCGCTCTATCCAACTTTTCTGTAAAGAAATGGCGGAAGCGATCAATGAAGGTAAAGCACTTCGCAACGGCGGAAACGACGAAGCGGTAGCGGAAGAAGAAGTTGCACCTGAAGCAGCAGCGGTTGAAGCGGCTACTGAAGAAGTTGTAGCAGAGGAAGCGTAATCATGGCAGAAATCACAGCAGCAATGGTAAAAGACCTTCGTACGGCGACTGATGCGCCTATGATGGATTGTAAAAAAGCCCTCACTGAGTGTGATGGTGATATGGAAAAAGCGAAAGAATTTTTGCGTGACCGCGGTATGGCCCAAACGGCTAAGAAAGCGGATCGTGTTGCGGCTGAAGGACTTTTAGGTCTTAAAGTATCTGAAACTTTCTCTTCGGCTTCTTTGGTAGAGATCAACTCGGAAACTGACTTCGTTGCGAAAAACGACGGGTTCATCGCTCTTGTCGGAAACACTGCGGCACACGTATTTACTACGGGTGTAAGCACGGTAGAAGAATTGAACGAAACTTCGTATGAAACGGGTACATTCTCTGAGTATTTCACTTCTCAAGTAGCTCGTATCGGTGAAAAAATCGTAACGCGTCGTTTTGTAACCATCAATGCGGGTGAAAACGGATGCGTTAACGGTTACGTTCACTCTAACGGCCGTGTAGGTGTTCTCGTAGCGGCAAAATGTTCAGATGCAAAAGTAGCCGAAGCAATGGCTCCAATGCTTAAAAACGTTGCGATGCACGCTGCGGCGATGAAACCGACGACATTGACCTCTAAAGATTTCGATCCTGCATTCGTAGAAGCGGAAACTATCGGTCGTATCGAAGCGATCAAAACAGAGAACGAAGAGTTAGCGCGTTTGAAAAAACCGTTGAAAAACGTTCCACAATACATCTCAGCATCACAATTGACTCCGGAAGTTATGGCTGCGGCTGAAGAAGCGATCAAAGCAAAATTGTTAGCTGATGGAAAACCGGAAAAAATCTGGCCAAACATCATCCCTGGTCAATTGGCTCGTTTCGTAGCGGACAATACGACTTTGGATAAAGAGCTTGCACTTTTGGATCAAAACTACGTTATGGATGATTCTTTGACAGTAGCTGAAGCGATCACAAAAGAGGCGGCAAAACACGGCGGAACAGCTGAACTCGTAGAGTTCGTCAAGTACGAAGTGGGTGAAGGTATCGAAAAACAAGTCAACGATTTCGCTGCCGAAGTCGCTGCACAAATGAGTTAAGAGCTTTTCCTCTTTCTCTTAGATTCCCGCTTTTGCGGGAACCCTCTTTTTTTCCTCTTTATTAATCTTATTTCCTTTATAATTCCCCTATGACACTTTTAAAAGCCACCTCTTTATCACATGCCTTTGACTATCCTTTGTTTGAGGATATTTCCCTGACCCTGAAGGAGGGAGAATCGATTGCGATCGTCGGTGTCAGCGGGAGCGGAAAATCGACGCTGATGCACATTCTCTCTTCATTGCTGCATCCTCTAAAAGGGAGTGTAGAGCTTTTCGGGGAGGATATTTACCAGCTTGACGATAAATCGCTGGTAAAGCTTCGCCGTAATGATCTGGGGATGATCTATCAAAGCCACTACCTTTTTAAGGGCTTCAGCGCGTATGAAAATCTTGAAGTGGCAACGCTCCTCTCCGGTGAGAAAATTGATCCGATATTGCTGAAACGATTGGGAATCGATCACGTGATCAACCAAAAGGTGACCGAGCTCTCCGGAGGACAGCAGCAGCGGGTTTCTATCGCACGGGTTATGTCCAAAAAACCGCGTCTGATTTTTGCGGATGAGCCGACCGGGAATCTTGATCATACAACGGCGCTTGAGGTGATGGAAATTTTCGATGACTATTTGCGCGAGCATAAGGCCGCAATGATCTTAGTGACTCACGATGAAGCGTTAGCCGCACGGTGCAACCACATCTATCGTATGCAAAACGGTAGTTTGAAAGAAGCGTAAAAACATGGAGTGGGCAGAAATATTCAGCGAAGGCCGGACCATCGCTTTTATTTTGCTGTTCATCCGTTTCGGCGCTTTGTTTATGGCAGTACCGATCTTTTCTCATATGAATATTCCGATATCGATCAAAGCCGCTATGGCTTTTTTCTTTACGGTTTTCTTTTTCGGTGCCGTTCCACCGCTTCATATCCCTACCGATGCCCTTAGTCTGACGGTTGCGATTTTGGGCGAAATGCTTTTCGGCCTTGCCGTCGGAATCGTATTGCAGCTGGCCTATCATGTGATCACCTTTGCGGGGGGGCAAATATCGTTTATGATGGGATTTTCGCTTGCTTCGGCGATTGACCCTCAATCGGGGGTATCGATGCCGATTATCAGCCAGTTTTTATCCTTGTTGGCGCTAATGATATTGCTGATCTTCGACCTGCATCACTGGATATTGCTGTACGCATCTGAATCGATCAGCTCTGTTCCTTTGGGAGGGTTTCTGATGACCCCCTCACTGTTCCAATACATCATGCATGCAATGACGAACATGTTTGTTGTCGGGTTCATGATCGCATTTCCGATTACGGCACTATCCATGCTGGCTGATTTGATTTTCGGAATGCTGATGAAAACGATGCCGCAATTCAACCTCTTGGTCATCGGTATGCCGATTAAAATCGCCGTCTCGTTTGTCGTACTTATGGCAACATTGGGGGCAACCTTGATGATCGTAACCTCACAAACCCAAAATGCCTATAATTTTCTTGAAAAGCTATTCTAAATAAGGTCCGGCATGTTGAATAAGAGGATATGAAGCATTTCGGATCGAACGGATTTTGTTTGGATTGTCGCTGCACCGAATGACGGAGTGAGCTGAACGAAATAACTCTTCATTAATAGCACCATCGCTTGTACATACCAAAGAGTCATCTACTATGATTAGCGTTTGATTCAATGGAAGCGAAGAGAGATACAACTCGACGTTTTGATACTGAATCAGAGAAAGAGGGTCTCCCTTTGTCTCTTGGACGGTTAATGTCACCGTAGTCCCTTTTTTGATTGCCGAGAGAAGCTTTTTGCTTAAATCTGAATGGTGCAAAGAGGGGGTTATGATAAGAATTTGTGAAGCAGTTTTAAACGAGCGATCCAATTGATGCAGAAAACGGCTGTGATTATCGGGGAGTTTAGAAATAGTTTCTTGTGGATAAACGGATACAAATATGAAAAGAAGCACAAGATGTTTTATCATTTAATTTTTTTTTAGTTACAATGATACCATTTAGCCTATGAATGAACAAGCACAAACATAAAAAGAGGGGTAGCAAATAATGAAAATTTTGCTTTTTAACGATAATCCGGTAGTTCGAAAGCTGGTTGCTCTCAGCGCGCAAAAAACAAAAGATGATTTGAGTGTAGTCTGGTCAACAGACGAAATTGAGGGGAATGAATACGATTTACTCATTGTCGATGATGCATTGTACAGTGATGAGATATTGGATTCCATCAATGAAAAGATTGTTGCTAAAAACACGTTATTTATGGCTACACGAGGCAAAGCCGTCCCTTCCGGGTTTGATAATGTTATTAATAAGCCGTTTTTGCCTACCGATTTGGTGGATATGTTTGTTCAAATTGAAAAAAAAGTGAGCGTTGGGCGTGATCAGTCGGATAATGAAGTTGAAGAGCATGCTTCAAGTACTTCGACATATGCAATAAATTTAGAAGATTCCCTTTCAGAACTAGAAGGCGATGAAACTGAAGCATTAGTCGGAGCGGAAGACGATTTAGATTTTGGCGATTTGGACGATTATGAGGACAAATTGCCTGAAACCGCTATTTTGGATCAGGAAGAGGTACAGGAAGTTCAAGAACTTTTAGAGGATACCGAAGAAGATGATTTAAATATGGATGACGAGTTTTCGGTAGAAGGAAGCGCTCCGATCAGTCTCCCCGATGAGGAGATCGGAGTACCGATAGAGTTGGAAGATGATTTCTCTCTAGAGGATGCAAATATTCTTGATGAGGAAAAAGAAGAAGAACTCTTAGGCTTTGATGATATAGAAGAGAATGAAATACCTAGTGATGAAGAAGTGCCGAAAAATGATCTTTCAGAGGACGATGAGTTCGGCGATCTTGAGCTTTCTGAAGCATTAGAAGAAAGTAGTGAATTGTCAGACGAAGATGCACTTTTGTCAATGAGTGAAGACGATGCACTTAGTGAATTAGAATTGCCTGAAGATGATGAACTGTCGGAAATAAATGAAGCAACTTCTTTTGATCTCTCGGGATTGGAAGAGATGGATGAGCCTATGCTTATGGATGATGATGAATTGGGTGATTTAGAATCAAAGATTGAAGATGCCGTTGGCGGATTAGAAAGCGAAGAATTGGAACGAGAATTGGAAACAGATGATTTTGACCTTAGTTTGAATGATGAGATGATGGAAGAATTGATGCCGACCGAAGAAGAAAACCTGATGGATACGGGGAGTTTTGATGAGTTGGACATGCTTGATGAACGGGAGCTAAAAATAGCGGTAGGTGAAGAGATAGAAGAAGATGAACCTGCCGTTTTTGTTAAGGGAGGGTCATCGCTTGCGGCTGAAGCACTGGACGAAGTATTGAACGAATCATCGCCGTACGCAGATTTTACCGATGAAATTGAGGAAGCCGAGCCGGTTGCTTCGCATGCAGAGGGGGTTGAAGCATTGCAGGCACTGCTCAAAGCGTTGTCGAATGAAAACGTCTCCAAATCCCTCAAAGGGATGAATATCAGTATTAACATCAATTTCGGGAACGGTGCATGAATCGTCAAAGCGGAGCAATCCTCGTTTTATCAGGGCCAAGCGGCGCCGGCAAAAGTTCATTGATTCAGAAAATTAAAGATCAGATCGGTCCTATCTATTTTTCGATTTCAACGACGACACGCCCTATCCGAGAAGGTGAAGTGGACGGTGTTCACTATTATTTCGTGGGTGTAGAAGAGTTTAAGCGCGATATAGAAGATGAGATGTTTTTGGAATATGCAGTCGTTCATGGCAATTATTACGGAACATCGTTAGGACCGGTTAAAAAAGCGCTTAAAGAAGGAAAACTCGTTATTTTTGATATCGATGTGCAGGGGCACGACGCGGTACAAAACCGGCTAAGCGACATCACAACATCGGTCTTTATCACCACCCCTTCGCTGGAAGAGCTGAAGCGGCGGTTGTATAACCGCTCTACCGACAGTGAAGCAGTCATCTTGGGACGGATTGAAATGGCGAAACGGGAAGTTCAGCGGATAAGCGAATACGATTTTTTAATCGTAAACGACAATCTCGAAGAGGCGGCAGAGGTTTTGGTTTCAATCGCAAAAGCGGCACGGATGAAGATACCGACATTTCAAATTAATGAATTCGTCCAAACCTGGGAAGCCTCGTAATAAAAACTTTGGTGTATTCATCGAAATACGTTATACTTCCCCACTTAATTTTCTACAGAAGGAACTCTAATCATGAGTATGCCAAGCGGAACCGAATTATTATTGATTTTCGGGATTGTTATTTTGTTATTCGGTGCGAAAAAAATTCCTGACCTTGCAAAAGGGATCGGACAAGGTATCCGTAATTTCAAAAAAGAGATGAAAGAAGAAGAACCGGTAGCTACAACTACTCCGACTGAAGCTCCGAAGCAAGTCGATGCATCAGCATCTACAACGGTAGAAGCTCCTAAAACTACGACACAAGCGTAATTCTTGAAACAGCGAGTCAATGCGCTGTTGCGCGATAAATTCAATTCCGACGTTATCCTCGAAAAACCGAAAGATCGCTCTTTCGGCCACTTCGCCACCCCTATCGCTTTTTCATTAGCCAAAGAATTACGAAAATCTCCGATGCTTATTGCCGAAGAGATTGCAGGGTCGTTCGCGGATGAGTCGATGTTTAGTGCCGTTGAATCGGTGCAGGGATATATCAATTTTCGTCTCTCCGAAGCATTTTTGGATGAGTATGCCTCATGGGCATTGAGCCACGGCAATGAGTTTGGAAGTAGCGATAAAAAAGGGTCAATCCTTCTTGAATTCGTAAGTGCCAACCCGACGGGACCGCTTCATATCGGGCATGCACGCGGTGCGGTATACGGCGATACAATGCTTCGTCTGGGACGCCATTTAGGCTACGATATCACGGCGGAATACTACGTGAACGATGCCGGAAATCAGATCGATTTGCTCGGTGTCTCCCTTCAGCTTGAAGGGCGCAGCAGCCTCCTCGGCGAGAGTGTAGAATGGCCTGAGAAATATTACCGGGGCGAGTATCTGAGCGATTTGGCGCGCGAAGCAGTAGAGCTTTTCGGCGAAGAAGCGTTGCGCGATGAGAGCCGACAAAAAGAGCTTGCACTGTGGGCTAAAGACAAAATTCTAGCCCTCATCGTGGATGATTTGGCCGCAATTAATGTCCATTTCGATACGTTTGTCGGAGAAGCATCGCTGTACAGTGAATGGGACCGCGTTATGGCAAAGATGGGTGAGGGGGTCTATGTGAATGAAGGCAAGACCTTTATCCGCTCATCCGACCTTGGCGATGATCATGACCGGGTTGTCGTCCGTGAAGACGGCCGTCCTACCTATCTTGCGGGGGATATCATCTATCATAACCAAAAGTTCGAGCGCGGATTTGAGGATTATATCAACATCTGGGGAGCGGATCATCACGGCTACATTGCTCGTGTCAAAGCGGCGATTACCTTTTTGGGATACGATGCCTCCAAACTTGAAGTCCTCCTTTCGCAGATGGTAAGTCTTCTCAAAGACGGTGAACCGTTTAAAATGTCCAAACGTGCCGGAACGGTTATTTTGATGAGTGATGTCGTCGAAGAGATCGGTGCGGAGGCATTGCGCTTTATGTTTGCCTCTAAAAAGTGCGATACGGCACTCGAGTTCGATATCGAAGAACTCAAACGTCAGGACAGTTCTAATCCGATCTACTATATCCAATACGCCCATGCCCGCATTCAGACATTGATTTCGAAAAGCGAAAAAAGTATGGATGAGATTATGAACTCGCATTTGCACGGATTAAGTGCGGATGCCGACGGATTGCTGTTTGAAGCGTTGCTGTTACCGGAAATTATCGATGACGCCTTCGAATCGCGCCAAGCGCAAAAACTTCCGGACTATCTCAAAGTGCTAGCGGGGAGATTGCATAAATTTTATTACGATACCCGTATTATCGGAACGGAAGACGAAGCAAAACTGCTTAAACTTCTCCTCGTCGTTGCCCTCTCTATCAAAACAGGGCTCTCATTGCTCGGAATCCAAGCAAAAGACCGGATGTAAATCCGAGTCTTCTCGCGATACCGGATTTTATATCCGCTACCTCTTTCTTTAGCCTAAAAGACGTGCCATCGATTGACGCATTGCGTCCGTTTGGTGTGCCATCGTAAGCAGGCCTGCACTGATTTGATTATTACTTTGTTGAAACTCACTCACTTGTTTTGCCATATCCGTATCCGCGATTTGGCTTTTCGCCGCCGCCGTATCGGTTATTTGCTGGAGCAGAACATTGGTACTGCTGATAAAATTGTTGGTTGCCGATCCGACATCGCTTTGGGCTGATGCAAGTGTTTGGGCATATTGGCTGATCCCTTCTTGGTTATCAATACTCAGCCCTTTTGGAGAAACATTCGCAATAGAGGTCGAAAGGGCGCCATCACCGATCGAGATAGAAAAATTGTTGTTAAAAAGAGGATTGCCGTTGTAGCTTGTCGTGTTAACAATGTTTTGCATTGATGAGAGGGTACGCTGAAATTGACTGTTCAATGCTTGTTTATCGGCACTGTTGAGGATAGCGCTGTTATTACGGACACTTAAATCGTTCAATGTCTGTGTCTGATCCGACAGGCTGCTCAGCGCCCCGTCAGCAATCTGCAACATGGCAATTCCGTCATTGGCGTTTATTAACCCTTGCGATAATGAAGAAATTTGATTTTGCATCATATCGGCAATAGTCCGTGACGAGCTGTCTTCTAATTTGAGTTCAACGGCTGTAGCGATTTTCTCAAGCGTTTTATCCCGCTTCGATGTTTCCGTATTCATCTGCGGAAGCGCATTTGATAGTGAATTTACTTTCATATCATCCTCCTTCATAATTTCTAGTATATTTAGAATATCACTGAAAGAATTAAATATTGATAAGATTTTGAGACTAAAGTTTTCTTTGCCGTAGTACAGCAATGCTATAATTGCGCAACAGAAAGTAAGTGAGGAGCGGGGAATGGTTAAAGTCGCGGCGATACAGATGCAGATGGGCGAAAATAAAGCGTCCAATATTGCTAAAGCGGAATCGATGGTACGTGGCGCGGCAGAGTCCGGTGCCAATATTATTTTAATCCCTGAATTGTTTGAAGGGTACTATTTTTGCAAAGATATGGACGATAAATATTTTACTTGGGCGCAACCGCTTGAGAACAATCCTCTGATAAAACATTTTAGTGCTTTGGCCAAAGAACTGGGTGTCGTGTTGCCGATCAGCTATTTTGAACGTGACGATGAGCGTTATTTCAACTCTCTCGTGATGATCGATGCGGACGGCACCGTAATGGAAAATTACCGCAAAACCCATATTCCCGACGGTCCGGGATACGAAGAGAAATTTTACTTTGAACCGGGAGATACGGGTTTTAAAGTATGGAAAACCCGTTACGGAAATGTCGGTGTCGGGATCTGCTGGGATCAGTGGTTCCCGGAGACGGCACGTTCTTTGACCCTTATGGGAGCCGACATGATCTTTTATCCCACGGCAATCGGGTCTGAACCCGAAATCGGCGTCGATTCGGCGTCGCATTGGCAGCGGGTACAGATGGGACACTCTGCGGCAAACATCATCCCCGTTATCGCCGCCAACCGTATCGGCGTCGAAGTGGGGGAGAGCTGTACCCTGACGTTTTACGGTTCTTCGTTTATTACCGATCATACGGGGGCGAAAGTTGCCGAAGCATCACGTGACAAAGAAGAGATACTCTACAGTGAATTTGATCCTGCAGTGATTCGTGAGCACCGCCATTACTGGGGATTGATCCGCGACCGCCGACCGGAGTGCTACGGAGAGATTGTTAAGCAATAGCGATATGGAAAAATCAGCCACAAAAAATCTTCACGTTTTGTATGTTGAAGATGATGATGTGGCGCGCGAAAACGGTATCGAGTACCTCGAAAACTACTTCGATCATGTTTATGCCGCTTCGGATGCTTTTGAAGGATTAAAGCTCTATCGGGAGGTTCATCCCGAAATCATCATTACCGATATTCAGATGCCTAAACTAAACGGTTTAGAGTTTATCAAACAAATCCGTAAAGAGAATAAAGAGACGCAGATCATTGTCATTAGCGCGTACAGTGACACGACCTATCTTCTTCAGGCAATCGAGTTGCAGTTAGTCAAATACCTGATTAAACCGGTACAGGAGAGCGCTTTTAAAGAAGCGTTGCGACAATGTATCGAAAGTATCCACCATAAAGATTCGAATATCATCAATCTTCCGGATAACACCTGTTTTGACAGGTATAATCAGACCCTTGTCCGCGATGGTGAAGTTGTTGTTTTACGGACGAAAGAGCTTCAAATGCTGAGTCTGCTCCTCAAATATAAAAACCGCTATGTCACTTATAGCGAGATCGAAAACCATGTTTGGCGAGAGAGTGCCATGAGCAATGACGCTCTAAAAACCCTGATGAAAAATCTCAAAGCCAAACTTCCTCCGAATCTTATTTCCAACCTCTCGGGGACAGGGTACAAAATTGAGTGCTGAAGCGTTCACCCACTTAGCCTACGGCGCAACGTTCGGCATTTTGCTGATGAGTATCGTCTATACGCTCGTGCGCTATGTCTACTCCAAAGAGATCATGTATATCAGCTATTGTGCCATGCAGGTTTTTTCTCTGGGATATATCAGCGCCTATAGCCATCTTTTCGCACTTGAGCCTTTTGTACAGGAGATTTTTCTTCTGTTAGCAACGCTGAGTGCCGTTATGTTTGCGATAACGTTTCATGAGGGCAATTTGATTCCCAAGATTACGAATTTTAAAGCGTTGGTGATCAATACCCTTTTGCTCAATGTCGTCATTTTGACCGCCTTTTATCACTATATCCTTTTTGAATATCTCCCCTATACGGTGGTGTATGCGATCTTGTTTCTCTCCATCGTATTTAATCTCCGCTCAGGGTTCAAACCGACGATCGTGTATGTCATCGGATGGTCGTTGCTGTGTATTTTGCTGTTTGTGTTTCAGCTCAAACAGGTGTACGTTGAACACGGTTATATCGATATAGTATTGGCGGCATTTGCGGTGGAAGCGGTGTTGTTTACGATCTCGATTTCGTATAAATACAATCTTTTCAAAAATCAGGCGCTCGATCATCAAAATATGTTGTTTCAACAGTCCAAAATGGCAAAAAGCGGTGAGATGATCGCCAATATCACCCACCAGTTTCGTCAACCCCTCAATAACCTCTCCTACCTGTTGATGAATTTGAAAAGTCGGTATGAAAACCGTATGCTTGATGATGCATATTTTGATACGAAAATCGCTTCGGCACAGGAACAGTTGCAGTTTTTATCCAAGACGATTGATGATTTCAAAGAGTTTTATACCCCTGCCAAAGCGAAAGAGCCTTTTTCCCTCACCGAAGCGATCTGCAACAGCGTTGCCGTCATTGCCCCTGATTTAAAGAGTAAGGGAATCGTATTGGAGGTTGTTGATTGTGATGACGAGATCGCTATTTTTGGAAAAAAGAATGAGCTCTCACAGGTTCTTTTGGCGTTGATCTCGAATGCGTCGGATGCATTGAGCGGGGTGAGTGAACCGAAGATACTCCTTCGCAGCCACTGCAACGGGAGCGAAGCAACGATCAGTATCGAAGATAACGGGAGCGGGATTTCTAGCGATACGCTCGGAAAGATTTTTGACCCCTATTTTACGACGAAATCCCAAGGGAGCGGGATCGGGCTCTATTTGTCTAAAATGATTATCGAAAAAAGCTTCGGAGGAAAAATAGAGGTCGAGAACAAGGTGCGAGAGGGGAGTGTTTTTACCCTCTCGATGGCTCTCTATCACTCAGCTCGCGGATAGATAAACGAAATCTCTTTGTCGACAGAGATTTTCGGATCTTCTTTTGCGAAGACAGTGAGTTTGACTTTCAACGCGGTGTCTCTTCGATCCGACTGTGATAGATTCTGATGTGTCGAGATGACTAAAACTCGCTTACGCATACCATCGGCTTTGAGTGTTAGCGCTTCAAAGCTATCGATGCGGAAGTTTTTATCTTCCACTTTGACATCGTAGGTATAGGTTTGTTTTTGGGTGTTGTGGACATTGACGATGTAATTGTTGCTCACGATACCATCGTGTGCCTTATACTGTTCGTTGGTTTTATTGATATTGACCAGCACAGGCTCTTGTCCCGCTGCAAATGCCGCTGCAAAGATTATTGATCCTATCATAGCGACGAAATACATCATATTGCGTTTTGAAAAAATAGAGCATTTTATGTCATGCAAAATAGATTTCGGACTTCCCCACTCGATCAGTGATTTTTTCCCTAATTTCCCCATGACGGTACTACACGCATCGGCACATCCGAGGCAGTTGATACACTCTAACTGTAGCCCTTGACGTATATCGATATGGGTCGGACACACTTTGACACACGCTTCGCAGGCGGTACACTCTTGCGCGCCGCGATTGGTGTTATACACGACGTGTTTGGTATTATCATCATAAAGTACGGTTTGGATGCGTGAATAAGGGCATAAGTAGGTACAAAAACTCTCCTGCATCCAGACAATATCATAAACCAAAAATGCCGCAGTGGTAGCGATGAAAATGACGATAAAGAGATGATCTTGCGGGTGTTGCATATAGGTGAAGAAATCTTCGGGAGGGACGAAGTACCAGATGAAATTGGTCGATGCGGTGATGGCGATCAGTGTCCAGAGTAAAAAACCGACAACGACTTTGAGCTTATTCTCAAACGTAGAGGTGCTCATCCGCTTTTGTTTATTAGTGATGTTTCGTAGATCGAGGAGGGTTCCTTGAATCAAATCCCGATAAATGGTTCGAAAAATTGTCTGAGGACATCCCCATCCGCACCACGCTCTCCCTAGTATGGAGGTGAGGGCAAAAATTCCGATAAACAGAAACATGAGCAAAAACGGCATGATGTAAAACTCGTTGACATCGTATGCCAATCCCATAAAATGAAACTGGAGCTTCTCAAACGAGAGTAGCAAAAGATGGTTGTCATTGACCCTAATAAACGGAACGGTGAAGATAAAGAGGGTGACAAAGGCATAGAACCAATATCGTTTTGTCGCATAAGACATAGAGACTCCTTGAAGATAGAATGGAGAACTGTAAAAAAATAAAGTGTCTTTTTGGTGGCTTTAAAAAAAAGAGTGGAACTCCTTTTGCTTTAGTGAGGGTAAGAATCACTAACGGGGGTTGCTGTGAAAGTTGTTTTACGCAATAACGCTATCTTTGTTCAAGGGAGCTCTAATACGCTCGAAGAGTCATGGATGGAGGAGTTTTTCGACCATCACATCCATAACACACTGTTTTTGGATAACGGTGTTTTGGTCCTCAACAACGAAAATTCTTCCGACCAAAAAGAGGAGTTTTTGGAGACATTGAGCGAGCGTTTTACAAAAGCCAATGAACTGACCGGCTCGTTTTACAGCCGATCGCTCAAACGGTGCCGCACTGCCGCCGTACGGATCGAAGTCCCTTTCCGTGAAAGTGAAAAAGTGGATATCGAAGTGTATGCTTACAATTCGGGTTGTGTGCAATTTACTCTTTTGACTCCGAATCGCTGGGTGATGCGCTATCTCAAACAGCAGCTTTCCAATTTAGTGACAAGCTCGACAAGCGATGACATTTTTATCGATGTCAGTACACCTGCATCAAAAGCACGTCTTGAGAAAACGCTTAATCGTCGTGAAGTGCTCCATTTTACGATTAACTATCAATACGATGACGAATTTATGAGCCGTCTATACGGAAACTACAAAGGGTGGGGATTCGGAAACGACGCAATCGATAAAATGATCCGTTACCACGCGATTTTTGAAATACCGATGGGATCCACACCGGAAGATTTGAAAAAACGGTACCGAATGCTGGCAAAACGGTATCATCCCGACCGCGTGCAAAGCAAAAATCCTAAAATCATCAACAAATACACCGAAAAATTCCAGCTTCTCCAAGAGGCGTACGGCGCATTACGGGCGGTCAGTTAAAACGCTTAAATCTTCCGCGACAAAGCGGTAGAGTCGTTTGTCTTTCATATCGCTCAGTTCGTTCGAAAATCCCCGTTTGGTAAAGAGAAAGATTTTATCCGGAGCAATGGAGAGCTTACTGCATTTTTCTTCGAGTTTGTGAAACTCTTTTTTGTTCACTTTGTGGTTTGTCCATTTGCACTCTCCGACCCATGTTTCCCCCTCCATCGTCTCAGTAAGCAAATCAATCTCCACTTCTCGATTCCAGTAGCTTCCCGAATCAAGAAGATCACCCTTAAACCGCGGCGCTAGAATTTCACGGATATATAGATCGCACAGCTCTTCGAACGTAAACCCGACAAAAGCGTTGAACCGTTCATGAAAATGGGTGAAAAAGGGGAGATAGTTCCCCTCTCGAATCGATTTTGAAAATGGTTCCACAAACGCAAACCAAAAGCGTAAAAAAGGGAATTTAAACCGGTATTTATGCGATATTTTATGATGTTCGATCTCTTTTTTAAACCGTTGTTTCGGATGTGCACGCTCCAGGGGCATTTCACGCGAACGCTCCAATTTCAGATATCCGCTGGTGCGTAAAAACTCAAAAGCTTCGTTTCCCCGCTCTTTGCCGATACGGGCACGGCGATAGGCCGATCCCTGACGTCGATCTCCGATGGCTATAGCACGCAGAAGATTCAGATACAGGGGATTGTCTTGAAGGGATGAGAGAAAGCGTTCCCGATGCAGCTCGAACGGCTCAAGTATATGCTGTGCTATCAGCGATTCGATCGGTGCATCGGCATCGATCGGCGTATCGTATCCTCCGAAGATGGCAAAGAGTTCAATACATTGCTCCATGTCGCTGGGGAGATTGAGATGAAAAAAATCGCTTATCAGTTTTTTATCCATTAAAAGGATTATAACGAATAAGTGAACGGTTGGCTATGACGTCTAGGGTTGGTATTAGGAAGCAAGAACAACGGCGATGTTTTTGAGTATTTTGCTGACACGCTCGGAATATTCGTTGAGTTTTGCCGCATACGCATTTGCTGAAGATGCGTTGATCTCAAGTTCACTCAGTATCTCCAGAATAGAGCGGATAAAATCACGGTGTTCGGCACATTCACGGCATACCGATGTATTGACGCACATCCCTGCATTCATAAGAACATAAGCCTCTTCACTCTCTATACTGAGCTGTGTGAAATAATCTGTATCCCGATTCATAGGCGAATTGAGCAACTCATGAAGTAGTTGAAATTGTTTTTGTGCTTCACGGATAGTATTCAACACGGTTTTCTCCCGTTAAAATTTGATTGACTTAATTGTAGCTCAAAAAAGGTAGAATAGCATTACAAATTTATTACTTTAAAAAGAGAATTTATGGACTATCGCTATATTGGTCGCAGTGGACTGCGCGTTTCGCCGATTTGTATGGGAACGATGACCTTCGGTTCCCAATGCGATGAAAAAGCAGCATTTAAAATTATGGATAAAGCCTATGAAGCCGGGGTGAATTTTTTCGATACGGCCGAACTGTATCCCGTCCCTCCCGAAGAGAAGCTTGCCGGTCTGACCGAAGAGATGGTCGGGCGATGGATGAAGAGCAAACCGCGCGAGAGCATCATCCTCGCATCTAAAGTGGCGGGGGCGGCATCGGGCTGGTTTATCCCTCCGATCCGTCACGGATATACGGCGATCGACCGGTTTCATATTGAGCGGGCGATCGAGGGCTCTCTTAAGCGTCTGGATACCGATTACATCGATCTGTATCAGATGCACTGGCCCGACACGGTTGTCCCTATCGAAGAGTCGATGCGGGCGTTCGATGCGCTTGTTCAGAGCGGCAAGGTACGCTATATCGGAACCTCCAATGATAGTGCGCGCGGGACGATGAAATCGCTGATGGTCTCCAAATACGAAAAACTGGCCCGTTTCGAGTCGATCCAAAATAACTTTTCGCTGCTCAATCGTCGCGATCTGACCGAGATCGGCGCATTGTGCCGTGAAGAGAAGATTTCATTGCTGCCGTATTCGCCTCTGGCGGGCGGGGTGCTCAGCGGGAAATACAATCAAGACATCAATGCGCACGGGCGCTTTAGCGATTATGTGAAATCGAGTAACAAACGCCAGCGTTTGATGGCGGCGCGGTTTATGAACGATAAAACTTTGGCTTCGACACAGGAATATCTGCGCATTGCTCATGAGGTGGGATTGCATCCGGTGACGATGGCGATTGCGTGGAGCAAGCAGTTTGATTTTGTCGCTTCAACGATCATCGGAGCGACATCGCCTGAACAATTGGATTCCTCTTTGGCGGCGATGAATATGACATTAAGCAATGAAATTTTACAAAAACTGGATGAGGTACATGCAAAAATTCTTTATCCTATGGGCTAGCCTTCTTATTCTCATCCTCGGCGGGTGCGCGCAAAAACAGTATGAAATCAGCAAACCCAAACTGATCGTGATGAAAACGCCGAAACTCAAATTTGCCGATACGGGATATATCCGCTCCAGCGGCGAGAGCGTCGAAGCGGAACTTTTTACCGCCGGTGTTGCGGTAGAGAAAATATCGATTGATGATATGGTTTGCGTCAAAGCGGGGTGTATGAGCGAAGAGGCGTTTGTCCGTGAGTATCTCTCAGCGGAGTATCCCAAAGATATTCTCCGACGCATTTTATTGGCCGAGCCGATTTTTGGCGGGATCAATATCTCCGAGCAGTGCGGAGGAGCACGGACGCAATACATTCGAGACGATAAAAGAGACATCGTCTATCGGCTCAAAACGGATGAAACCTACTTTAAAGACCGTGTAAACGGTTTTATTATCAAAATCAGCGATCTTGACGATAATCAATCTCTTCCGTGAATAACTAAGCTACAATCGCTGTAAAAAAGGGATTGTATGAACGTTTCTCCCGGCTTTTCCTTGCCGCTTCGTTTGATCGCCCCCTATTTTGTGGCGGCGGTCCTATTTAATATAGCTTCCATGAGTTTTTTATTTTTTTTGCAGAGCGATATCGGTTTGCGCGATTTCAGAGTGATCGGATGGGTGCATGCCTATGTGATCGGATTCGTGATGATGGTGATTATCGGGGCGATGGCTCAGCTGTCAGTCGTGGTAGGGGAGATTCATCATCGTTACCCTAAAGTATTTAGATGGATAGGGCCTATGTTGAGCGCGGGAACGGCTGTACTGGTGATCGGGTTTATATACGACCCTTTTTGGCTGGGTATCGGCGGCGGATTGATTCTCGTCGCACTGGCACTTTTTGCTTATAATCTCTTTAGTACCCTTCGATTCAGTCGTCGCCGTACCGCTGTTACCCGTTCGATGCAGTGGAGTACGCTGTTTTTAGGAATCGGTCTGATGATCGGGATGATGATGGCATTGGGATACGGAGGGGTAATTCCCGTCGATCCGACACACTGGCGGTTGGGGCATATTTTTGCCGTATTCGGCGGATACGTTATGATCAATATCATGGGGGTGAGTACGGTGCTGCTTCCGATGTTCGGTGCCTGCAATCGAGTGAGCGATAACGATTATACGGTCAGTTTTTATACGATGATCATGGCGGTAGGGATGATGATTGTCGCTTCGGTATTGCAGATAGAGATGATTGAATATGCGGCTCTTTGGCTGGGGATCGGGTCGGTGATATTCTATATGTTTCGGGTATATCGAATCTTTACCTCCAGGAAAAGGATCTACAGCGATATATGGGAACGATCAATCGCCGTTGCGTTTATTTCTTTGGCACTCTCTGTCGGATCGGGAATATACGGGATCGTATCGGGAAGCGAAAAAGCTCATATGATCTCATTTTGGTTTTTGACGGCGGGATTTCTGGGATTTTTAATCACGGCACACCTGTATAAAATAGTCCCGTTTCTGGTATGGTTTGAGCGCTATGCCCCCTATGTTGATGAGCGGGAAGTACCGATGCTCCATCAGCTTCTCCCTGCCAAATTGGCTGATATTCAGTGGGGTTTTGCCGTAGCCGGGTTGGTAATGATCGCCGCGGTAATGGGATCGGGGTTTAGTGTTTTATGGCAGGTCGGAGCATTGCTATCGGTTCTTTCAGGGGTCGTTTTGTTGGCTATTCTAATCAAGGTTTTGGGCGATAAGTTATAATTTCGTTTTTATTAACGGAGAGCCTTTATGAAACTGAGCAAACGCAGCGGCAATGTAGAACAATCCCATATCCGCTCTATGACAAAAGTGTGCAACGCTTTGGGCGGAATCAATATGGCACAGGGAGTCTGCGATCTCGACGTTCCTCGTGAGGTGATCGAGGGGGCATATGCGGCGATGAAGGAGGGGATTAATATTTATACCCCGACCGAAGGATTGCCGCGTCTTCGAAACGCAATAACCGCGAAAATGAAACGTTTTTACGAGGTCGAAATCGCACCTGAACAAGTCCTCGTTTCTGACGGTGCGACGGGGGCGTTTTACACGGCGTGCATGGCACTTCTCAATCCGGGTGATGAGGTGATACTGTTTGAGCCTTACTACGGCTATCACCGCTCCACCCTCACATCGCTGGAGATTGTACCGGCATTTGTTCGTCTCGAAGCTCCCGAATGGACGCTGGATATGAATGCACTCGAAGCGGCTGTGACACCGAAAACCCGTGCGATGGTGATCTGCAATCCCGCCAATCCGAGCGGAAAAGTGTATACCCGTACAGAACTCGAAGCGATAGGGAAATTTGCCGAGCGTCATGATCTGATCGTATTTTCCGATGAGATGTATGAGCACTTTTTATACGGCGATGAGGTTCACATCACCGCACTCAGTGTGAAAAGTCTCAAAGAACGGTGTGTTGTCCTTTCGGGTTTTTCAAAAGTGTTCAGTATCACCGGATGGCGTTTGGGGTACGCGATAGCCCCGATCCATGTCATCGAAGCGATGGCACAGCTCAACGATCTGATCTACGTCTGCGCCCCCGCACCGTTACAGATCGGTGCGGCGGTCGGATTGGAGAGTTTAGGGGATGAGTATTACACCGAACTTGCCCGTATCCACGAGCATAAGCGCGATCTTTTCTGTGATGCGTTGCGCGAGGCGGGGCTGACTCCGAGCGTCCCTGCGGGTGCCTATTATGTGATGACCGATGTGAGCGCGGTTGCGGGGAGCGATGATTTCGAAAAAGCGATGGAAATTTTAGAGAGAACAGGGATTGCATCGGTTCCGGGACGGGCATTTTACCACGACGATGCGGGGAAGAATATGGTGCGCTTTTGCTACTCTAAACCTCTGGGTGTACTCGAAGAGGCGGCGGAGAAGATTCGAAAACTGCGCTAAAATAGCGACATTAAACTATCAGGAATACTCATGTCTAAATTTGTCGGAGCCCACGTCTCCGCTTCGGGCGGTGTTTTTAACGCTCCGCTTAACGCGATGAAAATCGGAGCGAAAGCGTTTGCCCTCTTTACCAAAAACCAAAAACAGTGGGCGGCAAAGCCTCTGGATGATGAGACGATAGGACTTTTTAAAGAGAACCTCTCTAAAAGCGGAATCCTCCCACAACACATTCTTCCGCATGATTCGTATCTGATCAATCTCGGTCATCCCGAAGAGGATAAACGGCAAAAGTCGCTTGAAGCGTTTATTGACGAGGTGAATCGCTGTAGCCAGTTGGGACTCGATCGGTTGAACTTCCATCCGGGGAGCCATTTGAAACAAATCAGCGAAGAGGAGTGCATCGACCGCATCGCGTCGAGTATGAATGAAACACTCAGTGTTACAAACGGTGTCACTCTGGTCATCGAGAATACGGCGGGTCAGGGGTCTAATCTGGGATGGAGATTTGAGCATCTAAGTGCCATTATAGAGCGTATAGAGGACAAATCGCGTGTCGGTGTCTGTATCGATACGTGCCATATGTTTACCGCCGGTTATGATATCCGAACCCGTGAGGCCTATCATGCAACCTGGGCGGAATTCGATAGAATAGTGGGATTTAAGTATCTCAAAGGGATGCATATCAACGACTCCAAACCCGATCTGGGAAGTCATGTCGACCGTCATGATTCGATCGGCAAAGGAAAAATCGGAGTCGAGCCGTTCGGATTTATCATGAACGACCCGAGAATGGATGATATCCCTTTGGTGCTTGAGACAATCGATGAGACGATTTGGGCGCAGGAGATTGAGCTACTTTACTCACTACAGGAGAAATGATGAGACACTTAGTATTGTTATCTGTTGCAGCCGCCGCAGCAACGGCAGGGGGATATAAAATCCCCGAGAGTTCGATCAACGCGACGGCACTCAGTGCGGCGTATGTTGCCAATGCGCACGGAGCCGACGCGGCATACTACAACCCGGCAGCGATGGTCAATAACGAGGATGCCAATCTACTCGAAGTGGATGCAACCTATATCGGATTAAGCGAAATCGATTTTTCAGGCTCAACGGGAAATTACGGTTCCAAAAAAGAGAATTTCTTGGTTCCGACCCTCCATTTCAGTTCTAAAAAGTTAGGAGACAGCGGCGCACGTGTCGGACTCAGCATCGTAGCCCCCGCAGGGCTGTCGAAACGGTGGGATAATCCTGCCGCAAAAGCGAGTGCAAAAGAATTTACATTGAAAACGATAGAGGTTAATCCCTCTTTTGCGGTGCCCTTAAACGACGTTATGAGCTTCGGTGCCGGATTAAGAATGATCAGATCGGACGGAGTCGTCAAAAGCGATACGGGAACTCCGACCAATATCAGCCGCGATCTCGAAGGGGATTCGAGTGATATCGGGTACAATCTTGCTCTTAACTATAAGCCCTTCAAAGAGCTGTCTTTAGCGGCGACGTACCGTTCAAAAGTCGATTTGACGGTCGAGGGGGAAGCTGATTTAAATTATCTCCCCCCCATTCACCCATTACATGCATCTTATAGCGGCTCAACCAGTGTTACCGTTCCGATTCCCGCAACATTAAGTCTTGCGGCAGCGTATACTTTTGAAACGGGTACGACGGTTGAAGCGGTATATGAACGAACCTATTGGTCACGCTATAAAAGTCTCGATTTTGATTACGACGGAACCGTGAATAATGCTACCGCTTTTTTCGGTACACCGATCGCCAAAAACTGGGAGAATACCAATACGTATCGTCTCGGAATTACCCAAAAAATCGATCAGTGGACGGCAATGGCCGGCTTAGCGTACGATGAAACACCGGTTCCCGAAGCGACTTTGGGGTACGAGCTTCCCGATGCGGATGCTCTCATCGTATCGTTAGGAGGGCGTTATCAGTTGGATGAACATTGGAACATCGGATTGGCGGGGCTGGTCGATATGAAAAAGGATCGCTCAGTGCATAACAGTTCGATTAACGGTGAATTTACCAATGCCCGAGCCTACCTCGTTACTGCCGGAATCGGGTATCGCTTTTGATTCACTACCCGTATGAAAATTTTTATGCGATGCTTTACGCTGTCGCACAAGAGAATCCCAATAAAAAGGTGATTTTCGTTGACAATGAGCACTATACTTATCAGAAATTTTTAGAGAATGTCGATAGAACTGCCCGTGCGCTTGAAGTGATCGGTGTCGGGAGAGGGGATAAGATAGCTCTGATTTGTCCCAACAGCATCGAATTCGTCCAAAGTGTCTTTGCCATCAGCAAACTTGGGGCGATAAGCGTACCGATTAACACGATGCTTAAAAACGAGGAGTATCGCTATATTCTGGGTGACTGCCGTGCCAAAGTCATCATAACCGCGTCAAAATTGGATAAAGAGGTTCGTGGGCTGTGCGATGAGGTCGCATCGATTGAACATACGATTTGGATAGATAAGGCGCCGTTTGAAGATGCAAAACATCTGCTGTTGGATGAGATGCTTGCCGATCATGTGCATCACCATTCCCCTTCACCCGCAAGACTGGATGATACGGCGGTCATATTTTATACGTCGGGGACGACGGGACATCCAAAAGGGGCGATGATCAGCAATCGCAACCTTTTTTCCAATCTTGTGGCAGCAAAAGAGCGCTTTGATTTAAGCCCAAAAGATCGCTTTATTGTCTATCTTCCGATGTTTCACTCCTTTACCTTTGCGATTATGGTGATGTTGCCGTTTTTTGTGAGAGCCTCTTTCGTCATCATTCCCTCGATTTTGCCCTTTAGCAATATCATCAAGCAGACGCTTCTCAAAAGGGTAAGTATCTTTATGGGGGTTCCCGATATATATAACGCCCTGATCCGTGCAAAATTGCCGTGGTATTTTCTATGGTTTAATTCTGTCCGCTGTTTTATCTCCGGCGGGTCGGCACTGAGCGAAGACACCTTGACTCGGTTTCGGTCACTCTTTAAGCGTGCCGTGATGCTGGAGGGGTACGGTCTCAGCGAATGTTCTCCGGCGGTAGCCGTCAATCTGCTCGAAAAACAAAAATCCCTTTCCGTCGGGTTGCCGCTGTATGGGTATGAAATAAAAATCGTCAATGAAGAGATGGAAGAGCTCCCATGCGGGGAAGCGGGAGAGCTGATCGTGAGGGGCGAGTGCGTGATGCAGGGGTATTTAAACAATTCCGAAGCAACGGCGGAGACGATACAAAACGGATGGCTCCGCACAGGCGATATCGCCAAAATAGATGAGGAGGGATATGTTTATATCGTCGATCGGATCAAAGATCTAATCATCTCAAAAGGGATCAATATCTATCCGCGACAGATCGAAGAGCACCTTATGCTGCTGCCACATATTAAACTCGCCGCCGTCATCGGTGTGAGCGATCCTCACAGCGGGGAAGTGCCGATTGCTTTTGTCGAGCTTGAAGAGGGGTATGAACAGACGACTCCCGCCTTTATCAAAGCTCAGCTCAAAGAACATTTGGCATCATTTAAAATCCCTAAAACCATTACCGTGGTAGAATCACTCCCTAAGACTGCTACCGGCAAAGTACTCAAACGAGTACTAAAACAAGGAAACTATTGAAATACCTTATTGATTTTCTAGAAAATAAAACGATTGAAGAGACTCATATCTTTTCGCAGCTCAAATGTACGGTCGAAGAGGCGAAAATTTTGCAGCTGCTTACCCGTAAATTTTTACAGTCCCAGGAAGACGTAATTGTCGCCGAACTGCTCCAAGAACTCTACGGGGCTGATGATTATTCGTATCTCGGACATTTCGGTGAAGTAAAGACGCTGCTTGAACTCGGATGGATCACCCACCACTCGTTTACACCGCTTAAAATCAGCGAACTCTCCCATCTGGAACTTTATAATACTCCCGTCGCGGTGACGTCGGTCTTTATGAAGCTCCTCGAAGAGGGTTCATTGGAGATGACGCTGCCGGATATTAAGCCTTATGCCGATCATCTGGAATATTTGCAGGATCAGTTTTTCCGTATAGAGCTTTATCAAAAGATGTCGATCATACGCCACAGCGGTAACGAACACTCGCTGGGTATCAACCGTATTCAGAATAAACTTGATCTTCTCGAAAAGCGGATCGACGAGCGGATTGCCCAAACTTCGCTCGACGTCGTGCTGGACCGTTTTTTCAAACAAAAAAAGCTGGAGCCGAAAGAACAGGTTATTTTTCTAGCGCTTCTCAAAGAAGAATACAGTGCAACGGAGGGAAATCTGCGTGAGATGAATACCCTCATCGATCTGATCAGTTTTGATGACTACGAGCGGATAAAAAACCGTGCCCTTCTCGAAGACGGGTCCCGCCTTATCAGCGACGAAGTGATCGATTATGAGGAGATGCTCAATCCGTTCGGCGGAATCAGCAGAGCGTTCTACATCGTCGATGAGGTATTGCAATCGATTATGCATCCGCAGAAAAAGAAAAAAGTACGCAAACTCAAACTCGATATGCTGATTAAAGAGCAGGAGATTTTTGAGCTGATTGAACCGACGACATCGTTAGAGAATGTTGTCCTGAATCCCTCGACCGAACAAACCCTGTCCAATCTCATGCGCCAGCTTGATCGCGAAGTGATCGCACGGTTGCATGAGTGGGGTGTTAAAGATAAAAAAGCGGGGATCGATGCGAGGATCATTTTCTACGGCCCTCCGGGGACCGGAAAAACGCTTACGGCCCATTCACTATCTCGTTCTTTGAAACGACAGGTTCTCAGTTTTGACTGTTCCAAAATTCTCTCCATGTATGTCGGTGAGTCGGAGAAAAATGTACGTAAAATATTTGATACGTACGCCGATTTGACCCGCCAGACAAAAACGGAACCGATTTTATTGCTGAACGAAGCCGATCAGTTTCTCTCATCAAGATCTCAAGGTGCGGGCACATCGGCCGATCAGATGCACAATCAGATGCAAAATATTTTCTTGGAACAAATTGAGAAATTTCAGGGGATTTTGATCGCTACGACCAATTTGCTGGAAAACATCGATCAGGCATTTTCACGTCGATTTAACTACAAAATCGAATTCAAAAAACCGGATCAAAAACAACGTGTTACCTTATGGAACATGATGTTGCCGAAAAATGCACCGTATGAAACTGGATTCGATGTCGAAAAACTTGCCTCGTATCCTCTTACCGGCGGGCAGATCAATCTGATCGTCAAAAATACGGCATATCAGGTTGCGGCTCGAAGCGAGGGAACTTTCAGACTCGAAGATTTTATTGCCGAAATTCAAAAAGAACGTTCCGGAAGTTTTGAAGGTGAAAAATCGATGGGATTCATTAACCGCTAAAAGTATCACAAAAGTATTACATTAACTTACCAATTTAATTTCTGTATAGAATAATTAGAGTAACTCAGAGTATAATCATCAAAAATGACGAATAAATGCCTCAAAAAGGGATGAAAATGGGTTGGTTTGGTGAGGATACAGTACTGAAAGAGGAGCTTGCGGCTCTTAAAAAAGAGAATGCTGCACTACGAGATGAGAATCAAGAACTTGCAAGAAAGCTTCAAGAATGCGAAGCAAAAATCGCACAAGAAGATGAGCGGCATCGTTGTGAAAACGCATCGATGATCATGACCTATCAAAATGAACAGCTTAAGAAAAACCTTGTCGATGTTCAGGGAAATATGGCCTCTTCTGTTGCCTCATCTAAAGAAAATATTGCACAATCTACCGCACTTTTAGAAAATATCGTTGAACTCGGGCAAAAAGCATCTGGAATTTCACACACGTTAGAGGGGCTAAACCATTTGGCTCTGGAGTCCATGGATACGGTAAAAGCACTCTCTGATCGGGCTCAGGACGTGGCAAGTATTTTGGTACTAATCAAAGATATCTCCGATCAAACCAATCTCTTGGCTCTTAATGCGGCGATCGAAGCGGCACGTGCCGGCGAGCACGGGCGGGGGTTCGCCGTTGTTGCCGACGAAGTTCGAAAACTTGCCGATCGAACCGATAAAGCGATCAGCGAGATCAATATTTCATTACAATCGATGAAACAGGACGTAACGACGATCGGTGAAAAATTTGATCAGGTACAAGAAAGCATTGCAGACTCCAATGAATCGATCGGAAGCTTTAATGCCAATATGGATCATAATGCGCAGATGATGCGTGAAACCTTTGCCAGTACGGAGCATACGGCTGAGCGAATTTTTATGAGTTTGGCGAAACTGGATCATATTGTATGGAAAGTCAATACCTATTTATCGGCAATAACCCGAAAGGAGCAGTTTAATTTTGTCGATCACCATAATTGCCGCCTCGGTAAATGGTACTATGAAGGTGAAGGTGCTGATTTCTTCAAGAAAACGCCAAGCTATTCGGCACTTGAAACACCTCATTCGGTTGTCCATAACTCGACCCATAAGATTTTCGATTTGATGAAAACAGAGAGTGTCGGATCTGAACGGTTTGTCAAAGTTTTTGAAGAGATGGAACATGCAAGCGACGGTGTGTTTGCGACGTTGGATAGAATGCTTCAAGAGAAAAATTAATAGAATGCTTCAATAAGTAGCATATAGAGTTCTTTTTTATATGCTCAAATTTCTACAAATAGGTATAGAATTGTTCCGTTTTGATACTAAACGAAAATAATTCCCTAATTATGTTACGAAATATAACATTTATCTCCAAAACCCAATACAGCGATGTTTCTAATCGTGACAGAGACGTCTAAATATCGGATCGATAAGGGTTTGTTTAATTCTCTTTTTGTTATAGTGCAACAACTGTTTTTATAAAAACCGTATGCCGTGACGGAAAACTGCTTCGTAACGGGATATGCCATCAACCATAATAAAGGTCGGAACTATGGAGCATTACAACACAGCAAATCCTTATTTCGGGGTATTTGTACTGTTCGTGTTGACGTTTGGTGCATTTTACGCCACAACTGTCATTGCACGTTTAGCCAGCCGCGCATTAGCGGCTAAAGACACAGAAAAATTAAAAATGACCGTCTATGAATGCGGACCGGAAGTGACGAAACAGCCGAACCGTATCTCGACGCAGTTTTATCTGTTCGCATTGTTGTTCTTGTTGTTTGATGTTGAGATTGTGTTCATGTTTCCGTGGGCAATCGATTTTAAACTCTTGGGTTGGTTCGGATTTGTCGAGATGATGATGTTCATCTTATTATTGGCAATCGGTTTCGTTTACGCGTGGAAGAAAGGGGCTCTCGAATGGCACAACATCAAGTAAATTACCTAAAAGACGGCGGACTTCCCGTCGCATTGACGACCATTGACAAAGTGGTTAACTGGGGGCGCTCGAATTCACTTTGGGCATTGACATACGGATTGGCATGCTGCGGTATTGAAATGATGGCATCGGGTGCGTCACGCTATGACTTCGACCGTTTCGGTACGATTTTCCGTGCTTCACCGCGTCAAGCAGAATTGATGGTCGTTGCCGGTACATTGACGAAAAAACATGCCGAGTTTATCCGCCGTTTGTACGATCAAATGACCGAACCGAAATGGGTTATCTCTATGGGTTCGTGTGCCAATACCGGCGGTATGTTCAATACCTATGCAACCGTTCAAGGGGTAGACCGTGTTATCCCTGTAGACTTGTATCTTCCGGGATGTGCTCCTCGACCTGAAACATTGCAATATGCGGTATTGCTGTTGCAGCAAAAAATCCGACGTGAGAGCGCATCACGTGCGCAAAAACCAAAAAGGCTGATGTAATGAGAGCTTACACCCCTAAAGACGATGTACAGAAAAAACCCTACTACACCGACCGTTATTGGGTAGCCCCGCAGGTAGCGAAGAACGATGTAAGTGAAGACGAAGTATTTGCTCACGATCTCGAAGCGATCAAAGCGAAGTTTGACGTATTGGATGCTTATATCCAAGTAGGACAAATGGTGGTAATCATCAATGCTGCCGATAACTACGGTGTTATTGAAATGATGAATAATGAGCTCGAGTATAACCAGCTCTCCGAACTCAGTGCAATCGATTGGCTGGCACAAGAAGGAAAATTTGAGATTTTCTATCAAATGCTCAGTATGTCTAAGCGCAAACGTGTACGCATCAAGTGCAAAATAGACGAGAAAGAATCGATCCGAAGTGTCTCGTCTTTGTTCCGCTCTGCCGATTGGTCCGAGCGTGAAATGTACGATATGTTCGGTGTGGTTATCAACAACCATCCATACATGAAACGTATTTTGATGCCGGATGATTGGGAAGGGTTCCCGCTTCGTAAAACGTATCCGCTTCAAGGGGATGAGTTCGCTCAATGGTACGAGGTGGATAAACTCTTCGGTAAAGAGGCTCGTGACATTATCGGGCCGGAAATCCGTGACAGTGCACGGGTCGATCGATACGATACCGAACGTTTTGCCCGTTTGGGACACGAAGTCCCACGCGGTGCCGATATCAGCCAAGGCGAACCGGATACTCCGCTATGTTACCAAGAGAGCGACGGTGTGTTCCTCATCGAAAAATTTGACGCAGAGAAGAGTGTCGTGATCTCTGATCGCGACCGTTAAGGATCATGTATGCAACAATCCAATAGATTAAGACCTTTTTTCGAAAATATTACGTTTGACCGTGCTGATAATGAGTTGATCCTCAATTTCGGTCCTCAGCATCCTTCCGCTCACGGACAATTACGTTTGATGCTCCATTTGCAGCAAGAGCAGATCACCAAAGCCCATCCGGATATCGGATATCTTCACCGCGGTATGGAGAAGATGGCGGAAAACATGATCTACAATGAGTTCATGCCGACAACGGACCGTATGGACTATATCGCGTCGAGTTCAAATAACTACGGATTTGCATTGGCGGTTGAGAGACTGATCGGACTTGATGTTCCTCGCCGTGCAAAAGTTATCCGTATGATGCTCCTAGAGACGAACCGCCTTATGTCTCACCTTTTCTGGTTGGCGACGACGGCGCTCGATATCGGTGCGATGACGGTATTTTTGTTCGCATTCCGCGAACGCGAATATTTGATGGATTTGATTGAAGACTACTGCGGTGCCCGTCTGACCCATGCGGCAGTTCGAATCGGTGGTGTTCCTCTTGATTTGCCGGATAATTTCATCTCTGATTTGCGTAAATTCTTGGATAAATTGCCGGAAAACATCAAAGACTACGAAGACCTTTTGGATACCAACCGTATCTGGTTGATGCGTATGGAAAATGTCGGTGTTATCTCTAAAGAGATGGCTCTGAGCTGGGGATGTTCGGGGGTAATGCTCCGTGCATCGGGCGTTGAGTGGGATATCCGTAAAGAAGAGCCGTATGAGCTGTATGACGAAGTAGAGTTCAACGTTCCGGTTTCCGATAAAGGGGACAACTACGCCCGTTATAAACTTTACATGGCAGAGATGCGCGAATCGGCGAAAATCTTGTACCAAGTACTTGATATGTATGCAGAGACTGGTCCTGAATTGATGGCGCATGCACCGCAATACATTTCGGCTCCGAAAATCGACATCATGACCCAAAACTACTCGTTGATGCAGCATTTCGTCTTGGTAACCCAAGGGATGCGTCCTCCGGTAGGTGAAGTCTATGTTGCGACTGAATCTCCGAAGGGAGAGCTTGGCTATTACATCAACAGCCAGGGGGGAGCTTATCCATACCGTCTAAAACTCCGTGCGCCGTCGTTCTGGCACACCGGAATTTTGACCGACTTACTGCCGGGTCACTACATTCCGGACGTTGTATCGATCATCGGGACGACCAATATCGTCTTCGGTGAAGTAGACCGCTAAAAGGAGCATGCAGTGAAACGTTACGATTTACGTCATTTAAAAGAAAATTTTGCAGGCCGCATGTCCGAGATCATCAAAAATGAAGCAGCACACGGTGAAGTATTGATTTTCTTGTTTGAGATCGGTGATTTTAGCCCCGTACAACAATCGGCTGATTTGGTTAAAGAGCTTGGGTGTGAACTCATGAATTCGTTGAAATTCAATGAAGCCGACTGGACCATTGTGGTCAAGAAATAAGGAAACGTTGTGAGTAAAGTCTATTTCTCCACGTGGCGGGGTGAGCAGATCAACAACATCGGCAAAGCTGACGATGCTTGGGAAAATTCTGCTTATAACCTTCCGTTGGAATACAATGAACACGCCCATTCCAAAGCGTTTATCGGTTGGGACGGCGTAGCGCTTTTTAATCCTGATGTCGACGTAGTCCGTTTGGCAACAGAATACGCGGCGCAGTATCAGGTTTATTCCGAAGCGTGCGGGCGCTGTGCACCGGGACGATGGGGCGGACGTATTTTGTACGATCTGCTTGATAAAATCGCCCGAGGTGAGGGATCAGTATCAGATATGGAACATCTCAAAGAGGTTTCAAGAACGATGCAGGAGACCTCAAAATGTGAGATCGGCAAAACGGTTCCTAATCCTCTTTTAGACCTTATGACTCACTTTGAGTCTGAGTTTATGGCGTGTATCGAGAACCAAAAGCCCTCAAAGCATTATCACTTGGAAGATACCAGCTACATCGCGAAAATCACCGCTCCGTGTATGGATGCGTGTCCGGCGCATGTCGATATCCCGGCGTACATCGAAGGTGTTCGCGATTTACGTTTCGATGATTCGTTAATGGCAACCCGTCAAACCATGCCGTTGGCACACACCTGCGGACGTGTCTGTCCCCATCCGTGTGAGACGGAGTGCCGCCGTACCAACTTGGACGAGCCGATTTCGATCATGGAACTTAAACGTTTGGGTGCCGATTATGAGACCGATCACGGTTTCGGATTTTTTCACCCGAGCGAGAAAAAAGCTTCCATCGGTAAAAAAGTGGCGGTTATCGGAGCGGGTCCTGCGGGGCTTACGGGAGCCTATTATTTGGCACTGGACGGTATCGATGTTGATGTGTACGAAGAGCTTCCGGTTCTCGGCGGCGAAGTAGCGGTCGGGGTTCCGGAGTACCGTATGCCGATCGATAAGTACAATCAAGACATTGAAGCGGTACGGAGTTTGGGGGTGAATTTTATCACCAATACCAAAGTGACCGCCGATATGATGCGTCAATTCGAAAACGACTATGATGCGACGTTGGTAGCAACGGGTACCCGTATTTCGAAAAAAGTCTATTGTGACAATGAACGTCCTGAAATTCAGGGGTATTGGGGAGCGATCGACTTTTTGGATAAAGTCAATCTCCAAGTCAAATACGACATTATGGTTCCCGAAGGCGATCAAAAACGTCATATGCTTCCGGCCGATTTTGTCGATTTGACCGGCAAAACGCTCGTGTGTGTGGGGGGTGGATTTACCTCTATGGACGTTGTCCGCTGTGCGATCCGTGCGAATGCGAAAAAAGTGGTCATGCTCTATCGCCGTGATGAAGCGACGATCATTAAAAACACGACGTATGAAGAGTATCACGAAGCGGTCGAAGAGGGTGTAGAGTTTATTTTTCACTCGGCGGTCGCAAAGATGAACGATGAGAACGATGTTCTTAAATCATTAATTGTCGATCGTTTTGAACTTGTTCCGGATCCGAACGGCGGACGTCCGACATTGGAAAAAGTCGAAGGGGCGAGTTTTGAGTTGGAGTGCGACTATCTTATCCCCGCTGTTTCCCAAAGTGCCGATTTGAAACTTCTTCCTGAAGAGTGGGAGATTGAGCGTACGTCGTGGGCGACGATCAAAACGAACGGTAAAGATTATATGACGTCACGCAAAGGGATCTTTGCGGCGGGAGACTGTGAATACGGTCCGATGACGATCGTGAATGCGGTCGGTCAGGCAAAGCGTGCCGCATCGGTCATGTCACGCTATGTCAACAGCGGCGAAATTACTTTGACGAACGATGAGATTATGGAGGATCACCTCCGCAAACTCAAAGTCTATAACAAAAAAGAGAAGATTCAAGGGTGGCTTCCGGGATTACCGCGCCAACATAGCGAAGTTCTCACCGTCGATGAACGCAAAGACAATAACCGTGAGGTTAAATACGGTTTTACCCAAGAAGAAGCACTCGCGGAAGCAGAGCGATGCATGCGCTGTTATTACATCGCAATGGTAGCACACTAAGGAGGGATGGATGATCAATTTTACGATTAACGGCCAGCCCGTCATAGCAAACAAAGGGGAGACGATTCTCCAAGCGGCACGCAAAGCGGGATTTTATATTCCGACGATGTGTTATTTGGAAAAAACGACTCCGTGCGCCTCATGCCGATTGTGTGTCGTCGAGACCGATAAAACGGACGGATTGATTCTCAGCTGTCAAACTCCGCCGACCGAAGGGCTTGGAGTAACGATCGATTCGGATCGTCTCAAGGCGGAGCGAACGAACATTATGCGTCTTTACGATGTCAATCACCCGTTAGAGTGCGGTGTGTGCGATAAATCGGGTGCATGTGATCTCCAAAACAAAACGTTGGAGTTCGGGGTTTCTGCACAGCACTTCAGCGCCAAAGATCAGCATCGCAAAATCGAGCACTGGGGACTGATCAATTACGATCCGTCGCTTTGTATTTTGTGCGAAAAATGTGTCCATGTCTGTAACGAAATCATCGGCGATGATGCGATCGAATTGCAATTCGGCGGATACAAATCTTCTGTCATTCCGAAAAACAGCGAGGTGCTCGATTGTACGTTCTGCGGCGAATGTATCGCGGTATGTCCGGTGGGTGCGTTGGTAAGCTCAAACTTCCAGTACAGTGCCAATGCATGGGAACTTAGCCAGATCCCTGCAACCTGTGTTCACTGTTCGGCGGGATGTTCGTTGATGTATGAAGTGCGCCACACCTCAAACTCGACGGGTGCCAAAGATAAAATCTACCGTGTTACGAATGATTTTGAACACACGACATTGTGCGGAGCGGGACGATTCGGATTCGATTTCAATGTAGAGGGAACCAAAGACGAAGCACAATTCGCTAAAGCGGTTGATGCGATCAAAAATGCGGCCGCTATCCGTTTTAGTTCATTGATCACCAATGAAGAGGCGATGATCCTTCAGCGGCTCAAAGAGAAATTGGGTCTGAAACTTTACAATGAAGAGGCGCGTGCGTACCAAAACTTTATGCACGCATACGCATCAATCAGCGGGAAAACAGGGTTCGGCGGAAGTTTGGACGCGATTTCTCAAAGTGACGGAATCATCGTTTTGGGCGGACGTGTAACGACCGATAATCCGATGGTTCGCTACGCAATGACGACGGCTGCCCGCCACAACGGCGCGAAAGTCGTCTATATGCACCCGATCGAAGACGATCTTCTCCAAAATGTCGTGACGCAGTATGTCAAATACGAAGTGGGAACCGAAGAGGGCGTTGTTGCGATGTTGACAAAAACGCTTCTGGAAAATGCGGATATAAGTGATGAAACACGCACTTTCTTCGAAGGTCTTGACGAAGGGTATCTATGTGCCGAGAGCAATGTCGGTGATGAAGAGTATGCCCGCATCGCCAAAACGTTTGGCAGAGCCAAGCGCAAAACATTGGTGATCGGAAGTGACGTTCTTAATCATAAACGCGCAGCGAATATTTCCCGTTTGTGCGCAATGATCGAGACCTATACCGAGTTTTCGGTTGTCGTAATCGCACCGAGCGTCAATACGATCGGTGTTTCATTGATCTGTGATCTGGATATTGATAACGGCGGCGAAAAGGTTGTCGGATACAATGCTGATGGTTCGTATACAATGGGATCCTATGATGAAGCGATGTTGAAATTGCCGTCACTTAACTCTCAAGAGGGGACATTCGTCAATATCAACCATCAAGTACTGCCGACCAATGTTGCGGTCGCTTACGAGGGGTATACGTTAAACGATATGGCGAATGCGCTTGGATTGGCGGCTCACAATACGATCGACTATACCGCACAGCTTCCGGTATCAAAAGGGTTTAACGGGTCGTCATTTGATGATTTGGGGAATTTTTACAGCGCATTGGGCGAAGATAACCGCGGATACATCCTTGAAAATCGTGATGGTGAAGCCGACGGCAAACTTGAAGAGATCGATGATTTGCCGGAGTTTAACGGCACGGTTGTATACCGCTGTAATCCGGTCAACCAGTTTAATACGTACACGGCTCAAACCGAACAGCTTGAAAAAGAGGCAACATTGCGCGGTTCGGCACAGTTTGCCGCTGCCGCAAAAATCGGTGATGGTGATAAAATTCGCATTGAATTTCCTCACAGCACCCAAGAGCGGATTTTTAAACTCGATTCTTCGATGAAAGGGACCATTGCATTGGTTCCGGCATACGATGTCGGATTCGGCGTGTTAAATGACCAATACCGTTTTGAAAAGGTGAAAATTATGAGGATGGGGAGCGAATCATGAACGAAATCACGATTACCATAGACGGCCGCACTGTCCAGACGCAAGAGGGTGAATATATCCTGAATGCGGCGCGGGCAAACGGGATATTTATTCCGGCTATCTGTTATTTGACACGATGTTCGCCGACACTGGCATGTCGTATATGTTTGGTCGAAGCAGACGGCAAACAGGTCTATGCGTGTAATGCAAAAGCCAAAGAGGGGATGGAGATTACGACAACGACTCCGAACATCCTCGAAGAGCGCAGAGCGATTATGGAAGTTTACGACGTAAACCATCCGTTAGAGTGCGGTGTTTGTGACCAGTCAGGAGAATGCGAGCTTCAAAATTACACCTTAGAAGTCGGTGTTGATTCACAAAGCTATGCGATTAAAGATACCCATAAACCGTCGCAGAACTGGGGATTGATCCACTATGATCCGGCTCTTTGTATCATGTGTGAGCGTTGTATTACCGTTTGTAAAGATATGATCGGTGACGCGGCACTTAGTACGGTTGCGCGCGGCAGTGATGCGATTCACGGCGAATACAAAGCGATGATGCCGAAAGACGCCTATGCGATGTGGAATAAACTCAACAAATCGCTGATCGCTCCAAATGGCGGCGATAGACTCGATTGTACCAACTGCGGTGAGTGTACGGCGGTTTGTCCGGTCGGTGCGTTGGTGAGCAGTGATTATCAATACACTTCTAACGCATGGGAGCACAAACAAATCCCTGCGACGTGCGCGCACTGTTCGGCGGGATGCCAGCTCAGCTACGATATCAAACACACCGGTATCAGTAACCCGGAATCTAAAATCTACCGTGTCAAAAACGAGTGGAACTATGTATCATTGTGCGGTGCGGGACGCTATGGGTATGATTTTGAAAATCGCAATGTAAGCAAAGACGAAGCGGCATTCGATAAAGCGATCGAAGCGTTTAAAAAAGCCGATACGATTGCCTTTACCTCCACGATCACGAATGAAGAGGCGATGATCCTTCAACGTCTTAAAGAGAAATACGGCTATCGCTTGGTGAACAGCGAAGCGTTGGCTCTTAAGAACTTTTTGAACGGTTACAGTGTGATCAGCGGGAAATCGCTCTACGGCGGAGACCTCAAACAAGTCCATGAAGCCGATTTTGTCGTATCCATCGGAAGCGCTCTGAAAACCGACAATCCAAACGCCCGTTTTGCGATGAACAACGCATTGTCGATGAATAAAGGGGCAGGGCTTTATTTCCATCCGATCAACGATCCGGTCATTGAAGATATGTCTAAAAACATCACTCAGTTCAATCATGCGCCGATGATGGAAGAAGCGGCACTCTTTTTGATGCTCGATCTTTTCGGTGACAAAGCGGCAATGTCGTCGGAAATTGTTTCGTATTTGGCGGGCTTCCACTCGACCAAAACCGTAACGATCGAAGAGAGCATTGATGAAAAAGTGACCGAAACGGTAACGAAAAAGGTGCTCAACGAAGAGACGGGCATCGAGGAAGAGGTGAGCGAAGAGGTCACTAAAACGGTCAAGAAAAAAGTTTCCAAAGAGGTAGAGGTTGACGACAACGCACTCTTCGGACTTTTGAATGCGCCTGAAAAATTTGCTGAGACCCTAGAAAAATATTTGGCGAAAAAAGAGAAGTTCGCCCTTATGGTCGGACCGGATCTTTATACCCATCCGAACGCGGCAAACTGTGCCCGTCTTGTCGCATTAATCGAAAAATACACCCCGTTCAGCGTTACCATGATCCCGAATCTTGCAAACACATTGGGTGCAGCGTTGATCTGTGATCTGGACTCAGCACGCGGAAGTTATACGATCGGCTATAACACCCGTGGCGACTTTACCCTGAGCGCGCTCGGGAACGGCGATCTGGATATGCCGGCTCTGAATCAGCAGGAGGGGACATTGACCGGTATCGACAAGCGGGTTAATCCGACCAACGCGGCGCTCGGCTACGGCGGATACGTGCTCAATGACATCGCCAACGCATTGGGGATCACTGCGAAGTTTACCGTTGATTATACGGCACAGCTTCCGGCGAAAAACGGGTTTAAGGCACTCTCTTTTGATACATTGCCGAACTACTACACCAATGCCGGTGAAGAGGTTCGCGGGTATGTATTGGAAACCATTGCCGTAAACAGCGGGGGCGATGAGAGTGTTCAGCCGTTTGATCCAAATGCAGCCATCCGTGAGAATGTGGTCTATTTGGCCAATCCGGTATTGCAATTCTCCGCGTTTACGGCGGCATCGCATCAACTTAACGCAAAAGGCGGTTTATACGCTTCGCACACGGCGATGCAGACGAACGGCTGGAGCGAAGGGGATGCATTGCATGTTAAAACAGCACACGGCGAGCTGAGTATCAATGTCATAGCCGACGGTAAGATCGGAGGAGATATACCCTATCTTCCGACGTTCGATACCGCTATCAACTCTGAAGCACTGTTTGACGGTTACCGTTTTGCGTGCGTATCAATTCAAAAGGTGTAAAGCATGGATGTAGCATTCATTATAGAAACGATCGTTAAAATCGTTGTCATCTTATTAATTTTCTCTGCGCTTGCGGGTCTTGGGACCTATTTCGAGCGTAAAGTGCTGGCGTTTATGCAACGCCGTTTGGGACCGATGCACGTCGGACCGTTCGGTTTGCTTCAAGTTGCGGCGGACGGGATCAAACTCTTTACCAAAGAGGATATTATCCCTCAAAACGTTGTGAAGCCGATTTTTAAAATCGCCCCCGTTATTACGGCGGCAACGGCATTTATGGCTTCTGCGGCAATCCCGTTTTGGCCTCAGTTTACGGTATTCGGATACACAGTGCATCCGATTGTTGCCGATATCAATGTCGGTATTCTCTATGTATTAGGGGTTATGGCAATCGGTTTGTACGGGCCGTTGCTCGGGGGGATGGCTTCGGCAAACAAATGGTCGTTGATCTCTGCCGCCCGTAGTGCCGCCATCTTCATTTCGTATGAAGTTATTTCAGGGCTTTCGTTGCTGGCACCGCTTATGATGGTCGGTTCATTGTCGTTGATCGATATCAACAACTATCAAGCCGGCGGAATCGGAAACTGGATCGTCTGGTCACAGCCGGTGGCATTTATCCTTTTCTGGATTGCCGCATTTGCCGAAACCGGACGTACTCCGTTTCACCTCGTTGCGAACGATCACGAGATCATTGACGGTTTCGGTACGGAGTATTCGGGTATGCGTTGGGGGATGTTCTTCATCGGTGAATATGCGAATATGTTCTTTATCTCGTTTGTAATCGCCATTATTTTCTTAGGCGGTTTTGGCGACGGTACGATTGCCGGAGCGATTCAGTTGCTCCTCAAAGTAGCGTTTTTCTTTTTCTTTTTCCTCTGGACACGTGCAGCATGGCCGGATATCCGACCTGACCAGTTGATGTGGTTGTGCTGGAAAGTTTTAATGCCGATTGCGGTGATCAACATAGTTGTCACCGGCATCGTGATGATGTTCTAAGGGGGTTGGGTTATGCATCATGAAGAACCATTTACGAATCGTAATGTGAGCGAGTCATCGGCTTATTATTACGTCGATATTGAAGCCTATCCGGAGACCGGATGGGACAAGTTTAAACAAGTGCTCAAGCGTGCGTTGCGGGGCGAACTCTTTGTAGGGTTGTGGGTCGTATTGCGCGAGATGATCAAATTTGATATCCATACCGTTCAATACCCGAAAGAAAAACTGCCGATCGGTCCTCGCTACCGTGCGGTACACAAACTTTTGCGTTTGTGGGAGTCGGGCTATGAGCGTTGTATCGGATGCGGATTGTGCGAAAAAATCTGTATTTCCGATTGTATCCGTATGGATACGCGCATCGATGAGAACAGCCGTAAAGAGGTGAGCGAATACAGTATCAACCTCGGACGTTGTATTTTCTGCGGTTACTGTGCCGAAGTGTGTCCTGAACTTGCGATCGTTCACGGACAACGGTATGAAAATGCGTCGGAACAACGGGCCCATTTCGTAATCAAAGACGATATGCTCACTCCGCTTGATTTGCTAAAAGCAGGCGAGCAGGCAGAATACCCGGGCTTTGGAGCCATTATCCCAGGAAGCGACGCGTCGGTCAAAAAGACCCCGCTGGCGTATTAAGGAGTAGGAATGTTTGAAGCTATCGCTTTTTATCTGTTTGCAGCCCTCACCATCGTGATGTTTACCATCACCGTGATGACGTCTCAAGCATTGTATGCTATCACCGCAATGGCGGCTGGGATGATTTTTATTTCGGCATTTTTCTTTATTTTGGGTGCCGACTTTTTGGGTGCGATCCAAATTATCGTTTATACCGGAGCCGTTATGGCGTTGTATGCATTCGGGATGATGTTTTTCGATACGACCCGTGATGTGGTTGAAAAACGGACCAATCCGCAAATCGTATTTGTTCTAGGTATTTTGGCGGCGGTCATGGTCGTTGCTATTTTCGTCGCACCGATCGTTTCGAATAATATTCAAGCTCTTTATCCGATTCAAGAAAATATCGGAAACTCTCAAGCCGTCGGTATGGTACTCTTTACCAAATACCTTGTTCCGTTTGAAGTAGCGGCGGTTATGCTGCTTGTCGCAATGATCGGCGGAATTATTTTGGCAGGGAAGAAAATGGACAAATCGTTGACATTGATGGCGGAAGAAGAGATCACAACAATGGATGATATGACCGAAGAAGAAGCACAAGTAGGGGGACACCACTGATGGAAGTTACACTAACCCATTATCTTGTTTTATCAAGCATATTGTTTACGATCGGTTTGATCGGGGTTATGCGCCGTAAAAATCTTTTGATGCTTTTCTTCGCTACTGAAATTTTGTTGAATGCAACCAACATCGGATTTGCCGCTATCTCTCATTACATCGGGGATTTGAGCGGTCAAATGTTTGCATTCTTTATTATCGCGATAGCCGCGTCTGAAGTGGCAATCGGATTGGGTCTGCTCATCGTATGGTACAAACGTACCGGTAAGATCGACCTAGATCAAATGAATTCAATGCGAGGATAAGCTATGGAACTTTATTTATATATCGCACTGTTCGCTCCGTTGGTCGGATCATTGTTTTCGGCATTGTTCACAGCGACACCAAAATCAAGCATCACGGGGTATGTAGCCTCAGGTTTGTTATTTACGTCGTTTGTGAGCAGTGCTATTTTGCTCAATTATGTCATGGGAGGCCATACCGTACACGTTGAGATGATGACGTGGATGGCGACGGGCGATTTGTATATCCCGTTCGGGTTTGTTGTTGATCAGGTCAGTGTCGTCATGATGATGGTTGTAACCATCGTTTCAACGGTTGTTCACATTTACTCGATCGGTTATATGGATCACGACAAAGGGTTCAACCGTTTCTTCGCATGGCTTTCGGCATTCGTATTTTCGATGATGGTACTCGTTATGAGTGACAACTTCGCCGGTCTATTCATCGGATGGGAAGGGGTCGGTCTTTGTTCATGGGGACTTATCGGATTCTGGTATCACAAAGAATCGGCAACATGGGCGGCAAACGAAGCATTTATTATGAACCGTATCGCCGACCTTGGGATGCTGATCGGTATTTTCTTGATTTACTGGAACGTCGGTTCATTGCAATACGATGTCGTATTTGCCGAAGTCGGTAATCTTCAGCCGGTCATTATTACGTGGATCGGTATTTTCCTATTCATCGGTGCGATGGGTAAATCGGCACAGTTTCCGTTGCACACATGGCTTGCCGATGCGATGGAGGGTCCTACTCCGGTTTCCGCGCTGATCCATGCCGCAACCATGGTTACCGCAGGGGTATACCTTGTTGTCCGTGCCAATCCGATTTACGATTTGATTCCGAACGTCGGTATTTTTATCGCGAGCCTCGGTGCGTTCGTCGCCCTTTTTGCGGCATCGATGGCATTGGTTAACCGTGACATGAAACGTATCATTGCTTATTCTACATTGTCACAACTCGGCTATATGTTCGTAGCGGCAGGATTGGGAGCGTATTGGGTTGCATTATTCCACCTTATGGCACACGCATTTTTCAAAGCGTTGCTGTTCCTCGGTGCCGGTAACGTTATGCACGCAATGCACGATGAGCTTGACCCGTTCAAAATGGGGGGACTCGGCAAAGTGATGAAAGGGACATTCGTTATGATGACCCTCGCTTCGGTTGCGTTAGCGGGTATCTACCCGTTCGCCGGGTTCTTCTCAAAAGATTTGATTTTAGAAGTCGGGTTTGTTGAACATCATTATGTTATTTATACGGTATTGTTGTTGACCGCTGGGTTGACGGCATTTTATTCATTCCGTCTTGTCGCGTTGATTTTCCACGGGGAAGAGCGCTATAAACTTTTCGGTATCCATCCGCACGAGGCGTATAAATTTATGTTGGTGGCAATGTCGCCGCTCTTGGTATTGGCAATTATCGCAGGTTCGTTTAAAATGACCTATTACCAATTGGTGATCAATCTTCTTCCGTCGACCCAATATCATGTCCACAGCGCAACGACGTTTTGGATTATGACGATCGGAACACAGTTATTTGTTATCCTTGCCATTCTTTTTGCGTACAAAAAATACAGCAACTGGAACAGTGTACCGGACGGAACCTCTAAAATGGAAAAAAGCTTCGGCTACAAATTGTTGTGGAACCAATATTACATTCCAAAAATCTATGACGAAGTTTTTTCGAAGCCGTATCTTGAACTTTCTAAAATTGCATGGAAACAGATCGATCTTAAAATCGTCGATGCAACCGTTGATGCGATTGCCAATGCAATTTACAAAACGGGTGAAAATACACGCGATATCCAAAACGGAAATCTTTCATCTATGCTTCGTTGGATGGTTGTCGGTTTGGTTGTACTAATGACACTAGCCGTTGCCTTTAACGTTGGATACAACGTGTTTGGCGCTTAAGGAGTAATGATGATAGATCATATTTTAACACTTTTAATTTTCTTCCCGGCATTGGCAGCAATGCTCGGATTTGTCGTCACAAAAGATAGTATGAGAGCCTACGGTATCGCCGTAGCGTTCATCGAGTTTGTCCTCTCTTTGTGGTTGTGGTATGCATACGATCCGATGATTTCGGGAATGCAGTTTATGGAGTCTATGCCGTTGATTCCGGCTTTCGGGATTAATTACCTTCTCGGGGTTGATGGAATTTCACTCTTTATTATCATTTTGTCAACGTTTTTCACATTGATCGGTATCGCATCATTGACCGAAACACGCCGAATAAAAGATTTGATTATTACGTTGTTGTTCCTTGAAATGACGATGGTGGGTGTTTTTGCCGCTTTGGATGCGATTGTGTTTTACGTATTCTGGGAACTCTCTTTGGTTCCGATGCTCTATATCATCGGTGCATGGGGCGGACCGTTGCGTATTTACGCGTCGATCAAGTTTTTCCTCTACACTTTTACAGGGTCATTGGTGATGTTGGTCGGTATGCTGTTTATGGCCTATTTTTATTACCAAGCGACAGGTCAATGGAGCTTCTCGATCCTTGAGTGGTACCGTTTGATTTTGCCGGAAAACTTCCAATTGTGGCTGTTTGCGGCATTTTTCCTCGGATTCGCGATCAAAGTTCCGATGTTCCCGTTTCATACGTGGCTTCCGTATGCGCACGGTCAGGCTCCGACCATCGGTTCGGTTATCCTTGCGGCTATTTTGCTTAAAATGGGAACCTATGCGTTTGTCCGTTTCTCTTTGCCGTTGTTCCCGGATGCATCGGTATTTTTCATGTTCCCGATCGCGATCATTGCGATCATTATGATTATCTATACGGCGATGGTGGCGTATGCGCAAGAGGACATTAAACAAGTCGTTGCCTACAGTTCGGTTTCGCACATGGGGGTTATTATCCTCGGAACGTTCGCACTGAACGTTGAAGGGGTGAGCGGTTCGGTATTCTTGATGCTCGCTCACGGGGTAGTATCGGGTGCGCTGTTCTTGCTGGTGGGTGTTATCTACGATCGACGTCATACCAAACTGATGTCGGAGTTCGGCGGTCTTGCATCCGTAATGCCGCGATATGCGACCATTTTCGGAATTATGATGATGGCATCGGTCGGATTGCCGCTTACCATCAACTTCGTCGGGGAATTTTTAAGTCTTTTGGGCTTTTACAAACAATCTCATATGTTGACGTTGACGGCGGGAGTAGCGATTATCGTCGGTGCGATCTATATGCTTTCAGCGTATAAAAAAGCCTTTTTCGGCCCTGTAACCAACGAAGCTAACCGCCATCTTAAAGATGTCAATCGTACGGAACTTCTTGGATTGATTCCTTTGGTTATTGTCGCTATCTGGCTAGGGGTATATCCGAAACCGGTTTTAGAACCGATTAATAACAGTGTTGAATCGGTGATTCAACTCATGCACGACAAAGCGCAAAGTCCTGAAGCGAAAGAGCGCATCCCTGATTTATCCGGTAAAAACGGGATTATTTCTATGAAGGAGGCGAACTAATGTTAGAGCCGATTCATGTTTCACTGGCGTCGCTTAATTTAGCGACGCTGGCTCCGATGCTCATCGCTATCGTCGGTGCATTGGGTATTTTAGTCATTGATATGGTGAAAGGGGGACTGAACAAAACGTTGTATGTGATGATCAGTCTGCTCTTTTTGCTTCTCGATTTGGGTGCATTGGTCGATTTCGCCGGTGTATTTATCAAAAACGGGACGGTGTTAGGGTTCTTTGATGTCATGCTGATGGACGGGATCGCTATTCTGTCACAGATTATTATCGTTGTCGGATCGATGTTGTTTATCCCATTGGCGTTAACGTCAAAACGATTCCACGAGTACAATTATCCGGAATATTTCGCTCTGTTCTTGTTTATGATTGCGGGATTCCAGTTTATGGTTGCAACCGACAATCTTATTTTGATTTTTGTCGGACTTGAGACCGCATCATTGGCACTGTATACATTGATCGCATTGCACAACCGCTCAAAATCGTTTGAAGCGGCGGTAAAGTATTTTACGATGGGTGCTTTAGCGGCAGGTTTTTACGCGTTCGGTTCCATGATCCTTTATGCGATCAGCGGTTCGGTTGAGATTAACCAAATCGCAACGATATTGGCGGAAGATCACTATAGAAACATAGGTTTTGTATTGCTTGCAATGGCGTTTATGATTGCGGCATTCGGATTTAAGCTTTCAATGGTTCCGTTTCATACATGGACGCCGGACGTTTATGAGGGTTCATCCGCGGCACTTGCCGGATACATGTCGATTGTTCCTAAGATCGCGGCATTTGTTGTTGCAATGCGCTTGTTTGAATTCTTGGTCCACAGCGGTATTGTATGGCTTCAAGTGATCTTGTATATCGGGGTTGTCGTAACGATGACCGCATCAAATATCTGGGCGTTGGTTCAAACCGATGTCAAACGGATGTTGGCGTACAGTTCGATCAGTCATGCCGGTTTTGTAATGTCGGCTATTTTGATCGGTACGACCCAAGCCAATACCGGCCTCTTTTTATATTGGGCATTGTTCAGCTTTACCAATCTCGGTGCGTTCACCATGCTGTGGGTAAACCGTCAGAAAAATCTTTTGCCGGGGCAAAGTTCAGACCATCCGTACGAAAAATTTTCAGGACTAGTAAAAACTATGCCGATGGGTGCCGTTATGATGGGACTGTTTATGCTTTCACTTGCCGGGATTCCGCCGTTCGGTTTGTTCTGGGGTAAAATGTATATGATCGGTGCGGCAGTGAGTGCAGGATATACTGTTTTGGCACTTATTATGGCGCTTAACTCTGCGATTGCAGGGTACTATTATTTAAAACTCATTGTTTTCATGTTTATGAAAGAGCCTAGAGTAGGATATGAAAAATATTATTTTATGAACGCTTCTTTATCACTCAAAACCATAATCGGGTTTGCGGCGGTAGGAACGATTTTTGCAGTGTTCGCCGTAGATCCTTTGTTGAAAGTTATCACGCTATTCGTGTATAATAGCGGCTATTAAAAGGAAAGCGAAAGGGGAAGGATTGAAGTTCTGGATTATTTTATCCCTTTGTCTTCCTCTCTTCGGACTTGAACTCTCTATTCAAAGCGGTAAAGAAGAGGGTGAAAAATTTAGTATTCTTCACCTTCGTCATACTGTCCCCTTTGAGTGTAAAGCGACAGATGATGAATTTGGTGTAACAAAGCGGATTGAGTGTTATCTTCCGACACCGCCTAAACAAAATTTTTCTCCTATCGATAACGGACAACTGTTAGTATCCTCTTCAACAACACCGAATGGTTATACGATTACCGTTCTCCCCAAATCGAAAATCAAACTAATTCCGGTCCTCTTTAATCTGACAAGAACGAAAGAGACGTATCAAAATGATGCGAAAAAAGCACTTCATTGGAATATTGTCGGATATCAAAGTAATCTTCCCCTTATTAGCCTTTCCTCGTCCTCGGCAACCGCAATTAATTTCCCGATCAAAATTGCAAAAAGTCCCCCTCCGTTTGTCGGAGGACTTGATCTAAAAGGTAATCCGATCAAAATTACGCGGGTACAGGATGTCACCGATTATATGGAGATGAAGAAAGCGTATGCGGCAAAAAATTACATCAAAGTTATTGACCGTGCCGAAAATACTCTAAAAGAATATCCGAATACGGTTTTCAAAAATGAGCTGATGCTCTATCAAATCCGCTCCTACCATCAGCTGGGCGAATTTGAAAAAGTTTTGGCATTATCCAAACGTTTTTTACGGGAATTTTCGTCCGATCCGGGACTTGCGGAGGTTTTGACCTATACGGCCAACGCCTACAGTAAAATCGGCCAAATAACCGATGCCGATTATTTCTTTGACAGGCTGTTTGATGAGCAAGGCGACAGTCCGTTTGCTCCGCAGGGGATGATATATAAAGCAGAGCAGCTTGAGACGAACGGAGAACCGAAAAAAGCGGCGCAATATTATAAAAAAGCGCTTTCTTCAACAACAGACGTAGCCATTGCGTCCAAAGCGGCATTTAAACTCGCCCAGAGTGAACTAATGAGCGGAGATATTCAAAAAGCGGCACAGTATGTTGATAAAATCATAACGGTGAATCCTAATTATTTAAGTGAAGTAACGGATGACGCGATAAATATGGCCACCTCCTTTATGGATAAAAAAGATCCTAAAACGGCTGCCAGACTCACGGAAGCGCTATTAAACAAAAGTGATAAGAAGTCGGATAATTATCAGCTATTGCTTAAGAATCTCGGGCTTCAATTAGCAAAAGCCGGAAAACGGGGCGAAGCATTAAAGCGCTTTAACGAATATTTAGAAAGCTTCAAATACGGTGATTATGCCGAAGAGGTAAGACGGGCAAAAGACGGCCTCTTTTTTAATGAGGGGGATAGCAATACGACGGAAGAGATCAAGAAATACAACGACTTGATCGATCGCTACGGAGACGACAGTGTCGGACGAAAAGCGCTGTATAAAAAAGCACAGCTATTACTGAAAGAGAAAAAATACAAAGAGGTATTGGACATTGAGAGCGATCTTTATCGATTGGATTCTACCGAGTATCCCGAAACCAATCAGCTGATTGCAAAAAGTGCTATCGGATTTGAAAAGTCCCTTTTAAAAGAGGGAAAATGCGCCGATGCGATGAAATTCCAGAAAATGTATAAAATCAAACTTCTTCCGGAGTGGGATGAATCGCTATTTAACTGTGCATTGAAAACAGCACAATATCCGACGGCTAAGAAAATAGCGCAGAGTCATCTGAAATCTAATTCTGTAGCCGAACGGCAGATTTGGCTCTTTAGAATGGTAAAAACGCAGTTCGGATTAGGAGAATATAAAGCGGCGAGCAAGGGGGGAGAAGAGCTGATTACTCTCTTAGGGGTGCAAAAGAATCCGCCTCTCAATGAGATTTATCGCATTATGTTCGATGCCGCTCAACGTGTAGGGGACAGCGATGCAATGATTCGCCATATCAAATCAATCGAAGGCGCTTTCCCTAATGACTTTACCGATATTGAACGCTATACCCAAATGGTGAGTCTAGGGCTTAAGCGCAAAGACGAGGCGATGACGCAAACCTATGCGCGCAAAGTCATTACGTTGCAAGAGAGGACCAAAAGCTATACGCAAAGCCCTTATATCGAGTTTACGCTGGCACAGTCGTATCAAAATCTGGGAAAAGACACGGATGCCTTGAATGTTTTAAAAACATTAAACAAACAAAAACTTAATACGGAAAAACGTGCCCGACAGCAGTATCTTATCGGTGCGATTGAGCAAAGATTGGGGCATAAACGCGAAGCACGTGATGCGTTCAATGCGAGCATTAAAAGCGATAAAAATTCCGCATGGGGTAAACTCGCTAAAGACGCACTGTCACTATTTTAAAAGCGTCTCCGCGATTTTTTCCAGCTCATGCGACGATGCGCTTGCCCATAGAGTAAACTGGTGAATATTAAATGTCTGCTGACGCTTTGCCAGCTGGCCGGTATGGGTGGCAATCAGCTCAATCAGTTCGGGCTTTGTGATCTTTCCATCCAGATATTCTAAGGTTTCAATGATCCCGATCGCTTTCATACTGTTGGGCAGCCGGCCGTATCGACGATCCAGCTCGGCCACTTCATCAATTAATCCCGTATCTACCATTTTGCGAGTCCGCAGAGCAATTCTCTCCCTCAACAACGTACGATCGATATCCAAATGCAATACGGGGCACTCTGTGATGATCGAAGATGGTGGGTTCGCACGAAACCATTCGCTTGGAGCCGTTTGCGTTTCCAGATAGATCAAAAGCATCTTCTCGATACGGTAGGCATCGCTTGGAGCAATTTTTCCCATGCTGATAGGATCGACACTGTTTAGCAGTTTATGGCACTCTGAGAGATCGCAGAGCATCTCTTTAGTTTTTCGGAGCGTATCGGATGAAAAATCGGGAATTTCGGATAATCCCTCAATCATACTTTTGAGATAAAAACTGCTTCCGCCAACGATGATAACGTTTTTATCATTCAGTATCGCCTGATCGCAAATGCGGTTATACTCATCGATAAAGGTCATAACGCTGGCATTTTCATCAGGATTCAGACGATCAACCCCGAAGTGCTCAATTTTGGCTAATTCGGCTTTTGTAGGCTTTGCGGAGGCGATATCGATCTCTTTGTAGATACTGAGAGAGTCGATTGAGAGAATCAAACCATTGTATGCCTCTGCAAGTTTGAGGGCAAGATCACTTTTTCCGGATGCTGTCGAGCCGATAATCGCTAATTGTTTCATAACACTAATTATACCCTTAAAGATAAATTACGATAAAATAAAATCAATTTGATTCATAAAGGGATGCGGTGAAGCGGTTGAGGAAAAGATTACAAGATTTTAATGAGCTGGTAATGTTTCAGCACAGTATCTTTTCGCTCCCTTTTATCTTCATTGCTATGATTGTTGCGGCAGAGGGGTGGTTTGGATTCAAGCTCCTTTTTTTAGGTGTATTTGCGGCTGTGAGTGCCCGAAATGCGGCGATGGGCTTTAACCGCTATATTGACCGTTCTTTTGATGTGCATAATCCCCGTACGGCAGGGCGGCCCAGTGTCGACGGACGGCTTGACGGCGCATCGATTGCCATCTTTACCGTTGTCAATGCGCTTGTTTTTATGGCGGTAGCCTATTTTATCAATGATTTGGCATTTTATCTCAGTGTTCCGGTGCTGATCGTTTTGCTCAGTTATTCATTTTTCAAGCGGTTCAGTTCGATGGCCCATATCGTATTGGGTATATCGCTGGGGCTGGCTCCGATGGCGGGGGCTATAGCGGTACTCGGCACCGTTCCGCAATGGTCGCTCTGGCTGAGTATCGGCGTCGTATTTTGGGTTGCGGGATTTGATCTGCTGTATTCATTGCAGGATATGGAGTTTGATAAAACGAACAACCTTCATTCGATCCCTTCTAAATACGGCAGTCAGGCAACATTGAAAATTTCGGCTTTTTTTCATGTTCTAACGGTTGTCTTCTGGGCGATTTTTGTACATAAAGCCGCTCTAGGGGTGTTCGCGACCGGTGCGGTATTGTTTTCAGCATTGATGTTGACGTATGAGCATATTCTTGTCCGTCGTGATTTTGCTCAGATAGACCGTGCATTTTTTACCGTAAACGGCTATTTAGGATTTGTGTTTATCGGATTAATTATTTTAGATAAGGTGGCAGTATGAGCGATATAAGATTAGTACAGGCGACAATCGATTTGGCATACGAAGAGGTGCTTGACAACAATGAGAAATTTGAACATGAATTTAATTTAATCGGGGTAGCGGAAGAAAATTCGATCACGCAGGGGATAAAACACGCCAAGGTTCGCGGTGAGTTGGATGAAACGAACGCTTTGATGCTCAATATTATGGCTGAGTTGTATCGGAAGATGGAAAAAATTGAGCAGCTCCTAAGCAAAGGGAAATTAAACCGCCTTGAGCTTTCATCCCAAGGAGTTATCGAAAGTATCGGACTGGAGCACTTTAAACTGAGCTCAGAGTCATTAGAGATCGGAAAACACTATTACGGAAGAATGGAAATTTCGACGTTTCCGAAGCGGGAAATTGCCCTCTATTTCGAAGCAGTTGAGCCGTCGTTGGCAAAAATAGAAAATATCCATATTCGGGACAAAGAGGCATGGGGGTATTATATGACAGCGTGCGAACGTGTGATGATTCGTCAAATGAAAGGGCTTGAATGAATCACTCTATCGAGATAGCGTTGGTTGCTTTGGCCGTTGTGGTCGTGGGGCTGATCTATTATGTGGTCAATAAAGAGAGTGAAGTCTCTACACAGATCCGCTCAATTGCAAAAGTAGTGGAAGATTTACACAGAGAACTGTTCATGATGGATAAGCGGTTGAAACAGGAGCTGGAGATTATTACCTCTTTGCAAGAGAGCGTACCGCGTGAGCAAACGTCGCTTCATGCGGAGCTCGGACGTGAAGTCAATGAACTTTCGGTTCCGATTTTAGAGTCTCTTACCCATATTGAAGAGAGCTTTGGCGGGTACAAAGAGAAAACCGAAAATCGTCTCCGTTATCTCGAAGAGCGTATCCGCAACCTTTCGCTCCCGACATCGATCAGCGGGCTCGATGATGAGAAAGTCATTAGCCGGTATAACCAAGGGATTGAAATCGATGCGATTGCCAAAGAGCTTCGTTTGTCAAAAGCGGAAGTGGAATTTGTTCTAAAAATTAATCAACTCAGATAGTTATAAGGTTTGTTAGCTATAATTTCGTTCTCTTTAAAAAGATGCGTCCGTAGCTCAGCTGGATAGAGCACCGGTTTGCGGTACCGGCGGTCAGGGATTCGAATTCCTTCGGGCGCACCATCTTTCATTTTAGAGACTTCCTTTTAACTTCTCCCACAATAAACCTAAATATTCATGAAATGCACATTCTGAGCGATGCAATCCGCCTGATGAGGGAAACTGCCATAGGGTATCTTCTTTTTTGACGAGAAAATCAGTCGGGGCTTCAATAACACAAATACCGTTTTTACGAAAAATAGAGGATGCCCGAACCATATGGGAAGCTGATGTCACGAGGATAAGCGGCTGCGATCCGACAATCTTTTTAACCGCTATCGCTTCTTCCGCAGTATCCTTTGCTTCTTCCAGAATAACTATATCATTAGAATTGACGCCGAGTGCGATTGCCAGTTGGGAATTTTTTCGGGCATTGCTGACACTGTCTCCTCCCCCGTATCCGCTAAAAATCAATTTCATACCCGGATGACTTTTATAGAGCAATATTCCTTCGTTGACGCGTGCAAGTGATGTAAGGCTCAGCTCAGATGAGAGCGGGATGTTTTGACTCGAAGTATGGCCGTTTCCCAGAACATGAATATAGCGCGGAAACGGAGAATGCAGCTGCACTTTGGGATAAGCATTTTCAAGAGGTTTGAGCAGCAGTGCCGAAAATGGGGGATAGGACAAAATAGTAATCCAACCGAAAGAGAAGACAAACAGAATTTTGGCTCGTCGTCTATCTCCTCTTTGCCAAAGGAATAAGGCAAGGGCAATAGCGATCAAAAAGATCGGAAAAGGGTAGATGAGCGAGGATATAAGCTTTTTTAGTTCAAACATAGCGTCAAAAATGACGGTTATGCTTTATTTTTTCGTGCGGCAATCTCACCCAAGAAGCTTTCCAAATCGTATTTGACACGGTATTGTGGGGTGAGGATGTGAACGAGAATATCGCCTAGATCGATAGCGACCCAGTCTCCGCTCTCATCGACATACAAAAACTGCTCTTCAGGCTTTAGCCCTTTTTTGAGATGATCGAGGAGTGCCAGCGTATGGCGTTCCCCTAATGATGAGGCGATAACAACGTAGTCAGCGAAGTAATCGCCCCCTTGAAGGTCGAATACTTCGATGGCTTCGGCTTTGTTTTGGTCTAAGATCGCGCTGATTTTTTCAATTCGTGGATTCACAGATGTTCCTTATAATAGGTAATAATTTTTTGTTCGATCTTCGGGTCCAATCCTAATGTGACATAGGAAGAGCGAAAATCGGTTGAACTGATCGGCACATGGGTAGTAAGCCGAATCATGTTTTCCGGGATGGATATCCCATCCCGATCAGCAACAACCCAATGCACCATTGCATCGAGTTCATCAAAATGGTGCCAGTGAGACAGCTTTTCGAGATTGTCCGCTCCGATGATGAGGTATAGTTCATCGCAAAACGGAACGAAATGTTTAACGGTCTCAATCGTATAAACACTGCGGTCATGCGCAATTTCAAAATCGCTGATAACTACTCTCTCGTAAGGTTTAAAAATCTCTTTCAGCCACTCGAAACGAACGGAACCCTCAACCGTGACGGAAGGCTTGAACGGATTTCGTGATGCCGGAACGATAATGAGTCTGTCTATCGGCAAAACACGTAAAGCTTCTTCTACAACAGCAACGTGTCCGGCATGCGGCGGATCGAAACTTCCGCCGTAGAGTGCAAGCTTCATAAGCCTTAACTTCTTTTAATCGAAATTATAACCGATTTTTGGTAAAATCATCCCCTATTTTGTGTTTGTAGGATTATGGTAATGGCGTTGAAGATTGCACTAAACGGATTCGGTCGCATAGGTCGCTGTGTTACCCGTCTTATCGCCATGCGCACCGATGTTGAGCTTGTCGCCATAAACGACATGGCTTCAGTCGAGATGATGCTTTACTTATTGCAAAATGATTCGGTGCACGGCCAATTCGGAATCGATGCGGCGATGGTAGGAGATGATTACCTGCAAATCGCCGGTCAAAAGGTACGGATTTTTTCTGAAAAGAACCCTGAAAATCTGGATTTCGGCTCACTGGGAGCGGATGTCGTTTTTGAGTGCAGCGGTTTGTTTCTAACGGGGGCTTTGACAAAACACCATTTGGAAAAAGGGGTTAAAAAAGTTATTTTGTCCGCCCCGACCCAGGACAGTGCGATTCCCACCTTTGTATTGGGCGTCAATGAACATTTGTATGCGGGGGAAAATATTATTTCGAACGCATCGTGCACCACCAATTGCTTAGGACCGATTGCTAAAATTCTTGATGAAACATACGGCATCGAAAAAGGGCTGATGACGACAGTTCATGCCTATACCAACGGTCAGGCGATTATTGACTCGGCGCACGGAAGCGATATGCGACGTTCCCGTGCGGCGGCACTCAATATGATTCCGACGACTACCGGTGCGGCAAAAGCTATCAGTCTGGTACTACCCTCGTTGGAAGGCAAGCTGCACGGTCAAAGTGTACGGGTTCCGACAGCGGATGTATCGATGGTCGATTTGAATGTTCTCATCAGCCGTTCTACTTCCAAAGAGGAACTGAGTAACCTTTTTAAATCGTATGCCGAGGGGAGTTTGAAGGGAATTTTAGAAGTAGATGAGCGTTATCGTGTTTCGCAGGATTTTGTCGGATCATCTTTCAGCGCCACAGTGGCGGATGACTTGATACAGGTCGTCGATGGAAATATGGTCAAAATTATGGCGTGGTATGATAACGAATGGGGTTATTCCAACCGTCTTATCGAAATGGCATTGTTTATTACAAAACAGTAAAAATAGTCTGAATTTAATTTTAATCTTACAGTAAGAAGGAAAAAAAATGCAGTTACTCGGTATCAAAGAGTGTGACATCCACGGCAAGAAAGTATTTATTCGATGTGATTTTAACGTTCCGATGGACGATTACGGCAATATTACCGATGACAGACGTATCCGCTCAGCTTTAGCTACTATCAATTATTGTCTCGATCAAAAGTGTGCGATTATCCTGGCATCTCATTTCGGGCGACCCAAAGGGGAACCGGATGAAAAATATTCACTCGCTCCGATAGCCCGTCGGTTGCATCAGCTTCTTAAAATTGATGTTAAGGTAGCAGATGACGTTGTCGGAGAGAGTGCGCTCAAACTTGCTCGCGAGCTTACAAGCGGAGAAGTATTGCTGCTGGAGAATCTCCGTTTTGAAAAAGGGGAGACGAAAAATGACCCTGATTTAAGTGCTGCATTGGCTCACATGGCAGAAGTGTATATTAATGACGCATTCGGTGTGAGCCACCGTGCTCATGCTTCGGTTGAGGGGATAACTGCACATTTTGACAATGCACATAAAGCAGCCGGTTTCTTGCTTCAAAAAGAGATTCAATTTTTCGGAACTTTACTAGAGCATCCTGTAAGACCGTTTGCCGCGATTGTCGGCGGAAGCAAAGTCTCAGGGAAGCTTGAAGCATTGATAAACCTGCTGCCGAAAGTGGATAAAATGTTGATCGGTGGGGGGATGGCCTTCACATTTCTCAAAGCGTTGGGGCATGACGTCGGAAATTCCCTTGTTGAAGACGATTTGATTCCTGAAGCTCTCAAAATCATGGAAGAAGCGAAACGGTTGGGAGTCAAGTTTTATTTGCCGGTAGATGTCGTTGCGGCAGAAAAATTTGCGCCTGATTCCGCTAGCCGTCTTTGCAGCGTTCAAGAGATCCCTTCCGGATGGATGGGACTCGATATCGGGCCTGCAACGGTGAGACTGTATCGTCAGGTACTCGGTGATGTTCAGACGATCCTATGGAACGGGCCGATGGGAGTTTATGAGATGGATCGATATGCACGCGGATCCAATAAAATTGCCCATTTTGTCGCCGATTCCTATGCAACGAGCGTCGTCGGCGGAGGCGATACGGCTGATTTGGTTCAACGTGTCGGGTTGGATGAAGAGATTACCTTTATCTCTACCGGAGGCGGAGCATCACTGGAGTTGCTTGAAGGGAAAATTCTTCCCGGCGTTAAACCGTTGTTAAAATAAAAAGGAGAACGTCATGATATTGTGTGCCAACTTTAAAGCGAACAAAACACGTCAAGAGACACGCGCCTATATGGCGGTAGTAGAGTCATTTGTCAGTGCAAACGATATCACCGATACGATTATCGTATTTCCTCCGTTTACGGCATTGGAGCATGACCCCCGCAACGTATTGATCGGAGTCCAAAACGGCTATCCGGTCAAAAATGGTGCTTTTACCGGAGAGATAGCATTGGAGCAGCTCGAAGAGTTCGGAATCAAGACTATTCTGATCGGTCATTCCGAACGCCGTCATATCCTCGGTGAGACGCAAGAGCAAATAGCGGCAAAATTTCGGTTTTTTGCCGAACAGGGATTTTTGATCGTTTACTGTGTCGGTGAACCTTTAGAGATCAGAGAACAGGGACATGAAGCTCTCATGGCCTATATCGAAAAGCAGTTTGAAGGGATTGATCTGTCCTATTCGGATCTGGTTCTCGCATACGAACCGGTATGGGCTATCGGTACGGGGCTGACCCCTTCAAATAACGATATAGAGCTTTTGCACGGAGCGTTAAGAACGAAAACGACTGCGCCTCTTTTATACGGGGGGAGTGTCAAAGTAGACAATGCGGGTGAAATTATGGCCTTGGAAAACGTTGACGGCGTTCTTGTAGGCTCAGCGGCACTCAGTGCCAACGATTTTTGCGATATGATCGCACAAGCAGTGGAATTAAACACAGAAAAAGGAGAATAATAGATGTTAATGCAAGGGAAAAAAGGGTTAATCGTAGGACTTGCCAACGATAAATCGATCGCATACGGTATCGCACAAGCGCTTCACAAACAAGGGGCGCAAATGGCGTTTACCTATCTTAATGAAGCACTGCAAAAACGGGTAGAACCGATAGCGGCAAGTTTTGACAACTCTCCGGTCTATAAACTGGATGTATCCGATGAGGCTGATATGGAGGCGATCGCAGCGAAAGTAGCGGCTGATTTCGGAGAAATCGACTTTTTGGTTCACTCGGTTGCATTCGCACCGAAAGAAGCATTGACCGAAGGGTTTATGAAAACGTCAAAAAGTGCGTTTCAAATCGCTATGGATGTCTCCGTCTATTCTTTGATCGACTTAACGAACCGCTTAGAGAGCGTATTGGCTCCGGGCGCGTCTATTATTACCCTCAGCTACCTCGGCGGACCGAAATATATCCCGAACTACAATGTCATGGGTGTCGCAAAAGCGGCGTTGGAATCAACCGTACGCTATATGGCGGTAGAACTCGGTGCATCCAAAGGGCAACGTGTAAACGCGATCAGTGCGGGTCCTATTAAAACCCTGGCGGCCAGCGGTATCGGCGATTTCAAACAAATCCTTAACTGGAACGAATCAAACGCGCCGTTACGCAAAAACGTGACGATCGAAGAGGTCGGAAACTCGGCAATGTACCTGCTTAGCGATCTCTCAAGCGGGGTCAGCGGTGAAGTTCATTATGTCGATGCGGGCTATAACATCATGGGTATGGCTGCGGTAGAGAAAAATGCTGAAGGAAAAAGTGTTTTTGTTTGGGATGCAAACAAGTAATGGTGAATATACTTTTCTTATGAAAAAGAAAAGTATGCAAAAGAAAATCGCCCTCTCAACAAAACGCTTCCAATCGCTTTGGCACTTCTGCCAGCGATTGGGCTCTATGTGAGTTTCGGGGGCATATTTATTGAATAAAGAATTCCGTGATCCAACACCAAGAGCCGTTCCGGAGGCAGTAGTGCCGAGAGGAACGAGCGTTCTTGGATCACGGTATGTTCTTTTGGTACTTTTCTGGCTAAATAGAAAAGTATATTGTGTTACGAAACGTTACTTGCCGATAACCGGCATACCATTTATTTTTTCGATATGAGACGGCTCTTTCGGTTTTCCCTCATTCATCTTCTCTTTCTTTTCCAAATAGGATTTCCATTTATCGGCGTATTTTTGCAGGGTAAACGGCGTATTGTCTTCATCCAGAGGGACAACTTCGGTTTTAGTTGTGACGGTGCCGTCGGGAGCTTTCATGGTAGTCGTAATCTGTGTGGCGTTTGTCATTTTTTGAACCGTTTTACCGTCGGAAGTTTGTGTGGTAACAGACATTTTAGTCGGTTCGGTTTTGGTCGTTATCACTGTGCCGTCGCTTTGTTGCTTGGTATTCACCGTAGGTTCGTTTGCCATCATAGGGTTCCACTCCTCTTTGAGCCAGCTGTCGAGAGAACGCTGCATTATTCCCCCTTCACTGGCGGCGGTAGTGCTGGGAGAGACGGCTTGCAGATTTGTGTTTTGTGACGGCGTTACTCCCATATGATTGGCGGCACAGCCGCTGAGTATCAACAGGGCAATGGATAAGCTAAGAGAATGGCGCATAGTATTTCCTCTATTAAGGTTGAATTTTTCAGATTAGTTCGTACTATAACATAGAATTTACATGATAGTGTCTAAAAATAGGTGAGTATTAAAAGTGACAAAATTGTTACATTCCCTAATTAAGGGGTTTGCATTTAGTAAACAGACAGAAAACAAAATTATTTTTTTACAGCATTGTTTAAGAATAGCGGGGTTACAATTAACCTCGACGAAACAAAAACATAGGTCAAGCTTAACTTAAGGAGAATCAATGAAGTTAGTTAAAATGAGTCTTGCAGCAGCAGTGTTGCTCGGAGCGAGCGCATTCGCAATCGATAATGTAAAAGTAAGCGGTGATGCTAAACTTTTCTATACAACGAATAACACAGGTAACTTTGATCTTTTTGATAAAGATTCTAGCGCAGCGGACACAGCTCTTCGCCTTGGTGTAACAGGTGATTTGACAAAAGGTGTATCATTCGGCGTTACTGGTTATGCAGTAAGCACACTTGGTCTTGAAAACAATCTTGTAAGCAACACATGGACTGGTGCACACGGTGTACAAGCCAACGGATCTCCATTCGGAGCACAAGTTGACGATCAAGCATGGATCGGTGAAATGTGGGTTGCTGCGTCTCTTGGTAAAACTACCGCTAAATTGGGACGCATGGAGTTAGATACTCCTTTAGCTTTTTCTGAAAAATGGTCAATCGTTCCTAACACGTTTGATGCAGCGGTTCTTATCAACCAAGATATTCCTGATACAACTGTAGTAGGTGCATGGGTTGGAAAAGGAAACGGTGTTAACGCTATCGGTGTTGCTACTGGTGGTGCAAAGGCTATTAATAACTCTACTGCAATCGGTGACAATGTTGTCGGTTCAGGTGCTGATTTTAACACATTTTTGAGTGACGGTGCTTATGCATTGGCAGTTGTTAACAACTCATTCAAACCGCTTACAGCACAAGCATGGTACTACAATGTACAAAATGTTGCAGATGCATACTGGTTGCAAGCAGATATTAAGTGCGAAAAGATTAAAGGTTTGACAATCGGTGCACAATATGCTGATTTGGATCCAAAAGGTCTTCTTGACGCAGCTAACGATTCTAAAGCATACGCTTTCAAACTTGGATACACTGGTGTAGAAAACCTAAGCGTTTCTGCAGCATATTCTAATGTTGATGAAGACGGTACTTTGAAAGTTGCAAACGTTGCAACAAATAACCTTGGTGCTGCACAATCTAAATTGTACACTGAAGCATGGTGGAACTACGGATACGTAGGTACTGCTGATGCGACATCTTGGAATGCAACTGCTGAGTACAATGCGGGTATCGCTAAACTTGGTGCATACTATACAAACGTATCAATCGACAATGCAAATGTTGATATGGACGAAGTAACAGTAACTGCAACTAAATCTTTCGGACCGTTGGATGCGACTTTAGCATACATCTCTACAAATGCTGATGATCAAAATGCTGGTGATCGTTACGACACTGTACAAGCTTACTTGACTCTTAACTTCTAAGAGTTTTTTAGCTTCTCACCCTCTCGGGGGTGAACCCTTCTTGAATCTTTCTTTCCCTCTTTCGCTATAATCATTTTATGAAATATTTTTTCCATTCATTGCTCTATACATTTTTAATGCTGTTCTTGATCTCTGTTCTCTCCTTCGGGGCAATCCATATGGCACCCAACAGTTTTATGGGTGGTGAACTGAATCCCAATATGACCCCTGAAGCTATCTCGCAGCTGCGTGCGGTTTACGGATTGGATAAGCCTCTGCTGAAGCAATACGCCGATTGGGTAGACAATTTGGTTACCCTCAACTTCGGTATTTCATTCGTCAGCGGAGCGCAAGTCTCTAATGTAGTAGCCGATAGACTGCCTGTGACCTTGTGGATGAATATGATTGCTTTGACTTTGACATTTGTTCTCTCATTAGGGATGGGGATCAAAGCGGCACTCTCTCACGGGAAGAAAACGGATACGATGATCAGCCAATTTTCACTGCTCAGTTTCGCTATGCCCTCCTATTATCTGGCATTGATATCGATGATGCTCCTCAGCGTAGCGTTAGGATGGTTTCCGATTGCAGGGATGCATTCGCTCGAACCGCCGGAGGGGATAGGGTATTATAGTGATATGGCGTGGCATTTGACACTGCCGATTGCGGTTATGGTTTTTGTCGGGGTGGGGAGCTTAGCCCTTTATATCCGCTCTTTGACCATCGAAATCCTCAAAAGTGACTATATCTATTTTGCCCGTTCAAGGGGAATCGGAGAGGGCAAAATAATCCGCTATTACATACTTCCGAATCTCCTTCCTCCCATCGTTACAATGTTGGGGTTATCGGTGCCTGGCCTTATCGGCGGATCGGTGATACTCGAATCGATTTTCGGAATTGAGGGGATGGGGCAGTTGTTTTATCTGAGTGCAATGAGCCGGGATTATCCGGTGATAATGGGGATTTTGATGATGAGTGCGTTTCTGACACTGATCGGGAATCAGATTGCCGATGCGGTACTATTGAAGTTAAATCCGTTTGTGAAGCGGTGATGTAGTTTTTTCTTTGTGTGGCGTGAGGGCATTATTATTGTATAAATTTTCCGTGATCCATTATCTAGAGCCGCTCCGAAGGCAGTATTGCCGAGAGGAGCGAGCGTTATTGGATCACGGTATGCTCTTTTGATACTTTTCTGGCTAAACAGAAAAGTATATAAGTATTAGTTTCCGAAAAGCGCTTCGAGCGAGCTAAGCCCCTCTTTTTTCTCTTCTTGAGCTTTCTCACCCATTTGAGCACTCCCGCCCACTTCATTCAGCTCGATCGTATATCCTGTCAGCATTGATGCCAGGCGGATGTTAATGCCGCTTTTCCCGATTGCTTTGGATTTTTGGTCGCTTGGAAGGGTAACGACCGCTTTTTTCTCTTCGCCTTCATTTTCAGTTACAACAACGGCACTGATAATAGCCGGGCTCATCGCACGGGAGATGAAAAGTTCGGGAGACGAACTGTACTCGACACAGTCGATGTTTTCTCCGCACAGTTCTTCGCTTACCGCGTTGATACGGACACCCCGTACCCCGACGGTTGCACCGATCGGATCGATTTGCGGACGGTTGGTATAAAGGGCGATTTTTGCGCGTTCACCCGGAATACGGGCACATTTCTCGATAACGACGATACCGTCTTTGATCTCAGGGACTTCCAGTGCCAAAAGCTCTTCGAGGAACTTCGGAGCGGTTCGTGAGAGTTCCATTGAGATTCCGTTGCTTTTATCGACGTGGACACGGCGAACGATGGCGCTTACCACATCGCCGACTTTGAATTTTTCGCCTTTGATACGGCTTTTCATCGGCAATACCGCACGGATCTCATCAATTTCGATGGTGGTGTTTTGGTCACTGTCTACACGGGTAACACGGCCGGAGACGATTTGATTAATTTTACTTTTGTATTTATCGTAAAGCTCATTTTCGACAAGGCGCTGAATATGAAATTCAATCTCGCGGTGCAAGGTGGCAAACGCGCTTCGCCCGTAGGTTTCGATATCGTGTTCCATTTGGAGCTGATCACCGATTTCCGCTTCGTCATCGATTTCCAATGCTGCGGTAATACCCATATACGCGCCCGCCTCTTCACCCTCAAGTTCCGGAGCATCGTCGGCAACGACGGTAATGATTTGTCGCAGCCTAACCTGTTTGGTACGATCGTCGATATCGGCTTCAAAAGCAAAAGTTGGATTGATTATTCGTTTGGCGGTTTGGATAAACGAGGTTTTAATCGCCTCTTGAACACGATCCGGATTAAGCCCTTTTTCGTTTGCGATAGATTCAATAATATCTAAAATATTTTCCACAGTATTATCCTCTTGATTGTTGGTAACTCATAAAAAATTGGGTTGGGTTGGGAAAGCTTTTTTATGAAGGAGTATGTATTATACATAAATTTCTCTTAATAGGATATTTATCATATCACCGCTATAATCCCCCTAATATCAAGAACTCTAAAAACTAAAAAGGGAAACAGAATGGAACTCAAACTCGCCCGCAGCGAACATGACTCAAAACCAAAAAAAATCGATCTCAAAAAAATTACCGAAATGGTAGAGAAAAGCAACTCTTCTATCCTCTATTTCGACCGTGAAAACTCACACAAAGACCTTCTTGCACTTCAAGACCATTTCGAGGGAGAAGGGAAAAGTTTTTACATGCGTGAAGTGAAATACGGACTCTCTGCAAATGAATATATGTATGAGGTTCATATATTATAGTTTTGAACGCAAAAGGGATTTTATTCCTTTTGCTACGTTAACACTGTGTTCTCTTCAGCAGAGAGCTCACGCACGCTTGCGTGCTTTATAAGTCACAGTAGATGAAAGTAGTTGAATGAGTAAGAAACTTTTTATCGAGACACTCGGATGCGCTATGAACGTGCGCGATTCCGAGCATATGATCGCTGAGTTGAATGCCCATGAAGGGTACGAACTCACCGATGACGCGGCTTCGGCCGATCTGATCCTCATCAATACCTGTTCGGTACGTGAAAAACCGGTTCACAAACTTTTTTCCGAACTCGGTGTCTTTAACAAACTCAAAAAAGCAGATGCCAAAATCGGTGTATGTGGATGTACGGCATCTCATTTGGGTAAAGAGATTATCAAGCGTGCCCCGTATGTCAATTTTGTCCTCGGTGCCCGCAATGTTTCTAAAATTGCCGACGTCCTCCATCGGGATAAAGCGGTCGAAGTCGAGATCGATTACGATGAATCTCAATTTGCGTTTAAAGATTTCCGCAGCAGCCCTTATAAAGCCTATATCAACATCTCCATCGGCTGCGACAAGCAGTGTACTTTTTGTATTGTCCCTAAAACCCGTGGAGATGAGATATCAATCCCTGCCGATTTGATTGTTGCCGAAGTACGAAAAGTGGTAGAGAACGGAGCCAAAGAGGTTTTTCTCCTCGGGCAAAACGTCAACAATTACGGCCGCCGTTTTTCAGACGAAAACGACAAAATGAACTTCACCGAATTGCTTCGACGTGTAAGTGCGGTGGAAGGATTGGAACGTATCCGATTCACCTCTCCTCATCCGTTTCACATGGACGATGAATTTCTCGAAGAGTTTGCCCGGAATCCGAAAATCTGCAAATCGATGCACATGCCGCTGCAAAGCGGATCGACCGATATTCTCAAAGCGATGAAACGGGGATATACCAAAGAATGGTTCTTGAACCGTGCCCGCAAACTGCGCGAACTCGTTCCCGATGTCAGTATCAGTACCGATATTATCGTAGCATTTCCGGGTGAGAGTGATGCCGATTTCGAAGATACCCTCGATGTGATGAAAGAGGTACGGTTTGAGCAGGTATTTAGTTTTAAATACTCTCCGCGTCCTCTCACGGAGGCGGAAAGTTTTACGAACGTCGTAGACTCGGAACTCGGCTCATTTAGACTGAGCACCCTTCAAGCCTATCAGGATACGATTCTCGATTCCATCAGTGCAGGATTGCTGGGAAAAGAATATGACGTCTATTTTGAAGAATTGCGCTCAGACGGGTATGTTGCCGGGCGGAGTGATAACAATATCATGATAAAGGTCAAAGGGAGCGAAGAGTGGCTCGGTAAGATCGCACGTGTAAAAATCACAGAGGTCTCGCGATCGGTTCAATACGGAGAGATCATTGCGTAAACGTTTTTTACGTGCGTTGGCTTTATGGCTTATTCCTCCGATCGGGACGCTGTTAATCCGTCTTATCTACCTTACCAATCGGAAACGGTTTCATCTCCCGATGAGTATCCCGAATGAACCGGTCATTTTTGCTTTTTGGCACGGCGATCTCTTGATGCAGCCGTATCTCTACTATCAGTTCCGCAAAAATCCGAAGGCCAATGTTTTGATATCCGATCATTTCGACGGTCAGATTATCGCACGGATAATGCGTTATTTTAAACTGGGAACCATTCACGGCTCAAGCACTCGCGGCGGAGCCAAAGTTCTTATTCAAGGGCTTAAATCGCTCTCGGAGGGGTATGATATCGGAATTACTCCCGATGGACCTAAAGGGCCGCGCCATGAGATGAGCGACGGTGTCGTAGTTATGGCGCAAAAACGCAATGCCAAAGTGATCGTATACAGCTGTGTCCCCTCCACATTTTGGCAGCTTCCGAGCTGGGATCGATTTACTGTTCCAAAACCGTTCGGAACGTTAGATTTTTATGCCTCCGAGCCGATCGATCTGGGTGGGTTGGAGATGGAAGCGGCAAAAGCTCTTATCAAAGCAAAGCTGATGGAGCATGCGCTTTAGGTCGTTATGCAGATGAATGAACTTTATCGACAAAAAGAAGCGTTTTTAAAATACCTGGACACGATACGAGGTTATTCTCCCCTGACGATCCGAAGTTACAATGATGCTATCGATGAAATGCTCACCTTTGCAGAAATGGATGCAAGCAGCGATCTCCTTTCCATCAATCTGATGCCGCTGCGTTTAAAAATAGCTTCTCTTAAAGCTAAATCGATTGCCGCAAAACTCAGTGCCATACGCAGCTTCGTCAAATATCTTCGCTCACAAGGGAAAACGGTTGAACTGAGAGGTGATGAGAGTATTAAAATACCTAAAACTCTGCCGAAACCGATTACACATGAACAAGTTCTCCATGCACTGCAATATGCCGAACCGCAAGCCGCATTGGCGATTACACTTCTGTATACCATGGGACTTCGTATCTCCGAACTGACCCACTTGCGTCTTTCAGATATCTCGGAAGGATGGTCCCGTGTCCATGGAAAAGGGTCTAAAGAGCGCGATATTCCGATGATGGATAATATTCGTACAATGGTACAGGAATATCAGAAGATCAACCCTTCCAGAGAGTATGTTTTTGAACTTAAAGGTGAAAAATTAAGCGAAAATAGTCTAAGATATACCATTATTAAGGCATTTGCAAAGGTTGGACTGAAAGTGACTCCTCATCAATTGCGGCATACATATGCGACCGAGTTGTTAAACAATGGAGCACGTATTGCCGATGTTAGTGAATTATTGGGGCATGCAAGCATGGCGACCACACAGATTTATACCAAACTCGGGAATGCTTTGAAAATGGAGCATTACCTGCAATCGCATCCACTATGCCAAACTCATGAGGACTCTAAGTGATAGAACGGTTTTACCGAAAAATTTTCGTCGCTATTGTTCAAGACGGAGGAGCATATAATGTTCGTGTAGTTGTGCAAAAGCAAAAGAAACTTCTTAACAAAGAGAGTCGAATATTTGAGGGTAAATCAGCGCTAGACGAGATCCGTTCGTATCTGGGCAAATACCTTGACGAGTCTCCGCTTCATTATGTCGCAGTACTGAATCCTGCCGTAAAGCAGGGGGCATTGACAGGATGCAGGAACCATCTGGAAGAGGAGATAGAAGAGATAAGCGGCGCAAAAACCCTCTGCCAAAATGAAGATTGGCTTTTGTACAGTTCGATGAGAGAGCTGGAGTCGCTTCAAACCGAGTATAAAAAGATCGGGCTTGATTTTATCTTTTCCCCTTTTTCCGTTTTAGAACATTTTTTCAAAGATAAAGTATATGGCGGATTTGCCCTTTATGTGTTGGCTCAAAAAGATTCGTTCAGTGTCGCTTTCTTCGAAGACGGGAAGCTCGAATATGCACACCATTATCCGATGCAGGAAAAAAACACGCTGACGCTTGAAGATGAAAGCAGTACTATGGGCTTTGCCGTCGGAATTAAAGAAGAGGACGAGATAGACAAGGGGATCAGCTTAGACGACATAGAATCGCTGGATGATTTGGATATTCTCGAAGAGCTGGATGATTTGAGCGAAATAGAGGATTTGGATAATCTTGATGAGATTGTAGAGTTTAGCGAGGATGAACCGACCTTTGAAGAGAAGCGCATTGTTTTCCCGCGCGGCAGTGAAATCAAACAAGAGATGGATATGTTTAATAATGACTATCGCCGGTTTGAGTTGATTCAGCGGACGTTAGCACGTTTTTACAGGGGAGAACATTGCCATGACCGTTTTGTTGAGACGATTTACATTGCCGATGCCTACGGAAGCGGTGCTGAACTGAAACAATATCTCGAAGAAGAACTTTTTTTGAACGTATCGATACGCCATATTGATGTTACTGATGAGGTTATAGCGTTGGCTATGGCTGAAGAGGAAGCACTGTGAAGTACAGTTTTATTGCTCCCCGTAAAAAACGGCTGATCAGCGGTGAGTTGCGTCTCGTCCTTTTCTTTTTTGCGGTAACGATTGCGATGCTGGTCGGAACCTATGTTTTTCTAGAATACAAAACGTATGATTTTGTAAACGAGCGAAAAAATGTTGCACTTAAAGAGAAATCGATCAAACGTTCTGTTGAAGCAATGCAAGAGCAGATTAAAACGATTGAGAAAGAGGCGAAAATCGTCGAACAGGTAACAACGGGCAATGCCGTCATGAAAGAGAGTATCCGAAATCTTTTTGACCTTGTACCGGAAGATATTACCCTCTCACGTGCCGAGTTAGAAGAAAAGTCACTGATTCTTTACGGTACGACGCCTAATAAAGATACGTATGAATATATGCTTCATGCACCGCTGCGATCGATTTTTAACCGCAGCTATACGAGTTTTTATCCGATCGAAAACGGATGGTACCGTTTTGTCTCATCCAACTATCTGGATGACGAGACGGTAGAGGAGATCAAATGAAGCGTCAGACGTTATTTGTTGTCATACTTTCGCTCTTTTTGCTGATCGGTGTCATTGCATTTTCATTTTTATTGTTGATTCCGAAAGGGAAAGAGTATCGTTCTCTTCGCTTGGAGAGCAAAAAAGAGTTTCAACAGTTGGAATTGGCTCAAAACCGCTTTGATAATACCAATAACCGTCTGAAAGATCTTCAGGCACAAAACCGCCATACAATCGGTGCTTTTGAGAAAACGTTTGATCCGGGACGCTTTGAACGCCTTTATAAAAAAGAATTTACCGATTTATATTTGACGGAAGTAACGACGAAGGATAGCAACGGGACGTTTAAAGTGTATGAAGTAAATGCGACTTCGAAAATTACGTCCCCGCAAAGTTTTTACAATTTTTTAGACAATATCAATAAAAGCGAATGGGTAATCGGCGTTAATTTCCCGATCCATTTTGAGAGGGACGGGGATGAAATACGCTCCAGTTTTACGATGAAAGTGCATAATAAAAAAGAGGAAAAATAAACGCTTTAGAGTTTTTTAGCCCTCTCATGAGCACAGCGTATCGCTTCCATGCATCCTTCACGGACTTTTCCTTTTTCAAGTGCTCCGTATCCTGCAGCCGTGGTTCCGCCCGGACTCATGACATTATCTTTTAAAAGTGCGGGATGGGTTGTTTGAATAAGACGTCCGAACCCGTCGAACAGTCCGCGCATCAAGGTCATCGCATCATCCCGCTTCAGCCCTTCACGTACCGCGCCGTCACACAAAGCCTCCGCAATAAGCGCTAAGTATGCCGGTCCGCTTCCGGCAAGCGCCGTAGCAATGTCGAGTTCTTTTTCGCTACTCAGCCAAAGGACGCTTCCGATGGTGCCGAAAAGTTCCATCGCAAAGGTTTTTATTGCCGTATCACCGACCAAAGAGGTCATCGAAGCCCCCGCTTCTGCCGCAAGATTGGGCATGGCACGACAGTAATGGTGGGCATCGACCGATTTAAGAGATTCCAATGTCGTTCCCGCGAGGACGGAATAAAGGGCTTCGGCTTTCCCTTTTAACAAAGGGGCTATCTCACTCAGATTAGCCGGTTTGACACAAATGATAATTTTTTTGTTGTTTATGTCGGCATTTTGGTAAAGGGTTTTGGTAATAGCTACTCCGAGTGAAGCTTCAAATCGCTCCAGTGTTTCCGCGGTTCGTCCTATCACTTCAATGCTATGGGTTTTAGACAGCCCTTTTGCGAGAGCCAGCGCCATTTTCCCGTTGCCGACAAAGGTGACAGACCTACTCATTGCCAGAACTTTTGAGGTAGTTTTTAATCGGCTCGGCAATTCCGAAATCGGAACGGTTATCGACAATGATCTGAGCCATAGTCTGATTGTCGGTATTGAAAATCAAGGGGGCGACAAAATTGATCGTCGATTTTTCAAGAGGGGTTTGCAAGATCATAATATTATAGATTAGAAGATTGCTTTCAGGGGTAATTCCCATTAATGCCTGAAGAGAAGAGGGAATGTCAAAAGAATATTCACGCAAAGCAAACGGGCTGATAAGGGTAAAAGAAGGTCCTTCGCCTATGCTTTCCAGACGGAAAAAAATCTCATCAATTTTTTGGAGTTCCATTTTCGAAACCGTTTCAAAGCCGAGGAGGGGAAGTTTTAAATCAAACTGCATAAATTACCTTCTTCTATCATTCAATGGTCTGATTTTAACACAGGAAAGTAAAAAGTTTCAACTTAATGTAGGGGTGTTTAATCTCTTTACGGTAAAATAGCCGATAATTTCAATAAGAGCGTAGGTTTTATCAATGATTAGAACATGGTTAATCGCAATAACGACACTCATTCTGCTTACCGGATGCGGTAGTAAAGACCTCGAAGAGTTTAATAAGCCTGCGGAATATTGGTATGAAAAGATGGTAACAGCCGTTTCCAACGGTAATTTGGAAAGAGCTGACAGCTATTTTAGTTCACTGCAAAGTGAACATATCAGCTCGCCGTTTTTATCCGAAGCAACTATGATTATGGCGCAAGCGCATATGGCACATGAAGAGTATTTGTTAAGCGAGCATTTTTTGGATGAATATATCCGCCGTTATGCTACCCCTGAAGGGCGTGAATATGCGGAATTTTTGAAGATCAAAGCAAAATTTCTAGCCCTCCCGAATCCGGGACGCGATCAAGGGTTGATCGATGAAACGTTGAACAGCGTTGAAACGTTTAAAAGAAGTTATCCGAACTCAATGTATTTGTCGTTGGTTCATTCGATGGAGACACAATTGCATTTGGCTCGAGGAGTCCTTAATGAACAAATTGCCGAGCTCTATGAGCGTTTGGGTAAACCTAATGCAGCAGCTTCTTATCGTACAATTGCACCGGTAACATGGATTGATTCTAAAAATATCGTCCGTGCCGAAGTTCCTTGGTATCGGGAGATGTTCGAAGGGGACGGGACCAGCAGCTGGTATGCCTTTATGATTCCGAAAACTCGCAGCGTCGTCTCTATGGATGATAATGAGAGTACGGCAGCACCGGCAAAACAAGATAACGGTAGTTGGTACGATTTTTTGATTCCACATTTCTAAAGCCGTATACGGTTTGAGTGAATTTTATGAATAAGGTTTTTTAATGCAACTTAGTAATTACAGCTCTTTTCCTACTAATTTACCTGTTATTGCGGAGGATGAACTTTTTCTATACCCGTTTATGATTTCTCCTCTTTTCTTGAACGATGAAAAGAATATTGCGGCGGCGGCCGAAGCGATCGAGAACAATTCTCTCGTGATCGTTTGCCCTGTGAAGCCTGAACATGAAGGGGAACGCGAAGGTGATTCGATTTACGATGCGGGGGTTATCGGTTCCATCATGCGTAAAGTCGTTTTACCCGATGGTCGGATCAAGGTTCTATTTCAAGGGCTGGCTCGGGGACACATTACGGAAATGGTACATGAAAACCCTTTGCGTGCTCATGTTGATTTAATTCAATCCACAAGTGTGAATGAGCTTAAAATGGATGCTATTTTGGAAGTGCTGCGCGAAAAAGTGCGTGCATTATCTCAGGTGAGCAACTATTTTCCCCCCGATTTGCTCCGCACGATCGAAGAGAATCATGAGTACAACCGTATTGTCGATTTAATCTGCAGTTCGATCAAGATTAAAAAAGAGAATGCCTATCAGCTTTTTATCGAACGTGATCCCGAAAAGCGCTTTTTGATGCTGATCGATGAGCTGATCGAAGAGACCGAAGCGAACAAACTTCAAAAAGAGATCCGTTCAAAAGTCCATTCACGCATCGAAAAAGTGAACAAAGAGTATTTTCTCAAAGAGCAGCTCAAACAAATCCAAAAAGAGCTGGGAACCGATACCCATCGCGATGAAGAGATCGAAGAGTTCCGTAAAAAGCTCGAAGCCAAAAAAGATAAAATGCATCCCGATGCATACAAAGAGATCAATAAGCAGCTGGAACGTTTTGCGCGGATGCATCCGGACAGTGCCGATGCGGGGATGATTCAGACGTACCTCGAATGGGTACTTGAGATTCCGTACGGCGAAGAGGCGAAAAAAGCACTTAATATTCACGATGTCGAAAATCAGCTCAACAAAGACCACTTTTCATTGAAAAAACCGAAAGAGCGGATCTTGGAATTTTTCTCGGTCAAAGAGCTTCTTGAGCTTCGCGGTATTGCCGATAAAGAGGGGCGCGGTGCGATTCTTTGTTTTGCAGGCCCTCCGGGTGTCGGTAAGACCTCACTTGCCAACTCTATTGCAACGGCACTTAAACGTCCCCTTGTGCGGATTGCTTTGGGCGGATTGGAAGATGTGAACGAATTACGCGGACACCGCCGTACCTATATCGGTGCGATGCCGGGGCGCATTGTTCAAGGGGTAATCGAAGCTAAAAAGATGAACCCCGTCATCGTCCTCGATGAGATCGATAAAGTGGCAAAATCGCATCGCGGCGATCCGACGGCAGTATTGCTGGAGATTCTCGATCCGGAACAAAATACCCATTTCAGAGACTATTATCTGAACTTTAACCTCGATCTTTCCAAAGCGATTTTTATCGCGACAGCAAACGATGTAGGTCAGATTCCCGGGCCGCTACGCGATCGCATGGAGTTTATCTCGGTGAGTTCGTATACGCCGCAGGAGAAATTTCAGATTGCCAAACAGTATCTGATTCCTCAGGAACTGAAAAAACATGGGTTAAAAACTTCAGAACTCTCTATCTCAAAAACGGCATTAGCCGAAGTGATCGAGAAACATACCCGTGAAGCGGGGGTTCGTAACCTTCGCCGCCGTGTCGCCGATATCGTCCGTAAAGCGGCGAAAAAGATTCTCGAAGAGCCGACGACCCAAAAAGTAACGGTGAGTTTGAAAAATCTTAAAGAGTTTTTGGAAAAAACGATATTTGAGATCGACCGTACCGATCATGTCGATCGAATCGGTGTAGTAAACGGTCTAGCCTGGACGGCTGTCGGGGGTGATGTACTTAAAATCGAAGCGATCCGTATCAACGGCAAAGGGGTATTGCAGCTGACGGGAAGTTTGGGAGATGTGATGAAAGAGTCTGCCCGTATCGCCCTCTCTGTCGTTAAAACCTTGATCGATGAGGGGAAAATCAGTGTCGATCACTCGATTATCCCTCTCAGTCCTGCGGAGCGCGAAAGCGATGTTCCGGTTGATGCAAGCGAGGTCTATAAACGCTTTGACTTGCATGTCCACGTTCCCGACGGGGCTACCCCTAAAGACGGCCCGAGTGCGGGGATTGCAATGTCCACCGTCATCGCATCAATTTTGACCAATAAAAAAGTACGTGCCGATATCGCGATGACAGGGGAAGTTTCATTGACCGGAAATGTTCTTCCGATCGGCGGGCTCAAAGAGAAGCTGATTGCCGCTCATCGTGCCGGGATGAAGCTAGCCCTTATCCCTCAGAAAAATTATGATCGCGATCTAGCCGATATTCCCGACGAGGTTAAAGGGGCTTTGGAAATCGTCGGCGTCAGTCGGATCGAAGAAGTTCTTGAGCGCCTTTTAATTGACGCATAACACGCATGGCTTCGGGGACACCGAAAAGGTACCCTCGCAGTTTGGTTGCGATTTTTAGTTTCCTGCACTCTTCTTTAAACCCTTTATCCATGACGACATTGGCCTCATAGGGGGCGACAAACGTATACTTCATTTCGATAGAGACGATAAATCGTCTTCCGATGATGTGATCTCCCCCCCCTTTTAACGCCTCTTTATCGTGCTTGCTGAGCAGATAACTGCGGGATTTAAAATAGCGGTCAATCCCATAGAGAAGTGATCGGATATTTGTGGGATTTTCGGCATACGCAAATTCATTCACCGTTTTGAAATCCATCGATTCGATCAACGATTCACTGTCCTCTTCCAAATATCGGAAGCTTCGTCGGATGGCGTCACGGTAATCGCGCATTATCGGAGTGCTGTAGCGGTGACGAAAAAAATTGCGGGTATAGCGTTCATCCGCATTGCTCTCATCAATATGATGAGGAATTTTGCGTTCATGCAGATAGGCTTCAATGGAGTCGCGGTCCCATTCCAAAAGAGGCCGTAGGATTTCTATCCCGTCACGTGAGTCATGGGAACGTATGCCGAGCATTTCAGGCAAGCCTGAACCTCGGCAAATTTGCATCATCAGCCATTCCAAACGATCATTGAGCTGATGGGCGGTGAGAAGATAGGTATAGCCATGCTTTTTCATCAGATAGCCGAAAAAACGGTACCGTTCTTCTCGGGCGCGATGTTCGAAATTGATCCCCCCTAGCCGGCAGGAATGGGCATAGCATTGAAGAGAATGTCGTGCTGCGAGTCGTTCGGCATTTTTTTCTTCGGCATCGCTTGTTTCTCGTGTGTGATAGTTGACGTGGGCAATATCAAAAGCAATATTATTTTCGAGTAAAAGGTGAAAAAGGGCGGTGGAATCGACCCCTCCGGAGAATGCGAGGAGGACTCTTCCCTCCCGTAGCCGATCAAGGTGGAGAAGTTTAGACATTTCCCGTTACGGTAGCCAGAGGCCGTTTTTCGGCCAGTTCGGTGATACGGGCACGGTAAATTTTTCCAAAGGTCAGCTCACCTTCGATTTCGCGGTCGTTGACATAAATCTCTCCGTCGACATCGGGAGCCCAGATCAAAGCACGGGCGCTAAGGAGGAATTCGTGTTCGTCGCTCTCGCCGTCGATGACGAGGCCAATTTCTTGGCCTACCATTTTTTCTAAGCTTTTTTCTTCAATGGCGGAAGCGATTTTCCCCAGCTTCTTGGCACGGGCGTTGATCACTTTGGGAGCGATTTTCTCCTCCATTGTGTAAGCGCTTGTCCCCTCTTCATCGGAGTAACTGAAGACGTTGAGACGGTCAAATCCGAACGTTGCCGCAAATTCCGCCATCTCTTCAAACATGGCTTCTGTTTCCTGCGGATGCCCGACGATGAAGCTGGTACGGATAAACGCATTCGGCAGCGCTTTCATGGCACCCAGAAGCTCAAGTGTTTTGGCTTTGCCGAATCCCCGTTTCATGATTTTCAGCATCTCGTCGTTGATGTGCTGGATTGGCATATCGAAGTAGTTATGGAACACTTTCGAATCCCCGATCGCTTTGATCAGTTTCAATGTTGTCGTCGAAGGGTAGAGATATAAAATACGGGCACTTTTGACACCGTCGATCAGCTCGATCCGTTTGATCAGATGGATAAGCCCGTCTTGAATATTTTGATCGCGCAGATACGAACTGGAGTCCTGAGATACAAAGCTGAAATCATAGTACCCTTTGGCGACAAGGGTTTCGACTTCATGGGCGATGCTCTCCAAATTACGGGAGTTAAGTTTTCCTTTGAACGAGGGGATAGCGCAGAAGCTGCATTGCTGATTGCACCCCTCGCTTAGTTTGATGTAGGCGTGGTACGTAGAACCCGTTACGACCCGTTCTGCTCCGTCAATCAGATAGACTTCCGGTGTAAAACGGCTTTGCTTCGCGGCAAGGAGTTCATCGATTTTGTCATAATCGCCGACACCGGTGAAAATATCCACTTCGCTGAGTTCTTTGGAAAGCTCTTCTTTGTACCGTTCAGAGAGGCATCCCGCCATGACAAGTACGGAATCTTTTTTACGCCCGGCGTCGAGGTTGAAGATCGTATTGAGCGATTCTTGTTTCGCCGCATCAATGAATCCGCAGGTATTGACGATGATAACATCCGCTTCATCACTTGCATCGGTCATTTGATAGTTTTTGAGCCGCCCCAGCATTACCTCGGTATCGACGAGATTTTTGGTGCAACCGAGTGACACGATGTGAAGTTTTTTGGACATTTACCAACCCTTGGATAATATAATGCAATTATAGCCAACTGGAGGTTGAAGATGCTTAGACGAGATAATTACGATTTGATCCCTTCCTCCGAGATTACCTCCGAAGCAGTCTATCATGAGCGAAGAGCCTTAATGAAATTAGGGGCGTCGGTCGCATTGCTCGGAGCATCACCGCTGATGGCGGCATTAGGATTTGAAAAATCCAAAAGCAAAAGTGCGCTGGAAATGACACCTTATGATCAGGTTATCACCTACAATAATTTTTACGAGTACGGAACCGATAAAGAGTCCCCAGCCAAGCTGTCCAAGAATCTTAAAACCCGTCCGTGGACACTCAGTGTCGGCGGAGAGGTACAAAAGGGACGTACGTACGATATCGATGAGCTGATTAAAAAGATACCGCTTGAGGAGCGGATTTATCGTTTCCGTTGTGTTGAGGGGTGGTCAATGGTAGTGCCATGGGTCGGTTTCAGCCTCTCATCGTTGCTGAAAGCTGCGGGATTGACCTCAAAAAGCAAATACGTTGAATTTGAGACGCTGTTTGACCCTGCCCAGTTTCCCGGACAAAAACAAAGTTTTGGTACTATACCGTTTCCATACCGCGAGGGGCTTCGGATCGATGAAGCGATGCATCCTCTGACGATCTTGGCGATCGGGCTGTACGGCAAAGAGCTTTTGCCGCAAAACGGCGCTCCGATCCGTTTGGTCGTCCCGTGGAAATACGGGTTTAAAAGTATTAAAAGCATTGTAAAAATCACCCTTAGCGAACATCAAACCCGTTCGACCTGGAATCAAATCGCTCCGAGTGAGTACGGGTTTTATGCCAACGTCAATCCCTCAGTCGATCATCCGAGATGGACGCAAAAGAGAGAACGGGTAGTGGGGAAATTTTTTAAGCAGGATACATTAGCTTTTAACGGCTATGCAAATGATGTGGCACATTTGTATAAAAATATGGATTTGAAAAAGTTTTATTAAAAAAGAGGGTTGATGAGAATTATCATTTGGATCGGTGCACTGCTTCCGATTGTTTTTGCACTGCTTCGTTTTAGCGCAGCGTTTCATCCGGTGTGGCTCAATGACATTTTACTTTTTATCGAAGGATATGTTCATCTGAGTTTGACAAAATTCCCTAACGATCCGTTAAAATTTTTAATCAATCTCAGCGGAGAGAGCGCATTATGGCTGCTTGCATTATCATTAACGATTACTCCGCTGCGAAGCTATTTGAAAATCAATCTCTTTTTATACCGTCGTCTTTTGGGCCTGTTCGCCTTTTTTTACGCGTTGATTCATGCACTGCTTTTTATCGGGATTGATCAGCAGTTTGATTTCGCTGGCCTGATTCATGAAGTGGCGACAAAGCCGTTTATCGCTTTTGGAATGGGGGCATTTCTAATCCTTTTGTTGATGGCGCTTACGTCGACGAAAAAACTTTTTTCAAATTTCAAAGGGTGGCATAGACTCGTCTATATTGCAGTCGTATTGATTGTGGTCCACTATCTGATGAGCCACAAAACGATCACTTGGGATAACCTCTCAACAGCAGGAGTTCTGATATTTTTACTGGTATTGCGGCTGATTAAACGATGAAACACTACGATGTTATCATTTTAGGAGCCGGGGCGAGCGGGTTGATGTGTGCCGCGCAACTCCGTCAAAACAGCTCCCTGTCTATCGCCATCATCGAAGGGAATAATCGTCCGGCACTGAAGCTCAAAGCCAGCGGCGGAGGCAAATGCAATCTGACCAATGTAGAAGTGGATGAGACCCATTTTTTAGGCAGTGAAGACCTTGTCAAACAGGCATTGTCGGTATTTGATCAAAAATCCCTTTTGGACTATTTCAAATCCGGGGGCTTGCGTCCCGTAATCCGAAAAGAGCGGTACTATTTTTGTCCGAAAAGTTCCGATGAGGTGATCTCCATTTTACTGGGCAAAGCTGCCGGAACCGATTTATTATTGGGGCATAAAATTCTCTCCGTAGAGGGGGAATGCCCTTTTAGAGTTACGACCGACAGAGGGAGATTTCAAGCTACACGTGTGGTTGTCGCAACGGGGGGAGCAAGCTACAAAGAGCTGGGTGCGAGCGATATCGGGTTGAAGATCGCGCAGCACTACGAAATTAAAACAATACCCTTTTCTCCGGCATTAGTGGGACTGACGCTGCAGCCTAAAGAGTTTTGGATGAAAGAACTCAGCGGGATCAGTTTCCCTGCACGGATTCATGTGGCGGGAAAAACACTTGATGAAGATTTGCTCTTTGCGCACAAAGGGATCAGCGGACTGGTTGTCCTCTCTGCATCGCTGTATTGGCATAGAGGGGAAATCGTGATCGATTTTCTCCCCGATTTCGATCTAAATACCCTGAAATATGAGAAAAAGAGTATCTCTACGGCGATTCCTCTTCCGAAACGGTTTATGAAAGCTTTTTTGGAAGCCGTGAGGTTGGAAGATAAAGCATGCAACCGTCTGGATCCGCAGGATTGGGAAAAACTGACCCGTATCCGTCAGTATGCAATGGCCCCTTCAGGGACATTCGGGTTTTCAAAAGCCGAAGCGTGCCGCGGCGGGGTAGCGTGTGACGAAATCGATCCCTTAACGATGGAGAGTACCAAAATCAAAGGGCTCTATTTTATCGGTGAGACGGTGGATGTGACGGGCGAACTCGGAGGTTATAACTTCCAATGGGCATTCAGCTCGGCGGTGATGTGTTCAAAATCCGTTATGCTATAATCGTATCAAATACTTAATACCCCAAAGGGGTGAATATGAAACGTCAGCGTGTCGTTATCGTAGGCGGGGGATATGCAGGGGTAAAAGCACTCCAAATATTGGCTTCTTCCAATCAGTGTGATATTGTTCTAATCGATCAGCACCCCTATCATTATCTCCAAACCGAAGCGTATGAACTTATCGCCAATGAATGCAGCATGACCCGGGTCACGATCGATTTGGTCGCATTGTGCCTGAGTTACGGCGAGCACGTGACGTTTATCAAAGATACGATTCGCGAAATCGATTTTGAACACAAATGTGCCGGCGGACAAAGCTCATGTCACCCGTATGATTATTTACTGCTTTGCAGCGGAAGTCGTACCGCTTTTCACAGTTCCGTACCGGGGCTGCGCGAACATTCACATGGGGTTAAAACGCTTCCGAGTGCCCTTGCCTTTAAACACCAGTTTGAGCAGAGGCTTTATGATCGGATGGAGAGTGAGGGGGGATGGTGCAGTGAACCGTTTAATGTCGTGATCGGCGGAGGGGGACTGAGCGGTGTCGAGATTGCGGCGGAAATGGCAAACTATATTCGTGTTTTCCATCTGGACAATACCCTCACCTGCGATAATATTCACATCTTTTTAATTATCCCTCATGAAAATGTTTTGGAGGGGATGGAACCATATCTCATCCAAAAAGCGACAGAACGGCTGACCCGGCTCGGGGTAAAAATCATCAGACATTCCCGTATTACTTCGGTGGAAGAGCATACGTTGATTTTAAACAACGAGGAGAATATTTGTTTCGATTTTATGATTTTTACGGGAGGGATTATCGCATCGACATTGACGACGACGATAGAGAGCGAAAAAAACAAAAAGTCGCAGCTCATTATCGATGAGTACCTTCGCGTTCCGTTGTACGAGGGGGTATTTGCCGCCGGCGATATTGCCGAAATGCGAAGTACGGACGGAAAGATTCTCCCCCCTACGGCACAGATCGCCGAACAAAGCGGAACAGGAGCGGGAGAAAATATACTTGCACTGATTGAGGGGCGGGAAATGCGCAGTGTATCGATGAAAATAGAGGGGATGATGGTCGCTTTAGGGGGAAAATATGCCTCGATTTCTCTTTTTGGATGGATTCGTTTCAGCGGATTTGCAGGGTATCTGATTAAAACGGTGATTATGAGAGGGTACCGTTATCTTCTCCATCGCCAATGTACCAAAGGGATGGATGGACTCTCTAAAACTAAAGCACAATGCCGCACGGGATTTTAATTTTTTCTCAGTACAATTACACCAATTAACATCGAGGGAAACCCTATGATACTTTTAGCCGGACCGTGTGTCATCGAGAGTGAAGAGTCGATTTTTAAAATCGCCAAATCGCTCGAACGCTACCAAAATGACCCGCGTTTTGATTTTTATTTCAAATCGAGTTTTGACAAAGCCAACCGTACTTCGCTGGACAGCTATCGCGGACCGGGAATCGAAGAGGGGCTTCGGATTCTTCAAAAGGTTAAAGATGATTTCGGTTACAAGATTGTGACCGATGTCCATGAGAGTTATCAGGTTCCTATCGCTGCCGAAGTGGTCGATATGCTCCAAATTCCCGCTTTTTTATGCCGCCAAACCGATTTGCTGGTAGCGGCGGGGAAAACCGATAAAATCATTAATATCAAAAAAGGGCAGTTTATGACGCCCGGCGATATGCAATATTCCGTGATGAAAGTACTCAAAACGCGCGGATGCGACGAATTGAGTTTTGAAGCGTCTCAAAAACACGGCGTTTTGTTGTGTGAACGGGGTTCAAGCTTCGGATACGGAAATCTGGTCGTCGATATGCGGTCATTAGTTATTATGCGACAGTTTGCACCTGTCGTTTTCGATGCGACCCATTCGGTACAGATGCCGGGGACGGGAACGGGCAAAACAGGGGGAGACAGCTCTATGGTTCCTTACTTAGCACGGGCGGCGGCAGCCGTCGGAGTAGACGGATTTTTCTTCGAAACCCATTTCGACCCTATCTGCGCTTTGAGTGACGGGCCGAATATGCTAAAATTAGAACAACTCGAAGCGTTGAGCGAAACGCTGTTGCAAATCAATTCAGTCAAAGGAAATTAATTTTATGAAGCTAATCGAAGGACAACTTCGTGTTCGCACGGATAAAAAAGTAGCGATTGTCAGTACACGCTGGAACCATTTTATTGTTGACCGCCTTGTCGAAGGGGCAAAAGATGCCTATTCACGCCATGGCGGAAACGCTGATGATTTGACTCATGTTTTGGCACCGGGCGCGTTTGAACTTCCGATGGTAATCGAGCAGCTTCTCTCCAGCGGAAAATTTGATGCGGTATGTGCATTGGGTGCGGTTATCCGCGGTTCGACTCCTCACTTTGATTATGTCTCTGCTGAAGCGACAAAGGGGATTGCAACGGTGAGTTTGAAACACAAAAAACCGGTCTCTTTCGGATTGTTGACGACCGATACGATCGAGCAGGCGATTGAGCGTGCCGGAACCAAGGCGGGGAACAAAGGGTTTGAAGCGATGACCGTTGTTATTGAGATGCTTGATCTATATGAGGAAATCGGATAACCCAAAAATAATTCCTAAAGCATCCTTGAAAGCTACGCGCGAAGGCAGAAGTGCCGAGAGTCGCGTGAGCGATTTGCTTCAGGAATGAGCTTCTTTTGTCCCTTTTCTTTGCGGTAAAGATAAAGAGAGAATAACTTTAAAAAAGGTAATTAATGGCAACACGTCATCAAGCCCGCATGGCGGTAGTAAGTTTATTGTACGCATACGATTTGGGGAATCAGAGTATTGCCGACTTCAGTGATGAGATTCTCGAAGAGAAAAAGATCCGTAACAAGCAGCGTGATTTTGCCCTTGATTTGTTTAAAGGGGTGACGGAACACCTTTCAGAGATCGATGAAGCGATTGTCAAACATCTCAAAGATTGGGATTTTGACCGCCTTGGTTCGATTGAGCGGGCGACACTCCGTTTGGGAGCGTATGAGATTATGTTCGGAGAACTCGATTCGGCGGTGATTATCAATGAAGCGATCGAAGTGGCCAAAGCGTTCGGAAGCGAGCAGTCACCTAAGTTTATTAACGGCGTTTTGGACGCTATTTCGAAAGACAAATAACCTATCATGCGCCTTAGTAAAGAACAAGCGTTAGAACTCATCCGTCATGGGGATTTAAAAGAACTCGGTCGTATGGCGACGGCTCGCAAACGTGAGCTTCATCCGGACGGCATTACGACGTTCGTCGTCGATCGCAACATCAACTATACGAACGTCTGCTGGGTTGACTGTAAATTCTGCGCTTTTTACCGCCACGGTAAAGACGAAGATGCCTATGTTCTTACCTTTGAAGAGATTGATCAAAAGATCGAAGAGCTTCTTGAAATCGGCGGAACCCAGATTTTGTTTCAAGGGGGCGTTCACCCGAAACTCAAAATCGAATGGTATGAGGATCTGGTGGAGCATATCCATACCAAATACCCTCAAATCACCATCCACGGATTTTCTTCGATCGAGCTTGATTTTATCGCCAAAGTTTCCCATATTACTATTCAGGAATGTCTCTCTAGGCTGCATGCCAAAGGATTAGCCTCCATTCCGGGTGCGGGAGCCGAGATTCTCAGCGACCGAGTACGCGATATTATTGCTCCGAAAAAAATGGATTCGCTAGATTGGGTGGATGTCCACCGCCAGGCGCATAAGCTGGGTATTAAATCGACGGCGACAATGATGTACGGAACGGTCGAGACCGATGAAGAGATCATCGAGCATTGGAATTTGATTCGTGATCTTCAGGATGAGACACACGGATTCCGTGCTTTTATCATGTGGTCGTTTCAGGGGCAGAATACCCAGCTGATGATCGAACATCCCGAGATTGAAAAACAATCATCCAACCGATACCTCCGTCTTTTAGCGGTAGCACGTCTATTTTTGGATAACTTCCCCAATATCCAAAGCTCTTGGGTGACGCAGGGGCCTTACATCGGCCAAATGGCATTACTGTTCGGAGCCAATGATTTAGGTTCGACGATGATGGAAGAGAATGTTGTCCGCAGTGCGGGGGCAGGATTTCGGATGGCGAAGGAGGAGATGATTCGCCTTATCCGAGATATCGGTGAGACTCCCGCGATAAGAAATACGGCATATGAGATTTTGGAAAAATTTGAGTGAAAAGTTTTTTCGTAGCGATTTTACTATTAGGGCAAGCACTTATGGCAAGCACATTGGATTTTATTGACGTTCACGGGACAAAAGTCCCTTTTATCTACGAAGAGGACAAGCGGCTTCCGATCGTCTCGATGCAGATTGTATTCACCCACAGCGGCAGTATCGATGAGGGGAAACATTTCGGTCTGGCACGACTGAGCGCCAAAATGTTGAACGAAGGTTCTTTAAAACGGGGTTCTGTCGGTTTTGCCGACGCTTTGGACGCCCGAGCGATTCAACTGAGCAGCAATGCGGGGAATGAGACGTTTGTAATTGAGCTGGGATCCCTCAAAGAGGAGTTCGATACGGGGCTTTCTCTTTTGAGCGAGCAGTTGCGTGAACCGAACTTTACCGCCAAATCGCTCGAAAAAGTAAAAACGATGGCACTTAGCGACATCGCCCGTAAAGAAGCAGATTTTGATACGGTCGCTTCCGATGAGCTGAAAGCGGTACTGTTTGAGGGGACTCCTATGGCAGTTCCCAATATCGGAACTACTCAGAGTATCAAAGCGATTAAGCTCGGAGATGTTGAAGCGTTTAAAAAAGATCATTTAGTTCTCTCCAATGCCCTAATCGTCATGGGGGGCGATATCTCTATGAGCGATGCCAAGCTCAAAGTACAATCCCTTCTTGGTATATTAGAGAAGGGTACAATCGGAAAAGAACGCCACTATGAGCCGCGTAAAGAGCCGAAAGAGTCATTACTCAAACGCCCCCAAACCGAGCAGGCTTATCTCTATTTCGGAGCGCCGTTTGAGATGAGCGAAAGCGATCCTGAGTTCTACAAAGCCCGCGTTGCAATGTTTATTTTAGGAAGCAGCGGATTCGGAAGCCGATTGATGGAAGAGATACGGGTTAAGCGGGGGCTTGCCTATTCCGCCTATTCGCGTCTCTCTGTCGCAAAAACCAATACCTATTTCAGCGGCTATCTTCAAACGAAACTAGAGTCGCAGGATGAAGCGAAAAAAACGGTAGTAGAGGTGATCGATACGTTTGTACGTGACGGCGTGACACAAAGTGAGCTCGATCAAGCGCGCAAGTTCTTGCTCGGTTCCGAACCTTTGAGAGTGGAAACCCTCTCTCAGCGTTTGGGTCGGACGTTTAGCGAATATTATCAGGGAAAACCGCTCGGGCATTCGCTTCAAGAGCTTGAGCTTATCCGCACCCTTACCCTTGATGAAGTGAACGATTTTATCAAACGCCACGGCGAAATCCGCGATCTTAGCTATGCTATCGTTACCAAGTGAGGATGGAGATAAATTCCATCGATTAGGAGTAGGCAGTGTCACGGCACTCTCTTTGATTGCCCCTGCTTCCTTTGAAGATCGCCGTTTAAGTAGCGAACTTCTACATAATGCGTCGTGTGTAATCGATGCGACGGTAGAGCATGTTGTCCGCACCCCAAAAACCCTTAAAATCACTTTTTTCGCCCATAATCTAGAGTGTGTGATCGAGGGGGTCATCTTTCATCCCAAGCCCTATATGCTCCATCAGTTCCCTAAAGGTGAGCGTGCTTTTTACATCGGCAAAGCACAGTGGGAACTGGGAAAATGGACGATCGTCCATCCGGTGAAGATCAGCGCCGTAGGTTCCCTCGTCCCCATCTATAAAACTCCCCTTCGCGCCGATGTGATGCGCCGTTTGATCGAAAAAAATATTACCGTTGAAAATCTCATCGCTGACGGACTTCCGGAAAAAATAGCCCGTGAGCTTTACGGCATCCATTTTCCCGACATCCCAAAACCTTTGAGTGAATCGCAGACGTATTCCCTTAAATTTGCAGAACTCTATGAGTATATGCGCCGTCTCCGTCTCAAACGCCGCTATCATAAAACGTCGTATCGCGCTCTCGGCGATGTTAAAAAGTGGATAAAAACACTCCCGTTTGCACTCACAACGGATCAGCAAAACGCGATTCGAGAGATACAATCAGATTTGCAGGCTCATAATGCGGCACGCCGGATGATTGTCGGGGATGTCGGGTCGGGGAAAACGATGGTCATTTTGGCATCGGTCGTTTTGATGCACCCTTATCGCTCTATCTTGATGGCACCGACGACGATTCTCGCCGCACAACTTTATGAGGAGGCGCAAAAGTTTCTTCCGAATCTACGGATTGCCCTTGTCACCAATGCCACGAAAAAAGCTCCGTTGGAGGAGTTTGATTTTATTATCGGCACCCACGCTCTGCTTCATCGTCCACTCCCCGAAGCGGGTCTGGTGATGGTGGACGAGCAGCACCGTTTCGGTACCGCTCAGCGCCATGCCCTCACTAAACTCACCGATAATGACACCTCGCCGCACTATCTTCAGTTTTCTGCCACCCCTATCCCCCGTACGCAGGCAATGATCGATTCGGCACATATCGATGTGAGTTTGATTGTCCAGACACCGTTTACGAAAAACATCGCTACCCATATCATTGGAAAGAGCGATTTCTCCGCTCTACTGGATCATATCCGATCCGAGATTGCGCAAAACCGTCAAGTTCTCATTGTCTATCCGCTGGTGGAGCAGAGCGAAACGATCGATTACCAAAGCATCGACGAAGCACGGGGATATTGGGAAAAGAATTTCGAGAATGTTTATGTCACTCACGGCAAAGACAAAGAAAAAGAGGCGGTTTTGACGGCGTTTAGAGAGTATGGGGCTATTCTTTTGGCAACGACCGTGGTTGAAGTAGGGATATCTCTGCCGCGTCTCTCTACCGTCGTGATCGTCGGGGCGGAACGTTTAGGATTATCGACCCTCCATCAGCTGCGCGGACGGGTGAGCCGTACCGGATTACAGGGATATTGTTATCTTTATACGAACAAAAGCGGCAAGAATGAGAGACTAGAGTCATTTAGCAGATGCAACAGCGGTTTTGAAATTGCGGCACTCGATTTGAAATTCCGCTCAAGCGGCGATTTGCTGGATGGGAGTATCCAAAGCGGTAAAGCATTTCGATGGGCGGACATTGCTGAGGATGAGAAAATAGTTCGAGAAGTGAAAAGTTGGTTAGATAAAAATTAATAGGTCTACGCAACACTCAAAGAGCGAGGTCGCCCGCAGAAGTGCGAAGGCGTACCGATAGCGATTTGTTGCGGAGACGATTTTCTTTTGTTTCTTTTCTTATGAAAAAGAAAAGAAAGATAACTTTTTAATAAAGCCCGAACCGCCCGTCTGAACGTTTATAAAGAACACGCATTTTCCCGTCGATATCATAAAAGACTTCAAATACTTTGCCGCTCTCTTTAAGTTTTTCTAATATTTCGGCTACCTCTTGCGGTTTAAAAAGTATCGGTTCGGCAGGTACGATTTCATCTTCCATCGCTTCGGTTGCGGCATGAAGATCGATGGAGCCGGCTGCCGCATGTTTCGCTTCGTTCATCCCCTCATTTTTGTGATCGGATAGACGGTCATGCAGACGGCGGAGCGCTTTTTGGGCACGGTCGATTGCGATGTCGATCGCGGCATAGAGATCATCGTCGCGCTGGGTAATAACGATGGTATTTTTTCCGGCAACGTTGATCGTAAATTCGATCGTCACCCCTTTTTTTCGTTCATTGGAACTGGCGACGGCATTGACGCTGATTAGGTCGAGATGGTATTTGGTTAGTGTATCGATAGAGTGCATCAGATGATCTTTAATGGCATCGCTGAGCTCGATGTGGCGTCCGACGAGAGAAATATTCATAATTAGGTACCACCTTGGTGTAAAATAGAGGAATTTTGATTATAACACACAAAATTGAAACGTCAAGCGTTTTAGAAAAAAACAAAATAAGAGAATATTAAAATAATTATTAACACATTTTAATGGCTCTTTAATCAACATAGCACTACAATCGAAAAATAGCGTATTCTCTTGATACTATTTTAGAAAAGAGAGACGATGGTCGATAGTAATCGATTGGGCAAATCGGGACTAAAAGAAATACTACCGAGCCCTGTTTTTGAGTGCCTTAAAATCCGAGGAGGATGAGATGAAAATGAATAATTTTTTTTTACGATTCTTAACAGTTTTTGGTTTGACAATGGCGTTTGCCGTATCGGGATGGGGAATTGTATTGGATACGGACACTTTCGATGCCGGTGTAGATGGATGGAGCGGTAGTAACGTCGTTTGGAATTCGGGAGGAAGTGGACGGTTATTTATGGATAGAGATGATGCTGCTAGCAAAACCTTTAGTTTCGGTTCCGGATATGCAAATCAGCAGGTAGAAGTAACACTGGATGCGACAAAAATAGATACATGGGAAGGTGGTGAACGTATTATAATTACCGCGAACTCTGCAACACCATATAATTCTAATACGGCAGGTACTATTTCTTTTAATGCAACGTTGAATGGAAGCGGACAATTGGTATTGAGTGTATTGCCTGATACTGATGCTAATGCAGAAGATTTATATATTGATAATATTTCAATTACGTATATACCATCTCCTGAAATCAACGTAGTCGGTATCGCGGATGGTGGGACGGATAGTAGTTTCGGCACTGCATTGGTCGCAGGTGGGATGATTGATAAAACCTATACGATTCAGAATACAGGTTCAGGAGATTTAACGATCGGAGTATTTACCGTTACCGGAGACTTTGCTCTTCAAACAGCGCCGGCAGCAACGGTTACTGCCGGAACATCAACTACTTTTACGCTTCGGTTTGATCCCTCGGCATTAGGAAATAGGACGGGAACGGTTTCATTTGTTAATAATGATTCAAATGAAAACCCTTACGATTTTTCTGTTTCTGGAACAGGGGATAGCCCTCCGATCATGGGTGATGTTCCAAATCAAACTGCTACGGTTGGAGCATCATTTTCACTTAATATTTCATCGTATGTCATATTGACGAATAGTGATCCGATTACGGCATATACATTAACAGGGTCGCTTCCGGCTGGTTTGAGTTTTAATACTTCCACGGGTGTTATCAGCGGAACACCGACAACAGGGGCGGCAGCAGTTGCATTGAGTGTTACGGCAACCGATAATGACGGTGTATCCAATTCGGATAGTTTTACCCTCACCGTTGCTACACCGACTGTCGCTACTACTCAGGATTTATGTTATGACACCGTGCAGACACAAGGCTTTAGTATTCTTGGATTAGGATTATTTTATGGAGTGACAACCCCAATCAGAAATATTAGTAATTCTTCGATTAGCAACGCGACGGTTATTAAATCGTTTGATGGTATTGATATCAGTCTCATAAGTGCTATTAAGCTTGATAATGTTGCAAAAACAATTGTTGCCGATTCAGACCAGGCAGAAATTAACCAAAATTTACAAGCGTCTTTCGGCGCTTTAAATCTAGGCGGAATATTTGATAAAGGGGCTGTTTATCGTATCGCCGATTTTTCTGCTAATGAAATTCATACTATTTATGATTATTCGACGCTTTCTCTTGATTGGTCAAGAATCACACTGGATGCAATTTACAATAAGAATGGGACTTATTATAGTGCACAAATCAGTGCTTGTCCGGTTGAAATAGGATGGGAGCAATTGACGTATGAAACAAGTGAAAATACTGCACTCACGTATGGTGATAGTTCACAAATGCCAATGCGAATTACGATAGATCATGCGGTAGATTATCCGATCAATGTCTCGTTCACTACTCACGACGGAACGGCTATAGGTGACTCAGATTATCGTATTTCTAATGGAACAGTTACGATTCCGGCAGGTGAGACATCGGTGACGATTAATATGGACATTTATCATGATGAAGCGATTGAATTGACAGAAGAGTTTACGGTTACACTTTCGAATCCGACTGGCTCAGGTGGCGTGATATTAAAGCCAAATTTTGACGTTGCTACGGTGCGTATCATGGAACAAAACACCGCTCCTATATGTTATAGTGATAATTTTAACACGGGTACAGCCATAGATAATAATTGGCGCGTATTACAAAATCAGGGGATTACTCCGGGTTATGTGAATGGAAAAATGCGATTAACTGATTTAGGAACTCATCAAGCAAGTGCGATTACTAAAGATTTTCAGTTTCCCTCTTCGGGAAACATAATAATTACTGAGTTTACCTATTATTCTTATGGAGGTAGCGGTGCGGACGGAATCGGTTTTGTCCTTTATGATTCAGAGGTTGGGGCATCCCCATGGGTAGGGGTTACGGGCGGTTCATTAGGATATGCGCAGGGAAGCAACGTATATACCGCTTGTCAGCCGAATGGTTGCCCAGGATTTGAAGGGGGATGGCTTGGGCTTGGGCTTGATGAATACGGGAACTATTCAAATCCTAACGAAGGGCGTACCGGAACAGGGACAAATAGCGGTTTTCATGCCGATGCCGCGAGCATTAGAGGAAAAGGAAACAGTGCCGATGGATATATGAGCGGATATACTTATTTGGCCGGCACGGGGACAATGGCAACTTCGCTTGATCGCCCATCCCCAAATACAGCTCCGATGCCTGGCGATAAATATAGAATGACTGTAGATGCAAGAGATTCAGCACATTTATATATTTCACTTGAACGAATGATTGGTGGGGTGGGAACGTATCAAACAATTATTAATCAATTTGATGCAATTGCTTCACAAGGAGCAAGCCCGGATTTCGTACGTTTAGCTTTAACTGGTTCAACGGGTGGAAGTACAAATATTCATGAGATTGATAATATGACGGTGTGGGGACGCTGTACACCGTATAATCCAAGTACAGATAACCCAACGGCTGTAGGGTTCGATGCTCGGGAAACATCGATAAGTATGCTCGATAATAATCGACCAATAACGACCAAGATAGTGAATAAACCTACCACGTTAAATGTTATTTCATTGAATTCGGCAGGTGGGTTGGAAGCGTATTCCGGAGTTAGTAATAACCGTGTTTATCTTTTTGAAGAAAATAATGCTACCTGCTCTCTTTCTGCATCTGAGAGATTGGCTGCTATCGCATCTAAGCCGAAAGATTGGTATGTCACTTTTAACCAAAATGATACTAATAAAATTACCCCAAATCATACGCCGAGTACAGCCTCAAAAGATAAAAGAATCATGATGAATTTTATGAATTGGAGTCAAGCATTTACTGATGCCAATTTCAACTGCTCCAATAGCAACTCTCAAGCAGTTTTGAAGGGTGTCCCGCAATGTTTGAACTCCAATACTAAGCTAGCACAAGTGTTTCCAACTCTTGTAGCCGAATGTCTCGGAGGGTTAAAACCAGCATGTGAATCAAACAGTTACGCATCTGGAAATGTTCCGACTGCTCCTTATAATAACGATTATGGGTGTTACCAATGTTTGGCAGGAGGGGCAGGTGCTACTACCTGTTCAACCGATAACTTTGCGATTCGCCCTGAAAAACTGGTGATTAATTCAACACATGCACATATGCCGGTTCTCCTCCGTGCAGGGGAAGATTACAATGTTTCGATCAATGCCTATAACTATAATACGACTACGAATACCGCCGATTATAATGTTTCTGCTGCTAATACTGTATTCACAACTTCTTCCACAAAATACAATCGTAACAATGTTGTCACTCCATCTATGGGTGGGGCACTAACCTTTGCCAATAGTGATTTCAATATGTCGAATGGTATTTCTGTCAAATCGGGGGTAGCGGGTAATCAGGTGGCAGGGTTGACATTTAGTGATGTGGGCAAAATCAATGTGCAGTTGATTGATAAAGTGTGGTCAGCGGTTGATAATGATGATACACCACAGGATTGTTCATCAACGGGCACATGGATATGTGGGGATAAAAATGTTACTTTTATCCCCGATCATTTTGATTTCAATGAACTCAACATTACAAATAATAATGGCAACCCGGGAACGTTTACCTATCTCTCTAATGAAATTACCCAAATGGGAGGGCGGATTCATACTCAAATTCGGGCTTTAAACAAAACTGGCAATGTGACACAGAACTTTGCACTTTTCCCTCTATGGGAAAACCCTATCAGCGTTACTCCGGTCGTACGAAAATCGACTTATCTTTACCCTGATGCTAACGAGACGACGATTATTAATCTAGCCGTCGGATTCGGTACGGGGAGTGATGCGAACGGTACTAAAACGATTGAATGGAATGAGACCAATACATCGCAATATTTGCGGTTTAATTTTAAGCGTGACGTGAATCAAATTGCGAATTTTTTTGATGTGAATGGAACCGAATTGAATATTTCAATAACATCTCATTATGTTGATGGCGGTAATAGTGCGGATATTAACGGAATACGTAATGGTACGGCAAGTGGTGGAGCACATTTTGTCTACGGCCGTTTTATTCCTCGGGATGTTCGTGTATTTGGGCAAAATCCATTTACTGCGATAGGATGGTACGAAGTCTTTAATAGTCCAACACTGGGTGCAACATTGTTAACTCCTAGCAAAAATGAGAATATGTGGTATATTAATCAGTTGCATGACGATGCAACGGACGGAGATGCGAATATAGTATCGGTGCTTACGGCGACGAATACTGCATTGCCTCTTTCACCTGTATCTAACGGTACGGGCATGGAGTCTTATCAATTCACTGCGGAAATCCCGCCGTACAGCGCAAAAGCCCATATCGCTGTCTCACCGTGGCTATGGTACGGACCCGCGGCATTAACGTATACGACTCCAGGGACGGATTGTTCGACCCATCCGTGTTTTAACATCAATGTGGTTCCATCCGTCGGAGCTACCGGAAGCTCGAAAGATCAAGGTGTCGGTTCTAAAACCAATAAGTCTACGAGCGGAGGAACAGGGTGGAAAAGCACCCGAGATTACGCTCCGGCGATCCGATGAGGGGCTCTATGCGTTTGGCTATGACGATGATCGAGCTGGTGTTTGCTATCGTCATCATAGCGATCAGTGTCGTAACGATCCCCTCGATGATGTCGGTAGCTAATAACGCTTCAAAAGGGGTTATGATCGATGAAGATGTAATGGAGCGTTTGGGCGGATGGGTATTGGACAAGTTTCAGGGACGGTGGGACAGAAATTATCTGGCTTCCGGATCGGCTCCTCTTACTATTAGCAGTATGAAGGACTTGAACTGTTCGCGGACAGGCGGATATCGCATCGGTTCGGATGAAAATACTTCATCAATGAAATGTAATTTGGCGGCAACTCCTTCTATAATCCCGGCGGTAGCAGGAAATAATCCTGGACAAGCAGACGGTAATATTTCCCGGGGGATTGAACAGCTTAATAATGGAAGCGAGACGATTTCAATCAATGCGGCGAACGGAACAGTATACAATGTTACGGCAACGTACAGCGTAGCATACGTCGATTCTATTGTAACGCCGTTAACGGGAAGCAATACCCAAACGGCGACGTGGATACTGGGATCATCTACCAATATGAATCCCCCTAGCCCGTCCGGGAATACAGGAAATACGATAAGCCATTTAAAACGTGTCGTAACACGGTTTGACAGCCCGGATGTGAATATAACCCTCTCTTTTTTCAAATCGAACAAAGGCAATTAGATGAATCCTAAACGATCGGCATTTACGATGATTGAATTGCTTTTTGTAATTGTAATATTGGGCATTGTAGGAGGATTCGCTCTTGAAGCGGTCCGTCAATATTATGAGGGGATTTACCGCACACAGCAGTACACCCAAAGAGCTGCCGAGGCCGATCAGATACTGGAGCAGATTTCAAAGTATTTTGAAAATGGTATCAGCAGTTCGATAGTTAATTTAGATCGAGCAGCAGTAGGCGAAAATGTTTGTTACGGTCCTCCCGTCAGTGGCGATACTAACGATTATACCGTTGCCTTTATCGGCGTCGATGAAGAGAGTATGCGCGCAATCGGGGGTCGTCCCGGATGGAGTGAAGAGACCGTACTGGGTGCCAATAATACACTGACGGCTTTGGATGCCAATTATACCGCTGCCGATGCAGTCATTCAAGCGCTCAGTCTTAATAACGGCTCGGATTTAGCCCACTCTGCTATTTATGATTCCGGCAGTGTTGATCTCGGCGCATGTAACCGATTTGGATTAAACGGCGGAGCAGTCGGAAGCGGGGGATATCATATGATGGATGATGTTGCCAATCCGATTTCATCAACGGTGATACAACTCAATGATGACAACAATGCGACGGACGGGCATCGAAAATATCTGCTTCGGACGGGGTATGCGTTTCGGGTCAATAACGGCGATTTTACGATGTACAGTAACTTCCGTCCTTGGCTGGGCGAGCGCTACACTGCGGCGCAAAATCAAAATGTATTGGGTCAAAACGTCGCCCATTTTTATGCCGATTATAATGCGACCGATTTTCAAAATGATTCGAATGTATCGGATAGGGGCTTGGTATGGAGGCTAAAGGTCTGCATACGCGGTCTGGATAGCTCATTAAACGACACGGACGACAGCGCATCACAGATTTGTCGTGAAAGGAGAGTACATGTACGCTACTAAACGATCCGGATTTGCGATGATTTTGGCGATAGTTATTGTTGTACTGGTGGCACTGGGAGGGGTATTACTGCTTCGAAGTACTGCAACAGGGAGTAAATCGATCGGAGATAATTATCTGCGTACGCAGGCGGAACTGCTAGCCGACAGTGCGACCGAGTTTGCCGTGATGCGGGCTCAGGGATTCGATATTTCGGCAGCATCGGGAAATCATTGTTTGGAAAATCTGAATATTTCGGTGCAGGATGCTGCAGGAACACAAGCATATGATATTAATGTGTCATTGGCCTATTCGTTTCGAGGAGGACAATTTCCAGGATGCAGTGCCGCACATGTTTTAGCTCAAAATACACTCAAAGATACGATGATATTATTGGACGTAACGGTTACGGATCATAATCTCAGTACAGAGCCGATTCGCGTTCATAAACGGACGTGGCAGAAGCTGTAAAAAAGAAAATTTTATGTGCGGATGATACCGCGCGCGTGAAGCTTAAAATGCGAGTTGGGCAATTTTGGTGAGGACATCTTTTTCGCGGACCGGTTTCATCAAAAATCCGTTTGCACCGCACTCCAGAGCTTCCCCTTTTTTGGTTTCATCGGTCGTGAGGACGATGACGGGGAGCTGTCGGAGCGATTCGTCGGCGCGTATCACTTTAAGCATCTCTATTCCCCCCATCACCGGCATGATAATATCGAGAAGAATGATGTCGATGTCATTCTGCGTTTTTAGGATACCGATCGCATCGGCACCGTTTTTTGCTTCTACGACAGCAGAAACATTCGGGGTTTTCATCAACATCGTTTTGAGCAGCTTGAGGTTAATAAGATCATCATCAACGGCAAGAACTTTTAGTTTCTTCACATCCATTTAAAATTTCCCCATTTGTTTAGATAAATTTTTCAAAAACAAGACGCAAAAGATCTTTGTTGATAATGTTTTTGATAATTTCGTGAACATACATTGCGTCATCAGCTTCTTCTGAAACATTTGGATCAATCAGCATAACGATAGAAGTATCACTTTTCTTAGTATGGATTATATCATACAGATCCTTGAGATGTAAGCCGCTCAGCGTTTTATCAAACATAACGAGTTTATAGTGACGATTGTGAAGCTCGTCTTTGAGCTGATCTGCAGAGGCTACACTTTTATAGGTATACCCCAGATCGGTAAGGATATGGCAAAAGAGCTTTGATTCAAGGGAGTTTTGTTTAGCAATCAGAATATCGGCATCGTATTCAACAAAAGTTTCTTCCACCGCAGGTTCCGATGATTCTATTTCTTCCGAGAAAACCGGGGATTCGAAAATATCAACGGCCTCTTCGTACACTTCGGATTGGATATCAGATTCGCTTGTCAGAGGCAGCGATTCTTCATACGGAGCTGCAATCTCATGAATTGATTTTGGAACAGGGTTGATTTCAACAATTTTATGAGAGAGGAAGTTGTTGAGCAACGAGATGATTTCCGAACGTACCAGAGGTTTGGTTGTGTATTCGTCCATCCCTGCACTCATAAACCGCTCACGATCCCCTTTGAGAGCATTGGCGGTCAGAGCGATGATCGGAATATGGTTTTGTCCGTAATCCTCTTCGAAATCTAAAATCTCCTGAGTCGCTTCGATACCGTCAAGAACCGGCATCTGAATATCCATGAATATGATGTCAAAACTTCCGTTTTTACGTTTTTCAAACGCTTCAAGACCGTTGTTGGCAATTGTAATTTCCAGTCCGAGATCTTCGAGTGTTCGACGGATCAGTTTTTGGTTGATGATATTATCTTCAGCCACAAGTGCGGTTGCCGCAAAGCGGGAATTTTTCTCATCGAATTTTTTGCGGCGTGAAACTTTGATTTTGCGGTTACTGAATGCTTCCGCATCATAGGCATCGAGAGTGGTACGAATTTTGGAGCTGTTCAGCGGTTCGTACAGCACTTTGAAAATATCGATCCCCATCGAATCGATTTTTTTCATATAAAACGATTTGGTAATGAGTACCAGCTGCTCTTGGGACGATGCGTAAGCGGCCATTTCCTCATCGTTGGTATAGTCATTATCTACGAATAAAAGGTCGTAATTGACTTGACGTTCGAGCATTTTGAGTTCACTCTGTTCATGAAACGTCGTGTAGCTGACTCCAAAATAGTCAAGATACTCTTTAAGATAGGTATTTTGGAGTTTTTTCTTCGAATGATTTTCCAAAATGACCGCATTGATATTGGAAAAAGATCCTTTTAGCGATTCATTGAGAGTTTCAATTTCTTCAAACTCTAGGGTAAAAAAGAAGCTGGTGCCGTTACCCGGTTCGCTTTCAAGATCGAGTTTACTCCCCATCAATTCGACAAAACGGCTTGAAATTGTCAGACCCAGCCCCGTACCGCCGTATTTGCGGGTAATAGAGGTATCGGCTTGGGAGAAAGCTTCGAAAATGCGCGATTTTTGTTCACTGGTCACACCGATACCGTTGTCTTTGACTTGGAAACGGATACGTGTCCGGTTAAGAATCTCGCACTCTATACGTCGGATATCGACACTGATAGCTCCGCCGCTGTTGGTAAATTTGACCGCATTGCTAAGGAGGTTGATGATAACCTCTTTGATTTTGGTCGGATCCCCTTTGAGCGGCCGTTCCAAACTCGGATCGACGTAACAGGCAAGATCGATATGTTTTTCGGAAGCACGTACACCGTATACTTCAACGGCACTTTCAAATTCGTCAATCGGATTAAAGACAATCTCTTCGATTTCGAGCTTATTGCTTTCGATTTTTGAGAGGTCAAGGATATTATTGATGATTTCGAGAAGGTTCTCGGAACTTTTTTCAATGATATCGATGAATTCGCGCTGCTCATCATGCAGTTCGGTGTCTTTAAGGAGTTCGGTAAATCCGACGATTCCGTTCAGCGGGGTACGGATTTCATGGGACATATTGGCCAAAAACATTGATTTGGCTTCAGACGCTTCCATCGCGTATTGTTTATCGTTCAACGTTTGTTCGATAATCCGTTCCAGCAAGGCGTATGCCTGCGCCGTTCCTGCCGCCGTGTCAAGGTTGATGGTGTGGCTTAAGGCTTCGGCTTCATTGTCATGGGTGTCTTCGGCAACCCGTTTTAAAACCGATTCGAGGTTTTTAATATTGGTTGTGATCTCAGCCGAAAAGAAGTAACCCAAGATGGCGATGATAACTCCGAGTATCCAAATAGAGATAGCGATGGCAAGGACCTGAACCGCTTGGCTTTTGACAATGGAAGCCCGTTCATCCATCGCATCGATCAGAATTTTTTCGGCATCATTAATCGCATCGATTTTTTCAGAAATCATTGCAAACCAAATACCCGATTGCGTTTCGTATTTTCCGGTCGTACTGGCTTGCAGAATTGCGGTACGTTCGGTCGTTATGTCGAGAAAAAGGTCGGTATTGTCTTCACTGTAGAGAGATGCTTGAAGTTTTGATTGGATCGGTTTGTTATTCATCCCCTCAAGATTGAAGGTATCGGCTTTGGCAATCAGTGAAACCCATTTGTTCAGTTCTTCTTCGGCCAGCGGAGTCGCACGTGAGAGGACATAGGTGATGTAGTCACGCTCGATACTGCTGTATTCGTTTGCACGTACCAATGAGAGATAGCTGGATGAGAGGGAGTTGACCTCTTCATCAAAATGGATGGTCGCAAGGTCGGTTAGCTCATTGATAAGCTGCTCTTCGGATTTGCCGTACAGATCGGTAAAAATTTTATCGAAATTAGCGGTACCGCCATCGACCAAAGGCCTTGACTGAGTGATACCGCGTTCCAGATCAATTATGAGTTTTGATAAAGCGGCAGCTTTTGCCGCTTCAGGCCCGTTCGTATGTTCAAGACGTGCAAGGTGCTCTTGATAAACCCCGATTTTTTGATCAACAATGGCCCGTTGGGCATGAAGGGATTTGAGCGTTGCGGGGGAAGCGTTGCCCATATACATAACGGTCATTCCGCGTTCTCGGGAAAGGTTGTTAATCAAGTCATTAAGTTGTTTATTCCCCTCTAGTCGCACTTGGAGCTCTTCTGCCCCTTTGTAGCTGATATACGCATTATAAACGTAATAACTCGCAAGGGTGAAAAGTATCAGGATCGGTAAGAGACTGATGAGGCGAAGTCGATTTCTTAGTCCTAGTTGCATTGGGTCTCCTGTATATTCTTATGACTTATAATTGTTCAAGAAAGCTATTGAGCCGTTTTGAAGCTTTGTTTGCTTCCTGCGCATCGTTTGTTTGGGACAAGATTGCCAATTCATCGGAAATTTCATTCAATCTCAGATTGTCGCTGATCCCTTTAAGCTGACCGGCCGTTTTTTTCCAGGCATGGGTGTCGAACGCACTGATAGCGGCACTGATCTCGCTTCCGGCACGGAGGGAATCACGTTTATATTCTTCGATCAATTCGTCGAAAAAGTCAACTTGAATGCCCAGCTGACCGGCAATAGATGTTTTATCAAAGTGAAGAATTTGCGTAGGTTCTACTGCCGGACTGCTTTCCTCGAGGTTGGTCTCTTCGATAGGCAGAGGTTCTTCCTTAATTGACTTTTCTTCTAAAAGAGATGTCGGAACTTCTTCATTTTCGGAAGACGTTTGAACCGCTTCTTCTTCCATTACGAACGGTTCATGATCGTCTTTTAAATCGAAAGTGTAAATGTCATCGTCTCCGGCAGATTCCGCGGATACTTCTTGATCAAGAACGTTTTCTGAAGCAAATGAAATATCGTCAAAATCTTCATCCGCCGAAGAGGCCGGAGTGAGTTCTTCTTCCGGTACCGCAAACGCATCATTTTTGAAATCAAATGCATAAATATCATCATCAGGCGTGCTGGACGGCTCGTCTTCTGAAAGGTCAAACGCTTTCTCAGGAGGGAGAAGGAACTCCTCATCGTTAGCCGTTTCATCGGTTGCCGCTGCGGGACTCTCTTTCCCTTCCAATTTTGAAATGATGCTGTAAAAATATTTGAGGTTGGCCTCAATTTCGACCGGATCGTTCGATGTATTGATATTGCTGAGCGTTTCAAAAGCATCTTCGATACGGAGATTCGCTGCTACCCCTTTGAGTTTATGGGACAGTATTTTTAGATTGTTCATATCCCCTTTCAGAACCACTTCGAAAAGTTCTTCTTTAAACTCGTGGGCTTGTTGGATAAAGTCGCCGATGAACTCTTGGATCAAATCGACAGGCAAACCGAGCTCTTGAGCAGCAACATTCGGATCAAATCGGTATGATTTGTCAACTTTTAAGGCATCAATAAACTCTTTTTCCGCCTTGCTCAAACTGACGGCTTCAGATATTTGATGCGGAACTTCCTGTTCGGCTTTAATGTCAGACTTGTCAGAGAAGGTCGGTTCCGGAATCACATATTTTGTTTCCAGATCTTCATCGTCATGCTGAAGCGATAGTTTTGTAAATAAATCTTCAATCGGTTCCTCTTCGACTTCCTGTTCGCTGTATGAAGGAACATCGAGAACTCCCGGCTCACTTAGCGGGGTCGGGGTGATATGATCGTAATTCGGTAAGACGGAAGGTGCCGTCTCAGCAGGAATAGGGGTTTCAAAAACCGGAGGTCTACTATCCGATTTTGCTTTTGGAGGAATGGTGTGAGGCTTGATTTCATCTCCGCTGAGAGATTGAATATGGAGCATATCGATGATATAGCCGGAAGCAGAGGGATCGTCACATAAAAAAAGGTCATTTACCTGCAAGGTGCATGAAAACGTACGGCCGTTTCCGTGGACGATGGCTGAACGGGCATCGGAATCGGCATGAAGCAAAAAATCTATCCATCCGAAACTTTTAAAATTGTGAATATATCCGGGTTCTTTGGAAAACAGGTCTGCTACGTCATCGCATACCTTTAGCAAATCTTCCAATGTTGCATAATTTAAGAGTTTGAGTCCCTCTGCATCGATTCCGATAAATTCCTGTTTATGGTTATAAAATAGCACTCATCCCCCTTATTGCTCTTGCTCAATCATTTTTTGGTAGAGTGCCGCGGTCTCTTCAATATTTTTGCGTGACGCCGGTTTGCGTGCCGCCATATATCCTTTGACTTTTCCGTTTTCATCGTAAATGGGGGTCACTTCAGTATCTACCCAATAGTATCGCCCGTCTTTGCGGAGATTTTTGACCAAGCCGTGCCAAAGAGCTCCCGATTGAATCGTTTGCCACATTTGAGCGAATGCCGCTTTGGGCATGTCGGGGTGGCGTATGATATTGTGAGGTTCACCTATCAGTTCGTTGACGGTATAGCCTGAAATTTCACAGAATTTTCGGTTGGCAAATGTTATGACCCCTTTTAGGTCCGTTTCACTGACAATTGCGCGTCCATCGAATAAGTACTCTTCATCCACTGGAGTAGGTTTTTGCATCATGTGACCCTTTTGCTAAAAAACTGTTGAAAACATAATCTGTGGAATATGGCATAAACTCCATAAAAGATTACTTAGATATGGTACCTCTGTAATAATTTTGGATATTTTCGGCATCTTTTGCGCCGATAAGCTCGGAAAGGGTTTTAAAATCGCTTTTTGCAATGGCGTCAAATGTTCCGAAATAATCAAGAAGTCGATGAATTTTCGGTGTGCTGATGCCGTGAATCGCTAAAAGTTTTGAGGTTTGATCGATTTTGAGCTTTGTTTTTTTGTGAAAGGTAATGGCGCTTCGGTGGGCTTCGTCACGGAGCATTTGGATAAATTGAAGACGTTTGTCCGAGCTTTCGAGACGCAAAGGCTCTTCCGCAAAATGGAGTATATCGCGGGCGGAACCTTTGGCCCGATGAGCTTTGGCATCGATTTTTTCTTTGCTGATGGCGATGACATCGAGATGGATACCGTGCGAACCGAGCAGATCGATCGCGAGGGACCTTAATGTCGTTCCTCCGTCAAGTACCCACAAATCGGGCGGCGGATTTTTCTCAAAGGCTTCGATACGGCGTGTGAGCATCTCTCTCATCTGCCCGTATTCATCCCGGGCGCTCAAATGATACGTACGGTATGCTTTTTTATCAAAGCCGCCGTTTTCATAGACAATCATTGCGCCGACTGTCGCCGAACCGCCGTGGTGGGAGTTATCAAACACCTCAATCCGTCTCGGGAGAGAGTCGAGGGCAAACAGCTCTTGGATCGAGCAAAGAAGATTTTCATTGGTAGGCTGAGGTGAACGCAATAGTTCTTTGGCATTGGTTAGGGCTAAATCAATCAGCTCTTTTTTAGCTCCGCGCTGAGGTATTTCAATTTTGGCTTTCTTGCCGAAAAGTTCTGTGAGATGTTCCTGCACCCAATCCTTCGATTCAAACGGGTGTGCTGTCAATATGGGGGCAATGATCGGAGGTTTTTCATTTCCGTAAAATCCGATCAAGGTTCGCTCATACGCTTCATCAATCGAGAAATAAGGGGTGATCGGGATAAAGTCGTGGGTGGAAGACGCTACTTTGCCCTCACGGATAAAAAGGCGGAGTATGCAGGCACGTACTTCGTTCAGCGCAATGGCGAATACATCGTAATTTTCTACGGATGCCAGATCGATTTGAGACGTTAGTTCGCTTTTGGTAATCCGATCAATCCGGTCCCGTAAGACGAGTGCTTCTTCAAAGCGGAGCGATTCGGCATAAAACTCCATTTTTGCTTCAAGCTGCTTAATGAGGAGCCGTTTATTTTGGATCCATTCGATCCCCTGAGTCACCATCGGCATATAGGTTTCGCGAGGGATCGGGAACTCGCAGGGGGCAAGGCATTGTTCCATTTGGTAAAAAAGGCACCCTTTTTTCCCTTTGAGGCAACTTTTTTTCTGCACCAGTTTGAGCAGTTCGTAAAGCGAGTCGAGAATATCGCGTGCCCCCACCGAAAAAGGGCCGAAATAACGGACCCGTTTCCCTTTGATTATTTTTCGGGTGAGTTCGAATCGGGGATACGTCTCATCCATATCGACGTAGAGATAAGGATAGGTTTTATCGTCGCGCAGCAAAATATTGTATTTTGGTTTGAGCTGTTTAATAAGAGAATTTTCTAATATGAGGGCATCGTGCTCGTTTTCGACAATAATATAGTGCAGCCCTACTGTTTCGGAGAGCATTTTTTGAATGCGTAAAGAGAGGGTCGGTTTCGGGCTGAGCTTTGGGGTAAGATTGAAATAGCTTTTGACCCGTTTTGAGAGGTTTTTGGCTTTTCCGATATAGAGGATTTTCCCTTTTTCGTCCAAATATTGATAGATCCCCGCCTGATGTGGAAGACCCCGAATTTGCTCTATCATCGGTAAACTCTTAATGAATAATTTATGGTAGCTATTATAACATCCGTCATTAAAGAAAAAGGGGGAATAGTGTCAAAAATATATCTGTTTAGCGTCATTGTTGCCGTAATACTATTTTTGAACGGATGCGGTTATAAAGCTCCTCCTTATTATGAGAAACAAATCGTGGCAAAGGAATCGTCCGTTGCGCTATGATGTTGTAATTATCGGTTCGGGGGTTGCCGGTTTGTATGCGGCGATCGCATTGCCGAAAAAATTAAAAGTATTAATCATCAATAAATCGAATCCGTGGGAGTGCAATACCTATTATGCACAAGGCGGCGTAACGACAGCTTACAATGATCAGGATATCCCCTCTCACGTACAAGATACCCTTGAAGCGGGAGCCGGGATGTGTAATGCTCACGCCGTACAGTTCATGAGCGAAAGTTCGCAGGGGGTCATTCGTGATCTGATTCAGCACGGATTTGAGTTTGATAAAGACGATGAGGGGCATTTGCTCTATACAAAAGAGGCAGCCCATTCGCGCAGCCGGATCCTTCATGCCGGAGGGGATGCGACGGGCAGACACCTTCATTTCTTTTTACTTAACCAAAATCCCCATCCGATGCTCAGTGATGCGACGGTGGTCGATTTGCTGATTGAGAACAACCAATGTTGCGGTGTGGAAGTGTTTAGCGAGGGAAAACGCAAAACGATTCTCTCAGATAATGTCATTATCGCCAGCGGCGGAGTGGGATCGCTGTATGAGTTTCATACGAACGCTTCAACCATCAGCGGGGATATTCACGGTATTTGTATCGAAAAGGGGATTGAACTTGAATCGATGGAGATGATGCAGTTTCATCCTACCGTATTTGTAGCTAATAACTGGGCACGCAAACAACTCCTTTCCGAAGCGCTTCGAGGGGAGGGGGCGCATGTCGTCGATGAAAACGGCTATCGCTTTTTATTCGAATACGATCCGAGGGGTGAACTGGCACCGCGGGATATCGTCAGCCGTGCAATTTTCGATTACCGCCAGCGCACCGGAAAACAGGTCTACCTCTCGTGTGAGGATTTTGAGAGCGAATATTTTAAAGAGCGTTTCCCCAACATTTATAAATCGCTCAATGATCTCGGATTTCATCTTCCTAAAGAGAGAGTTCCGATTTCTCCAGCTTTTCATTATGCCGTCGGAGGAATCAAAACCAACCTTAACGGAAGCGTTCCGGGCATATCTGGGCTTTACGCCGCCGGAGAAGCCGCTTCGACCGGAGTGCATGGGGCAAATCGTCTGGCAAGCAACTCGCTATTGGAAGGGTTGGTTTTTTCAAAAAAAGCGGCAGAGTCGATTCTTGAACATCCGCTTCACAGTTGCAGTGGAGATTTCTGTATCGGTGATGAGCCGTTAGAAATACAAGGGGACAAAGAGAAAAAAGATCGTTTACGACGGATTATGTGGGAAAATGTCTCGATCAAACGGACTCCCGATGGCTTAAACGCGGCGTATGAAGCGATCAATGAGATGCTTGAGGGTGAAGTAGGAAGACTGTTGAAATTGCGTTTGTTAACAGCTCAAAGCATAGTGGCTTCAGCACAAAAGAGGACTGAGTCGATCGGAGTTCACTATATTGTCAAGGATTGATTAGGTATCGGTGCAACAGGCATAATTTCTGTATCTACTTTTTTATCGGAGAAAGAGGTACAGAAATTATAAATTAAGGAGAATGAAAAAAATTTCCATTGTGTTTTGCTCTTGTAAAAAACACAATACGGTATTATATTAGCAAATAAGTAAATCATAAATAAATGAATTCATTTTTATTAATTAATACCTAAATGGTATAGGGGTTGACATGCTTAGCTCCTTTTTTAGAAATTAAGAGACAGAGCTTTAGTAATACTCTCCATTAGTAAAGAAAAAAAGTAAACACTCTGTACTTCGTCAATGGATAATGACGTGTACATTATCGCTTTTAACCCGTATTTTTAGCCATTTTTCGATTTGAGAGCGTTCATTTTTTGTAAGCCGTTTAGTGGAGGAAGCATTTAAAATATACCATTTTTTACTCTGATTTTGATCGAGAGAAGAGGGGTAATAGCTTTGCGAAACAAGGACGTTTCGGACTTTCGGAAATAAGGTTTGCAGTTCATTCGGGATTGCGGTATACAATTCCTGATCGCGTAAGAAAAGTCTGTTTTTTTCTTTTAAGAGGGCGATCTCTTTCTCTTTGGCTTCCAAATCGGCTTTCGTATTGTTGTATAAGTCGGTAATAATATCCGCTTTAAGGGTAGTGATATCGATCCCTTCTTGTTCTCCGTTTTGATACACTTTGAGTTTGGCATCCTCTAAACCCGCATTTGACAGACGAAGACTGATATCGTTCAATTTAGCCTGAGAAACATGTTCTCCGATCAAAAAAACTTTGATCTGCCGATTTTCCGGATCGATTTTTATCTGTGCTACATTGGTGTTTTTAAAATTCAGCTGCTCATTTACAAAGGCGGTCGCTTGAACTTTGAATACCTCTTTGCCGACGAGTTGGTAGGCTAAATAAGAACTGGGCAAAATGGTAGCGATTGCTACGGCAAAAATGTAATTTTGTGCCCGTTTTGCGACCTCAGGATCAATATATTTTTTTTCGGCGATATTAAATGCCCGGACCACTAAAAAAGCGGATAAGGCAATGAAAACAAAATTGATTGTGTAGAGATAAAACGCTCCGAAAAAATAGCTCCAATGTCCGGTTGCCAATCCGAAGCCGGCCGTACATAACGGCGGCATCAGTGCTGTCGCGATGGCAACCCCCGGAATGACGTTGCTTTTCTCTTTCCGTGTGACTCCGACGATCCCCGCCAGCCCTCCGAAAAATCCTATGAGTACGTCCCATGCTGTCGGGGTAGTACGCGCTAAAAGTTCAGATTGTGCCGTATCCAGCGGCGAGATGAGAAAATAGAGGGTTGAGGTAAGGAGTCCGATAAGGGTCGCAATGGCAAGATTTTTAAACGATCGTCGAATTAACTCAAAATCGTTGATTCCGGCTCCGTAGCCGATCCCCATAATCGGTCCCATCAGAGGAGAGATAAGCATCGCACCGATAATAACCGCTGTGGAATTGACGTTTAGTCCGATCGAAGCGACAAAAATGGCAAACATCAAAATCCAGAGGTTTGCCCCCTTCATGTGAATATCGCCGCGTATCCGATCATCGATGATGTCATCGTCAGCTTTGTCTTCCGTTAAGCTTAAACGTTCCCGCATCATTTTTTTGCCCATGAGCCAAAAACGGTGTTCTTCGATATTCGTCATTCTACTAACTCCTTTTTTGCTCACAAATTTTTATTATAGAGATCACTTGTATTAAATCTTAAACAAGTTTACAGTATCCTTTGAAACTTAAAACTATCCAATCTTGCACCTAAAGGCTCACCCGTGAAAGATGTAAATATTATCGTTCTGGATTTCGGTTCCCAATACACTCAGCTGATCGCCCGCCGTCTGCGCGAAGACAAAGTCTATTGCGAAGTTCTTCCGTATCATACAAAAATCGACGCCATCAAAGCTAAAAACCCTAAAGGGATTATTCTCAGCGGCGGTCCCTCTTCGGTTTACAACAAAGACGCTTATACGGTCGATCAAGGGGTTTATGCTCTCGGTATTCCTGTTTTAGGGATTTGTTACGGAATGCAGCGTATTGCGGTCGATTTCGGAGGCTCGGTTATCCGAAGCGATCATCACGAATACGGAAAAGCGGAACTGACCATCGATATGACGCAGCACTCTGTTCTTTTTGAAGGGTGTGAAGATGAACGTACGGTATGGATGAGCCATTCGGATAAAGTTGACGTATTACCGGAAGGTTTCGTCCCGATCGCTTATTCACCGAACTCTCCGTATGCGGCAATCGCAAACGAAGAAAAAATGGTCTATGCGATGCAGTATCACCCTGAGGTCAACCACTCCGAAGAGGGGTATTTGATGCTTCGCAACTTTGCCCGCAAAATCTGCGGCATCACCGAAAAATGGGATATGGGACATTTTCTTAAAGAACAAATACTCAAAATCCGCGCCCAAGTGGGTGAGGGAAAAGTTCTCTGCGCCCTTAGCGGCGGCGTTGATTCTTCCGTTGTTGCGGCATTGTTGTACGAAGCGATCGGCAATCAGCTGATCCCTGTCTTTGTTGACAACGGCCTGCTCCGTAAAGGGGAACGTGAATCGGTTGAGAATATTTTCAAAGTTCACCTCAAAGTCCCTCTCGTCGTTGCCGACGCATCGGAAATTTTCCTCGGCAAACTTGCAGGGGTAACCGATCCCGAGACGAAACGTAAAATCATCGGACATACCTTTATCGAAGTATTTGAAGCGGAAGCGAAAAAACACGACGGGATCAAATTCCTCGCTCAAGGGACATTGTACCCTGACGTTATCGAATCGGTTTCGGTAAACGGTCCTTCCGTTACGATTAAATCGCACCACAATGTCGGGGGATTGCCCGATTGGATGGATTTTGAATTGATCGAACCGCTTCGTGATTTATTCAAAGATGAAGTGCGTAAACTCGGTCTTGAACTGGGACTTCCCGATTCACTTGTTAACCGTCACCCGTTCCCTGGCCCTGGGCTTGGTATCCGTATCATGGGTGAAGTAAACAAACCGGATCTTGATTTGCTTCGTGAGGCGGATGCTATTTTGCTCGACGAACTAAAAGCAAGCGGATATTACACCAAAACATGGCAGGCGTTTGCCGTACTTTTGAACGTAAAATCGGTGGGTGTTATGGGCGATAACCGTACGTATGACAATACGGTCTGTGTCCGTGTTGTCGAAGCGGTTGACGGAATGACGGCAACGTTTGCCCACCTTCCGCATACCTTATTGGAACGGATCAGCCGCCGTATCATCAATGAAGTAGACGGTATTAACCGCGTCGTGTATGATATCAGCTCCAAACCGCCTGCAACGATCGAGTGGGAATAAGGGGTGCGCATTTGCGTCCCATCTACCTGATCTCTAAGACTCCCTACGAGGGAGTGATTCATATCCCTATCCTCACTATCCGTTTTTTATCTCCTGACATCAATTTTTCCGACTATGAAGGGGTTGTTTTTACCTCAAAGCAGGGAGTTTTGTCCCTCCAAAGCTATTCATTCGACTGGAATAGACTCAAATGCATTTGTGTCTCGGAATCGACCGCGAAAAATGCCCGTGAAGCCGGGGCGATTGATGTGGAAGTCGCGGATGGATACGGAGACTCTATCCCCGATATTTTAGGTGCGAAAAAACGGAGGGGGAAATGGCTCTATCTCCGACCTAAAGTAGTTGCGTCTGATTGGGTCGAGAGTGCACGTAACAGAGGAATTACGTTAGATGAAGCGATTGTTTATGAATCGGTATGTAACGAAGAAATGAGTAATTTCCCGGTATCACAAGAGGGGGTATTGATTTTTACTTCCCCCTCAGCCATTCGATGTTTTCTACTAAATCATAAGATACTTCCGACCCATGACGTCATTGTCATCGGGGAAACGACTAAAAATGCCCTTCCCCCAGGTGTATTGTCTTATCTTAGTGAGGCTGCGAGTATTGAAGCTACCGTCAATTTGGCACGTCAAATCGCTATCAAGAGCAAAAATTCATCACCCTTTTAAGATTTTAGGGCTATAATTATTAATTCTGGGCGAAGCGAGTAATCGCATTTTGAGGGTTCTACATATACAATTAGTCACAGCCGTAGTCGCCTTTGAGTGCCGGTGGTCTCGTTTGAACGTGTTTACGTGAGAGATTGCCGCCGGAAAAGGTGCTCGAGTGGCTTTATTCGGCTTTGAGAACCAAAGCTACTGCGAAACGCCCGCCCGGGCTTTTCATTCAATTGGACGATAGAGGAATAAAATCCTTCGTCAATGACTTATTTTATTTAAAAGTCCGTTTGGGGTTTCAGATAAGATAATTAAATTTTTTTTCAAGGTGATCTATGCGCGTAATGGTAATCGGTAGCGGCGGACGTGAGTTTGCAATCGGGCGGGTACTGAAACAAGACAGTGCGGTAACAGAACTTTTTTTCGCTCCGGGCAACGGTGCGACGACAATGTTGGGACAAAATGTCGCACTCAAAGATTATAATGAGCTTGCGCAATTTGCATTGGATAACAAGATCGATTTGACCATTGTAGGACCTGAGGGACCACTTAGCGACGGTGTGGTAGACGTGTTTAAAGCAAAAGGGTTGGTCATTTTCGGTCCTTCCAAAGCGGCGGCGCAATTAGAGGGCTCAAAAGTTTATATGAAAAACTTTTTGGCTGCGTACAACATTCCTACAGCACGTTACATCGAAACCGATCATATCGGGGATGCATTCAAATTTATCGAATCGTTGACCCCTCCGATCGTTGTTAAAGCGGATGGATTGTGTGCGGGCAAAGGGGTTATCATAGCGATGAGTTATGAGGAAGCCAAAGTAGCCGTCTCTGAAATGCTCAGCGGTAAATCATTCGGTGATGCCGGAAAACGGGTTGTCGTCGAAGAGTTTTTGGATGGATATGAGCTCTCTATGTTTGCTTTGTGTGACGGGAAAGACTTTATCCTCCTACCTGCGGCGCAAGACCATAAACGTCTTTTGGATAATGATGAGGGTCCAAATACCGGTGGGATGGGTGCTTATGCCCCGACACCGCTTGTGGACGACGTCATCTATGAAAAAGTAAAAGATAGAATCGTCCGTCCAACATTGGCAGGAATGCAGGAAGAGGGGGCACCGTTTGAGGGGGTCTTGTTTATCGGTCTTATGATCGTTAACGGTGAGCCGATCACGTTGGAGTTCAACGTCCGTTTCGGTGATCCGGAGTGTGAGATTTTAATGCCGCTTTTGAAAACGCCGGCAAGCGAACTCTTTTATAAAGCGGCAACCAAACAGCTGGATACCCTTAACGTCGAGTTTTATGACAAATATGCCGTCGGCGTCGTTATGGCCAGCCGCAATTATCCGTATGACAATTCCGAACCCGCCGAAATTATCGTCGATGAGATTCATCACGCAGAGATTGCACAAAACACTCATATCGCTTATGCGGGCGTAGCGGCCGAAGACGGAAAACTCTACGCTACCGGTGGTCGGGTCCTGGTGTGCGTCGGTGTGGGCGAAAGTATTAAAGAAGCGCGTGATCGTGCCTATATGCTATGCGGTCAGGTCCATTTCGCGGGGAAAAAACTTCGCAGTGATATTGCGTATCAGGCCCTTAGATAATGGATGAAAGCCTCGATTCTCTAATACAGCGGGAACATCTGCAACTCGCTTCGATACGCCAGCGTGCCGCTGCATTTGGAATCGATGAAACTCTTTTGTCGATAATTATGATCGTTATTTTATGGGACTCGATAGCTGCCGCCCACACGTTGGAAGCTATGATTGCGGTAACAAACAGTTTTTTATTGGAATACATGTCGATCAAAATCATTTATCAAACTTTTTTTACGATGCAGTACGGTGCGAGTATCGGAAAAATCATTATGAAAATTCGTGTAATTGAAATTTCGACTCTTTCAAACCCGAGTTTTTTGAGTGCGTTTAATCGGAGCGTTTTTCGCATAGTGAGTGAAATTCTTTTTTATCTCGGATTTATCTGGGCAATGCTGGACCCGTATCGTCGAAGCTGGCACGACCGAACCGGAAGGACATTGGTAGTCAATGCATAAGTTTTACTGGATAAGCCTGATCGCTTCAACAGCATTGCTGGGAAATGAGCGTGTAGAACTGTTTGGAACGAATATGGATTCCAACGGATCGGTAGCAACAGCACAAGGCAATCCGGTAGCTTTATATCAAGATCAGATCATGAGTGCCGATAAAGTAATATATGATCGCAATACGAGCATTATGGAGGCAAAAGGTTCAGTTAATATTTTCAAAGACGGACAGCATGTGATGAGTGAATATTCAAGAATGAATTTTCTTGATGAAACACGCTACTCGGCCCCTTATTTTGCATTAGACCAATCGACCGGTTTATGGGTAAGTACGTCTGAAGCACAGGCGTGTAAAAACTTAATAGATCTTTCCAGCGGTGCGATATCGGGATGCGATTCCAGCGATCCGTTGTGGAAAATTCGTTTTAGCAGCGCCGATTATGATACCGATAAAATGTGGGTAAATCTTTATAACCCCCGTTTGGAAATAGGAGATATCTCCGTATTTTATCTCCCTTATTTCGGATATCCTACCGATTCTACCCGTAGAAGCGGATTATTGATTCCCACTTTCGGATGGTCAAGTTCTGAAGGATTTTATTATCAGCAGCCGATATATCTTGCTCCTCAGAATTGGTGGGATTTAGAACTTCGTCCGCAGATTCGTACTGCTCGAGGGTCAGGACTTTATACCGATTTTCGTTTTGTGGATACCCCCTCATCCCAAGGGTCCATTCGAATAGGGTATTTTAAAGAACAATCCCGATACGCCATTGAAAATGATTTAGCCCACGCCAAGCATTACGGGTATGATGTAAAGTATCGTCATTCCGCCCCTTTGAGGGAATGGTTCGATTCAACGCTCGAAGGAGAATCGGGGATTTACATTGACGGTTCATGGATGAATGACGTCGATTACTTAAATTTACAGCAAAGCGATGAAACAAGAAATATCACCGCGAATCAGGTAATGTCTCGCATTAACGGTTATTACAGCAGTGAAGATAACTATTTCGGAGCCTATTTTAAACATTATCAATATTTAAATTCGGCCAGCAACGGTACGACGATTCAAACACTTCCGACCCTTCAGTATCACCGCTATCTGGAGAGTTTTTTAGACAATTATCTTCTCATCAGCGCAGATGCGGCAGCGACACACTATTATCGGCCGAACGGGAAAAGGGCGCTTGAGGGAAATTTTAATATCCCTGCGACACTTCAGACATCCATATTAGATGATTACATCGATATCAGCTATACGGCAAACGCCTCTGCAAAAGTGATCGGATTTTATGCCAATGAACGTAACGGCGAATCGGGAAGTACGTATGAACAAGGCAAATACGCTCAGCTCGATCATACGTTAAGCATCGGATCGACATTGGTCAAATCGTATGATAACAATATTACTCACGTATTTAATCCGTTAGTGAGCTATACGGCAGCGGGGAGCCGATATTACAGCGGATACTATGAAACCTATCGTAACTCCTGTGATATGAGCGAGTCATATGCCGGATATCCCTGTGAATTTTATAACCTTTCTGCACCGAGCGATACGCTTTCACTAGGGATCAACAATTATCTTTTTGAAAACGGAAAACAGCTTCTTGTGGATAGGCTCTCGCAGAATTTTCGGTATGACGATCAGCGAAGCTATTACGGTGAACTGCAAAATGAGTTAGAATTGGAGATTGCCGGAGCAATTTCTTACTACAATCAAACGGCGTATAATTACGATCGCGATCGCATTACGAAAGAACAAAACACCATTCGCTATAATGACGGAGTTTTTTTGGCCGGCATAAGCCATTATTATACAGATCAGCTTCGTAACGATACTCCTGTCTATGCTTCCTATTGGACGGCAGATGCAGCGTATCAGTATAGTCGCAATTACCGATTCTTTGGACAAGTTGCATACGATTACCGAGAAGCTCTATTAAAACGGAGCGAGGTCGGTTTGCTCTATTCTCAACGGTGCTTTGATTTTGGTGTCCGATACGTTCAGAACCGGCGGCCGATATTAACGAATGCTAATGGAAGCGATTCCATCAACGATTCGTATATCTTTATAACAGTTGTTTTAAAGCCGATCGGCGGATCAGAGTTTAACTATAAACTCACCGATAATTAATAAGGGGATAGTTCATGAAACTGGAAGCTAAAATCGGTCTTTTTGTCGTCATGGCACTCGGTGCTTTACTGTTTCTTTCAACTCAGGTCACTTCACTCGGAAAATGGGGAAGTGAGGGATATGTCATTCAAGCCTATATTAATGATGCATCCGGAATTGAAAAACATACCCATGTTCTAATGAACGGAGTCACCATCGGTGATGTCGAAGAGATTACGATAGAAGGCAAACGGGTCAAATTACAGCTGATGATTGACAAAGGGGTTAAAATCCCGGTTGACTCATCGGTTATTGTTGCGCAAGAATCGTTATTGGGCTCAAAAGTACTTAATATCGTTGTGGGAGATTCAGGATCCTCTTTAGCGGGAGGTGGGACACTTTCCCAATCCAAGCAATATGCCTCCTTTGATCAAACCAGTGATTCGGTCAATGCCGCCGCGAAAGAACTCGAGTCGCTTTTACGCGATTTTCATGCAATTCTAGATGATGAACATCGTCAAGCGATTCAGGATGCCATTATCGCATTCCGAAACGTCGGTGTCAATCTCGATGGCGTGATCGTCGAGAACAGAGAGGATTTGCATGCGGCAATCGCTAACTTTAGAGCAATGGGTGCCGGCTTCTCCCAAACGGCAGATACGGTCAACAAAGATCTTCCGGAAATTATGGCACGGATTAACTCTTTGACGGCACAGATGGACAGCAAGCTCCCTACGGCAGTAGATAAATTTACGAATATCGAAGATAATATCAGCACGATTTTGGCAGAAAATCGCTCAACACTGAAAACAACGCTGGAGTCAGCCGGATCATTCTTCAAAAGCGGAGAAGAGGCTTTCGGCAAAGTGGATTCAATGTTGAGCAGCTTCACGACAAGTGAATTGCAAGTAGCTATGCATACCGATTACATGATGCGCGATCAGTACGGAAAAGTGTACTTGGGTGTCAATTACCTTCCGAATCCCGAAACGTATTATATGTTTGATTTAATCAGTACCGATGACTATTCGGATGTCAATAACCCTCCGAAAAAACATCAAAAAAGCGATACCCTCTATTCACTTCAATACGGCAAGCGGTTTGATAACACACTGCTCCGTTTCGGGGCGATTGAATCAACGGGCGGTATAGGGGTCGATTATTTCATGAATCATGATAAGTTAAAACTCAGTGCCGAAGCGTTTGATTTCAATTCCGTCAATGATTATCGATCAGAGCGGGCACACCTTAAAGCGCAAGTTCGGTATCAAATGTTGAAGCATCTTGAACTTTACGGTGGATGGGATGACTTCTTGAATCCGAAGTCACAAAATATTTTCTTAGGACTGGGCTTGCGATTTATCGACAACGATTTGAAATACGTTGTCGGCGGCGCTTCTTCGATGAAGCGATAAAAAAATGGAGAATGAATGAAATATAACGTTGAATTAACTTTACAAAACAAAACCGAGGCGTACGCTTTTAATCAGGTAGCTGCACAAGCCAACGGTGCCGCGTGGCTAAAATGCGGGGATACGGTTATACTGGCGACAGTCGTAATCGATGAGACCGATTTTGTCGATGAGGATTTTCTGCCCCTTACGGTTCAATATATTGAAAAAAGCTACGCGGCGGGCAAGTTTCCCGGAGGATTCATCAAGCGGGAAACCAAGCCGAGCGATTTCGAGACACTTACGTCACGGATCGTCGATAGATCATTACGCCCTTTATTCCCGAAAGGATTTGCCAATCCGGTGCAAATCACGGTAATGGTACTGAGTGCCGATCCTCAAGCCGATTTGCAGGTATTGGCGCTCAATGCGGCGTCAGCGGCATTATACGTTTCCGATATCGATATCTTTAACTCGGTGAGTGCGGTACGTGTCGGTAAAATTGACGGCGAGATTGTCTTCAATCCGACACTCAGTCAGCTTCAAAAAAGTACCCTCGATTTGTATCTGGCGGGAAGCAAAGAAGATATGCTGATGATCGAGATGCAGACACTCGGAAGCGATGAGGTTGAAATACTTGATATCGGAATCATTGATCCGTTGGTTGATCCGGCGATGAGCACACCGTCTGTAGCCGTTCGTAGATCAAATGCTATGAGCGAAGACGAGTTAATTCGTATTCTTGCGTCGGCACAAATTGCTTTGAATGAAGCAAACAGTGCTTATGAAAGTGCATTTAAATCGTACGCGAAACCCCCTTTTGAATTACAAACGATCGTCAGTGAAATAAGCGGTGAGATGATTGAATATGTCCGAAGTGTGCATACGGACGATCTGAAACGGGGAATCAACCAAATGGCAAAAACGGAGCGCTCTACGGCGTTGCGCACTATTCGCAAAACGATTCTCAAAGAGAAGCCGGAGTGGAACGAACATGAACTTAAAAAAGCGATTGAATCGGTAAAACGTTCGATGGTGCGTGCACAGATTCTGGAGGAGAAAGTCCGTGCCGACGGGCGTGCGTTAAACGAAGTACGACCGATTTCCATCGAAACCAATGTATTGCCGAGTGCCCATGCTTCCGCATTGTTTACCCGCGGACAGACTCAAGCCCTTGTCGTTTTGACGCTCGGCGGAGCCAAAGACGCGCAGATGTTCGAAAATCTAACCGACAGCGGCACACAAAACGAAGGATTTATGGTTCACTATAATTTTCCGGGATTCAGTGTCGGAGAACCTTCACCGATCGGTGCTCCGCGCCGTCGTGAACTGGGGCATGGGAACTTAGCCAAACGGGCGTTGGAAGGTGCATGTGTCCGTAACGGCCAAACGATTCGTTTGGTTTCTGAGATTCTCGAGTCGAACGGCTCTTCGTCTATGGCGACGGTGTGCGGCGGATATATGGCACTTCGTGCCGGCGATATCGAGGTAGCCGATCCGATTGCAGGTGTTGCGATGGGGATGGTTCAAGAAGGTTCACGCCATGCGATTTTGACCGATATCATGGGGCTGGAAGATCATGACGGTGATCTCGATTTCAAAGTAGCGGGTTCTAAAGACGGAATTACCGCAATGCAGATGGATATCAAGCTCGGCGGCATCCATTTGGATGTTCTCAAAGAGGCTTTGTACCAAGCCAAAGAGGCACGCTCTCACATTATCGATATTATGCTCAGCAGTGAAGATAAGATCGAATTGAATGAGGGGACATTGCCGAGTACCGATCTTTTCCATATCGATCCGAGTTTTATCGGCGATATTATCGGTCAGGCGGGAAAAACGATCCGTGAAATTATCGAGCGTTTTGACGTGACGATTGATATCGACAAGAAAAAAGGTTCCGTCAAACTGACCGGAAAAAATCGAGACGGTTTACGCGGAGCACGCGACCATATCGAAGGAATCGTCAGCGGCGCGACTCCGGTTGAAAAAGTGGAATACAAAGTGGGTGATGTTGTCAAAGGGAAAGTGAAAAAAATCGTTGATTTCGGTGCCTTTATTGAACTTCCCGGCGGCGTAGACGGACTGATTCATATCTCTAAACTCTCTGACGGACATGTTTCCCGTGTAAGCGATGTTGTGAATGAAGGGGACGAATTGATGGTCGAAATCGTTGAATTCAAAGGAAATAAGATCGGGTTGGGGAGAGCTAAGTAATTTTTTAGCTCATCACCACTATAATTCCACCCACAAAGTGATAAGTAGGGACACATATCCGAACGGACTTTGATTTAATTTTGGAGATTACTCATGAAAAAAGTATTTTTTCTTATGCTTGCTCTTGTTGCTTCAGTATTCGGTGCTGACGAAGCGGTAGCGGCTGTTGAAACTGCTGTTGAAGCTGCACCTGCTGTAGCTGCTGCATCTGCGGATGTTGCTAACCAAACATTGAAAGCGTATTCTATGATCGCTGCCGGTGTTGGTCTTGGTTTGGCTGCACTTGGTGGAGCAATCGGTATGGGTAGCACTGCTGCTGCAACTATCGCCGGTACAGCTCGTAACCCGGGTCTTGGCGGTAAATTGATGACAACTATGTTCATCGCTCTTGCTATGATCGAAGCACAAGTTATCTATACACTTGTTATCGCTCTTATCGCTCTTTACGCTAACCCATACTTGGCTGCGTAAGTTCGACCTTTCTTTTTCTCAAGCTCTGGCTTGAGAACTTTCTTTTTTTACGCGGACGTGGTGGAACGGTAGACACACTACCTTGAGGTGGTAGCGCATTACGTGTGTGGGGGTTCAAATCCCCCCGTCCGCACCATCTTTTTTTTCTTCAATCCCTTATAAATCCAAATTTTTCTTCGTAATCGTTCTCTTTTTCATTGCAATTTTGTCACATTTTTGAAGTATAATGAGATATGCAAATCACAAGCAAGAAGGATTAAATATGGCCTATATTACACAATTAAAACATTTGATACAAAACGAGTTGATTCCTGATGTCGAAGAACATATTGATGATATTTTCGAATCCATTGCATCCCAAAAAGATGCAACGGTCGAAGAGCGTGCGCAGCTTGAAGATATGCAGGCACTTCGCGATGAATACAAAGATTTACTCAAAGAGCTTAACAGCGGCGATATCGATGAAGAAGAGGCCGAGCAGCTTTACACCGAATTGACTTCCATGCGTGAGGGCGAAGGGGATGAAGATGACGACTACTTCGACGAAGAGGACGAAGACGAAGACGACTACGATGAATTCGACCTTGAAGACGAAGACAACCAGTATTAATGGCAAAATATATTTTACTGGATACGGAAACGACGGGTGCCGGGGATGATGATCGGATCATTCAGTTAGGGTATTTGGTTCTGGACGGCAAAAACGTTGAAGTCTATAACGAAATGTGTTCAACAGAAGTTTCCATAAGCTATGGGGCGATGGAAGTTCACGGTATTACTCCGGAAATGATTGAAGGAAAACCTTCATGCCGAGAGACATCCGCGTTTCAAAAATTATGTGAACTCAATACTTCAGATAACGTGCTGATCATTCATAATGCACCGTTTGATTTGGGAATGCTTACGAAAGAAAATTTTTCGTCTCAAATGCGGCTAATCGACACACTTCGGTGTGCACGCCATCTGTTTGACGAAGAAGAATCACATCGTCTGCAATATTTTCGTTACCGTTTAGGCTTATATAAAATAGAGAAGGATGAAGCCGAGTCTTTGGGGATTGAAGTTAAAGCGCATGATGCGATCGGTGATGTATTGGTGTTAAAACTGTTTTTAACCGAGCTTAGAAAACGACTTCAGGAACGCTATGAGGGAATTAACCCTATTGATAAGATGATTGAATTGACCAAAACTCCCGTTTTTTATACCCGAGCATTAAAATTCGGAAAATATAAAGGCAAAACGCTTACTGAGATTGCGGACACGGATAAAGGGTATTTAAATTGGATGCTAGGAAATATGGAATCCTTAGATGAGGACATGCGCTATTCGATTGAGAGGGTTTTAGCTTCTTAAAGCGATTGTTGATGCTGAATTACTTGGGATGAGTCGAGTACAAGATTATCCATATTATGCTCAAGTGCGTATGAAATCAGATCAAACAGGTCATGTATCGTCTGAAATTCGCTTTGCTCATCGTTAGCTGAGACAATGGCCATATAAAAATGCTTGGAAAAAAAACGGGCTTGTACTCGTGAAAGCACATTATTGGCAGCTTTTATCCCCTCTTCTTCATTAGTATTGTCAAAAATTATCGCACAGAAATTGGATTGGAAGAAAATAACCATATCGCTGTTTCGAATATAGCTTCCACAGCTGCTTAAGTCACCGTTTTCTTCAGAAATGTAGGCTAAAACGATTGAATAGGGCGCATGATAACGGCTGAACCGATAATGATAGTTTTCGCTCTCTTTCACTAATATTTTCTGATAAGTTTGACGGTTCGTATTTAAAGTACTAATCATTCTACATACCTTTTTTAACCTGCTAAATGTACATATCTATTAGATTGTAACATATTTTTAAAAGTTAGAGCTCAAAAGGTCGTTTTAGTCGATGTCGCTATTTCACTGAGACGATAGGCTGCGTCGACATGCCCGTTTCGCATCGCTTTTTTCCACCATTCCATCGCTTGTTCTATATCTTTCTCAACCCCTTCACCGTAAAAATAGATCATTCCCATATGAAACTGCGCTTCAGGATTCCGCTTATAGGCGGCCAGGGGGTAGAGAATTTTATAGGCTTTGTCATAGTCACCCGTATCATAGGCGGCAATCCCATCATAGAGTTCATCCATCGTTAAAATCCTTTTAAATTATTGACAACATTATACCGCCGGAGCATTTTTTTAGGCTGATGGATTATAATGCGCGTTATGAACTATGAAGCATTGAGCGGAAAATCGATTTTAGTGTTGGGTAAAACCCGTGCGTTAAACGCAGAGGAGTTTGATACACTTTTGAAGCTCCATAAAATCAACCGAGCCGGCAGTTACACCGATGATGTTGTCCTCATTATCGAAGGGCGGATGATGAATCCTTATGAGCAGGAAGAGTTGGCACATCTGTATGAAACGCAACACATACCTGTTGTGGAACTCTCCGGTATCGAGGAGTGGCTGTGTCGAAGTATTGAACCCAATCGATTGCTGATGAGTCTTAAACTCTCCCGAAATCAGGAGCGCTTGGTCGATTTTCTTCAAAATCCCTATATCACGGATGAGCTTTACTTTAAACTGCTTAAACTTTATAATTGGAAAAATGAGGGGCTGTTTGACAATGATACCAATCGCGATGTAACGGCATCGATTATCGGACGATTTTATGAGGATTTGGATCGAAATCATAATGTTCAGTATGCGATGAGCGGATTAGCCCATCTGATTGAGCGGTACGGCAATGCGGAGTTGATCAATGCTATTGCCGAACTTTCTCCCGTAGTCCGTGAACTGAAAAATCCCTCCGATCGCTCACTTAGCGGGATATTGGATGCAATGGCTCTTCATTCCGATACACCGGAGAACATTTTACGTCAGCTGTTAGATGGGCGGGCAAAACTTTTGGCGCATCGTGAGCCGCTGGCGCTGGAATATGAATTATTAGCACTCAAAGATAATGAGGTCAATACGATCCTTTCCCAAAATGCCACCTTGTCAAACAAGGGAGCTGAGTTATTGGAATCTTCCTATCCGTATCTTATCGCAGCCCACACAGTACTTACCGATGAGCGGTTTGAACGATTGTTAGACAAAAATGCCCGCTATCTTGCCGCCAATACGAGCCTTACATTTGAAATGCAGCAGTATCTCTTTGATCTGAGGGAGGATGCGGTATATGAAGCACTCGCTTCCAATCCGATGACTTTGAGCGGGATTTTGGAACAGATTTTTGAAATGGGGAGCTATCGGACACAGCTCGCTATGAATTCCGCTTTATCGACTGAAACGTTGGAACTCCTTTATACAAGCGGCGATAACGAAGTATTATCAGCCCTTGCGGCCAACCCTGCCACCCCGATTGAGATACTTTATCAGCTTTCACTGGATCAGCGATATGAACGAAGCGTTAAAACCAATCCGACGTTCGGAAAACATATACAAACCCACAACATAGGATGGAGCTGATGCGAACCAAAGACACGATAGAGACGATGCGCTCGCTCATAGAATCGAAAATACCGACGTTCTTATGGGGAGCGCCCGGGATCGGAAAATCTTCCATTATCAAACAAATCGCTTATGAAAACGGTATCGAGTGTATCGATCTGCGTCTGTCGTTGATGGATCCGACCGATCTTAAAGGGATACCGTTTTACGAGAGAGACACTCACAGCGCGTTATGGGCGCCGCCGTCGTTTTTGCCGAGGGAGGGGAGAGGGATTCTTTTTCTCGATGAGCTCAATTCGGCTGCTCCTGCCGTACAGGCATCGGCGTATCAGCTGATTTTGGATCGTAAAGTGGGTGAGTATACTCTGCCTGAGGGGTGGGCGATTGTTGCGGCGGGTAACCGCGAAGGGGATCGCGGGGTCGTCTACCGTCTCCCCTCTCCGCTGGCAAACCGTTTTGTTCACATCGAGATGGAAGTCAATGCCGCCGATTGGCGTGCTTGGGCGCTTAATCGAGGAGTTGATGAGCGGGTTGTCGCCTACATCGCATTTAAAAACAGTGCGCTATTCGGATTTGATCCGCTAAAAAATGAGCGAAGCTTTGCAACCCCGCGCAGCTGGGAGGCGGTTCACACCATTTTGAATAGCACGCTGTCGAAAACACTGTGGCTGGAAGCGTTCGCTGGTGCGGTGGGGGAAGAGGCCGCTGTCGATTTTTTAGGTTTTTGTCAGGTGATGGATAAGCTTCCCGATACGGATGCGATTTTAAGAGGCGAAGAGGCGGAAGCGAGCGAGGATCTCTCCACCCTCTATGCTCTCTCATCGGCATTGGTATCGCGCATCCTCGCATCGCCTTCTGACGAGGCACTCTCCAATCTGTTGCGCTACACTCTGAAACTCAAAAACGAGTTTGCGGTGATGATTGTTCAGGACCTGCAGCGCCAAGGGGTCGTGATGGAACATCTCGATGCATTCGGCGAATGGGTTGAGGCGTACGCCTATCTGTTATGATCGATTTTTCTCCTCTCAAAGCCAAACTTCTCCTTGATTACCCATTTTTCGGGACGATTGCTTCGGGGATGGAGATGGTACTTAATGATAACATCGAAAGCTTTGCAACACGGGAGAACACGATCGAGTACCGTGAAGCTTACATTGAGCCTCTGAACCGTGATGAGCGTTTGTTTGTTTTATGCAACGGCGCATTGCATGAAGCGCTATTCCATACGCTGCGCCGCGGAAACCGTAGCCCGTGGCTGTGGGAGATGGCATGTGATTATGCGATCAATGCACTCCTGATCGACAACGGTTTTACCCCTCCTCCCAAAATCACCTATGATAAACGGTTCGGTAATCTCAGTGCCGAAGAGATTTATGCGGAACTTTCTCTCGAGTTTTTGGATCAGGAACAAAATGACCGGGACTCTGATGATCGCAGAGAGGGTGAGAGTGCCGATGAGAAGCTCTCACGTGCTCAGCGTGAACGTCGGACGCAAGATGCGATGGAAAAAGACGATCCCTTCTTCGAGGCATTTGTGCGTCAATTCGGGTTGCAACCAAAAAGCCGGATTGACTGGAGAAGCGAATTACGTGATTGTATCGGCGGGTATTACATCAGCGATTACACCCTCATCCCGCCGTCAAAAAAGCTTCTTTATGAGGGGATATATCTGCCGGGGTCATCATCCCGTCATCTGGACCTTGCCGTCGCGATTGACAGCTCGGGATCGGTGGATGAGGTACTCCTCTCAAGTTTTATCACCGAGGTGGAGTCGATTATGGAGACGTTCGGTTCGTACAGTATCGATTTGCTCGTATGTGACGATCGAGTGCGTAGTCATCAGCGTTTTGAGAACGGAGAAAATATCGCGTATGTATTGAACGGGGGAGGGGGGACCGATTTCAGGGCGGTGTTTGAACTCATCGAGTCGTGGATGCAGCGTCCGAAAGTTCTTTTGTATTTTACCGATCTGGACGGTAAATTTCCCCCTTATGAACCGCCGTATGAGGTGTTGTGGATCGCACCGCAACGCTCAGATGTGCCGTTTGGCAGAGTAATAGTGTTGAAGGATGAAAATGGTTGAAAACGCGTTAAAAATTTTAGAAACTTCCAATCTTTTCATCACCGGGGGTGCGGGATCGGGTAAAACAACGTTGACCCGTGCACTGATCGAGGATGCGGTGCAAAAGGGAAAATCGGTGGCCCGTCTCGCCTCGACGGGGATGGCGGCGACATTGATCGGGGGGCAGACGCTTCACAGCTTTTTTGATTTGGGGATCGCGAATTCGCAAGGTGAGCTGGAAAGCAACGGAAAACTTGAACCTGCCAAAAAGATCATTAAACTGATCCGATCCATGCAGATCATCGTCATCGATGAGATTTCGATGGTGGGGGCACCTCTGCTCGATATGATTCGTCTTCGGCTTTTGCAGGCGGAGTTTAGCGGACGGCTTATCGTCGTGGGGGATTTTTTACAGCTTCCTCCTGTGACACGCGGGAATGAGCCGATCTACTTTGCGTTTGAATCTCCGAGCTGGGAGCGTTTCGGTTTTGAGACGATCCATTTGGAAGGGTCATACCGAACCCATGAAGCGGAGTTCTTGAAGCTTTTGGATCAGGTGCGCCATGCGAGGCTCGATGAAGAGGCGCACGATGCGCTCGAAGCACTGGTCAAACCGCTGAACGAGGATATGTCTACAATGACACTGCTGTTCGGGAAAAACATCAGTGCCCAGAACCATAACCGCTCCCAGTTAGAACATTTGCACGGTGAGATCGTCGAACTCTCCACCTATGTGACGATCCATGATAAAAAGATCCAGGATCGTGACGTTGAGCGGTTTATGGTCGAGAGCCGTATTGAGCCGGTTTTAGCATTAAAAGTGGGTGCCCCGATCCTCTTTACCCGTAATGCATGGAATTACTATAACGGTGAGCGGGGAATGATTACCTCCATCGAAGAAGATGTCATCTGGGTAAAAAAATCAGACGGAGTGAGTGTCAAAGTGGAGCGGGTCGACACGATTAAAACACGGTGGGTTGAAAAAGGGAATACGGCGAGCGAAGAGAAACTGATCACCCTCAGCCAATTCCCGATCACCTTGGCGTTTGCCATCACAATCCATAAATCACAGGGGATGAGCTTGGCTGATTATGTTATCGAGACCAATGAGATCTTTGCCCCTTCACAGTTTTATGTGGCACTTTCACGCTCCGTATCGGCACACCGTGTTACGCTGACCCGCCCGAATCGCGGATGGGAAAAACTCTGTTTTGTTCACCCGAAAGCAAAACGATTTAGTGATTCGGTATAAAAATCATTTTTTGGAAAACTTTTTTTTATTAATCGTGATGAAGTGCATAAAAGCGACATAAAGATAGGCGAATAAATTCCACCACCACCATTGGAACAGTGTTGCCCATTCCACTTCATAGTGGCCTAATATTTTGAAAATACAAAAATAGATGATGACCCAAAAAAGTCCGGCATGTATCATCATCCAATAATTTAACCAATGAAGCTTCAATGACAACCCTTAATAAAGAGCGGAGAGTATAATGGGAAAGAAATTAACTTTTGCTTTTATCAAATGCTGCACCGACAATCAGGCGATAGGAGAACATCACACTAAAGACGGCTGAGAGCAGTGCTACGGCAACCATCATGTACATGACGGCGAGCTGATAGGAGATCGCTTTGAGCGGATCGGCTCCTGCGAGAAGCATCCCCGTTGTGATGCCGGGTATATGGATGATGCCGACCGTTTGGAGCATATTGAGCGTCGGGATCATCGAGGCTTTGACGGAGGCTTTGGAAGCAAAGCTCAGAGCCTCTTTTAGAGGCGCACCCAATGCCACCATCCCCTCGATCGTCTCTATCGTATTTTTGACCTCCGCACGAAACCGCTCGATACTTTGTGAATAGACATTGAGGGCATTGCCGATAATCATCCCCCCGATAGGGATCATCTCATGGGGTACCATGTGAATAACTCCGAACGCCATCATCGATAAAAAGACGATCCCTGAAGAGGCTCCGAGGCTAAAGAACGCGATTTTAAAACTATCTTCCCCAAGAGGTGCACGTTTTTTGGCGGTATAGGCTCCGAATGTTACCATCCCCAGAAGTACAAACAAGAGCAGAGCAGGGTGTTTCATCTGAAAAAGATAGACGAGAGCATAGCCCAGCAGTCCCAATTGCACCATTGCCAAAATCGAGTTGGTGAGGATCATTTTTTCCAAACCGAACTGTTCGCGTCGTGAATACCACAGTGCAAAGACGATAAGAAGATACGAGGCTAAAAAAGAGTATTGCATAGAGAAAGGATAGAATATTTTTGATTAATAAAAAGAGTGAGATAAAATCTGCCTCGAAGAGGCAAGCTTTAGTGCCATTGCGGCGAGCGTAGCTACAGGGGCTTTTGCTCCTGTAGCGTTCAAATTAAAGTTCTTCTGCGTGTGCAGAAAGATATTCAGCAACACCTTCTGTGCTTGCTTTCATACCGGCGTCACCTTTTGCCCAACCTGCAGGACAAACTTCACCATGTTCATTCGTGAACAACATCGCATCGATCATACGAAGCATTTCATCGATGTTGCGTCCAAGCGGAAGGTCGTTGATAACCGCGTGACGGATTGTTCCGTCTTTATCAAGCAAGAATGATCCGCGAAGCGCTACAGAATCACCGAGCAATACATCGTAATCGCGTGAGATTTGTTTGTTAAGGTCTGCTACCAACGGATAACGAACTTGACCGATGCCGCCCTCTTTTACCGGAGTATTTTTCCATGCGAAGTGGCTGAATTGTGAGTCAACCGATACACCGATAACATTGATACCGCGCGCAGTAAATTCTTCCAAACGGTGATCGAATGCGATAATCTCAGACGGACAAACGAATGTAAAATCCAACGGATAGAAAAACAATACGGCACCTTTTTCACCGAGGTTTTCATAAAGATTGAAATTATCAACGATCTGGTTGTTTCCAAGAACGGTTGTAGCGGTAAAATCCGGGGCTTTTTTGGTTACGAGCATTTTATTTCCTTGTGTGGTTTGTGTGTAATATAGGGAAATTGTAACACATGAACATTAATTCAAATAAATCGGAAGAAAGTAACCAGATTTTCTAAAGGAAAATTTTTATTATTTAGAATAGATATTGCAGCCTCATGTATATCCTTTCGATATAATCGTGAAATGATTACATTTAAAACCCTATTTAGCATGATGCTCCGCTATAAACGCTCTTTATTTTGGGGAAATGTTATTGCGATCATAGCAACATTGGTCTCCATACCGATTCCGTTACTGATCCCGCTAATGGTAGATGAGGTTCTTTTAGAAAAAGGGGGAACGGTTACCGGTGTAATCGATCAGTTAAGCTCGGCACATGATCCTCTGATCTATATCGGGATCGTTCTGGCGGTGACGATTACTCTTCGATTTTTATTTTTTATTTTGAGTGTTGTCTCTCAAAAGTTTTTTATCACCCTTTCCCAAGAACTCAGTTTTACCATCCGCGTCCGTGCACTGGAACATCTCAAACATGTTTCCATGAGTTCATATGAACGTTTGGGAAGCGGCAAAGTCATTACCCATCTCATTACCGATATCGATACGATCGAACAGTTTTTGGGGAGCGCCCTCTCCAAACTCATCGTCTCTGTCGCTACATTGATCGGTGTTGCGGTCGTTTTGATCTGGATCAATCCCCTTTTCGGAATCCTCATTCTCATTTTTCAGCCGCTCATTATGCTGGTGACCCGTAAAATATCGGGCAGAGTGGGAATGCTAAAAAAAGAGCAGAACCGCACCATCGGGGAACTTTCCGATACGCTGACCCAGATGTGCGATCTTTTCGGTCAGATACGGGCCAGTAATAAAGAGGAGCGTTTTATTGATAACGCAATCGATCACTCCAAACGGCTGCGTCAAAGTGCCAGTGAATACGGGATAAAAGCACTGATGGGAGAGCGATATTCGTATACTCTGTTTCTCAGCGGATTCGAAATTTTCCGTGCATTGGGGCTGGTAATGGTCCTCTATTCTCATCTCTCCATCGGACTGATGTTCGGGATATTCGGCTATTTGTGGTTTATGATGACCCCCGTGCAGGATTTACTTACGCTTCAGTACAGCTTTGCCAACGCCAAAAATGCCCTTCAGCGATTGAATGAGCTGTTGTCCCTTCCGACAGAGCCGGCAGTTAACGAATCTGTCAAAGTTTTATCGGATGGCGAAGCTCTTTCGATCCGCACGGAGAATCTGGTATTCGGGTACGATGAAAAGGAGCCGGTATTGCGAGGAGTAAATCTTGAAATTCGCGAGGGAAGTACTGTGGCGATAATCGGTGCAAGCGGAAGCGGAAAAAGCACCCTTTCGCAATTGCTCGTAGGATTTTATCCTCCCACCTCAGGCGATATCTTTTATAATGGTATCAGTGTACGTGAGATCGGCTTCCCGAATGTACGCGACGCCGTCTTTGTCGTACTGCAGCAGCCGCTGATGTTTAATGATACCCTTCGATTCAACTTGACGATGGGGGATAATATCGGCGATGATGAGATTCTAAACGCTTTGGAGATAGCGCAGCTTTCGGAATTTGTTTCGACTTTGCCTGAGGGTTTAGAGACCCAGGTAGGTAAATTCGGTATCCGATTATCCGGCGGACAACGCCAGCGTCTCTCTATCGCACGGATGGTATTGGCCAAGCCCAAAGCGGTAATATTTGACGAATCCACTTCAGCCCTTGACGTGCATACGGAGAGCAAACTGTTTGAAGCATTGGAAGCATTTTTGAAAGATAAAACGGTAATAATAATTGCCCATCGTCTTAGTACGGTGACACGCGCCGATTACATCTATGTGTTGGAAAACGGTATTATTCTCGAAGAGGGGACGCGTGATGTTTTGGAAGCTATCGACGGCAGTTATAAGCGATTTATAAACTCTCAGTACGGATAAGGAAGCGCTATGCAGCAAAATAATTTTTTACGTTGGATGAGTTTTGGGATATTTGTTCTCATTCTATGGCTTTTTTTCCCATTTTTGAAGAGTTTTTTTGTGGCGCTTTTGTTGGCTATGGCGGCTTCACCGTTGTACCGATCGATCAAATCACGTATTGATCGCTATCCAGCACTTTATTCCGTCGCTTCACTCGTTTCCGCATCGATCGTTAGTATTGCCCTTTCGTTGATCATTTTTCTGCCGATAGCCATTTTTTTATACCAAATACTCGACAATCCTTCTAAAACACTTGAGATGATCCGTATGGTCGGGAATAAAATCGATTCCCCCTATTTGAATCTTCCGACGTTTTTGCAATGGCTCAGCGATCCCCTTTACAATCTTTTGACACAGATTCGAAACCACAAAGATGAGATCATCGCTTTTTTAGCGGGGTGGTTCGGAAGCGGAATAAAAACATTTGCCTCCATGCTGGGGGAAATGGCGATGATCGTCATTTTCTTCTTCTTTCTGACATGGTACGGTCGTCGTCTTTTATTGTTTCTTCTCCCTATTATCCCTTTACCCCGTTCGATTAAGAGAGATTTTTTGGATGAAATGACGATAATGAGTGCCGTTGTGTTTTACACCTTGGTCGGTGTAATGATCGCACAGGGGCTTGCATTCGGGATTTTTATCGCATTTTTTGAGGGGTATAACCCTTTGCTTTTGGGCTTTTTAACCGGGATTTCGGCGATTATTCCCGTTGTCGGCACCGCTTTGGTATGGGTTCCGGTTGCGGCACATGAATATATGTCCGGGAACATCGTAAGCGCATTTATTATTGCACTTTATTCATGGGCAATGATGGCCTTTTTTATTGACAACATCGTCAAACTGGTTATTTTGAATTTTGTTAATCGTTCTCTCAGCATAGGGAAGCGGCGAATTAATGAATTTGTGATCTTTTTTGCGATTGTGGGAGGATTGGCGACATTCGGATTCTGGGGATTTATTTTGGGACCGGCGATCGTTGCTTTTGCGGTAACGACCCTTAGAACGTTACGAAAAACAAATCGTGTCATTCTCCCCTAAATGAGGAGAAGCTAGGGTGATTAGATCGCTTTAAGCTCTCTGACTTCTTCACGTAATTTGGCCAGTTCAGCCATAATTGAGGTGATTTCGTCGGTTGATTTGTCTTCACTGCCGTGGGTGTAGCGTTCAATCGTCGATTGTACGTTTTGGGTTAGGGCATCGAGTTTGTTTTTTGCTTTATCGATCAAAGCGTTATGGTCGATATTGAGATTCCCCTCAAGTTCATGGATCTTATCCACAATCTGGTCTTGATGTTTAAAAAGAAAATATCCCGCAATTCCGCCGAGTGCGGCACCTACGATAAAACTGAGTGTATTGTCTTGGTTCATGTGTTACTCCTATGAATTGTTTTTTTTCTTGAAAAATTGCGAAATCGCTCCGATGGCAAGTGAACCTATTGTCACTTTCGCAATACCGTTGGATGCTTTCAGTGCGAGCGTTTTAGTCTCATCATGAAGATAGGAGATCAAATCGTGTAATTCATGCAAGGAAAGTTTTGATTTGTCGCTCAGAGCTTTGGTCTCCTCTTTGAGATGTCCGAGTAGCTCATTCACTTCATGGAGAGTCAACGCCGCTTTAGTTGCGAGGAAACTCAGCTCATTTTGCAGATGCGCCATAAGTTCCTGTGACTTTTGCATTGTTTTAGACGACTGTATTCCGATGAAAATAACTACAGAAGTAATAATCACCATACACAGTGCGATAATTCCGACAAAAACAGTGAGTAACCCAATTTCGCTCATTGTTTAACCTCCGTGCTTGAATGAACCATTATACCGCGCTTTTATAAATAACGATAATTTCTTTTGTATGTTGTTTACAGATGCATTAAGGGTGAAATCTATATACTTTATATATTAATTCGATATTTAAGGCATATAAATGATCTTGACTCTTTCTCACCAAAAAGGGGGTGTCGGAAAATCTACGGTAGCATGGAATCTTGCCGTTTATTTCTCCGGCATCATGGATACCCGCATTGTCGATCTCGATACCCAACGTTCTCTTACCGTGACGAACGCACTTCGTAAAGAGCATAATCTACCCTCGATAAAAATGATCCATTTTAACACTGCCGAAGAATTGGCAGAGTATGCGGCGGCAGATTCGGATGACGTTCTGACCATAATCGATTCGGGAGGATTCGACAGTGCTTTTAACCGTGTCGCTATTATCGCATCGGATCTGCTTATTACGCCTGTGAGCGACAAGCCGTTTGATCTGATGGGGCTGCAAAAGTACGAAGAGATTCTCAAAAGTCTCTCGGTAATCCAAGGCGAGACGATTAAAACGCATGTTCTCTTTAATAATATCAATCCCGCAATGAAACGGTTCGGAGAGTTGGTTGATTTTATCTGTACATCCGAACATTTCGAACTGATGGTTTCCATTCTCCGCCAACGTGTTGATATTGCCCATTCCGTAGGTGAAGGAAAAAGTATCAAAGAGTACCGGATTTTCAGTAAAGCCGATCAGGAGATGGATGATCTGATTGCGGAAGTAAAATCTATTTTGAATATAAAATAGATATTTAAAATATATATAATTAATATGTAAAGGATATTAAGTGGCAAAGAAAAGTTTTCTGCAAAATATTGAAAAAGTAAAAAGTTCGGCAGCTATGAGCGAGAGAGAGGAGAGTGTAAAGAGCGACAAAGAGAAAAAAAAGAAACTGATAACCATCCCGACGCAGTGGGAAGATAAAATCCGTGAGTATCACGGCGGGACGGTGAGTGCATATATTCTAATAGCGCTTCAGGAACGGATGCAGCGTGACGGCTTGATATGAAATTTGGTTATTCACTCATTATCCGACGGTTCAAAGGAGTACCAGCTTTTTTTTTCTTCCGAGTTTGATCCGTCTTTACTAACGTGATCCAGCAGGTTTTTAATCATTGTTAGATTCTGAATCATTCGGGTGCCGGGCTGAAGTTTGGATTTATTGCTATCCAATCTTGAAACTTCATTCTCGTTCATCGGCTTGATGGGAATCCATTTTTTTTCATAGGTTTGGGCGGAAAGATCTGCAGTTATCAAAAGCAAAATAGAGAGAACTCCAACGGCCTTCATGAACTGTCCTGTAAGAATATTAACGTTGCTCGAAGAGATCAAGAAAAAGCGGATCTTGATGCATTGATTATAAAACCGCCATTCGGATTAGCGATGTGAGTTTCATTGTCGATATAATACAATAATAGTAAAAAATACTGTAAGAGTAAAAGGTAAGCGTAGATGATAAAAATAATAAATAGTGAAGAGTTTTCCTATTTTTTGCGTGTCCACAGAAATGAAATAATAAAAATTTGGATGGAAAAAAGTGAAGTACAGAATGTACTTCATAGGCACTCCTTGCCGATTATTGACAAAAACACCTATCTTTTTTATCAGTTTTGCGATTGTTTTATCAGCGTTATCGAATGGCGGTCAACTGTTTCGGAATGTCAGATAAAAATAGATTTTTTACAGCTATTGAACAACTACAACGTGACGGTGGCCGATTTGTTCACATTGGTATTCAAACTGAAAAATGCGATTGAGCAGGTTATTTTCGAAAACGGAAACCTCTCGTATGCGTTGCAAAGTGAGATTGATTCGCTGACCCTTCAGATGGCGATTGATTTAGAATTGAATTTTGAAACCATTATAAACAGCAACCAAAATTACAAAAGTGAAAATTCCAATCTTTTAACCGAGTATAAAAAAGCGGTTGATCTGAGCAATATTGTTTCAAAAACAAATCCTAAAGGGATTATTACCTATGTGAATGACAAGTTTTGCGAGATATCGGGCTACTCAAGAGATGAGCTTATCGGCAAACCGCATAATATCATTAGGCATCCGGATATGCCAAGAGAAGCGTTTAAAGAGCTGTGGGACACTATAAAAGCGAAAAAAAGCTGGAGCGGTGTTGTCACCAATATGAAAAAAGACGGCGGTCAGTATATTGTCGATACAACAGTCATACCGATATTGGACGTGGACGGGGATGTTGTTGAATACATAGCGATTCGGCATGATATCACCGAGCTTGAACAAACTAAGCAGCAGTTGAGAAACATCAACAAAGCGATGAAAAACAAAGTCGATGAACTTTATTCGATGACCAATACGTTAGAACAAAAAGCGTACAAAGATAAGTTGACAGGGATTAATAATCGTGAAAACTTTGAAGACATATTCGCATTAGAGATTGCTACAGCGAAGCAAAACAATATCCCGCTTTCGCTGGTAATCTTCGATGTTGACAACTTTAAACTGGTAAACGATACCTACGGGCACCAGGCGGGTGACACTATTTTGATCGATTTGGTGAAACTGATTGAAGATAACATTAAGAATGGAGATATCTTAGCACGATGGGGAGGAGAAGAATTCGTCATATTAACTCCCTCTACAGACATTAGCGGCGCTTGTAATTTGGCTGAAAATCTAAGAAAACTTGTACAGTTGCATCCGTTTAGCTATGTCGAAAATCAGATGACGCTCAGTTTCGGAGTTGCACAGCTTTCCGACGATGACAACAAAAAAACACTGTTTGAAAAAGCGGACGGGGCATTGTACGAAGCGAAGAAAAACGGCAGAAACAGGGTAGAAGGTTGTAAGGTTTGATAATATACTAATAGGGTTGAGAAAGTTTCAAAAAACCGTATTCAAACGTAAAGGGGACCTGTTTAAGGGTGGCGAGGTTGATATAAGGCTTGACGCTTCTACCGATGTAAAGTGAAACGGCAGCCCCTTTTTGCAGCAGTAAAGGATCGAAACTAAAAGTCAGCGTTTTTGCTTTTGCGGCATGTTCTAATACCATAGGGAGCATACTGTCATCCGGATCCATGAGTAAAACAAAGCTGTGTGCATTTTTGATCTCCAATGCTTCTTTGGGCGAGACAACAAAGAGGGTCAGTGGATGATTGGCTAGTGCTCCGTTGTACTGATGATCCATTATTTCCGATAATCGCTGTGCAGCCCCCTTATTGGACGGTGATGCGACAATAACAAAATTTACGGTCGATTGAATACGTTCTTTTGTCCCTTTTTCCATTAAAGCGATTTTAGGAAATATTTTTGCCCCGATCTGCAATAGCGTCGAGTCGTACGTTGTGCCGTAAAGGAGCAAAGGGATGAGAAAAATGAGAACTATTTTTTTCATTAGTGTTTCAAAGGCATAGTTAAGGTGAAAAGAGCTCCATCATCGGTGTTGCTCACACTGAGGCTCCCTTCGAAATGTTGTTCAATGATGACTTTGGACATGTAAAGCCCGATACCGGTCCCCTTATTATGAAGTTTGGTTGTAAAATAAGGTTCGAAAATACGTTCAACGATTTTAATCGGAACACCGCCTCCCGTATCGCTGATATCGATATAAAGATAGGTTGCGTCGCAGCGCAATGTAATTTCGATCTTCCCTCCGATTTGATTTTTCCGGCTTTTAATAGCGTCTTGGGCATTATTGATAATATTCAAAATAACCTGTTTGAATTCGTTGACAACGCCGAAAATTTCTTGATTACAGTTTTCATGTATGAGATAGGTGATATTGGCGTAGCGGAGTTGCTCATCCAAAAGGGAGAAAATTTCATGGATAGGCTGGATCGGTGAGAAATTGAGAGACTCTTTGTCCATATTGAAAAAGTTTCGAAAATCATCGATCGTATTAGACATGAACTGCAGATTATTGTCGATGATAGCGGTATTTTTTTCAAGCTCCTGCTCACCCAGCGCACCGAGTGCGCGTTTCATGTTCATATCGGCAACCGCAAGTCCGATTATATTCAAAGGCTGACGCCACTGATGGGCGATGCTTTCAATCATTTCACCCATTGCGGCGAGGCGTGACTGGTGGATAAGAAGCTGCTCTTTTTCACGACGCTGAATAATTTCATTTTCGACGCGCATTTCGAGTTCGTTGTTGATTTCTTCCATTTGGACGCGGTAGTCTTCAATGGTCTCGACCATTTTGTTGGCCGAAGAGGTAATGGTGAGAATCTCAGTATTGCTGTTATCGCTTTTGAACGGCTCGGAAGCTTTGTGAATCGAATAGTCACCCATCCAGTTTGCCAAGAGACGAAGGACAAAAAACTGCTTTCGAAAATAGATGTAGGTAATCGTAAATATCAGAAGCGCAAACAGCGAGAGGACAATCAATTGCGTAAAAAGTTTGTATTGAAGGTCGTGAACGAAATTATTTGAATAACTGATCAGTAGCGTCGCCTGCTTCTGATGGGTGATAGAATCGATTACAGGTGTCGTGAGAGTTATTGTTTTATGGATATCGGAATGCGGATAATGGCGTTCAAAAATAATCTTGTGGTTGACGCCGACCAACGATACATCCTTAATATTCGGATTTTGAAAAAATGTACGCATCGTATCGTTGAGCATGTCCGTTTGATCAAAGGTAAGATAGGTAGAGATGATCGGTTTGAGCGTTTGGATAATCAGCTCGATTTTGGCTTTTTCGCTTTCGTTGAGGACGGAAGAGACGTTTACTTGAATAAAGATATAGATTGGTGCAATAACTGCGATATAAAGCAGCCAAAATACCCATGCAAATTTCCCGATAAGCGTTTGTGTCATCCAAATCCAATGTTTTGTAGCATAAATTAATATTATGCAAAAATTAGTTAATTTATGATTAATTTAGGTGAGTTTGACCGTTTCAGCTATGTGGAGCGATAAAACATTACACCTTAGGATAGTGCGTTGTATGATCTCTCTTAAAATCTATACAGTAAATTGACCCAAAACGTCTGTTTCATATACGGAATGTCACTCGTATTCGGCGGATTTAACGGAAAATAAAGAGTTTTCAGTGTTTTGCCGAAGAGATTTTTTACCCCGAATTCTAAATCAAGGTCTTTTGTGATTCCGTTGATTTTTTGGGCAACATTCACATAGTCTTGCACGGGTATGGAGCCGTTTGTTGTTGCTATGATATTTCCATCGCCGTTCAGTAAGTTATTATTGACTCTATTTTTGCTCCCGGTATAGTGATACCAAAATGTAGTCGGATACGGCGTATCGCTGTTTAGGGTAGCAAACAGGTTCCCTATAAATGCAGCGGAGAGTGCAAATTTGCTGGGATCATAATCGAGAACAGATCCGGCTCTTGTTAATTTGACATCTCCCCTGCGCGATTTATAAAATGACAGATTCGCACCTAAAATGAGCGCCTCATAATTTTTGCTCAACTCCATCTCAAGCCCGTTTACCGTCGTAGGGTTTTTCAGATTGATCGTTTCGTACGTATTATCATGATAGGTAATCATGTTAGTGGTTTTGGTGTTGAACACGGTTGTTTTAAGGGAGGAATCTTTGGTTTTAAAAATGTATGACAACTCGACTGTATCAGCCGTTTCTGATTCATAAGCCGTATGCGAAGGCTGATTGTTGGGAGAATACTGCTCTGAAAAGCTAGGCGGTCTAAACGCTCTTGAGTATTGAGCTTTTAGAATATTAGATGCATCGTATTGGTATACCAATGCGATTCTTGGAGATAAAGCTTCCCGTCCGTCACTGTAGGTGTCATATCGTGCTCCGACGGTAACCGTGCTTTGTTCATCCAACTCTATTTCATCTTGCAGATAGAGGGCTCTGTTGATTCTTTTTGGATCGTTTGTCGTTAGTAAATGGGTCGATGTACCTAACGGATTATAGATAAAACGCCCGTTGACACGGCTCCACATTTGGGTAACATCATCCTGATCAACCGACAGGAAACCGGCATAGGCTCCGCCAAGCAATCGATTGGAACCTACTGTTGTTTCTACCGTTCCTTCGAGATATTTTGTACTTTCTCTGTAATCGATTTTACGTACACCGTCTAGATTGCTCGGATTGCTTGCCAGCAGGTATGAGGGAAAAAACATAATATCGGCACTGTTTTCATATTGATGTATCCCGGCTTTTGCCGTTAATAACACACTGGAAGATAGATCAAACTTTCCTTGTACTCCCAGCAGGGTGTAGGTATTGGATTGAACGGGTTCGGTATTGTCTTGCGGCAGGTAGTTGGACGGATCCCATTGCAAACGGGCATAGTCGTTTTTGGCTTTTAATTTATATGCCCAAAAATCAAAATTTTTATAGGAGATATCGGCCATAATCACGTTGTTTCCATATGCATTCGGAAGATTACCGTTTCCGGCCGGAGCCTGTGTCGTTATCGGCAAATCCCAGCCATCGCTTTTTTCGGCTGAGACAATCGCGGATGCTTCCAGGCCGTTTTGTCTAAAGGAGCTATAGCCTCCCAGGGCTTTACCGAATTTATTGCTTTGCATTTGAGACAGGGTCGTAAATAAAGTACCCGTCTCTTTTTTAGTAATGATATTGACTACACCGTAAATAGCATTTCCGCCATATATGGCTGAACCGGGCCCTCTGATGATTTCAATCCGGTCGATCGCATCTGTCGGTATCGGAAAAACTATCTGTCCGACACCCAGTTTCGGAATTCCCCATATCTCCGAACTTATCGGTTTATCATTGATCATCCATTTTATTTTGTTCCCTTGTGCCCCGTATATTGAGCCCGCTCCTCTGAGCGAGAGGGTGGAGGAGTCAAATCCTACAATCATGTCAAACGCATTCTGCTCGGCAAGATTGGTTATTCCCAGCGATTTTAATTTTTCTCCGCTGATGACGGTTACCGTACCGGGGACGTAATCGGCATTTAACTTGGTCTTTGTCGCAATGGTGGTTGCTTCTTCCAGTACTTTATCAAGTTCATCGCTGCTTTCGGCTAAGAGCAGTGATTGTGAGAATAACAGCGAGATGCAAAAGACTGATAAATGCTTCAATTTGGCTCCGTACTGAAAAGGTATCAATATGCGTGTCATATTCATTTGACTGATGCATAATCATATCATAAAAGGAATTTTTGAGAACGAAAAGTCCAAGAAATTTGCAGGTTTATAGGCTGAAGAGTATAATAGAAACTTATTAAAAACAAAGAAATATTAAAACAGTTTTTATGGAATTTTTTTTGTTTTATATCCTATTGAATCCAACTTTATCGGTTATACAACTATCATTTGATGACTAGGAAGGTCGGTGAATTGAACAGCCTGAAATATCAGGCTGCCGCTTCTTCATCGGTTAGATGGAGATACACTTTAAAAAATGCGTCGATATCGTTGATGTGAAGTGATTTGGAAATAAGCCACTCAGAGCCGTTTTCAGCTTCATAGGTGATAAAGTTGTCTTTATCGATATATTTGACCGGATAAAGCTCTCCGATATGCTCAACCATGATATCTAACGGATAAACAAGAGCATTGTCGTGTTTTAAATCCATGGTTTGAACCCATAGCGTATTTAAACTCTCCATCGCTTCCACTTCATCTGAGCCGAAACTCATTAATGCGACCTGTCGCATAGATGTACCGCGTGTGTTCATAACAACTCCTTTTCGAAGGTATTCTTAGAAATAATTTTTCAGTGCACTGGATGAAATATAGCACTCGGAGTTTATGATTGAAATTAATATATGCGGTATGGAAATAAAATCAAATTAGTTTAATAAATGAATTGAAACGGATAATCGGGTTTTGTCTTTTATTTTTATGACGGAGTTTTGTTTGAAGGTGGTGGCCAATCTCGGAATCGAACCAAGGACACAATGATTTTCAGTCATTTGCTCTACCGACTGAGCTAATTGGCCACATATTTGTGAGGCCGAAATTATAGCCTCACAAGCTTAAAAGTAAGCTTAATCGTTATTTTGTCGCTTTTGCAAGTTCACGGAATAGATTTCCTCGCTGTGCATACGACGTAAATTGATCCAAACTTGCCGCTGCCGGAGAGAGCATCGCGATGCTGTGGCGGTTGTGTTTTTTACTGATCTCCTCCACCGCCACGTCGAGCGTATGGCAGAGAGTGCAGGGGATATTATATTGCTTGCAGAGCGCTTCGAGACGCAATGCGTTGCTTCCGATCGCATAAACGCTGATGTCGTAGCGTTTAAGAGGGGTAAAAAGCTCTTCAAGCTCCACCCCCTTGTCATCTCCTCCGAGCACCAGATGGATCGGATAATCGCTATAGGTACGGAGCGCCGCGAGAGTCGCATCGATATTGGTCGCTTTGGAATCGTTGATCCAAAGACGGTCACGGGAGTCACGAAACTCCTCTTGGCGGTGAGGGTCTAGGACGAATGCATTGATTCGGTCGTAATCGCAACGGTCGTAGAGGATTTTATCAATCCCCATCGCGATCATGGCATCCATCAAGAACGCCCCTTTGAATTTGATTTTGTTTGCATCGAATCCGAAGTATTTTGCGAGGTCCTTTTCATCTTCGTAGATGATTTTAAAAGCTTTCGTAGGGGTATCTGCAAACATCTTCGGCAAAATGACCGCTTCCCCCTCTTTCATCATACTAAGGGGCTTTAGTTTGGCATCGTAATAGGCCTGCATGCTTCCGTGCCAGCTTACATGATCGGGGGTGACGGGGAGAAGGGCATAAATATTCGGGCGGGCGATATCGGTATAGTGCATACTGAACGAACTCGTCTCTAAAATCCAGATGGGGGCATCGGGAGACATTTCAGCAAGGGGAGTTCCGATATTGCCGCCGCTGATAGAGCCTTTGTCCGACAAAAGGTGCTCTACCATCTGCGTGGTCGTCGTTTTTCCGTTGGTTCCGCTGATCCAGATTGAAAAGGGGATATTGGGAGCGAAGAAATCGTATTCGCTGATGAGGTGCTGAGCCTTCTGAATCAGCGGATGCGACGGCGGAAAACCGGGTGAGGGGATTTCATGGGTAAAAATACGGGTATCGAATTCGCTCACCGGTTTGAGAGCATTGCCGTCCTCATCGACGGAGGGGACGGTGATTTTATCATCGAAAAAAGTGCACGGACCGAGAAGTTTGGCGATGGCACGGGTTGTTTTCCCGTAGCCGAAACAGGCGATATTTTGATTTTTCATTAGCGGATCTTTAGAGTGATGAGTGCGAAAATATTGGAGAGGAGCGAGATGATCCAGAAACGGACGATGATTTTGTTCTCCGCCCACTGTTTCATCTCAAAATGGTGATGGATCGGCGCCATCAAAAAGACCCGTTTTTTACGGAGTTTGTAGCTTCCTACCTGCAAGATGACCGATACCGTTTCAATAACAAAAATCAGCCCGATGAGGATGAGGAGGATTTCGCTTTTTCCGATGATCGCCATATAGGCGATAAACGCTCCGATTGTGAGTGAGCCGCTGTCCCCCATAAACACTTGCGCCGGATGGCAGTTGAACCATAAAAACCCGAGCAATGAACCGATCAGCGCCATGGCAATGATGACAACTTCACCGGCAGGAATCTTCGGCATCAATAGATAGTGTGCCAGCGCGGCGTTACCGACGATGTAGACGATGATACTGAGCGAGAGGAGGGCAAAGATCGAGGGGACGGTAGCTAAACCGTCAAGCCCGTCGGTAAGGTTAACGGCATTAGAGGTGGCGATCATGACGAGCACCCAAAAAATGATACTTCCCCACCCCATGTCAAAGAGGCTCGATTTGATAAACGGAACATAAAAGCCTGTTTCAAGTTTCGCATAATGGATCAAGAAGACGCCGATGGCGAGACCGAAGATGAGCTGAAGCGCCATTTTGGCACGGGCACTGAGGCCGGCAAGGTTGTGCCCACCGCGGATTTTTCCCCAGTCGTCGGTAAACCCGATATAGGCATAAAACACAAGAGTGAGCAACGCGCCGATTACGAACGGATTCATAATGTTGACGGTGAGTAGGGATGCGATAATAGTGGAAGCCACAAAAACGATCCCTCCCATCGTAGGAGTTTTGGCTTTGCCCTGATGGGCACTGACGTATTCGTTGATCGGCTGAACGCGCGACGAACGTTGTGCCCAGGCGATAAAGCGCGGCATAAAAAAGAGGGTCAGCAATAAACCGATGAAAAAAGCGACCCCTGCACGAAGGGTAATGTACTGGAACAGATTGATACCGAGGGCCTTATGAAACCAATATAACATTCTATGAACTCTTTTTGTGATTAAATTTTAAAAGCAATGCAAAAGTGACATTTTAATATAATCCCCACAAAGTTTGATTAATCGAAGGAGCCAATTTGAGCAAAAAAACCGTTTTGGTCATTACAGACGGCATCGGTTACTCGCCGAAGCATGACTTTAATGCTTTTCACGCAGCCAAAAAACCGACGTATGATCGATTGTTTAGCGAAGTTCCCTACTCACTGATCGATACGTTCGGTTTGAGCGTCGGTCTTCCTGAGGGACAAATGGGCAATTCCGAAGTGGGGCATATGTCGATCGGAAGCGGTCGGGTATTGTATCAGGATTTGGTCAAAATCTCTCTTGCATTGGAAGAGGGGACATTTGAGCACAATGAAGTTTTTTCATCACTGCTTAAAACCAGCAAACGGCTTCATCTGATTGCCCTTATGAGTGACGGCGGAGTCCATTCGCATATCGATCATCTGATCGGAGTTTCCGAAATTGCGGCGGATATGGGTAAAGAGGTGTGGCTCCATCTTATCACTGACGGGCGTGACGTGGCTCCGACGTCGGCAAAACTCTTTTTAAATACGATAGAAGCGCATGGGTCCGCCAATATCAAAATCGGATCTCTCGGAGGGCGCTTTTTTGCCATGGATCGGGATAACCGATGGGATCGTGTCCAAAAAGGATACGAGGCAATTATGAGTGCACTCCCTCAAAGCGAACAAAGTGTTGCCGACTATATCGAAAATGCGTATGCCTCGGGGGAGACCGATGAGTTTATTACCCCTACGTCATTCTATGGGTATGAAGGGGTAAAAGAGGGGGATGCGGTATTGATGCTCAATTTCCGCAGTGACCGGATGCGCGAGCTTACCACGGCAATCGGTGATCCTGACTTTAATGGTTTTAATCGAACGTTTGTACCGACCCATATGGCAACGGTAACGCAGTATGACAAATCTTTCCCTTATCCGGTTCTTTTTCCTAAAGATGCTCCCGTAAATACATTAGCGGAAGTGATCTCTAAAGCGGGGCTTCGCCAATTGCATACGGCGGAAACCGAGAAATATGCCCATGTCACTTTTTTCTTTAACGGCGGTATCGAAGAGCCGTATGAAAATGAGACGCGGGTGCTGATCCCGAGCCCGCAGGTCAAAACCTATGATATGCAGCCGCAGATGTCCGCTCCCGAAGTGGGAAGCGCCGTGATTAAGGCGATGGATGAGGGGATCGATTTTGTGGTAGTCAATTTCGCCAACGGAGATATGGTGGGACATACCGGAAATTTCGAAGCGGCAGTCCGTGCTGTCGAGGCGGTTGATCACGAATTGGGACGAATCGTTGAAGCGGCACAAAAGAACGGCTATTCGATGGTATTGACCTCTGATCACGGCAACTGCGAAGAGATGCGTGACGATGCGGGTAATGTTTTGACCAACCATACGGTTGGAAAAGTATGGTGTTTTGTTATGGCTGAGGGGGTGAGCGAAGTTCAACCGGGTGCCCTTAATAATGTCGCACCGACGGTTCTAAAATTAATGGAGCTGGATATTCCGTCCGAGATGGATACACCGCTAATATAAATTAAAGTATGCAGGCATACGCGGGCTTTACTCCGATAGCGTTATAAAATTATTAATAAAAAGGATAAGAATGAAATTTTCGGGAAAAAATGTATTGGTAACAGGTTCAAGCCGGGGAATCGGTGCAGAAGTGGCCAAAGTATTGGCAGGATACGGTCTGAAAGTATGGATCAATTATCGTAGCGGTGCGGCAGCGGCAGATGCGGTTAAAGCACAAATCGAAGCCGCAGGCGGTACTGCCGCGGTTATCGGATTCGACGTAGCCGACGAAGCCGCGTTTGTCGATGCGATCAAAACGATTGTCGATGCGGACGGTGAACTCTCCTATTTGGTTAATAATGCGGGGATTACGAAAGACGCTTTGGCTCTTCGTATGAAAAGCGATGATTTCATGGCGGTTATCAACGCCAATCTCCTCTCCGCATTCGTCGGATGCCGCGAAGCGTTTAAAGCAATGCGCAAACAAAAATTCGGTGCCATCGTCAATATCGCGTCTATCGTCGGTGAAACCGGAAATGCCGGACAAACGAACTATGCTGCTTCCAAAGGGGGTGTGATCGCAATGACCAAAAGTTTTGCGCAGGAGGCGGCATCGAGCGGCATCCGCTACAACACGGTTACTCCGGGCTTTATCGCAACGGATATGACCGATGTCCTCAGTGAAGAGATTAAAGCCTCGTTCACATCGAAAATTCCGATGGGCCGTTTCGGGAACGCCGCGGAAGTGGCTGAAGCGACCGCATTTTTGCTCAGCGATCATGCAAGTTATATTACGGGAGAAACTCTCAAAGTCAACGGCGGAATGTTCATGTAAGAGCGCTTGGAGCGGCTGTTTTGCCACTTAAGCTAAATATGGTATAATTTTACGATTTTTATTCATAGAACAGGAGCTATTATGGCACTTTTGGAAGATATTAAAGAAGTAGTGGTTGAGCAACTAAGCGTAAACCCGGACGAAGTTAAAGAGAATTCTAAATTCGTAGAAGATCTTGGTGCTGACAGCCTAGATGTTGTTGAATTGGTAATGGCTCTTGAAGAGAAATTCGATATCGAAATCCCTGATGACGAAGCGGAAAAAATCCAAACAGTCCAAGATGTAATCAACTACATCGAGAGCAAAAACTAAAAAACTTTTATCGGGGACCCACCTCGATAAATCCAAGAAAATTTATTTTATGGTCTAAGAGATTGGCTTAACGGAGCCAAAGTTTCAGACCATCCAGTATCAGGAGAGAATTGTGAGAAGAGTAGTAGTAACCGGTATGGGAATGATCAATGCGCTTGGTCACGATAAAGAGAGCTCATTTAAAGCTATTTGTGACGGTGAATGCGGGATTGATATGATCACGATTTTTGATGCATCAACACAAAGTGCTCAAATTGCCGGTGAGGTAAAAAATTTCGATCCTGAGACCGTTATGGATGCCCGTGAGGTTAAAAAAGCAGACCGTTTTATTCATCTTGGGATCAAAGCGGCTCAAGAAGCGATGGCGGATGCCAATTTTCCGGAAGGTTTTGATAAAGAGCGTTTCGGTATCGACGCGGCAGCCGGAATCGGCGGACTTCCGTCAATTGAAAAAAATTCGATTATCCTTGAAACCAAAGGTGCACGCCGTATCTCTCCATTCTTTATCCCGGGAGCATTGGTAAATATGCTCGGCGGATTTATTTCGATCGATCACGGTTTGCAAGGACCGAATCTTTCTGCGGTAACAGCGTGTGCGGCAGGAACTCATGCGATCAGTGAAGCGGCAAAAACGATTATGATCGGCGGTGCGGATCAAATGCTCGTTGTCGCAGCAGAGTCAGCGATTACCGGTGTCGGTATCGGCGGATTCGCATCGATGAAAGCGCTTAGTACCCGTAATGATGACCCGAAACATGCATCACGTCCGTTCGATGCGGAGCGTGACGGATTCGTTATGGGCGAGGGGGCTGCGGCATTGGTACTCGAAGAGTATGATGCGGCGGTAGCACGCGGTGCCCGTATTTATGCGGAAGTTATCGGATTCGGCGAGAGCGGTGATGCGAATCACATCACGACGCCGAGTTTGGAAGGGCCGCTACGTGCTATGAAAGCGGCACTTAGAATGGCGGGGAATCCTAAAGTTGACTATGTCAACGCGCACGGAACCAGTACTCCGACCAATGATAAAAATGAGACGGCAGCTCTTAAAATCGCATTCGGCAGCAAAGAGAACTGTCCTCCGGTGAGTTCGACCAAAGGACAAACGGGGCACTGCCTCGGAGCGGCAGGCGGTATCGAAGCGGTTATCAGTATCATGGCGATGCGCGACGGGATCATACCTCCGACCATCAACTACGTCAATCCGGATGAAAACTGCGATTTGGATATCGTTCCGAATACGGCGCGTAAAGCAGAACTTAATATCGTTATGTCTAACTCTTTTGGATTTGGCGGCACCAACGGTGTTGTCATTTTCAAAAAAATATAAGAGGGCAAGCCTTTGGCTACCTATTTAGATTTTGAACAAAATATCCGTCAAATTCAAGAGGAGATTATAGCTGCAGAAGTTCGCTACGATCACCATGCGGTAGAGATCCTCAAGCAGGATTTAGATAAAGAGGTTCAAAAAACCTACGCGAATCTATCCCCGTATCAAGAGCTTCAGCTTGCGCGTCACCAAGACCGCCCGTATGCGCTCGACTATATCAACCTTATCCTCGATAAAAAATATGAAATTCACGGTGACCGCCATTTCCGTGACGATCTCTCTATTATCTGCTATATCGGCACCATCGGTGATGAGCGGGTTATGGTGATCGGTGAGCAAAAAGGGCGCGGAACCAAAAACAAGCTCAAACGCAATTTCGGTATGCCTCATCCGGAGGGGTACCGCAAAGCGCTTCGTGCCGCCAAAATGGCGGAAAAATTCAATATTCCTCTTCTGATGCTGATCGACACTCCGGGCGCCTATCCGGGGCTTGGAGCGGAAGAGCGAAACCAAAGTGAAGCGATTGCCCGCAATCTTCTCGAACTTTCCAATCTAAATACGATTACCGTATCGGTCGTTATCGGCGAGGGGGGAAGCGGAGGTGCTTTGGCGATCGGTGTGGCGGATCGTCTTGCGATGATGCGTTATTCGGTGTTCAGCGTTATCTCACCGGAAGGGTGTTCGGCAATTTTGTGGAACGATCCGACTAAAGTGGAAGCGGCGACGAAAGCGCTTAAAATCACCTCTGCCGATCTTAAAGAGCTTGATTTGATCGATGATATTATCGACGAGCCGCTGATCGGTGCACACCGTGATAAAGAGGGCTCTGCTAATGCCCTTAAATCGTATTTTATGACTCAGGTCAATACGCTTCGAAAACTGAGTGATTCCGAGCGTCTTGATAAGCGTTACAACCGTCTTGTCGGTATGGGACGTTTCAGCGAATAATCGAAAATACTCTCTCCGCTTTATAAAGCACGTATACGTGCTTTATTTCGCCGCTTCTTTTTCTTCCGTCTCTTTTTTCTCTTCTTTTTTCGGTTTAGGACGTTTTAACCGCTTTGCCTCTTTAGAAAACGCAAGTAACTCTTCGGTATTGGTAATCGATGAAGGGATAAGATCAAGAACACGCTTTAAAAGCTTCGCAGTTGTCATGGCATCGGAGAGTGCCCGATGGTGGGTGGCTTCTTTGTAGAGCTCCAGTGCAGTGTTTAGATAGGCTAAGCCGTATCGTTCAGACTCGATGGTTCTCTCCGCCAAATCAATCGTACATAAAGAGCGGTTGAGAAGTTTTGAAAGACCGACACGTTCCATCATAGCCGATACAAAGTTGTAGTCAAATTTGGCATCATGTCCTACGAAAATTGCATCGCCGAGAAAAAGGCGAAATTCACGCATTACTTTGCTCATTGCAGGCGCTTTAAGGGTTTGTTCCGTTTTAATTCCGGTAATCTCCTGAATCTGATCGGAGATATCGGTGCAATAGACAAGACTTTCATAGGTATCGATTATTTTTCCGTTTTGCAGCTTAACTGCACCGATTTCGATGATCTGGTGGTGGGCGGGTTTTGAACCGTTTGATTCAACATCGACGATACAAAATAAAGTATCTTTTACGGAAGTTACGGAACTTTGAAAGCAATACATCTCCTCATGAAGAATGATGTTCATCCCTTGCGATTTGAGAAGCTCCAGCCTTAGATCGGCATCACTGCCTAAGAGGAGTTCAAATTCCTCTTTCGGGATACCGTTTTTAGACAAACGTGACAAAATTTTCGGGTCGAACAGCTTCACGCTTTTGCCTTTTGAATAAACGTCTCTACCAGTTTATGGTCTTTTTTACCATAGAATGCTTCAACACCGCTGCTGACATCGACACCGTAGAATCCGTACGGTTTAAGTGAAGCGACATTCTCGGGATTGAGCCCGCCTGCCAGGATGATTTTTGAACAATCGACCCCCTCAAACCATTCGATGTTAAGCCGTTTTCCGCTTCCTCCGTACGCCTCACAGTACGCGTCAATGAGGCGGTATTCCTCAGTATAAGTTAGTATGTCTTCTTTTTTTTGAGCACGGATGACGCGAAGGGTCGGAAAATGGACATCGGAGAAAAAATCATCTTGAACATCGAAATGAATCTGGGCCAGTGTACATCCTGTATTTAGACAGACTGAACGGATCACGTCAGGGGTTTCATTGACAAAGAGTGCTACTTTCTCAAGAAACGGCGGGAGTTTTTCTATTATTTTCTTAGCATTTTCGATTGAAATGTAGCGCGGAGATTCAGCGTAGAAAACAAATCCTAAAGCATCTGCCCCGGCATTAATAGCAGCATGTGCATCTTCGAGATTAGTGATGCCGCAGATTTTAACTCTCATACGCGAAGGCTATCGATGGCGGTTTTATAGTCATCTGCACCGAACACGTAGCTTCCGGCAACACAGATATCAACTCCGGCTTCTTTAAGTACTGCAATGTTTGAACTGCCGACACCGCCGTCAATTTCAATCATACATTCAGGATTGATACGGTCGCGTAAGGCTTTGAGCCGTTTGATTTTCTCTACAACGGTCGGGATGAATTTTTGTCCCCCGAAGCCAGGATTAACCGACATTACCAAAACCATATCCAGATCACCTAAAAGATATTCGACCGCCTCGGCAGGAGTGTGCGGGTTGAGGACGATGGCCGGCTTAATCCCGAGCGAGCGGATATACTGAACAAGTCGATGAGGATTTTTCTCCTCTTCGATATGAAAAGAGATATACTCCGGTTTCAGCGGAGCGAAAAGGTCGACAAAAAAAGTGTTGTTCTGTACCATAAGATGGATATCGAGAGGTTTTGTCGCAGCTTTTGCGATAGCACTGACGACAACGGGCCCGATGGTAAGATTCGGGACAAAATGACCGTCCATTACATCGACATGCACCAAATCGCACCCCGCGTCACAAATGGCTCGAACATCACGGGCTAAGTTACCGAAGTCGGCAGAGAGGACACTGGGGGCAACGAGCATGGCATACACCTTAAGCAAATATTTTTGTTATTTTAGCGAAAAAGATTTGCAGCTAGCTTTGACAAATCTAACGTGTGAGGAAAAAGATAAAGTTACTTCCTTCGAATCGCAGGTTGACTTGAACCCCTTTTCGGTTTTGGGCCATTTCCAGAAGTGCGTCAACATCGGCATAGGTACGGGGAAGGGTGATATCGACGCGGTGTTTTTTCTCTCCCAAAAGAGCTTTGGCACGTCCCCCGATAATGTTGACGAATTCTGCCAATGAGTCCAAAATAGCTTCTTCATCATTGTTCTCTTCGCCGATAAGGAGCTCACATGCTTTTTTTGCAACCTTTTTGGGAAAAATAAGGATAATCATCCCGTCCAAATCTCCGTAAAAACCGATAGAACTGGCATATTGCTCTTTGGAATTTTTGATTTCCAAGGTCTGAATGTTCATGGACTCTTTTATGGCCTGAGCATTCGTCATCATCGCGATCGTGGATACGGTTGCATCGATGAAGCCGGAAAGTTCGTGGATTAACGCTTTGGTCAGCGTTCGTGTACTTTTGGAAGAAGTACCGCTGCTTCCTCCTAGTTCTTGCAATAACTCTTTATTTTTTAGGATATCTTCCATCTGATCGAAAAACATGATACCGGCATCTTCAAGATCGTTTTTAAACGATTGAGGGGTTTTTTCGAATGTCATTCCGACAAAACAGATGGATGCATTGTATTCCGCCGCCGATGAGGCAAGTTTGGTAAAAAAGTTTAACGCATGAACGTTCATCGAAACGACTTTGTACGCATCGAAAATAAAGAGGCGGAACCCGACGTTGAGAGAGTTATTATGGTACGCGATATTGAACGTATCGGTGATTCCGGCATCTAAAAAATTGGCAATGGTGTAAATGATCGCATTACCGGTGACACGCGTTGCTATTTTTTGACCGAACAGCCCTAAATAGGTCTCCTCAATTATCGCATAATAGAGATCGGGATTTCGTTTTTTCTCTTCAAACTCTTTTTTGGTCTGGGCAATTACGGGGTTATGTCCGTAATCAAAAAGCTCAATCGCCATGGCTGAGCGCTGTGAAGCGTCTTCGTTGTACAATAATACGGTTTTAGATTCATTTTTATTGGTAGGGACAAAAAGCTCGGCAATTTTTTCGGTTCGGAACAATGAAAACGTAAGATTGCTGCCGTAAAATTTATTGATGGTCACAAATTTTGCGGAGTCGTAGTCGCATAAACCGACGGCTATGTGCTTATGTGCTCGGATACTGTCCAAAAGACGGATGAAAACATCTAGGCCGTTTTTGTTAAAAAAAATCACTTTTTTCAGCGACACCAGAAGCATATCGATATTGAGCGCTTCGGTTGCATGAATATCATCGATAGTAAGGAAAGAAGGGGCGTTGTTGCCGTCCAAAAATCCCTGTGGATGAAAGATGGCAATCCTCCCTTTAACGGTCGCTCTCATCGTACTCCACCACCTGCATAAAAGATTCGTATATATCCTGAACGAATTCGATTTGAAACTCGATAAATTCGTTCAGTCCCGCTTCGACATAAGCATTTTGGCTCAATTCATAAAAAAGGAGCAAATGCATCCATTTTGCCAATGTTTTTTCATTTTCTTCAAGGTTTTGGTCCAAACCGGAAGATGCATGGACAATTCGACTGATCATCGGCGAAAGTTCCCACTTTTCGCCGATTTCTGTACAGATATCAAACAAGCTCATTTTGGTCAGCCGATAAAGGATCGTATTGTAATCCAGCGCTTTGACGCTTCGCAGCTGCGCCACTTCGCTTTTGTATTCCCCGAACAGTGCATCACATACGATGATACTGGCAGGTAACAGGGTGATAGCGCTTTCGGTGTCATGATTGTGCAGGTTTAAGTGGGTGAGAATTTTGACCCATTTGCGGCTAAGGCTAGCCTGTAAATCATAAAACTCTTGCGAAGTGAGTTTAAAAAGTCCCCACTCTTTCGGGGCCAAGAGGGAGAGGAGGTAATTGTATAAAATCTGTTGAGCGGTCGAAATTCCCAAAATAGTAAAAATTTGTGCCAGATCGCTTACTTCATTGCGAAAACCGTAGATCGGACGGTTGACTAGAGTTTTAAGATAAAACTTGAGTGCATGATCCTCTTCGGCACATTTGGCTGCTTTGGTCAAATCGCCTACACGCACGTAATCGAGTGTTTGTTTAACAACAAACGGAGCTGGCGGTATATTTTGTATGTAACTTGTAATTTGTTCTTGAGTAACCACGTCTCACAGCATCCGATCTTAATTATTTTTTCAAATTTCGCTAATTGTAATCGTGATTTGATTAAACGAGCCTTTGATAAAGGATTAAACCCTTGCTTAAGGTAAACTTTGGGTTTACTGCGATAGAATTCGCAACCTAAATTTACGCAAGGAGCCTCAAAATGGCAAGAAAATGTGCTATTAGCGGTAAAGGCCCAATGAGCGGGAACAACGTTTCTCACGCGAAAAATAGAACTAAGCGTCGTTTTTTACCAAACCTTCGTACTGTTCGCGTAACGCTTGAAGACGGTACTACCAAAAAACTTAAAATCGCTGCTTCTGAGCTTCGTACTCTTAAAAAAGATTCGTAATCTCTGCACGTAGTGCTCTCACGAGATCGGGTTCTTCCCGGTTTTCTTCTCTTTTCTTTACTTGTAATTCTTCCCTTTTTGATTTAAAATTTTTAACCTACTTCTAGGCTACAGCGTTTATAATAATGCAGTTTATTTCTGGAGATTTTTTTATGGCGATACTTAACACGATTGAAGGCGGTGTTTGTGCGGCAGAGGGTTTTTTTGCCGACGGTATTCATATCGGTCTGAAAAAAGAGGGGGCAAAGGATCTCGCGTTTATTTATTCCGAGAAACCTTGCGCGATAGCATCGGTATTTACAACCAATAAAATGACGGCGGCACCGATACGCCATTTCCGCTCATTGGGAGAGTTTGAAGGCAATTTCGTCCTTATTAATTCCAAAAATGCGAATGCGATGACGGGACGTGCCGGAATCGATGATATCACCGAAGTCCTTAGTGAACTCAAATCAAAATTTCCGCAAATACAAAATCCGGTGATGAGCTCGACGGGTGTCATCGGGGTACGTTTGCCGAAAGCAAAGATCATTGATGGGGCTATGAAGTTTGATCTGACCCGCCGTGAAGGGATCAATGCGTCCGAAGCGATTATGACGACCGATACCTTTTCCAAACGCATCGCTTATGAAGTGACTTTGGATAACGGCCAATCGTTTCGTATCGGAGCGATGGCTAAAGGGGCCGGGATGATCAATCCTGCGATGGCGACAATGCTTTGTTTTATCACTACCGATGCGGCGGTCGATAAAACAACGATGCAGGATATCCTCGATGAGTGTGTCCATACGACGTTCAACGCCGCAAGCGTAGACGGGGACACCTCGACGAACGATACCGTTTTGGTCATGGCAAACGGTCTAAGCGGAGCGTTTCATGCGGGAGCATTCAAAGAAGCATTGGAATCGATCATGCTCTTTTTAGCCAAAGAGATGGTACGCGACGGCGAGGGTGCGACGAAGCTCGTCACCTATAAAGTGACGGGGGCGATCAACCACAAAGAGGCGGAAATTGCGGCAAAAGCGCTCAGCAATTCGCTGTTGGTGAAAACGGCGCTTTTCGGACAAGACCCGAACTGGGGGCGTATCGCGTCAACGGTCGGTGCGAGCGGTATCATGTGCGATGAAGCATTCCTCAGCATCTGGTTTGACGATATTTGTGTTTATAAAAAAGGGGAGCTGCTGTTCGATGAAAAACTGGAACCTCTAGCCGCGGCCGTCATGCAAAAATCGGCCTTTACAATTCACTGCGATATCGGGCTTCAAGACGGCGAGTTTACCGCATACGGATGCGATCTCGGGCATGAGTACGTCAAAATCAATGCGGATTATCGCACGTAATTTTAACCGTTACTAAAGTGATAGGTTGCTATAATCGCGATAATTTAAGCCCTACAGGAAGACTAATGCGCGGATATAAAATTTTCAGCGGTTCAGCGTGTACCGAGTTTGCAGCGGAAGTGTGCAGAACCCTTGATGTTCCCCTCTCTAAAGCTTCAGTTAAACGTTTCAGCGACGGAGAGATTAACGTTCAAATCTCTGAAAGCGTTCGCGGACGTGACGTATTCATCATTCAATCAACAGGAGCGCCCTCAAATGACAATTTGATGGAATTGTTGATCATGACCGATGCCCTTCGCCGCTCATCGGCTAACTCGATTACGGCGGTCGTACCGTATTTCGGATATGCACGACAAGACCGCAAAGCGGCTCCGCGTGTTCCGATTACCGCGAAACTTGTTGCCGATATGTTTGAGACGGCGGGGATTGATCGTGTCGTAACGATCGATTTGCATGCGGGTCAAATCCAAGGTTTCTTCGATATCCCGGTCGACAACCTCTACGGTGCGATTATTTTTGAAGAGTATATCCGCTCTAAAAATCTCCCGAATCCGGTCATCGCTTCACCGGATATCGGCGGGGTGGCACGTGCCCGTTATTTTGCCGAAAAGCTCGGTTTGGAGATGGTTATCGTCGATAAACGCCGTGAAAAAGCGAATGAAAGCGAAGTGATGAATATCATCGGTGACGTTGCGGGTAAAGATATCATTATGATCGATGATATGGTCGATACGGCCGGAACCATGGTGAAAGCGGCCGCAGCACTCAAAAAACGGGGAGCAACGTCGGTGATGGCGTGTGCCACTCACGGTGTACTCAGCGGTAAAGCGTATGAAAACCTTAATAACGGTGAACTAGACGAACTGGTTATTTCCAATACTCTCGTCCTTAACGGACAAAGTGATAAAATCAAGGTATTGAGTGTCGCTCCGCTGTTTGCCGAAGTTATTCGCCGTGTTTATCATAATGAAAGTGTTAACTCTCTTTTTAGCTAATTCTTCTTGGGGTTTTGCCCCAATCCTCCTAAGCAGTGTTCTGCTATAATTCCACTAATTAAAATAAATGAGCAATAGAACCTAATGGATAATATTCGTAACTTTTCAATTATCGCCCATATCGACCACGGCAAAAGTACGTTAGCCGACCGCATCATCCAAGAGTGCGGTGCGGTGAGTGATCGTGAACTCACGAAACAGATGATGGACACGATGGACATCGAACAAGAGCGCGGGATTACGATCAAAGCACAAAGCGTCCGTCTCGACTATGTCAAAGACGGCCAACACTATATTCTGAACCTGATCGACACTCCGGGCCACGTCGATTTCAGCTATGAGGTCTCCAAATCACTCGCGTCAAGTGACGGTGCATTGCTCATCGTCGATGCGGCGCAGGGGGTAGAAGCGCAAACGATCGCCAACGTCTATATGGCGATGGAAAACGACCTCACCCTCATCCCTGTCATCAATAAAATCGATCTTCCCGCCGCAGAACCTGAACGGGTTGCCGAAGAGATCGAAACGACCATCGGGATTGATGCGACCGATGCGGTGATGATCTCGGCAAAAACGGGTGTCGGTATCCGTACTCTCATCGATGCGATCGTCGACCGTATTCCCGCTCCTGTGGGTGATCCATCGGCAACGACCAAAGCGATCATTTACGATTCGTGGTTCGACTCGTATCAAGGGGCAATGGCGCTTGTGCGGGTATTCGACGGTGAGATCAAAACGGGGCAGACGGTCAAGCTGATGCACAATGATGAAAATCATCAAGTCTTAGATCTGCTCTATCCTCATCCTCTTCGTCGTCAAAAAACGGCGGCAATCAAAAGCGGTGAGATCGGAATTGTTATTTTGGGGGTTAAAGAGGTAGGCTCTATCCGTGTCGGCGATACGATCACCGATGCCCGTAATCCCGCCAAAGAGCCTGTGGGGGAATATGCTCCGGCCAAACCGTTCGTATTCGCAGGGCTCTATCCGATCGATACCGATGAGTTTGAATCGGTCCGCGATGCCCTCGATAAACTCAAACTCAACGACAGCTCTCTTAGTTACGAGCCGGAAACCTCTATTGCTTTGGGATTCGGATTCCGTGTCGGGTTTTTAGGAATGCTTCATATGGAGGTGGTCAAAGAGCGGTTGGAGAGAGAGTTTAATCTCGATCTCATCGCGACTGCCCCTTCGGTTGTCTATAAAGTTTATAAGACCGATGGGACAATGGTAGAGGTACAAAATCCGAGCGAGCTTCCTGAACCGCAGAATATCGAGCGGATCGAAGAACCTTACGTTCGGGCGACGGTGATCGTCCCGACCGATTATTTGGGAAATGTCATTACCCTTTTGACGACTAAACGGGGGATGCAGGAGAAGATGGAGTATCTCAACGAGACGCGGGTCATGCTCATCTATGTCATGCCGATGAATGAAATCGTCGTCGATTTTTACGATAAACTCAAATCGATCTCCAAAGGGTATGCGAGTTTTGACTATGAACCGATCGAGTTCCGTCAGGGAGATTTGGTGAAACTCGATGTCCGTGTAGCCGGAGACGTCGTCGATGCGCTGAGCGTCATCGTCCCCCGCGTGAGTGCGGAATCACGCGGACGGGCACTGGTCACCAACATGAAAGAGATCGTCCCGCGTCAGCTTTTCGAAGTGGCGATTCAAGCCTCTATCGGAAACCGTGTAATCGCCCGTGAAACGGTCAAATCGATGGGAAAAAATGTTACCGCCAAATGTTACGGCGGGGATATCTCCCGTAAACGCAAACTCCTCGACAAACAAAAAGAGGGGAAAAAGCGGATGAAAGCGATCGGGAAGGTACAGCTTCCGCAAGAAGCCTTTATGTCCGTCCTCAAAATGGATTAAAATGCGCTGCATGATGTGTGAGCGATTCAGTCTCTCGCATATCTGCTCTTCTTGTCAAAGCTCTCTCCTTTCTCCGGCGCTTTATAAGCGTAAAATTCTGGGTTCTGTCCCCGTCTACTCTTTTTATCCCTACAATGAAATTGAACCGCTGCTTCTCACCAAACATACCGATCTGGGATACTACATCTACACGATTTTAGCCAAAAGGGCTTTTAGTGCTTTTGCTTCGCAGTGGCAGTATGAAAACCGTGTCGCCTCCATCGGTATCGACGATCATGCCGCGAGCGGCTATTCTCATACGGCGGTATTGAACCGTGCGTTGAAATCTTCGAATATTCTTCCGCACTATGGAAAGCTTCGCGCATCGCAGCACTATAAATATGCGGGGAAAAGTGTCGAAGAGAGGCTGATGAATCCGAGGCGGTTTGTTTATGCGCCGTTTGAAGAGAATGAGGTCATTTTGGTGGACGATATCGTTACGACGGGGACGACACTCAGTGAAGCGGCCGAAATTCTCCATTCACAGGGAAAAAAAGTGATCCTCTGCCTCACCCTTACCGATGCGGAGAACCGTTAAAATGAACGTCAAAGGAATGAAATTCCTTGACTACGTTAGCACTGAAGCTTGCCTCTTTGAGGCAGATTAATACGGTTTTAATGTCGTGATTCGGGTATCGACGATAGCGCGGCCGATCGTAAAGTGATATAAGGATTGGTATTTCTGATCTCTTAATCCCAATAACGCATGAAACTCATCATCTAAAAAGCACCCGATCCCCGTTGCGCTGAGACCTAATGAAGTCGCTTCGAGATAGAGCATCTGGCCGATCATTCCGCATTGGTGAAAAAGGTTTTTATACCCGATTGCTTCGTGACGTTCAAGCGAGCTTGAAAAATTGCAGAGCATTCCGAAACTAAAGGCTCCCTCTTTGGCAATCTCCTGATTGCAGGAGATCATTTGGGCCGCTCCCCGATAATCTCCGCTTCGTAGTCGATAAAGCCCCTCAGAGCACTCATTCCATTCAAAGGTCGAATCCATTGCAATTTGCAGTGAAAGCAACTCTTCCGGATTACGAATATAGGCATATAGCCCTTTTTCTAACTCTTTTACCCGATGGACAAAAAGGACAAGATTAACGTCCGACGCATCGCGGCAGAAGAGGGAGGCATTCAGAAGCTGCCGAAATTGCTCCATTGTGATACCGGAGCCGTCCATCATTTGTGCGCTTCGGCGTTTTAGGACGATCTCTCCGGAGCTTTTTGTCGGTGATGGAGTATGACGGGATTCTTTCATCATCACGGGACGAGGATACTCTCCCTGCGTCGCCGTGTCGATGATCTCCAGTATCGGCCAGTGATGATGGGCGTGACTGAGACGGTTTGCGTTATAAAGGAGTGCGGGAGTTTTGGGAAGGGTAAATGAGCCTTTACGGATTTGAAGCAACATATCGGGACTTTCCCGCTCGTTCGGATCATAACGGTGAAGCTGATCCAGTCCGCACAACGAGGCGATGTCGGCAGTGTCGATGCTAAGAACAGTGCACTCCCACCCCAGCATCGCCGCCGCAATACGGATCGATTCGGCGGCATGCCCCGCATCAAGCTGGCAATAGCGCCAGCACCGCTCCCCGTATTTCCATGCTTCTCTCCAGATAACCGAACTTAGGGCGATGAGAAGTGTTTCTTCGCCGATAGGTTCACGGTAGGTATGCAGAAGCTCCAGTGCATGCTCACGCGGCGCATAGTGGCTAAGGGTAGGAGAGTCGCTCAGACCTTGCAGAGGGGGAGCAATAATATAGCATTCGCTCGGGTGAAGGTTTCCGCTGCTGGCATTGCACCGAAGTGCCCACTCCGATCCGCTGTGGCTTTTGATGGCGGCGAGTCCGAGAGCGTAGCGCAGCAATTCCGCAAGCGATTCGATGCACAAAGGGGCACGAGGAAGCGAATCAGATTGGAACAGCAGATGATACGGCGGGGTTGCTTCGCTAAAGGGCAAAGGGACTAAAGGAGCATTTTCATACCGCCGAAAAGGATTGGGTTGAGTTTCCCAATCCATATAGCCTAGACTGGCGGCATAACGTGCGGGCCGGTGTTTGGTTCGGTCGTGATACTCGAGGACGGAGGATACATTTTTCATAGAGGGATTGTCGGTTAAAACCGTTAAATCTCCCCTTTGATTTTGAATTAGTGTAAGCTTTTTAATAGATCCCGAAGCATTTGCTCATGCGTCGTCGTATTATCGATATCGAGACGGCTTAAATCCGATTGGAACGATCCTCTGTAATGAACCCCTTTTTTGCTGAGGTCGGCATGCACTTCCGCATCGAAACGGATCAGGGGCTGGGTAATTTGGTATTCTTGGAATAACACCTTCGGAACGGTTGCAGCTTCAGTAATGATGACGTTTACACTTCCTCCGGTGGTGTTTAGCTCTCCGTACAAATCACCCCTTCCCGATATCGGAGGGGTAAGGGCAAAGAGTTTAAAAGTCTGTTCCAAATCGGCGTGTTTGCAGTCAAAAGAGAATCTTGAGGGTTCCAAATCCGCGACAGTGAGTGAAATCGAGGTATCGCTTCGGGCGACATCGGAGTTGCCTTTCAGTCGAAGCAGTTTCTGATCACCCGTAAGTGTCGCGTTTAATTCAAGGGCTCCTCCGAGCGGCATACCGACAAACTGTTCCAAAATTCCCGCATGATCCAGAAAACTATTAATAGTAACATTAACATTAAAAGGTTTTACATCGCCGTATTTATCGGCCAATAGCGATTTTAGCGTTACCGATTCGTTGCTCTCCTCTGCGATCGGGGTAGGAGTAAAACGGCGGGTTTTGGAATGCAGATCGATCGATCCCTCTACGTAGCGCTGATCAAATCCGCGAAGATCGATCCCCCCGGTGAGGAGGGTATCGGTGTCGGATGGGTACTTGAGCAGCTGCATAAGAGGCGTATAGGCTATTTTGTCCGCTTTTAGATTGAGAGATGCGAGATGAAACCGATGGAGTTCGATTTTATAAATGAGATCTCCGCCGAACATATTTCCGTTTCCTTGAATGAGCAAAGAGGCGATGCCTCCGCTGAGAGAGCCTTCTGTTTTAAAAGGTGAAAAAAGAGGGTTGATCCCACCGTGCTGAAAACAGGAGAGCCGATAATGGGCATACATCCGAAGCGTCAGAAGAGAAAATCCCCCCTGAGTTGAAAACGTGTTCCCGTAAGGGTCTTGGAAAAGGAGATGAAACTGGTTAGGGGTTAGCCCGTATTCTTGGAGTGTGATCGGAGTCGAGAAGGCGGACGTGAGTGATTTCTCGATGAAAGGGGCCATAAGACGGTTCCCCCACGGCGAAAATATAATCGCCATAGATACCAAGCAGACTCCCAAAAATGAGAAAAAGATTTTTCCGATCAGGGTATGGTGAAAATAACGGATACGTTTCATAGCAGCGCCAATATCCAGGGTGTTCCGATAATCATAAATATCAGAAAGGTGAGCAGGGTTACCGCGCCGCCGTAGATATAGATTTCACGGGCACTGATGTAGCCGGAGCTAAGATAGATCGCATTGCACGAAGAGCCCTGCGGTGTAATGGTAGCATTAAAGTTGGTAGCAAACAGCAGCATCATCGCCATCAACTCACCCGGAACTCCCGCTCCGACACCGACGGCTAAAAAAATACCGTACAGGGCTAAAAGATGGGCGCTTTGCGAAACGAAGAGATAATGGATTAACACATATACGGCTATGAGGAGTATGTAAACCCACATCCACGAGAGCCCGACGAGATAGAGGGTAAAGTGGCTGGCGACGGCTCCCATAAATCCCATTTCGGCGAGCTGCGTACTGAGGGCGAAAAGGATGGCAAACCAGATGAGGGTACTGAGCGCTTCCCCTTGGCTTCTGAAATCTTCAACTCCGAAAACGCGTGTCGCCATCAAAATTCCAAGCCCTCCGAATGCGACGGCGGCTTTATCGACTCCCAATACTCCCGAGAGGGCCCAAAGACTCAGCATTGAGATAAAAACTCCGGCGGTAATCCACTCGTTGCGGCTGATTCGCCCCATATGTTCTAACGCCTCTTTGGCTTTTTGAGGCGCATCGGGAGTTGAACGAAGCTCAGGGGGATAGATACGGTACAGCATCCACGGGATGAGGGTAAAGGCGATCAGCGTCGGGACAATAGCATACAAAAGCCAGCTTCCGAATGTAATATGGATCCCCATGGTCTCAGCGATTCCGACACCGACGGGATTAACCGCCATGGCGGTGAGCCACAATCCCGATGAGATCGTAAGCCCTGCCATAGAGGTCATCATCAGGTAGCTTCCCGCACGCCGCTGGGTATTGTCACCCACTTTTGAGCCGCAGTCGTGTGCCAGACCGTAAACGATAGGATAGAGGACACCGCTTCGGGCGGTATTGCTCGGAAATGCGGGGGCGATCAGGATATCGGTAGCGATGAGGCTGTAACCTAGCCCCAGAGTAGAGTGGCCGAAACGGCGGATGATGTGAAGCGAAAGGCGCTTTCCCAACCCCGATTTATGGACAGCATGCGAGACTAAAAATGCCGCAATGATCATCAATATAAAACTTTCCGAAAATCCCGCATACGCTTTTACGGGTTCAATGACCCGGAACAAGACACTAACGGCGAGGGCAATGACCGATGCGGCGATGATGGGCAGCACGTTACCTAAAATAGCTATAATAGTTGTCAGGAAAATCGTAAAAAGTTGCCACGCTTTGGGGCTGATGGCGAGGGGCGGGGGAATAAGCCACAGGGTTAGGGCAAACATTCCGAGCAATGCGACAGGATAGAACTGTTTGACTCTGAGTGACATTATCCTTCCCTTTTTTTAGGCTTATTATAGCATTTTAGGTCGGTATATACACTTGATATGAATAGACTCAACTATTCTGCATAAAAATTTTCATATACCACTTGACAACAGTTGACTCAATGTACTATAATAACGCCGGATTTCAAAAAAGGAGTCGTATAAACATATGTCTAACGAAGTAAATGAAGACGTGATCAGCGACGATCAAACAGCCCAAAATACGGGTGAAGAGGTCATTGCTGAGAGCATGAATGAATTAGAAACTATTCAGGCGGAATTGGCGTCTTTTAAAGATAAGTACGCTCGCGTACATGCCGATTTTGATAATATCAAAAAACGTCTCGAGCGGGAGAAATACCAAGCGCTGGAGTATGCAAACGAAAAGTTTGCGAAAGATTTGATTCCCGTTGTCGATTCGCTCTCTATGGCAATCGGTGCGGCAGAGATCGAAGCGGAACCTGCGGTCCTTTTGGAGAAACTCAAAGAGGGTGTTGAACTCACGATGAAACAGCTTCTCGGTGTCCTCGAGAAACACGGTGTAACTCCGGTAGATGAATCCGAGCCGTTCGATCCGAATATCCATAATGCGGTACAGCGTGTGGACAGCCCGGATCATGAGAGCGGTGAAATCGTAAACACTTTCCAAAAAGGGTTTCGATACAAAGAGCGAACATTGCGCGATGCAATGGTCATTATTGCAAATTAAAAGGTTTCATTTCCGTTCGCCCTGAGCTTGTCGAAGGGTGATTCCATGGTTCGACAAGCTCACCATGAACGGATTAAGAATGACAAATACAAAGAAAAAACGAATTTAAAATAAAGGAAACAAAATGTCAAAAGTTATTGGTATCGATTTAGGAACGACTAACTCATGTGTTGCTGTCTATGAAGGCGGCGAAGCAAAAATCATCCCGAACAAAGAGGGTAAAAACACGACTCCCTCAGTTGTAGCGTTTACGGACAAAGGGGAGATCCTCGTCGGTGATCCTGCAAAACGTCAGGCGATCACAAACCCGGATAAAACGATCTACTCGGTCAAACGTATCATGGGTCTTATGATGAACGAAGAAAAAGCGAAAGAGGCTCACGACAAAGTTACCTACAAAATCGTGGATAAAAACGGTATGGCGGCTGTTGACGTGGCGGGTAAAGTGTATACCCCTCAAGAGATCTCGGCTAAAATCCTCTCTAAATTGAAAGCGGATGCAGAGTCCTATTTGGGTCAAGCGGTAAGCGATGCGGTTATTACCGTTCCGGCATACTTCAATGACGCTCAACGTAAAGCGACCAAAGAGGCGGGAACGATCGCAGGATTGAACGTCCTTCGTATCATCAATGAGCCGACGGCATCTGCTTTGGCATACGGATTGGATTCTAAAGGGGATGAAAAAGTTCTCGTTTACGATCTAGGGGGCGGAACATTCGACGTTACGGTTCTTGAAATCTCTGAGGGGACATTCGAGGTTCTCTCAACCGACGGTAATGCATTCCTCGGTGGGGATGACTTCGATAATAAAATCGTTGATTTCCTCGCAGGTGAATTCAAATCAGACCACGGTATCGATCTCAAAGCGGACAAAATGGCGCTTCAACGTCTCAAAGACGCGGCTGAAAATGCGAAAAAAGAGCTTTCATCTGCTGAAGAGACAGAGATCAATCTTCCGTTTATCACGGCAGACGCGACCGGTCCTAAACACTTGGTTGTTAAATTGACCCGTGCTAAATTCGAAGGGATGATTGATACACTTGTAAAAGAGACGATCAGCCATATCAAAACAGCGATGAAAGATGCCGGTCTTAGCAAAAACGAGATCAATGAGATCATCATGGTCGGTGGTTCAACACGTCTTCCGATCGCACAAAAAATGGTTTCTGACGAGTTTGGCGGTAAAACATTGAACAAAGGGGTAAACCCGGATGAGGTAGTAGCTGCCGGTGCGGCAATCCAAGGCGGGGTTCTTCGCGGAGACGTGAAAGACGTTCTTCTCCTTGACGTTACACCGTTGTCACTCGGGATCGAAACGCTCGGCGGAATCGCGACTAAAATCATCGAAAAAGGGACCACTATCCCGGTTAAAAAATCGCAAGTGTTCTCGACTGCGGAAGATAATCAACCGGCGGTTAGCATCAGCGTTGTCCAAGGTGAGCGCGAGTTTGCCCGCGATAACAAATCTCTCGGATTGTTCGAACTCAACGGTATTCCTGCGGCACCGCGCGGCGTACCTCAAATCGAAGTAACGTTCGATATCGATGCAAACGGTATCTTGACAGTTAGCTCGACCGATAAAGGGACCGGTAAATCTCAGTCTATTACGATTTCCGGAAGTTCAGGACTCTCTGAAGAAGAGATCAACAAAATGGTTCAAGACGCGGAAAACCACAAAGCTGAAGATGCGAAACGCAAAGAGATCGTTGATCTTCGCAACCAAGCCGACGCTCTTGCGAGCCAAACCGAGAAATCTCTCAAAGAGATGGAAGATAAAATTGACGCAAGTGAAAAAGCGGCCATCGAATCGGCGCTAGAAGAGCTTAAAGCGGTACTCAAAAATACCGATGCTTCTAAAGAAGAGATCGAAGCGGCTACCAAAAAATTGGCAGACGCAAGCCACAAAATGGCAGAGCAAATGTACAAACAAAATGAAGGCGGCGAAGCAGCTGCTTCATCAAGCGCGAAAAAAGATGACGACGTCATCGACGCGGAAATAGAATAATTTAGAACACTACAGGAGCAAAGCCCCTGTAGTTACGCTTACCGCTATGGCACTAAAGCTTGCCCCTTCGGGGCAGATATCTCCTTCTTTTATTTTCCTTCCTTCTCTTACTCTTCGTTTGTTATAATATCCCTAATAAAAGGGAACTATCATGGAACATTTTTTAGAAAAAGCCAAATCCGCCAGCCGTGTATTGGCGACATTAAGCGGAAGCGAACGTAACCGAATCCTGCGGGAAATGGCCGAAGCCCTCCGTGCCAACACGATGAACATTATCGAATCCAATGCCGTCGATATGCGCAGTGCGGATGAAAACGACATAGCTCCGTCAATGAAAGAGCGGTTATTACTCGATGAAAAACGGATTGAATCGATGGCGGTGGCGATCGAAGAGATTGCCGCACTCAAAGATCCTATCGGTAAAGTGATCGAGGGGTGGGTCACCGAAGCGGGACTCAAAATCGAAAAAGTGAGCATCCCGATCGGGGTGGTCGGAATTATCTACGAATCGCGCCCGAATGTCACCTCCGATACGGCGGCACTCTGCTTTAAAAGCTCCAACGGATGCGTCCTCAAAGGGGGTAAAGAGGCGGAAGCGTCTAATCACATCATCGCCGACGTATTACAGCAGGTGCTGATCCGTAACGGCCTCCCGAAAGAGCTGATCGCACTGCTGCCGGATGCGACGCGAGAAGGGGTTGCGAAACTGATCAAGATGGATAAATATGTCGATCTGATCGTTCCTCGCGGAGGAGAGGCATTGATCCGATTTGTGAGCCAAAATTCGAGTGTTCCCGTCGTCAAACACGACAAAGGACTGTGCCACACCTATATCGATAAAGATGCGGACATCGAAAATGCGATTGCGATTGCCCTTAACGCCAAGGTACAGCGTCCGGGTGTGTGCAACTCTATGGAGACACTGCTGGTGGATGAGTCGATCGCCCAAAACGTCTTACCGCTTTTAAAAACCGCTTTTGTTAGAGCCAATACCGAACTCAAAGGGTGTGAACAGACGCGTGAAGTGATTGCTGTCGCACCGGCAACCGAAGAAGATTATGATACGGAGTATTTGGCCAATATTCTCAATATTCGGGTTGTTGACGGGGTAGAGGGGGCGATCAGCCATATCGTCCGCTACGGTTCGGGCCATTCCGAGGCGATCATCACCGAAAATATCACGACGGCGGAACGTTTTATGGACTCGATCGATGCGGCGGCAGTGTATGTCAATGCCTCTACCCGTTTTACCGACGGCGGAGCGTTCGGATTCGGTGCCGAAGTGGGTATCAGTACCAACAAACTTCACGCGCGCGGACCGATGGGTGTTGAGGGACTAACCACCTACAAATACAAAGTGTACGGCAAAGGGCAGATTCGTTGAACCGCATTTTAGATATTGAAAGTATATCTTTTGGATATACTAAAGATATATTGTTATTCGATAATTTTTCACTCTCCCTGAATGAAGGGGAGATCAAAGCGATAGTGGGCCCGAGCGGTGTCGGCAAATCGACGCTGTTTGAGCTCATTTTGGGACATCGCAAACCTTTGTCGGGCTTTATTCGATCATCTTCCCTCTCTCAGGTCTTTCAAGACCCCTACAGCTCATTTCACCCCACCTATACCGTGCGCGAACAGATTAAAGAGGTGACGTCGATGGAGGGATATGAAGTTTTGATAGAGCAGATGGGGCTGGAAGAAGCTTATCTGGATTCTCTCCCTCATAAACTCTCCGGCGGTCAGCTGCAGCGGTGTTCGATTCTGAGGGCTTTACTGATGAAACCGAAATTGCTTCTTTTGGACGAGCCGACTTCTGCACTGGACAATCTCAACCAACTCGATATCATGAAATTGATAGTGGATAATCTTGAGGGGATGGGAGTACTGCTCATTACCCATGACGGAGACCTGGCAGCTTGGTGCGCCGATGAGATTGTGAGCCTTAGCTGATACGTCGCTTTTTATGATATCTAGGAAGATTCGAGAGAGCCTCGTCATAGGCGTGCTGCATTTTATCGTGCGTTTCGTTGAGCCACTCGGGATTATTCTTATCGGCGACAAAAGAATCCAGATATATCGCGGTGATGGTGCCAGGTTTAAAATCTTTGCGTTTATTGCTGAAATGCCACGCGGTCGCGACCAAAACGACAGGCTGCACTTTGAGATTAAACTTATCGGCAACCATTTTCGCCCCTGCCTTAAACGGCTTCATTTTGCCCGTTTCGGTGCGGGTCCCCTCCGGGAAGATGGTGATAACGCGTCCGTGATCGAGGCGGTCTTTGCACTCTTTGATCAGCTTGACCAGAGAAGTCTTACTTTCCCGCTCTAATGCGATATCTTTGGGCAAGCGGACGACCAGTCCGAAAAAAGGGACATTGAACAGCTCTTTTTTGGCAACCCATGCTAAATCCTTAGAAGTAATCGTCTCCATAACACCGATGTCGATATCGCTTTGGTGGTTGATAAGAAACATTTGCGCTTCAGGATCGGGGCTCCCTTTGACCTCTACCGGTATAAACACGAGAAGACGGATAAGCCAGGCCGAAAACTTGACGGCATAGGGTTTGGGGAGAAGGTAAAACGTAGCAATCATCACCGTCATCCCCGTAAAGATGACAATGAGGGCATAAAGCCATTTAATTCGAGCAAAGATCACGTTTATTAACCCAACCGACGTTATCATCGAGATGTACTTTGATAAATTCTCCGACCTCTTTTTCGGCTTCTAAATGTTCTTCCTCCAGAGTCATCTCAAAAATCGTACCGTTTTTGATCGGAAGCAAATAGATCGGCGCATCTTTTTTAACACATATAGTCGGGTTCGGAAGGAGGGCATAGACGATGTAAAACATCGGTAATGACGAAGCATAAAGGTACCATTTGTGCCGTCTCCAATAAAATAATCCGAAAAGAGCTGCTACTACCACTGCCGAGACGCTGATTTTCAGTTCGGTGTGGCGTGCATCGGTCGGTGAGAGATCACTTTGGGTTGAGACGGTATCGTCATCCACGACAATCGGAATTACAATCGACTCATATCGTTGCTTTTTGAGGTTAAAAAAAGAAAAATTGAGGTTTTGCTCCGTATTGGGAATAATGGCGTAATAGGTCATCTGCGATTCGCCGACATTGGAAAATTTTGATTCGAAACCTTGTTTGATCGCATTCGGGATGGAGAAGTCTCCGATGTTGCATCGTGATGCTTTTACGGTAAAAATGACTACATTGCTTTCATTGTTATACGGGGTGGTTTTGTAATTAATAACCTCAAACTTATCGGCTAAAACGTTTGCAAATCCCGAGGGAGGGCTGAGAGGTATCGCATTTAAAGCTGTTCCGATAAGGGGTTCGGTAACGCTTCCGGTCGATGTAAGCGTTGCCGTAATATCGGGAAAACGGATGGATGCGGATTGAACCAGAAAATAGAAGGTGTCGTATACAGCGTCTTCTTTTACGCTTCGGCGGGGAGTATCGCTGAAAATTCGAATCCCCTCTTCGTTTTGAAGAGTATATTCGATGTTTCCGGAAGCTATATCAACCGGAGTAAGTTTGACGGTAACAGGGATAATTTCCCCGACATAGGGGTGTGCGGGGAGATCGCTGAACTGAAGCGTCAATCCTGCGGTAGTGGAAACACCGGAAAAAAGAGCATTTACATCTGTCTCAGCAGTCGGAGCGGCAGTAGTTTCCTCTGTCGCGGTTACAGGTGCCGGAGCCGGATCTGTAAGAACGGACGGTTCCGCTAAAAGGATTTGTCCTAGAAAGAAAAAAAGAAAAGCTAAAGCTTTCAAGCGTTTATAAACCCCTCTAACATCGCTTTGCCGTCATTCGAACCTAAAAGGCTCTCCATTGCACGTTCCGGATGAGGCATTAAACCGAAAACATTTTTGCTTTTGTTGCAGATACCGGCAATACTGTCGACTGAGCCGTTCGGATTATCGATGTTTCCTTTTTCGTCAGTGTATTTAAGCAATACCTGACCATTTGCATACAGCTCTTGCAGACCGTTTTCATCAATGTAAAAATTTCCGTCGTGATGTGCGATAGGGATGTTGAGAACCTGATCAACGTTGCAATGGCGAAGAAAACTATTATCGTTGTTAATGACTTTGAGATGGTGATGGCGTGAAATGAAGTGAAGTCCTTCATTACGTTTCAACGCACCCGGAAGAAGACCGGTTTCGGTCAATACCTGAAATCCGTTACAGATCCCTAGGACTTTACCGCCGTTTTGGGCATAGACTTTAAGCGCTTTCATAATTGGAGACATTTTGGCAATGGCACCGCTGCGTAGGTAATCTCCGTAGCTGAATCCTCCTGCGGCTACTACCAGGTCCATATCGGATGGGATAGTATCCTCTTTATGCCAAAGAATTTGTGTTTCGCACCCTAATGCGGCAAACGCATGCTGGGTATCGTATTCACAGTTGGTTCCCGGAAATTGGATGATGCCGACTTTCATGCTTGGATCTCGATCTCGTAATCTTCGATGACGGTATTGGCTAAAAGCTCTTCACACATATGTGCTACTTTCTCTTTTGCCGCATCTGCATCGTTTTCATTCATCTCGATAATGATTTGTTTGCCTACACGTACGTCTTTGACGCTCTCAAATCCGTGACCGGAGAGTGCATGCTGTACCGCTTTACCTTGAGAGTCCAAGACTCCGTTTTTCAAAAATACGTTTACGATTGCTTTCATTCAATTACCCCAATATTCTGTTTAATACTTCTTCATAGGCGACTTTTAGTCCGCCGAGCCCTTGGCGGAAACGGTCTTTATCCATTTTTTCACCGGTTTCTAAATCCCAGAAACGGCAGTTATCCGGACTGATTTCATCGGCAAGGATGATTTTTCCGTCTTTGTCACGACCGAATTCGAGTTTGAAATCGACGAGGTTAAGCCCTTTATCATGGAAATAAGGGCGTAAGATACTGTTGACTTCACGTGCCATTGCACGGAGCTGATCGAGTTCTGCTTCGTTTTTGACGAGTTCCAAAATCAAACAGTGCTGGTCGTTGAGTTTCGGATCGCCGAGTGCATCGTTTTTATAATCGAATTCGACCAAGGTAAACGGAAGAACTTTTCCGTCAGGAATACCGAGGTTTTTACTGAGGCTTCCGGTCGCAATGTTGCGGACGATCACTTCGATGAGGATGATATCCACTTTTTTACACAGCATATGGGTATCATCGAGCATTTCGACGAAATGGGATTCAACTCCGTTTTTGGCCAACATTTTAAACAGTTCGGTAGAGATCTTGTTGTTTAAAGCCCCTTTACCCGATTCGTTATCTTTTTTTGCGCCGTTAAATGCGGTCAGATCATCTTTAAATTCAGCAATGACTAAATTGGCGTCGTCGGTACTAAAGAGGCGTTTAGCCTTTCCCTCGTAGATGAGATCGCGTTTTTCCATGGTTACTTTCCTTTGACTATGATTAAAGCTTTGATAATATCGACACCCTCTTTAAGTTGAATATCTCTATTCATCTGCTCAGGGGTAATTACGGTTTTATTGGTAGCATTGGCTTCGGTAACGTCAATCATTCCGTCACTTTTTTCGAGTTCGGAAACCAGATGTTCTTTAAGATCGGCTTCTTTGATATTAAAAGACTTCTCATGTTTTTTTATTTCACCTGCAGCGACTTCGATGTCAGGAGTCACGCCGACGGCTTGGATAGTACGGCCGCTCGGGAGATAGTAGCGTGCAACGGTGAGTTTGATCCCTTCCGTTTCCGTAATCGGCATGACGACTTGGACGGACCCTTTTCCGAATGTTTTTTCTCCGACGATGACCGCCCGTTTCAAGTCTTGAAGTGCACCGCTAACGATTTCGGATGCGCTGGCAGAGCCTTCATTCACCAAAACGACAAGCGGAAGATCGGTTATCGTATTGCTCTTCGTTGCCTTGTATGTCATATCATCGGCTTTGTTACGCCCTTTTTGGGAGACGATGGTCCCTTCGTCTACAAACAGATCGGTCAGGTCAACCGCCTGATCGAGCAATCCTCCCGGATTGTTTCGCAAATCGAGGATAATCCCTTTGCTTTTTCCGCTGTATTTTTTAATCGCTTTTTTGACATCCGCCGCAACTTTTTTATCGAAACTGGTAACACGGATATAGAGGATATTTCCGCTGATATTTCGGGTGTATACGGATTGGACGGTGATGATATCTCGGATAATATGGATTTTAAGAGGATCGGCCAACCCTTTGCGGACGATGGTAAGATCGATCGGGGTTTTCGGAGCACCGCGCATAATACTCACGGCATCGTCTATCGTCATACTCAGCGTCGATTTATCATTGATTTTAAGGATAATATCGCCTGCTTTGATTCCCGCTTTATCGGCAGGCGTCCCTTCGATAGGGGCGATAACGGTGAGAGCGTTGTCGCGCATTCCGACGGTAATCCCCAGTCCGCCGAATTCACCGTCGGTTTGTGTTTTTAGATTGTCGTAGCTTTTTTTGTCCATATAGGTAGAATGGGCATCGAGATTGGAGAGCATCCCCTGCAGCGATTTGTCAATGAGTTGATCGACGGTAAGACCGTCTACATTGTATTGCTCGACAATGCTCAAGACTTTCGTAAATTTAGCGAGCGATTGGAGACGTGAGGCTTCTACAGAGGCTTCAGTAGGTGCGGCAACGGTGTTTTTTGCAAACAGTGATGTCGACAGGATGAGACTAACCGCTACGGCACTGACAAAACCGACTACCATCATTTTTGTGTTTTTCATACGTTTTTTGAACCTTGTGTAGAGCCGTTAAAGTAAGATCAGGAATTATAGTGAAAACTCCATTAAATAACAATGGATTCAGACGACTTCGATAACGACATCTCCGATCTGAATGGTCTCCCCTTTGGTGATTTTTGCCCGTTTCCGGGTCTCTATTTCCCGGTTACGGAGTACATGGCCGTTTTCGATAAGTATTTTGGCTTGTCCGCCGGTATCGACAAGGTCTAAAAGCTTGATGAGCTTATGAAGCTCTATAAAAGGTTCCGTGAGTGTATACGTCATACTATATCTTTACAATAAAAATTGGCTCTAGAATGTAGAAAAGGGGAAATTATATAAGCGGCATGAAAGCCCTCTCGGGCTTCATGATGTGATTACCAGCGATCGCGTGGAGGGCGAGGAGCACGTGGACGCGCTTCGTTAACACGAAGTGTACGCCCGCCGAAATCGTTACCTTCAAGGGCAGTGATCGCTTTGTCAGCTTCGTCTTTGTTCGCCATTTCAACGAAACCGAAACCGCGGAAACGGCCTGTCTCTTTATCATTTACGAATTTAACTGAACTAACTTCACCGTATTGTCCGAAAAGATCTTTAAGATCGTTTTCGTCTTTGCCGTAGGGAATATTCCCGACATAAATTTGTGTCACATTGTACTCCGTGAAAAAATCGAACTATAACCAGCATAATCCTTATAACCATTTTATCCATTCAAATCTTATGGGAATGTTAAAAATAATTGTATTTTCGTGATTAGTATGATACCTTTTCCAAATCTTTACAAAGAAGGCTATTGCCTCGTGTTTTGTCGCAAAACAGGGGGTGTTAATTTTATTTTTTTGAGAATTTCATCTTGAGGAAGAGGACGGCAGAGATGATAGCCTTGAAGCGTATCGATATTGTTTTCAAGTAAAAAGTCATAATGCTGAGCCTCTTCAACCCCCTCGGCTGTGACATTCATCCCTAAAGCATGGGCGAGATTTGATATTGCTTCAACAATATGGCGGTTGGAGTTGTCTTTGAAGAGGGCTAAAATAAATGACTTGTCGATTTTAAGGGTATCAATAGGGAGTTGTGCCAAATAGGCAAACGAGGAGTATCCGGTGCCGAAATCGTCCAGTGAAATCCGTATCCCGCCGGCTTTCAGTTGTGAAAGCTGCTGACTGACAACGGCAATATTTTCCATGACGGTACTTTCCGTCACTTCCACTTTTAGAAATGAAGAGGGAATTGAACGAAGGGCCAGATAATCGAATAATTCCTGAGCAAATTTATTGCGTTGAAGCTGCTTTGCCGAAACGTTAATAGCAACGAAAAACGGTTCATCCTGCAAAGCCCGCAGTGTATCGATAAAATCGCAGGCCTGGGAAAGTACTTTTTCCCCGATAAGATGGATGTCCCCGTTTGCTTCGGCCACAGGTATAATAGTGTCCGGAGGGATAAATCCCTTTTGCGGATGCTTGAGTCGTAAAAGGGCTTCATACCCCTCCATCCGGAGTGTCTTGGAATTGATCAGCGGTTGAAAATAGAGCTCAAAAAGGTTTTGGGTCAGCCCCTCGCGTATCAACGATTCGATGTACATGAAATGGTGAATCGCCCGCTCCATCGAAGTGTGATAATACGCGAATTGGTTTTTCCCTTTCTTTTTCGCTTCATACATTGCGGTATCGGCGTGTTTGATCAAGTCATCGCCGTTGAGGGCATCATCCGGATAACGGACGATACCGATGGAGGCGGAGAGGAAGAATTCGGTCTCGTTTAGCGTACAGGGCTCTTTAAAAACCTGAATCAGCTTTTGAGCGGTAAGGTCAATCGATGCGCTATCGGCATCTTGGAGCAAAATAACAAATTCATCTCCTCCGAAACGGGCATAAAAATCGTATTTTCCTACCGTTTCACGAATACGGCGGCTCACTTCGATCAGAATTCTATCACCGATTTTATGTCCCATCGTATCGTTGATGTTTTTAAAATTATCCAAGTCTAAAAACATCAACGCAAAGGGAGAATTCGAAGCGTGTTCGAAACGGTTTTCTAACTGCAGTTTGAGTTTTGCTCTGTTCGGAAGATGGGTAAGCGGGTCATGATAGGCTAAAAAAGCGATCTCTTCGCTTTGGGCTTTAGAACCGGTAATATCGCTTGTGATTCCGATAAAAAGGTTTAGTTTCGGATGATTATGGATCCGACTGTTGAGCCATCGTACTTCACCGTCGCAATGAAGAATACGAAACCGTATCTCCTGCGATTTTCCGGGGGCGAGTGTTTCAAAAAACATTTGAACCAGAGAGCGATCTTCAGGATGAATCTGCTGTTGCCAGAGGGTCGTGTCGGATAAAAAAGTCTCTTTTGTAAAACCGAAGATTGTTTCAACGGCTTTATTCACGTATTGCAGCGAAAGTGTTTGGTTATTGATATACCAGATCACTTCATCGATACTGCTGAGGATATCTTCAATCTCCTGATGTTTAGAATTCAGCAGAAGCGAGAGTTCCGCAGCCTGCAACTCGATAAGCTCTTTGGAAGCCCGGAGTTCTTTGTTGAACTGAATAAGATCGGTAAGGTTTCTGACATTGACAAAAAAGCGGGTATGGTCATTCTGACGGATCATCCGAACGCTTTTTACCGCTTGGACGATATGTCCGTCGCGATGGAGAAAATCGGTTTCGGCATCGAGGGACTGCCCCTCCTTCATTACTTTGGCTATACACTCGGTAAAGACTGTAATATTCGCTAAAAGGCTCAGCATATTAAGCCCTAATAATAGGTCGCTTTTATAGCCTACCATTTCTGAAAAAGCGTCGTTGGCAAAAAGAATAACACCTCGTTCATCAAGCATAATGATCCCGTCGGGAAGATAGTTTAAAACATCATAGAGCGGGGCTTCTGTCTGCATGAAATCCTAAGAAAGTGATTATTTTGTGATGATAGTATTGTAATTTGTTATAGATTAAAAGATTCTTCTTTAAGTACATTAGGAGAGGATAATAGGAATTTGGATATAATCGCGAAATTTTAGTAGGTAAAGAGTTTTAAAATGGTACAAGTTACAAAATTAACAATGCGCTTTGGAAGCCGGGTTTTATTTGAGGGAATTAACCTTAAACTCGACCGTAATAAACGCTACGGTCTGATCGGTGCAAACGGCGCCGGAAAAACAACTTTTTTGAAAATTCTCAGCGGCGAGATCAAAGAGTACGAGGGGGATATCTCCATCGAACCGGGTCTCAAAGTGGGAGTACTCGGACAAAATCAGTTCGCTTTTGAAGATTTTACGATCGCCGACGCGGTATTGTGGGGGAATAAACGTCTTTACGACGCGATCAAAGAGAAAGAACATCTGTACGCGACGGGCGATTTTGAAGATGAAGCGGTGAATAACCGTCTTGCCGATTTGGAGATGATCTGTGTCGAAGAGGACCCGACCTATGAATACGACGTTCAGATCGCAAAAATTCTCGAAAATGTCGGGATCAGTGCGGATCATCATCACGATTTGATGTCGAGCCTTCCGTCATCGGAAAAATTTAAAGTTCTTCTTGCTCAGGTTCTTTATCCGAAACCGGATGTATTGTTCCTCGATGAGCCGACGAATAACCTCGATATCGATACGATCGGATGGCTGGAGCATGAGCTTCAGCGCCACGAGGGGACGATGGTCGTTATCTCGCATGACCGTCACTTTATCAATGCCGTCGTGACCAATATCCTCGACGTCGATTTCCAGAAAATCCGCGAATTTACCGGAAACTATGATGATTGGTACCTTGCATCCACCGTAATGGCGAACCAAGCGCAGTTGGAGCGGGACAAAAAACTCAAAGAGAAAGAGCAGCTCGAAGCATTCGTACGCCGTTTCTCGGCGAACGCCTCGAAAGCAAAACAGGCGACTTCTCGTCAGAAACAGCTCGATAAACTCACCATTGACGACATTAAACCCTCATCCCGCCGTGATCCGAGTATCGTTTTCAAAGCGAAACGCCAAATGGGTGATGAAGCGCTCGATGTGATTGATGTGTCTCATAGCTACGGTGATTTGAACGTATTGCACAACATCAACCTAAAAATCGTTCCGGGCGAGAAAATCGCCGTTATCGGGGGCAACGGTGTCGGTAAATCAACCCTCCTAAAAATTATTATGGAAGAGATCAAACCGACCGGCGGAAGCGTCAAGTGGGGAGCGACGATCGAGCCGACTTATTTCCCTCAAGATACCGCTGACCGTATCAAAGGGACCGAAACACTGTATGACTGGCTTCGTGCGTTTGATCCGAAACGGGAAATCAGCGAAATTCGCAACTGTTTGGGACGTATGCTTTTCAACGGTGAACAGCAGGAAAAAAGTATCGAGAAGATCAGCGGGGGAGAAAAACACCGTATGATGCTCTCTAAAATGATGTTGGAGGGGGGAAATTTCCTCGTACTGGACGAACCGACCAACCATCTCGATCTCGAAGCGATTATTGCACTCGGTGAAGCGTTGTACGAATTCGACGGAAACGTTATCTGTGTGAGCCATGACCGTGAGCTTCTTGATGCGTTCGCGGGACGCGTTATCGAACTTCATGCGGACGGAAGCTACATCGACTTTAAAGGGACGTACGAAGAGTTTGCCGAAGCAAAAGCGAGCGGAAGTTTATAATAATTACGGAGTGGGGAGGTTTTGATGGACAGCTATAAGAACTTTGTCGGACTCGGTGTTGCGGGCAATTTTGCTCTCCATCTCGAACAAGCCGGCGAGAGTGCCGATTTCAAAGATGTCGTGAGCGAAGACCCGAACGGTCCCAAAGGGATGTTCCCTTTTTATATTCCCGGACGTGAGGGGCAGCTCGGTGTCTATCCGATCAGTAGCGATACGATCATACTTCCGAAAGAGGCGTGCAATGTTCAGCCCGAACCCGAAGTGGCTCTTATCTGTGAGCTTGCGTACGATGCGGAAGGTAACGTGAGTGCCATCACTCCGAAATTTTTCGGTGCCTATAACGATTGTTCCCTCCGCAAAGAGGGAGCGGCAAAAATAAGCCATAAGAAGAATTGGGGTGAAGGAACCAAAGGGCTCTCTCGTACATTGATTCCGATTGATTCGTTTGAGCAAGGCGGGATTATGGATAGGTATCGAATCGCCTCGTTTGTCCGCCGTGAAGGGATGATGATGCGCTATGGCGAAGACGTGGAGCTTACCGGCTATAGCTATTTTCACGGAAAACTTATCGAGTGGCTCAAAAATCAACTCAACACACAAAAAGATTTCGGCCCCTTGGAACCTATCAAAAACTATCTGAAAGATGCGGGATCTCCTGCGCAGGCGATCATCAGTATCGGAGCGACCCGCTATACCCATTTCGGCGAGACCAATTTTCTCCAAGACGGAGATGAGGTCATTGTCGTAGTTTACGATAATGACAAGTATTGTATGAATCCGATCCTCTCGATGGCCAATCGGGGTGCTTTGGAAGGCGAGGGGATAAGCGCCCTTATCCAGAAGGTAGTACGTGGTTAAAAGCGGCCTTTACCGTCATTATAAAGGGAAGTATTATGAAGTAATAGGGGTGGCGAAACACTCCGAAACGGGAGAACTTCTCGTTGTTTATCGCCCTCTCTACGGCGAGCAGGGACTTTGGGTACGCCCTCTTGAGATGTTCGACGAAACCCTTCCCAACGGTACAAAGCGTTTTACCTACAGCGGAGAGGTAAAATGAGCCGCGGAACGAAACTTTCTCTCGATTTGGGAGCTTCGTGGGGCGAGGGGTGGAGTATGGAAGAGGAAAAAACCTCAAATGCACTTGCCCTTCTCGATCCTTCCGCACACCGCCTCGTTTTTCAAAAAGAGAAACGTCGCGGGAAAATCGTCACCCTTGTGGGTCCTTTCAGTTTGGACGAAGCAGAAGCGCAAAAAACGCTTTCATCCCTTAAAAAGACGCTGGCCTGCGGCGGAGCGTACAAAGAGGGGTGGATGGAATTTCAGGGGGATATTTCCCAAAAAGTGCGTGAAGCGCTCGAAAAACTCACCTTTAAATTCAAAAATCCAAAATAAGTATTAAAGCCGATTACCAAAGACGACTTGATTGCGTCCCCGCTCTTTAGCCGCATAGAGGTTGGTATCCGCCGCATGAATGAGGGCATCATCGCTCATATCCATCGTTGGGGTGATGCAGATGCCGCCGATGGAGACGCTCAGGGTAGGCAATATTTTGGAGCCCTTGTGTTCAATCTTCAGACTATCAATGGCGGCACGTACTTTTTCTCCCATAATATGGGCATTTTTGCAATCGATATCGCACAAGATAATACCGAATTCTTCCCCTCCCAAACGAAACGGATAATCACCCGGACGCTGTAACGTGCTTTTGAGTATTTTAGCAACCGCCTGAAGGGCGACATCCCCTTGTATATGACCGTAGGTATCGTTATATTGTTTGAAAAAATCGATATCGAGCATCATAAAAACAAAAGGCTTATTGGAACGTAATGCCCGTTTAAATTCCCTCTCATACACGATATTAAAATAGCGCCGATTAAACAATGAAGTCAGCGAATCGGTATACGAAGCCTGCTCCAATTTTAGATTAAGGTGTTTGAGCGTTTCACTGGAAGTAATCAGCTGCTGCTGCTGTACTTCAATACGGGAAAAAATAACCCATGCCAATCCCATCACCAGAGCGAGAATTACCCCTAAAAAAAGGATTAGCTGCATCAGTGCATTCTCATATTGCGCCAATAAAATCGCATGCTCGTACTTAGCGTTGTCATATTCGTAGGCAATGAGTTGCGCTATGGTTTTTTGTATCGATTGGATATTTTCATCCATGGTCATAAGAGAAACAGGATGTGAACGGCTTGGATCGCTAACGCTGCTGTACACTTGCGTGAAATAGTTTTCGATGCTCCGAATCTGCGCTTCTGTGTAGTTGATATACGCCATCTCTTCGGGATGTTTGTCATGGGAAAGATAAGCCGTCCATAAATGGTTGATACGGTCCAGCCCTTGTAAAATGTTGGTTCCCGCCTGTTCGTCGCTGAGGAGTTGATGACTCCATCGGTAGACGGAGGAACCGAGATCATTATGATAGGTTGCCGTAATGGTATTAAGTTCATTTAACGGGATGAGAGAGCCGAAATAGAGAGTATCCATATTTCGTTTGATGTTTTGAATATTGATATAACCGATTAGCCCGATGACGACAAGGCCGAATCCTACAAGCAATAACAAATAGAGTAGCTTTGTTTTGAGTTTGAGTGCTTTCACTGTTTTGATTAATCTTTATTCATTGGATAATAGAACTAAGCAACTCCTATACCAAAAGCGATTACAATAAGGGACTTTAAACGGGAGGGGAATGATGGCAAAACGACTCATAAAAGATGAGAGGATCAAGACGATTATACATAATATTGCCGAAGATTTCCGTTTTTCACATGAATCGGGAGACTATGCGCTGTTGTTTTACAAAGCCGATACCGAAGGTGCGGTTCGGGGCGCCGATATCGATACGATGATCGAATATCTCTCGACAGGACTCTCCGAACTTCAGGATAACATTCAATGGAGACGGGAGTTTTTGAGTGAAAATCCGGGTGTTGATGAGATCCGGATGTTGGAAAATCTCGGTGTTATCGAAAAAGAATATATCGATTTGCTGGAGTTCTTACGTTAATAGCCAATATAAACCGCGCGCAAGGGCATAGGCAATCAAAGCGATTGCCCCGAATATTAATGCGACTCGCGTAATAAGAAAAAAAAAGAAACGTCCCATTTACTTTTTCGGTTGATAAGGCTCAAGAGGCATTTTTTTAGCGATGGCGTACTGGATTCCCCCGTCTAAATCGATAACGTTATAGCCGAGCTGTTTGCCCAGATAGGTACCGAGTACTTTGCTGCGGCTGCCGCTGTTACAGATGAGTGCAAAGCGTTCATTTTTTTTGACTCTTGTGTTCAGTTCCGCTAAAAAACCGTTCATGTCGTAATTCCCGTTTTCATCAAAAAACATGATAGGAAGCGACCCTTTTACTACTCCGGTTGTTTTCCATTCATTTGGAGTGCGGATATCGATGATTTTGATTTTGGAATCGATCAGCTTTTGATCGATCGGCTGGTGTATGTAATCGGCCATCAAAGCGGTAGCGGATAACAATAGGGCAATAAGCAAAATTCGCATACTAAATCCTCTTAAGGGTATAATGGCGGTATTGTATCGATGAATGATTAATATGAGGGTTTATGGGGACATCTAAAGAGGAAAATTCAAAGCGGCTTAGGTATATCCGTTTGCTGGGTCGTTTTATCAGCGGAATATTGTCCTATTTGGCAAAAAGCGAAAACCCTACCAAAGAGCAGTATGATCAAAAAGTGGATATGAATTTCCGTTTTTTGGAGAAAAACGAAGCGGTGAAACTCTATAAAGACGAATACACCGAACTCGAAGCATTGGGGCAAAAGATTCTCGATTTCAGAGCTAGCGAGAGTGATATCGAGACGATCAAAGAGGAGCTGTTTTATGCCCAAAACCAGCTCGAAAAACGGGTGAATGCCCGCCGCTACAAAAAATCAAAACATGATAATCACGCAACGGACGGATGGTAATTAAAGCAGTCCTAAATGCTCCAATAAGATTTTAAAGCCCAGTCCGATTAGAATTAACCCTCCGAGCATCTCCGCTTTGCTCTCCAGAAGCGATCCCAGCTTTTTTCCGACATAGACCGCCGCTACACACAATGCAAACGTGACCAAAGCGATGACACCCGCTGCAGTGTAAATATCGGTTTGCAAAAAGGCAAACGTCACACCGATCGCCATTGCATCGATACTCGTAGCGATTCCCAGTGTGATGAGTGTTTTGGTTGAAAGATCGGTGACCTCTTCGTCAAATTCGTTTTTGTACGCTTCATAAAGCATTTTTCCCCCGAGTGCCGTGAGGAGTGCAAAAGCGATCCAGTGATCATAGTCTTGGACGTATTGCGCAAAACTGATTCCGATAAAATATCCTGCCAAAGGCATAATCCCCTGGAAAAATCCGAAAACGGCGGCAACAAAGAGCACTTTAGAGAGGAGCAGCCTTTTGTACTTTGAACCGATGGCAATCGATACGGCTACGGAATCCATCGCCAAAGCTACGGCGAGGACAAGAAGGGTTTCGTTCATAGTGAGTCCTGGAAAATAATTGCGCAATTATAGCGGACAAAGCGTTGTTGGGGATCGATTTGATTATTGATACCGCTTTAGGAGCAGCATGAACCGCCGTTGCACGTTTTTTCTTTCTTTTTAAACCGTTCTTGAATCAAATGCCAGGCGATCAGTCCCAGCATCAAAGCGGCAGCCCCCTCTTCAAAGATACCGTGATGTTCATGAAAATCGACGTTCATTGTAATCGACAGAGAATCGAATAGAAAATCGATCGATGCGCCGAATACGATACTGCCGATGATAATGACGGAGAGATAAATGACCAATGCCCGCATCCCGAGCATCGATTTGACTACCCCCATCGTTACCGTATTAGTTGCCGGTCCCGCACTTAAAAAAATAAATGCGGCTCCCGGAGATACACCTGCAATGATGAGCGAAGCGGCTATCGGAAGCGAAGCGGTAGCACATACATACATGGGTGCGGCGATGGCAACGGCTATAAGGTAGCCCAAAACGCGGTTGTCGTTAAAGAGCTCATTGAGATTGGAGGGAATTGCTGCCGAAATAAAGGCACCGATTAAAAGCCCCCAGAAGAGCGGTTTGCTGAAACTCCCCAGCAGCGTTACGAGTCCGTAGTGAAAGACACTTATAAGCGAAAAAGGTTTTTTGGCATCGCTTTGAGGTATTTGGACGATTTTTGGAGCAGACTGCGGAGCAACGGCCGAAAAGGCAAATCCTTTCTTGGCGGCCTCTTTGGGCTCAAAGATATTCATGAGCATACCTGCAGCGATAGCTATGAGAACCGAGGTAAAAACGCGGTAAAGGGTAAATACCCATCCGAACATTCCAAACGTTGCCAATATGGAATCTATCCCTGTAATAGGAGTAGAGATCAAAAACGACAGTGTAGAGCCTTTAGAAGCGCCGTTTCGGCGAATCGAGGCCGCAAAAGGGATGACGCTGCAAGAACACAGCGGTAGCGGCGCACCGAACAAGGCTGCTTTATAAACAGAACCGTGTGTCTTGGAACCCAAATGTTTTTGTATCCACTCTTCGCGGATAATCTGATGCAGCACTCCTGCGGCCAACAGACCAAAGAGGATGTAAACCCCCATATCGATACTCAATTCCCAAAACGCTTCTAAGATCAGATTCATCAGTTCCGCCTAATATTAAAAATAATAACTATTATCGAAATTGTAGTTACTTCCCCTTAAGTCTTTCTGATACAATAATCGAAGCGGATAAACTTATGCTTGGTTCACTTCCACCGTAATGTGAACCAGCTCCTCATGAATACTCAGTTGTTGTTTAAAAAAATCGGGGGAAACTTCTTGGGTCGTGTGCAATGAGAGGATACAGGAGTATTTCCCTTTTCCGACACGCCATACATGCAAATCGGTGATGGTCGCTTTGATAGGACTTGCTTCAATGACGTCATAGATCTCATCCACTACGGGCGCATCCATTTCGGCATCGAGCAAAATGCGTCCCGAGTCGCGCAGCAACCCGTATGCCCAGATCGTAACCAAACCGGCTCCCACGATCCCCATGATCGGATCGAGCCAGGCAGCACCCCATAACATCCCGCAAAAGAGTGCGATAATGGCAAGAACCGAGGTAGCGGCGTCTGCTATAACGTGCATATAGGCTGAGCGGAGGTTTAAATCGTGATGATGATCATGACTATGATCGTGGCCGTGGTGGTGATCATGATCATGATGGTGCCCGTCTTTAAGGAGCCATGCACATATCAGATTGACTACCAAACCGATGATGGCGATTTGGATCGCTTCGCCGTAATGGATCGGTGTCGGTGAAATGAGCCGTTGTGCTGATTCATAGAACATTAGCGCAGCCACACCGACGAGAAAAATGGCACTGGTATAACCTCCCAGAACTTCTATTTTCCATGTACCGAAAGCAAAACGCTTGTCATTAGCATAGCGACGTGCGGCACCGTAGGCCATTACCGATAATCCCAGTGCCAATGCATGGGTTCCCATGTGCCAGCCGTCAGCCAGAAGGGCCATAGAGTTGTAAGCCCATCCGCCGATGATTTCGGCTACCATCATAAAAGCGGTTAACGCGACGGCAATACGGGTATTTCGCTCAGCGAGAGGATTTCCCTCATCAAAGATGTGTGAGTGAAACCATTTTTCAGCAGAAGTGTTCATCGGAAACTTGTCCTTCAATAAAGTTATGATACTATACCCCAGTATACTTAATTGAGATTAAAAAAAAGAGAACACTATGGCACATACGATCCATTCTAAGAAACAGTTATTGACACGGGTCCGGCGGATAAAAGGGCAGGCAGAGGCGTTGGAGAGGGCATTGGACGATGAAAAGGAGTGCTCGGCGGTGCTTCAGCAGATTGCCGCGATTCGAGGAGCAATCAACGGTTTGATGAGTGAGGTCATGGAAGGGTATATCCGCGAGCATCTGAGTGCTGATGCCCCTGTTGCGCAGCGCAATGAAGATTTGGAAAAACTGGTGAGTGTATTGCGATCGTATTTGAAGTAACGAAATCATCCTCAAGGCAGGCGATTGAGATTCTCTTTGACATCGCTGAGACGGACGAAACTATATCCTTGCGCTTTGAGTTTGGCAATCCCCTCTATAATCCCCTCTCGCGTTCCCCCTTCCGGATGGTTCATGTGAAAAATGAGGATATCACCGCTGCGGGCGCTCTCTATTTGCTGTGCCACTTTTGGCGCACTAAAGGTTGCCCCCGCATCGCCTAAAATGCTGAATCCCGCAATCTCTACACCGTTTTGGCGGGCGATAGCGACAGAGAACTCATCATAATAGGCGGTGCCTGAACGGAAAAATTTTGGCCGTTTGCCGGTCAGTTTTTCGATCAAATCTCCGTTGCCGTTGATCTCGTGCTTAACCTCTTCGGGCGATGCGGTACCGGGGATATTATAAATACTTTTGCCGTTGACCGAGAGAGGGCGGTGAGCGGTTCCGTGATTGGCAATCTCGAAGAGGGGATTTGCCGCTAAATGCATGAACGTTTCCGGATTGCTTTGTATCCAGCGGGAATTGATGAATAATGTCGCCGGAATACGGTTTTCAATCAGAAAGTCAATCAGTCCGGCATCAAATTGGGAACTTTTGGCACTGCCTCCGCAGGCATCGAAGGTAAGGGCGACCTCTTTTTGGGAGGTTTTAAATGTCGTAACGACACCGGTGACGTTTTCGCCCCACTGCACAGGTTCATCTGCCGTAAGGGAAAGTGCGGTTGTGAGCAGAAGGATAACGAGTTTTTTAATCATGCATAATACCTTTGCGTTGAGGATGAAATTGTAGCGTATCTTCCAAAGACAAATTCAGCGAAAATGTACCTTTTAAGATATCTTTCACCCCCCGTTAGTTATTATGAAATATGTTTTATATTGAGTCAAAAATGTAACCGTGAAAGCAAGCAGGAATAATAAAGTGCCACACAAAACGACCTATACGAAGATAGCGGCAAAAATCATTTTTATAACGATGTTAGTCACTCTTGTCGCTACCTATATCTATGGCGAGTATATGAAAAGAGACGCAATCGCGAATCTGGCGCATGTCGATGCCAAGAAAACGAGTATGCTGGTTTTTGAAGCGCTCTATTCCGCCATGCAAAGAGGGTGGAACAAAAACGATCTCGAAGAGATTATCAGCAGGCTCAATCGAGTCGATTCCCATATGAAAGTCAATGTGTATCGAAGTGAAGTCGTCGCCGATCTTTTCGGTGAAATAGAAAAAGACAAAGCAGCCCGTGAATCAAGTATTGAGATTAAAAAAGCGATTCGCGGTGAAGAAGTGCTGAATATCTCAGATAAAGAACTCATCGAATACTACTATCCCGTTATCGCCAAAGAGAGTTGTTTAAAATGCCACGTAAATGCCGGTTCCGGAGATGTTCTCGGGGTCATTGATATTTCCTACCCTGTTGAGAATTTAAAAGTACCGCTCACCGATATGATCAACTTTTTCATTATTTTCATTATTGTTTTTTCTATAATCGTATACTTCTCCATATTTATAGAGCTCAACCAGTATTTGATCAAGCCGATTAAGAATTTCTCTAATTTGATTAAAAACATAACCGCATCTCAGGATATGAGAAAACGCATAGAGGTCAATGAGAATATCGAAGAGATCGATTCGATTAAAGATGTCTTTAACAGTATGCTCGATTCGATCGAGCATCAATTTTATTTTGATACCCTGACCGGTTTGGAAAATCGAAGACGGCTCACCGAAAAGCTGGAAGAGCGGCATAATATCTTTTTGATGATTATCAACATCGACTCGTTTCAAGAGATTAATGACCTTTACGGAGAGCCGGCGGGGGATTTGATACTCAAAGAGTTTGCCCAGTATTTAAAAGAGCTAATGCCCAAAGAAGAGGGGTTGTATCGGCTCCATTCGGATGAGTTCGCCCATATCTGCACCAGCGGGATGGATTTGAACGAGTTTAGGAATTTTGCCGCACTTATCAGTGAAAAAATATCGCAGAAAAGTTTTAACATCGATGAGCGAAGCGAGGTAAGTCTCAGTGCGACAATGGGAGTATCGTACGGATCTGAGATGCTGCTGGTGAATGCCGATATCGCGTTAAAACTGGCAAAGAAAACGAAAAAGAATTTTTTAATTTACGATAATTCTATGGCGATGACGAAAGAGTACGAGAAAAATTTTGACTGGACGAAACGGCTCAAAAAAGCGATCGAAGAGGACAAAATCGTTCCGTTGTTTCAGCCGATCGTTGATACCAAAACGCAGAAAATCGTTAAATACGAAGCATTGATGCGGATGGTGGATGATCAGGGGTTGTTCATTGCACCTGTACATTTTTTAGAGCTTGCCAAGAAAAATAAGCTCTATCATCAGCTGACAAAAATTATGATCCAAAAAACGTTTGAAAAATTCCAGAACCTGACCTACTTTGTCTCGATCAATATATCGGTGGAAGATATTTTAAACAAAGAGATAAACCACTTTATCGTAAAAACGTTGGAAGCATCCGGAATCGGGCATCAGATCGTATTTGAAATCATTGAGTCGGAGGGGATTGAAAATTTCGACCAGGTTTTAGAGTTTATCAATGATGTCAAACAATACGGGGCTAAAATTTCGATTGACGATTTCGGCACGGGGTATTCAAACTTCGAGTATCTTATGAAGCTGAAGGTTGATTACATCAAAATTGACGGTTCGATGATTAAAAATATCGACAGCGATAAAAACTCCCAGATGATTACGACATCAATTGTCAGTTTTGCCAAAAACATGAATATTAAAACGGTTGCGGAATTCGTCCACTCCAAAAACGTTTTTGAAAAAATCAACGAACTGGGGGTTGACTATTCCCAAGGGTATTATTTCGGAGAACCGACCGAATTGGTTACTCCGTTTTCTCCTTGACGTAAGAAGCCCCCTCATTTACTTTCTCTTTCGTCCAATCAGCCGCTTTGGACGTATCCTCTTTAACTCCGCTCCATGTGGCGGAGCAACCGGAAAACACCGTTAAAACAGTAGCTATAAGCAGTGAGTATTTCATAGGCACTCTTTTGTAAAATTTGAAATTATTGTAGCATAACAGCATAAATGTAACGGTACAAGAGATGCGGTTATCATTAGTATGTAAACTCTTTTTTATAGATAAGGTATGCACTGGACTCTTTAAAAAGAGCCATTCTGGTAAAGACATGTTCGATAGGTATTTTTTTGAGTTCACTGATAGTCTGACATTTTAACATTTCGTTAACGGTTATTTTGGCTTTATGAGCAATAATAAGGGCTTCTATAGATGTCAAATTAACTATATTATTTAACGTTTGCTGTATCCGTTGCCATTCAGTTATTTCAAGTGACATTTTCCACTCCTTGTTGTTACACGATATAGAGAAGATTACAAGAAGAGTGTGAATGTTTAATGAATTTTGAAAGGGATGATTACACTATCGGTAATCAAATATGAGGCATTTAATCGGGAAGATGAGAGGTGACGTTTTACGTTCCCAACTCTGTTTCAATCCGGTTTTTCCCAAGTTCTTTTGCACGGTACATTGCAGAATCGGCCCGCATTAGGATAGTGTCTATCGTATCGCCGATGTGGACAGTGGCAATTCCAAAGCTTGCGGTTACCGGAAACGGTGCGAGGTGAATGAGACGGGAGTCTTCTTCGAATGCTTTGCGCAGTGTTTCGGCAATAACTTCGGCATTTTTATAATCGGTATCAATCAGTCCGATGATAAATTCTTCACCTCCCCAACGTCCGATGATGTCGGTACGGCGGAGACGGGTTTTAAGGAGTTCAGAGATTCGGATGAGCACGTTGTCTCCCGCCTGATGACCGAGCGTATCGTTGATGGTTTTAAAGTTGTCGATATCGAAAAATATAAGGCTGAGAGGATCACCGTTTCGTTGTGAAAGGAGGAGAAATTCATTGAAGGAGTCATCGAATGCGTTTCGATTCATTAACCCGGTCAGATGGTCGTTGCGAGCCATAAATTCAAGCTTTTTGTTGTATCCGCGGATCATTATAATGATGATGAATGTAATTATAACGGTCACCAGCAACGAAGCGGCGAGGTTCAGATAAAACGTTTGGTGTACGTTTTGGGTAAAATCATCCAATTTTGCCTCGACTAGGAGGTAGAGGTCGAGTTCGGGGATATATTTGGTTTTTAGGAGATAATTTTCGCCGTCTTTTTGGTATTCGAGGATTTTGGAATCTTTGACGATGATCTGATCGGCAAGATTGCGAAGTTCAGGGGCATCGTAAAGGCTTTTGATTTTAGCGTCGGTCCGTTCGGATAAAACAATTTTTCCCTCTTCGTTGACGAATAGGACCGTAAAGTTGTATTCTTGCCGGAATCGTTTAAGCATGTCGTTGATATACGAAATTTTTAGTCCGATCCCGGTAGCCCCGACAAAATGGTAATCATTGTCGTAGATTTTATGGTTGATAAACATAATCAGCGAATTGTCCAGATTGTTGTTAAAATCGAGATTTATTTCATTCTCTTCCTGTTGTTTTTTGAATTTAAAATACCATTCGTTGTCGGGCTTTGAAGGGCTGAGATGTTCGAGAAAACCGTTTTGGGTGTAATAGCTTTGGGTTTTTTCGGAAACCAAAAAGGCGACGAACATGCCGTATTTGTTTTTGATAGCATCCAGGTAACGGATGATTTTATCGCTGTTTTGTTCATCGTTGATGAGCCAGTCTTTGAGAAAGGTATCGTGCGCCATCATCGATGCGACGAGGTTCGGTTCGATGACGTGCTTTTGAATTTCGGTGTAGATGTTATCTACCGTCAGCGGGAGAGAACGGGTTTTGAGGTCGGATTCGGTGGCTCGGAGTGAAACCATAAAGTTAATGAGTGAAATACTGACCGAGAGGAGGATCATCAATACAGAAATCGTCGTGACGATGTAAAAATTGTTTTTGCTTTTCATAAAGGTTCTTTTTAATAATGATAAAAATATGGGAAAGTGTAGCATTATTTTAAAACGATTGCGAATCCATTGTTCGGTTCATATCTCATTGAACTGATTTAAATACTTTCCTCGGTGAGTAGATTAAACACCATAAAATCCTCAAACGGATTTTTCCCTGACCCCGGAATATTTTCAAATCCGTATTCGAGATACATGGAGCGTTTGTTTTCATCGACGGGGATGAGAAAAACATGGTTGATCGCAACAATTTTTTGTAACTCAAACGCTAACATAATAACATCATCGAGCATTGAGAAACTGTATCGTGGAGTATCTCCGAGAGTTTTTTGTCGAAACTCAGGCTTGACATACAAAAATTCGATCAATAATCCGGAGATGTTATCGATGTCGTTGGTGATTTTGAGAGAGACAAATCCGAAAGGTGTTTCACCGATATAACCCGCATGGATGATATTTTGACGATGGGAAGCCGTTTCTCGGAGTAAACCTATAAACGCCTGTAATGCTTCGGATTCGCCGGAGAAATCGAAAGATGTGAAAAAATCGGATAATGTTTCGGCTGAAAGAGGGGTAATCACAAGCTGACTAACTGGCGAGCTTCGCTTTGAGCGCTTTGATCTTATCGGCTTGTTTGGCGGTGGTGATTTTTAGCACCTTTTTTTGCTCTTCCGTTAAATTCTTGATTGGTTTGGCAGTTTCTAACTGACCGTTGCGAATAACGTATGACATGATTATTTCCTACCATAAGTAAGATTGGTGTATGAAATTGTAACATGATTTTTGAAAATTGAAGTGGTGACCCCAAGGGGATTCGAACCCCTATGGCCAGAATGAAAATCTGGAATCCTAACCATTAGATGATGGGGCCACAAAAAATGCGGCTTAAAAAAGTGGTGTCCCGTGATGGATTCGAACCATCGACCCCCTCATTAAAAGTGAGATGCTCTACCGGCTGAGCTAACGAGACACGAAATAACAATAAACTGTTCCAGCACAATTTATGGACGGGAATTATAGCGGTTAGTACCTTTTTTGTCAATAGTTTTGGGAGGAAAAGATACATTTTGCGAAAATATCAAGATATTCGTACACTTTAGCGACTCAAAAGAAATGTAAAGATGATATTATTGTGATAAATAGAGTCGCGGGAGTGGCGTAATGAAAAAACTTTTAATTCTGTTTTGGGTGATGGTTCTGAACCTTTCAGCCCATTCAATTCAAAATGACGATCAGTTTAAAACAGCGGTTGGGTCGATGGGCCACGAGAACAAGTTGGTATTGATGATCTATACGACCGATGATTGTCCCGAATGTGCTTATATGAAGCAAAAAGTATTTCACGATAAAGGGGTTGAACCGTATCTGAATCGATATTTTGTCGTGATTGAGAAAAATGTTCATAGAAGCAAACTCCCGGACGGATACGATTTTTTCGGGATTCCGACGATGTTTTTTATCGACAAAGCGGGCAATAAAAAAGAGACGATTGTGGGGAGCAAGCGGGCGCAGCCGTTTTTAAAAGAGTTACAGCGTATTCGAGGGATTAAATGAGAGGGTTATTTTTAGCAGCCGCATTAGGGGTTAGTTTGAGTGCCTATGATGCGTCGCATCTGAAAAAAGCGTTGGAAGAGAAAGAGTGTATCGGATGTGATCTTCGGAGGGCGGATCTCAGCCAAAAGGACTTTAGCGGCGGGGACTTTCACGGCAGTGACTTCAGCGGTGCTGATTTGCATGGAAGTCTTTTTGAGATGGGAGATTTGAGTGACTGCAATCTCAGCGGTGCCAATGCGGAAAATGCCCTTTTTTGGAAAGGGACGATGGAAGGCTCCGATCTTACCCGTATCCGTGCGAAAGGGGCAAACTTCAAAGGAACCCATCTCAATCGAAGCAATCTGAGTTTTGCCGATCTTCGAGAGACGAAAAGCTGGAAAGCTAATTTTTCCGATGCGACTCTACACAAAACGGATTTTTCGGGTGCGGAGCTTGGGGATGCAAAATTTATCCGCAACGATCTGCGTTCGGTCAAAATGAAAAATGCCCTATTATGGCAGACCCGTTTTAGCGATGTTGTTATGACCAAAGCACAATGCAAATTTGCCTCAAAAGAAGAGGCTATTTTAGAGTCAAACATTTCGTGCAGGTAAAAAAGTTATAATTAGCGTTATGAATATTTGGTCGTTTGATTTTGTTTGGGCGTTTTTACTGCTTCCTCCGGTACTCTATTGCCTCACTAAATGTAAAATCGCTCCGACTCCGCGTTATTTCCCCCATTTGCACTTTTTCGGGACACCCGGGAAATGGGGGAATTTTGACTGGCTTTTGAAAATGCTTGCGGCCATATTGATCGTGGCGGCGCTGGCGACCCCTATTATGATCGATTATGCCGATCCCCGCAACCGAAATGGCATCGATATCGTCCTCTCGCTTGACGGGAGCGGGTCGATGAATGCATCCGGCTTTTCGAAAGAGGAACCGAGATTGTCGCGCTTTGAGGTAGTGCAAAAGATCGCATCGGATTTTGTCATGAAGCGGATCGAAGACAATGTGGGTGTAGTCCTGTTCGGCGATTTTGCCTTTATTGCAACGCCGGTGACCTATGAAAAAGAGATCGTCTCGGAAATGATCGGGTATCTTAGCCACGGAATGGCTGGGCAGAATACCGCCATCGGCGAGGGGGTTGCGATGGGGGTGAGGGCATTGCGGGATTCAAAAGCCAAAAGCAAGGTCATTATCCTCCTTACCGACGGTGAACACAACAGCGGTTCCATCTCCCCTAAAGAAGCGGTGGCGATGGTGGACAAAGAGCATATCCGACTCTATACGATCGGAATAGGCCAGAAAGGTGAGTTTGACAATGCACTTTTAAAACAGCTCGCCCATGACGGGCACGGAAAGTTTTTTGCCGCTGCGAACGAAAAAGAGCTTCAAAGCGTCTATGACGAGATCGATACACTGGAGCGCTCAAAGATCAAAAGCAAGCAGCATACTTTTCAGGAGCACTATTACCAGTGGTTCGGTGCCGCGGCATTGGGCGTTCTTCTTATCTTGATGTGGCGTAGGAGAATCGGGTCATGATGTTTTTAACACCGTTATGGCTTGGTGCCCTTGTGATTGTTCCGCTGTATATTTGGAAAGTCAAGCACAATGGATGGTCCAAACAGGGATGGTTACTCATATCAATCGTATTTTTGATTTTCTCTCTCGCACGTCCGGTATTGCCGCAAAAACCGATTACGGCTGAAGAGGCGGGATCGGATGTAATCTTTGCGGTCGATTTATCCTATTCGATGCGGGGAACTGATCTTGTTCCCAGTCGTCTGGAAGCGGCAAAAAAACTGCTGTACGACGTCGTTCGGAGTGATCAAAAAGACCGATTCGGTGTCATCGGATTTACCACCAGTGCCATTGTCCTCTCGCCGCTTACCAAAGACACCGAGATGCTCGAGCATCTGTTTTCTTCTCTTGATGAGTCGCAGATCATCACCAAAGGGACGAACGTGATGAGCGCATTGGAACTCTCTCGCAAAATGTCCCATTCAACGCGTCCGATAGTGATCGTGCTTACCGACGGGGGCGATGAAGTATCGTATGAAAAAGAGGGCTCTTTTGTAAGGGATAACAATCTGGCACTCAGTGTCGTAATGTTGGCAACAAAGAACGGAAGTACCCTTCCGACATCCGAGGGATCGTCTCTGAAAGACGAGAACGGGCATATCGTCGTCAGTACTCGCAATGACGCGATCGAGGAGATCGTTCATGAAGGGAAGGTAATCCGTAATTTCAGTGCGGGGGAGATACTCTCCCTGATCGAAAGTTCGCGCCAAAATGATTTTACGGGGAAAACATCGGTGATGCGCTATCAAGAACTTTTTTACGTCCCTCTCGTGTTGTCATTGATCGCTTTTGTCGCGGCGTTTACGACCGTCGGCAAAAAAATCTCCCGTCTGGTTCTACCGGCACTGGCACTGATCGGAGTCTCGGCGCAGGGAGGGATGCTCGATTTCGGGTATCTCTATTTGGCCGAGCGAAATTATGCTCAGGGTAATTTTGAACGCTCCGCCGAACTGTATCAATATGTTGAGGGGGAGAGGGGACGCTATAATCGTGCGAATGCCCTTTATAAAGCGGGAAAATATGCCGATGCATTGGGAATTTACCGTTCCATCCGCAGCGACAGCGCCTCTTTTAAAGCCAATATTTTTTACAATATGGGCAATTGTCATATACGTCTGCAGGAGTTCGGCGAAGCGCGCGAGGCGTTTTTGAAATCTTTGACGCTTCGTTATACTAAAGCCGCCGATCAGAATCTTCGTGCAATTACGGACGTCAAAGAACAGCAGACGCTGAATGTCCGCAAAGAAAAAAATGACAGCTTTGCTTCCGAGGAGAATAAACCGACGGGAGCGAAAAAACCCTCAAAAGAGGGGGGCGGCTCCAATATGAAAACCGATACCGCATCCGGAGGTGGAGGCGATGAGGGAAAAAAAGCGCAAAGCGATCCGCGCTTTTCGATGTCGCAGGGTAAAGCGAAACTCAGCTCACGTCAATATGAGCTGATCAATCAAAGGAGTGTTCATGAGACGAAGCCTTGGTAGGGCGGTGATGCTAATGGTTTTGTGTCCGCTTCTGGGGTGGGGGGCAATGTATCAGTGGAGCGTTCTCAAATCCCCTCAAAGCCTCCATGTTAATCAAAGCGGGGTCATACGCTATGAGTGTACCTTTTCAACCAGTGCGGCGGATTATACGATCACTTTTAACCCTATAAGCAATGAAAGCTACAAAGTTTCAATGTTGACACAGCGTGATCAGATCGTCGGGGGAAAGCGGGTGCAGACGTTTGATGTACTGATTACCCCCATAAAAGAGGGAAATATCGATGTATCGTTGGAAGCGTTGATACGCCATACGACTTTCGCCTCAATCGAGAACGCGTCGATCGGACGGGATAACGTTAAAAAATACGATTTCGATGATGAGAAAGCGCATTTGCCGAAAGTAGTGATTGAGGCCAAACCCAACAGTGCTGCGCTCAGCGGAGAGCTTTCCCTGGAGGTAAAAATCGATAAGCGAAATGCACTGGCCCACGAGCCGGTTCATCTAAGCCTCTATATTCGGGGACGCGGGAATCTCGATCAGTATACTCCGTATGAACTCAACATCAGCGGAGTCAACATTTTCGGTGAGGAGCCGATACGTGATATTTCTCCGGATCCGGCTGGGTTTGCGGGGGAGATACGTCAGGAGTTCGCCCTTGTGAGCGATAAAAGCTATGTCATCCCGAGTATTACCCTCGATGTTTTTGATTCGACAACGCAAAAAATCAAACGGCTTCAAAGCGATAGTATCGCAATAGAGGTCGCTCAGGGGTTTGAGCGCTCCAATCTTCTCGATCCTCCGGGCTTGCGTGACTGGAGCACTTTGGCTCGTTTTGCTCTCTATGCGGCATTGGTGCTTGCGGGTGCAGTGTTGGGGGAGATCGCACGACGGCTATGGAGATTGCGCCCTCGTCGAAAATCTAAGCGGTTCTGGGATGAGGCTAAAAACCCGAAAGAGCTGGCGATGCTCCTTGCTCTAACCGGTGATAAGCGGTATGAAGAGATAATCGGCTTGCTTGAATCGGGTGTGATCGGATTAGGTGAAGCTAAAAAGAAATTAAGTACACTCACAACAGATAAAGAGGAAAAAGCATGATAGAAACAATTAATATGATCCGCGCCGAGGTTTCCAAAGTCGTCGTCGGTCAGGAGAAGATGATCGACGGGCTGTTGATCGGCTTGCTGTGCGACGGGCATATCCTTATCGAGGGGATTCCGGGACTGGCGAAGACGACAACGGTTAAAGCCCTTTCTCAGAGTTTGGGACTGGAGTTTAAACGGGTGCAGTTTACCCCCGATTTACTGCCGAGCGATATTTTGGGTGCTGAGGTCTATGATCCTCAACATAATGCGTTCAAAATCAAAAAAGGGCCTATTTTTACCAATCTGCTCCTTGCCGATGAGATCAACCGCGCCCCGGCCAAAGTCCAGTCGGCACTGCTCGAAGTGATGCAGGAGCGGCAGGTGACGCTTGGGGATGAGAGCTTTAAGCTCGCTTCGCCGTTTTTGGTTATGGCGACGCAAAATCCGATTGAAAACGAGGGGGTATATCCGCTTCCCGAAGCTCAGCTGGATCGCTTTATGCTCAAAATTACCGTGGGCTACAACACCGCCGAGGAGGAACTCGCTATCGCCCGCCGTATCGCTTCATCAACGGCCGAGGCGATTCATGCCGTCATTGATGCGGATACGCTGCATGCCCTCAAAGAGAGGGTGAAGACGATCCATATCGATGAAGAGGTTGAGCGGTATATGATAGCCCTTGTAACAGCGACCCGTGAACCTGAAAAATTCGGACTTGAATCGATCAAGCGGTACTTGCAGTTCGGTGCCAGCCCCCGTGTGAGTATCGATATGTTCAAAGCGGTACGTGCCGTTGCCTTTTTACGCGGGAAAGAGTTTGTCAGTCCGAGTGACATCGCCTCTATCATTAAAGAGCTGATGCGTCACCGGATCGTATTGAGTTATGAGGCGGAAGCGGAAGAGATTAAAATCGACGATCTCATCGAGCAGATCATTAAAGCCGTACCGATTCCGTAATGAAAAACAGCCGCCACATTCTTCTCAAAGCCCGCCGTCAGATTATCGGGGATCGTATCGGCAACAACCCCTCCCTGTTTCGGGGGGAAGGGTACGATTTTATCGAATTGCGCGAATACGTCAGCGGTGACGATACCCGCCATATCGACTGGAACATTACGGCTAAAATGCAGCGTCCGTTTGTCAAAGTCTTTAGAGAAGAGCGTGAACTCTCCGTCGTAACGGTGGCGATGCTCGGCGGGAGTCTTCATTTCGGTCAGGAGCGGTTCAAGATTGATGCTCTTGCCGAAGCGGTCGCTTTGATCGGCTATTCGGCACTGGCTAACGGGGATCTTTTTACCCATATCGACTTTTCCGAAACACTTCGCGCAGAGGTACGTGCCAGTAAAAAACGGTTCGCCGTCGCGCAGAGCGTCGAGGGGATTATGGATGCGCAGATACTTCATCGCCGTGCCGACTACAATGCAATGGCCTTATCGCTTTTTCGGCGCCTAAAACGGCGATCTTTAATCGTCGTCATCGGGGATTTTTTCGAGATTCCCGATTTGCGGCTGCTGGCAAAAAAACACGAAGTCGTTGCTATCGTTGTGCGTGACCGTTTCGAAGAGAAGCCCCCTCCGATGGGGTTCAGCGCCCTGATCGATCCGCAAAGCGGTGCGGTATTGGAAGGGGATTTCAATGAGCGAAGCGTCCGAAAATATCATGAGAAAGTCCGTGCGCACGATACGGCATTGTTTGATCGGTTGCGCCGCGACGGAATCCGTGCTGCGAAACTCTATACCGATGCTTCGGTTTCGGTGGTACTGCGAAGATTATTTGAGGGGCGCGTATGAGCCAGATGGCAGACATCCCCGTAAATGACATCGCACCGCTCGTTCAGGTTCACGATTATTCGATTTACCTTTTCGGCGGTTCCGTGACGATTGCTTTTGTCATAGCATTGGCTCTCATTTTGTTTGTTCTCAAAAAATGGCGCGCTCGCAGGCTCAGCGAACGAAAACATCTTTATCACCTTTTCGGGTCGATCGATCTCTCCGATTCTAAACGTGCAGCGTATAAAATCAGTGAACTTGGCAGGAAATTTGCTGCCGATAATGAACGTACCGAGCGTGCTTACCATAATCTGTTTGAACGGTTAGAGCCGTACAAATATGCTCCCTCCGTTGAACCGTTCACCGAAGAGGTAATCGGCTACTATCGTCTTTATCTCGAGATTATCGATGTTTGAAGGGATCTATTTCCAGTTTCCGAAACTGGGATTTATCCTTTTTTTCTTTCTTGCCTGCGAAGCACTCTGTCCGCTTCGTTCCAATCCCCTCTATTTCCCCCGCCCCATCTTATTCGGCGAAGTCGGGGTAAAGCCGCCGATATGGCTGTGGATCGCCAAATGGGCGATGATTGCGTTTTTGATCGTTGCACTGATGTCACCCGTGCGCGATCGAGAAATTGTCCGTCATGAGAGAGGATGGGATATCCTTATTATCGTCGATCCTTCATTGACGGGTACGGCGGCGATTCCGCAAATCATCTCATTTATGAATCGACGCATGGACGAGAGGATAGCGCTTTGGGTCCCGGATAACACTATTGTCCCTTTGACGTATGAGCATAAAGCCCTTATTTCTATACTCAAGCAGACTCCTGTGCCTGAATCTTCGGGAGAAGCTACCCTAAATATCAGCCGTTTTTTCGCTACGTCGCAGGAGGGGCAGGAACTCGCCATAATATTTTCGGAAAATCCGAAATCTTTTCTCACTACTTTGCCGATCGGGATTCAAACGGCGATGATCTCTCCGCTCAAGGAACCGCAGTGGGCAGATACGCTCAATCGAACCTATCCTTCCTATAAGGTTCAACAATCTCATCGATATTTTGACTATTATTATGTCTATCCCCTCTTTTTAGGATTTCTCTCTATGCTGGCGTATTTGTACGGACGCAATCAAAAAGGGATTCGATGAGTTTTTTGCATGCCGAATTTTTTGTCTGGATGGTTCCGCCGGTTCTTGTACTGTTTTATTTCTGGCAGACTCAAAAGTCTCCCCATTCCGCCGTATTCGGCGAAGCCGTTTTTAACCGCCTGCATGCACCGGAAATTACGATGGGGCTGCGAACCAGAAATATTTTGTTTTTGATCGCCGCCCTTTTGCTGATCACTGCTATGGCTCAGCCGGTGATACTCCAAGACAAAGCGGCAGAGGAGGGGAGAGCAGACGTACTGATCGCTTTGGACCTCTCCAAAAAGCCGCTTGAAGCATTTGAAGAAGAGAAACGAACGGCGATCAATACGATCCGCCGTCTTAAAGGGGAGAATATCGCCGTAATCGGCTATGATACACGGCCTTATCGCATCACTCCCTACACGACGGATTCGGAAATGACGGCGGCATTGGTCAGCGGATTGGATCCGGAGGTCATGCGGCAGTTTAAAAGCGATAGCTCAGCGGTAGATAAATTCCGATCCGACGAGGGGGTAATGATCATTATCGGAGATCCGATAAATGAGCATAATACCCGGCTTTCCGAGATTATCGAGAGGATAGAAAAAATTAAAACAGCTCAGCACCTTTACGCCCATGTTCCCCTTTTTTACTATCCTCTGGGACTGGCAATGGTGCTGATTTGGATAGCCCTCTCTTCGATGAGCAAACGGCGCAGCGTCCCCGCCGCAGCGATTTTAATGGCGCTTAGTATAGGCAATATTTCGGGACATGCGGGGATATTGGATTTTCAAACACTCAACAGCGGATACCGCGCGTACGAAAAGGGTGATTATCGCCAAAGCGCACACTATTTCAAATCGTACCAAAACGCTCACGACTCCCCTGAAATACGCTACAACATTGCCAATGCCCTTTATAAAGCCGGAGCGTACCGTGAGGCGCTGTATTGGTATCGGCAGGTTCATACGAGCAACCCCGTTTTAGCACAAGAAGCAGCCTATAATCTATCGCTTTGCGAAGCCAAGATCCATATCGGGAGTAAAAGCGGTGAGAACCAAAAAAGGGGTCGGGATGAGCCGCTTTCACACGAAATACAGCCACTACCGAAGAAGAGTCCTAACGAGATAAAGACGCGCCTTTATCCTATGTGAAAATTTCATAGAGTTTATTGGCACCTTTCATCTCACGGCGCAATTCGGCATAATCTTCATTTTTGAGAGCGGTTTTAAGCGCTTGCAGCTCCACTTCGAAGAGTTCGACCGCTTCGAGGACATTTTCACGGTTTTGGCGAAAGATATCCTCCCACATGGCCGGAGAACTTTTTGCCAATCGGCTCATCGATCGAAATCCCCCTGCGGCAAGGGTGAGGATATTTTCTTTTTCTTCTTGTGCCAAGACGGTATTGGCGAGTGCATACGAAATGACGTGGGGCATATGGCTGATAAAAGCGGCATGTCGGTCATGCTGAGCGGCACCCATGGTGCGTATCTGCATTCCGATCGCTTGAAAAATTCGAAGCGCCGTATCACGCTGTGTTGCCCCGCTGTGCTCCAAATCACACAATACGACCACTTTTTCGGCGTACAAGCCTTCTAATGCGGCACTGGGGCCGAATTGCTCGGTTCCCGTCATCGGATGGGCGGCGACGACGTTTGAGCGGATAACAGGGGGAATGGCATCGACAATGAGGGCTTTGGTACTTCCCAAATCGATCAATGTTTTATCGCTTCCGGCCAAATCGGTCGATTTTTGCAAGAATTCGATAACACCATTGACGGGGATGGCCAGGAAAATGACATCACACTCTTGTTTCAGCTCTTCAAAACTCATAAATGATTCGACCAGTTTCCGTTGCAGCGCTATTTTCTGATGCTCTTCATTATGATCGCATCCGACGATAGAAGAGATAAACGAGAGGTGTTTTAGCGCCAGTGCCATTGAACCCCCCATTAATCCTAGCCCTACAATACCGATCTTCATGATTCCCCTTTGTGCAATATAGTGCCATTTTAGCCCTTTTAAGTTTAATTTACGCTCCAATTAATCGTTAGAGTGATAGAATGGGAGACTATTTTAACGCAATGGAAATTTTGGCTTGAAAACAATTACCCTCTCTTTGATAGTCGCAAGTGCATTAGTGCACGCATCTGCGCAAAACGTCCAATCGATCCACTATGACGGAATGGTTCATATTTCCGAAGCTGTCGCAAAGCGGCTTAATGAGGTTAAAGTCGGTGAGCCTTTAGATGCTGCCGCCGTCGATAAAACGGTTAAAAACTTTTTCGAGCAAGGTTATTTTGAAGATGTTTGGGCAGAGGAAGAGAATGGTAAGGTTACATTCCATTTCAAAGAGAAACCGACTATCTCTAAAATCGAGCTAAAAGGGTATAAAGAGAACGATGAAGATGCTAAAAAAGCTTTGCTTCAAATCGATAAAGGTTCTCTGTATGATCCTAAAAGAGTCGAAGAAGCCAAAAAGCGGATTGTCGATGCGTTGAGCCAGGACGGTAAGATTGATTCGGTGGTCGAAATTGAGACCGAAAAGCTTGAAAACGGCAGTATGCGTGTTACCTTTATTGCCAATGAAGGGCAGGAAATTATCATTAAAAAGCTCACTTACGCGGGAGTTTTAACACAGGATTCCGAAGAGTTCGACAGCATGATCGCCAACAAAGAAGAGCAGTTTATGGGATGGATGTGGGGACGTAACGACGGTAAAATGAAAGTTGCCGAGTTGCAGTACGACCCGCTCCGTATCCGTGATTTTTACATGCAGCGCGGTTTTCTGGATGCCAAAATCGACGAACCGTTTGTAGCGGTCGATTTTGATCATTATACGGCCCAGATGAGCTATAACGTCTTTGAGGGGGATGTTTACCGCGTATCCGATATTTTGCTGTTTCAAGATAGCAAAGTGATTGACGATCAGGCGCTCCTGGACGTCATCACCTTGGAAAAAAACAAACCGTTTAACATTAAAACATTCCGTGAAGATGCGGAGCGGATCAAGACAAAAATTGCCGATTTGGGATACGCTTACGTTCAGGTGCAGCCCGATTTGAAAAAAGATAAAGAAGGGAAAAGCGTTGATGTCGTATACCGCATTATCCCGGGCAAAAAAGTACATATCCGTAAAGTGATCATTTCAGGGAATAACCGAACGCTGGACCGTGTAGTCCGGCGTGAGCTTTTCTTGGCACCGGGCGATCTGTATAGCTTGACAAACCTCAAAGACTCCCGTAATGCGATCGGGCGTACCGGATATTTTGAGAGTAATACGATTGAAGAGAAACGGATTGATGATGAGACGATGGATCTTATCGTCCAAACCAAAGAGGCACCGACGGGGAATATCCAACTGGGCGGGGGATACGGAAGTTTCGGCGGAATACTTCTTAGTGTTGCGGTAAGCGACCGCAACATTTTCGGTTCAGGGATTAATGTCGGACTTACCCTTGAAAAATCTCAGCGTACGAGCAACTACTCTTTCAATATCTCCAATCCGCGCCTGAATGACAGCGATTTCAGCGGCAATTTCTCGGTCTATAATACGTCGACCGAATACGACAGCTATACCACCGATTCCAAAGGGCTGAGTATCGGAACGGGTCATCGCTTTAACCGCTACATAAACGGGTATGTCGGGTATAACTATTCGCAAAATAAATACAGCAATATCGATCTCAATACAACCGTACTTGACCCTCGCTATTACGAAAGCTATTCAAAAAGCTCGGCGGTTGTTTCGGCAACGTTTGACAATACCGATGATTATTACGTTCCGCGCGAAGGGATGGCCGTATCGCAAAGTTTTGAAATAGCCGGACTCGGAGGCGATGCCGATTTCTGGAAAAGCCGCACCAGTTTCGGTATCTATCAAGGACTTCAAAAATGGACCGATTTTGACCTGATCCTGCGCTACAAAGCCCGTTATAATTATGCCAGCGGGAGCGGTTATCTGCCGTTAGGCGAGAAGTTTTATATGGGGGGCATCGGTTCGGTTCGCGGATATCAGAGTTACTCTATTTCACCGACAAAAGGGGTTGACAGAAACGGAGATCCGTATAAAATCGGCGGAACCCAAACGTTTTCCAATAATCTGGAGTTCAGTGTCCCTCTGGTTCCGGAAGCAAAAATGCGGGCAACGGCATTCATCGATTACGGTATGATCGGTGAGAGCAGCATAAGCGAGATCAAACGCGGAGGTTACGGGGTTTCTTTGGAATGGTTCAGCCCTGTCGGACCGCTTCAGCTTGTATTCGCCAATCCGATCGGCGATAAAGAGCACGATGATATTGCCCACTTCGAATTTACAATCGGGCAGAGATTTTAATCATACTGCCATCCATCCCTGTTCACCCTTCGACCAACTCAGGGCGAACGGGAGAACTCTTGCTCTACACTTTAATTAAGCAAATACCACCGACAGATTTTTAGGCAGAACGATATTTTTGAGCTGCTCGCGTGCCAGGTAGGTAGATTTTCCGCCGATAATTAATTGATTGCCCTCTAGGCTGAGTTCGATTTCAGAAGCATCGACCCGTGCCGCCAACAGGATATGCGAGAGCCACAATAGGGAGCTTAGGGTATCGAGGGTAGTGTTATCGGGCAAAAGTTTCCCATAACCGTCTTTGGGAATCAAGGATGAGGAGCTGGCCCCTTTTTTAAACAGCAGAAGATGGGAGATCAAAGCCAACTGCGGATGGCTGAGACCGTAATCGAGTGCGCTCATGGCTAGATAGTGGCTATGGCGCTGATAGGCGTAGTAACGAATCCCGATTCCGATAGAGAGGAGTTTTGCGGCAATGGCAAGCTCATACCGATAGGACGGATCGATTCTCAGAGGAATATGCAGCAGTGCAAAAAGTCGTTTGCTTAAATGGGCGCATTGCTGGGCGTGGGTACTATGCTGGGCGTAGGTATCGAGCAGATACCGCACACTCGGGTTATAGTTAGCCGGAAATGTGTCCCCTGAGTTACGGAGCATATCGCTCAAAAATACCCCTTCTCGAACCCCGACGCCGCTGCAGATTAAGGTTTTGGCCTGGATATGACGGATGATCCGATCCAAGATAAGGGTTCCGGGTTTAATGGTATCGAAACGATCGGGTTTGATAAACAGCGATTTGAGTTTTTTGGGTGCGGCCTCCATTATTTGGCCTGCAAAACGCAAAAAAGTACCGCTGTCGGCCGTATAGGCATGAAGTTTATTGAGGGGATATGCCTCTTTCTTCATTAACGCACGGGAGAGGGCACGAAAGGTCCCTCCGACTCCGATGAGGGCTTCGGATGAGAGGCTGTTAGGGAGCTGTTTTAGCGCTTCGTCAATATAGGCGATTGCACCGGGAATATTATCGGTATCGAAGAAGAGCTCTTTTATCCGTACCGTTCCGATATTGAGAGAGTAGAGCTGTTCTACTTTACCGTTACGCAGCAGTGCGAATTCGCTCGATCCACCGCCGACGTCGACACTGAGCGCTTCGAGGGTCGGAGGGAGAAGATTGGCACAGGCTACTCCGCCGAAATAGGCCTCTTTCTCTCCGCTGATTACTTTGATCGACAATGAATATTCCCGACGTATCCGAGAGAGAAAAATATTGGCGTTAGGGGCATCGCGAACGGCCGAAGTAGCGACACAGAGAATTTTTCGGGCACCGAAAGATCTAGCGATGGATAAAAATTCGCCCAGTGCCAGAGCCGTACGGTCCATCGCTTCAGGTTGAAGATATCCGCCGTTTTTATAGGCGTTTTCACTGATACGGACGGAACTTTTAACTTCGTGAAGGATATGAAAAGCAAAACGGCTTGTTTTTTGAAATACCGCCAGGCGCATGGAATTGCTCCCAATATCGATGACGGCGGTACATTTTGCCATTTACTCCTCTTCTTCCATCAGTTGTTTGTGTTTATAAAGAAGCTCTTGCATGGTTTCCACGTTGTCTTTATCCGGAATAATACAATCGACCGGACAGACGGCAATACAAGCAGGCTCATCGTAGGTTCCTACACATTCGGTGCAGCGGTCTGGATCGATGATATAAATCGGGTCGCCCTCTTCAATTGCATCCATCGGGCACTCTTCACGGCATGCGTCGCATGCGATACATTCATCGACTATTAGTAGTGGCATTGATTAAACCTCGGTGTTTATATATTGGTGGTTGCGCGATTTATAGCGAAACGAACCTTTGAGCATTTTTAAACGGTTTGCTTTTATCGTTGCGGAATGACGCAACACAGTTTCGAGGGGAGGATAAGACGGGCACAGGTACCGTCGATTCCGTCCTCTCTATTTGTTAAAGTAATAGTAGCTCCTATCGCTTCTGCGGCACTTTTGGCTAAAAAGAGCCCCAACCCTACACCCGACTTGTTTCCTTGGCGTTTAAACGGCGCAAATAGATCGACACTCTCATCGATACCGCATCCCTCATCAATCACTTCGATAACGATCCCTACCCCGTTCATATGGCTTTGAAAAAGGATAGTTTTTCCCTCCGGAGTAAATTTGAGAGCATTCTGCAAGAAATTCTGCAAAATTTGATTCAGCAGCGTCACTTGCAATACGGCGCTGAAAGCATCGGGTTCAAATCGGGTGAGGAGCGTTTTGTTTTCGCTGTTGGCCAAGAGCTTGAAATCCCCCTCCCATTTTTTTAGGATTTGAATAATATCGGTTTGCACCGGAATCTCGAGCTGTGCCCCCTCTTGACGTCCGATATTGAGGATATCGGCAACGATTTTATTCATCTCATCGACACTCTGATTGGTGATGCGGATCGCTTCGATATACTCTTCGGGAGTCCGTTTTTTGATCAGAGTGACCTGATTTTTGAGTTTAATAACGGCGAGGGGAGTTTTAAGCTCATGCGCCGCACCGATAAAGAGCTCTTTTTGGTATTTTACGAAGTTTTGAATACGGGCGATGAGACGGTTTAGAGTCTCTCCCAGAGGCTCAAACTCATCAGGGAGCTGTTCGACTTTGATAGGGCGGATCAAATGCTCGTTCATATTGGCTAGCCGGCGGCTCAGGGCGCTGATCGGAGCGATCAGCATTTTTGAAAACGCGATGGCATAAAGGATAATAACGACAAAACCGACGGCATTGATGAGATAAATCGAGTTCATGATTTTTCGGAGCAGCCGCTTGGTCGGGGTAATGTCACGACTCACTTTCAGATACGACGAGTGTTCAAAGTCAAATGGGTAGATCAGCGTCAGCGTCGTGCTTTTGTCTTTATGGGTTGTTTCGTAAAAATCGAGGTGTTCATCGTTTTGGCTCAGGGTTATGAGCTCTACCGTAAGCCCCATCATCGTATCGGCATTATTCTGCTGGGTGGATAAAAGGGACTTATACGAGGAGATGTTTTCGGCGTAACCGATCAGCTCGGCCTGTTTTTCGTCGTAAATCGATTGTTTGATAAAAAGATACAAAAAGGAGGAAAAAAGGAGTACCAATGCCGCCGAAGCGACAATGAGTTGAAAGAGAAAGCGTCGTCTTATGCTTCTTTTGGAAAACAAAAGCGGTATCCTCGGCGGCGTACAGTTTCGATCGTAGTAATTCCGAGCGGTTTATCCATTTTTTGGCGGATTTGGTTGATTGCAACCTCAATAACGTTCGGAGTAACGAGTTCAGGCTCTTCCCAGATCGCGTCAAGCAATTGTTCTTTAGAGACGATTTGGTCACGATGACGGGCAAGATGAGTCAATACTTCGAAAGGTTTCCCTTTCAGTTCGATCTCTTTTTCTTTGTAGATGATTTTTTCCTCTTCAGGATTGATCGTCAAATCATCGATTTCGATGATATTGCTTCCGCCGAAACGCAAGCGTGCTTCGATACGGGCGACAAGGACGTCAAAATCGAACGGTTTGCGGATATAATCATCGGCCCCCGATTTGAGTGCTTCGATTTCGCTTTCGTTGTCATCACGTGCCGAGAGAACTACTACTACGGTTTTAGGCGTGTTGCTTTTAATGTCTGGGATGATATCGACGCTGTTACCGTCCGGCAACATCCAATCCATCAAGATTAGGTCATAATTACGGATATCGAGATAATATTCGCCGTCTTTTAACGTTTCAACGACGTCGCTTTGGTAACCAAATTCTTTGAGCCCTTCTGCAAGGGTTTTGTTGAGGGTTACTTCATCTTCAATGATCAGAATACGCATTCAGATTCCTCATTTACGGAAATTTTGCCGAAATGATACCACAGTTTTAGAATTTTTTAAACTTTTTTTCAATTTTTTTTAAAAAATGAAATTTTTTTGAACACCGACGGTGCAATTTGGAAGGATATCAGGCTTTCGGAGGGTGAGAACGAGTGTTTTAATAAGAGGAAAATTACTTTTAAGAATAAAACCGAGCTTTTCAAGTGCCGTTTCGATCAGCTCAAAGCGCTCAGTATGCATTGTGATTTCAATGAGTTGAGCTACTTCTGCGTAATTAATAAAGTTATTATGAGCATATGAATACTCAAGGGTACAATCAATTTGTACTTTTTGGGGAGCGGTCCGTTCAAAATCGAGAATCCCTATGATCGTCTCAAAGGTGAGATTTTCGATTAAAATTTTCATGCGACCCGTTTCTCTTCCCCTTTGACAAGGCGGATAAAGTTGGGGATATGTTTATAAAAAAGGATAAAAGCGATAAAGAGAACCGGGGCATGAAACATCGCCGGATAAAGGATAAATGAGGAGACGACAAGAGCGGCAAGCCCGAGCATCGATGAAAGGGACGAGATACGGATCGTTTTGGCGGCAACCGCCCATACGACCAGAGCGATTACCGTCGGGATCGGAAGCATGACGGCCATCACACCCATCCCCGTCGCAACCCCTTTTCCTCCCTCGAACCACATGTAGGGGCTAAAGCAGTGTCCCATAACGGCGAGTACGGCAACGAGCCACTGGGCGCTGTCACTGAGTTCGAAGTATTTGGCGGCGAGAACGACGATAATCCCTTTGAGAGCATCGAGAGCGAGTGTCGCGGCTCCGAGTTTTTTGGCAAGTGCGGGATTCGTCTCTTTGACAACGCGAAGAACATTCGTTGCGCCGATGCTTTGTGACCCGGATTCGGTGATATTGACTCCGGCGAACACTTTTGCCAAAATAAGCCCGAACGGAATACCGCCCAAAAGATAGGCGGCGAGGTAAAATTGAACATTGAGATTAAATAAAAAATCCATTTGGGTCCTTGTTGTGGATAAACGTAGCGTATTATAAATCACCGATGGTTACAACTGCCTAAAAAAGTGCTGAAGGAAATTTACGCTTCAAGAAGCGGGGGGGCTGAGTAGGTTATAATAACCCTCTTATCAGCATAACAAGGATTATGGGTTTGAATACCGAAGCATTGAAACAAAAAATTATCGATTTAAAAAATCGCCTCAGCGTCACGGTCGTGGCGCACTTCTATCAACGCGACGAAGTGTTTGAGATGGGGGATATCACCGGCGATTCGCTTGAGCTTGCCAAGCGCACGATGGCGGATGATAAAGAGTTCGTTGTGTTCTGCGGTGTCGGATTTATGGGGCAAAGCGTCAAAATTCTCAGTCCCGAAAAACGGGTTTTGATGCCGAAAGTCGCCTGCTGCGCGATGGCGAAAATGATTGACGGCCTCTATTATGATCAATCGATTGCGAAGCTTGAAGAAGCGGGTATCAAAGCGGACGATATTCTCCCGATTACCTACATCAACTCCGATGCGGCGGTAAAAGCCCGTGTCGGGAAAATGGGGGGGATGGTCTGCACCAGTTCCAACGCCAAAACGATTATCACCAAAGCACTTGCCGAGGGGAAAAAGATCCTTTTCGTCCCCGATCGCTGTCTGGGGCAAAATATCGCCAATATGATGGGACTCAAATCGTGCGTCATCGGAGACGGCAGTGATCCCAAAGAGGCCGATATCATCTGCTACGACGGGTTCTGTTCCGTCCATCAGCTTTTCAGTGTCGAGGATATCGAGTTTTATCGCGCCAAATATCCCGGTATTTTGATCGCCGTTCATCCTGAGTGCGACCCCGCTATTTGTGACCGCGCCGATTTCGTTGGTTCTACCTCTCAGTTGATCAAATACATCAAAGAGCTTTCCGCCGATCAAAAGGTGGCGGTAGGTACGGAGTTTAACATGGTAAACCGCCTCCGTCCGAGCAATACCTATATTCTTTCTTCTACAAAACCGGAGTGTCCGACGATGAATGAAACGACGTTGGAAGATTTGTATTTGGTTCTCAAATCAATCGAAGAGGGTGCACCGATCAACGAGATTTTTGTCGATGAAGATACGGCGTATTGGGCGAGAATTGCGTTAGAGAGGATGATGGCGTTATAGTAAGTTTCTGTTCGCCCTGAGCCAGTCGAAGGGTGTGCAGTTCATGGTTCGACAAGCTCACCACGAACGGGAACTCAAATTTGAGTGTGAATGAGAAAGAATATATAGGGAGGAAGCAATGGGAGAAGGATTACTACGACAGCGTAGAAATTTGATGATTGCTTCCATACTCTTGTGGATCATGAAATATGGCGGCGTTACGTTTTCAAAAGTTAGTTTTGTCGGATTTGATATAGCATTCAAAAATTCGAATGCATTAATATTAGCTATTTGGATAGCATTCGCATATTTTTTATTTCGGTATTACCAATATTTTTCAGACGAAGGAGTAAAAAATCTTCAATCTGTATTTAGTCAAGCAATCCAAAATAAATGTGCACCTATCATCCGTAGCTTAGTGGAAGAAAAATTTCCAGCCAGTCATGCACCTTTTGGTTATAGATATGATTTTTTGAAACAGAATGCTTGGATATACAAAGGAAATACATTAAATAATGGTGGTCATAATTCAACTCCCTTTGAACTTCCAATTGCGAGATGGAAATTATGGAAAGGCATTATGTCTGCAATTATGGACTCAGTATTTAGAAATAGTGTTGTAACGGATTATCTATTGCCTCTTGTGGTTGCTTGTTTTGTTCTCTACTATTGCGGTGTCGATGATTGGAAAGGAAGCTTTTTAAATTTTTTTAGTAATTGATGAAATTGGTGTCATGTATTCAATCTTCACTTTTTAAAAAGATATATATTTAAATCAAAAATAAATTCCCATTGTCATTCCGTACTACGACACGGAATCAATATTTCCTCACCCTTCGACAAGCTCAGGGCGAACGGATAGGTAATATTCTGCATCTCTTTATGAGTTTTGGGATATAATTTACTCAATTACAATGAGGAGGGATCAGATGGTAGATATTGAAGCGCTCAAACATGAAATTGTTGAATGTCTTAAGCCTCTTGATCCCGATAAGATTATCTTGTTTGGTTCTTATGCCTATGGGACTCCTACGGAAGATAGTGACATTGATCTGTTTTTGGTCAAAGATGATCTGAACATAGAAGATGGCAGAGATTATAATTTAAAAGCAAGAAAACAACTGCGACCTATCATCATGAATCATCATACCAACGGTATCGATATTCTATCTGCTCCATCGAGTTTTATCAATGCACGTGAAGATTATTTTTACAAAGTAGACATCCTGCAAAATGGAAAAGTGTTGTATGAACGAAACGTCAGCTAAAGAGTGGTTAATAAAGGCTTGGCATCACTTAAGCACGGCTAATTTACTGTATGATCTAAACCATTACAGTGATATTGTTGCCGTTGAAATTCATTATTCTGCTGAGATAACATTAAAATCGATACTAGCATTTGAAAACAGTAAAATAGTAAAAATTCACGATTTGATAGAAATCTACAAGCTTATAAAACATCGATTAACTCTACCTGAATGTGATCTTTCTTTTTTAGACATTATAAGTGAATATCATATCCGTGAATCGTATCCCTCACCCCATAGAAGGTTACCCTCAAGAGAAGAAACCAAATCTATGCTGGAGTTCACAAATAACTTATTTGCAGAGGTTTGTAGTGTTTTGAGCATCTCTATCGAAGAGATAAAAGTTCTGTAAAAAAGTGAAAAAGGTAAATCTATGATCGAACAATTTATCCGTGAAGTATTGGCCGAAGATATCGGACGTGGGGACCTGTACGCACGGGTTTCCGAAGCAGTTCCCGCCTCTGCGAAAATCATCGCCAAAAGCGACGGAGTAATCGCCGGAGAAGCATATCTGAAGGTATTGTCCGAAATCGAGCGGTTCAATATCATATGGCACAAACATGACGGGGATCGGTTTGTAAAAGGGGATATCCTGATGGAGTTGAGCGGCGATTCGCATACCCTTCTGCGGATCGAGCGGACGCTGCTGAATATGCTGCTGCATGCGAGCTCTATCGCGACACTGACCCGCAAATACGTCGATCTCATCGCACCGTACGGAACCAAACTCCTCGATACCCGAAAAACACGCCCTCTTTTGCGAAATTTCGAGAAATATGCCACCCGTATCGGGGGGGCGACGAATCATCGTATGGGGCTGGACGATGCCCTGATGCTCAAAGATACTCACCTCAAAACGATCGCTAATTTAGAGAGTTTTATGGAAGAGGCGCGTAAAAAAATCCCGTTTACCTCGAAAATCGAGATCGAAGCGGAAGATTTCGAGATGGCGGCTCACGCGATGCGTTGCGGCGCCGATATCGTCATGTGCGACAACATGAGTGTCGAACAGCTTTCTGAAGTGGTCAAATACAAGTGGGAACATCACAGCGGCGTGTTGCTCGAAGCGAGCGGAAATATCACGCTCGAGACGATCGAAGCATATGCACAGACAGGAATCGATGCGATCAGTACGGGGGCTCTTATTCATCAGGCTTCGTGGATAGACATGTCAATGAAAATGGATTAATTAAGTGGCAGACGATCAAGAAAAGACCGAGGAACCCACCGCCAAGAAGCTCGAAGATGCAAGGGCTGAAGGGAATGTCCCCAAGAGTCAGGATGTTGTCGGGGTCGTTGTCCTTTTTGTTTCCATTTTGGCGGTTTTAATGATGTTTACGTTTATTGCCGATCGGATGCTTCATCTCGCCCAGTATTATTTTTCTTTGATGCGTCAGCCTCTGGACCGTGAATTGATGGTTGATTTGGCGGTAGTAACGATGAAAGAGTTCCTCATCATGGCACTTCCTGTTTCGATCATCGTAGCCGTTGCGGGAGTGTTCGGAACGGTAGCCCAGATCGGATTTAATTTTACGACCAAACCGCTGACCCCCAATTTTTCCAAACTCGATCCGATCAAAGGATTTGCGAACCTTTTTACCCTCCAAAAAGCGCTTGAATCGATCAAAATAACCTTGAAGTCCCTGACGGCACTCGGGATCGGATTTCTCTATTTTTGGTATTTCGTCGAAGAACTTCCGACGGTTGCACTGTTTACACTTCAAGACCAGATGGGGTGGTTGAGGGACAAAGCGATCGTTCTGGCTTCGGTCATGCTTCTTATTATTTTTGTTTATGCCGTTATCGATCTTTTTTTGGTACGGAAACACTATTTTGACAAATTGAAAATGTCGCTTCAAGAGATCAAAGATGAGATGAAAAATATGGAAGGGGATCCGCATATCAAGGCGAAGATCCGTCAGATTCAGATGCAGGCGGCGAGAAAACGGATGATGACTTCGGTACCGACCGCCGATGTCGTTATTACCAACCCGACCCATTACGCGGTGGCGATCGTATACGATGAGAACAAGCATAATGCTCCGGTAGTAGTAGCCAAAGGGGTGGACAATATGGCGATTCAAATCAAAAAGGTAGCGAGAGAAAACGGTGTTCATATCGTCCAAAATCCGCCGTTGGCACGATCTCTGTATAAAGAGGTAGAGATTGATCATCCGATACCCGATATGTTGTTTGCCGCCGTTGCCGAGGTCCTTGCATACGTCTATAAAATGGGCAAAAAACGGAAGGGAAATAGCTGATGGAACGCTGGGTAGGGCTTCTTTCCAATAAAAAAGTCATTGCTTCCGTCTTTTTAGTCATTATGGCGATATTGGGAATCGTATTGTGGCAGCTGGAGAAAAAGGTAACTTCGCAGACACTGGAACGTTTGAGTGACCAACTCTCCTTGGCCATTAACAATCAGCTTGAAAAAGAGCGCTCCAGCGCATTACGGTACGCATTGATCCTTTCTCAAAATACAGCCCTGAGCGATGCATTGGAACGAGACGATGAGGATAAAGGATTTAAAATCCTCTCGGAGGGGATGGAGTCGATCAAAGTGCATACCGATTCGTTGATCCGCTCGCAGGTTATTACCTCCGACTACGTGATTTTCGCCCGCAGCTGGGATAATTCGTATGCCGGGATGCCGCTGGAGTTTCACCGTCCCGATCTGCTCTATTTTCAAAACCATAAAAACCCCCGCTCCGCCATCGAAGTAGGACGAAAGCTGGGGGTTAAAGCGACGGTTCCGGTCTATGGGGACGACAAAATGCTCGGGTTTGTGGAGGTTGTATCGTTTTTCGAATCGACGCAGGAGTATTTTGACCGTCTCGGGATCGATATGTATGTCCTGATGGATGTGAGATTTTACGATACGGCGGTGTTTATGCAGGAAAACCCCACCATCGCAAAAGAGTATATTCTTGCCAATCCGAAGTACACCCAGAGCGATTTGAAACTTTTAAACGGGATCGACTTTAAAACGCTGAAACATACGCACGTAGTTTTCAGCGGCGGACGGTATCTCTTTTTTGAGCCGATGAAAAACGGGGAAGGGGAGACTATCGGTGCGTTTGTTTTTTCATTGTCACCGAAACAGATCAATGCTTATGCCCACTCCGATGAAGAGGATATCTCGTTTCTTATCCACCTTTCGCGTAATGAACTTTATGATGTAACGATGAAAAAGTCACTGGACGACGGACTTTTTCAAAGCGTATACGATAAAGAGCTGCTCTACCTCAAAGATACGGTTGCCCCTGAAGATCGGGAGTTGTTTTTGCAAGAGGCACATGAACGCCTCGATGCGTACTCCAAAGAGGAATTGATCGGAATCATGTTAAATTATAAGGTAACCAAAGAGATAAAAGGGGAGATACGATGAGGGTATTATTACTCGAAGACGAGTATATGCTGCGTGTGAGCATCACCGAGTTTCTGAACGATTTGGGATATGAAGTAATGGGGTTCAGCAACGGGGAGAGGGCATTTGACGCAATTTACGAAACCCGCTTTGATCTTTATCTTTTGGATGTGAATGTTCCGGGGATGAACGGGTTTGAGCTATTACGTGCGTTGCGAAAAGAGGGGAACAAAACACCGGCGATCTTTCTCACTTCGATGGTCAATGTGAACGATCTGCAGGAGGGGTATAAGTCGGGATGCTGTGACTACATCCGAAAACCGTTTGACTTGACCGAACTGCAGCTGCGAATCATGCATGCCCTTAAAAGCCACTACCATGACGGAGAGAATAAAATCGATTTCGGCGGCGGGTTGGTTTATGACACGGAACATTTTAGCCTGAACCATAACGACAAAGCGATAGCCCTCTCAAAAACTGAAAAAGAGATTTTTGCCGTACTCCTCAAACATACGAATCAAATTGTCTCGGTTGAGATGTTCCAAGATGAAATCTGGGGAGAATACGTTGACCCGGCAAATATTCGGGTACAGATCAATAACCTTCGCAAAAAATTGCCTATCGACATTATCCAAAACCGTCGCGGGCTGGGATACATCATTGAACGATAAACTCTACGCACTCAAAAACGCTTTTATCTATACGATGCTCGTGGCAGTACTTTTGCTGGTACCGACCTATGTGTATGTTGCGTATATGAAATACGTTTACGAGATTCAGTACGAGTTTAAACTGAAACGCGAATCCCATCTGATTCTTCGCTCCATGGAAGAGTTTGACGTCAAAGAGAAACAGGTGTTTGATTACCCGCGTTTTCGGTCATTCCAGTCAGGATTGTATGACGAGCATTTCAAGCCGATGTTTTCATTGATCCAATATCCGATAGAGAATCAAAAAGTAGGGTATTACGTCGATAACGGCTACGGCTATCTTGTCATCTCGTTACCCGAACATCGTTATTTCGGGGCATCCTATCTCGTCGTGGGAGGGGAACTCTCCTATACACGGATTTATCAGGATGTGGTAATAATTCTCCTTTCGATTGCCGTATTGATTTTTGTCCTATCCCTCTTTTTCTTGGACCGTTTCGCACTACCGTTTCAGCGGGTGAATCAGCGGCTGGACCGATTCATTAAAGATTCGATGCACGAAATCAATACGCCGCTCTCGATCATCAATGTCAACATCGATCTTTATAACCGCTCCAATCCCCCCAATAAATATCTTCAGCGGATCAAGGCGGCGACGAAAACTCTCGCGACCCTTTATAACGATATGGATTATCTGATCAAAAATGAACGCCTTTCATTTGAATATGAAGAGATTGATCTAAGCCGCTATCTTCAAGATCGGATCGATTATTTTTATGAAGTTGCGGCTTTAAAGAATATTGCCGTTGAATCTCGGATTGAAGATGACATATTTATACGGTTTAATCCGACGCAGTTGCAGCGGATAATCGATAATAATCTCTCCAACGCGATTAAATATTCCCATGAAGAGGGGAAAATCGAAGTAATTTTAGAGCGTATCGGTGATACCTGTGTGATGCGCTTTCAAGATTACGGTGTCGGGATTGAGAACGTTGAGCGGATTTTTGAACGTTATTATCGTGAAAATCGCGATAAGGGAGGTTTCGGAATCGGATTGAACATTGTAAAATCGATTATCGATAAGGCCGGTATTGAACTTCATATCGATTCTATTTACGGCAAAGGAACTACTTTTAGCTACACATTTTTTCCTCCGATCTTCATCCTTTAACTTTTTATTTTATTTTTTACATTAATTTTACATTCCTGCCTTACAATGCTCCTTGAAATATAGAAACTAGGAGAGCCAATGCGAAAAGTGATTATGCTCGGACTTGCTACTTTTTTAAGTGCAGCCGATTTATCGCAGGTAATTGAAACCCCGGATGCGACGGCTATCTTGAAAAAAGATGCCTTGCCTGCAGCTAAAGCGTATGTTATGCCTGAAGGGTGCGTCAGTAATGACCCTAAAGCGATTGCCCGTGGAAGCTATATCTTTCACAACCTAAACGGAAAAGATGCAAAAGAGAATCCACCGGAAGGATTGACACGACTCCTTCCTAACGGTAAAGAGAAACAAATGGGTAACTGTGTTGCCTGTCATAACATCGAAGGTGCCAAAGGGTACGGAAATATCGGTCCTGATTTGACAAAGTATAAAGAACTTTATATGGATAGCGGCGTTCGTAATCCTCAGTTTATGTACCAAAAAATCGCAGACCCGCGTTTGGATAACCCAAAGTCGGCTATGACGGTTAATCTGGCTAACGGCTTGATGAATGAGCGTGAAGTGTGCGATTTGGTATCCTATATCACAGCAGTTAAAAAATAAATTTCAAGGAGAGATACTATGGAAAGAAGATCATTTTTAAAAGGTTTTACAGCTGCGGCAGCCTGTGCGATTGCATTGCCTCATGTGGCGAGTGCGGCAGAAGAGAAAAAATCGGGCGGTCCGAATGAGATGAATTTTGAGACGGCAGTAGCGGCGATTACCGGCGGTAAAGCGTTAACTCCTTCGGCAAAAGTCAAAATGGAAGCTCCTGAAATCGCAGAAAACGGTGCGGTTGTACCGGTTAAAGTAACGGTTGAAAGCCCAATGACATCAAAAGAGTACGTTAAAGCAATCCATGTACTCGCATCGAAAAACGGAAATGTACGTTGTGCGAATATCTATCTAACTCCGGCTAACGGCGAAGCTTATTTCGGTACCCGTATTAAACTCGGTGGAACCCAAGACGTAGTCGCGATTGCAGAGATGAGTGACGGATCTTTCCTTAGCGCAAAACAAAACGTAAAAGTAACTATCGGCGGATGCGGTTGATTTGATCAACCCTTTGGCGTTCAAATAAGAAATAATAAGGACTGATACTATGAAAACATTGATTAAAATTAAACCGAAAACATACGCGGCAGGCGATATCGTTAAAATCGATTTTATGGCGATGCATCCAATGGAAACCGGAATGCGTAAAAACAAAGACACGGGAGCGTTGATCCCGGCTGAGTATATTGATGAAGTTAAGTTTATGTTTAACGATACGTTGATTACAAAAATGGTTATTTGGGAATCTCTCTCGGTGAACCCTCTTATGTCTATCAGCTTTAAAGTACCGGGTGCGGGAACCCTAAAAGTTATTGCAAAAGATAACAAAGGGCAAAGTGTCGAAACGACCAGTGCCATTAATCCAAAAGGATAATTCATGCGTACGTTATCAATCACGGCAGCGTTGGTGTGTTTAGCATTTTTAGCGACGGCGAATGCGGAAGAAAAACTTAGCATGTCGGATGCAGATAAAAAAATGTATGCCGAGCTTTTGGAAAGTAACCCAGCGGAAATGGATGTAGCCGAGGGGGAGCAACTCTTCGGTGAACTTATCGGGAGTGCAAACTATGCCAAAATGCTGGGAGTCAAAGAGAAAGATCTTCCGAAATTCATCGCAGGATTTCCTCGTTACCTTGAGCCGGCCAAAAGAGTAGTGACATTGGCGCAGAGTATCCAAATGGCAGCTGCGGCAAACGATAAACCGGTTCCTAAGCTTGAGAGCAAAGAGATGGTTAAAATGTCTGCGTATGTGAAATCAATCGCAAACGGACAAAAAACCGCTATCGATGTCAAAGCGAATAAGCACATGGTTGAGATGATGAAACTCGGACAACAAGTGTTCGAAGAGCGCCGCGGCGGTCGCGGGCTTTCCTGTAACAATTGTCACAGCGCCGATATCGTCGGGCAGCGACTTCGTATGCAGCCGCTTCCTGATTTGGGGGCGAAAGAGACGGCAGCAGCAGGAACATGGCCGGCGTACCGCATGACGCAAAGCCAAATGGTAACGTTGGACAAACGGATGCAGCAATGTATGAAAAATGCTCTTTTAGCGGAAATTCCACTCGGTTCGAAAGAGATTGTTGCTTTGGAAGTATTTGTTACCAATAAAACCAAAGGGAACCCTATCAGTGTTCCTAGTGTGAAACGTTAAGGACTGAATTATGGATTTATCACGAAGAGATTTTTTCCATATTGCGGCGGCGTTAGGAATCGGTGTCCCGACCCTCGCATCGGCTGCATCGGCACCGAAACGTGCCGATGAGGTAAGCCTCAAAGATATTTACGGATTCAACGCCAAGGGAAATGTAACGTTATTGCATATCTGTGATATGCACGCCCATATTAAACCACTCTATTGGAGAGAGCCTTCGACCTTGATCTCCGCTCCAAATTTGACAGGGACTCCGGGCTTTTTGTGCGGTGAGTCATTTTTGAAACATTACGGGATGAAGGGCAAAACTCTGGATGCCTATTTCGATACGTTTATGAACTTTGACGCATTGGCTTCCAAGTTTGGGAAAATGGGGGGGATTTCCCACATGAAAACCCTCATCAACCATATCAAAAAAGAGCGCGGTGCCGATAATGTTATGCTCCTCGATTCGGGAGATACGTGGCAGGGGACCGGAGTTGCTTTGAAAACCAAAGGTGAAGCGATCGTCAAAGCGCAAAATTACCTCGGTGTCGACGTAATGGTCGGCCACTGGGAGTTTACCTACGGTAAAACACGGGTCAAAGAGCTTATCGAAATGCTCAATGCCAAATTCGTCTCTCAAAATATTATCGGTGACGATTCGTTTGCCGATGATTTCGAAGAGCTGATTTTTGAACCCTACACCATTATGGAGCGCGGCGGTGCGAAAATCGGTATTATCGGTCAGTCATTCCCGTTCACTTCTACGGCAAACCCGAAAGAGTTTACCCAAGGATGGAGCTTTGGACTAAGACTGGATACCCTTCAAACGTATGTCGATAAACTGCGTAAAGAGGAAAAAGTGGACTGTGTCGTTGTCCTCTCCCATGACGGTTTCAGCGTTGACCAAGAGGTCGCCCGTCAAGTCAAAGGGATCGACTTTATCCTCAGCGGACATACGCATGATCCGTCACCGCGTCCGACGGTGATCAACGGCACCGTGATCGTTATTGCGGGAAGCCACGGTAAATACATCGGACGTCTCGATATCGATATCCAAAACCATAAGGTCAAAGGGTATGAATACAAACTGATCCCGGTGGCATCGAATCTGATTCCTGCCGATCCTGAGGGTGAAGCGTTGGTCAAAGAGTTGTATTCACCGTACGATTCGGAACTCTCCGAAGTGTTGGGGATCACGAAATCGACCTTATTTAAACGCGACACGTTTCACTCGACGTTCGATCAGCTGATCAACGATTCGATCATCGACGCGATGGATTCGGATATCTCGTTTACTCCGGGATACCGTTGGGGAACGACTGTTCTCGGCGGCGATAAAATCACGATGGACGATGTCTATGATATGACGGCGATCACCTATCCGAACGTCTATACGTTCGAATTGACCGGAAAACATATCCGTACGCTGCTTGAGGATATTGCGGATAACGTATTTAATGCCAATCCGCTGTATCAGCAGGGAGGCGATATGAGCCGTCTGGGCGGAGTGACCTATGAGATTCGTGTCGGTGCCGCCAGCGGCAAGCGGATTACAAATATCATGGTGGGCGGCAAGCCGTTGAATGACACAAAAGTGTATAAAGTATCATCATGGGGAGGGAATCTGCAAAATGCCGGGTCGAATTTAAAAGAAAACTTAACCCGTCCTGTGTATGATGTCACATCAGCCTATATCCGCCGTCAGAAAAACGTCAATATCAGCGGTAACAGCAATGTCCGTTTGATGGATTATGATTGCGGATGCCCGAAAAAAGGTGCGAAAGGGTGCTAAGCCCTCTTTGCTCAATTTTAAAACTTAAGGAGTGAGAGTTATGAACATAATGAAAATCAGTATGGCGGCAGCAGCTGCATGTCTACTTGCAACGTCGGCGCACGCGCTTAAAACAGAAGATCGTGTTCTTAAAGGGAACAATGTTGTCGAGTATACTAAAGCACCGGGTGATGTAAATTCAATCCAAGAGATGTTTACAGAGGGTGAAGTCTATGGACGACTTCGTTCGAATATGTTCTGGTGGGATTGGGACAATGAAAATGCATCTGTACAAGATAACAATATGTGGGGTCTTGGCGGTAATTTAGTATACAAAACAGGTTTTTTCCATGGTTTTGGTGCGACAGCTGGATTTTACGGCACGATTCCGATGCATAATGAAAATACGCTATCAGGGACAACAAACTACGGTAAAGCGGGTAAAGATACCTACCATACTCGTGCTGATGGGAGTGAGGGGGCAATGGGGAACTTTGCTCAAGCATTTTTAGAGTATAAAAACGGTAAGACAGACGTTAAAGTAGGGCGTCAAGGCATTGAAAGTATTATGCTTGCGACGAACGATACTAAAATGATCCCTAATACGTTTGAAGCAGCTGTTATCGAAAATAAAGATATCCCGAATACGTCGGTTCGTGCCGGATATATAATGTCTCAAAAATTGCGTGATCACCAATCATTTCATAGTGTCATCGCATTTGAAAAATACAATGAAAATGATGATTCGGGTGCACATAAAGGATTAACACGGACATTGATCAGAGCGGCAGGTGAAGATGTTGATCCTGAAATGATCTTAATCACTGCTACCAATAAATCGATTCCAAATCTAAAACTAGATGCAGAATATATCGGATTGGACGGCTTTTTCAATACTATTATCGCGGAAGCGAATTACAAAATCGCTTTGGGTAACGATTGGACGTTGACACCGGGTGTTCGATATCTTCGCCAAATGGATGACGGTGCCGGTGCTATCGGTGGAGCTGCATTAAGCGGAACGTTTAAAGGTAGTACTACTTATACAGGAGCCAAAAAGGGCTATACTGACCCAAATAGTGCTGATGGTAGCATTATTATGGCACGTTTAGTAGCGGCTAACGGCCCGCTAGAACTTGGAGTAGGATATTCAAAAATTTCCGATGATGCCGACATTATCGCTCCGTGGCGCGGATTCCCGACAGGTGGATATACTCGATCAATGGCGCAGGTAGATTGGATTGCCAATACGAAAAACTGGGCAGTAAAAGCATCGTATGATTTCGGAAAAGCGGGGATGGTTTCCGGATTTAAAGTAGCAGCTGATTATGAAAATATGAATTTTGATGATGCAAAAGCGGCTATTACCGGATTTACCGACCGCGATATTTTCCATGTTGATATGTGGAAAACATTTAAAGCAGTACCGAATACCGAATTTAAATTCCGTTTTGCAACAGTTGACGCTGATGCGGCTGTCGGTGCAACAACCGATTACAATTCATATGACGAATACCGTTTCGAAATCAACTACCTCTTCTAAGACTGTGTGATGAAAACGTTGTTGATATCTTTTTTCTTTGCTGTCACGAGCTTAAGTGCGTATGATTACGCACTTAAGCCTGTACGCGTGAGTGAAGATATCCATTGCTTCTTCGGCAAACCGGAGATTATGGATAAAACCAACAACGGCAACATCGTTAACAGCTGTTACATTGATGCAGGTGAGGGGTACGTCGTCGTCGATACAGGCCCTTCATATGCCTATGCCCAATCCGCATACAATGCGATGAGTAAAATCAAATCCCTCCCCGTTAAACTCGTTATTAACACCCATATCCATGATGATCATTGGTTGGGGAATAACTATTTTACCGAGCAGGGAATCCGTGTTTTAGGGACCGATGATTTCAAGGTAAGTGCCGACATGAGCGAACCGACCCGAATGCAAACGTATATCTCTCCTGATGCCTATGATAAAACGGTTCCTACGATGCCGACCGAAATGATCGGCAGTGATACGACTCTCAAAATCGGGCATCAAACATTAGAATTAAAAATCGCCAAGCACAAAGCCCATACGGCAAAAGATATGTTCGTCTATCTCCCAAAATCAAAAGTGGTGATTGCCGCCGATTTGGTCTTTAACGATCGTCTTCCCTCTGTTCGAGGTGGAGATATTAACGGCTGGCTTGAAGCGTTGGATGAACTTGATACTTTAAAAGCCAAACATGTGGTCGGAGGACACGGAAACCGCACCGATAAAGATGCGGCTGCGATGACTCGCGAGTATTTTATGCAGATGCGGACAGAAATTCGAGCCGCAATTGCTGAGGGCCTTAGTATTGAGGATACCATTGAAAAAGTGAGAATGGAAAACTATAAAAAGTATAAACTTTATGAGGGTACGCATCGCCATAACGTTGAAGCTTCGTATCGAGTATTAGAATGGGAGCAGTGATGAAACGATTAGTATTTTTAGTCTCCGTATTCTCCACTCTAGCGTTTGGAGATGTCCGTTTTGCACAGCCTGAACCCTCTATTGATAAACCGCGTGAAGTGGTAATGGGGATTAGTCACGGGGATGATGAATCGATTCATCACGGTCTCAGTACGGCGAACAATGTCCTTAAATTTTACGGACCCGAAAAGATTCATTTGCGTATTGTCGCTTATTATCACGGAATCCGAACATTGCTGAAAAGTGAAAAAGAGATTGCCGTGCGTGTACGGGCGCTGCAGCAATACGGTGTCGAATTTGTTGCTTGCGGCAATACGATGGAAACAAAAAAAATTACCCCCGATCAGCTGGTCCCTGATGTAGAGATTGTCAGTGCAGGGATTGCCGAAGTGATCGAGCGCGCCACTGAGGGCGCATTTTATATTCAACCTTAGGAGTTAATCATGAAGATTCTACTTATACCTATTTTAGCGGGATTTTTATCCCTTTTCGGCGGTGATCTTCACCTTTTCAGTGTTTCCAATGCGGAAGGAAAATACAATGCATCGGTTATCGAAAAAGCGCTTGAAGCCAACGGATTTGTGATTTCGGCAAACAGTGAAATGAACGGGCCGTTCAAAATTCAATTCGGGCAAAGTGATTTTGCACAGTTCAATCTTTTGACCGCATATCATAAAGTTCATTCTGAAACATTGGTTAAAGCAAATCCGGATGCGGGAATTTTTGTTCCGATGGGTTTTGGTATTTACCAACGAAGCGGGGATAAAGAGTTTCACGTTTCCATTTTAACGGCTGAAGCCATGGCTAAAATAGCCGGGTTTAAAGCAAAAGAGTTTGCTCTAATTGAAAAAGAGGCGTTAAGCGTATTGAAAAAAGCGCTGCCGAACGCAAAACTTTCAGCGAGTGAAACCTCACTGCCTGCAGAGGGGAAACTGTTAAGCCGATATGTAAAAGCAAGCAGCAAAGAGAGTTGGACAAGTGATAAAGAAGAGACGGAGATGATGATCGAAGACGGCCTCAAACCGGCAGGATTTGTGATGTCGAATTTTACCGATTATAACTTCGCGCTCGGTGAAAAAAGTCCGTTTGATTTTTACGATACCTATTCTATCTGTAAACTCAAAGTAATTTATACGGTAGCGAAAACTCGCCCCGAAGCAGCGGCATTTGCCCCGTGTACATTGATGGTGTATAAGAAAAAAGATGCCGATGAAATCGTCATGGGTTTCCCGGGCGTCTATAACTGGATGAGCAGTGCGCGTGTCGATAACTCAGAGGCAAAAGAGACATTGCTTCAGGCTCAGAAAGATTTTGAGGGTGTTTTAAAAAGCGTCATCGAGTAATCCAGGAGATAAGTGTTATAATTTCGGCATTTGCAGCAATTAATGAGTCTCTAATGCCTTTATCCCTGATTGATTCCGCCGACCATATCGTATTGGTAGCACATAAAAATCCTGATGCCGATTCGCTCGGCGCGGCGTGTGCTTTTTATTCTTATTTACTTCGGAGCCAAAAGAAAATAACCCTTTTTTGTGCTTCATCCGCACTCAATTCCAATCTCGCTTTTTTGCCGTGGTTTGAGAAAATAACCGACCGTTTTCCCGACAATGCCGACTGTATCATCAGCTTTGACTGCGGAAGCTACGGCCGTTTAGGGATTGAGAAAGAGCTGCCGCTTATCAATATTGACCACCATGCCAGTAACGATTTTTACGGTACTCAGAATCTTGTCAATGCATCTGCAATAAGTACCACCGAAGTGCTGTACGATTATTTTGTTGCCAACGGTATAAAAATCAATGGTAAAATGGCACTTTCGCTTTACGCGGGACTGCTCGATGATTCTAAATGTTTTAGCGCTTCCGAATGCAGTGCCAAAACATTTTCGATGGCACACGCTTTGATAGAGCTGGGTGCTGACCATGCGGTATGTACGGAATGGCTGTATCGTCGAGGTTCGCTTGCTTCATTGCGGGTACGCGGAAGTCTCTTTAAACAGATGAAACTTGTGCTTGATGGGCAATTGGCTGTATTTGAAATCCCTTTTGTACTATTGGAAGAGACAGGAGCCACTGTAGCCGAGTGCAAGAGCGCTATGGATGAAGCGCTGGGGATGCGCAGTGTCAAAGCCGCGTTGATGGTTGTGCATTTTCCCGGCAAGGGGATAAAGCTCTCGCTGCGAACCGACGGCGCCGTAAATGCTGCGGCTATTATGGCGGAATTCGGCGGAGGCGGTCATGTTAAGCGTGCCGGAACGTATCTGAAACAAGAAAATTATGATGAGCTGGTCCAAATGATGATGGTGAAGATAACAAAGGAGTTGGTGTGAGAAGAGGCCGAAACAATTCGGGAATAGTCGGATGGATATTAGTTGCAGCGGTTTTGGCCGCTTTAGGATTTATGGCATTTTCGCCGGTGTTTGAACGGGATGAGCCGAAAGTGACCCTTAGTCAAGAGGGGTATTGGAATTTTCAAGATCCTATCCATGTTAATGTGGAAGATGCGAGCGGATTAAAATCGTTTAAAACGACGATTTCAACGCCTCACGACGATTGGGTCGTTGTTGATGAAAACAATCCGTCTCATGAGATAAAAAAATCATTTGATATCCGCCCTCCCAAAGGGGTACGCAGAGTAGATTCAAATTCGATTGTTTTAAAAATCGAAGCAACGGATAACAGCTTGTGGGGCCTTTTTATGGGGAATACTTTTAAACAAGAATATACCCTTGTGATCGATCAGCGCCGTCCGGTCCTCTCTATTATTGCAAACTCGTATAAAATTCAAAAAGGGGGATCGGCAATTGTCGTTTTCAAAGCGGAAGACGCCAATTTGGAGAGCCTGAAAATTCAAACCAATTTTGGGAAAACGTTTATTGCCCAGCCTTTCATCAAAGAAGGGTACTATGCTTCGTTGGTTGCCTGGCCGGCTCAGGAACAAGGATTTAGTGCGACGGTTGTCGTCCGTGACCGTGCCGGAAATGAATCCCGCAGCGCAATACCGTTTCGTTTGAAAGACCATCTGTATAAAGTGTCGAATATAGAACTCAGCGATCAGTTTTTAGACGGAAAAATTGCGGAGCTTGCAAATGTTTACGAACAGACTGCCGGAGTGGATGACCGTTTGCAGCAATTTAGCATCATTAATGAAAAAGTTCGCAGTGACAATGAAGACATCATCCATCAAGTCACCTCGAAAGTTTCGAATGCGATGATTAGTGATTTCAACCCGCATCCGTTTTATCCGTTGGTTAACGGACAAAAGGTAGCCGATTTTGCCGATCACCGTATTTACAGCTACAAAGGAAAAGAAAATCTTTCCAATGCGTATCATATGGGACTTGATTTGGCGAGCATCCATATGGGGAGCATCGTTTCATCAAACGACGGGAAAGTAGTATTTGCTCAGAACAACGGTATTTACGGAAATTTGCCGATTATTGACCACGGTTTCGGGCTCTATACCCTTTACGGGCACTGCTCGGAAGTGAATGTTCAAGAGGGGGATACGGTGGCAGCCGGACAGCAGATCGCTAAAACCGGGTTAAGCGGTTATGCGATGGGAGATCACCTCCATTTCGGTATCTTGGTGCAAGGGATTGAAGTGCGTCCCGAAGAGTGGATGGACAGTAAATGGATAGTCGATAATATTTCCAGTGTTATTGATAACGCCAAGGCTATTATTAACCAACACTGAAATTCGGTATAATTTCAGGATAATGTAGAAGAGCGAGGGAAGCACTCATATGATGCAGACAACGATTGGAAAAAGTGTTGAACTCGTAGGTATCGGTTTGCACCGGGGCTCCCCTGTAAAATTGCGCATTGAGCCGCTGGGTGCGAACAGCGGTATTGTTTTTTACCGCAGCGACGCGGGGGTATCGATCCCATTGATTCCCGCCAACGTCGTTGATACGAAAATGGCGACCGTCATCGGGCGAGAAGGGGTTACCATTTCGACGATCGAGCATATGCTCTCGGCGATTTATGCGTACGGTATCGATAATCTCCGGGTGATCGTGGATGCGGATGAAATTCCCGTAATGGACGGTTCTTCTATGAGTTTTTGTATGCTTCTTGAAGAAGCGGGAATCGTTGCTCAGGATACACCGAAAAAAATTATGCGGATCAAAAAAGAGGTGATTGTCCAAGAGGGGGATAAATACGTAAAATTGATCCCCTCCAACGGCATGAATTACGATTTTACGATTAAATTTTCGCATCCGGTTATCGATAAGCAAAGTTACGTACTCGCATTTACGAAAGAGAATTACAAAAAAGAGATTGCGCGCGCGCGAACATTCGGGTTTGTCCATGAAGTACAATATCTCAGGTCTAAAGGGCTCGCATTGGGCGGAAGTTTGGAAAATGCGGTCGTATTGGATGATAAAAAAGTCCTCAATCCTGAAGGGCTCCGGTTCGGTGATGAGTTTGTCCGTCATAAGATCCTTGATGCGATCGGCGATATGTCGTTGATCGGGATGAATTTCATCGGTAATTACGAAGCATTTGCCGGCAGTCACGATCTCAATCATAAATTGACCCTTGCATTGCTGAGGGATCCGGCGAATTACGAAATCGTCGAACTTGCCAGTGCAGAATCGAAAGAGTTGGCAAAAGCGTATGCATGACGCACTCGTCATTGCACTGAGCTCTCCCATCCTTATCGGCATCTACAAGGATGGCGTTTTGGTCGAAGAGATTAGAGAGGACGGAATGAGTTCGGATGTTCTGGCGGAGATTTTCGAGACATTGCTGAAACGTTATACGTTTAGAACGTTTATATACGCCAAAGGTCCCGGAAGTTTTATGGGGATCAAAGTAACCTATTTGTTTTTAAAAACGTTAAGTATTACGTTAAAAATCCCCCTTTTGGCAACAGATGCTTTCTTTTTTAACCAAAATAGCCCCATCAAAGCAGTTGGAAAGCTCTATTTTGTTAAAAATAGGGCAACCATTGAGCTGGAACCGATCGAATCACCCGAGTTGATCGCTTTTAGTCTTCCCGAAAATATCGATTTAAAAAAATTTGATTCGGACACTCTCCCTTATTATGGGATAGATGCCGTAGGATAAGGAAATTATTTGTTCGTTAGTGTACCCGCAACGAGTGCTAATTTAGGACCCGGATTTGATTCATTAGGACTTGCCGTCGATTTGCGTAACCAAGTGGAATTGGTGCCGTCTCGTTTTTTTGCCGTTTCGATTAAAGGGGAGGGGGAAAACAATCCCCGCCTCAAAGGGAACAATCTGTTCGTCAGCATCTTCAACGAACATTATCGCCGCCTCACCCAAAAACGGCAAAATTTCAAATTTACGTTTTACAACCAAATACCGATGTCTCGCGGGCTAGGAAGCTCATCTGCCGTCATCGTCAGTGCCATCAGCTGTGCTCATGAAGCCGCCGGGGTTAAAGTCTCAAAACGCCGTATCCTCAATCACGCGTTGGTTTATGAGTCCCATCCCGATAATATCACTCCGGCGGTCATGGGGGGATTTAATGCGGCAATGGTAGAGAAACAAAAGGTATTTTCACAGCAAAAACATCTTCCCGATTATCTCAAAGCGGTCGTCGTTATCCCGAATAAGCCGATTTCGACGGCTAAATCACGTACAACCCTCCCAAAGTCGTACAGCAAAGAGAACGCCGTTTTTAATCTTTCTCATACCGCGGTGACGGTAGGGGCATTTTTTAACGAAGATTGGGAGATGCTCCGTTTGGCTACCCAAGACCGGTTCCATCAAAAAGTACGGATGAAAATGTTGCCGGAACTGTTTGCCGTCCAAAAAATGGCGTACGATAACGGTGCTTTGATGTCGACCCTCTCGGGGAGCGGGTCGACTTTTTTCAATATGGTGTATGATCAGGATGCCAAAATGTTGGCCGATAAATTTAAAGCGGAATTTAGTGATTTCGAGATTAAAATTTTAGGCTTTGACAATGACGGTTTGGTTGTCGAACGCTAAAAAGCGAAGCGTGGGCACTCTTGCCGAAGAGAACTCAGCGTTAGCGTAGCCAAGAGGGATTTTCCCTGTTGGCGTGTTAATAATGAAAGCGTGGGCACTCTGCCCAAGAGAACCCAGTGTTAACGTAGCCAACGGGGCTTTGCCCCTTTGGCGTCAAACAATGAAAATAAAAGAAAGTATTGGATATAATGGCGCAAAAGTTACATCAGCCTATACGCATGTGCGTGGTTTGTCGCGAGCGCTTTGCGCAAGTCGGACTTTTGCGACTTCAATGCCGAAACGGGAAGTTAGAGCCCTACGGTAATGAAGGAAGAAGTTTTTATATGTGCAGGTCTTGTATCGACCATAAGAAAACTCCGGGGCAGTTGTCCCGTCAATGCAAGAGCGGTGCGACGGTAGAGCTAATGAATCGGTTAAAGGAGATCATCGTTAATGATGGATAAAGTTAGAGTTCATGAAATAGCCAAAGAGCTTGGTATTAATTCAAAAGAGGTAGTGGACAAAGCGGCTGCAATGGGGCTTAATGTGAAAACTGCCTCGAGTTCGGTTTCGATCGAAGAAGCCGAGCAAATCATGAACTATATCATGAGTGGAGCATCTACGGAAACCGCAGCGCCAAAGCCTACCCCTAAAGCTGCCCCGGCTGAAGAAACTCCGGCTGTTACCGTTCCTCCTAAAACAGAGCATGCACCTGTAGCGGCAGCGGTTTCCGAAGTTAAAAATGAGCCGTCGGAAGAAGCACCCTCAGATATTGAAGCACCGAAGCGTTCTGGATTGAAGATTGTCAAGAAAAAACGTCCTCAAGAAGAGGAATTTGTTGCTCCGGTACGTCAAGAGAGTATTGCTGTATCGAGCTACGGAAAATTAAGCGAGCAGGCTCAACGTGAGTTGGAAGCCAAACGTGCGAAAAAAGCACAAAGCAGTAATGCCCCGGTTCAGAAAAAAGATCAAGGGATTCGTCTTGATATTTTCGGCGGCGGAATTTCCGATATCTCTATGGACTACGAAGAAGATCAAGTTGTATTGATGGACTTCAACGATTTGGGTGCCAAAGTAGAGCCTGAAGAAGAACAAAAGCCGAAAGAGAAAAAACCGATCGGTCGCAATGCGGGCAAAAAACAGGGGGCTAACCGTAATAAACCTCGTCAGGTTTCCCGTGAAGCACGTAAAAAATATACCCGTGATGCAAAAGAAGACGAAGTTATCACCCATGTAGAAATTCCTGAAGATATCCGTGTTTATGAGTTTGCCGATAAAGTGCGTCAGCCTCTCTCGGAAGTTATTAAAGTTCTTTTTAACCTCGGAATGATGGTTACCAAAAATGATTTCCTCGGAAAAGATGAAATCGAGATCTTGGCAAGTGAATTCGGCGTAGAGGTAACGACGATCGATCCGAAAGATGCGTTCAACTATGAGGACTCATACGAAGAGGATGAAGAGGACAGTGCCAATCTTGAAGAGCGTCCTCCGGTTATTACGATCATGGGGCACGTTGACCACGGTAAAACGTCTCTCCTGGATGCAATTCGAAATGCAAAAGTTGCTCACGGCGAAGCGGGGGGAATTACCCAGCATATCGGTGCCTATTCTGTTGAACAGCATGGGAAACTGATTACCTTCCTCGATACTCCGGGGCATGAAGCGTTTAGCTCAATGCGTGCTCGCGGTGCACAGCTCACCGACATTATCGTTATCGTTGTCGCGGCGGATGACGGGGTTAAGCCTCAAACACGCGAATCGGTCAAGCATGCCCAAGAAGCAAAAGTTCCGGTGATCGTTGCGATCAATAAAATGGACAAACCGGGTGCAAATCCGGACATGGTTAAAGCACAGATGGCGGAACTCGGTCTTAATCCTGTCGATTGGGGCGGAGATGTCGAGTTTGTCGGCGTATCGGCAAAAGCGATGACCGGTATCGACGAATTGTTAGAGGCGATCTTGCTCCAAGCGGAGATTATGGAGCTTAAAGCAAATCCAAACAATATGGCAAAAGCGGTAGTCGTTGAGTCTACGTTGGAAAAAGGGCGCGGACCGGTTGCTACGGTAATCGTCCAAAACGGTACGTTGAAAATCGGTGATAACATCGTGTGCGGAAGTGCATACGGACGTGTCCGAGCATTGATCAGCGATCGTAAAGCACAACTCCAAAAAATCGGACCGAGTGAAACAGCGGTTGTCGTCGGTTTAAGTGACGTACCGCCGTCGGGCGAAATCCTGATGGTTATGGAAAGTGATAAAGAGGCCCGTGAGTTCGCACAAAAACGGTATGAGTACGACCGCCACCGCGAGCTTTCACACAGCACGAAAACGACACTCGACGAGCTTAGCTCATTGATCGCAGAGGGACGTCTGAAAGCCCTTAAAGTGGTTCTTAAAACCGACGTACACGGTTCTCTTGAAGCGATTAAATCGGCTCTTGCAGAATTGCGTAATGAAGAGGTCAAAGTTGAAGTGATCTCCAGCGGAGTCGGCGGTATTACCGAAAACGACGTCGCATTGGTAAACAACAGCGAGAACTGTGCGTTGATCGGATTTAACGTCCGCCCTACGGGTAACGTCAATGCGTTGGCGAAACAGATGGGAATCAAAATCCAAACCTATTCGATCATTTACCAATTGATCGATGACGTTACGGCGATGTTGACCGGTATGATGGCTCCTCAATTCCGTGAAGAGAACACAGGACAAGCCGAAGTACGTGACACGTTCCCGATGCCAAAAGGCGGCGGGACAATCGCAGGATGTGTGGTTGTTGACGGTAAACTCGTACGCGGCGGAATGGTTCGCGTTATCCGTGAGGGTGTCGTTATCCATGAGGGTGACCTTACTTCGCTTCGCCGTTTCAAAGACGATGTTAAAGAGGTTACGAAAGGGTTTGATTGTGGGGTTGTCCTTAACGGATACACCGATGTCAAAGTGGGCGACGTTATCGAAACCTTTACTAAAATCGAGAAAAAAGTATCCCTGTGACACCGGCGCAAATCAAAGTCAAACGGACGGAGTCAATTCTCAAAGAGTTGATCCCCGAAGCTATTTCTCAGTTGTCGGATGCGCGTGTGCGTGAAGTGGACGTCATTGATGTCCATTGCTCCCGCGGACGAAGCGATGCGAAAGTCTATCTTGACCCGCATGATTATACGCCGCAAGAGCAGGCGGCATTTCTAAAGCTGCTTGAAAAAGCGCGCCCGATCATTGAAGAGCACTGCATGAAAGATCAGGGGTGGTTTCGCAGCCCCCGTATGACCTTCGTATTTGACGATACCCTCAAACGAAGTCAAAATATTGAGGCGTTATTCGCCCAAATCGCCAAGGAGAAGAAAAGTGAGTCTTGAGAGCGATATCAAAAAAATGGTCGAATCGATCGGCCTCTCTTTATACGATACGGCTGTTTTCAATGAAAACGAGAATACGATTTTTCGTGTGAGTGTTACCGCACCGGGCGGAGTGAGTCTGGATCAGTGTGTCGAAGCGACCCATCTTATCTCTCCGTTACTCGACGTTACCCCTCCGGTCGGCGGCGAATACCGTTTGGAAGTAAGCTCCCCGGGGATTGAACGCAAACTCAAAACGCTCGATCATTTTGTCCAATCCATCGGCGAGAAAGTCGTTTTTTCGACCGTGAACAAAGAAAAATTCGACGGTGAAGTGGTGTCGGTCGAAAACGAAGAGATCACGATAAAAACCAAAGAGGGAGAGACGCACAGCGTCCCTTTCCGCATCATTAGCAAGGCTAAAACCTATTTCGAGTGGTAATGAAATCCACACCCGCTATCAACGCTATGACCCGCGCTCTGAATGCGGCGTGGGAGTATCAACTCCTCACTTTTCCTAATCCTGCCGTCGGTGCAGCCTGTATCTCTGAAAACGGTTCAATCCTCTCATGCGGTGCCCATAAACGTTCAGGAGGGCCTCATGCGGAAGTATACGCATTACGCGATGCATATACGCTTCTTAGCGGGGACGACGCTTTAGCTGAGTGCGACGATTCCCACACAATACACGATTATCTTCGTACCCATCATAACGGATTGTTTCATAGTATTTCGATGGCGGTGACTCTGGAACCGTGTTCTCACAGCGGAAAAACTCCCTCATGCGCAGGGTTGATCCGAGATATGGGAATCAAGAGAGTCTATATCAGCGCTAAAGACCCCAATCCCGTTGCTACCGGGGGAGCCGCAATCTTGAGAGATGCGGGGATCGAAACGATTTTCGGTGTTCTGGAACAAGAGGGGAAAAAACTTCTTGAACCGTTTATCCGGTGGCAGAACAGCCCTTTCGTCTTTTTCAAATGGGCACAGCGTTTAGACGGCACTATCGATAACGGCACAATCAGTTCACCATCCTCTCGCGAGCATATGCACGCACTGCGTGATCGGTGCGATTTGATTGTCATCGGCGGCAATACGGTACGTATGGATCGTCCGACGCTGGATGCAAGGCTGGTAGGGGGAAAAGCGCCGGATGTATTGATCTATTCGCAGATGGGGGGATTTGATCGGAGCATCCCTTTGTTTAGTGTACCGGATAGAAAAGTATATGTTGAGTCGTCATTGGAGCGTCTCAAGGATTATTCGCTGGTCATGATTGAAGGGGGAACTTCAATGTTTCAAGCGTGCACAGATGTGTGCGATTGGTATCTGTGTTACCTTGCACCTAAATTGGGAAGTGGATTACAGAACATGGGATCGATACAAGAGGATTTTGAGGTTCTAAGCGCTAAAATCACCGATAACATACTTCTTTGGATGAAGAAAAAATAGGAATGATTATGACCAAACAAGAAAAAATCGTATCGATGTTTAACGATATTGCCCCGACGTATGATCGGGCAAATCGTGTACTCAGCATGGGAGTCGATACTTTTTGGCGCCGTAAAGCGTGTGATTTGGCATTCGGATATTGCCCTTCTGAGAAAATCGATTCGATCGTGGACGTAGCATGCGGAACGGGCGACATGATGGGATACTGGAGACGTCAGGCCGAAAAGAACGGGGTTCATGTCTCAAGCATCGAGGGAGTTGATCCATCTGAGGGGATGGTCGGTGTCGGACGGGAGAAATTTCCGCAGATGTCGTTTTATATCGCTCCGGCGACCGAGATTCCAAAGCCCAATACGACGGCTGACATCATCAGTATTTCCTACGGAATCCGAAACGTTGTTGAACGTCAAGCGGGTTTGCGCGAATTCAACCGTGTCCTTAAGCCGGGAGGATTGGTTGTTATTTTGGAATTTATGAAAAATGAAAATCCCTCTATGCTGGGAAAAGTGCGTGACTGGTACATGAACAACGTCCTCCCCCGCATCGGCGGATTGATCTCGAACAACTACGAGGCCTACCGTTATCTTCCCGATTCGATCGAAGGGTTCTTGACGGTGGCTAAAATGAAACAGGAACTCGAAGAAGCGGGATTTGAGATGCTCTATAGCAAAAGTTTCTCGATGGATATTTCGACCTTGATGATTGCCCGTAAAAAGTAGTTCTATGGCCTCCACACTCAGTGTCTCCTCTTTAAACGAGCAGATCAAGACCCTTTTAGAGACCTCCTTTGAATTTGTCAGCGTCGAGGGGGAACTCTCCCGCGTCACCAAACACGGCAGCGGACACATCTATTTCACCCTCAAAGACAACGAATCAGCGATCAAATGCGTCATGTTCAAAGGCAACGCTAGCCGGCTAAAGTTCTCCCTCGAAGAGGGGGCGCATGTTATTTTGCACGGGGCACTTTCACTCTACAAGCCGCGCGGCGAGTATCAGATTAACGCCTTTAGCGCCGAACCCTACGGAGCGGGGGCATTGGCGGTGGCATTCGAGCAGCTGAAGCAAAAATTGGAAGCAAAAGGGTACTTTGACCCGACACGTAAAAAACCTTTCCCGAAATTTCCTCAAACAGTTGTATTGGTCACTTCGGCAACGGGGGCGGCATTGCAGGATATGCAGCGGGTTGCAACGCAGCGATGGCCGCTGGTCAAACTTATCGTTTTGGACGTTCTGGTTCAGGGGCCAAGCGCTTCAGGGCAAATAGCCGATGCTCTCCGCACTGCCGATACATTACATGCGGATGCGGTCGTCGTCGGTCGGGGCGGCGGAAGTATCGAGGATTTGTGGGCGTTTAACGAAGAGATCGTTGCGGATGCGTTGTATGCAATGAAAACTCCGACAATTTCGGCAGTGGGACATGAGATCGACTGGGTGATCAGCGACTACGTGGCCGATATGCGTGCTCCGACACCGAGTGCGGCGATGCAGATGCTTCTTCCCGATCAAAACGAGCTCTCTCAAAGTATCGATGAGATCCGATACGGTGCATACGGGATGATAACTCAGAGACTGGAGCGCAAACGTGAACAGCTCCTATCGATGCAGGAAGCGTTTAAACGTCACGGGGTAGAGCATCGATTGGAAGTTCAGCAAGAGCTGATCAAAGAGCTAAGAGAGCGGTTAAATCGACAAATGACGCAACGGTTAGAGCAAAGCAGACGGGAGATTATTCCGCTGATGGAGAGGTTGAGCCAAAACATCGAATCGATACTGCGGCAAAAACAGTTTATGATTACTCAGCTCACCGAAGGATTTAATGCCAATCATCCGAAGAATAAAAATAAAAGCGGATTTGCCCAAATCGCCCGTGAGGGGAAAGTGATCGATTTGGGCGCGCTCAGTGTCGGGGATCGGTTTGAAGCGATGAATGATAAGCGGGTTGTGCGGGCTGAAGTGGTGGAGATTGTGTCAATTAATGTGGATTGACACAACCCTCTCGATTTGACTATTTTGAGTGTACAATATCACTATAAAATCAATACAATTGAATGAGATGACAAAAAACGAAATTCTTGAAATACTCAAAACTCTAAAGCCCCGTTATGAACAAGACGGCTTGATACTCGTCGGCTTATTCGGCAGTTTCTCGCGCGGTGAAGAGAAGAGTGATAGCGATGTCGATATTGTCTATGAGATTGAAAAAGGGAAAACCTTTTCAATGTTTAAATATCTCAAATACCTCGCTGATCTTGAAAAATATCTCAATCACAAAGTAGATTTAGTCAGAGCCGAAACCATCAAAAGTGATTTAAAACCTTATATCTACAAGGACATGATTTATGTCTAGGGATTGGAAATTTTATCTCAGAGATATTCTCGCCGAGTGTCAGAATATCCGAAAGTTTACGGCTAACATCACGTTTGAAGAATTTACAGAGAATACTGAAAAAGTGTATGCGACGGCAAAAGCATTTGAAAATATCGGTGAAGCGGTCAAGCAGATACCCAAAGAGATACAAGATGAGTATAGCAGTGTGCCGTGGAGCGAAATTGCCAAAATGAGAGATGTGTTAACGCACCATTATTTTGGATTGGATGATAAAGTGCTTTGGGATACTCTGGCTGATGATTTTATTATGTTTGAAGAGGTCGTTGAAGAAATAGCGAAAAAGTATTTGGATTAAATAGCTGGATTCCCGCGTAGGCGGGAATTTCATAAGAGGTTCTTGTACCCTTTGGATGTGACGAAGAAAATTATTTCAATGTAACGGGCGGAAAATAGAGGTGAGCCAGTGTGGCTCCCTCTGCCGCAAAGCGCTTGAAAAATCGGTCCATCGGGTCTTCTTTGTTCCAAGTCGGATCTTTTACTTTGCTGAGTTCTTCTACCCGTTTTTTGGCATCGTATTCGACGCCGATACTATCGACCAGTCCTGCTTTTTTAGCTTGCAATGCGGTAAAAATGTGGGCATCGGCGTATTCTCCGCTTCTCAGCGGATCCAGTTTTCGTGCACGTGCGACATCCACGACGAACATAGAATAGGTTCCGTCGATCACTTTATTGAGTTCCGCACGCTCAGCCGCACTCCACTCCCTGTCAAACGTCCCTACCTGTTTGTAGGTTCCCGCATGAACGACTTGGGTTTTAACCCCCACTTTTTCCATCAGTCCCGAGATATCGGCACCCTCCATAATGACACCGATGGATCCGATCATACTGCCGGGATTGGCGATGATCTCATTTCCCCAGATACCGGAATAATAGCCGCCGCTGGCCATTATCCCCGCAGCATAAACGACCGTCGGCTTTGTTTCGCTGAGACGCTTGATCGCGTACGCGATTTCTACCGAGGGAGCAACCGCACCGCCGGGGGAATCGATACTGAAGAGTACCCCTTTGATACCGTCATTTTCGCGTGCTTCGTCAATCTGTGCGACGATTGGAGTTGCATCCAAAATAGGACCGCTCAAGGCTATTTTTTGGAGATTATGGGGAGTGATACCGTTTTCGCTCGAGGGGATTATAAGCCACAGTACAATGAGAACCAGTACCGTCGCTTTGAAATGTTCTTGAATAAATTTCAGCCCTCTCGCCAGACATGAACCGATCTTTTTGACAAATTCAATCATTTAACTCTCTCCCCCTCAATATAGATCGATTCGATGACGCCCTTCTGGTTGATCAGATGGAGCGGCAGCTGCTCGTTAATGGGATAATTGACCCGTATCACGAGGATATCCGCATCGTAACCTGACATGATTTTACCACAATTGAGTTGCAATGCCGCAGCTGCTAGGGATGTGACTCCCTTCCATAATTTTTGAGAAAGGGAAAGAAGATCATCGTGAGGGTGCATAAAGAGGGCAATTTTCATCTCTTCGAACAGATCGAGGGTATAGTTGGAACTGAGTCCGTCGGTTCCGCAGAGTAAGGGGATATTGTTATCTTCGAGAGGTTTCAGATCGAGTACTCCGTTTCCGAGCAGGCGGTTGGAGATGGGGCAGTGGATAATACTGTGTCCGTCTTGGGCGATCACAGAGAGCTCATCGTGGGATGCTTGTACCGCATGGGTAAAGAGGGTAGGAATTTCTTTAAAATAACTCAAAAACTCCTCTGCCGTATTGGCGGCCCGGGTCTGTTTTAAAAAGTTTTCAAAGAAAGGCCGGAACGGCCCGTTATCGGTATCGAGCCATTCCCGCTCCGCCGGGCTCTCCATAAAATGTGCCGTTACGCGCAGCTCCTTTTCTTTTGCGTGCTTGAGCGCTTTTTGGATCAAAACACGGTGAACGGAGTAGGGGGAGTGGATCGCGATCGAGGGATAAAATCCGCTGCGTTTCAGCTCCTGAGAGGCAAAAAGGCGCTCTTGAAAATTGGCGTACAGCGCATCGGCCATGGCGGGATCGGAGCCGATGAGTTCGTTGAAATAGACCACTTTTTGAGGGGCTTTGAAGCAGGGATTCAAATCAAATCCGTAGGAACTGACCGCTCCGAATGCCGTAATACCGTTGGAAAGCATCATCTCAACGGCACGCGTCGCGCACTCATCGTCGCATTCGTTGATCAATTCATCGCGTGAGGCGATAACGCTGGAGAGCCACGGCATAAATTCACCGTAGGTCAAAGTGGTGCGGTTGGCACTGAATTCAAGATGAACATGTGCGTTAACAAGTCCGGGGAGGAGGACAGAACCCTCACCCAGTTCGACGCATTGTGCGCCGTATCGGGAACGAAGTTCATCGTTCGATAAGACGTCGATAATGGTTTTGTCAAACACGATGCCGTGATCGCGCAAAATAGTTCCGTCGGTAAAAAGTGCGTCAGCCAATAGGATTTTCATACTGTTATAGTTCCAAAAGTATCAGAGTTTGATGAGCGTTAGAATTGTATCATAGGGAGTATAACCATTCCTCTTTTCAGAAATCGAATTGAATTTTTTAATATTACTGAAGGAGAGGAAAAAAAACGGTTTCAATAAAACCTATTAAAGAGTATTGCGTTATAATATTTTGATATGTGTGAGAAGAAAGGTAAAGATTGAAAATACTTGTTGTCGATGACTCTAAATTAGCACGTTTATTTCTTATTAAAACACTTAAAGAATTAGAACCGACTGCTGAGATTTTAGAAGCGGAAAACGGTCTCATCGCGGTTGAATTATTCAAAAAAGAAAAGCCGAGTGCCGTTTTTTTGGATTTGACAATGCCGGTAATGGACGGTTACGAAGCGTTAAAAGAGATTATTAAAATTGATGCGAACGCACAGGTTGTAATCGTATCGGCGGATATCCAGGCACAGGCACAATCTACAGTTCTGGAGTCGGGTGCAAAAATGATGATTCCAAAACCGATTAACAGCGAAAAGATGTTGTCAATACTGCAACAGCTTTCCATATAAAGAGTTAACAATGCAGCAAAACGGGTTTACAGACGATCATCTCGATATGCTCCGAGAGCTGATGAATATCGCTATGGGGAATGCGACGGCGAGTATCGCCGATTTATTGGAAGCGTTCGGCAAAATGCATATTCCTCAAATTTTGATCAGTGATATGGAAGGGTTGGCGAGTTATATTCAACAAACGATCTCTGTCGATCAGCGCAATTATGTGACGAAACAGTTGTTCGGAGGGATGTTTAGCGGAGAGTTCCTATTTGTTATTTCGGAAGAGTCCGCAGTGCATCTGGGGCACCATCTTTATGACGTTGACAACCCTTCCGACGGGGATATACTGGATGCGGTGATTGAACTTACCAATATCCTCAGTGCGACAATGATCAGCCGTTTGACGGAAGAGTTGAATACGAAAGTGCAGTTTTTTGTCCCTTCGACGGAGCTGATTAACGGCAATGCTCTGATCAGTCATGAGGATATAATGAATTATCACCGAATCATTATTATCAGCACGCAGATGGAGTTTGAACATCAAAATATTAACGGACATATTTTCATCCTTACGAAAGACGGGATGATCGAAAGTTTAAAAGCCCTAATTGATCGCAAACTCGAAGAGCTGTACGCCTAATGGTTACGATCCCTTATCCTAACGTTCTCCTTGATGCCCTTGAAATCGGTGTTATGATCATTGATGAGAATTTTGAAGTCCGTTACTGGAATCAATGGCTGGAGATCAATACATCGCATTCGGCATCGGAAATGATCGGTAAAAATCTGCACGATTTTTATCCGCAGATCGACTACAAGGTACTTGCGAGAAAAATACGGACAACGTTACGATTAGAGTCCCCGACTTTTTACGACGCATCGGTACAAAACCGTTTTATCGAAATACCCCGGACGAAAATTACGACCTCTTTGCTAATGAATATGCAGCTACAGGTGACGATTTCCCCTTATATCGTAGAAGACGGGCTGGTGATGGTATCAATTTACGATATCAGCGATTTGCATGAGCTGAAGCTAACCCTCCAATCCCAAATGAAAAAAATCTCTGAACTCAACAGTGAACTGCATAGAGATAAAATGATTATCGATGCCAATCTTTTGATTGTCAAAATGGATGAAGAGTGTAAAATTATTGAAGCGACGACAGCATTTTTGGATTTTTTCGGTTATCAGCCGGAGAGTGTAGTCGGAAACTACCTGCCTCGGATATTCGGAGAGGTTTCGGTTGATTTCGATACGATTCAGATTTGCGATGCGATCGCGCGCCATCAGAAATCTTCAGGCGAAGTCAAAGCGATCCTGGCTTCGGGTGAAGAAGTGTGGTTCGACACCGTTGTAACCCCTTTGAATGATGATGAGAGCGATACAGTGTCTTATACTGTCATTTTTCACGATATCAGCGATAAAAAAAGGATAGAACTCCTCTCTATAACCGATCCGTTGACCAAACTGTTTAATCGCCATAAATTCAATGAAGTGTTTGAAAATATGGTTCTTCGGCGCCACTGGGATGAGCATCGGACCTTCGGTCTTATTATTGCCGATGTCGACCATTTTAAACGGGTGAACGATACATTCGGACATCAAAGCGGAGATAGGGTTTTGATTGAAGTTGCACATATCTTTTCTCAGACGATACGAACGGGAGATATATTGGCACGCTGGGGCGGTGAAGAATTCGTATGTCTTTTGCCGGATGTCGATCGGGAAAAAGCGCTTTATGTCGCTGAAAAACTCCGGTTGGCGGTAGAACAGCTCCATTTTCCTGATGTGGGAACGATTACCTCTTCCTTCGGAGTGACGATTTTTGCTTCGGGGGATACGCAGGAGAGCATGATGCACAGAGCGGATTTATCGCTGTATAAAGCGAAAGAAAACGGACGAAACCGGGTTGAATATCTTTAAGCAATCGTGAAATTTAGTTCCTTATAATATAGAACCCCTTATAATCTATACCTTAAAACAGAAATCAAGGTTTATCAATGAAAATAGTCGTTATCCAAGGGCCGAATCTCAACATGCTAGGGGTTCGGGAACAGCAAGTATACGGACCGATGCGTTTAGAACAAATCCATGCGCAAATGAAAGAGTTTGCAGCACAAAACGGTGTTGATATCGAGTTTTACCAAAGCAATCTGGAAGGTGAAATCGTAGACCGCATCCAAGAGTGCTACGGTGATGCGGACGGGATTATCATCAATCCGGCGGCGTATACCCACACTTCTATCGCTATCCGCGATGCAATCAGTGCCGTCAGTCTTCCGACGATCGAAGTGCATATCAGCAACATTTATCGCCGTGAGGAGTTCCGTCAAAAAAGTATGACGGCTCCGGTATGTACGTCATCGATCATCGGTTTCGGCCCTTTCGGATACCATTTGGCAATGATAGGGATGTTGCAGATTCTCAGCGAAATCAATGCAATGCGTCAAGTCCAGCAAGGTACTGTTGAAGAGTAATCGATGCCTCTACGCCGCGTTCTCGATGAGAAGCACTCTATTTCAATCGACCGTTATTTCCCCAAAACGCTCCAGGGGGGAGGCGGTTATCGTTACCGCGTCCTTTTAGGGGTAGGGGGAAATATCGGGGATGTCAAACGGCGGATGAACCATTTGTGGTTTTATATTCGTCGATTGAGTCTTATGAAGATTGTCCGGAGCGGCGTAATTCTCCGTAATCCCCCTTTCGGATATACGGAGCAACACGATTTTGAGAATACCGTTATTGAAATCGCGACATCACTGGAACCCAGAGCACTGTTACGGCTGATTTGGCGGATAGAAAAGCGTTTTGGGCGGCGTCGCAGTTTTGCGAATGCGCCGAGGACGTTAGACTTGGATATACTATTCTTTGAGAAACGATCCATTCGGAGCAAAGAGTTGACTATTCCCCATCCTCATTGGAATGAGCGGATCAGTGTGACGATTCCGCTAGGAAGCTTGGCTCATAAGAGCACACGGAGACACTATGAAAATTTTGACATTTAGCGGTGCCACCCCTGCCGAAGCGCTCAAAAAAGCGCAGTTGGAGGTAGGCGAAGAAGCGATGTTGATCGAAACACGAGAAGTACAAAAGAAATCACTCGGGAAAAGTGCTTTGTACGAGATCGTTGTCGGCGTTGAAGAGAACGCCGCTCCTGCTCCAAAATCAAAGGCTCCGAGTGATGAGCCGTTTATGAAGCAGCGTCCGTTGGCACAAAAAAGCAGCGATGTCCTTTATAATATTTCCGCCGCCGCAAAACAGATCTCCAAAATTGCCGAAGTGACCGAAGAAGAACGCCCCTCCCGCCAAGCTCCTGTACGGGAGAGTGAAGATCTAAAACGGATTAAAGAGGAGATAGAGAAACTCGGCGATAAAGTCAAACTGATCCAAAATATGTTTTGGTCGGAAAAATCGCCCAAAACAACCGCGGCCATTCCTCCTGAATTTGCCGAGATTTACCGTCTTGCTCAGCAAAGTGGAATGGATCAGGAACATCTTGATGAGATTATGCATCTGACATTGGAGCACATGCCCTCTAAAATGCGAGAGAGTTCGGAAACCGTCAAGCGCTATTTTCAGGTATTGATGCGTAAAATGATCCCGGTGCGTCTAGAGAGTGCTCCACGACCGGGAAGTAAAAAAGTGATCATGCTCGTAGGCCCTACGGGGGTCGGTAAAACGACCTCGATTGCTAAGCTTGCGGCACGTTTTTCGTATCTCTTGGAGAAAAAATACAAAGTGGGGTTGGTGGTTCTGGATACCTACCGTATCGGAGCGGTAGAACAGCTGATGCAGTATGCCCGTATGATGAAACTCGGGATTGAGACGGTCGTGGATCCGCCGGAGTTCTCCAGTGCCCTTAATGCATTGCGCTACTCGGATTATATTCTGATCGATACGATGGGATCGTCTCCGTACGATAAAGGGAAAATCGAAAAGATATACGAATGTCTGCGTGACAACAATACAGAGTATACGGTGGATGTTGTATTGGTGATGCCGAGTTCGATCAAGTACGATGATCTTAAAGCAACGTATGACAATTTCGCACCGCTCGGAATAGACACGATGATGTTTACAAAACTGGACGAAACCAGAGGTTTCGGGAATATTTTTTCTTTGGTGTACGAAACAAAAATTCCGATCAGCTATTTCTCGGTCGGACAGGAAGTCCCCGAAGATTTGGTCGTAGCAACGTCTGACTTTTTAGTTGACTGTTTGATGAACGGATTTAGCAGAGGTGGAAGTGCATGAACCACCAAGCTTCCAAACTCGAAGCACTTGTAAATCAAAACCGGAACGCCACGGCTAAAAAAACCCGTTTCATTGCGATTACCAGCGGGAAGGGGGGCGTCGGAAAAAGTACGATCAGCTCGAATATGGCATTTGTGATGGCAAAATACGGGCTGAAAGTCGGAATTTTCGATGCTGATATCGGTCTTGCCAATCTCGATGTGATGTTTAACGTCAAAATCAAAAAAAATATTTTGCATGTCCTAAAAGGGGAAGCAACCGTTGAGGAGATTTTGGTGCCGATCGAGCCGAATCTGGTCCTGATCCCCGGTGAAAGCGGCGAAGAGATTTTTAAATACGCATCGGGGGGATTGTTCGAGCGGTTTATGGATCAGGCCAATGTTCTGGATGACCTGGATGTTATGATTATCGACACGGGTGCGGGAATCGGAGAGCATATCCAGCTTTTTTTACGTGCGTGCGATGACGTCATTGTCGTGACAGTACCCGATCCTGCGGCTATCACCGATGCGTATGCGACGATCAAGATCACTTCAAAGCTGCGAGATGAAATCAATGTTATCATGAACCAAGTCCGATCAATGAAAGAGGCCGAAGCATTATTTGAAAAAATCAATAAAGTTGCGCAGGCCAATATCGGCGGTGCTCTGAAATTGAGCTATTTGGGACAAATTTCGAATGATCCGAAAATTTCTACGAGTGTTAAAAAAAGAGCCCTTTTTTCTCGTGATTTTCCGACGGCGACACCGACCAATGAAATCGAGGTAATAGTTAAGCGCATCGCGAAAAAACTGGAACGAAATGTGCTGGTAGATCCCAAAGAAAGCGGATTAGGTGGGCTGTTTAAACGTCTAATGGAACATTTTTGAGTTGCCGTTCGTTTACGGCAATGAGAAAGACTGCTTTTTTAGATAGACAGCTACGAGAAGGATAAAAAGGGATGAGGGGTTCGAATTTTGTCTATTTTCTAACAATACAGGGTTTTTTTATCGGTATTGTTTTTGGGATACTGCAATCGGATTCTGCTGAGAATTTTTTGGGATGGGTCATTTTGATTAGTCTCTTTTTTTACCTTTTCGCCCATTTGTGTGTCGGATTCTTTTTCCAGTCCTTGGGCGTTAAAGCTCACGCATTTCCGAAAAAAGCGCATGAACACAATCTCGATTTCTTTGTACGTGAAATCAATAAGCGCGAGCAGTTTATCGACGCTTTTTATACGCATAAATCAGAGTTGTTGGATGATCAGGGACGGGGGAAAGGATGAGCGGTACCAATGCCTATACGCAAGAGCTGAAACACCGTGAAGATCAATTGGCTATTCAGTTTCTTCCGGCCGTTAAGGCGATGTCGTTTCGGTTGAAAGAACGGCTTCCCAGTTCCGTCGACTACATGGATTTGTGCGCCATCGGAACGGAAGAACTGGTAAAACTGGCACGCCGTTACGACGAAGGCCAAAACGATTCGTTTTGGGGGTATGCGAAAACACGGGTGTACGGTGCTATGCTCGATTATCTGAGGTCTTTGGATATGGTGAGCCGTTCTAGCCGCCGATTAATCAAAGAGATCGATCACGCGATCGAGGTCTATATGGCCGATCATGATGACGAACCCAGCGACGCTGAACTCTCCGTTATTTTGGGAATCGATGAAGATAAGGTACGTGAAGCGCGTATCGCCTCCGATATCTATACCGTCTTGCCGTTGGATGATCAGCTTGGGACCCCTGAAGAGGGGGGAATGTTGGAACGGATGGAACATGAAGATCTGATCGAAGCGATTCAAGAGGTATTGATGACCTTTGAGGAACGTGAACAGATTATTATTCAGCTCTATTATTTTGAAGAACTCACCCTCAAAGAGATTAGTGAGATCGTCAATATTACCGAATCGAGGATTTCACAAATTCACAAATCGGTCATTCGGCGGATTAAAGAAGCGGTAGGAGGGCAGTAATGGCAGATATATTATCCCAAGAAGAGATTGATGCCCTCTTAGACGTAGTTGACGACGAGGGTGACGGGTTATTAGAGACGACCGAAGAATCTCTTTATCCGCAGCGACAAATTACCCTTTACGATTTCAAACGTCCTAACCGTGTCTCGAAAGAGCAGCTTCGTGCTTTTAGAGGGATTCATGACAAGATGGCCCGCTCCATCGCATCGCAGATTTCGGCGATTATGCGCTCCATTGTCGAAATTCAGCTCCATTCGGTCGACCAGATGACGTATGGGGAGTTTTTGATGTCCCTTCCCAATCCGACCAGCTTTAACGTCTTTTCGATGAAACCGCTGGAAGGGAACGGTGTTTTGGAGATCAACCCCTCCATCGCCTTTCCGATGCTGGATCGTATTCTCGGCGGAAAAGGGGAACCTTTCGAAGCGAATCGGGAGTTTTCCGATATCGAGCTCTCCTTGTTTGAGACGATTTTACGGGTTATGATGGGGACATTGCGGGAAGCATGGGGTCCGGTTACCGATCTCTATCCGCAGGTCGAATCGAAAGAGTCAAGCCCGAACGTCGTTCAGATCGTTGCCCAAAATGAGATCGTCGTCATGGTCGTCATGGAGATCATTATCGGGCACAGTTCGGGGATGATGAATATCTGTTATCCTGTTATCGCGCTGGAGCCGGTATTGCCGAAGTTAGCAAGCCGTGATCTGATGCTTAATGAAACCAGTTCGAAAAAAAGCCGTAATCAGGAACTTCAAGTCCTTCTCGGGGGGGCTCATGTCAATGTTGAAGTGAACCTTGGAGAAGCGGAATTGAGTTTGCATGAATTGTTGGAATTAGGTGAGGGCGATATAATTCGTCTTAATATTCCGGCGGATGATGTCGTCAATGTCAGCGTGGACGGAAAAGATCGTTTCGTCGGTCAGATGGGGCTGCGGCGATTTAGAAAATCGATACAGATTACTTCATTGATCGATACGGAAAAAGATGCGGTCAAGCGTGCGCTTAAAGAGTTTGAGATGAAACGAAAAGCCCGTATCAGCGGGGTAAAAGAGATGATACGCGGACCTATAGAAGAGGAGGATGAAGATGAGTGATTTTCCCGGAGTATTTGCAACTGAAGCTGTTGCCACGATAGAGGGATTGACGGGTCAGACTCCTACGATTACACTCAAGGAGGCGGAAGAAATTTCGATCATCTCCAATGTCATCCCACCTATTGCACAAATTCATGTGAGTTTCAGCGGGGCGGCGGCAGGACGCGGTATCGTGATGATGCCTCCTCAACTCGCGACAGCGCTCGGAGATATGATGCTCGGCGGTGACGGGGAAGCTCAGGATACGATGTCGGATGAGGATATGGATGCGGCAAAAGAGATCGTCTCCAATATCGTCGGGGCGATGAGTACCACATTGGCATCTCAAAAAGAGCTTCCGAAGTTTACGATTAAGCCCGAACGTGCGGAATTTATTCCCGAAAGCGGAGAAGTCAATCTTGACGGGTATGCGAAGATGTTCGTTTTTACCTTTGCGCTGGGGCATATCAATTCATTAATGATGCTGGCGATAGACTCAACGATCAATGAAGCATTGACAGGAGAAAAAGCGGTTCCTCAACCTGTGAGCAACAGCAGTAATATTTTTGATGCTCCTTCTTCCGTACCGGCCGTTAAACTGGATGAAGGAGAAATGAAAAATATCGGTTTGATTATGGGGGTAAAGCTTCCGGTGCGGGTTCGGATCGGAAAGAAAAAAATGCTTCTCAAAGATGTCCTCAGCATGGATATCGGTTCGGTAATCGAGCTGAATCAGCTTGCCAACGATCCGCTTGACATTTTAGTGGATGATCATGTCATCGCACAGGGTGAAGTCGTTATCGTGGATGGAAATTTCGGTGTTCAAATCACCTCTATCGGAACCAAGCGAGATCGATTGAATAAACTAAAAGGATAAGAATGGCGCGTCGACATGGCAAAACAAAAGAGTACGAAAGCAGCCGCTATGTCAAAGATATCAAATCAGCGGATGTTTGGAGTGTTTTTAAAATAATTGCCGATTTTGTCCAGGGATTTGATGAATTAGGAGATTTAGGACCTTCAGTAACCATTTTCGGCAGTGCCCGTTTGGATGAAAATCATCCGTACTACACCCAAGCGATGACATTGGCAAATATGCTCGGAGAGAAGGGGTATAACGTTATTACCGGCGGCGGACCGGGGATTATGGAAGCGGCAAATCGCGGAGCGTATGAGGTCGAAACCGTAGAGTCGATCGGGCTTAATATCGAACTTGCTACCGAACAGCAGCCCAATCCGTATATTACTAAAGGGCAGAGTTTTGACTACTTTTTTTCCCGAAAAGTAATGCTTGTTAAATACTCGATGGCGTATGTTATTTTTCCCGGAGGGTTCGGGACACTCGATGAGATGTTTGAAGCGTTGACTCTGATTCAAACCCGTAAAGTATGGGGCGTCCGTTTATTTGTCGTCGGGACGGAGTTTTATGCACCGTTATTACAATTTATCGAAGATAAAATGTTGGCTGAGGGGATGATCGACGATAAAGACGTTCAACTCATCAATTTGACGGATGATTTGGACTTTGTTGTTCGAGAGATTGAAAAATCGCTTATATCTCAAATACAAACCATGGAGAAAGAGGGGCTGACCGATACGAAGTATTATAAAGCGCTGGCTTCCCATGTGGATCAAACACACTCTTATGCAGGACAAGGAAGCAGTTAGTGGGTAAAAAAGTACTGATCGGGATGAGCGGCGGGGTTGACTCGACCGTTTCGACGTTGTTGCTCAAAGAACAAGGGTATGATGTGGAGGGCGTTTATATGAAACTTCACTCCAAACCCGGCTATCATGAGATTCATCAGGCCCGTGCCCAGAGGGCGGCGGATTTTTCCGGAGTAAAACTCCATATCCTTGACCTCCAAGAAGAGTTTAACGCCAAAGTGTTTGCCCCGTTTATCGAAACATACAAAGAGGGGAAAACTCCGAATCCGTGTGCGCTGTGTAACCGCAACATCAAATTCGGAGCGATGGTCGCTTATGCGGATTCGATCGGTGCCGATTATGTGGCAACGGGGCACTACATCCGACATGACGGACAGTATCTTCTCCAGGCACAGGACGATACGAAAGATCAAAGCTATTTTCTTTTTTACATCGATCCCGTACTGGTTCCGAGACTGTTGTTTCCGCTCGGAGAACGTCATAAAAGCGATATTAAAGCCTATGCCGCAGGGATAGAGGGATTGGAATCGTTTGCATCGCAAAGCGAATCGAGTGAAATCTGTTTTGTCGAAACAACCTATATGGATGTTTTAAAGCCTTACGTTCCCGTCGATCAAGAGGGTGAAGTCCTTAATCTTGAAGGCAAAGTTGTCGGGAAACACAAAGGGTACATGCACTATACGATCGGCAAGCGTAAAGGGTTTAGCGTTCACGGCGCACACGATCCCCATTTTGTCGTTGAGATCAGACCCGAAACCAATCAAATCGTGGTCGGTCCGAGAGAAGCCCTGGAGTGTCATCGTGTCGAATTGGAACGGGTCAATATGTTTGATTCACGCACCGAGTTCGAATGCGACGTCAAACTTCGCTATCGTACTACGGCAGTGCGCTGTTCGGTTAAAATCGACGGAGATCATGCCAGCGTTGAACTTCACGAACCGGTATTGGGTGTCGCCTCCGGGCAGGCGGGCGTTTTTTATGACGGTGAGAAACTCCTCGGCGGTGGTTGGATCGTTTAAATAATTAATATCTCTGACATCCGAAAAAGCCACGCACGATGGCAGCAGTGCCAAAAGTTGCGTGAGCGATTTGTCAGAGATATGAGCTTCTTTTGTTTCTTTTCTTTGCGGTAAAGAAAAGATAGAGAAGATACAAGGATAAAAATATGACATCCAAAAAGAAGATCGTCGCAGCGGGGATCATCGGTAACGTCATCGAATATTACGATTTCGCCCTCATCGGCTTTTTAGCGGTGATGATGGGGAACCTCTTTTTCCCCTCACACGATCCTTTCCTCTCTTTGCTAGGCTCTTTTGGAGCCTTTGCCGCAGGGATGATTATGCGTCCGGTCGGAGCACTGATTTTCGGACATATCGGAGACCGTGTCGGACGTCGGACAGCCTTGATGAGCTCATTGTTGATGATGGCGCTTCCTACCTTTCTCATCGGTTTTTTGCCGACGTATGCGCAAATCGGGATTTTGGCTCCGATTCTTTTGGTGTTGCTTCGGATGATTCAGGGACTCTCCGTCGGAGGGGAATACGCCAGCTCCATCGTCTATTTGGTCGAGCAGTCTTCACCCAAAAACCAGAACCTCTACGGTTCGTTTGTCTCCGTCGGGGCCAAAATAGGAATGGCATTGGGGTCGGGTTTTTGCGGAGCCTTATTATGGTATATCGGTGCCGATGCGATGGGTGAATGGGGGTGGAGAATACCGTTTTGGGCGAGTATCATTATCGCGGCAACGGGGCTTTACCTGCGCCGTAATCTAACCGATGATTATAGACCGAGTGAAGACAAAACCGTTCCGATCGTTGCCATTTTACGCCATCATCGCCGTGAGTTTTGGCAGTTTTTGACGATCGCATCGGCAATATGGGTGTTTTACTATACCGTCTTTATTTATCTTCCCGTCTGGTTAGAGGGGAGTGCGGGACTCAGTAAAGCCGAAGCGGGGCAGATTAATACCCTCTCCATTGTTGTCGGTGTAGTATTTATTCCGTTGATGGCCATGGTTGCCGATGCCATAGGGTCGCTTCGTTTGATGCGCCTAACCTCTATAAGCCTCGCGATAAGCGTTTATCCTCTCTTTTATGGGATGAGTATCGGAGGTTTTTGGGGTGCATTGGCGGGGACGGTCGGATTGGTAATTTTGCTCTGTGCGTTTCAAGCCCCCATTTTTGCTTCAACGGTGAATGCTCTACGCTATCACGGCTATCGCGCTTCGTTTACAGCCGTCATTTTGGGGAGTGCCGCAGGGATAGTAGGCGGCATTACCCCTGCTTTGATGACGTCGATTACCGAGTTTAGCGGCAACCCTTTCGCCCCCTCTTATCTCATTGCGACCGCTTCGCTAATCGGATGGGGTGTTCTTAGAAATGTACGGGCTTAAAGAGCGATTTCATTAAGGGATAGTCCATCATTTTCCCCGGATTGCTTTCTCCGTTGATGTTGACGATTTTGAGGCGTCCGTAGCCGTTATTGAAATCATTGGCCAAATCATAGACAACACCGACAATGGTGAGCTTTCCGCTCTCCACATCCCCTTTAAACTCTTTTTGTGCGTAATACACCTGTTGATTAACATTGCTGACAACGGCGGCAAGCCATTTGGCTTCCTCAGTCCCCATCATTGATGTTTTGCGCACGGCGAGTGAGAGAGAATCGAGTTCCTGAATAATATGCGGCCCTTCGGCAGAATAATCACCCAGAGCCGCTTTAATCGCTCCGCAGCGTGAATGTCCGACGATGATGAGCAGCGGGGTATTGAGATGGCGCACCCCGTATTCGACGCTTCCCATGTTGGAGCCGAACTGATTGCCGATATTACGGATGATAAAAAGGTCATTTTCGGCGGTTGCGTCGAGTGTAGCGCTTTGAAAACGGGAATCCGAGCATCCGATTACCGTGGCACGCGGGTGTTGAGAGTTTTTGAGTTTTTCAAAAAAAGCGGATCCCTGATGATTGACGTAATAGTCGTTTTGGGAGATGACTTCGGCGAACATCTTTTGTGCTATTTCCTGTAGCTCTTGGGTATTGGGGGCGGCATGAGCTGAAGAAGCTTCTGCTGAATTGGCCAAAAGCAGCGAACTTGAGGTGAGGGCAAAAAATTTGAGAAAGGTCCGCTTATCCATTGTACACATCCTTTATCTCTAGATAAAAGCAGTGTACCACAAATTTAAAACGTTACAGATTCATTTTTTTCGGTACCGTTTGAAACCGGTACATCGGTTTGCTCTTGGGGTGCCGTTTCTTCCGGGGCAGTTTGATCGAAAAGATCGGTGATACTTTGATTATTTTCCACAGCAGGGGATTCGATTTCTTTCGGCGGTGTCATGATCTCTTTGAATTGAGGAATGACGATCCCTCTGCGTTTCATAATCTTGTAGATGATACGTGAACGGTTTTTGACGTACTTTTGGCTGCCTGTCGGATCGTATTTGATCGGATTAGGGAGGACCGCCGCCAAACGCGCCGCTTCGAGTCCGGTCAGATTCTTGGCACTTTTATGATAATAATGGCGTGCCGCCGCTTCGATTCCGAAAATACCGTCACCCCATTCGGCGACGTTGAGATAGATTTCCAAGATGCGGCGTTTGGAGAGGGTGTTTTCAATCCGCCACGTGATGATCGCCTCTTTGATTTTGCGTACCGGATTTTTGCTCGGGGAGAGGTAGAGGTTTTTGGAGAGCTGCTGAGAGATGGTACTTCCCCCGGCAACGGACCCTTTTTTGAGGCTTCGTTCTAACGCCTGCTCCATCCCCGTTACGTCAAATCCGTCGTGGTTCCAAAATTTGTCGTCTTCACCGATCAACACCGCCTTGATCACATTGGGGGAGATTTGAGACATGGAGACCCATTTTTGGGTGATTTCCATATCCCGGTTCTCATCCGCCCACTCGTCTTGGCGGTATTCCATAAATGCGGTCGGGATGGGACGAATCTCTTTGAGATCGTCGATATTCGGATAGATGAAATAACGTCCGATGTCGATAGCCCCCGCGAGGAGTAAAAGGAGAATGAGTGTTTTCAGTTTTTGCATATTAATGATCCGTTTTTAGGGTAGGGAGATGCCACCCTTTGATATAGGCGGCCAAACGCAATGTGACGGCGATGACGGCTACGATCGCAACGCTCAGCGTCGATAACCCGATTATAGCCGAAAATACAAGAAGCAAAATTGAGACGATCAATGCGATGGAGCCGTAAAAATCACTTACCAGCACGGCAGGTACCTGATTAATAAGGATGTCGCGCAGTACTCCCCCTCCGATAGCGGTGAGGAAGCTGAGGATGATAACGCCGAAAAAATTGAACTGAGCGTCTATCGCCAAAAGCGCTCCGGTGATACTGAATGCGACGAGGCCTATCGTATCGCTGATGACAAAAAGCCATTGCCGTTCAATCTGTTCCCGGTGATAAAGGCGAAAGGTAAAAGAGATGGCAATGGTGGTTAAGACGGTTATGGCGGGATAGTATTCGTTAAACGCAAACGGGGTCCGGTCCAAAATAACGTCACGGACCACTCCGCCGCCCAGAGCGGTTAGGGAAGCGGAAATAATGATACCGAGAAGATCGAGGTTGCTGCGTACCCCAACGAGAAACCCGCTGAGGGCAAAGGCGATAATGCCGAGAATATCGGCAAAAACGACGAGATTAAATTCAGACATTGGGCGCGCGGTAGTTTTCTTTGAAACTGACGTAGCGCTTCGCGGAAGCATACAGCTCGGCAACCTCTTCATCGGTAAGCTCACGGACCACTTTAGCGGGGCTTCCCATGATCAAAGAGCGGGGAGGGAATACTTTGTTTTTGGTCACCAGCGCTCCCGCACCGACGATCGATTCTTTCCCGATCACGGCCCCGTCCAAGATTGTCGCGCTCATTCCGATCAGACACGCATCTTCGATCGTGCAGCCGTGCAGCATGACCCGATGGCCGACGGTAACGTCGTTCCCGATGATGGTAGGGTAACCGTCGCTCATATCGTCGCGCTTGTGATGGGTAACGTGCACCATGCTAAGATCTTGAATATTGCTGCGATCTCCGATACTGATGTAGTGGACATCTCCACGAACGACGCATCCGTACCAGATGCTGACATCTTCTCCCATCGATACCCGTCCGATGACATCGGCGGAGTCGGCGATCCAGACCCGTTCTTTCATGTCCGGAGTATAGTGTAGATAATTAGCGATCATAGAAATCCTTGGATTAGCTCTCTTTGAATAACCGTGCCGTAAGCTGCTGCACATAATTCGGAGCCTGTTTTTTGACCGAATTATACATTTTATTCGTCTGCATTTCGGCAATTTTATGACTGTCGATCAGATTGCCGGACTCATGTTTCACTTTGACGTAGCTGCCGTCATTTTGCAGTTCGTAAGCCAGCATATTGTCCGATGTCTGGAGCTGTAAAATCTGAATCAGCTTATTGCTGATCTCTTCCCCCTGAATCGGTGTGAGCAGCTCGATGCGTCGTAACAGATTACGCGGCATCCAGTCGGCACTCGAGATATAGGTTTGCGGCGTCGAGTGTTTGAAATAATAGATACGGGCGTGTTCGAGGTATTTTCCGATGAGCGAGACGACACGGATATTTTCACTGACTCCCGGAACTCCCGGTCGAAGACAGCAGATTCCGCGGATAATGAGTTCGATTTTGACTCCCGCCTGAGACGCTTTATAGAGTGCTTTGATAATATCTTCATCGACGAGAGCGTTCATTTTGGCGATAATCACCCCCTCAGACCCCATTCGGGTTTCGTTTTGGATCAAAGAGAGGACTTTCGGTTTGATCTGCGTCGGAGCCATATAGAGTTCGTGCAGTTTCCCTTTTTTGCTGAATCCCGTGAGGAAATGGAAAAAACGGGTCATATCGTGGGTGATCGTATCGTTGCTGGTCATGTAGCTGATATCGGTATAGATCGTTGCGGTAGAAGGATTATAGTTTCCGGTTCCGATATGGGCATATTGTTTGAGCTTGCCGTCAACGCGGCGGGTAATAAGTGCCGCTTTGGCATGGACTTTGAATCCGGCAATACCGTAGATGACGTGCGCACCGGAGTTTTCGAGTGCTTTTGCCCAATGCAGATTGTTCTCTTCGTCAAAGCGTGCCCGAAGCTCGACCATAACGGTGACCTGTTTGCCCGATTCGGCCGCATTGATCAACGATTGGACGATCGGTGATTTGGAACCGGAACGATAAAGCGTCATACGGATGGAGACGACGTCGGGATCCTTGGCCGCAATCTGAATCATACGTACGACCGGTTCAAAGCTCTCAAACGGATGATAAAGGAGCAAATCTTGTTTATCCAATGTCGCATAGAGGCTCTCATCGGTGTCAAGCGGCGGAAGATTGCGCGGTTTGAAACTCGGAGTGGTCAAGTGGGCGAAATCTTTGTTTCCGACCACTTGCCATAAGCTTCCGAGGTTGAGATAGGTTTGGAAACGGTAGATGTCGTCTTTATAAACATTGGCATGGCGGTTGAAGAAGTTCAAAAGATCATCATCGGCGTGTACGCTGAGTTCCAGCCGTACCAATTCCCCTTTTTTACGGAGTTTAAGCCCCTCTTCGAGAATCTCCATGAAATCGTCCGCTTCCTCTTCTTCGATCGCGATATCGGCATTGCGGGTGACGCGGAATGCGGCGAATTTGATCAGCTCATAGCCCGGGAAGAGGTCTTGGATATGTTCGGCAACGATACTTCCGATCGGAATATAGATACGGTTATCGATTTCGACAAAGCGCGGAAGTACCCGCGGAATACGGATGAGTCCGTAACGCTCGATCGTCGCATCGTCTTTATCGCGGAGTTTGACGATTTGCCCGAACCCGAGATTATTAAGGTGGGGAAACGGATGGGTCGCATCGATCGCGATGGGGATGACAACGGGATAGATATTTTCATGAAAATATTTGTCGAGGTATTTGCGCTGATCGGGAGTCGCTTCTTTGTACGGCTTGAAAAAAATCCCCTCTTTTTCCAGCTCTTTCATAATCCCCTGCAGACAGTATTCGACCTCTTCTTGCTCTTTATGGAGATATTCACGGATTCCGCGCAGCTGATGAAGCGGCGTAAAACGGTCCGCCCCGGAGACGTTGACCCCCGCGCTGAAGAGTTTTTTCAATCCTGCGACACGGATCATGTAGAATTCGTCCAAGTTGGTTCCGTAAATCGCTAAAAATTTGAGCCGCTCAAATAGAGGAAGCGATTCATCCTCTGCCTGTCGCAAAACACGGGTATTAAATTGGAGCCATGAAAGCTCGCGATTGATATAAAGTGCTGGGTCTTTGTAATTATTTGGCATGGTTTCTACTAATTTTGGTTTTAAGTTAACGGGATTATATTATACTTATCGTTACAAAAAAGGAACTTGATGTCTATATTTCAAATTTTAATGTTTGCGGCGACCCTTTTTTTCGCCTATCAGATCTTTCGGCACGTTCAAAACCTGGACGATGCTCAGCCTCAAAAAAAGGAACCTAATATCGTCGATACGGCTGTTTTCTCCGCTTCGGCTTTGGTTGAAGAGGCTGATAACGCGTATCAGCGCGGAGAGTTGGATCGTGCTAGAACCGCTCTTGAAGAGGCATCGCGTATCGATCCCGAAAATCCCGAGATTTTAAACAAACTTGCTTTCGTCACCGCAAAAACGGGTGATCGCCTTAAAGCGATAGAGCTGTATGAGCAATCGTTGGAACTGGATGAGAACGATGATCTTACCCATAACGCCATCGCTTCGCTGTACCGCGCCGAAAATGCGTATGAACGTTCCCAAGATCATTATCTCAAAGCGATAGAGATTGATGCCTCGTACGCACAGACCTATTATAACTATGCCAATCTTCTCGTGGATATGGGAGAGATTGAAGAAGCGCGGAATATGTACAAGCGTGCGTTAGACCTACAAAGCGACTTCCCGCAAGCACGTGAAGCACTCTTGTCGTTGGGGAGCTATCAATGATTGATGATCAAGCACGCCTCGCTGTTTTAATCGATGCGGACAACTCTCAGCCCTCTATCATCGCAGGGCTTATGGATGAGATCGCCTCCCACGGTATTGCCAGCGTTAAGCGGATTTACGGCGACTGGACCGACACGAAACTCAAAGGATGGAAAAATGCCCTTCTTGAACACGGTCTTCACCCTATGCAGCAGTTTGCCTATACGACGGGAAAAAATGCGACCGACAGCGCTATGATCATCGATGCGATGGATTTGCTCTATACGAAAAATTTCGACGGTTTTTGCATCGTCTCCAGTGACAGCGATTTTACCCGTCTGGCGAGCCGTATCCGTGAATCGGGAATTAAAGTCTACGGATTCGGAGAACAAAAAACACCCAAAGCGTTTATCGGCGTGTGCGACAAATTTATCTATACCGAAAACCTTCGCCGAGACGCCAATCACAAAGAACCTGCCGCTGCGAAAATAAAACCGGACAATAAAGCCCTTTTGGCTTTGGTGCGCAACGCGGTCGAGGATACGACCAATGAAGCGGGATGGTCGTATCTCGGGTCTATCGGACAAAATCTGATCAACAAATCTCCCGAGTTCGATCCTCGGAGCTACGGCTTCAAAAAACTCCTTGATTTGATAGAAAGTCTGGGGGAATTCGAGTTTAAATTTTCCGATCCCCTCTCAGGGTCCCAAGCCGTTCATGTTCGGCTGAAACGGCACAAAAGGAGTTATGAGAAATGACGGTACAGGAAATTTATACGTATCTTGACGGACTTTCCCCATTTGCGACGCAGGAGGGGTGGGATAACTCCGGTCTTTTGGTCGGCGACTTTGCCCAGGAAATTACGCATGTTGTCTTGAGTATCGACATTGATGAAGAATTAATCGAAACGATTCCCGAAAATGCCCTTTTGATCACACATCACCCGGTTATTTTCGGCGGACTTAAACAGCTGCAGTTCAATCAATATCCGGCTAAGATTCTCATGCCCTTGATCCGGAAAAACATCACCAATATCGCGATGCATACCAATTTCGACCAAACGCATTTGAACGACTATGTCGCGACTGAAGTTCTCGGATACCCCATTATCGCGAAAGAGGGGTTTGTCGCATATTTGGGAGTGGATGAACCGTACGACGCATTTGCCGAAAAAATCAAAACGGCGTTGGGGCTTCCCCATACCCGCGGCGTCAAATGCCATGAGCATATCCGAACCTGTGCATTGGTGACCGGATCGGGCGCATCCTTGATGCGCAATATCGAAGCGGAATGTTTTTTGACGGGTGACATCAAATATCATGATGCAATGGAGGCCAAGGCACTCGGTTTATCGATGATCGACATCGGGCACTATGAAAGCGAACGCTATTTTGGCGAGGTTTTAGGGGGCTATTTGGAAAAATTAGGATTGAGTGTTATAATTTCACCATCTAAGAACCCCTTCACCTATCTTTGAGCTAAAATTAGGTAATCGTGTAACTCCAAAAGGAACCGTATGAACAAACACCTTGAACAATTAATCGAGCTCTCTCATGTTGATAAAGAGATCGACGCATTTGAACCGCAAATCGAAGAAGCGAATCTTCAGTATGATGCACTTTTAGCGACTAAAAACAGTATCACAAATGAAATCAATGCTTTGAAACAAGAGATCAAAGACGAACAGATCAAAAAGCATAAAAATGAGCTTCATTTGGCGGAACTTTCTGCAAAACTTGAAGAGAACAGCAAAAAAAGCAATGAGGTAAAAACCGAGCGCGAAATGAAGTCGCTTCAACTCGAAGAAGAGATTGCAAAAGAGCAAGTGAGCTTTGCGAACGAAGAGATTGAGCGATTGGAAAAATTGATCGATCACAAACAAAGCAAAATTGACGAGCTTGAAGCAAAAGCTCACGAAATCGACGGAACTCTTGCAGGTGTAAAAGCGGATGTCGATGTTAAATTGGCACGTATCGATGAAGAGCGCAAAGAAGTTTTTGCACGCAAAGAGGCGTTGGTGGGTGCGATGAACCAAAAAGGGTTGTCATTTTACCAAAAAATCCGCCGCTGGGCGAAAAACACGACTGCCGTTGCGGTACGTAACCAAGCGTGTATGGGATGTTATATGGCGATCAGCGATAAAGTCTATTCAGACGTTATCAAAGGTGAAGAGATCACAATGTGTCCGCATTGCGGCCGTATTTTATTTTTAGAGCCTTCTGACGCTATCGGTGCGTAACGTACTATTCGACCTGTTTTATACACTGGTTGCGGCGTTTTTTTACGTCGTAGCCTTGCCTCTCTTAGTCCTCTTTTCGTTTAAAAAGAAATATCGAGATTCAATTCCGGCACGCTTTTTCGGCATTAAGAATCCTCCGTTTCAACCTCATGATATTTGGTTTCATGTCTGTTCATTCGGCGAGGCAAAAGCAATCGCTCCTATTTTGGAGAAATTGAAAGATAAAAAAATCGCGATCAGTGTCACTACCCATACGGGATATGAAGCGGCGTCCAAGTATGCGGCTCAGGTACGTTATCTGCCGTATGAGTTATGGCTGTGGTTTTGGATTGAACGCCCTAAAACCGTCGTGGTCTTGGAAGCGGAATTTTGGTATCTTCTGTTTCGTCTGGCTGCACGAAGAGGTGCACGAGTCATTGCGCTCAATGCCCGTATCAGCGATCGAAGTTTCTCGAAGTATTACCGTATGCGATGGTTCTATCGGATTTTATTATCGCAATGCGACCGCATCTTTTGCCAAAGCAGCGAGGATATGGTTCGCTTCATCGCATTGGGTGCGCAGAACGTCGAAGTAGTCGGAAATATTAAACTTGCCCAAAAGATTGAGGCGAATAAACACTATCCGAAGCCTGATGGATTACTTATTGTTGCCGCAAGCACCCATGAAGGAGAAGAGGAGGGGATACTTCGGGGATTTATGTCGTATCGAGAGTATAACCCCTCCGCCAAACTTTTGGTGGTTCCCCGTCACCCCGAGCGGTTTGCGAAAGTGGGTGACCTGATTGCCAAAACGGCGCCGAAGATGACTCTTGCACGCTGGAGTGAATCGCAGATTATTTCAGAGGACGTAACCCTCATCGATGCGATGGGAGAACTCAATAACCTTTACGCCATCAGTGATATAGCGGTATTGGGGGGAGCATACGAGCCTATCGGCGGGCATAACCCGCTGGAACCTGCAACATTCGGATGCAGGATCATTTCGGGGATGGAGATATTTCACCAGCGCGAGCTGTTCAAATATGTCTCTCATGTACAGTTTACGTCACTGGAGGGGATCGCGGAAGCATTGAAAAATGCTGAAACGATGCCTCCGTCACAGATTAACGGAAGCGTCGATCTGCAAAAAGTACTTAATTATTTAACGGAGAAGTAAAATGGAAAAACCAAAAGCGTATAAGCTCCTAGCGGAGCAAGAGGGGATATCCAACTCTGAGGCCAAATCACTGATCGATCGCGGTTTGGTTTATGTCGGAAATTCCAAGGTGATGATCGCGCGGGGCGAGATCAGCCCCAAAACGGTGTTTATCGTTCAGAAAGTGGAAAAAGTACGTCCGATCTTTGAAAACGACGATTTGATTGTTGTCGATAAACCGGCATTCGTCAACTCCGATGAGATCGAGCGGCAGTTTAAAGGTTCACAGCTTTTGCATCGTCTGGATCGTGAAACAAGCGGCGTTTTGATGCTGGTGAAAAATGAAGAGTTTCGTCTCAAAGCGATTCAAGAGTTTAAAAAAGACAATGTCTATAAAGAGTACGTTGCGTGGGTAGAGGGGTTGGTGAGTGAGCCGTTTGTAGTAGACCAGCCGCTCATCACCGAGAAAAAAGGGAACAAAGCCTATACCAAGGTTGCCAAAAAAGGCAAACCCGCCATTACCGAAGTAACCCCTTTGGAAGTTTCGGGGAAAAAGACCAAAGTACAGCTCATTATCCATCACGGACGTACCCATCAAATCCGTGCCCACATGAAATTTGCCCAGCATCCGATCATCGGGGATGAGAGTTACGGCGGACGACAGTCGAAGCGGGTGATGCTGCATGCGAAAAAGGTGACATTGCTCGGACAGACTTTTGAAGCGCCGGAACCGAAAGTTTTCGGACATTTCGGGAGTTAGTTTTATAAATTGCCGTGATCCAATTCCTAGAGCCGCTCCGTTGGCAGAAGTGCCGGGAGGAACGAGCGTTCTTGGATCACGGTATGTTCTTTTGCTACTTTTCTGGCTAAACAGAAAAGTAGAAGAGAATGATAAAGTCTAAATCAAGAAAAAATTAAGTATAATTCGAAACTTTTTATACCCTGTAGAGCTATTATTTAGGAGTTGAAGTGTTTGATACACTAACCGAATCGTTTACATCAGCCATACGCAAAATACGTTTTCACGACGATGAAAAGGCGTTGACCAAGGCACTCGGCGAGCTTAAAAAAGCACTTTTGAAAGCCGATGTAAATCACAAGGTCGTTAAAGAACTGATCGATTCGGTTGAGATCCAAACCAAACAAAGCGGTATCGGGAAAGATCAATTTCTCGATGCTCTTCGAAAATCGCTCTATGCCCTTTTGGATGTCAAAGGCAAATCGGGATTTGTCTACGCTCCGGTAGCACCGACCGTTATTCTGATGACCGGTTTGCAGGGTTCGGGGAAAACGACGACGACGGGTAAATTGGCGAATTGGCTTAAAACGCGTCAGAAAAAACGGGTTTTGGTCGTTGCGGCCGACTTGCAGCGTTTAGCGGCGGTCGAGCAGCTTCGTCAAGTGTGCGGAGCTATCGATGTCGAACTTTACGCCGATGATGCGACGAAAAATCCGGTCGAAGTGGTCAAAGCGGCGTTAGAACATGCAAAAAAAGTTCTCGTCGATGTCGTATTGATCGATACGGCGGGGCGGCTTGCGATCGACGAAGAATTGATGGGAGAATTGGGGGAAGTCAAAGCCGTCGCAAAGCCTCATGAAATCTTCTACGTTGCTGACTCTCTATCGGGTCAAGATGCGGTTCGTACCGCAGGTACCTTTAATGAAAAAATCGGCATCGACGGTGTTATCCTCACCAAATACGACGGGGATTCCAAAGGGGGCGTTGCTTTAGGTATCGCTTCACAGATTCAGGTTCCTCTTCGCTTTATCGGTGCGGGCGAGAAGATGGAAGATCTCGAAATCTTCCTCCCTGATCGTATCGTCAATCGCCTTATGGGATTGGGGGATATCGAAGGTCTTGCTGAGCGCACCGCGTCGGTAATTGATGAGAAAAAAGCGAAAGCTTTGACCAAAAAAATCAAAAAAGGGGAGTTCAATTTTAACGACTTCCTTGAACAGATGGAGAGCCTCAAAAAAATGGGGAGCATGAAATCCATTATGGGGATGATCCCGGGAATGGGCGGCATGGCTTCGGCACTCAAAGATTTCGATTTGGAGAACTCCACCCAGCTCAAACAGATCAAAGCGCTGGTCTCATCGATGACGGTGAAAGAGCGCGAAGATCCGGAACTCTTGAACAACAGCCGCAAAGCCCGTTTGGCTAAAGGGTGCGGCTTGGACATCATCGAAGTGAACCGTATTTTGAAACAGTTTAAAAATGCCTCTAAAATGGCGAAACGGTTCTCCGGCAAACAGGGGATGAAGGACCTTCAGAGCATGATGGGTCAAATGCAAGGTGCGCGCTTACCGCGTTAACTTTGCACGTGTAAAATGTTAAAGAATGCACTCGGATGAGTTCAATCTTTAGCATTTGAAGCGGCTTAGAGGTTTTTTTTTACTTTTGTGGGTAAAACACTCTTCTAAGCTTCTTGGTGCAAAACAAAAACATTAAAAGGACACACAATGGCAACAGTCATCCGTTTAACCCGTATGGGTCGCAAAAAACAACCTTTCTACCGTATCGCGGTAACCGATAGTCGCAAACGCCGCGACGGCGGTTGGATCGAATTGATCGGGTACTACAACCCGATGACAGACCCTATCACTACCAAAGTAGATGAAGAGCGTCTTAACTACTGGTTGAGCGTCGGTGCTCAAATGTCAGACCGCGTTAAAAAAATTACCGGTAAATAATCATGATCGCGGACTTCGTCGCAGGATTTGCCCGGTTAATAGCCTCTTATCCCGAAGAGATTCGGGTAGAATCGCATGAAGGCGACGAAGTGACCGAAATCGTTTTGTATGCCAATCAGGCGGATGTGGGCAAGCTGATCGGAAAAGAGGGTAAAATGATCGGTGCGATCAAAACCGTCATTTCCGGTTGCAAAGCCAAAGACGGAAAAAGTTACCGAATCAATGTCGAACCGCTTTCGTAATTCACCTTCGCACGATTTGCTCCATGTCGCCACTTTGGGCCGCACCGTCGGTCTAAAAGGGGATATGAAACTCAATCTCTCCACCGATTTCCCTGAACAGTTTATTCCCAATGCCACATTCACTCTTGATAACGGCAAAGAGGTAACTCTCTCTTCGTATAACCCCGATCGGGAACTCGTTCATCTTAAAGGGATCGATACGCCCGAAGCGGCCAAAGCATTGACCAATGCGAAACTCTTTACCACTTTTGAGGCGACGCGTGAGCGGTGTAACTTGGGAGAAGGGGAATTTTTCTGGTTCGATCTTCTCGGCTCTAAGGTCGTAGAGGGTGAATCGGTTTTGGGAAAAGTGCAGGAGATCGAGCGGATCGGACCGTTGGATTATCTGTTGGTCGCAACCGATCCTTCTTTGGTTTCCAAAGGGATGGCGGCCACATTTTTAATCCCCTACATTGACCGTTTCGTTCTAGGCACCGATGCAACCGCAAAGGTGATAACCGTAGAGGGCGGATTGGATCTGCTGGAAGCGTCATAATGCGTTTTACGTATGTGACAATCTTTTCCAATCTAATCGAAGGGTATTTTCAAGACTCCATTCTCAAACGGGGGATCGAGTCGGGGAAATTTTCGGTCGGCTATCTCAATCCCAGAGATTTTAGTACGTCAAAACATCATAAAGTGGACGATACCGCCGCAGGCGGCGGTGCGGGGATGTTAATGACTCCGCAGCCGTTGTTTGATGCACTTCGCTCACTTCCTGAAGATGCTCACATTATTTTTGTGGCACCCGTCGGAAAACAATTCACCCAAAACGATGCAAAACGCCTTGCGACCAAATCGCATGTCGTTTTTGTCAGCGGCCGCTATGAAGGGATCGATGAACGTGTCGTGGAGCGGTTCGGTGATGAAGTGTTCAGCATCGGCGACTACGTCCTCACCGGAGGGGAACTTCCCTCTTTGGTAATGACCGATGCGATCGTCCGAAATATCGACGGAGTGTTGGGAAATAGCGAGTCTTTGGAGTATGAGAGTTTTGAGACGCCACTTTTGGAAGCGCCTTCATTCGGAAAACCCCCTGCATATGAGAATATGCGTGTTCCATCAGAATACTTAAAGGGAAATCACAGTAGAATTCGTGCACTAAAATCGTCTCTGTCTGAATGCAAAACAAAATACTTCAGGCCGGAGCAGCTTCAAAAGCATAAAATAAGGACATCTTATGAAAAATAAGTACATTGCAAGTTTCGAGCAAGCACAAATCGCTAGCAAAAACGTTCCTGAGTTCCGCGCAGGTGACACACTTCGTTTGGCAGTAACCATTACCGAGGGTGAAAAATCACGCGTTCAAAACTATGAAGGTATCTGTATCTCTATTCGTGGAGAAGGTACTGGTAAAACTATTACTGTACGTAAAATCGGTGCTAACGGTGTTGGTATCGAGCGTGTATTCCCAATCTACAGCGACAGCCTCGAGAAAATCGAAGTTCTTCGCCGTGGTCGTGTACGCCGCGCTAAATTGTTCTATCTTCGTGATCTTGCCGGTAAAGCAGCACGTATTAAAGAAATTCGCCGCAAATAATTCTCCTCGCCGCTCATTGAGCGGCGCTTTCTTTTCCAATAATCCTGTTTTTTCATTACGGTTTTATCTGTAACGCAACCGTATTTTTATCATCAATACTTTGTTCAATCCGATTCAATGCTTTATTGATCAGAGCAGAAGATTGCGTGATCATTACATCGGCAGTGCGATAGTGGATACGCGCATCTTCCAGTCGTCCCATTATTTCATATCCTACCCCGAGATCATACTCCACCACGTAACTCTTGATCGAGTTTGAAAGCGATTGTAGAGTGTTTACCCCTTTATCGGGACGGTTTTCTTCTAGTGCATTGAGTGCGGCTTCAAACTGCTTATTTTGCACCGATGTCAGTTCAATATCGCATTTGTCCATAAGTTCTATTTTGTAGGTGACGGATGAGGGGACAAGTCGGTCAGCAAAATTTTGGGCTATCCGGTCTGAGAGCAGTGCGAAATGCTCTTCGTCCGAGGTGATAGCATCGGAATCATTTAGACAGTGCTTTTGTTCCATTGATGCGTGTTCGTTGGATGCAAATAAAATCGTATGGTTTTTTGGATCAACGATTTGGATTAATGCATTGAGCGAAGATGATTTATTGATGCATGTGAGCTGATATTTACGGCGCTTATGGCACTCTTTGTCGATACATTCGCTTCTTTCAATAGTGTATGGGGTAAGATCAACACTTTTGGATGTAATCGAACCGCGTATAAAAGCTTCGGGGCTGTTACGTTGTGAAACGAGGGTGAAATACGGGTGAAGATGGCTTAGCGATACTTGGAGTTTTTGTGAAAGACCAAGGGTGTCTTGTTCGAATTGGCCTACAGCTAGCGTTCGGATATGAGCTGTATTAGAGGATTCGGAAGGCTTTAGTGCGGTAACGGTGGCATATTTGGCACATCCGCTGAAGAGAACGATTAAGCTAAGAGGTAAAAGCAGTTTCATAATATCTCCTTTGATCGTACAAAGGATAAAAAGAAATTGTGAAACGTTTGTGAAGTTTATTCCCCTTTTAATGCCCTCTCGATGTCACGCTTGATACTTTTCTCTTTTAGGTCGTCGCGTTTGTCGTAGAGTTTTTTCCCTTTGACGATCGCAACCTGCATTTTGGCGATATTGCGGTCATTGAAATAGATGCTGAGCGGTACAAGGGTAAATCCCTCTTTCTCGACCGCTTTGAACATCTTGTCGATCTGTTTTTTATGCAGCAGCAGCTTGCGGCTTCCCCGCTCTTCGTGGGCATAAAATCGGTGTGTCGTATCCAGTACGCCGATATGGACACCGAATACAAACGCTTCTCCGCGAACGATCTTGATAAAACCGTCTTTGAGATTGACCCGTCCGGCACGGAGAGATTTGACTTCAGAGCCTTTGAGAACGAGCCCCGCTTCGAATTTCTCTTCGATGTAGTAGTCAAAAAAAGCTTTTTTATTGGTGGCTATATTTTCGCCCATAGTTATTGTTCCTTGATTCTAAAAAAACTGCTTCCGCTTCCCGAGAAAAACCACCCCTCTTTTTCGGAGAGTTCGCTGTAGCACCCGAGCGCGGACGGATAAAGATCATTAGCCTCTTTGGGACTCATGGAAGCGAGAAGTTCACGCGAAGGGGTCGACTCTAACCTAGCGGCTTCCTCAGAGCTAATCGGTGCGTAAAGGTGCTCGCGATAGTAGCGGTAGACAGAGGGGGTACTGATCTGTATGTCGGGGGTGATGACCTCAAAATCGATCAACGGCTCATCAAAGTGTTCGACGACCTCTCCGATGCCGCTGACGTTGGCACTCTCATAGCCGTAGATGAAAAAGGGGACATCGGCACCGATGTGGGAAGCGATTTCGGCAAGCTCGTTGAGACTCAGCCCCAGTTCCAGTTCCTCGTTGCACATCCGTAAAAAGGTTGCGGCATCGGAACTGCCTCCCCCCAGACCGGCGAAAGAGGGGATTTTTTTGTCGACGCATACGGCATGGCTCTCAAAAAACGAGGAGAGTTTATCCGAGCGGGTAACGGCGAGAAGATGTTTATACGCTTTATAGATGGTGTTGGAATGTACTTCGCAGTCGAAGTTCCCCCGTATTTCAAACTCGGGAGTAGCTTTTTCTTCAAACCAGAGGGTATCGTAAAGGTTTTTGACCTGCATAAATCGCGAACTCAGCGTATGGTATTCCCCCCGCATCCCGGTAATTTTGAGAAAAATATTGACTTTGGCGTAGGCACGATATCGGATCATAGTCGTAATTTTTGTGCAAGCTGATGTAGGAGCGATTCATCCTGGTGAGAGGAAGCTTCTTTATTGGAATCTTCTACGGCACGAACCAATTCGCTTCTCAGTACCCTGATGTTGTGGGGCGCATCAATACCGAGCTTTACCACCCCTTTTTCGATGGAGACCACTTTCACGGTAATCGTATCGGCGATAATGATAGATTCTTCGGCTCTGCGGGAGAGTATCAGCATGCTTCAACCTTATTGAGAATATAACGGACACCCTCGTGGGTGATCTCCATTATCGAGATGGTGTCACCGTTGTCGATCCAGTAGGTTCCCTCTTCTTGAATCTCGAAATCTTCACGAAGAAGGGGCTGTCCTAAAAGAATCGTTTGCAATGTGCCATTATAGCGGTTTTTGCTCAGTCCTAGGGAAGATTTGATGTCGAGTTCTTTTTCATTTTCGAAAATGAATTGCCCCTCATTAAGGCGTTCCAGCGCTGTCAGGGCCCCGTTGAATCCAAGCCGTTCGGCAATAATTTCACCGATTGAGCGGATATAGCTCCCCTCCGATACGGTCGCTTCAAACGTGACAAAGGGGTGGCAATAGTGCTTGAATGTAAGGTCATAGATTGTCGAGGTGATGGCGCGTAAATCGACCTCTTTTCCCTCCCGGGCAAATTCGTAGGCTCTGCGTCCGTCAATCCGCTTTGCACTGTATTTGGGCGGCAGATAGGTAAGCTCTCCTACAAGGGATGATAAGACGGCTTCGATCTGCTCTGTGTGGAGTGGTTTGACTTCATCGATCGACTCGATTTTTTCGATATCGAGGGTAGGGGAATAGGCCCCCAGCCAAAGGGTAGCACGGTAGCGTTTGGGGGTTTTGTTTAAAAAACGAAACAGCCGTCCGTGGTTTCCGAATGCGATGATGAGTACCCCTTTTGCAAACGGATCGAGAGTGCCCGAGTACCCCGCTTTTTTAACGCCGTATTTGCGTTTTAGTCTGCCGAGCAGCTGATTGGAACTAATACCGGAGGGTTTGTAGGCAACGAAGAGTCGATTCATGGATGATTAGAGCTTTTCGACGAATGAGGCGAGAATGTCCCGTTTGTTGCCGCCGAAATTGATACTGAGTTTAAATTCGCGTCCCGCTTTGCTGACCCCTTCGACACGTCCGGCACCGAAGATTTTATGGCGAACCAAATCCCCTTTTTTATACGAGGTGTTTTTCTCGAGGATCAAAGATCCTTCGCACAGACCCGCTTCGTTGATAAAGCGGCTTTTCTGCAAGTCGGTACGGCGCCCTTTGTAGAAACGGCTGTTGACATTCGAGAGGGTGAGGTTGCTTTTGGCACGGGTAAAGGCGACATACCCCAGACGGCGCTCCTCTTCGAGGTCGCTTCCATCCCCGATGAGGGGGAGAAATCCCTCTTCGAGGCCGATAACGAAGAGGTGTTCGAATTCCAGCCCTTTGGAAGCGTGAATACTCATGATGTAGATGCTCTCACCCTCGACCTGATCCTGTTCGCTTTGCAAGGTGATGTCGTTGAGAAATTCGGCGAGTGAACTTTCCGGATTTTGTTTGACGTAATCGCGAAAGAGTCCGTAGAACTCATCGATATTGGCAATTTTTTCGGCTTCGTCCGGGAGCCCTTTGAGGGTCTCTTTGATCTTGAAACGCTCTTCGAGCAGGTCGATAAATCGGTAAATCGCCTCTTCGGAAACACGGCGAAGCTCAAGAATTTCGGCTACAAAATCGCGCAGTTCCCCGGCACTTTTTTTCCGAACCAGCCCCTCAAGGTCGCTGTCACTGAGGGTAGAGATAAATTCAAACATCGATTTGCCCGCTTCGATGGAAGAGAGTTCGATTTTATCGATCGTCGCTTTCCCAAGTCCCCGTTTGGGTTTGTTGATGATCCGTTTTAATGAGAAATTGTCATGGACATTGGTGATAACCCGCAGGTAGCTGATAAGATCTTTGATCTCGGCACGGTCATAGAAGCGCAGGCCGCCGACGAGTTTATAGGCGACTCCGGTACGGTTTAATCCCTCTTCGAGAGAGCGGCTGAGGGCATTGATCCGGTACAGCACGGCGATTTCGTTCGGACGGACACCGCTGGAAATAAGCTCTTTGATCGCTTTGGCGATTTTTTGGGACTCTTCGCTCTCATCATTGGAGGTGATGGTCTGGACTTCGTCTCCCCCCGTTTTGGTCGCGATAAGTGTTTTGCCCAGACGGGAGCGGTTATGCTCGATCAGGGCATTGGCTACGGTGAGGATCGGCTGAGTGGAGCGGTAGTTATGCTCCAGTTTGACGACCATCGCATCGGCAAAATCCTGATCGAATTCGAGGATATTGCGCACATGCGCACCCCGCCATCCGTAAATGCTCTGATCGTCATCTCCGACGACACAGAGGTTGTTATGGGTCGTGCAGAGTTTTTGAAGCAGACGCAATTGCAGCTCATTCGTATCTTGATACTCATCGATCATGATATAGCGGTATTTCTCGGAGGTCTGGGTACAAAGATCGGGGTTCTCATCGAGCAGTTTATAGGTGAGGCAGAGCAGATCGTCAAAATCGACGAGGTTGTTTTTTAGAAGATACGCTTCGTACTCTTCGTAGATTTTGGCAATATGTTTGTAGTTGGTCAGCTCGGCTTGGGCATACGCCTCTTCCGGATCGATCAGAGAGTTTTTATAGCGGGAGATTTCCGACGCGATCAATGCGGTCGGAAGGTCGGCATTAATCTTTTTGATGATCTTTTTTTTGTCGTCGGTATCGATCACGACAAAATTATTGGCACGTCCGAGGAGATGAATATGAAATTTTAAAAACAGCAGACCGAATTTATGAAAGGTACACAGTAGCGGAGGGTAAGAGTTTTGGGTTATCAATCCCATCGCCCGCTCGCGCATCTCTTTGGCCGCTTTATTGGTGAAGGTCAGGGTAAGGGTATTGCCGGCGGGAATGCCAACCTGATCGAGCAGATAGGCCAGACGGGTCGTAATGGTTTTGGTTTTTCCGCTTCCCGCACCTGCCAAAATGAGCAAAGGACCGTCGATCCGTTCGACCGCACTGCGCTGTGCTTCATTGAGGTTTGAGAGAATTTCATCCATACCGTTTTTGCCTTACTCGTGTTTATAGTTCATTTATTATAGCCCAAGTTTTCTGTTATTAAAATTCCGTTGACAAAATGTGGTAAGAATTTGAGTCTTCGCTCTTGCATTGGTTATAATAACGGGTTATAATACTGCTATTCATTCAGCTTATAGGAATTATTATGTTAAAAGATTTTGCCAAACTAATGACGTTTCTGACGGTAGTGCGGGAAAAAAGTTTTTCGAAAGCTTCGGCAAAACTCGGCATCTCTCAGCCTGCGGTAACGCAGCAAATCAAATTTATCGAAGATTACCTTGATACCCGGGTGGTCGAACGCAAAAAGAACGGGATTAAACTGACCAAAGAGGGGGAAGACCTTTACCGCATCGCTACAAAACTGGAAAAAGCGATTCAGGTCTCCGAAAAAGAGGTCTTAAAGATCATCAACAAAGAGTTTACCTTTATCGTCGGCGCATCGTATGCGATCGGTAACTATGTCCTCCCTTCCTATATCGGACAGCTCAAAGACAAGATCAATAACGAAGTGCATATCCGCGTTGCATTTTCGGAAGATATTATCGATCAGCTTTTGGATAAAAAAATTGATATCGCCCTTATCGAATCGCCGGTTTTTCGTGATGGGTTGATCTACCGCGAATGGGAAGAAGATGAATTGGTTATGTTCTCGAACCAGCCGATCCCGAAACAGCTGCGTAAAGAAGATATGTATAAATTTGACTGGATCTGCCGTGATGAGAATTCACATACCCGTAAATTGACCTCGGAAGTCTTCGAAGAGATCGGTGTTGAATGCTCAAGCTTCAGTGTAATCGGTGTCGTTGCCAGTTCTACGGCGATCAAAGAGACATTGATGCGCTCACCGAAAGATGCGGCACGTCCGGTTGTATCGGTTATTTCACGTCATGTTATCAGTGATGAGGTGGAAGAGGGCAAATTGTTTGAAGCACGGATCAAAAACTATAAAATCAAACGCAAGTTTTACATCGTCTACAGCAAAGAGCGTAAACACGACGCCTTTATCGACAACGTTGTAACCTATTTACTTGGATTAAAACTGTAACGCTATAGGAGCAAGTCCCTATAGCTACGATAACTCTACGTTTTACCCCGGGGGCACATTGCCCTCGGCGGGAAGCCCACGTGTAGTAAACCGCACTTCACTATCTTCAATTATTACACTTTTAAGACTATTTTTTCTTCAAAAACTTCTGATTTTCAGGGTTCGAGAGCAGGGCGCTCATTGAATTCTGAACCCCTTCATGCTTTTCAATATTGATCGCCGGATGCTGCTCTTGCGGGAGTGCCAGATTGACAAAGGCCGGTGTGTCGTCTACGATGATTTGGACAATGGAGAGAAGCGGCACGGAGACGAAACTGCCGATATTCTCTTGACCGAAGCCCGCTTCGAAGATGAGTATGTCGTTTTCGATACGGGCGCTCTCGAAGGTGTATCCGGCTAAGAAGAAGAGGGTCATAGAACGAAATTCGTCATTAAGATGTTTCGGGAGAGGGGGATCGAACGTAACGTGTTCGATCTTGCATAAAATACCGAAATTCTGGTCATTCTCAAAAAGATAAATAAGCATTTCACGGATATGATTTTCCATCAATCGTGCAAATGAAGAGCTTTTAATAATGTCGAATAACATGTGACGGTACCTATATATTTAAAATTCTGCCTCGCACGAGGCAAGCTTTAGTGCCATAGCGGCAAGCGAAACCAAACGGGGCTTTGCTCCATTTGGTGTTTAATTTAATGAATTATACCATTTTCGACTTCAATGAATCCTACCATGGCGTTCATAAAGGCTATTTGAGTCGCTTTTGAAATATCGGAGGGCTTGAGCGGTGCGGGGGTAAGAAAACCCTCATCTATCAATCTGGCCCGTGTTGTTCCTCTGAGCAAAGGATTATCGGGAGTAAACCAAACCCCATCGATTTGCATAGCAATATTGGCGATCGTCGTGTCGCTGAGGAAGCCGTTTTTGACGATAAGGACATCGTCACACTCCCCGCGTAATTCAAAGAGGGCGTTGAGAACTGTGCGGTCGGCGTATTTGAGAGGATACTCAAGGCTGTCGCAGGTGATGAGCTTAAGCGAGGATATTTTCTTCGGAAAATAGGGGTGAAACTCGATGGAATACCCCTGCTGATCATACAAAAAACGGCATCGGTAGAGTTTCTCATCGGGAGGGGTTATTAATGCCTTTAAATCATACCGTTTCGTGATGCCGAGCGCTTGGCACGCTAGTTCCAACCGCTTTTGGTGATAGGAGAGGTGCTTCGCCTCTTTATGCTCGCAGCGAATGGTCTCTAACAGCATTTACGATTCAAATAACGGTGTACTCAAATAGCGTTCTGCCGTGTCGCACAGAATCGTTACGATGGTTTTTCCTTTATTCTCGGGACGTGCGGCTACCAAAGAGGCCGCATAAACATTTGCCCCTGCCGAAATACCCACGAGAAGCCCTTCGGTTTTTGCCAATGCTTTGGAAGCGGCAATCGCGTCTTCATTGCTGACGGTTATGACTTCATTGTAGAGGGTTGTATTTAAAACATCGGGGACAAATCCGGCACCGATCCCCTGAATCTTGTGGGGGCCCGGTTTTCCCCCAGAGAGGACGGGTGAGTCTTTAGGTTCTACCGCGATAATCTGAACATCCGGCAAGGCCGCACGCAATGCTTCTCCGGTACCGGTCAGTGTCCCCCCCGTCCCGACGGCGGCGATAAAAATATCGACTTTTCCGTCCGTATCGCGGAGAATTTCCTGCGCCGTAGTTACACGGTGGATGGCGGGATTGGCCGGATTGGCAAACTGCTGCAATACGATGGCGTTAGGGTTGGAAGCGACCAGCGCGTCGGCTTCATCGATAGCCCCTTTCATCCCTAGAGCGGCCGGAGTGAGGACAAGATTGGCACCGAGTGCTTTGAGAAGATTGCGCCGTTCAATCGACATCGATTCGGGCATGGTAAGGGTGAGTTTCAATCCCAATGCGGCACAGATGGAGGCCAATGCAATTCCGGTATTGCCGCTTGTCGGCTCAACGATAAGAGTATCGGCATTGATCAAACCCTCTTCCATTGCCGTTTTGATCATATTAAATCCGATTCGGTCTTTGACGGAACTGGTCGGGTTCATAAATTCGCATTTTCCTAAAATCGTAGCCCTGTTCTGATCGGAGGGGGCGTTAAGGCGTACAAGAGGCGTGTTGCCGATGAGTTCAGTGATATTGGATGCGATATTCATATGTATCCCTGTTTTTTTGATTATTATAATACCATAACGGCTAAAAGCAAATAATCCAAACCGGTATGCTATGGATTAAAAACTTCTGCGTCGGCGGTTAATCCGCACTCTTGTCGGGAGTTATACAGACAAAGCGGTAGCCTATTCCCAATTCGGTTTGGATGTATTCGGGAGAGGTCGTGCTGGTTTCGATTTTTTTCCGCAGCGCATTGACATAGGTACGCAGGTATTGCATTTCATGCTGATACCCGATCCCCCATACCTCTTTTAAAATTTTGACATGGGTCAATACTTCGTTACGGTGAAGCATAAAGTATTTAAGGAGATTGAATTCGGTCGGCGTCAGTTTGATGCTTTGATCTCCTTTGAAAACCGTGAATTGCTCAATATCGATTTTAAGTTCGTTGCAGGTGATGATTGACGTGGTTGTTTGGGGACCCAGAAAGCGTCTTTGGGCGGAACGGACGCGGGCAAGAAGTTCATGGGTAGAAAAAGGCTTGGTGACGTAGTCATCGGCACCCAGATCGAGTGAAGCGATGATCTCTTTTTCTTCATGGCGGGCGGAGACGACGATAATAGGGGTCTGCACCGCCGATCGGATCGTTTTGATCAGCTCTTTTCCGTCCCCGTCGGGTAATCCAAGATCGAGAAGGATGATGTCAAGACTGCGGGTTTTGAGCTCTCGAAGGGCGCTTTGGCGGTCTTTCGCCAAAAAAACTTTATGTCCGAGCTGTTTAAATGTGAGCTGCAAAAGCTGGCTGATCGCTTCGTCGTCTTCGACGATCAAAATTTGTTGATGAGGTGTCATTGATCCTCCATAGGCAAAGATACGGGCTGTTTGAGTACCGGAAGGATCACTTCGACACTGATACCGTGCTCATGATTGTAGGCGCGTATACTGCCGTTGTGCGCAAGAGAAATCTCTTTGCAGATCGATAGTCCGATCCCGCTGCCGGAGATGTCGGCGGTATTGTCGGTGCGGTAAAATTTTTCAAAAAGATTGTTTAATTCCTCGCTGTTTAGCTGCGGGCATTGGTTGGAGAAGGTGATTTTCCATTTGCTGGCGGAAGCAGAGATAGCGATTTCGATCGGTTTGTCCTGGTATGAATATTTGAGGGCATTGTCTATGAGGTTAACGAAAAGGCGTATCAGCAAGCCGCAATCGCCGTAAAACAGCGGAAGATTCGCCTCAAAACGGCATTCGACCCTCTCGTGCAGGACATCACTGCGAAATTCACGCAGTGCGATACCGATAAGATCTTCGATGTCGCACCACTCATTTTTCAGGGGTGTTTGGGAGTTTTGCAGGCGGGCACTGTCGAGCAATGTGCTGATCAGGCGGTTCATCTGGCGGCTGGATTCGATGATCTGCAAGAGAGCTTTGTAGCGAAGCGCCAAATCTAGAGGATAGGTTTCGACTAAAAAGGTTGCATTTCCCATAATCGACGAGAGCGGTGTTTTAAGGTCATGCGAGAGAGTATTGAGAAGGGTCTCTTTAATGCCGCCGAAATGGATTTTTTTGGCTTGATAGGTGATCGTATATCCGACAACGTAGAAAATTATGAAGCTCCAAATATAGGTTATTTCATGAACAATCAAACTGAATGTCGGTGGGATATAGATAAGGGCGAGTACCGCGATAGAAAATGTCGTAACTACGGTAGTGGCAAGAAAACTCCCCCGTAAGGCGATCACAATGACGGGGAGAAGGTGAACCAGAATAATATTGGTCATCTCCAAATGGTGCTTGAACACTTGTGAGAGCAGAGTCACCCCCCCGAATAGGAACAAGGTGATGAAATAGTGCCGATACGGATAAAAGTGTTGCATAAAGGAATTGTATACGAGTTCATGTGAAATAGAGCCAAAGATTATCCGAGATAAATTTTTTTGATGCCATTTTGATTCCGATTGCTCTATCATTCCACATCAATTTTAAAGGGGACCCTGTGGAAACTAAAAAAATCAGCAAGGTATTGATCGCGAACCGCGGTGAAATCGCACTTCGTATTATTCGGGCGTGTAAAGAGCTGGAAATAAAAAGCGTCGTCGTATTTTCAGAAGTGGACGTTAACGGTGTCTGGGTTCGTAAAGCCGATGAGTGTTATCCGATCATGGGTGATCCGATCGCGGCGTATCTTGATTATGAACGTATCATCTCATTGGCAAAAAAAGCCGATTGTGACGCTATCCATCCGGGATACGGATTTTTATCCGAGAGTGCCGAATTTGCTCAGGCATGTATCGATAACGACATCATCTTCATCGGACCGAAACCGGAACATATCGCCCTTTTCGGGGATAAAATGGCTTCTAAAGTAGCGATGCGCGGCGTCGGTGTCCCGATGCTTCCGGGTACGGATGAGCCGATCGACAATATCGAAGACGCGGAAAAAATCGCAACCGATATCGGATTCCCGATTATCATCAAAGCGGCTTTCGGTGGCGGCGGACGCGGTATGCGTATCGTTGAGAAAGCCTCTGATTTCAGAGAGATGTACGAGTCGGCAACCAAAGAAGCATTGCGTTTCTTCAGCCGCGGTGAAGTATTCATCGAAAAATACCTCAAAAACCCGCGCCACATCGAGATCCAAATCGTAGCGGATAAATACGGTAACGTTGTCCACCTCGGGGATCGTGACTGCTCAATCCAACGCCGTCACCAAAAAGTGATCGAGATCGCCCCTTCGCCGTTGTTGAACGAAGCGACGCGCCGTGAGCTTTACCGTATTTCGACGAAAGCGATGTTCAAACTGGGCTATGAGAGTGTCGGTACGATCGAGTATCTGGTCGACCAGGACGACAACATCTATTTCATCGAAATGAATACCCGCGTTCAGGTTGAACATCCGGTTACCGAAGCGATTTCGGGGATCGATTTGATCCAGCGTATGATCCAAATCGCGGAGGGTGATCCGTTGAAATTCCTGCAAGAAGAGATTAAATTCCGCGGGTACGCGATTGAGTTTCGTATCAATGCCGAAAATCCTAAAATGGGATTCGTCCCATCACCGGGTCTGATCACCAACTACCTTGCACCGGGCGGTCCGGGGGTGCGTTTGGACTCTATGGCGTATACCAACTATCAAATCCCGTCCAACTATGATTCGATGATCGGAAAATTGATCGTTACGGCATTGACATGGGAAGATGCGGTTCGTAAAGCTCGCCGTGCATTGGATGAGTTTTTGATTGAGGGTGTTCCGACGAATATTCCGCTTCACCGCCAAATCGTCCGCGACGAGCATTTCATCAAAGGGGAACTTGATACGGGGTATCTTGATACCAAACTCAACGAATTTAACCTTGAAGCAGTCCATAATATGGACGATGAAGAGGCAAAAATGAAACACATCACCCACGTGATCGAAGCGATCAAAAAACACAATCTCAACGTTCGCCACTAAACTATCAAGCCCTTGGGCTTGATCCTCTTTTAATACACTATCCCGCTTCCCCCGCCGTTAGCCGCATGAAACACCATCGTATTGTTTTGCCGAGCGTAAAAACGGATTAACAGATTTTGCAGTGTCGGTTCGATCGAGGGTTTGAACCATCCGTTATTGCTGATCGCTACCATATAGCGGACATCGGGTGTGTAAAGCTCACGACGGGTCGCTTCGTAGCAGACGGCGTTGCGAAACGTTGTCCCTTTTACCGTAAAGTCGGTCGGGGCTCTAGCGGTGACAAAATCGGCACCCCCTCCGAAAATCTCCCGATTGACCCATCCGCGCAAAAATTTAGGGAGCGGTATATACTCGCCGAAAGGGACAAGTATCGTTTTTTTGGCAACCGTTATGTTCCCCTGATCAAACAGATAGGAGACGTTGTAATTCAGTCCGTTCTCTTTATGGAGCGTCCCCGTGAGGATTGCGATATGCAGCGAACGGATACTGAGGGCTTCGGATATCTCCTCATGTTGATTCATATAGAGGGGAAATGCCGATTCAGGGAGGACAATGAGGTCGTACCCTTGCGCGATTGCCTCATCGATGGCGCGAAAGTTTTCCTGAATCGTTTGGGGCAGCCGATCGCTTTGCCATTTGAAATCCTGCGAAATATCGGTGGAGACCAGTTTGATTTTCAACTCGGGAACGGGAGGCGGAGCATAGGAGAGTTGCACGGCACCCAAAATCAGCAGCAGAGGGAACGTTTTTTTTAATCCGCTAAAGTATGCGGTAGAGGCAAGGGAGAACAAGACTAGGGCAAACTGCCATTTGGAAAATCCGAGATAACTCTCGACAAAGATGAGTTCGGGCTGCATCCAGTTGAAATCCATCGGCCAGATAAAGGTGAGTCCAAAAAGGATAGCCGCGCGAAGGAGAGGATTGGCGGTGAGCGCCATAGTTCCATAGTAGAGGGCATAGACGATCCCGAATCCCAGAGCCACAAGCCACGTTGCCCATCCCAGACCGTAATACTGAAAGCTGAATCCGATCCAGTAGCACCACAACCATCCGATCCAAAATCCGCTTATCAGTACCGTCTTCTTCGGAGCGTGTAAAAGAGCATACAAAGCGATCAGCCCTGAGAGGGTATTAAGCGCTTTTGAGGTGAGAGCGAAGTACTCCCAATAGATAAAGGCGGAGAAAAAAAGGGCAATGATCAAAGGGGCTATGACGAGTTCAATGAGTGGGGTTGCGCGATATTTCATGGGGGAATTATAGCGTTGTTAGCCACATTTCAGTATAATGCCCCAATTTCACATTACTCAAGGATATCCATGGAAATTCTTTCTCAAATTCTCCCATTCGTCTTTTTGATCGCTATTATGTATTTCGTGATCATTCGTCCCCAAAATCAGCAGGCTAAAAAACACAAAGAGATGGTTGAAGCCCTTACAAAAGGGGATAAAATCATCACTACCGGCGGGCTTATCGTCGAAATCAAAAAAGTCGAAGACAAGTTCTTCATGATCAAAATGAATAATGAAACCGAAGTGCGCCTCGTCAAAGATGCGGTTGCCAGAAAGTACGAGGATGAAGCTTAATTACCGCGTTGTTCTACTGATACTTGCGACCGTATTCGGCCTGGTATTTTCTCTCCCCTCATTTACCCAAAGTTCCGAGGGGAAGAAAATCACCCTCGGCCTTGATTTGCAGGGGGGATTGCATATGCTTTTAGGGGTTAAAACCGAAGAAGCGGTCAATTCTCAAGTTAAATCAATCGCATCGGGAATTAAACATTTTGCCGAGCGTAATGATATTTTAATCGAAGGTATCAGTGTTCGAGAAGGGAAAGTCGTATTTGAACTTCTCGATAGTGATGATGCGACGGCTATGGATGAACAGCTCAAAACAATTGAGGGGACGGTTGTTCATGCCTCTGAGGGAAAATATGCCATTTCCATTACCCCTGAAGCCGTTGAAAAACTAAAACTTCAAGCGGTGGATCAGGCGATCGAGACGATCCGTAACCGTCTTGATCAGTTCGGACTTGCTGAACCGACCGTTGCGAAACAGGGGATTGATAAAATTCTCGTGGAACTTCCGGGGATTAAAACTCCCGAAGAAGAGCAGCGTGCACGCGAGTTGATCTCCCGTGCGGCGAAGCTTGAACTGATGGCGGTAGATGAAGACCGTTCCATGCGGGTGATGGATATGAGCGAAGCGGAAGCGGCAAGCTACGGAGATAAAATTCTCGAAGATGCTCTTCAGCCGAAGATAAAACATCTCGTGAACGAAATCCCTATTTTGGACGGAACCATGTTGACCGATGCACAGGTCGGATACGATCAAAACAATCGTCCGGTCATTAATTTTTCGCTTAACTCTGCCGGTGCACAGGTTTTTGGTGATTTCACCGGTAAAAGTGTCGGTAAGCGTCTTGCGATCGTATTGGATGGTAAAGTCTATTCGGCTCCGGTAATCAATGAGCGTATCGGCGGCGGATCGGGTCAAATCAGCGGTAATTACACGGTTGCCGAGGCAAATGATCTTGCGATTGCCCTTCGATCGGGGGCATTGCTCGCTCCGATTTATATGATGGAAAAACGCTCGGTAGGGCCGAGTCTCGGGGCCGATAGTATCAAAGCGAGTATGCTCGCATTGATGTCAGGTTTTGGATTGGTCGTTTTGTTCATGATGGTTTACTATCGACGTGCGGGAGTCATTGCAAATATCGCATTGGTTGTTAATATTTTATTGATTGTTGCGGTTATGGCACTTTTCGGTGCGACATTGACATTGCCGGGGATGGCGGGGATAGTTCTCACCGTCGGTATGGCCGTGGATTCGAATGTTATCATCAATGAACGGATACGGGAAATCTTGGCCGAAGGTTCTTCCGTAAAGCGTGCGATTGAGGTTGGGTATGAAAATGCAATGCGCGCGATCACCGATTCCAATGTTACAACATTGATTGCCGCTATTGCGTTGTACGTGTACGGAACGGGTGCGATCAAAGGGTTTGCGATTACGATCAGCATCGGTATCTTGGCATCAATGCTGACCGCGATTTTGGGTACGCACGGCATCTATCTAATGTTACAAGATCGAATCGAAAAATCCAAAGATACTGCCAAATGGTTTGGCGTGAAACGGAGTAATTGATGGAACTGTTTCGATATAGCAAACCGATAGGTTTAATGGGTAAATCGAAAATTGCAATGGCTATTTCATCGTTGCTGGTAACGGCTTCTTTGTTTTTGATTTTCACAAAAGGGCTGAATTTCGGTATCGATTTTGCCGGCGGGACGATTATTCAGGTCAAATATGAGACAAAGGCGCCTATCGAAGAGATGCGCGAAAAGCTTTCTAAAAGTGCTGTTTTTGAAGGCTCCAGCATTAATGAATTCGGTTCCCCCGACGAGGTGGTTATCCGTCTTAAAAACAGTTCCGAGAGTGTGACGAAAGATATCGGTGATATCACGCGTGAACAGCTCTCTGGAACCGGAAAATTTGAAATTCGACGGGTTGACATCGTTGGGGCAAAAGTAGGAAGCGAACTTCGCGAAAAAGGGATTATGGCCTTGTCATTTGCTATAATCGGCATATTGATTTATGTCGCTTTTCGCTTTGAATGGCGTTTCGCGGTAGCATCGGTTTTAGCGTTAGCACACGATTTGACAATCGCAATCGGGGCTATTTCACTTGCAGGGTTGGATGTCAATCTGGATGTAATCGCAGCATTGCTCACTATTCTAGGGTATTCGATCAATGATACCATCATCGTATTTGACCGTATCCGCGAAGAGATTGCCGATTCTTCGGCTAAAACGGTCAATGATATCATTGATGATTCGGTTACACGAACGATGTCGAGAACCGTATTAACCTCGTTAACCGTCTTTATCGTATTGGTTACCCTGTTTGTGTTTGGAGGGGAAATCATCCATACGTTCGCCTATACACTATTGGTAGGTGTTACGGTAGGGACATACAGTTCGATCTTTGTCGCATCACCGCTATTGGAAATACTTGGATTTAATCTTAAAACGTATCGTGCTAAACTCTCACAAAAGGCAGCACGAGAAGCGGAAAAAGAGCGTCTTCGGGCACAGTTTGAACAAGGCATCGTTTAATTTTTAATAGAGTATTTAGGAGTTTTTTTTGAATTACACCCCCGCATCGATTGAGGCCAAATGGCAAAAAACGTGGAGTACAACAAAGGCGTATGAGCCCTCAGATGACTTCAGCAAGCCAAAAAAATATGTTTTGAGCATGTTCCCTTACCCGTCAGGACGTATCCACATGGGACACGTCCGTAACTACACCATCGGCGATGCGTTTGCCCGCTACTACCGTCAACAGGGATTTAACGTTCTTCACCCTATCGGATGGGACAGTTTCGGTATGCCGGCGGAAAATGCGGCGATCAAACACGGCGTTCATCCGAAAAAATGGACCTATGAGAATATCGCCACGATGCGCGGCGAGTTGGCAGGTTTGGGGCTATCGTTTTCGGAGGATCGTGAGTTCGCAACCTCCAACCCCGAGTACACGGCGTTTGAGCAGGGCTTCATTATCGATATGTTCAATAAAGGGCTTCTCTATCGTAAGCAAGGCTTTTTGAACTGGTGTCCGCACGATTTGACCGTTTTGGCCAACGAGCAGGTGGTAGACGGCGGATGCTGGAGATGCGGCACGCCGATCGTCCAAAAAGAGATGTATCAGTACTACCTCAAAATCAGCGATTATGCCGAAGAGCTTCTCGAATCCCTGAAAACGCTTGAGGGAAAATGGCCGAAGCAGGTTTTGACGATGCAGGAGAACTGGATCGGAAAATCGTACGGTTTGGAATTTGCGTTTAAACTGGACTCAGAGAGCGAAGGTAAGCTGGGTGCCGTCTATCAAAGTTTCGATGTTTTCACGACCCGTCCCGACACGATTTACGGGGTAAGCTACGCCGCATTGGCTCCGGAACATGAGATTGTCCGTCATATGCTTTCGTTCGGCCTTTTGGATCAAGCGACGGCGGATGCGATCAAAGCGATGCAGCGCGTCAGTGCGCGGGATCGTGCAACGAGCCCGAAAGAGGGGGTGGCGCTCGGGATCAATGTCATCCATCCTCTAACGGGGGCAAAAGTTCCGGTATGGGTCGCAAACTTCGTCCTTACCGATTACGGCTCGGGGGCGGTTATGGCCGTTCCGGCGCATGATGATCGTGACTATGAGTTTGCGACGAAGTACGATTTGCCGATCAAAGCGGTGATATTCCCGAGCGAGGGTGAATTGCCGAGCGGATGCGCCTATACGGAAACGGGGACGCTTCGTGAGAGTGCACAGTTCAGCGGTTTAGACAATGTTACCGCCAAAGCCTCTATCATGGATCATTTCGAAGCCGAAAATCTAGGTCGTAAAGTCATCAATTTCCGTCTTAAAGACTGGGGGATCAGCCGTCAGCGCTATTGGGGAGCACCGATTCCCTTTATCCATTGTGAAGCTTGCGGAATTGTCCCTGAGGATAAAGCCAATCTTCCGGTAGCGCTTCCGGAAGACGTCGTCATTAACGGTGAGGGAAACCCGCTGGAACACCATCCGTCGTGGAAACACTGCACCTGTCCGAAATGCGGCAAACCTGCCGTCCGTGAAACCGATACGATGGATACTTTCATCCAGTCGTCATGGTATTTTCTCCGCTACACCGTCAAAAACGATTACCAAAAGGCATTTGATTCTGCGGCGCTCGATTACTGGATGGGAGTCGATCACTACATCGGCGGGATCGAGCATGCGATTTTACATCTGCTTTATGCCCGTTTCTTCACAAAAATGCTTCGCGATCTCGGATACGTCAACAGCGATGAGCCGTTTGAGCACCTTTTGACACAGGGGATGGTTCTCAAAGACGGGGCGAAGATGTCCAAGTCCAAAGGAAACACCGTCGATCCGGGGGCATTGGTCGAAAAATACGGTGCCGATACGGCGCGTCTGTTTATCCTTTTTGCCGCCCCTCCGACCCAAGAGTTGGAATGGAACGACAGTGCGGTGGAGGGGGCATATCGCTTTCTGAAACGTTTTGCCGATCGAAGCCAATACGTCAATGTTACCGATAAATTACCGAGTATCGAGCACAGTGCTCTCTCCAAAGAGGAAAAAGCGGCCCGAAAAAAAGTATATGAAGCGCTGAAGCGGGCTCAAGAAGTTTACGGTGAACGTCATACTTTCAATACCATGATCGCGGGTGTAATGGAAGCGATGAATGCGTTGAACGAACAAAATAACCGCGATGTCTGGACGGAGGGGTATTGGATTTTAACGTCTGTGTTAGAGCCGATCGTTCCGCATATCTGCTGGGAACTTTCAACCAACCTTTTCAACGGCAAAAACTTCGGTACGCAAACGGTTCGCGAAGAGGTATTCGAAGTGGAAGCGCTGAGCCTTGGGGTTTCGATCAACGGTAAAAATCGCGCCACGATCGAAGTGGGTGTGAATGAGTCTCAAGATGCGATTATCGAGATTGCCAAAGCATCCGTAGAGAAATGGATAGAGGGCAAAGAGATACTCAAAGCGATCGTAATCCCCGGCAAGCTTGTCAATCTCGTGATAAAAGGGTAGTCCTATGAAATACTGGATACTGAGCGCATTAATCACTCTAGCCGGCTGCGGTTATCAGCCCTCAAGCCATTTGGCTAAAAATATTGTGGGTGAGCGTGTCAGTACTGAAGTGGTAATTCGTATGGAAGATCCGCAAAATACGGTTATTATAAAAGATGCCGTCGATACGGCGGTTATTACGAAATTTAGAACGGCACTCGTCCCTAAAAATGATTCGCAAACCCATTTGAAAATGATGATAAATTCTGTCTCCTTCAGTCCTCTCCGGTACGATACCAACGGCTATATTATTACCTACCGAACCACAGTTATCATGGGAATCAGCCGTACAACGGCGGGAAAAACGACGAATTATACAACCAGCGGTGTATATGATTTTGATATTGAACCGAATGCTATTATCTCCGATCAGGCACGTTTTGAAGCGATCCGTCAAGGGGCACAAAAAGGGATTGATGTTTTCATAGCACAGGTATCGGCACAGGGTTCTGACTCGAAATAAGGGGTAAATATGACCATTAACCAAATCGTTCGAAACACGGTCGAGAGACTTAAAGCCGAAGGGAAAGTGTGGACTCCGGACGTCTATTCCGAAACATTTTGTGCCGAAGCTAAAAAAGCGGGATTTGCGGTCGAAGACTGCAGCGGAATAGACCGCTATATCGCTTTGATGGATAAAAAAACACTCGATGAGATCAAACAATACCGAGTGCGGACAACAGCCGAACTGATCCGATTTCTAATTTCGAAACTGAGCCGTATGAACCCCAATGAAGCGACGATTTTGGTCGAACTCTTAAGCGGTCTCGCTAAAAAAATGGCGCAAAGCATCGATTTGCTGCACAATCCGGACGCGTCGGCATTGGCAAAAAAGACAATTGTCATCCTCGAGTCCCAAGGGGGATCGACGCAAATCGATTTACTCAAGCAGGCATGGACAAATTTTCTTACCGTTTACGATGACTCCTTTTTAATGAAACTGGCCCATTTCGGTTCAGTCGACTCGACCAATTTACGAAGCACGATTGAGGGGCTTAAGTTCAAAACAAACCAAGGAGGAGGGGTCGATTATGATAGAACGATTCGTCTTCTCGTCTCTTCATTGGTCCCTTCAATCGCACCTACTATGGACGATGCGACAATAGAACTGTCACAGAAACTTCATAGCAATCCGGCATATATCGCAACCGACGAGTGCGAAAAAGAGATAAAAACCGCGATTGCGATGCGTATAGCCCTCGACAAACACAGTGTGGAAGAGATGGTTCACGCACTTGATGTACTCCTGGATAAACTCTCGGTACAACTCATCGATTTGATCGAGAGAAGTGAAAGCTCAAGCAGCGAAATCCGGGAAGTAAAACGTGATCTCGAAGCGCTTGAAAGCCATAAACCAACCGATTTTAAAACCGCCCATAAACGGCTCTATACCATTGCCAATACATTGGAAGAAAAAGTAGAAGTGCTGAGCAAAGATTTGAAAGTCCATAATGAAAAAGTAAATCAGATGGGGAAAAAGATCGCTTCTCTCGAAGCGGAATTGGCACAGGCGACTCAGGCATCACGGGAAGATTTTTTGACAAAGCTTTTTAACAAACGGGCGATTGAAGAGTACCTGAGTTTAAAAGAGGCCGAGTATGAGCGGCACGGACATTCGTTTTGCGTCGCGATGCTCGATTTGGACCATTTTAAAGCGGTTAACGATACCTATGGTCATGAAGCCGGGGATGCGGTACTGATCGCATTTGCCAAAATTTTGAAATTGGAAGCCCGAAACAGCGATATTGTCGGTCGTTACGGCGGGGAAGAGTTTTTGGCAATTTTAGGAGATACCGATTTGGAAGGGGCGAAAATCTTTTGCGAAAAAGTACGTGCGCATGTCGAGCAGGCCCATTTTATGTATCAGGGGCAGCGGATTGCCGTAAGCATAAGTATCGGTGTCGCACAGCGCAGTAATTTTCCTTCGTTGAAAGCATTGATAAGCGGTGCGGATGAACGGCTGTATGATGCCAAACGCAAAGGGCGAAACCGCGTCGAGCCTGCATGATACTGAACGATTTTTTAGCTCAAAAGCCTTTATTTTACGATGTGATCGATGTCGAGCGGTTTCCCAAAGCGTATCGCCAGATTGCACCGCTGCTTCCAAAACCGAAACTCATCCATCTTGTCGGGACAAACGGCAAAGGCTCGACCGGACGTTTTTTAGCTACCGCGCTCTATCGGGCCGGAAAGAAAACAGGACACTATACGTCACCGCACATCCTTCGGTTTAACGAGCGGATATGGATGGACGGTGCCGAGATCAGCGATGAGAAACTGGAAGAGGCGCATCAAAAACTTTTATCGCTACTGCCGCGGCAGGTATCCGAATCGCTCAGCTATTTTGAGTATACGACCCTTTTGGCGATGGTTGCCTATGCTGGGTGCGAATACGTCGTTTGCGAAGCGGGGCTGGGGGGCGAATTTGACGCTACCAATGCTTTTGATAAAGTATTGAGCATCTTTACCCCGATCGATTTTGACCATGCGGCTTTTTTGGGGTCAACGATCGATTCGATCGCAACGACCAAACTGCGCAGTATGCAGCGTATCGCCCTGCTGGGAAAGCAAAAACATCCGGAAGTCGAAACGATCGCAAAAACGATTGCGGCAGAAAAAGGGTGCATGCTCTATACGCTCCCGGAGCGTCTAACACCCTCCATCGAAACAGCGGCGTTGCATCTTGCCATCAAAAACGGCCTCAGCGATTATTTACGCGATAATCTGATACTGGCAATGGCGGCGTATGAACTTTTGGGATATAAAGTAACGGAAGAGCTGTTTGATCAAAGTGCGCTGTTCGGGCGCTTGAGTCAAATTGCACCCAATATTACGCTGGATGTCGGACATAATGCCCTGGCGGCAGAGTCGATTGCAAAAGCGTATTCGGGGAAAAAAGTGACCCTGGTCTACAATACCTACGGTGATAAAGATTATCGTGAAATATTGGCTTTTTTAAAACCGATTATTGAGTCGGTTGAGATTATCGAGGTGGATGAAGGGCGGATTGTAGAACGGAGACTTCTCGAATCGACATTGCATGAGCTAAATATCTCTTATCGATCATTTGAAGTAATTAACAATAATAAAGAATATCTGGTTTTCGGCTCATTCAGCGTAGCCGAGACGTTTTTAAAGAGGATGAATGTCACAAGCACGATGGTATGAATACCTAAAAAACAACCCGAAAGCTCTCCCCGAGATTCTCTTGTGCGAGGATGCGAAAGAAGCTTCTGAACTCAGTGACGTCTCCGCCTTTTTTGAGATTCCCCATATCGTCCTGCCCGATTTTCGTGCGACCTATATGGACGATCTTCGCCCGTTTAGCGAAGAGCTTTTTGCCCTTTTTGCCGCATTGCGTACCTACTATAACGCTTCCAAAAAGCCTCTGATTATTGCACCGCTTAAAACATTGCTTTTCCCGCTTCCGAATGCTTCATTGCTCCAAAGCGAGACGATCGAGTTTGCATCCCGCATTGATCTGGGCAGCTTCAAACAAAAACTGCTCCATTGGGGATACACTTTCGTCGACATGGTGGAGATGGAGGGGGAGGTATCCCACAGAGGTGATATCCTCGATATCTATGTACCCAACCAAAGCAACCCCTACCGCATCAGCCTCTTCGACGACGAGGTCGAAGAGATCAAAGCGTTCGATGTCGAGACGCAGCGTACCGACAAAGAGGAACTTGCTTCCATCGAAGTGACCAGCGCCTTTTTCTCCCTTGACGCGGATCAGTACAAACATTTTGAAAAAGCGATTGCATCTGCCCAGAGCGACAGCTTCGTCAAAGACATCGCCTCACTCGGATTTTGGGTATTGGGAGATCACGGGATCGATCTGTGCGAAGGGAAAAAGGTTAAGCGTATCCGAGAGATGAAAAGCGTCCTCGATGAAGCCTACGGTCTAAATCAGCCCGTATTAGCGCGTGAGCGACTTGAGGTAGATATCCTGCCCGAATCGGAACGCTACACCCCTTTGGGCGGCGGTAATTTCGAGACCCTCCGAAGCGTCCACAAAAACAAAAAATTCACCCTCATTGCCGCGAGCGATACCCAGCTCAAAGCGGCAGGGATATTTGATCTAAAAGGGATCAGTGTTAAAACATCGGGAATTGTCCTCAACCTGATCGGCCCCGATGAGATCATCCTCTCTTTGAACCGTCATGAGAAAAAGCGCCGACGCCGACGTACCTCCATTCTCCTTGATGATTTGAAAGTGGGGGACTACGTCGTTCATGAAGAGTACGGAGTGGGAATCTTTGTCGGGATCGAGCAGGCGGAGATCCTCGGCGGGGTGAAAGACCTCGTCGTCATCAAATACATGGGGGATGACAAACTCCTCCTCCCTGTCGAAAATCTCGATGCGATTGACCGCTATATCGCCTCGGGGAGCCTCCCCGTCCTTGACCGTCTGGGCAAGGGAAGTTTCGGCAAACTCAAAGAGTCGGTCAAAGCACGACTCTTTGAAATCGCCTCCGAAATCGTCGGGATTGCGGCGAGTCGTGCCCTGATCAAAGCCTCCGTTATCAACGTCGATGCGGGGGAACTCCGTCGTTTCCAAGCTGAATCAGGATTCGATTATACCCCTGACCAAGCGAGTGCGATACAAGCCATCGTTCGTGATCTCTCCTCAGGGCAGATTATGGATCGGCTCCTCAGCGGTGATGTCGGTTTCGGGAAAACCGAGGTAGCGATGAACGCTATTTTTACTGCCGCAAAAGGGGGGTACCAGTCGCTCCTCGTCGTTCCGACGACATTGCTCAGTTCCCAACACTTCCAATCCCTCAAAACCCGCCTTGCACCGTTCGGGCTTCGGGTAGCGAAGCTGGACCGGTTTGTGAGCACCAAAGAGAAAAATGCGACGCTGCGGGCGCTCGAAGCGGGGGAACTCGACTGCGTCGTCGGTACCCACGCCCTGTTTGGGGTGAGCTGTAAGAAGCTGGGGATTGTCATTATCGATGAAGAGCACAAATTCGGGGTGAAACAAAAAGAGAAACTCAAATCGCTCTATGAAAACGTCCACCTCCTCAGCATGAGCGCGACACCGATCCCGCGCAGTCTCAATCAAGCTCTCAGCTCGATAAAGACGATGTCTGAGCTTCTCACCCCTCCGAGCGAGCGCTTAGGGGTACGGACGTTTGTGAAAAACTACGATGAGAAACTGATCAAAGAGGTGATTCTGCGCGAGCTTCGCCGCGGAGGGCAGGTGTTCTACGTCCACAACTCGATCGATTCGATGGTCATTAAATCGGGCGAACTCAAAGCGATCCTCCCCGATCTGCGTATCCTCATCCTCCACTCCCAAATCAGTGCGAACCAAACCGAAGAAGAGCTGGCGAAATTTGCCGACCGTCAATACGATGTCCTCCTTGCCACCTCGATCATCGAATCGGGGATTCACATGCCCACCGTCAACACAATGATCATCGACGGGGCGGATAGGTTCGGGATGGCGGATCTGCATCAACTGCGCGGACGGGTCGGACGGGGCCATATCGAGGGGTATGCCTATTTCATCGTCGATGACAAAGACAACCTCACCGAAGAGGCGAAAAAACGGCTGGTCGCCCTCGAATCGAACTCATTTCTCGGAAGCGGATCGATGCTGGCGTATCACGATCTCGAAATCCGCGGCGGGGGGAATCTCGTCGGGGATGCTCAGAGCGGTCATATCAAAAACATCGGGTATGCCCTTTACTTGCGGATGTTGGAGGATGCCATCAAACTCCTCACCAACCAAACGACTGCGGTACGGGCAAAAGTCGATATCAAACTTACCGTCAGTGCCTTTATCAGCGATGAGATCGTCAGCGAAGACCGCCTGAGACTCGAGCTTTACCGCCGGCTCAGCCAGTGCGAAACCCCGAGCGAGATTTATGAGATCGAAGAGGAGGTCGGGGATCGTTTCGGCAAGCCTGATACCCCGACAAAGCAGTTTTTTGAGATCATGGTGATCAAACTGCTGTGTATCGAGAAGAAGATCAAAATGGTGAGCAACTACAACCAAAACATCACCATAGAGTACCAAAGCGGCATCAAAGAGACGCTTCAGAGCAAAAGCAAAGACGATGACGATCTTATCGGTACGGTATTGCACTATCTTCGCACCGCAAAACCGAAAGGGATTTAACAATGAGTTTTTGTTCTTATTTCGATACCCATCTTTGTCACTCATGCCGATGGATCGATTACCATTATGCCGAACAGCTGAAACTCAAGAGCGACCAATTGCATGCACTGCTGAACAAATATCAGCCGAACGAATGGGCTAAGCCCGTCACATCGCAACTCAAAGGGTTCCGTAACAAGGCTAAAATGGTAGCGACCCCTACACCGGAGGGGGTAGTCCTCGGACTCTCCGAAGAGGTGAGTCTGATCGACTGCCCTTTGTATGATCTTAGTATGCAGACCGCTCTTCACACTATCCAAGAGTGGCTGCGGGAATTAGGGATCAAAGGGTATGACATCAAACTCCGAAAAGGGGAACTCAAATACGTCCTCCTCACCCGCAGCAAATCAAACGGGACGATGATGCTCCGTTTTGTCCTCCGCTCCCACGGGATTATTTCCCGGTTGGAAGGTGCATTGGAAGAGTTAATCAAACGCGCACCGGAACTAAAAGTTATTACGGTGAATATTCAGCCGGTCCATATGGCGATTTTAGAAGGGGATGAAGAGATATTTTTGAGTGAACAGCGTCGTCTCGAAGAGCGATTTAACGGTATCCCTCTCTATATCCGCCCTAAAAGTTTTTTTCAAACCAATCCCGAAGTCGCCGAAAAACTCTATCGGACGGCGAGCGAGTGGGTCGATGAAATAAAGCCTGCGCGATTATGGGATCTGTTTTGCGGGGTCGGGGGGTTTGCGCTGCATTGTTCTGCACCCGATCGTGAAATCATAGGGATCGAGATCGAGCCCGAAGCGATAGAGTGCGCCCGCGATTCGGCCACACAGCTGGAGATGACCAACATCCGATTTGAGTCGCTGGATGCGGCAAGCTTCGGGGCAAATTCGGGAGAGAAACCCGATGTTGTGATTGTTAATCCGCCGCGGCGGGGGCTGGGAGAACAGTTATGCAAATGGCTCGAAAAAATCTCAGCCGAGCATCTGATTTATTCAAGCTGCAATGCGGTGACGCTGGCAAAAGATTTGGAACGTCTAGGCTCGTATGAAATCCAAAAGGTACAGCTTTTTGATATGTTTCCCCACACGGAGCATTATGAAGTTTTGGTATTTTTAAAAAAACGGTAAGTGAAGATAGATAGAAGAAATAACTGCGGCTGAGGGAGAGGAGCCGCAGTTGATTCTGCATCGGTAGCAGATTTACTGTTCTCGCAGCAAATACGAAATAAGTCCCAAAGCCATTACAAGAGCAGGAACTTTTTTCTCATTCATCCTTATTGTCGGTGATACATCGCTGTACACGGTTGAAAGTATAATAAAGAGTCCGTGAAGTTAGTGTGAACTTTTATCCCACGAAACTTTAAACTCGCTCCCCTCTGCGGTCTCCGAACGGACGGCAATTTTTAACTGGTATTTTTGCGTGATCATCTGAACGATATTGAGTCCGATACCGAATCCGCCGTTGGCTTCATCAAAACGGGTATAGCGTTGAAAAATGTGCTCAATGACCTCTTTGGGGATGCCGATTCCGGTATCGCGAATACTCAGAGATTGTGGTTCCAGCGTGATGTATATCTCGCCGGAGGGTTTATTGTATTTGATCGCATTGGAGAGGAGATTGTCGATCAGACGAATCATATGTTCTCGGTCAATTCGAAATGCCGCGGCTTTCAGGTCGGTTCGGATCGTGATTTTTTTTGCCTCGGCGATCGGATTGAAATATTCGATACGCTCTTGAAGAAGCGCTTTGATATCGAGGAGGGTGTTATGCTGCCTGCTCTGATCGTGCATCAGCAAAAAGGTGAGGTCGTTGTAGAGATTGGAGATCGTCTTTGATGCGAGGGAAATTCTCTCAACATGTTTGCGTTGTTTGGGGAGAAGCTCTTCTTTATTGAGTTGCTCAACAGACATTGTGATGACGGAGAGGGGAGTATTGAGCTCATGGGTGGTGTCTCTGATAAAGCGATCGAGTTTATGGATGGTATCACGAACGGGGTGTAGGAAAAGTTTCCCCAGAACATAGATGACAACCGATAGAAATAGGATCGAAAAAATCAAAAAAAGATAGATGCTTTTTTGGGTTTGTTCGAGCTGCGGCTCGATAGAGTCGGCCCGGACAAGGAGATAACGGACTTTTTTGAGATGCTGAAGTTCAATGGTATCGGTAAAAAAGTAGTGATGATCGTACTTATAAAAACCGAGGTGAAACGGAAATACTACCTCGGGCGTCGATGTGTAGAGAATCTTTTTTTTGTGACTCAAAAATGCGACTTCAAAGCGCGGATCGCGGCTGAGATGTTTTTGGAGTTCATCCATATTTTTCGCATCGAAAATATGATCCTGAAGTGTTTCGGCATAGTATGACATGGCGTCGCGTCGGAGTTCGATATACATATTTCGCTGGTAATAATAATACATCGTTGAGATGATTAATAAAAAAACGGTGTTCAATACGACAAAAAGCGATACGAAACGGATCAGCGATTTTTTTTCAGGCGAGTGCAATCTGGTACCCTTGTCCCCGTATGTTTATAATTCTCTCTTTCCCCAGATGTTTGCGAAGATTTTTAATATGGGTTCGCAGACTCTCTTCGCTTCCGTCTTCGTCAAAATTCCATGCCGATTCGATCAGAACTTTGGAACTGACGATTGAGCCCGGATTACAGAGGAGGATTTTTAAAATCTTCGCCTCTTTACGAGGGAGGGTGATCTCGTCTTCATCGTTCGTAAGCCGTCCCAGCTTCGGATCAAAAACGATGGTTTCACTGATCGCTATCGGAGTATCTTCGCCGAGGGGTGATGAACGTTTGATGAGGGCTCGTATCCGCAGTTCGAGTTCTTTGAGTTCGAACGGTTTTTTCAGATAATCGTCGCACCCGGCATCGTACGCACATGAGAGATCATCGATCGTGTTGAGGGAGGTAATAAAAATAGCAGGGGCTTTTCTCTCTTTATCCCGAAGTTCTCTCAGGACATCAAACCCGTTGAGCAGGGGGACTTTGACGTCGAATAAAAACAGATCGAATGCGATTTCGTATCCCAAATCCAGAGCGCTCTCCCCGTCATACGCGCATGTAACGGAATATCCCTGATCGCTTAGATATTCTTCGATGATCGATGAGAGGGTAAAGTCATCTTCCAGCACTAAAATCCGAAGCGCTGTAGAGGAGATCGGTTTGGGCATGCTTTCTCTTTTGGATGTTTGAATGTATTATAGAGCAGAAGTATTAATAGAGTTTGCCGAAGTGATCAAGATAGGTTAAGTAGAGTCTCAATTCGAATTCGAGCTGATGGTACTGCGGCTCGATATGGGTACAGAGGTTGTAAAACGCTTTATTGTGATCTTTCTCTTTGAGGTGGGCGAGTTCATGGGTGACAATCATCCGAAGAAACGGCTCGGGGACTTTTTTGAACAGATGGGAAATACGGATTTCGTTTTTTGCTTTGAGCTTTCCCCCTTGAACGCGCGAGACGAAGGTATGAGTCCCAAGCGCGGAGTGCAGATCGCGGATTTTGGTGTCGTAAAGGATTTTGGAGACGGGTGCGGAACTTCGAAAATGGGTGTTTTTAAGCTCCATCACATAATCATAGAGACCTTTATCGGTCGTATGGGGGTGGATATCGGGATATTTGCGTAAAAGCCGCTCCCCCAGCGTATCGGTATCGATCAGCTCTTGTACCTGAGAGCGTATCTCATGGCTGTAGTGGGCTAAATATTTTAGTGTTTGCATACGCTGAACGTTTAGCTCTTGGTTTCGATTCGGTCGTTCAGGTTTGTTATATGACCGTGATCATCATGGTAAACCGTGACGTATTGGCTATTTGTACACTGCTGTAACGCTGCATTGTCGATACGGAAATAATTTGAATAATCACTCGATTCGTAGAGTAAATGTTCACTGGGGGCTCTATGCCGATTGAGCCGTGATAGGATAAACAAGATCGTAGGGGTCAGGATCAGCATATACAGAGCATGTTCAAACGTTACGCTGCTGACATTTTCAAAAATCCAATCGGATATCGCATCGGGTGTCTCTTTAAGGGTAATGATCTTATACAATACGATCAGCAAAGGTTTCCATAAATAGATAAAACCCAGCCACAAAGCGACGGTAAGTATGTCCCAAAACCATCTTTTTCGTTTGGGAAGTTCATGGCGTTTGTTAATAATAAGTGTTTCCATACGATATTACCCTTTTTTCTTCGGGAGCTTCTGATGGACACCCCTATCGGGGCTGACCCATCTTGCCCGCCCTTTTTTGCCCATTAGAACTTTCGGAAGCGCCGTTACGGCGGTAAAGAGGTTGAGCAGCCAGAACGCGAACGGATACCAGATCATCCAGTAGTAATTTTTTCCCATCCCCTCGTCATAATGGCCGTCCAGCCACCGGCTGATCGCAAACTGTATCAAACACGCACCGATGAGGATGACACTGCTTTGATCGGGCAAAATAGGCGAACTGGTCGGCATCAAATACGAAATGTGGACAAAGAGGCTTAAAAACCAGACCAAAAAGACCAAGACCATCGTGTAGGCCCATATTGTACTGAGCATAAGTTCGGTCATTAGCCCCCAAAGATGGGTTTGCTTGTGGGAAAACAGAACCTTGAAGTTCTTCAGCATAACCTGAACGCCCCCCATCGCCCATCGCAAACGCTGTTTCCACAGCCCTCTTAACGTCTCCGGCATCAAAATCCATACCAGTGCCCGAGGCTCAAAACGGACATCCCAGCCGTTTCGCTGCAGCTTCCAGGTAACATCGATATCTTCGGTGAGCATATCAGGGCTCCAATACCCTATTTCATGCACCGCCGCTTTCCGAAAGCCGGTAATGACTCCCGAGACGGTAAACAGCCGGCCGAAACTGCGCTGCGCCCTCTTAATCATCCCGACGATGGAGGAGAACTCGCCGACTTGGATTTTGCCTAACAAACTGGTACGGTTGCGAATTCTCGGATTTCCCGTTACGGCGGCGACTTCAGGGTAGCGGATAAAATGTTTGACCATCCAGTGGACGCAATGTTTATCGATCAGCGCGTCGCCGTCGATACAGACCAGATACTCGTATTTTGCCAACAGCGCTCCGGCCTGGAGCCCCAGTGCTTTTCCCTGATTTTCGGCCAGATTGACCACTTTGAGCTTCGGATTCTCTTTTGCCAGAGCGACCAGTATTTCCAGCGTATTATCCTTGCTTCCGTCATTGATAGCAATGACTTCAAATTCCGGATAATCGACGTTCAACGCATAGGTGATGGTTTCGACGGCATTTTCCCCTTCGTTATAGCAGGGGATCAAAATACTCACCCCCGGCCAGCTTTCTCCGGCTCTGAGAGGGGGGATCGTGTATTTAAGATACGGTTTTTCATTTTTAAAATAGAAAAAGATCGCTCCGATAATCCACAGACTGGACATAAACAGCGGATAATAGAACACATAGCCCAGCATTATGTGCCATAGCGAATGCCAAAATAGTTCGAATGTCATTCTGAATCCTTCTTATTTGTTCGGCATGATATTGTTTAGGGTCGTTTGATGCATATAGGTCGGTTTTTTCCCGAACGCCTGTCTCATCGTGTCGGCATCGGGGACATTTTTAAAGACGCTGTCGGGATAATAGGCCACATGATGTACCCCCAATCCGTACAGATGCTGTATTGTATCATTCAATTCCGCCGATGAAATCGGTTCATCGTTTTTTCTCCAGTTTACCGTTTGCAGCTCCATCACGGTACGCTCCAACCCGCACTCTTCTTGCTTTACCCGCTCGACGATCTTCTCGTAAAAGGCTTTGGGATCGGGTGATTGTTCCATATACGGCATCGCCATAATGGCGGTGTAGTCGTATTTATCGATTGACTCGGCCAGCCCTTGGGCGTACCACTCTTCGGCGTATTCGTTGAGGGCAACTTGAGCGTAGAGATTGCGCGCCGTTTTAAGTCCGGGGTGCTCTTCCCGTACGATCTGTGCCAATTGCATCGCAAACCGATCCAAAAAGTCCGTTTTGAGATTTGTCCACTTCTCAAACTGCCCGCTATCCGATCGGATCTGAGTCACGTTTGGTGCCAGCCCCCATTCTTTATACTGGTTGCGTGCAAACGTACTGTCGTCTTCATAGTCGGAGAGGGTGACATCGTCATGAAACAGTATCCCGTCGATTCGGGGCGATACAGCCAAATCTTCGTAAATCTCTTTGATCACTTTTTGCGCTTTCGGTGAAAACAAGGAGAGTCTCGGATACCCCATATTCAGATGGGTCGGATCGACCTGCAGCGTTACGACGGTATCGTTGGCCGCAGGGTTGTTTTTCGGCAGCTGCCACGCCATCATCGGCATCCATGCATAGATGCGTTTGACCTGCGTACGGGTTGCGATCTGCCATGCTGCACGGTTAAACAGATCCGAGCGCATCGGGATATTTCGGTTGGGAAAATAGACATAATCGGCCGCACCGTTCGCATCGGGATCGGCAAATGCCTGCAGGTAGACCGTGTTTACCCCCAGCTTTTTAATACGATCGAGCAAATCCCCCAGATTCCGCTCCGTTTGTGCAGGATCGGGATCGTACATATAGTCCAGATCGATATGGGCCGCCTTGGTCACTCTGTCGTTATCGGTGAGATTCGCATTGCGTGACCATATATCCTGTTCCAACATTTTTAACGTCATATTTTTTTCGATCAATATCCGTCGAAGCCCCCACAGCGGGGTGAGGGCGGTATTGCTTCCATCATCCAGCGTCAGCCCGATCGGCATACCCAGTCCCTCTACGATTTGGCGAACCTCTTTGTTGTAGTAGCCGTACGGCCAAACCATGATGCGGGGTTTTTGTCCCGTATAGTTCTTTAAAAACGTGTTATTGGCTGAGAGGTCGTTGTATACGCGTCGTTTATAGCTCTTTTCGTCTTCATACCGTTGTTTGTCGCTCAACCATTGACGGGTGATGACGGCGGGCTGCATGTTGCCTTGCGGATTTCCGACGATCCCTTTGTGCAAAGAGTAGGTATGGCTGGCGATCTCCACCAATCCGCTTCGTACCATCTCTTGAATCTCTTTTTGGCTCAGAAACTTGCTGCGGGCTATTGTATGCCCGTCGAAATCAACGTTCTCTTTGGCCTCCATCCAACTGCCGACCAATGCGATGACCACCGGAATCTTGTGTTTTTTAATGACGGGGAAAGCGTTGGTGTAGACCGACTGATATCCGTCGTCAAATGTCATCAAAACCGCTTTTTTCGGTAAAGGCTTTTTCCCTTTCCGGTACTTTAAAATATCATCGATACTGATAAAGCGGTACCCGCTTTTCATCAGCCAATTCACCTGCTCTTCAAAATGTTCCGGTGTGACCGCATAGCTCGAATCGAGGGTTTCGCTTTTTTCGGCGATTTCGTGATAGCTGAGGACGGTAAATTCGTTCGGGTTCTGATCGCGACTGCAGATATTGGGCACGTCATTTGCCATTAGGCAGCTGCCAATACTTAAGAAAGCAAAAATAAATTTGACGATCGGTTTACGCATGAATCTGAGCACTTTGTATTGAATTTTAATCTGAAATTATACAGCAGAACCCCTTTATAGCTGCTATTGCTACACCGTGAATTTGTATGTTTTAGCTAACTTACGGGAGCTTTTGCTATCTTATAGTATAGTTTCATTAAATTCGTAAATGGAATAAAACCTCGTTTGGATGCGCTTGCCTCTGCCGAGACAGAAGTACCTAATGCAAAGGTTCGGGATGGAACACCAAAAGATTGATGAGCTTGTTGCCAAGATTAAGACACTCGAAGCGGAACTGGAAAGCGAACTGCAGCAGGAGTATGAGCGCTTTACCTGCGAGATCACGAAAAAGCGCGATGAGATTCTGGCATCGTACCGAAAAGAGCGGCAGGGTACATGGCGCTATCTATTCACCGCTCCGATTTTACATCTGCTGAGTGCCCCCGTCATCTGGTCGGTTTTGTTTCCGGCGTTGATCTTGGACGGTTTCGTTACCCTCTATCAGTGGATCTGTTTTCCGATCTATAAAATTTCGAAGGTCAAGCGGCAGGACTACATCATCATCGACCGTCATCGTCTCGCGTATCTCAACGTCATCGAAAAACTCAACTGTCTCTACTGCAGCTATTTCAACGGTCTGATGGGATACATCACCGAGGTCGCGGGGCGAACCGAGCAGTACTGGTGTCCGATACGCCACGCCACACGGGTGAAATCGATGCACGGCAATTATAAAAAATTCTTCGATTACGGCGACAGCGAGAATTTCCGTCAGAGAATCGCAGAACTTCGAGAGGATCTCAGAGAGGAGAAAGAGTGAAAATAGCGTTTATCGGAGATATCGTCGGCCGTCCGGGACGGATGATGATCAAAGAGCACCTGAGCAAGCTCCGCCGTGAGCACGGGATCGATTTTGTGATCGCCAACTACGAAAATGCCTCCCACGGCTTCGGGGTGACGATGAAAAATGCCAACGAACTACTGGGGATGGGGATCGATTGCATGAGCGGCGGAAACCACACGTGGGATAAAAAAGAGATCGAGCCGCTGTTGGAGTCGTTGCCGCTCTTGCGCCCTCATAACTACCCTGAGGGGGTCAAGGGGACGGGATGCCGTATTTTCGACGTAGCGGGGGAGAAACTCGCGGTGCTTAACATCATGGGACACTACGGGATGCCCTACGTCGATAATGCGTTTCGTTGCGCCCGCGATACCGTGGCAAAGCTCAAAAGCGAGGGTGTGGAGCATATCTTCCTCGATTTTCATGCTGAAGCCTCCAGCGAGAAGCGCGCCATGCTGATGCTCCTCGCGGGGGAAGTGAGCGGCATCATAGGAACCCACACCCATGTCGGGAGCGACGATTTCCAGATTGCACAGGGGACGGCGTATATGACCGACATCGGTTTGAGCGGTTGTCGCGATAACGTCATAGGTATGGATGCCAAAGTACCGCTGGATCGGTTTATCACGGGGGTGTCGGGACGATTCGAAGTCCCCGAGAAATGCCGTAAAATCCTCCAAATCGCCGTGATGAATCTCGAAGAGGGGAAATGCACCGAAGCGTTCAAGCTCAAAATCTTCGATGACTCCCGGGTATTTAGAACCGATGCGTGGGTAGAGGGATAAGTAGTGGAGCTACAGGATTCTTGGGAACTTTTCAGCGCACTCGAAAAACTGAAACTTTTAGAGAACTCTCCGCCGCTCTGGTGGCCCTCTTACGGCACTTTTGAGGTGGTCGTGGGGGCGGTATTGACCCAAAACACCCAGTGGGAACGTGTTCAAATCTCCCTTGATAATCTTCGAAATCATGAGTTGTTAGACCCTTCCATGATTTCCAAATGCCATAATGAAATCCTAATGGAACTGATCCGTCCGAGTGGTCTGTTCAAAGCCAAAGCGACCAATCTCATCCGATTATCACATAACATGATCGACGAGTTCGGCGATTTCGAGACCTTTGCCCTCAGTGTCGATAGAGAGTGGCTGTTAGGTCAAAAAGGGGTCGGCCCCGAGACTGCCGATTCGATATTGTGTTACGCCTGTGCCCGTCCCGCTATGGTTGTCGATGCCTATACCGCGCGGCTATTAAACGCGTTCGGATACGAGTTCGAGAGTTATGACGAGCTGCAGGAGTGGTGCGAAGCGGGGGTGAGAGGCTATTTTGACTCTGTTCAGCTTCCTGCGGCTTACGCGCGGTTTCATGGGATGATTGTGGAGTATGTAAAAAGGAATAGTAAGGGGAAAGCGGTGAATGTCGAGCGGATCAGCTCGACCATTTGACCTGTGGTTCGACGTGTCGGATGGCACAGTCGGTGAGATACGAATTCATCAGCGTTTGATACGGCAATCCCGTTTTGAGGGCGAGCTGTTTGAAATACTCTATCGTCTCTACTTCGACATTGAGTGAAATTTGTTTTTTTGCCGTTTTGGCATAAGGGTTTTGGACGGATTGTGAAAAATCGTATTCTTCTCTCATGGTAATAGCTCCTTGTATTGGCGTTCTTCGTTTTTGGTGGATCGTCGGGCGGATATGATCCGTATTATCCCCTCTTGATCTCTATAGCAATGAACTACCGTTAATATTTTGAGCGTGTAGCTCATCCCTAACAGGATAAATCGTTCTTCTTGTTCCGAATGGTCGGGATCGGGAATCATACGGGCGAAATCATCATCAAATACCGTTTTGGCTTCTTCAAACGATACGCCGTGTTTAGTCATATTTGATGACGCTTTTGTATCGTCCCATTCAAATTTTAACGATTTCATATAGATACTATAATGATAATATCATGATTTGTCAAGTCTATTTTTTTATGTTAAGAATCATGATGAAAAAAAGAAAAGAAAAATCAAGTTGAAAAGAGGTAAAATAAAAATGTATGATATATAAGGGTTATAGTGACTAAAAAAGAAATATGGGTAGATTCGGTTTTTCGTTGGGCTGGTAGTAAACGTAAACTACTACCTGTATTAATGAAAAATATTCCAAATGAGTATGGAAGATATGTAGAACCTTTTTGTGGTTCCGCATGTCTTTTTTTTGCTATAAAGCCACACAAAGCACTATTGAGTGATATAAACAGTGATTTGATACATACCTTTAAACAAATTAAAAATTATCCTAAAAAAATTGCTAATGCTGTTGCAGAAATCCCTGTTGAAAAAAATATTTATAACGAGATTCGAAAACAAAAGTCAGAAGAGTTAAAAGCTTTTGAAAGAGCTGTTCGATTTACGTATTTAAACAGGAATTGCTTTAATGGCGTATATCGTACCAACCAAAAAGGTGAATTCAATGTGCCTATGGGAACACGAACAGGTGATATTCCTGATGAATCGAGGTTTGTTCGCTGTTCAGTAGCTTTGAAAAATGCTGAATTAATTAGTAAAGATTTTGAGTCATTAATCAATGATATTCAAAAAGATGATTTTGTTTATTTGGATCCTCCTTATGCAAAAAAAGGATATAAAGGTCGGGGAGAATATGGTCCCGGAGCTTTTCAATATGAAGACATTGAACGAATGCTTGGATTTTTGCATATTATAGATCAGCGTCAAGCAATCTTTCTTTTTTCTTATTCTTACGATGAAGAATTAATAAACCTTATTCCGAAACATTGGTATTGGAAAAGTTTGTCTGTAAATAGACATGTAGCAGGGTTTAGCAAGCATCGTGGTAAAGTCGATGAAATTTTAGTGTCTAATAGAACAATACAACTGTAAAAATGAGTTAGATATGAGTATGCGTGAAGATGTTTATCGTATTGCTATATTGAGTGATTTACATGTCAATGCGTCTGATTCACGCATACGAAAGAATATGCCTGAAGATAAATATGAAAATCCTTTCACATCCTTAAAAGAATTGATTGCAAAAGAACATTTAATGGCTGATTTATTAATTTGTTGTGGAGATATGGCTGATCGTGCTGAGCCAGGCTCATTGGAATATGCATGGAAAGAAATACATCTAATTGCTAATTCTTTAAATGTTAAGCACGTTCTTGGAACAGTAGGCAATCATGATGTTGATAGCCGATTTGCTACCAATGAGTATGATCCTAAGGTAACTTTACAAAGTCTTTCCCCTGTGTTTCCTGGTATAGATGAGACTTATTCTAACCATTATTGGGCGAAACATTTTGCGATTACTGAAATAGAAGATGAAAATATGCAGATATTGAATATTAATAGCTGTGCATATCATGGATATCGAAGTTGTGAGAAAGATAAAAATGGAAAAGATAAAAATGAATATGAACATGGTCGTATCAGCCAGCAAACATTAAATCAACTTGAAAGTGTGCTCGAAAAAAGAGCTCAAACGAAAAAATATGAAATAAATATTGCTTTTTTTCATCATCATCCAGATACACGAACGACAAGGCGGGATTTAGATTATAGTCATATGGATGGGGGAGATCGTTTGCTTCAATTACTTTCTCAAGATTATGGGAGATGGTTAATTATTCATGGACATAAACATGCTCCAAATATTGTTATGGCTTCGGGAAATGCGAATCAGCCAATTATTTTTTCCGCAGGCAGTTTTGCTTCAACACGATCAATAGATCCTGAGCAGTCTAACCAAAATCAGTTCTATATTATTGAATTAGTAAAGAATGCTATGAATGCAGTTAAGTTACCGAGAGCCGGTTCTATTCTAACGTGGAATCTCAATACAGGTAATGTGTGGAATAAAGCGATTTTTGGAGATGGAATTCCTTATGGATCTGGATTCGGGAACACTGTCGATTATGAGGTTCTAGCAGGTAAAATTAATGAATTTTTAAAAGTTGAAGTACATTATGATTGGGAAGAATTATTGCAGAATTTTCCAGAATTAAAATTTACAATGCCTGAAACAATAAAAAAAGTTTTAGGGCATTTACGAGTTGAATACAACTGTAGTGTACGCAATGACCCTGATACAGGTTGGCCATGCTTGATATTTAAAAAGGAGCCTACAAATGTTTAATCATATGGATCCTACAATTTTTGACTCATTAAATGCAAGACAATTAACACCTAAACAAGTTGCAGAGTCATTTATACCACCTGATAGTTTTTATAAATTAATTGAAAGAAACAATCATATAATTATTGGTCCGAGGGGAAGTGGAAAAACGACATTGCTTAAAATGTTACAGTTACCCGCTTTAGCCAATTGGGATCATCCAGATGCTGATGAAATTACAAAAAAAATAGATTTTGTTGCAGCTTTTATTCCTACTGACAGAGCATGGGAGAACCAATGGCTTTTATTAGACCGTATATCCTTTGAACATAAAAATGACGTTGTAGAGATTAAAAAAGGGATTTTTTTAACACATACCATTCACCAGATTCTCGATGCTTTTTATTACCGTAGTTCATCTGAAATTAAAGAGCATCAAAATCTATCAAGATTTTTTATAAATATAGATAAAAATTTAGAAGCTGATATTTCAAGTCAAATAGCTAAGTTTTTGAAATTAAAGCTTGAAATTCCAAGTTTAAAAGAATTGATATTTAGTTTAAGAGAAAGATTATCCGAAATTGGACAGTTTACTCATAAACATGTACGTCGAACTAATGTTGTTGTTCCGGAATCTCTGGATTATATATATTTGCCATTTATACAAACGATTTCAAATGTTATTTCAGTTCTTAATTCAATTGAAAATCAGAAAGAACAAAAATGGGCATTTTTGTTTGATGAGTTGGAGATTGCACCAAAAGATGTTCGTACAGATTTGTTTACACTTTTGAGAAGCACTTCAGATCAAAGTTTACTTTTTAAACTATCAATGAGCCCATTTTCAACAGATATAAATCTTAAAGATATAACAAGTGCACAGGAACGACAAGATTTTATATCGGTAAATTTATCATATTCGCGTAAAGATCACGCACAGCAGTTTTGTGAAAAATTTTTTGCTCAAATGTGCAAAGCATATGGATTAGAAAATATACAACCAAATGAAATATTTGGAGTTTCTGAATTTGACAAGGGTAATGAAAAAACATTTAAAAAGTCGGCTTACGGTCCGGATTCTATTTTATATGAACGATTTAAAAGTCTTGCAAATAAAGATAAAAGCTTTCAACAATATTTAGATAATAAAAATGTTAATTTAGAAACACTTGATGAAATGAGTGAGAGTGATAGAGCATCTAAAATTAGGAAAGTTACAACTATTGTTTGCTTACGAAACTATTTTTTAGGTCAGAATCAGCATTTTTCTACTAAACGTTCTACTAAGCTTTATACAGGTGTAAAAACAATTTTTGATGTTACGGAAGGAAATCCAAGGCTTTTTATTTCTTTAATAGGCCCATTATTAAAGCATTATCATAAGACTAGAACAATAGTCCCTGAATCAATGCAAGCAAATGCTTTAGAAGTTGCTGTTGACCGCTTTCTTTCACTTTTAAATAATATTCCAGATAACGGGCAATCGAGTGAAAGTAGTGTAATGGGATTGGTAGACACGATAGGTGAATTTTTTCAGCAAAAACTTTTGAAAGAAGAGTTTCTTGCGGATCCACCTACAAAATTTGTAGTAGATAAAAATGTGTCTGATTCGATTATCAAAACTATAGGTGATGCTATCAATGCAGGAGCATTAATTTACGTGCATAAAACAGATGATACACCTTTATTGGATTCTATAGTTGGCAAGACATTTAGAGTTAGTTATTTACTTGCGCCACATTATAAATTACCTACTGTATTATATAAGCATGTGGAATTATCAAAAATATTAATGAATAATGGAATGAATCAACAAACAGGTAAAATTGAAACAGAAAAACCATCACGAAAAAAAGTAGCTAAAAAAAATCTACAAGCTTCATTATTTGACTTCAATGAAGATGAGTGAAATGGGAAAATGAAATGATTCATATACAAAAGAATATATTTGTTGACAATAAAGAAGAGACTGTAGAACGTTTTGATTTATTAATTACTGCTTTAGGGTTTGAAAGTCGTTGTACATATATTGCCGAATCATTAGCAGGTAAATATGATCATGGTTATTGTTTGATGTTTAAAAATAGACATGTATTAGCATTTGAAAAAAATCAATCAATATTTGAATCTTTAAAGTTTGATATTGATATATGGGATGATAATATCAATAGAGAGAAAATACTTTCATTCTTAAAAAAACATACTGAAACGAACGATGAATTTGTCAAAATTGCAGTTGATATTTCTTCTATGAATAGAGCAATGGTTGCAGAACTCTTTTTTATTTTAGCTAATCAGGAATCCTCAAAATTAGAAATTACATTTTTTTATACACCATCTAAGTATGTAGCACCACCAAAAAAACTTCCATCTATGAAAATTTCGTCCCCTGTAATTCCGGAATATGCAGGCTGGTTTGATAATCCAAACGCTCCACTATATGCGGTAGTAGGATTAGGATATGAATATGGAAAAGCTAGTGGTATTATTGAATATCTTGAAGTATCTGGTGAATGGTTATTTAAACCTATTGGTAGTGATAAAAGATATTTAGAATCGCTTGAAGATGTAAATAAAAAATTAATAGATCAAATTGAGAAACATCGGATTCTAAATTATGATTTAGAAGATCCTTATAGCTCATTTGAAAAACTTAGATCATTAGTCGACGGGTTATTGAGGCAGGGTCGGGTCGTCTTAATTCCTTTGGGTCCAAAATTATTTAATTTATTTTCAGTGATCATTGCAGAAATATACTTACCAAAAGTTGTAGTATGGCGAGTTAGTGCAGATGATACTGAAGAACCTATAGATCATGAACATGATGATAAGTTTATTCAATTTGCTATTAAAATCAATTAATTTTTTTTCTTTTAATTCAGTAAAAAGTCGATTATAACTGTTGAGTTTCATCCTCTTCTTTGATGGTTTTACCTGTTTTTTTGTTTTTCCAAGAAAGAGGACCGCTTACAGAACCACCTCTAATTACACCTGCGGCTTGGGAAAAGGAAGCAAAAAGATAGTCACTTGTAAAGATTAAATGATTATCATCATGTTTTTGAAGAACTCCACTTTTTACCAAGGTATTTCGGATGTTTTTAACACTGTCGGAAGTAGATGGGGCTATTTGAATATTTGCTAGGGAATCTTTTAGAATAACAAAACCACTATTGTCTCTATACCCAGATGCTGAGTTGTATTCATACATTTCAACTTTACGTTTATTGATTTTACGTAGTGCTTCAAAACTACTGATACCAAATAAAGGAAGAATTTGCAAAATATTTTTTAGAAAGCTTTCCATATATGCAACTTCATGTTCTGCTAAAAATTGATCCTTTGGTGTTTGAGAATTTTTTAATTCACATCTTTTAATACTGTCAGCTAATTTAATGAGTTTTTCTTCTAAATATTGGACGTGTGCATCATTTAGACTATTGTCGGTTGTGACAAAAAACACACATTGATTCCAACTAAAATCTGGATGAGCGGGGATCCTTTCTATAACGCCACCGCTGCTTTTGCCAATGTAAATTATTGGTAGTGATTCTGAATCGGCTGTATCAATTAAAAGATAGACACCATTACTTTTTAATTCGACGGAACGACGCGGATCTTTTTTTAAATCATCTAATAAGGGTCTTGGAAAAAATACTGCTTTACCAATCCACCCTGGTTTTGTAGCTATTTTAATACCTTCAGGATCACCATTTGGCATAAATAAATTTATAGAGTATGCTTCACTAACTTCATGCATTAATAATGACCTCTTTTAGATTTGATCTATGATCGTACCATATTTTATAAATCAAAACACATCTTTGATCCATTCCACATCCCCGTTTGTGCTATAATTTACCAAAATGAACAAAAGAGGGGGCGTGAATGAGTGAAAACGATATTATGAAAATCAGCGATACGATCATCCGTATTGCGCAACCCCAAAAACTCCTTTTGTTCGGTAGCGGTGCGACGGGGACGATGAATAGCGAGAGTGATATCGTAGAAGATATGGAGATCGCAACGATGATTGCAGAGCGTGATCCTCTAGGGAGTCGAAAGGGGACAATTCCTCTCGATGAATACCGCGCTTTTCGTGTGGCGAGAGGGGAAAAAGTGGTAAAAATTGCCGAAGATAAGAAATTTCAAGAGATTGAAACCCTACAAAATAACATCAAAGAAGCTTTTGAAAATGTTAAATTTGGACGGGTAAAAAGTATCCGAACGATCAAGTGAAATAACATCCTCACTCGTTCCCACTCTTCAAGTTGGAATACCAAAGTTAAAGATATAAAATGCATTGTCACTTTTTTTGTTCCGGCAAAAAAGTAACCAAAAAAACCTCGTCTCTGCGGCAAATCGCTCGCACCCTCTCGGCACGTCTGCCTCCACGTGCGGCTTCCAAGGATGCCGCAAAGACAAATACTCTACCCTCACACCATCCCTAGAGCAAGGTCGCGTGCAGTAGTGCACAAGCGTACCGCCGGCGTTCTGGGGTGAGGGCGCTTTTCTTTTCGTTCTTTTCTTTACTAAAAAGAAAAGGACAAAGGAATTAAAACACCTCTTTGACGCGTCCCACTTCCCCGCTCATCAACCTCACCTTTATCCCGTGCGGATGATTCGGCGATTTTGTGAGGATATCCCGTACGATCCCCTCCGTCAGTTTCCCCGTTCTTTGATCCTCTTTGAGGACGATACTCACCCGTTTGCCTGACATAATATTTTTACGTTCTTTGCCGTCCATAATCGTCCCTTTGTCTTAGTGGTGCAATGATAGCGGATAGAACCGCATTTGCATACCCGAATCTAGAAACAGCTCAAAGGGGAATTATGACGATCGATGTCAATCTATGCCGAGCGGATGGCGATTTTTTCGACAATCTCGATGATATTATGGAAGAGTCGATGGTGCAGATGTTTTTTATCCATCCCAAAACTTCCTTAGAGATCGTAGAAGCAAAAGAGATCGCAGACGAATACGGGAGTATCTTTTACTCATTGCCGCTGCATCTGAGCGATCAAGCCGATAAAAACTGCATCGCCTATTCGGTAGTGGATGAGCAAGACCGCGCATTGCTGCCCAGATCAGACAAACCGCTCGTGATCGACGAATCGTATCTGGATGAGGCGCTGAGTGCGCAGTTGAAAGAGTCTCGGGGGATTATTCTAAATGCGACACGCGAGAACGGTGAACTGCCGAACTTTTTGCTCGCATTGGGGGCGGGAACTATCGGAATGTTTGAGTCCGAGACCCTGAACAAAATGAGCATGGATCGCATCGTTCTGCAAAGCACCTATCCGACCCACGGGTTTGAGGAGATAGCGGGGGCGGTAAAGGTGATTTCCGATGCGATGCTCAGACCCGAGCAGAGTATCATCGCCCGCGCGACGAAAAGTTCGCTGGAACTGTTCGGATTTCGTAAAAGCTGATTTAGAGTTTTTTTAATAGAGTGATCAGTTCGTCGAGCGTTTTGATCCGATGGGTCGCTTTGGTGAAATCGTGGTTTTCGGTAAAGCGGTTGTGGACGATGACGCACTCGATCCCCGCATCCACCGCGGAGCGCAGCCCCCGTTCCGAATCCTCGACGATGATCGTCTCGTGTTTCTCTCCCCCCAGACGCTCCAGTCCCAGCAGATAGGGATCGGGGTAGGGTTTGGCACGGGGGTATTCGCCGCTGCAGAGGACGAAATCCATATAATCGGTGATCCCGCGCTTCTCATGGATGAGGTCGAAATCGCATCGAAGCGCCGAGGTGACGATCCCCATACGGTATTTTGCAGAGAGTTGCTCAAGCACCTCCCGCACTCCCGGGATAGCGATCTCTTCGGTGCGGAGGTAGTGCTGATAGAGTTCATTGCGCTGTGCGCGCCATTGGTCGGTGACGCTGATCGGCACCCCAGATTCTTCGGCGATCAAAAAGGCGCTGAGACCATGAATCATAATGTCGCGGTAGCGATCAAGGGTGAGGGTGAAACCGTGCGAATCGAGCACTTCTGCGCTGGCGGTGTAGTACCAGTGTTCGGTATCGACGAGGACGCCGTCATTGTCAAAAAGAATCTGTTTTTTCATAGCGAAATGATATCCAATGTGAACATAATGTGAACGGCAAACGCGTTATAATGGCGCATCTATTTAAAAATTTAGGAGAAAATATGATCCGTTTTGTATTGGTGGTCATGATAGGAATGTTGATGTTGAGCGGCTGCACCGTCAAAGAGTTCAGTGACGGTGTGGGCGACGGGATCAATGACGTCAAACGTGTTGTACGCGGAACCAATAACTAATTTAGCACGCTAATACTTCGATAACGTCCGTCCCTTTCGGTACGAGACAGAGAAAACTGTACGTTTCATCTCCGAGGGTCTCATAGCTGTGGGGCACCCCTGCGGGGATCAGCAGTATGTCTCCCGCTCCCGCTTCTATCGTTTTATCCCCGATCACGACACGCGCACGTCCGCCGAGGACGTATTGCTCATGCTCGAGTGTATTGGTATGCAGCGGCATATGCCCCCCCGCTTCGATCGTAAAGTTGCGCATCGCAAAGTTGGGGGATTCATCGGGGGATAGGAGCATTTTCATAGCCACCCCTTTGCCCGCTTTTTGGGGAGCCGCTTCGATCGTGTCGATTTTTTTGTGCAGAAACATAGAGTGCCTCGTTATGGTAAAGTACGAAAGATTAGCACAGGAGAGTTAAAAATGTCTAACGTTTGTAGCGTAAAAGCTGCCCTTTAAAGGGGAGGGCAAGATAGGCGGTATCGAGAGGCTTGCTCTGGGTATGGGAGAAATCGAGATTTACCATCCTTTTGCTGAAGTTGGCATGGTTGCCGCGTCCGGGATCGACGATGATCACTTCGCACTCTTTCGCGGTGTGGCGGTCGATAAATCCTGCCAAAAGATGGATATGGTCAGGTTCATACAGAAGGTCGCTGCCGATGATGAGGTCGAATTTCCCTAGAGCATCGTCCGAATCTTCCCATCCGGCTCGGATAAAAGGGATGTGCTGATCGTTATTGATACGGACGTTTTCATCCATAAACCGTTCGGCCTCGGGGTGGTAATCGGTCGCGGTGATATCGGCGGATCGGTGGTTGAGGACGAGACTGGCCAATCCTATTCCGCATCCCACCTCCAAAATTCGTTTTCCCTCAATGTTAAAATCGCTCATCAGATGGGCGAGAATCTTGCTCGAATCCCAGATCACTCCGAACAGCGGCCACGAGGCGGATGATATCCCGAGCTTTTCGGCCATGCCGTCGGTATCAAAATATTGTTGTGTATCTCGGAGGGTTCGGACGTGGATATCCGCATTGATAAATTCGAGGGTTTGGTAGCGAAATCGTATGGATTCGGACATAAGGACCTTCGCTTATGCGCGAAGGTTTAGCCATGAGGGGGGATTGTCGAAACGGAGTTCACTTTCGTGCCAGTCGGTTTTTTCGCTGCTGCGGGCGTGGAGCTGTCCGCCGATAAGGGTGTATTGGAGCCCCGTAATGGTGCTGGTAAGTTTTTTACCCTCTTTTAATGCGCTTAAAACGGCTTCTTTGCTGTCCATAGTGGTCCTTTTAAATCGGCTTGGAAAAACACCCAACAGTGTCTTAGTAAAATGATTTGTGGAAAAAATGGAATCTTCCGCATAAATGCGGAAAGCTTTAGGGGATTGCAAAGGACAAAATTGTCCTTGCCATCTAAATGAGCTTAGCTCATTTGGATGTGTAGCACAAGTAGAAGTTACAGTGCAGTAACGTTTTCTGCTTGTGGGCCTTTTTCGCCTTGACCTACAGTGTAAGTCACTTTTTGACCTTCGTCAAGAGAAACACGGCCGTAACCAGTGCTGTTGATTTGACGGAAATGTACGAATACATCTTTACCGCCGTTATCTTGTTGGATAAATCCAAAACCTTTTTCGCTGTTGAACCATTTAACGGTTCCGTTTAGTACGTCTGCCATAGTAAACCCTTTGTGTTAAAAATACACCTTTTTCAAGGTGGCCGAAAATATAAAGTGGAGTATTCTAAGGTAGATCGTACTGTTAACTAAAAGGTCTTCAATAAAAAGCAAACCAAAGATGAAACTCTAAATCATCTTTCTTAACGGCAAGTATAGCTGAAAAAAAACTTAATAGCAAGGTTTTTCTTAAATTCTTTTTAAACCTTGGATTGGACGGTAATTTTGGTCGCTTCGAACAGCTCTGCCGCTTTTTGGATCATCGGTTCTTTGAGGACGTCGCCTCCGTCCAATTCTTTGACACTGCTCTCATCGCATTGGCTTACACAGCTTCCGACACCGATCTCGACATCTTCGATCATGGAGTCGCTCTCGCTAACCGCCTCTTCGGCAGGTACTTCGGTTATTGAGGGCTCTTCTGGGGCGGGAGCAGAAGAGAGCTCGTCCGCGCTTTTCGTGCATCCTTGTGATTTGATCTGGGTATCGATACCGTAGATTTCACGGACGAACTGTCGGATGATGCCGAAGCTGTTTTTGAGCAGTTCCTTATCATCCCCCTCGGCGCAGCTCTCCCAGGTGAGGGTATTCTCTTCATACGAGAGGAACGAAACGTTGTTTTTAAAACATACCCCCAGCTCCGCACTTCGATCACTGATCCGCTCGCACAACTGCTCAAACTGCGATTTTACCGGTGCGGGAGTTGGCGTTACACGGATGCTCGGCGTTTCGGCGGCAGCTTCGCTGTGTGATACCGACACTGTTGTTTTTGCCGGAGCATGAGAGACCCGTGATTCGAGCGATTCGATCATCTCGTCGATCTCTTTGATTTTGAGCGCTTCGATCATTTTAAAGAGGACGAGACTCACGACGAATCCGCCGTCGGCGTTGATCGCAAAAAGGGTTTTGGCATCGCTGAGGATTCTAAAAAACCGCTCGATGACGAGCGGGCTGAAACGGTGATCCCCCTCATACAACCGCTCTTTGAGATAGGCGATCAGTTCGTCGATCACCATCTCCGATTCGTAGGCTTCAAGCTCTTGGAGCATGGCGGTAAGAGAGGTGCGGTCTTTGGCAAAAATGGCGTCAAAGAGTCGGCTGATGTAGTCTGGGTCCAAAAGCCCCAGCATATCGGCGACGGTTTTGACGTCGACGAACCCTTTGGAGTAGATGATCGCCTGATCGAGCAGGGTCAGTGTATCGCGTAAAGACCCCGAACCGCTGCGGGCGAGAATGTCGAGCGCTTCGGCTTGATACTCGATATTTTCTAAATGGAGGATATGGCTCAGATGGTGGACGATATTGGGGTGGCTGATCCGTTTGAATCGAAAATGCTGCGTACGGCTGAGAATCGTCGGAGGGAGCTTCAGCGGATCGGTGGTTGCGAGGATAAATTTGACGTATTCGGGTGGCTCTTCAAGGGTTTTAAGGAGGGCATTATGCGCCTCTTTGGTGAGCATGTGCACTTCGTCGATGATAAAGATTTTAACGTTCGCGCTGGCGGGGCGGTATTTGGTGTGTTCGATCAGGTCGCGGATGTCGTCGATTTTGCGGCTGGATGCGGCGTCCATCTCGATGATGTCGATATGGCGTCCCTCGTTTGCCATGACACAGTGGCTGCACACGTCGCACGGGGATGACGTCGGGCCGTTTTCGCAGATAAGCGATTTGGCGAAAATACGTGCGGTCGAGGTTTTACCCGAACCGCGAAGACCCGAAAAGAGATACGCGTGAGAGAGGCGTTTGGAATCAAGGGCGAGAGAAAGGGTCTGTGAAATACTCTCCTGTCCGATCAGTTCTTCGAAACGTCGAGGACGGTATTTTAACGCTAAGACTTCGGATATGCCCAATTGAGACCTCTTTAATTTTATGTAAGTTACTTTACGCACGTTTTCAAAGAAAAGCGCATAAGTACCACTAAACTTCTCAAAAACGTAGTTTTTGTAGCTTTAGGGGATTGCAAAGGACTTTAGTCCTTGCCACTAAAACGGATGCATCCGTTTTAGTGTGTAACATCAATCGTATAAGAGAGTTTACCGTGGTTACGATAAATTTTAGATTACAGTGACAGCCACTCTTTGGCAACGCGGCGAAGTCCTTCGGGATTTTCGGAGGCGAAAAATTTGAGGCTGGTCTCCTCGTACCGTTTGGTGAAATCGTAGTGGCTCTCCAGATACTCGACAATCGCTTCACCGGAGTGGATAAGGGAGCTTTTCCCCTCGAAATAGGTATCGATGGCGGTAGCGACTAACGGGAAATGGGTGCATCCGAGGATGATCGCATCGGGGGTTTTTTCTAACGAACCGAAGTAGTGATGCAGTGCGCTTTGAAGCACTTCCCCCTCATACAGCCCCTCTTCGACGATAGGGACGAGGAGGCTTGTCGCAATGGCACTGAGGTTTTGGTATCCGAGGGAGCGAAGCCCTTTCTCGTATGCTCCCGATTTGACGGTCGCTTTGGTTCCGAGGATGAGGATGTTGGCATCATTCGAGGGGATCGCATTTTTAAGGGCCAATACCCCCGGATCGACGACCCCGATAACATCGCAGTGGCTGTGTTCTCTCATCTCATCAAGAGCATAGGCGCTGACGGTGTTGCAGGCGGTGATGAGCAGATCGATTTCGAAGTTTTTGAAAAATTCAAGGGCTTCGAGAGAGTAGCGGATGATGGTGTTGGGATCTTTCACCCCGTACGGGACGCGGGCGGTATCCCCGAAATAGATGATCTCTTCGAAGAGTTTGTGTTCCAGCAGCGACTTGACGACGCTCAGGCCTCCAACGCCGCTGTCAAAAACTCCGACTCTCATTTTATTTGCTTGACTCGTTCATGCTGTCAAGGAATTCGATATTCGACTTACTTTTGAGCATCGTGTTGTAGAGGAAGCGGAGTGCTTCGACTTCGTCTTCTTGTTTATGCAGCATCGAACGAAGGACAAATACTTTTTGCAAGACGTCCGGCCCCAGAAGAAGCTCTTCTTTGCGGGTTCCCGATTTGAGGATATCGATTGCCGGGAAGATACGGCGGTCGGAGATTTTACGGCTGAGGACGATTTCGGAGTTACCGGTCCCTTTGAACTCTTCGAAGATGACCTCGTCCATACGGCTTCCCGTTTCGACGAGGGCGGTGGCGATGATCGTCAAACTTCCGCCGTTTTCGATGTTACGCGCCGCACCGAAGAAACGCTTCGGTTTGTGCAGGGCGTTGGCGTCAACCCCCCCTGAGAGGACTTTTCCCGAACTCGGCGTTACGGTGTTGTACGCACGTGCGAGACGGGTGATGGAGTCGAGCAGGATCACGACGTCTTTGCCCAGCTCAACGCGGCGTTTGGCCCGTTCGATGACCATTTCGGCAACTTTGACGTGGTTTTTGGCCGGTTCATCGAAGGTTGAACTGTAAACTTCCCCTTTGACAGAGCGTTCCATGTCGGTGACCTCTTCGGGACGTTCGTCGACGAGGAGAACCATCAGCTCGATTTCCGGATGGTTGTTGGTGATACCGTGGGCGATCTCTTTCATCAACTCTGTTTTACCTGAACGCGGCGGTGCGACGATGAGTCCGCGCTGCCCTTTACCGATAGGGGCGAAGAGATCCATCATACGTCCGGTCAACTTCGTCGGTTGATATTCGAGTTTGATCTGCTCCAACGCATAAAGCGGTGTAAGATTTTCGAACAACGGACGTTTTTTAGATTCCTCGGGTGGGAGGTAGTTGATCGCTTCGACTTTGAGGAGGGCATAGTAACGCTCCTGATCTTTCGGTGCACGAACTTGTCCCGTAACGATATCCCCGTTACGAAGTGCGAAACGGCGGATTTGGGTGCTGGAAACGTACGCATCGTGCATCGAGTCGCTGAAAGACTGATCAACGGCACGCAAGAAGCCGTAGCCGTCTTGCATAATCTCCAAAATTCCCGTAAAGAGGATGAATCCCCCTTGTTGAACCTGTGTTTTGAGAATTTCAAAAATCAAATCCTGACGTTTGAGTTCGTTAGGATCTTCAATACTTAACGAGGTGGCAATCTCAAGGAGATCTTCAAGTTTTTTAGTGCGGAGTGCTTCAATCGTAAAGCCGTCAACCGGTATATGGGTTCGGTTTTTCGAGTTGTTTCGAGGAGTTTTTGCGGTATCGCTCATGCGTGGAATGCCTTAAAGTGTAGTGGATTTAATCGGCGAGTTTTAGGTGAGATGTCATTGACAGGTCATTGTTTTATTGCGACATTATAAACTATAGCGAAGCGGGTTGTCAAGAATATAAATTTTCCAAATTGTGAACGGTTTTTGCTATGTCTCTTTTCATCAAGTACAATAAACATATTTAAAAAGGTTTGCCTTGTTCGATTTTTTCAAAAAGAAAGCCGAAGAAACACCCGCGGCAGCCGCGGTAGAAACTCCCAGAAATTTTACCAATTCGATCGGGATGGAGTTTCTGTACGTGGACGGCGGAGAATATATGATGGGACGCAATCCGCAGTATAATGAGGGGGGAGAGGTCGAATCGCCTGAACATCCAGTTAGGTTGGGCGGATTTTGGATTGCGAAATATCCCGTGACGCAAGAGCAGTATTTCAAACTGACCCGCGTTAATCCCTCCTTTTTTAAAAATGATAAGGTAGAAGAGGAGAGTTCCCGCCGTCATCCGGTGGAGCAGGTAAGCTGGTTTGACGCCAAAGCCTATGTGGAACTGATGAACCGGTTTGAGGGGAAAACGCGATTTTACGCGTTACCGACCGAAGCGCAGTGGGAATATGCCGCCAAAGCGGGGGGAAATACCCGATTTTCATTCGGAGATTCCGAAGCGCTGCTGGATGACTACGCTATGTATGAATACAGCTCTAACGGTCGGACGTCGATTGTTGACGATAAACTGCCTAACCGTTTGGGAATATACGGATTGCTTGGAAACGTATGGGAATGGTGCGAAGACGACTTTTTCGCCAACTACAACGGAGCACCGAGCGACGGAAGCCCCCGCATCGGAGGAGCCGAGGGGGAATCGTTTAAAGTGCGCCGCGGCGGAAGCTACAAAACGGGTTATATGTGTTTGCGCAGTTCGTTTCGAGGCTATTCACGCCCCGATCTGGTTGCCAACGATATCGGTTTTCGTCTCGTCATCAACGGGAATCCGCTGAAGTAATATTTACAAACGTTCCGGGAATGAAATCCCCGAAACTACGCTAACGCTGAGTTTTACCCGCAAGGGGCACAATGTCCTCGGCGGAAAGCCCACGCGCAGATATCCGCGCTATAAAAATTCACCGCTTTCATAAAGCCATTTTCCCTCTTCTTTTAAAAAGCGGCTTTTCTCTTTGAGGATGGCGCCGTCGAGAAGCGCTTCAAACGTCACAAACGCCTCTTCGCTCCCATCAATAAAGTCATGAATCTTCAAACCTAAAAAACGGGCAGTGTTTGAAAAACCGAGAATGCTTTGTCTCCAGTTCTCTTTATCCTCTGTATAGTCGGGATTATTCGGATGGGTAGTCGCTATAATATAGTCGGCTGCGCCCAGAGCAAACGCACTGTATCGCGAACGCATCAGTCTCACGGCGTCGGAGGGGAGGATCCCTTTATGATAGGGCTGGCAGCATTGTTTGTATTTTTTGCCGCTGTGGCAGGGGCAGGGGGCATTGGATGATATCTTCATGCCGTATCTTACAAAATGACATCTTTTTAACCTCTTAGTTCTCCTGGGCTATAATCACTTTTATGATCTACGAAATAACAACCCTTATCGGATTTACGGCTGCCGGAACCCTCGGATGGATGTTGAACCAATCCCGCCAACACTACGCACTGCTCGAAGCACGTGCACTGCAGCTGCAGGAACTGTATATTCAAGAACAGTCACTGAAAACAAAAATCCAAGGAGAACTCGACACCGTTCAAAAAGAGTACCATGCCTTAGAGAGAGATTTCGCGGTGCTCCATACCCGGCATGAAGAGTCGTCGCGCGGTTTCGAAGAGAAGATACGACTTCTGGATGAAGCGAAGGCACAGATGAAAGTTCAGTTCGAGCAGCTGGCGGCGCAGATTTTCGAACAGAAGGCCAAGACCTTTGACGAGGCGCATACCAAAGGGCTGGATATGCTTCTCAAGCCGTTTCGCGAGCAGATCGCGCAGTTCGCAACCCAGAGCAAAGAGCAGTTTATCCATGACGCCAAAGAGCGCCAAAGCATCAAAGACGAAATTCTCCGCCTCAAAACTCTCAACGAACGGCTCAGCCAGGATGCGATCAACCTCACACAGGCGCTCAAAGGGGAAAACAAAACGCAGGGGAACTGGGGAGAGATCGTTCTTGAACGGATTTTGGAAGAATCGGGTCTGCGGGAGGGGCATGAGTACGATATCCAAAGCACCCTCAGCGACGAAGAGGGGAAAAAATTCCGCCCCGACGTGATTGTCCATCTCCCGCAAAACAAAGATATCATTATCGACTCCAAAGTTTCATTGGTCGCCTACGATGCGTTTATCCGCGCCGAGAATGACGAAGATCGCGTCCATGCGCTCAAACAGCATCTTCTTTCAATCCATTCCCATATCAAAGGGCTAAGCGGCAAACGGTACGAACAGCTCAGCGGAGTGCGTACTCTCGATTTCGTCCTCCTCTTTATGCCGATAGAGGGGGCGTTTCTCCTCGCACTGGAGCAGGACAATACCTTCTTTAAAACGGCGTACGAACAGAATATCGTTGTCGTTTCCCCGTCCACCCTCCTTGTGACACTTCGCACTATCGAACATATATGGCGGAGCGAGTATCAGGAGCGTAATGCCAAAGCGATTGCCGAGTCGGCCGAAGCGCTGTATGAGAAACTGGTGGCGTTTGTCGAGGATATGGAAAAAATCGGCGAGCAGATCGCTCGGACCCAGAAAAGCTATGAGGGGGCGATGAACAAACTCAGTACCGGAAAAGGAAATCTGATCCGCCGGGTCGAGTCGATGCGGAAACTGGGGTTAAAGCCGAAGAAACTCCTTCCATCCTCTCTAACCGATACCGAAGAGGAAGAAGAGATCCTCTTATAGGTGAGGAATTTTTACCTTTGAATTGAGCAGCACTCCGATGATGATCATCAGAGCAAGTACCCCCATCCATCCGATAAATCCCGATCCCAACCAGACCAGCCACAGCAAAATCGCCCCCAGCGGTGTCGGCACTCCCGTAAAATGTTTCGCCACTTCTCCTGCATCGGTGTTAATGTTAAACTGGATCAGTCGGCGAAGACCGCTGATGACATAGTAGATTGAAGCGATCGAGGTGATGATGAGGGGGATTCCTGTGAGGTGGGTATAAACCCCCTGAAAGATAAAAAAGGTCGGAACCAGTACGAAGCTCAGAAAATCGGCGAACGAATCGAGTTGCACTCCAAACTCGTTGGAGAGGGCGTATTTGCGGGCGACTTTGCCGTCGAAAATATCAAACGCACCTCCCATCCATGCAAGGATGACGGCGACGATAAACTGGTTTTGGGTGATGAAATAGGTAGCCAGAAGTCCGCAGGTGATATTTGCCATCGTAATGAGATTGGCCAAATTGAAGTGACTGGTGGAGCGCCATAAAAATTGCATAAAAGTCCTAATAAGGTATTATTTGATTCAGTATTATATCAAAAGTCACAAAACGGCCTAATTGAAAAAGGTTATCATTATTAAGGATAGTGTAAGTTGATAATGTTTATCATTCTGTTAATAAGATAAAAAACGTAAGGAATAGTGATGAAGAAGACACTGTTGGTTAGTATCGCGGCTATTACGGCATTAAGCGGTGCAAATATCGAAGATGCACTTAAGACGGGCAAGGCAAGCGGACAGATACGTGCGGCCTACATCAATCAGGATAATGGTATCGGAGCCGATACGTACGGTACGTCGCTGGGCGGGCAACTCAAATACGAGACGGGAACATGGAACGACCTAAAGTTCGGTGTTGCGGCCTATATAAGCCAAAAGCTCCCGTTCGCAACGGGAGAGAATGAAAACGCCAATAATGACCTGTTTGCCGATAATGCGGATTCGTATGTCTATTTGGGTGAAGCCTATATCGATTACACCGTGAATGATTTTTCTTTGCGTATCGGCCGTCAGCTCCTTGATACTCCGCTTGCCGATACCGATGATATCCGTATGCACCCTAACACCTTCGAAGCGGCGATTGCAACCTATAAAGGATTTGAGGGCTCAACGCTGGTGGGCGGAGTCGTGAAACGCTTTGCGGGATACGATTCGGGTAACGATATCTCGAAATTCAAAAAACTTGACGGTATTGACAGTCACGGTGCGGCGGTAGCGGGGATCACCAACGAGAGTATCGAGAATCTGGCACTGCAGGGGTGGTACTACGGTATCGACAATATAGCAAATGTCCTCTATGCGGATGCGACATACGCAATGGAACTCTCCGAAACGTCGGGAATCGAAGTGGCGGCCCAATACGGACACTTTAACGAATTGCAAAACAGTACGATAGACGGCAGTGTATACGGTGTCGGAGTAAACTATAATATCGGGATATTGACGGTAGGCGCGGCCTATAATAGAGTAAGCAGCGGCGGCGGAAAAGCGATCGTCAACGGATTCGGAGGGGGACCGTACTTCACCTCGATGGAAGAGATGACGATCGATGGATTGGAAGATGCAAAGGCCTATCAGTTCAATACCGAGTTGGATATGAGCGATGCGGGGATAGAGGGGCTGACATTAGCGGCGCTGTACGGAAAATTCAAAGGGAAAACGGGCGGTTTGGACGCCAAAGTGAGTGAATTTGATGTCGTGTTGGCGTATGAACTAAACGAAAATGTAAGTGCCGATATGAGTTATGCGACCGTCGACGACAAAAACAAAAATACGGGTGATTCCGGAACGGACGGCGGATATGACCGCTTTTTGCTCCGGCTTAGCTACAGTTTCTAAGAAGGATTAGTATGAATACGATGACATTACTGAGTGCCTGCACCAAAGGGGGAGTCGCTACAGTTGTCAAAATCAATGCCAAAGGGCCGCTGAAACAGCGTCTCATCTCGTTTGGGCTGATGAAAGGTTCGGAAGTCAAAATGCTTGAATGTGCGCTAACGAACAGTACCTTTGAGATTAAAGTGGGGAATATGAATATAGCGCTGCGCCGTGAAGAGGCAGAGCTGATCGAGGTAACCGATGTCCGATAAAAAAATTAAAGTCGCTCTCGTAGGACAGCCCAATGTGGGAAAAAGCATGCTTATCAATTCGATCAGCAACGCACGGCTTCATGTCGGAAATTTTACGGGGGTGACGGTTGAAAAGACCGAAGTCGTATTTGAATACGACGGATACGATTTCAGTGTCGTCGACCTCCCCGGAACGTATGCATTTACAGACTACTCGATTGAAGAGCGGGTAACGCACGACTTTCTATGCAATGAGCATTATGATTTGATTATCAATGTCCTCGATTCGACCAATCTGGAGAAAAATCTTCAGCTTACGGCGGAACTGATGACGATGAGCAAAAAGATCGTCATGGCGCTCAATATGTCGGACGAAGCCGATCGTGAGGGGATAGAGATCGATGCCCCGTATTTGACTCAGCTGCTCGGCATTCCGTGTATCCGTGTATCGGCGGCGGCAAAATCGGGGTTGGATGAGCTGATGAGGGCGGTGATCAGTGTGTATGAGAACCCTGTTCAGGAGCAAAAACTGATCTTCAGCGAGGCGGTCGAAGAGGAAATCGCTCTTATTACCGATTATCTGGACAAGCATAAATTCAAAGCGTCCATCAGCAACCGAAACATCGCGATCAATCTGCTCCAAAAAGAGAAAAAGACCTATCGTACGCTGCATGACAATCCGATCTGGACCGAATTGCAGCCGATGTTGATCGAAGCGGACCGCCATATCGAGCTGCATCATGACAGCGACGATATCAAAGAGATTTTTGCCGAAGAGTATTTCTCCTATAACCGGGGGATTTTGGCCGAAGCGGTCAAGGTGAAACCTAAAGCGGTTCAGCAGAAAACGACGACGGAGAGAATCGACAGCGTATTGATCCACCCGATATTCGGGATACCGATTTTCCTCTTTTTTATGTGGGGATTGTTTCAGCTCACCTTTGAGATCGGAAGTATTCCGATGGATTGGATCGATGCCTTTTTCGGCTGGTTCGGTACCGTCGTCGGATCGACGATAGCCAACGACGAGATCCGTTCATTGATCGTGGACGGGGTGATAGCCGGAGTCGGTGCGGTGGTGCTGTTTGTCCCGAATATCGTTATTTTGTTTGTGGGGATCGCACTGCTCGAAGCGACGGGATATATGTCGCGGGTCGCGTTTTTACTGGACGGTTTTTTCCATAAATTCGGTTTGCACGGACAGTCGTTCATTCCGCTCGTAACGGGTTTCGGTTGTTCGATTCCCGCCTATATGTCGGCACGGATTTTGAAAAACGACCGTGACCGCCTTTTGACCCTTTTTGTCATCGGGTTTATGAGCTGCGGTGCGCGTCTTCCCGTCTATGTCCTCTTTACGGGAGCATTTTTCGGACCCGAAATGGCGGGGAACGTACTTTTCGGTATCTATATTCTCGGAGCGATTATCGGACTTATCGCCGCAAAAGTGCTGAAAATGACGGCATTTAAAGGTGCCGATGAGCCCTTTGTTATGGAGATGCCAAAATACCGTCTCCCCTCGGTGAAGCTCATTTGGCACACGGTGTTAACCAAGACGATGATGTATCTGAAAAAAGCGGGAACCTTCATCGCCGCGGCATCACTGCTCGTGTGGTTTTTGAGTACCTATCCGAAAGACAGCGCTCTTGATAAGGCGTATGCGCTGAAAATCGAAGCGGCATCGTCGCCGGAAGAGGCAAAAATGCTGGAAAACCGATTGGCCGAAGCGGCGCTGGAGCAAAGCTTTTTGGGAAGAATCGGACATGTGATCGAACCGGCGTTTGAACCGCTCGGATTTGACTGGAAAATGGCGGTAGCGTTGCAAACGGGATTGGCGGCAAAGGAGGTCGTCGTTTCGACGATGGGCGTTTTATACTCGCTCGGAAGCGATGCGACGGAAGAAGATCATTCGCTTATCTCGACGATCAGTTCTCAAATCCCGTTTGCTTCGGCGGTGGCATTTATCGTCGTCATTATGACCTACTTGCCGTGTCTGGCGGCATCGGTCGTCTTTACCCGCGAAGCGGGGGGGATCAAATATTTCGGATATCTGTTCGCCTTTACGACGATTGTCGCTTATTCATTGGCATTTTTAGCCTATCGTCTGGTCTTAGCGATCAGCTAAGAGCGTTTTAGTTCCCGAGGTGAAACTTGGGAACTATAAACCGACAGACCAAAATCCCCGCAATCACTCCTACCGCGTCCGCAGCAATATCCAAAAGAGAAAAACAACGTCCCGGAATAAAGTACTGGACAATTTCAATCTGAAATGCGATCAATGTCATCGCGGCCGTTTTTTTAGCGGTAGAGAAATTTCTGTAGGCCAATCCCAGCAAGAGGTACAAAACCAAAAAAGCGACGAAATGGTTTTGCTTGTCCCAAAAGCTCTCGATGATTTCGATATGTCGGGGAGTGAGGGCCAGATATTCGATAACGGATAAATGGAAAAAAAAGAGGGCTTTGTAGAGGATCGTTTTCATGCAAAGCATTGTACTGCATTAGGAAACTATTAACCCACTCTTCGTTACAATATCTTCATGAGTAAAATATTAATGATTGAAGACGATCTTGAGCTTGCCGAGATACTAACCGAATTTTTAGAACAGTACGATTTTCAAGTGACGACGGAAGACGATCCGTTTAAAGCCCTCAGTATTCTCAAACTTGAAAAATTCGATGCGGTTATTTTGGATTTGACCCTGCCGGGGATGGACGGGCTGGAAGTGTGCGAAGCGATCCGCTCTAGGCAGAATATTCCGATCATTATCTCTTCCGCACGCTCGGACGTGACCGATAAGATCAATGCCCTTGAACTCGGAGCCGATGACTATCTCCCGAAACCCTATGATCCTCGAGAACTGGTCTCGCGTATCCATTCGGTATTGCGCCGATACGATGCGGTTTCGATAGCGGCGTCGGAGAGTGCGTGCGATTTTAAACTGAATGAACCCTCTATGCAGATCAGTTATAAAAACCGGCCGATTGAGTTGACCAATGCAGAATACGGCATCTTGGCGCACATGATCAAAAAACAGGGGATGGTCGTTTCACGCGAAGACTTGATTCACAACGTTTCCGCGATCAATGAAGACTCTTCGAACAAAAGCATCGATGTTATGATGGGACGTATCCGAAACAAACTCGGAGACAAAGGGCTGATCGAATCGATCCGCGGTATCGGGTATAAACTGCTCAAATGATTAAAAATAATGCGGTTCTAGCCACCGTCATATTTGCCATGGCGGTGACCGTATCGAGTGTCAGCTATACGTTTTACCAGCTTTATGAAAACAACCGTGCGAAACATATCGACAACATCTTTAGCAAGCACTCCCTTATCAGTCAGATTTACCATACCTATTTGGTAAAGCAGATATCCCAGCCGATATTTGAAGCCAATCTGGCACTTTACAATTTGGATGAAGTGTTAGATCATCATGCCTATGAAGCAATTGTCCGTTACGGAAAAGTACTTAAAAGTGACGGCAATACGGCCGATGATTTGATGCAGGATTTTTCACTTCCGTCTTCATCCTTCGATACCCACGTTTCGCAGCAAGTCATCACCTCTATGATTGAGTATCAGGGAAATATCTATTTTTGGGTAGAGTCCGCACGTCACAGTATGCTCCTTGAAGATCGGAGTATTGAGCCGTATCATCCGGTGAATCTTATTTCGGCATACGGAACGCTGATGATGATTCTACTCACCTCTTTTGCCCTGATTATCTACCGACTGCGTCCGTTACGTCATTTACGCAAACAGATCGCCCGTTTCGGAGAAGGGGATATGGGGGTACGATTTCGTATCAGCGGGTCGGATGAAATTGCTTTGATCGCCAATGAACTCGACTCGACCCAAAACAAGATTCGTGCCCTCATCGAAGCGCGTACCCTCTTTTTGCGCAATATTATGCATGAACTCAAAACGCCGATTGCCAAAGGGAGAATTGTCGCAACTATGATTAGCGATGAGAAACAGCGCGGCCGGTTTGAGGCGATATTTGAACGTCTCGAATCGCTTATCGGAGAGTTTGCCCTGATCGAAGAGATCGCATCGGGGAATCAGCATCACGAGAAAAACGAGTATCGCCTCATCGATATTATTGACGGTGCTATCGATTTGGCGATGGTGGAGTATGATGCCGTTGAGAGCACTATAGATGCATCGATCAAAGTAGAGGTGGATTACCGTCTTTTTGTAACGGCGGTGAAAAACCTGATTGACAATGCGATTAAATACTCTATTGAGAAAAAGATGAAAATATGGATGGAAGAGGGTGAGATCGTTTTTGCCAATGAAGGGGAAACTCTTAAACATCCGTTGAGCTATTACATCGAGCCCTTTACCAAAGAAGCTCCGACGAAAGACAGTTTCGGATTGGGACTTTATATCGTCGATGCCATTTTAAAAGAACACGATTACGTTTTGGCGTATGAACGGCGCGGCGAATACAACTGTTTTATTTGCGTACCGGCAAAAATCAAAAGGAGATAGATGAAAAAAATTTTGATTACCAACGATGACGGGTATGAGTCCGAAGGGCTTTTAGCCCTCATTGAAGCATTGGACGGTCTGGGACAGATCACAGTCGTTGCCCCATCAACCGAAAAATCGGCATGCGGTCATTCGCTGACGCTGACTCGTCCTTTGAGCTTTATCTGCGTGGGGGACGATTTTTACAAACTGGATGACGGAACGCCGAGCGACTGTGTTTATCTGGCGCTTCATTCGATGTTTGAAAATCAAAAACCCGACTTGCTGATCAGCGGGATCAACAAAGGCTCGAACATGGGTGAGGACATCACCTACTCGGGTACGGCGGCGGCGGCGATGGAAGCGGTGCTTCACAGTGTGCCGGCGATCGCTGTCTCGCAGGTGATGGATTTTACCCAGCCCGTCGGTGATTTCGCTCTGGCAAAAAAAGCGATCCGCCATCTCGCCGAAAAGATTTTGGGCGGAGATTTTCCGCTGAACGAACGGGAATTTTTGAACGTTAACATCCCTCACGATGTAGACGAGTTGGAGTTTGCCGTCACCTATGCGGGATACCGCTATTATGCCAATGACGCGCACCTGCACCGTAACCCGAGAGGGATGGAGTATTATTGGCTCGGACTTCATCCGCTGGAATTCAAACCCCGCGAGAAACGGAGCGCCCTGTGCGATTTCGAGGCGATTGAAGCGGGTAAAGTTTCATTGACGCCGATCAAGCTCGATATGAGCGCGTACAAATCGATGCAGCAATTGCGGGAGTGGCTGTGAGACACACCCGTACCCGCCTTGTGTTCGGCGAAGAGAATTTTGAAAAGTTCCATAATGCCAAAATCCTCATGCTCGGTGTCGGAGGGGTAGGGAGTTTTTGTCTGGACTGCCTTTACCGCTCCGGCGTTCGTAATATTACGATCATCGATTTTGACCGTTACGATCTTACCAATCAAAACCGTCAAATGCACTCCGAATCCCATGAGGGGGAACTTAAAGTCGAAGCACTTAAAACCCATTATCCCGAAGTGATTGCCATAGCGGAAAAAATCACCCCCGAATGGGTCGAAGCATTCGATTTCGAACCGTATGATCTTATACTGGATGCGATCGACGATATGCGTGCCAAGCTCGCCCTTGTCCAAAAATGTTATCCGAAACTCATCTCCTCCGTCGGTTCGGCCAAGCGGCTTGATCCGACCAAGATCGAAGTGCGTTCCATCTGGAAAACCGAAGGGGACCCTTTTGCATCTAAACTGCGCAATGAACTTCGCAAGCGCAAATTCAAAGGCGATTTCAGCTGTATTTGCTCATCCGAGCTTCCGCGGATCAAAGAAAAAGGGAGTTTTGTTGCCGTTACGGGGGCATTCGGCCTTGCGATGTGTTCATTGGCCTTACGAAGAATAAGTTTACTGAAGTAGAAAATCTTTTGTTTAGTTATAATAAATATAATATTCATGTATGATTAATCATAACTACGATAAACTCTACGAAAATTTCCCCGGGGTTTTCTATGCTCTTTTACTGCGCACTTTTTTTCTCATTTTTGTATTTTAAAATTGCCCGTGTTCATAAAAAAGAGGAACGGCTCACCTTGGTGTTTTTAGTTCAGCATTTTTTTATGGCGGTTGCAATTGTCAGTTTGTTGGCGTATGGCTTTAGGTACGAAAACCTTTATCTGTTCGTACCGATGCTTTTTGTTTTTGCTACCGCGGCGTCGATGATGATTACCGCTGTTCAGGTAGGGATATTTGTAGACGGAAAGCCCCTTATCGGATTGAAGAAAATATATCGCTATCTTCCTGTTTTAAGCGTTTTCATTCTCTTTCTTATTTCTTCTCTTTGGATCACGCAGATCGATTGATTAGCTTTATAAACGTATGCAGGGGCGATATCGAAAATTAACGGTTTGTAACCTTACTGTGACAAGCAGGTTCTATACTTTCCATTATGGAACCGTTACACCCCCTCTATCATCATTATCTTGAAGTCTTGGATGTGGCATTTCAACCCATCGTTGATATCCATTCGGGGATCACTTTCGGTGTAGAAGCATTGCTTCGCGGAACCGATACGCTAGGGTATGAAAGTATTTTTTCCTTTTTTGACCGTTTGTACGAAGAAAACATCCTGTATACGTTCGATGTACTTCTTCGCAAAAAAGTGATAGATAAGTTCTGCATGATTGAAGGGCATGAGAAACTCAAACTTTTCTATAATCTTGATAATCGTGTATTGGAGATGACCGACTTTTCCAAAGGGAATACCCATCGTCTGCTTAAGCGCCATAATCTTGATCCAAAATCGATCGTTTTTGAACTCTCCGAACACAATGAAATTTTGAATTTGGACCATTTTACCAAATTGATGCACCATTACGGCGATGAGGGATTTTGTATCGCGATTGATGATTTTGGAATCGGTCAATCGGGGTATAAACTTCTGTATCACTGCACTCCTAACATCATAAAGATCGACCGTTTCTTTTTAAGCGAAATCGATAAAGATCCGAAAAAAAAGCTGCTGGTCCGCAATATGGTACAACTTGCAACTCTGCTCGGATGTCGGGTGATTGCCGAGGGAGTAGAGACCGAACGGGAACTTGTGGTGTGCAAAGAGATCGGATGCCACATGGTGCAAGGGTATTTTATTCAACGCCCGAGTGTTGATTGTACATTGATCGCTGAAAAATATTTAACGAACATGGTTGCTTTTAAAGGCGAAAAACGCGCGCTAAGCAATCAAAAAATTATATTGAAACGGCTTGAACCGCTCAAATCGATTATGATTCACGATTCGATGGAGACGTTGCTGGATTTGTTGAATGAAAAGGGTACCTATCTGGTTCCAGTGTTGGACGCCGCTATGCATCCCGTCGGGATTATTCATGAACATCAGCTCAAAGCGATTGCCTGTTCTCCCTACGGACGTTCTTTGACCCAAAACCGCTCTTCCAACCTCTCCGCGCTTGAAACCTATATCGAACCGATTCCCGTAGTTGATTTGACGATGCCGCTGGAGACGATGATTGAACTGTTTTCCCTTTCTCAGACCGCTCCGGGGGTTTTAATCGTCGAGTCTTCCCGTTACATCGGGTATTTGAGCGCACGTGAGATGATCGAGGTGGTGCATGAACGCAATCTGATACGTGCACGTGACGAAAATCCTTTGACACGCCTTCCCGGAAATTTCAGGATTAACGAATATATTGCCAATGTAATCGAAAGCGGCACTGATGCCGTATTGGTTTATTTCGATTTTGACCATTTCAAACCCTATAACGATTATTACGGCTTTCGAAACGGGGATCGGGTCATTTTGCTTTTTGCCGAGTTAATGCATAAAGTATTGTGTGCCGATTATTTCAAAGGGCACATCGGCGGAGATGATTTTTTTGTAGGAGCCGTTATGGATGAGTCGCACACGTTTGAAAAAATATGCGGCGAAGTCGAAACGTTGATCGCAACCTTCAGCGATGAGGTGAGAGCTTTTTACGAGCCGGCCGATCGTGAACGGGGATGTATCGTCGCGGAAGATCGAGACGGCAATAGCCGTGAATTTAAACTTTTAGGGGTAAGTTCCGTGGTTATCCGAATGGGAAGCCATTCGGGGATCACGTCAAGCGAGCATCTTCAGCGGACGTTTGCTATGGAAAAGAAAAACGCAAAAAAATCTCCCAATCATATGAGCATCATCGGTTTTTAGCCTATAACTTCTGTTGTTTTGTTTCAAAAAAATACTGTTAAAATAAGTAAAATAGTGTGTAATTTCGGAACATGCTGTGCAACCGTATAACCTTCATGGGGATTTGTTATTTTAAATTCACCCCTTAATTACCATTAATCATATATAGTACTTAAAAATAGCAGCTAAGTTTTAGTATAAAGGGCTAGATATGACCATAAAGCAACAAATCAGTGTCGGTATCGGCTCCATCATTATAATGGTGGTAATCAATGCGGTTATAGGTACTATAAACACTCAAAATGTAAAAGCTCTTATCGATCAAACAGCGGAGGAATCGGTCCCGCAGGCCTTTTTGGCAGCGGATGCCAAGTTCCAGACATCCCAAATCCAGCAGTTTGTCAATGATGCGGCTTTGACTCAGGAGAATGACTCTATAAACGAGGCGGAAAAGGCGTATTCGGCTCTTTTGGAGGATATTGCTTCATTTGAAAAAATGTTTAAAGAAGAGGGCGATACCAAAGGGTTGAGCGAAGTAAGCGGAATTAAACAGGATGCGACCGATATGCTCGATGCGGGCAAAGAGATGAAAAAAGCTTACGGGCGCAGTGATTCCGAGGGTGATGAGTCAATGAAAAGATTCGATCAACTCACAGCGAAGGTGTCCGATCGGATTGACGCACTTCAGGATTCACAGATGAATGAAGCCAAAGGGAACCTTGCTACGGTCATTGCCAAAGCACAATCTTCTTCTACGATGACGATCGTTTTAGGGATTTTGTCGGTTACGATCGGATTGGCATCCGCGTATTTTACGATTTCCATCATTAGCCGTGCCGTACAGACTTTAAACAGCCGCATCCGAATGATGGTCACCAACAAAGATCTCACCCAAAATATTCTCCTTGAGGGGAAAAATGAGCTGAGCGAAATCGCCGATGATATTAACGCCCTGACACGTACTTTAAGAGAGACATTTGCAACGGCTCAAAATGCGGCGGTTGAGAATGTATCGGTATCGGCCGAACTTTCCACCACCTCCTTGTCGATCGGAAAGCAGGCCGAACATGCGTCCGGCATCGTCGAAGAGACAACCGCAAACGCCAATCTGATTAAAACGGAAATGAATTCGGCGCTTTCCCTCACGACTCAGGTAACGGAAATGGCGGTCAATGCGAGAAATAACCTCGAGTCGGCTCAGCGTTCTTTGCGTGAAACCATTGAATCGCTCAACGAAACGGTCGAGATAGAAAACGGTATGAATGAGCGTTTAAATGCACTGACACAGGAAGCCGATCAGGTTAAGAACGTACTTACCGTCATATCCGATATCGCAGAACAAACCAATCTATTGGCACTTAATGCGGCTATCGAAGCGGCGCGTGCGGGAGAACACGGACGCGGATTTGCCGTTGTCGCCGATGAAGTGCGAAAACTGGCGGAGAGAACCCAAAAAAGTCTTGTAGAATCGAATGCTACCGTAAACGTAATCGTTCAGTCCATTATGGATATGTCAGAGCAGATGAACCGTAATGCCAAGCAGATGGAGAAACTCTCAACATCAGCCTTGAATGTTGAAGCACAAACGAATATGGCGGTAAATACGTTGATCGAAACCGTAGGCGGTATGAACGATGTTGCGGAAAAAGCGAAAGTCAATACTGAACGAAACGATATGATTATTGATGAAATCAATAAAATCCAAGTGATGTCCATCTCCAATGCCAGAAGTGTTGAAGAGATAGCGTCTGCGGCTGAACATTTACACAAGGTTTCAGAAAATATGTCTGCGCAAATTTCTGCTTTTAAAATTTAATTCCGACACATAAAAAAGGTGTTTCCCGCAAGATAGAAGCGCTTTTTGAGAGGCTAAATATCATTAGGTTTGGTATAATGTTCCATTATTATTTCTGCGGAGCAAACAGTGGAACAAAAAGAACCTATGACTAAATACGGGTTTCAACGTCTCAGCGATGAGCTGAATACCCTAAAAAATATCGATTTGCCGGCTGTCAATGTCGAAATCGACCGTGCCAAAGAGTACGGAGACCTAAAAGAAAATTCCGAATACCATGCGGCGCGCGAAAAGCAGGCATTTATCGGATCTCGAATCGCAGAACTCGGGGAAGTGATTTCCCGAGCACAGATCGTAGACCCGAGTGAACTCGAACATGCCCGTGTCAGTTTCGGCTCTACGGTGGTACTGTGTGATTTGGAGAGCGATGAAGAGGTTACCTATACGATCGTCGGAGGGTGTGAAAGCAATCCTGACCGTGGACTGATCTCATTTAACTCTCCTCTGGCAAAACAGCTTTTAGGACGTCAGGAAGGGGATGAATTGAACGCTAAACTCCCCGGCGGTACCAAAAATTTTGAAGTGCTTGAAGTGAAATATCAGGAGATCGTATTTGAAAGCCATTAATGTCGGCATTATCGGTGTCAGCGGTTATACGGGTTTAGAACTCGTAAAAATGCTCATTTCCCATCCGATTTTCAATCTCGTCTATTGTGCCAATACTGAAGGAGCGACAACGGTTGCCGAGCTCCATCCCGCCCTTATGGGTGTGTGCGATTTGAATGTTGAAAAAGTCGATAGTGAGCGTGCGGCACAGTTGTGTGAGCTGGTGTTTTTGGCACTTCCGCATAAAACGGCGATGCAGACGGCCAAAGGGTTATTGGCTAAAGGGCTCAAGGTAGTTGACCTCTCCGCCGACTACCGTTTGAGTCAGGAAAATTACGAAGCGTTTTATTGTGAACATGAAGATTTGGACAATCTCTCCCATGCAATCTATTCGATCCCTGAACTTCACGGCACTCTTGCAAAGGGGGCGAACCTGATCGCCAATCCGGGATGCCATGTCACCGCGACATTGATGGCATTGGCTCCGTTTTTGGATCATATCGATTTGTCTCAGCCGATATTCGTCGATTCGAAAACAGGAGTGTCGGGTGCGGGAAAATCACCGAGTGCGACGGTTCATTACGTGAGTGTCAACGACAATATCAACTGCTATAACATTATCAAGCACCGCCATGCGACTGAGATCGAACAGCATGCGTCATCGTTGTGCGGCGGCTCGGTAAAAGTGACGTTTGTCCCTTCTCTCGTTCCGATGACACGTGGGATGCTCGCGTGTGTCTATGCGACACTCAAAGACGATTGCGATCCGCTTGCTCTTATGGAGTCTTTTTACAACGGCAAGCCTTTTGTCCGTCTCCGTAAAGCTCCTCCGCATACGAAAATGACGTCAGGGACAAATTTTGCCGATGTCTATGCAACCCGCCACGGCAATGCCCTCGTCGCGATGTGCGCTATCGATAATCTGATGCGCGGTGCAAGTTCGCAGGCATTGGCGAATGCCAATATTATGATGGGACTGGACGAAACGCTCGGAGTCCCTCGCATCGCGTATGTCCCTTAAAACGCTTCAAGAGGGGGCGATTCTCATCGCGGATGCCCACTGTGCCCCGTGGCGCACCTCATTCATCGATTTTCTTCATGCCCTCGAATCAGAGGAGATAGTGACCCCTCAGCTCATTTTGATGGGGGATATCTTCGATATGCTCTACGGCCCGATACAAAGATCGTATCGCTACAGTAACGAAGGGATCGATCTGCTAAACCGCCTCAGCAAAAAAATTGAGATTATCTATTTGGAGGGAAATCACGATTTCCTCCTTGGCGATTTGTTCCCCGAAAGCATTGTCGTCCGTCGAGAAGAGCAGCCTATTGTCATGGATCATAGCGGGAAGAAGATTGCATTGTCGCACGGTGACACGACGATGGGATTAGGATATGAACTCTACACGGCATTGATCCGAAGCCCTTTTGTTTTATCCGTTTTACGCCTTATAGATACGATAGGAAACGGATGTATCGTAGGATGGCTGGAAAAACAGATGAAACGAAAATCGCATTGCCGGAATATTGAGGATTTTGAATCTTTGATAAAGCGACGTCTGAAATCGTTTGAAAGCGATTCGGTTGATATTTTAATTGAGGGACATTTCCATCAAAACCGAAGCATAAAATTCCCTCAATTCGATTACATTAACGTCGGTGCTTTTGCTTGCAATGAAAGATACTTTACTGTACAATCAAATCAAAATAAGACGTTACTGCGTGAATGCAGTTTTTCGTAAGGAGCCCCGATGAAGGGACAAGGAGAAATTTTAAAAGTCGGCAGCAACGAAATGGAGCTCGTCGATTTTCGTATATTTAAACGCGAAGGCGATGAAGTATACGAGGGGATCTATGGTATCAACGTCGCCAAAGTACGTGAAATTATCCGATTTCCGAAATTGACGGAATTGCCGGGAACTCCGCCGTTTATCGAAGGGATATTCGATCTTCGCGGTGTCGTTATTCCGGTTGTCAACTTGGCCAAATGGATGGGTGTTGATGCACCGGACGGGGTCGAGAAAGAGTCTCGGGTCATTATTACCGAATTTAATAATATCCTGATCGGATTCGTCGTCCATGAAGCCAAACGTATCCGCCGTATCAACTGGAAAGATATCGAACCTGCATCTTTCGTATCCGGGGATGGCGGAATGGACAGTTCCAAGATAACCGGAGTTACCCGTATCGAAGACGATGCGGTCCTTTTGATCCTGGATTTGGAAAGCGTCGTTCAGGAACTCGGTTTGTATCAGCCTGCGAGCGGAAAACTGGAAGACGGCAAATACAATTTCAGCGGTTATGTTCTTCTTCTCGATGACAGCTCTACTGCACGCCGTATTATCAAAGAGGCACTGGAGCAAATGGGTTTTGACGTCATCGAAGCGACAGACGGAGAAAACGGAATGAAAATTCTGGAAGATATGTACGCTAAATACGGTGAGAATATTTCCAGCAAGCTTCGCCTTATTGCTTCGGATATTGAAATGCCGTTGATGGACGGATTCCATTTTGCTGCCAACGTGAAAGCGGATCCGCGATTTAAAATGATACCGATCGTCTTCAATTCGTCTATCAGCGATTATTTCAGCGAACTTCGCGGCAAAGAGGCAGGCGGAGAAGCGTATCTGGTCAAATTTGATTCAAATTTATTTTATGATGAAGTAGCACGTGTCGTTCGTGCACATATTCAATAGGGGATAGGCAATGGATGAATTTCAAGAAATATTACAGGATTTTTTGGTTGAGTCGTTTGAACTGATAGAGCAGCTTGACCAAGATCTGGTCGAATTGGAATCACGACCGGATGATTTGGATTTGCTCAACCGTATTTTCCGGGTAGCTCATACGATTAAAGGGGCAAGTTCATTTTTAAATTTTGATGTATTGACCCATTTGACCCACCATATGGAAAACCTGTTGAATATGGCTCGTCACGGGGATTTGGTCATTGATGCCGATGTCATGGACGTTATCCTCGAATCGATCGATTTGATGAAAGCGCTTCTCGTCCGTATCCGCGACAGCGGTGAAGACTCCGGATTGGAAGTAGAACCGTGTGTTCTCCGTCTTGATGCGGTAGCGAACGGAACTTCTATACCGAAAAGTGCCGCTGCGCCTGCCGCTGCGCCTGAACCTGTCGTTACTACTGCAACTTCGGAAGGGGAAGAGGATTATTCCGGAATGAGCGAAGAGGAAGTCGAAGCGGAAATTGAACGTCTGATTGCTTTGCGCCAAGCGGAAGACGCTGCGAAAAGGGCTGCACATGCCGGTGAAACGTCGAGTGCTCAAACAGAAGAAGAGCCTGATTACTCGGGGATGAGCGAAGAGGAAGTCGAAGCGGAAATTGAGCGTCTAATCGCTTTGCGCCAAGCGGAAGATGCGGCGAAACGTACACAAAAAGGGTCAGAACCGGAGGCACCGAAAGCAGCAGAGTCTGCCTCTGCACCTGCTCCGGTAGCGGCTCCCCCTGCGGCTGCACATAAAAGCGAATCGGCTCCTGCGGCTAAAACTGCTGCGCCGGCACCGAAAAAAGTCGAGTCCAAAGACGATGAAAGCCGCGGCGGTTCGGCGGTTGAGCAAACGATTCGCGTCGATGTCAAACGACTTGACCATTTGATGAATCTGATCGGGGAACTTGTTCTGGGTAAAAACCGTTTGATCAAAATCAACGATGACGTAGAAGAGCGCTACGAAGGGGAAGCTTTCCTCGAAGAGTTGAATCAGGTCGTATCGATTGTTTCGCTGGTCACGACCGATTTGCAAATCGCCGTTATGAAAACACGTATGCTTCCGATCGGGAAAGTGTTTAACAAATTCCCGCGTATGATTCGTGACCTTTCCCGTGAGCTTAACAAAAAAATCGAGCTTGAAATTACAGGGGAAGAGACGGAACTTGACAAATCGATCGTCGAAGAGATCGGCGATCCGCTCGTCCACATTATCCGCAATTCGTGCGACCACGGAATCGAGACACCGGAAGCACGTCTTGCAGCCGGAAAAGAAGAGGGCGGAACGATTCAGCTTAAAGCGTATCATGAAGGTAACCATATCGTCATTCAGATTATCGATGACGGTAAAGGGCTTGATGCCGAAATGCTCAAACAAAAATCGATCGAGAAGAATATCATCACCGAAAAAGAAGCCGATACTATGTCGGAGAAAGAGGCTTTCGGTCTTATTTTCCGTCCGGGATTCTCAACAGCCGCACAGGTTACCAGCGTTTCGGGACGCGGTGTCGGAATGGACGTTGTTAAAACGAACATCGAAAAACTAAACGGGATGATCGATATTGACTCGGAAGTGGGTCAAGGCACGTCGATGAAACTCAAAATCCCTCTTACCTTGGCGATTATCCAAGCGTTGCTGGTAGGGGTTCAGGAAGAGTATTATGCGATTCCTCTCGCATCGGTTCTTGAAACGGTACGTATCAGCAAAGACGAGATTTATACGGTTGAGAGCCGCTCGGTCATGCGTCTACGCGATGAAGTCCTCTCTCTCGTCCATATCGGGGATATTTTCGAAGTCGAACGTGTATTTGACAACAGCGAACACGCATACGTCGTTGTCCTCGGACTGGCTGAGAGCAAAATCGGACTTATTGTCGATTCATTGGTCGGGCAAGAAGAGATTGTTATTAAATCTTTGGGTGAATACCTCAAAGGGATCGAAGGGATCGCAGGGGCAACTATCCGAGGCGATGGCGGTGTAACGCTGATCGTTGACGTTGCGGCGTTGATGCAGATGGCAAAATCGGTTAAATCGACCGTAGGTCAGGAGAGTGCGGAAGCCAAAGGGCGCGGCGGTGCTAAAAATTCACCGACGGATTACTGCGTGATGATCGTCGATGACTCTAAAACCGACCGTACCATCATGCGCAAAGCGCTTGAACCGATGGGGATTACCCTTGTCGAAGCCAATGACGGTGTCGAAGCACTGAATATTCTCAAACAGGGTGAGCATAACTTCGACGGTATGCTTGTCGATATCGAAATGCCGAGAATGGACGGGTATACTCTGGCCGCCGAGATTAAAAAATACAATAAGTATAAAAATCTCGCATTGATTGCCGTTACCTCGCGTACCGGAAAAGCAGACCGGATGCGCGGAGTAGAGTCGGGCATGGTGGAATACATTACCAAACCGTATTCTCCGGAATATCTGATGAATGTCGTCAAACGCAATATCAAGTTTAACGAGGGGTTATAACAATGAGCGAAAAACTTCAACAAATTATTAATAAACAGAACAAAGCCCTCTCCGGCGACGATGTTAAAATCGATGAAGTGATCCAGTTGGTCGGCTTCATCGTGGGTGACGAAGAGTTTTCGGTACCCATTTTGAGCATTCAAGAGATCATTAAACCGATTTCATGGACACGTGTTCCTCAAACACCTCCCTATATTCTAGGGGTATTCAATCTGCGCGGATCGGTTATCCCGTTGATCGATTTGCGTTCACGTTTCGGTTTGGAGATGCAAAAGCACACCGAAGAGACCCGTTTCATCGTGATGAAAAACAACGATGACGTTGCCGGATTCGTCATTGACCGTCTCACCGAAGCGATACGTTTGCCGAAAAAAGATGTCGGACCGGCACCGGACACGATTTCTGAGGAAGAGAGTATGATCGACGGCGTCGGTAAACAGGCTGACCGTATTATCACGATTCTCAAAGTCGGTAAACTTCTGGAAAGAAATTTCTAACCTTTCGTCATCCTGAACTCGATTCAGGATCTGAGATTGCGGATCTACCCTAAAGGGCACGTGAAGTCCGCAATGACGAGTAAAAATTCCTGATTCTTTTTCAATTTTATGGCACAATACCCTCATGAAAGAAATCCATTATTCCAACCGACGCAAGCAGCTTTTTGAGCGTATGGAGCAAGGTGTAGCAATCGTAACCGCAGCGATGCCTGCGCTGCGATCAAACGATACCGAACATCCCTACCGACAAAACAGTGATTTTTACTATCTGACCGGATTTAATGAAAGCAATTCGTTATTGATTTTGATCAAAACCCAGTGTGAGACGAAAACAATACTGTATGTGGAAGCGTATGATGAACAATATGCGCTTTGGAACGGTGCACGCCACGGTATAGAGAAAGCCAAAGAGTGTTTTGACGTTGATGACGTCCGCAACATTAAAGATTTTCCCAATGAAGTCAAAGAGCTTTTGCGTGAACATGTGAACCTCTACATCGATCTTTTTGACGACTCGGAAGCATTGAGCGAAGCCAAGCTGGCAGCCAGACTGCTGCGCGAAACGCGCGGTGTCAAACGTCATATCCGATCTTTTCGCGATATTACCTATCTGATCCGTTCCATGCGTCTCATTAAAGGACCTGAAGAGATCGAAACGATCCGCCGAGCCGTAGCATTGACGGCCGATGCCCATCATGCCGCGATGAAGCGCTCTTGTTCGGGGATGAAGGAGTATCAGCTGCAGGCGGAAATGGCGTATGTTTTCGTTAACGGAGGCGGCCATACCGAAGCCTACGGAACAATTGTTGCGGGAGGGAATAATGCTAATACGCTGCACTATGTCGACAATCGCGATGAGCTCCGAGACGGAGAACTGGTACTGATCGATGCGGCGTGTGAGGTAGAACTCTATGCGAGCGATATCACCCGCACATTTCCCGTAAACGGAAGATTCAGCGATGCGCAGCGTGAAGTCTACAACGCGGTATTAGGCGTACAGCTCCGTGTGATCGATGCGATAGCTCCTGGCGTTAAACGCGATTGGCTCCAAACCTACAGCGAAGAGTTGCTCTGCGATGCATTGATTACACTAGGAGTATTGAGCGGTGAGCGAAGTGCATTGATGGAAGCGAAAGAGCATAAAAAATATTCTCCGCACGGAATAGGGCATTGGATGGGACTGGATGTCCACGACCCGTGTCCGTATGTGGATGAAGCGGGGGAAGCGTTGGCTTTTGAAGCGGGGATGGTGATGACGATCGAACCGGGGCTTTATTTCCGCTCCGATGATGAGTCTATCCCTGAGCGCTATCGCGGTATCGGTATCCGTATCGAGGACAATATCCTCGTGACCGAAAGCGGTTATGAGAACCTCTCATCGATGATTGCCAAGAGTGTGGAGGAGATAGAGGGGATGTGTCACGAAAATCAAAATGCGTTATAATATGAGCAATGAAATAGCGGAGTAAAGCCATGCCGACATTACTGAGAGTGGATGGTTACCGATTTTTCTTTTTTAGTGATGAACATTTGCCAAAACATATACATATCGAGAAATCGGATAAGTATATGAGAATAGAGCTTGAGACATTAAAAGTCACAGACAATTATCAAATGACATCAAAAGAGATACGAGAAGTTATACAGATTGTTGAAAAACATAAACAAGATTTTTTGGAGGCGTGGAATGAATACTTTAATCAGTAAGATTGAACTGGGTACGAAAATTTTAGTCCATCTCGATAGCGGTGATGTTTTAAGCCTGCCATATTCTTACACAAAACGCATTGAACAAAGCAGTGTGTCGCAACTCTTAAATTACCATCTTATTGGTGGGGGAAGAGGTATCCATTTTGATGATATTGATGAGGATATATCATTAGAAGGGATAATTGACTACAAACTCAAACACGAGCTTGTTTTGTCACATTGCGCGTAGTAAATATCTACCCCCATTAATTATAGCTATAACTCCATCCGCTGAGGCCGTCTTTGGCCTCTTTAAACCCTTCCGAATCTCCCAGAAAATCGATGATATGCAGTAATGTCCACGGAATAGTGTTGGCTTCGGCATCATCGATGATGTGTTTGGGCATCGGGGTCTCTTGGGAGGTGAGGGCAAATGCGATCCGCTCAAGGTTGCTTAACACATGGCTGGTCGCGGAGATATCTAACTCACGGCAGAATTTTTCCAAAATCAGCGGTTTGATATCTTCGGGGATAACGTCAGAGGTATTAAGGATAACGGTGAAATGGATCGGGTGCTCTTCGGGCATTAGAGAAGGGGACGCCATAAGGATATATTCGACCTTCTCCAGAAGCGCTTTGATTTCTCCCGTAGAGAGGTAGCTGTTGACTTTAAGGGGCTGCATTTCCTGCATTAGACTTTTCCTTCGAGTATTTTAGTGATAAGCGACGTCATTCCGATATGGAGATTGTAGTTGGTGATCGGAAAGTCGACCCATTCATCGTTTAGATTGACACTGTAGCCGCTGAGATATTTTCCCAAAACTTCCAGATCGATCGGCGTATATGCAGCGCAAAGATCGGAGGATAGTTTTGTACGCACTAATCTCCCCTCTTTATTACTGTGTGCGAGGGTAAACGCGAGTGTTTTGAGGCTGAGGAGATCGCACCAGCGGACAAAAAGGGCTGAAGTGAGTTCAGAATGGGGATTCCCCTCGGGATCAAATAAGAGTTTTTGTTCTCGCAGAGGAATAAGGACACTCAAAATGGCTTCACAAAAGGGGAGGCTTTTTTGACGCCAGAACGGAGCTTCATCGCTTCGCTCCAATGCCGCCGAGACAGCTCCTAAGAGGGCAGATGATTCACCCGATCTGAGCAGTGTATCCATGGTATGCAAAATCATTACCTGCTCCTTTTTTTGGGTGTAACTTTAACCTTTTTTGTATAATACGTGCATTAACGATAGGAGTTTTTGAAATGGATAAAGGATGGATAACGAACGGAGTTTCATTAGGAGTTGTCGGGGCTTCGTATATGGTTGAAGGATCAGCGGGTTCGGCGCTGCGGAGTGCGGGGCTATTCGCCCTCTCCGGTGCCGTGACGAACCAGCTGGCTATTCACATGCTTTTTGAAAAAGTTCCGTTTTTGTACGGCTCAGGGATTATTCTTGATCGGTTCGAATCGATACGCGAAGCGATAAAAACCCTTATAATGGAGCAGTTCTTTACCCCGGAAAAGATTGAAGCGTTTGTCAAAACGCAAGAACGCTCCATCGATTTGACCCCGATTATCGAACAAACCGATTTTACCCCGGCGTATGATGCTTTAGTCAAAAGCGTGATGGAGTCGCCGATGGGGGGGATGATCGGAATGTTCGGCGGGGAAGCGATTATCGGGAAATTAAAAGAGCCCTTTTTGGAGAAGATTAAACGCTCCACGATTGAGATATCTCAGAGTGAATCGTTTATGATGGCGTTGAACGAGCATATGCATCACGAGAGCTCTCATCTGACGGATACGATAGAAGAGATAGTAGAATTGCGCCTTGCCGAACTGACCCCGATGATGGTAAAAGAGATGCTTCATACCCTGATGAAAGAGCATTTGGGATGGCTTGTCGTATGGGGAGGCGTCTTCGGTGGTCTCATCGGATTAGCCTCTTATTTCATCATCTAAAAGATTTTATGCAAAAGACTTGACAATAATCGACTCAAAGTATTATAATTCTTGTAACTCAAATTAGGAGAATTTTATGGCATCTAATATTTTTGAAAAACTTACCCACCAAATGACCGAGATGATCGAGTCGTCGATCTCTCTAGCTTTACACAATAAAAACAGCGAAGTAGAACCGATCCATTTTTTATGGGCGTTGCTGGCAAACAGCAACTCGCCTCTCAATCAGATGCTCAACAAAATGAGTATCGATAAAACGGCAATTGAACTCGATGTAAAAAGTGCGGCATCAAAGCTGCCGAGTGCCTCGCACGTTACGAAAGAGAGCATCCGACTGTCACGCAATTTCGCTCATTCGCTCGAAGTGAGCAGCGGAGAGATGGCGAAAAACGGCGACAGCTTTTTGGCGATTGATACCTACATCATCGCCAACCTCCAAAACGATCCGTTCAAATCGATTTTGGGCAAATATGTCGATTTACGAGAATTGGCTAAAACGTTTGAAGCTTCCCGTGCGGGGCAAAAAATCGAATCGCAAACCGCCGATGAAAATCTCGAATCGCTCTCCAAATACGGGATCGATCTGACGCGCGAAGCAGCGGAGGGGAAACTCTCTCCGGTGATCGGGCGGGATGAAGAGATCGGTCGTATGATGCAGATTTTGATCCGTAAAACGAAAAACAATCCGATCCTCCTCGGTGAACCGGGGGTCGGTAAGACGGCTCTGGTCGAGGGACTGGCACAGCGGATTTATAATAAAGAGGTGCCGCTCAGTCTCCAAAACAAAAAGGTGATTGCTTTGGATATGAGCGCGTTGATTGCGGGGGCAAAATATCGCGGTGAGTTCGAAGACCGCCTCAAAGCGGTCATTGATGAGGTGAAAAAGTCGGCGAACGTCATCCTCTTTATCGATGAGATCCACACCATTGTCGGTGCGGGGGCATCGGAGGGATCAATGGATGCGGCGAATATCCTCAAACCCGCGCTTGCTCGGGGAGAATTGCATACTATCGGGGCTACGACGCTCAAAGAGTACCGCAAATATTTCGAAAAAGATGCGGCCTTGCAACGCCGCTTCCAGCCGGTCAACGTGGATGAGCCGAGCGTCAACCAGTCGCTCCAAATCCTTCGCGGACTCAAAGAGCGTCTTGAAGCGCACCATAACGTCACCATTACCGATGCGGCACTGGTTGCGGCGGCGAAACTTTCCGATCGCTATATCAATGACCGTTTTCTACCGGATAAAGCGATCGATTTGATCGATGAGGCGGCGGCCGAGCTGAAAATGCAGATTGAATCGGAGCCGAATGCCCTTGCTGCGGTAAAACGCCGCCTGACGCAACTGCAGGTGGAAAAAGAGGCGCTTAAAATGGAAGAGTCGGTGGCCAATACCAAACGTCTCGAAGAGATAGAGCGTGAATTGGCGGACGCGGGCGAAGAGAGACGAACGTTGGAATCGCAGTTCGCCCATGAGAAAGAGGTGTTCGAGCGGGTCGCCAAGATAAAAGCCGAAATCGAATCCAAACGCCGCGAAGCGGAAAGTGCGAAACAAGCGGCAGACTTTAACAAAGCCGCCGAGATCGAATACGGTCAGATTCCGAAACTCTTCGAAGAGGAAAAAGCGCTTCAAGAGAAATGGAAAGGGATGGTTGCGGAGGGGACATTGCTTAAAAACAGTGTCGATGAAGCCTCCATTGCGGGAATCGTGAGCCGCTGGACGAAAATTCCGGTCAATAAAATGCTCCAAAGCGAAAAAGAGAAGATCCTCCACATCGAAGAGGAGCTTAACCGTGATGTCGTCGGGCAGGATCGTGCAACCCATGCGGTAGCCCGCGCGATCAAACGGAACAAAGCGGGACTCTCCGATAAGAGCCGTCCGATCGGATCGTTCCTGTTCCTCGGACCTACAGGGGTCGGGAAAACGCAGACGGCGAAAACGCTGGCGAAATTCCTCTTTGACAGTTCAGAGTCGATGATCCGCATCGATATGTCCGAGTACATGGAGAAACATGCGGTGTCTCGTCTCGTCGGTGCTCCTCCGGGATACGTCGGGTTTGATGAGGGGGGACAGCTTACCGAAGCGGTACGTCGCAAGCCCTACAGCGTTATCTTGTTCGACGAAGTGGAAAAAGCACATCCGGATGTATTCAACGTCTTGCTTCAGGTGCTCGATGACGGGCGTCTGACCGATAACAAAGGGGTGGTGGTCGATTTCACCAATACGATCATCATCCTGACATCCAACATCGCCAGTGACAAGATCATGGCGCATCACGGCGATCCTCAGCTCGAAGAGATGGTGCTCGGTGAACTGAAACAGCATTTCAAGCCGGAGTTCTTGAACCGCCTTGATGATGTGGTGGTCTTTAATCCGCTGGGTGAAGCGCAAATCCTCAGCATCGTCGATCTGTTTTTCAAAGATATTTCGGCAAAAGTGGAAGAGCGGGATATTACCCTCACCCTGACCGAGAGTGCAAAACGCTATATCGCGCGCGCTGGGTTTGACCCGGTGTACGGTGCACGTCCTCTTAAACGGGCACTCTATGAGATCGTCGAAGACCGCCTTGCTGATCTGATCCTCGGCGGAGAGGTTGATGAGGGATCATCGGTAACGTTTGACGCTTCAGGAGACGAGATTAATGTAACTGTGGCATAATTTTGACCATGAAACTATTATTTCTTTTTTTAGCGGCTTTGTTGCCGTTATGGGGATGCACGGGTGATTGTATGACCTGTCACCCCGCATTGCTCAAAAATATCGATGCCGATAAGCGGCATAAACCGATGACCACTTGCATCAAATGTCACAGTGCTGATCCGGCAAAAATGGCTGATTGCGGAAGCGATTGCTTCGCGTGTCATCCGGTTGCCAAAATTGAGGGATCACGTGTTGCCGAACACGCCGTGATACGTGAATGTCGCGATTGCCACATGAAGCTTAAAACAAAGCTGGATTTGAATAGCGCCCCAATAGGGCAGTCGGTGCAACCGACACTCAGAGATTTTCTAAAGCCTTAAGCATACAGAGGTTCGAAGAGTTTATCAAATCCGTCGATGATCTTTTGCATCAGCTTTTGAGCCTCTCCAATCATTTTCTCGGTCGTTTTCATCTCTTTGACAGCGTTGTCAAACAGATCAACGACCCCTTTTTTTGCATGATCTTTGACGTTTTCATCGCTGTTTTTCAGATTTCCGATCAGTTTTGTTACATCCGAAGCGACTTTGTTGATCGGAGAAGTTTGGTTTTGATCTTGTAGCTCTTTCATAAATTTATCGATGTAGGGCTGCGCCTTTTTCATAAACGCGGTGATCTCTTTTTGATCCTGTTCGCTGATGCCGTTGCTCTCCATTTTAAAGGAAAAGGCTTGCATCGAAGAGAATGAAAACGATTGCTCTTTGCTGTTTTCCGATTTTTTTTCATTCAATGATAGGGATTGTTCATTTTGAAAATTGAGAGCGAGGGTATCCCCGCTGCTCGTTTTCATATAGATGTTGAGTTCATGCGAGCGGTACGCATCCAAAGAAGTGGCAGTTGTCATCACTATACCTTTAGTATAAGATTGAAAGTTGGTGACAATATCGGCTGTTTTTGCGATTGTTTTAACAAGCTTGCACAAAGCTTAATCGACCTTTAAGTAAGAATTGTCTATTATTGCGTGCTAAAAATTTCTAAAGGGAATGGCTATGAAAAGAACATACCAACCGCATAATACGCCACGTAAACGTACACACGGTTTTCGCGCTCGTATGGCGACAAAAAACGGCCGCCGAGTATTGAACGCTCGTCGTGCTAAAGGTAGAAAACGATTGGCTGTCTAAATAGCTTTTCGATGTTGAAGCTTCACAGCGAGTTTCAGCGTGTTTATCAACGCGGTAAGAATGCGCACAGCACCTCAATCGCGTTGTTTTATCTCCCCTTAGCGGGAGAAAAAAAAGTCGGATATACGGCCAGCAAAAAAGTTGGAAATGCGGTAGTGAGAAATCGATGTAAAAGACGTCTTCGGGCCCTTTTTGATGAGTTCTCGCCTTCAGTTCAGGACGGATGGTACGTTTTTGTCGCCAAGAAGGGGTTATTTGACAACCCTTTCGATACAGTGCGGCGCGACTGTAAATATGTTTTAAAACGGACGGGCGCTATGGCTGGAGTGAGTGATGATAAGAATCTTCTTTCTTAAGCTCCTCTGGCTCTATCGGCACTCTTTCTCTTTGGTGACGCGCGGTTCATGCCGTCACTACCCCTCTTGTTCCGAATATGCCCTATGGCAGTTTGAACGTAACACTCTTCCCCGTGCATTCATTTCTACTTTTTTTCGTATTTTACGGTGCAATCAACTGTTTCCGGGCGGAATAGATTATCCGATTATCAACAAACCGACGATAAAACCCTCCGAACTCTCCATAAATACGATAAAATACTGGTTTGTTCCATATCAACAGAATTACTTTCTGATTAAAAATTTTAAGTTTAAAGGGTCACAGTGCTAGAAAAGTTTACTCCCAACCAGCGACTCCTCGTTGCCGTCGCTTTATCTTTTATCTTTTTTATAGGATATACAACGATTTTTCCTCCGAAAACTCCGGATTCGGAAGCCAATACTACAAAACCGGCAGTCTCTTCAGCTGTTGCAACGCAGCCTACAGCATCAGTCGAAGATACAGCTATAGAATCGCAAAGTGCTTCAGTAGTGCAAACAACGGCGACGGATACGTTAACTACCGTCAATTCCAAAGAATTTACCCTTAAAATCGATACACTCGGACGTATTTCATCGGTTATTCTGAGTAATAAAAAGCATAACGGAAAAGACGGCAAACTTGCCGAACTCGTCTCATCAGTCGGCGCAAAGCCACTTTATATCCGATTTGCTGACGAGGCGTTAAACGCGGCGGCATCTAAAACCCCGTATTCGTCTGATCTTAATAACGTTACGTTAGGTGAAAACGGTAAAGCGGTCGTAACGTTGACCCAAAACCTTCCTGAACTTACCGTAACCAAAACATTGACGTTTTATGCGGACGGACATTACGATGCTAAAATTGCCCTCTCTAATGAAAAACGCTATTTTGTTTATCTCGGACAGCATCCGCAGGTCATTGAGCAGATGATGACGGTTGTAGGAGGGATGATCTATTCGGGTGATAATCTGACGACTATTTTCGAAGACAAAGACGTCGAGGGGCGTTCGATCTTTACCGATGTCCATTTCGCTTCGTCGTTTGACCAATATTACGCCTCTATCATCTACGGTTTCTCAAAAGAGACTCAAGTGTATGTTGATCGTGATGCGCAAAGCAATCCGGTAACGTACTTAGAGGGAACCAATAACTTTACGTTTAACGGCTACATCGGTCCTAAAGAGCACAAAACGCTTGAAGCGATCAATCCGGTCTTGACGCATGCTATCGAGTACGGCTGGTTTACGTTTGTTGCCGCTCCGATTTTTAAAATTTTGATGTGGCTCCACGGACTCCTCGGCAACTGGGGATGGTCGATTATCGCATTAACGATTATTATCCGTATTTTCCTCTACCCTTTGACGCACAAAGGGATGGTCTCTATGCAAAAAATCAAAGAGATCGCGCCGCGTATTAAAGAGGTTCAGGAAAAATACAAAGGTGATCCGGCACGTATGAACGCCGCGGTTATGGAGATGTATAAAAAACACGGTGCCAATCCGCTCGGCGGATGTTTGCCGTTGATCCTTCAAATTCCGGTTTTCTTTGCTATCTATCGCGTTCTTCTCAATGCGGTGGAACTTCAAGGGGCAGAGTGGGTAATGTGGGTACATGACTTGTCCCGTATGGACCCATATTACATTTTGCCGATTCTGATGGGTGCGACGATGTACTATCAGCAAAAAATTACTCCGAGCAACTTTACCGATCCGTTGCAGGAAAAAATCTTTAAATTTTTGCCGGTCATTTTCACGTTCTTCTTCTTCACATTCCCTGCAGGGCTTGTGTTGTACTGGTTTGTGAACAATATCTTCTCAATCGCACAGCAATATCTGGTCAACAAACAGTTTGAAGCGGCGCGTGCGGCACGCCATGAAGCTCATCTTGCGGAAAAGCATCATGAAAAAGATTGAAGCACCGACGTTAGAAGAAGCGTACGCTAAAGCGGCTGCTGAATTTGGATGTTCCGTTACCGCTTTGCAAGTAGAGATCGTCCAGTTCCCTTCGAAAGGGGTATTGGGGCTCTTTAAAAAATCGGCGATTATTATTGCCAACCTTCCTCAAAAAACTTCGGCTCCTGTTGAAGAAGAATCGATACCTGTGAGTGTCAAGGAACCGCTTACGACATTGGCTGAGCCGGAAGAACTGGTGCTCAGCGACAAGTTTTACGAGCAGGCGGACGACTTTGAGGAAGAGGGGGAGTTTGATAGCGACATGTATCAGCTATCCGCCCAAGAGTGCGCCGATGAAGTCAAAGAGCAAATCAATATCCTCTTTAAAGATATCTGTTTCGATATCAACGATATCGATGTCAGCGTATACGATGAAAACACGCTTCTTGTCGAGTTCAGCGGTGTCGATGCGGCATTGATGATCGGAAAAGAGGGGTACCGTTACAAAGCGCTCTCGTATATGCTTTTCAACTGGATCAATGCGGTGTACGGAATGCAGCTGCGCCTTGAGATCGCAGAATTTTTGAAAAATCAGGAAGAGTCGATCTCCCGCTACCTGGTCAATATCTGTGATATTATCGATCAAGAGGGGCGTGCCCAAACCAAAGTACTCGACGGTGTATTAGTGCAAATCGCCCTCAAACAGCTTCGTGACCGATATCCTGATCGCTATGTTGCTATCCGCTCTACCCGGGATGGCGGTAAGTTTATTATTATCAACAGTTACCACGAATATTGATGAATGAGACTATTGCCGCCATCGCTACGGCGAATGGCGTCGGCTCCATCTCGATTCTCCGCCTCAGCGGAGGAGCCTCTTATGAGATCGCTTTAAAACTCACCCGAAAACAACACCTTCAACCCCGCTATGCAACCCTGAGCTCTTTGCATCACAATGACGGAACGCTGATTGATGAAGCGATTGTCATCTATTTTCAAGCGCCGCGCAGTTTTACCGGCGAAGAGGTTGTCGAATTTCAATGTCACGGCGGTTATGTTGTTGCCGAATCACTGCTTCGTGCCGTCCTCAGTGCGGGGGCGCGATTGGCGGAACCGGGAGAATTCAGTAAGCGGGCATTTTTAAACGGTCGTCTTGATTTGACGCAAGCGGAAGCTACCGCCGCTTTGATTGAAGCCAAAAGCGACGATGCCGCCCGAATTCTGGCCCGTCAGATGAAGGGGGAACTGCGCGGATACATCGAGGGAATTCGTGATTCGTTGCTCGAAATCTTGGCGTACTCCGAAGTGGTGATCGATTATGCCGAAGAGGATCTCCCCGAAGATGTTGTAGAACAGATCGAGGTTAAACTCGAAAATATCAAGCATACCCTTTCGCGTACCCTCGAATCAAGCCGCAGACGCTCAGGTTTGATGCAGGGATTCCGGGTCGCCATTATCGGGAAACCCAATGTCGGAAAAAGTTCGCTTCTCAACGCACTGCTCGATTATGAGCGCGCCATTGTCAGCGATATTGCAGGGACAACCCGTGACACGATCGAGGAACAGGTGCGTATCGGTACCCATCTGATCCGTCTTGTAGATACGGCGGGGATTAGGGCTGCCTCCGATGAGATCGAGCGGATCGGGATCGAGCGTTCTATCGCCGCGATTGAAAACGGCGATGTAGTCATTGCCTTGTTTGACGCTTCACGCGAGATCGATGAAGAAGACCGCTCGATTATCGATCTAATCGAGCGTTACCGAAACGAAAAACCTTTTATCTGTATTTTGAACAAATCCGATTTACCGAAAGTTTTTGATTCAACGACCATAGAGCACTATAATCCGATAGGTCTGAGCTGCAAGCAAGATACGCAAGTTTTAGTCGATACATTGAGCAGCTTGATGGATCACGAAAACGACGGCGAGGAGATGATGCTCATTTCGCAACGTCAGATCAGTGCGACCGAAAATGCCGTCCGCTCCATCGATGAAGCGTATGAACCGTTGCATGGCGGTGAGTTGGAATTTTTCTCCTTTCATATCAATGCGGCGATACGCGCCGTTGCCTCTATCAGCCGACCGTACGAACTCGATGAGATGTTTGACAAGATGTTCGGTCAGTTTTGTTTGGGGAAATGATGGCTACGTATATTGCAATCGACTTGGGGCTGAAACGGATCGGACTGGCACTCAGCTACGGAAACGCTCTGGTAACGCCGTTACCGGCCATCGAGCGGAAAAACCGCAATCAGGCGGCGAACGATGTCAAAAAAGTGCTGAACGAATACGAGGCAACGACGGTCGTGGTCGGTATCCCGATGGGGAGTACGACCGAGGACGAGATGCGCCGTCGGGTGGCGCACTTTATGAACTTGATCGAATTTAGCGGAGAGATCGCCTATCAGGACGAATCGCACAGTTCCAAAGAAGCGGAAGAACTGATGAAAGGGGACATCCGCTACAAACGTGACGGACGTATCGACTCCCTCTCGGCAAAGATTATTTTAGAGCGGTATTTGAAAATTATTTGATCAAATCACTTTAAAAAACTTCGCCGCTTCCTCTTCATCGTCGGTGAGAGTGGAATAATCGCTATCATTCTCTATTTTATCTTTGATAACGGCCGCACAATAGTTATACGCAGTTTTTTGAGTATGCTCTATGTCAGATAAAAATCCCAATCCGCTGAACTGATACGGCTTTTCTTGTTCGATACAGAACAGTATCCCCTCACACTCTTTTTCGAATTGTTCTACAATATCGCGGTAAGAGATATTGAATTCGGTCGCATGCCATCCGATTGTTTCGAGAGCTTTATCGGAAAATTTGTCAATTCCGTCCGCCGTAGTGTCATCATAAAGTGCGCGCAACCGGTTAAATCCGATAATGTTCTGCCATGCACCGAACGCTTTAATCAGGATGCGCTCATCATCCTCAACGATGCGGTATTTGTCTCCGAGCATCGAGGTAAGAGGACGGGAAAGATCGGTCGAGAGAGGGGATAGGGGAGGGATGGAGCCTTCGTAAATAGAGATGAGCGATTGCGGGAACGGTTCGAAGTGTATCTCGCCGTTATAGGCAATGGCAAACGGCTTTGCCGAATTGGCGGCACGCAAAAAATCACTTTTGGATACGATGATAATCTCTTTAAAAAGGTTGAATATTTTCATGAAAATCCCCTATATTTTTGGGTGAATTGTAGCACGGGATCGTTTGGACATCCTTAGCGAACGATTTAGCAAGACGCCATAAGGGTGCGCTAATTTTTTTTTATGCAAAAGTGGGATATAATTCGCCAAATTTTAAGCCAATGAGCTTACTCTAAGGATACCTTTATGGCATTGAGCGTTTACTACGATAAAGATTGTAACATCGAATTAATCAAAAGCAAAAAAGTGGCAATGATCGGTTTTGGATCACAAGGTCACGCACACGCGGAAAACCTTCGCGACAGCGGCGTAGAAGTCGTTATCGGTCTTCGTAAAGAGGGCAGCTCATGGGGCAAAGCGGAAGCTAAAGGGTTCAAAGTTATGACGGTTGCGGAAGCATCTGCATACGCTGACGTGGTTATGATCCTTCTTCCGGATGAAAACCAAGCGGAAATCTACAAAAACGAAATCGAGCCTAATTTGAAAAACGGTGCGACGATCGCATTCGGTCACGGATTCAACATCCATTACGGACGTATCCATCCTCGCGCTGACATCAACGTAACGATGATCGCGCCTAAAGCACCGGGTCACACGGTTCGTTCTGAGTTCGTTCGCGGTGGCGGGATTCCCGATCTTATCGCGGTTGGACAAAACCCGAGCGGTACAACCAAAGAATTGGCTCTTTCATACGCATCGGCTATCGGCGGCGGACGTACGGCGATCATCGAAACAACGTTTAAAGACGAAACTGAAACTGACCTTTTCGGAGAGCAAGCAGTTCTTTGCGGCGGTGCGGCTTCATTGGTACAAGCAGGATTCGAAACCTTGACGGAAGCGGGTTATGCACCTGAGCTTGCGTACTTCGAATGTCTTCACGAATTGAAACTGATCGTTGACTTGATGTTCGAGGGGGGTATTGCCGATATGCGTTACTCTATCTCAAACACAGCGGAATACGGTGACTACGTAAGTGGTAAACGTGTTATCAACGCGGAATCAAAAGCGGCAATGAAAGAGATCCTCAAAGAGATCCAAGACGGACGTTTCGCAAAAGATTTCATCCTAGAAGGTCAAGCGGGTTATCCTCGCATGAACGCTGAGCGTGCAAACGCTCGTGCGTCATTGATCGAGCAAACGGGTGTTAAATTACGCTCTATGATGCCGTGGATCTCTAAAAACAAAATCGTTAACCAAGCGACTAACTAATTCCCCTTTTCAGAGCGCTTTGCTCTGAAAACTTCTTTGAGAGAGGTTACTTCTTTTATGAAAAAACAGCCTCGACTTCCCAGCTATTTTTCGTTAAAATCACTTGCTATAGCGCTAATTGTACTTCTGGTTACCCTTTTGGCAGTACTTATCGGCTATTTTATAGGATTTAATCAGGCTGAGGAGCAGCTCGCCGCAGAGCGTGAAAAGACTCAAAACCTGGTTCAAAAAATTTCGCAAATTGCAAAAGTCGATGAGGCGAATCTTTCTCGAATCAAGCCGAAAGAAACTTTTCAAGAAGATGAAATCCGTCGTCTGAAAAACGAACTTGAAGAGCTGTTGAGACGGGAGAGGATGCATGAAGAGGTTAGCCCTCGGCATGAATACGCACCGAATGATAAAAAAGCTCCCCCTCCGCCACCGTCGGTGCGTCCTCCACGCCAGGAGGGAACGGAAGCGAAACTGGTCATTATAATCGATGACGTATCTTATGCTCGTGACGTAAAGGCGATTCAATCGACGGGATTGCCGCTGGTGATGTCATTTCTCCCTCCAAGCCCGCGTCATCCCGATTCAGCGGCCTTAGCAAAACAGCAGGGGACGTATATGGTCCATTTGCCTTTGGAAGCGGTTGCTTTTCACGATGAAGAGCCAAATACCCTTCGTATCGGCAGTTCGGAAGAAGAGATTGAAAAACGCTTAGATGCTCTTAAACAACTCTATCCGAATGTTCATTACATGAACAATCATACCGGATCAAAATTCACATCCGATTCAGCTGCGATGGATAAACTGATCCGCATCATGAAAAAAGAGGGGCTGCAATTTGTGGACAGCCGAACGATCGGCACAAGCAAAGGTCGTGAAGCGACCGAAAAATACGGGATGCGCTATTTGACGCGCGATGTATTTTTGGACGACAAAGACGGTGTCGGAAATGTCAAAAAACAGATCAGGGACGCAGTCGAGAAAGCAAAGCGGTACGGCACCGCGATCGCTATCGGACATCCACGTAAAGATACGATCCAGGCACTTAAAGAATCCAAAGATGTTCTCGGTGAGGTTCGTTTGGTCGGAATCGGCCAAATTTGAACCGAAACCTTTTATCCTTTCGGCATTCAAATATAAGCGTTTAATAAAAACTAAATACTTTGAGCCCGCCGAATTCCTTTTTGACCTTGACGATGAAGGCCAGCATATAAAAAAAACTGGTACTCAGGTGTGCGGCAATAATTCCGTTTAATCCATAGAAGTAGGTCAAAGTACTTCCTGCCACGAAAAGAAAAATGACGCAGAGAACAAACACTTTATTGATGTAGTCGGTAAACCCGCCGTACAATAGAAAACGCAGCGCCAGTTTCCCTATTTCCAAGAATATTTGTGAAACCGCCAAATAGACCAATGCTTCATAGACACCGCTGTATTCTCCGTTTTTTCCGTAGTATCCGAGTATCCTTTCCCCAAAAAACAGATAGATGAAAAATAGGTTCAACGTCAAAATAAATACGACAAGATTTGATTTGTTGATAAGGGCTTGAAGCTCGCTTTCCGAATCCGGATTGTGTAGAAATTTGCTGATGTGCGGAGAGAGTACGTATGTCGAAGCCTGCGAAATAAGGACGAAAAAACCGACGAGAATGACAAGAACGGAATAATAGCCGACGACATGTTCGCTGAGATGTACAATTTCCAAAATGATTTTATCAATGTACAAAAACACTAAGAAAACGATATTTGCAAACGCATATTTCATCGAAGACGTTTTCCATTGGCTCTCTTGGTCACTATGCTCTTTTTGGCTGAACAATAAGAGTTTCATGGGGGCAATCGGCTCATATTTGCTGTTGTAAACTTTTAGTGCGATAAATCCGAGAATAAGAAATGCGAATGAATATCCGCCTGCTAAAAGTATGCTACCCGCTTTTATCTTCGCCACATTGAAAGCCAGTACAAAAACAGACCAAAGGAGAATATATCTCCCAATTGAGTCGATTATCGCCGAATGCAAGACGTTGTTTTTTCCGTTGAGATAGGCTATGAATAGAGCGTACAGTGCCGTAAACGGTGCGACCAAAAGCATAAATACGACCGTATGAACCGAGTCGAACAGTTCTGTATTGTAGCTTTTGATAATAAACAGGGATAGAAAAATCATAACGACGAATAAAAAATAAATTATAAAAACTTTTCGGATAAAACTGAAATTCCATCCGATGAACATTCTCGAATCACTGGCTCTTTCCGATAGGGGGATGTAACGCATGACGCTGAGTTCCGTTCCGAATAAAATAAGGGTGGCGGCGATCTCCAGTACATTTAATCCGATACAGAAATCGCCGTAGGCATCCGCTTCCATTTGATGTGTCAGGAACCGGTGGAAGAGGATATTCAGCGTATACCCCAGTACGGAAAGGATAATCAAAAAGGGTACGATGTTTTTTTTGTTGGTCATTTTATTTTACGATGACTACCGGCATCATCGGACTGAGGCCGAACGGATCGCTAAAGCCGTAAGACCTGAAATTCGAAAATTCTCCGTTAAAAAATTCGACGCGAAGCTGGCTTCTCCACGGTTCAACGGCCTCTTTGTTCTCATTTTCGTAATATATTTTTTCCGCATTAAAACATTCTTGGGCAATGTAAATATCCGCATTTTCGGCAAAAATTTCCTCTATCTGCTCGAGAGTCGGTTCTATAAATACCCCTTGCGTATGATAGTTGTCGATGGGCTTTAATACGAGATTTTCTCTACCGCCGAAAAATGAGCACACATCATCGACGCTTGAAAAGTCTTTTAACGAAGCCGATTTTAGCGTAACGCTTTGCAACGCGGCTATCTCATCGTCGCTAAGGCCGTGCTGTTTTTTTTCGAGCGAGGAGAGAACGTTCAAAAATCTTTTGTCGCCGATGGTCCAGCACCATGGATTCGGAAAAAACGATTCGGGAGTTTTGTGAAATAAATCCGTGTAGTTTTTAAACTCTTCGGGATTATGTTCCCAAATTCTGGGAATGACGATGTTAAATACGCCGTCAAATTCTTCACCGTCCCACATCGCTTTACCCATATCGGAATAGCCGGCATCTTTTGCATATACGACTTTCGCCCGGATACCGTTTTTGTTCAAAAAGTTTTCAATGTACTTGTAATGTTCGAAATAGTGGACGCTCAGCCCCAAATGATTAATACTTAGCGCTATTTTGTCCCCTCCGAAACGTTCTTTTAAAAATTTTGCCAATCTCACTTCGAATCCTTCGGCAAATATTTCAAGCTCCATATCGAAGTTTTTGGAAAACAGTTTCGGAAAAAGCTCTACCAGGCCGAAGTGGCCCGGGAGAAAAAAGTTAAGCTCTATCAACCGTATTTCGTCTCCGTCGATATGAAAATCGGCACTTCCGAAAAAATCTTTTTTCTCGATCGGAAACTTCGGTAAAAACCATCCTCTCTCGTATACACGTTCTTGGTACTCGCTTGAGCCCAAAAACTTCATCAATGCGGGTAAAATGCTCTCCCGTATTTTTTGGGCATTACGCTCTCTTAGAAAATAGGGTCCCGTGGAAATGGCATATAGTTTTCCTACCTCTTTTTCAAAATCCGCTTGATATGCTTTGTAGCGTTCCGGGGTGAAATTTTCCCGATAATATTTTTGGTAGTTGATGAGCATTTTTTATCCTTTGATTAAAATCGAGGTGCTGCTTCGCACCAATTGGCTGCTTAACTCGTCTCTTTTGATTTTCCCTAAATCCGTTCGGGGTATCCGGCGTTCGAAATAGATTTTTTTCGGGATCTTGTAGCGGTAGAGATCGGTTTTATCGCATTTAAAGGATTTGCTTAGCAGTGTGGCCGCTTCCCGTGCTAAAGCCTCTTTATCGGTCGTATCCTCTTTCAAGACGACCGCCAAGCCTATCTGTGTCGCCCCTTGTTCGTCGATCAGCGGACAAACGCCGACGTCTTTGATATCTTTCTGCATCGATAAAATAGCTTCGATCTCCATCGGAAATACTTTCAATCCGTCTAGACTGATCGTATCCTTTATCCTTCCGATGACACGGATAAAACCGTTTTCATCGATCCGTCCGATATCTCCGCTTTGAAACCACCCCTCGTCAAATGAGGCCGTTTCATCATGCAGATAGCCCTTCATGACATTGCCCCCTTTGATGTAAATTTCACCTTCTCCCGCGTCATTTTTGTTGTGGAGCTTGATGGACACCCCTTTTGACGGTTTTCCGGTCAAATGCATAAACTCCCCGTTTTCCCGGCACACATTGACAATGCTTCGACTCGCTTCGGTAGAGCCGTAATAGGTGCAAAACCGTAAATCAGGCAGCAGTTCCAGCAACTCGGCGATGGTCTCTTTTTTCATCGGAGTAACATTCGCAAGCGCGTATCGAAGCGTTTTCCCGGCTGTTTTCAATTTCTCTTTGCGGGTGTTTAACATTTTGATAATCAATCCCGGCGTCAATAATATGCCGGTCGCTGACTCTTCTTCTATAGACTCAAGCAGCATGTCGAGCCCCTTGTCGTCCAGACTGCTGTAGAACCCGGGGAAAAGCCGTATTGTGTTCCCCTGCATCAAAGCGGCATGAAAATGCCCCAATCCCCCCGTAGATCCCAGCGGCAGCAAAATAATCTCTTTCTCCTCTCCCTCTCTTATCCCGGCAAGCTCTATTAGCGTTTCGGTGACAAAGCGGATATTGTCTTGCGTGGTTAATACCGCTTTGGGCGAAGAGGTCGTGCCGCTCGTAAACATGACATAGGCGATCTCATACGAATCGCATCCGTAGGTAGGCTCTAAATCAAGATGTGCCGGGAAATCCAATACGAGTACAGAAGATAACTCTTTTTTGAACGTGTTGCTGACAACCGCTTTAGCAGAGGTATGCTCAACTGCAAATTCCACGTACTCATCCTCTCTTTCAGGATACAAATGGACACTTACCGCACCGATGTTCAGCAGTGCCGTGTAGGTAAGCAGATGTTCGCTTTTCTGATCCAAATGGATCACGACGTAATCTCCTTTTTTGATCCCTTGTCGGATGAAAAAAGTAGAAAGTTTGGCAACCTCTTCGTAAAACGAACCGAAACTCCAGCTTTTTGTCCCCTCTTTTAAAAAGAGCTTTTGAGGGTTCTGCGTCGCATGCTTTTTCAAATACTCCAGTATGGTCATCGTAACTTCTTTTTGGCTATTTCTGCAAATGTGATATGCAGCGGATCGATCAACTCAATATGACTCAAGTACTCTTGTATCTCTTTGCATGCGTATTTTTTCAAATACTCCACAATAATCGGCATTTCAGTGCAGCCGAGTAGAATGATTTCCGCTTCCCACTCTTTTAATTTCATAAACACTTTGGTAGCACTGTTGAGTATCCGCTCTTTATTAAACGATTTAACCCCTTCGATAGCATTGTTTAGATCATTTTGACACGCCATAAGAGCAGGCACGTCTTCAAGAGAACGCAAGGATGAAGATTTTCCGTAGACCCCTGTTTTGGAAGAAAATGCGGTTTGCAGTACGATACTTTTTTTGTTTTCAAACAGGTGTGAATTCTTTTCAACCGAAGCTTTTAGGGAGTTGAATCTTAGTTTTGCCGACAGGTTCGGAGAATGTTCCGATGCACGCTTAATTGCCTCATCCATAAACGGATGGGCACTGTTGCATAAAACGACAAGCTCTATCTCTTTTGCAGTCGGGCAGTAGGAGAAGGCGTTTATCAGCGCATCGGAAAGGGTAGGGGTAATATCGGTATGGGAACTTCTTTGGGGAACGGCACATGCCTGAAAAAGTGTAACGGGGATGTTTGTTTTTTCCAGAGTGTCACGCATACCGTATACCCCGGCGAGCGGTCCCATACCGCCTAAAAGCAGCATATGCGCATCATTGGTGTGCGAGGGTGCTCGAAACGAAAAGGAGCTGCAGGCAAAACTTTGGTCTTTTACTTTGTGGCCTAAACGCTGCAGTGTTTGCGCCTCTTTTTTCAATTGCTTTTCATACGCATTCAAATGTTCTCGCATCTGTATCGGACAGTCGGACGTTCTAACGAAAAGAGGGGAGAAACGTTCCATAGCGATTAATCAAACTTTTGTGCAACGGCTTCTAACGCTTCGGTGATGGAATCTACATAGGTGACGATCACCTCTGCCATGGTTGAGGTATCTACTTTTTCTCCCGATGCCTCTTCGTATTTTTCAATGGCATGGATAACCGCCATAAAATGGTGTATCTCCGTTTCATACTCATTATGGACGTCGATATAGCGTATTGCATCTTCCAGCGCTTTGCCTTCGATCCCGTAAAAACTACTCATGCTGTATTTGAATGTTTCGTACGCATAGGCATATTCCGCGTGATTGTAAAACTCTGAAATCATATTGATGCATAAAGCATAAGGGATCGATTTTAGCAGCATCCCCCGGTAAACCCACTGCGAAAAGTCATTGGCCTTTTGGGTATCGTATTTGGAGAGTTTCCATTCATCGCTTTGGGTGAGTGAAAAAGCAAATTCATCGTACAATCTGCCGTGTGATATCGCGTCAAAACCGATTCCCAAATCCTCATGGCTGGTTTGCGCATTAAAGGCGGACGACTCCAGATAGCTTAACTTCTTTTTTTCATCGCTGCACTCCATGCCCAGCATATTGAGGCGGCAAGAGACACCGTAGATCGGGAGCATTTTTAGATGGGTCATTTTCCAGCCGTTTAGAAAAAAACTCATCGTTTCATCGGAATATTTTTTGGCACATATTTTTTGAAACAGTGCTTCAATGATGGCAAATTTATCCGCTTTGCCCTTGATGGTTTGCTCAATCGTCTCTTTAATGTCGCTTGGAGGCAACATAGCGATGACTTCGCCCATTTTGTCCAACATAGATTTTTCTATCAATATACCCATATGATTTCCTTTTTTTAAATTTCTACTTCTATCATCTTGTTAGGCCGAAATCTTCCGCCTCGAAGAGACAAGCATTTGCTATCGCATCCTTGGCGTTCAAAATGTATTAGGCGACAGTGAACGTCCACGCCTGATCGGTCACATAAACTCCCTGCATTTCGATAGAGTCTACGAAAGATTCGGCAACCTGCTGGATGCTCATGCCATTATCCAGTGCATTCAGCCAAAAGTTTTTACCCGTCTCATCCGAAGCGCGACCGAGCATCAGTTCATAAAAAACTTCGATTCGTTGGCTGTTGCTCATAGTGTCCCAAGCATTACCCGTATTGCTGAAGTATTCGCTAGAGCGGACGAAGTTGGTCGCGATATTTCCGATACTCTCTCCGTTCGCATAATCGTGTGCCCAGTATTGGAATCCGTCCACTTCCGCCTGACGGTCGAGTACCTGTTGGTACAGGGTCGCTATTTTGGTCAGTTGTACTTCGTTTACGACCGTGTAGGTCGCGTCATCGAATACGATACTTTCAACGTTCAGGAGGATATCGGTCTTTGTGCTTCCGTTGGCGCGGATGTAGGTGATCCCTTCGTCTTGGGTAATCGTATAGTCGTTGAGGGAGCCTTGATAGCTGATACTGTCTTCTCCACTTCCGCCGTGGACGAAGACGTTCTGCGTACCGGCTCCCTCCGTGGATGCCGTATCGTCTCCCTCTTCTGCGTACAGTATTGTCTTATCGGCGATGGAATCGGCAAACGTATCGCTTGTAGATAGGCTGTTCAGTGCTTCAGCTCTTGGAGCCGACAATACACTTTCCTGCGCGCCCGTGATATGGAATACATCGTCTCCCCCTCCGGCGTGAAGTTGGTTTTGGTTGGATGCCGATGTCGTTAAGGTTTGGGTGCCTGAGCCGGTGAATACGGTTTGGGTTGCCGAGCCGGTAAGAGTGACGTTAAGGTTCGAACCGGTCAGTACGCCGAATTCGATATTCGACAATGTGACGGTCGAACCGGCCGCAAGCGAACTTCCGTCGATAACGAGGGCTTCTTTAGGAGTCTCTGTTACTCCGCCCGTCGTGACCGTATTGGCGGTTCCGTCGAGTGAAACCGCCGATGGGGTTGTACTTGTCGCGGAAGCCGTCGAGAGGATGACTTTATTTACGACGAGGGTAGTGACGTTTCCAAGTTGAGACAAGAAACTCGATCCGCCTCCCAGCATCTCGGATTTGGTGCCATCGGTTGAGGGGACGGTCGTTTGGATGTAATAGATCAAATCATCGATTGCCGTCTGCGTCGTCTGGGTTTGTACCGGTGCCCGGTTTCCTTCGGAAGCGAGGGTTACACCCGAAGATACCGATGCCGTGGTCGCCCACTCCGTCTTGGAGCTTTCACCCCAGTAGAGCGGTATGGCCGTCGTTGTGCTGCCACCGTTTATCGGTGCGCTGATTTGGACGGCTTCGACCGTTTTATTCGTTTGGGTGACGATTTCACCGTCATCATCCGTGTAGGTTCGGGTTCCCGTTCCCGTCTGGGTCGTTACTGTCGTATTTCCGACCGTCGTCGTCGTTATTGGCGTTCGTACAATCCCATCGAGCGTATCGTCGCCGATGATATTGGTCGTTGTTGAGGTACCGCCGCCGGAAGAGGCGACAGTTTGGGAGACGGTAATGGCGTTGGTTCCATCGACAACGTTGACTGCCGCATCGGCACCTGTCGCCCAGTCTTCGGCGGCGGCGAGATTGTAGGTCGTAGCGTCGGTCGAGCTGGTACCGATTTTATTTAAGAGGGCATCAACACCCGTTTTGTCCGCTCCGCTGAGCGTTACGGTAAACGAAGTTCCCGACGTGATTTCCACATCGGTAGCCGTGGTTAGCGTATAGGTGCCGCCGGCTTCTCCGGTAAAGGTCAGCATTGAAAGATCAATATCGTTTGCACTGCCGGATTTATGGACAAAATGGGTACCGCTCACGGTTAGGACACCGGTTCCGGAATCATAGGTTGCACTCGTGATTGCAGGGACGGCGACGTTGCTCGCTGTGACGCCGTTGCCGGTAAGATCGGCGACGACGACAGCCGAATCGG